>VOFJ01003138.1_pt1 | contig 627224 bp, 716 predicted proteins | sample 5384081 | NCBI WGS metagenome assembly VOFJ01 (sample SAMN12384729, study PRJNA508395) | human gut metagenome | isolation source: healthy gut I | host: Homo sapiens | reverse complement strand
CTCGATGCTTGTTTGTGCAAATTGCTACAACATCATTATTTTCTCTCCTAAAAGGTAGGGGCGTCGCTTCCTCTTGTACCGGCATGGGACACTCATATCCCATTTCTTCAATGGCGCGGCGTATCTCCGGCGACAGACCGGAAGAGCTCTTCAAAAATTCTTCGACAATCTTTGTATATCTTTATATTCGGGCACAAAGATAGAACAATTTTAGTGATTGTTATCGTTTTTCACTAAAAAGGGAATGCAGCTTCTTAATTTCTTCTTTCTTGGCGATTCCGCGATGCACTTTTTCAGATAGGTCTCCACGTCACCGTACCTACGTTCTGGCCTATTTCTTTGGCGGCATTCAGGAGATATTCTGCAATGGAGCAGTCGCGTGATGCTGACTGCTTGCGAACGTGCGGGCTGGAAGGCATAACGGCAGAGGCGCTGGGAATATTAAAAGTAATTGCTGAGACAAATTCTTCCATGATATTATCGCTGTTCACAAGAGAAGCGAGTAATAATTGAAGCAATGCCAGTTGCGTCCCTTACCGGAGGAACAATGAGTAGCCCGACAGGATAGTTGGCACTGTCCAACTTGAATATCGACCCGCCTGAAGCAAAGACAAGCTGATGCCGGACGACCGTCAAAGATTCCCCGGTACAGTGCTCAACGGCGGCGTGGGCCACGGTATTTCAATGGCTAACAATAACCATAACAAAATCATCATCGCTGGCAAAGAGGTCAAAAAAATCGACCTGACCCGCCGACAGCGTGACCCCGAGACAAACTGTTGAACCGAGCGCACCGGCACCAGCACTAAGGACGGCGTGATTCCACGGACGCTACGGTTACTATTGGCTGCTTGAGATGCTGGAGGAGCAAAGACCGCCTACGCCCGCGGTGCCAAGCCCGACCGGCACGATGCCCAACAACGGGCCGTAGCCAGGAAAATCACCGAGGACGGCAAGTACACCATCCCATGGGTTTCCACGATGGCAGCAGCAGCCCGCAATGATGAGACCGAGCAGGCCAAGCTGGTGCCTGCCAACATCCGCGAGGGTCATCATCCTATGGGCGATGGAGGGCTCCATGTCCTCCCTCGAGGGCATGAAGCCCCAGGCCAAGACGTGACCCCCGACCTTTGAGCAACAGACCGTCCTGCCCGACAGCGACTTCGGGTCACGGTGGCGGCCATCCCGACCAACTACGTGGACAACGCCGCCGGCGGCAGACTGACGGTGGGGGCTAACCATGGCGGTGAACAAGGTGGTGCTGGGCAGTGAGACCCTGCTGGATCTGACCGGGGACACCGTGACCAAAGGAGCACCCTGCCCTGGCCGGGCAGGCGCCCACAATGCAGCCGGGAGGAGGAACAGATCGAGGGCGAATATACGCCCCCGGATGTGTTCCAGGGCCAGTGCCAGGCCGCAGGCATCCGGCCTAGTTCCGCCACCCGCTGCCGGGGACGAAAAGAAGTACCTGGCGGCGATGGCAGCTGGGCCACACCCGGAAGCGCAGACAACGATTAAAATTTGCAGGTGGTGAGAATATGCCCGTTTACTTAGGCGACAAGAAAGTCAGTATTTTTGCGGGGGCTGGCGCTGCCAAGCTGCAGAAAAGACGGTCACGCCGACCGAGAGCCAGCAAACCGTGACCCCAGACACCGGCTACGATGGCATGAGCCAGGTCACGGTGGAAGCCGTGCCCGCGGGGCATTTTTGACGCAGCGGTGTCACCAAAAGGCGGCGGCGACCTATACCCCGAAAAGCACCGACCAGGTCATTGCAGCTGGGCAGTATTTGTCCGGGCGCAAACCATTAAAGGCGATGCCAACCTCGTTGGCGGCAATATTCTGGCAGGCAAGTCCATCTTTGGGTGGCGGGGGTGGTTGTCATCCAGAAAACTACATCGGTAGTTCCGAGGCCCAGTTCTTCGACCGGCAGCAATGGCGATTTGTATTTGCAGACTGGGGGGCTAATGTATGGCAAGTGTAACATTGGTTCCTGCAGGATATGATGGTCAGCGCTCATCGTATATTTCTGTAGACACGTCTTATCCGCTTTCAAATGGCCTTACCAGCGCAAGTAGTGACACCTTTGCGGTGCTAAACCTGAACAAAGGTGGCGGCGCGGTTTCTAAACTGGCAGTCAAATTTGATGTGTCAAAGATTCCGTCTGATGCCAAGATCAATTCTATCTCTTACAGTAAGATAAAGGCCAGAATTTCGAATGCGTCACCGTATATTTTGAGCGGTGTTGCGCAGTTGTTTGCAGGCACGGCCGGGTTGAGCGGCGAAAATTGAGTTGGGAACATCCCCAGTGGCTCAGACTTTTAACGATACCGGCTGGTGGGATCGTGAGAGCCTGAACGAGCTTATCTTGCTGATTACCTGTACGCGGCTCGCTATCCGCAAACAACAGGCCATACTTTGCGTTTTACGGTGCTGATCTGACTGTAGACTACACTGGCGGCGGATCTTCTGGCCCCTGCTGCTGAGCACTAAGGTAAATGGCAGCTGGGTGAATGTATCAAAAGTATAAAAAGGTTAATGGCCTATGGGTAGAGCAAAAAGCGACCTTGCAGGCTTGTTTGATACAAAGACTAACTATGTAAAGGGGGTGAGTGAATGGCAAAAACAACCGTAACTATAGGTGAATTCATCTTGAACGTCCTGTCTGCCGAGCAGTTTGCAGCAGCGGTCAGGGCGGGCGAAAATCGACCCCCAACCAGATGTACCTTACCCCAGAAAAGCAGCTTGTGGTTGCCGTCAGCGAGGACGAGTACGAGGCTATGAAGGCCGCCGGCACCCTGGACGAGGACGTACTCTACGTCACGCCCGTGACCGAGCAGACCACCATCGCCGAGGCCACCGAGACCACCGCGGGCCCTAATGCCGCCCAGCGCCGTGACAAAGCTGAAAGGCATCGATGAGGGGCGCGAACAAGTACACTCACCCCACGCATACCGCCCGGGCCAGCGGCCTGTACAAAATCACCGTGGACAGCCTGGGGCGTCATCGCTGTTTCTGCTGTGCAGAAAAGCGACATCACCAACCTGGGCATTCCGGATTCCGACACAACCTACGATCTGGCCTCGGACTACAGCAACGGCCTGATGAGCGCCGATCAATATACGAAACTAAAAGGTATTGCTTCCGGAGCCGACAAAACCACGGTCGATGCCGCACTGTCCAGCAGCAGCGCCAACCCGGTGCAGAACAAAGTCCTCTACGTTGCCCTGCCGTGGGAGTATTACGCCACCTTTTTACGTGGACTGCTGGACGACCGCCTCCACGGATGAGCAAGCCCAGGGCTTTGCCTACAAGCAGACCGTGTACCCCGCGAAGAAGATCTCGGTCGCACCGACCCTGACCGCCAACAGCATGTTCTTGAGCCTCGGCTCGACCAACAAGACCAACGTATTTGCCACCGATGATCCTCGCCGATTCGATGGACAAGATCAACGCGGGCCTGGTCTACACACGGGGCCGGACCATCACGGCGTTGGTAGAAGAAAAGCCCAGTTCGGACATTGTCATGAACTGGTGGTTGAGAACATAAAAAGGAGTTTTCAAATGAGATTATCGAATGGTGAAGTTTTACTTCGCTGGCCGCTGGATCAGCACATTTTGACCCAGGGCTGGCACTACAACAGCGGCCGCAGCCATAACGGCATCGACCTGCGCACCCAGATCGGCAACACCGCCGTGCGCCCGGTCTACGCGGCAGAGGACGGCACGGTGTCGGCCACCCAGCTGTGGGACGGCCACACCACCGACGAGCGCAGCATGCAGAGCTACGGCAACTACGTGGACATCCGCCACGCCGACTACAGGCAGCAGAGCCTTGTTACCCAGTACGCCCACCTGTTCAAGTTTATTGTTGCCAAGGGAGAAAAAGGTCAAGGAGGGCCAGCTGATCGGCTACAGCGGTGCCACCGGCAACGTTTTTGGCGCGCACCTGCACTTCGAGGTGCTGCTGGGCGGCAAGCGCACCAACCCGCTGACCTGGCTGGATGATGACTTCACCACCGCCAGCAGCAGCGTCTACACCTACGGTCCCGGTGAGCATGCGGTCGAGCGCCCGGCCGAGGACAAGCCTGCCGCCTCCACGCTGCAGACCATCTGTGCCAGCAACCTGACCAACGCCCAGGCCATGGCGGTGTTCAGCCTTGCGATCCAGCTGCAGCTGGTGGCCATGCGGCTGTACTGGGCAGAATTCAGCGATGCTGAGATGGCGCATCAGAACATCATGGTCGGCCCCATCACCCAGGGCGATGCCAAGGCCGTGTTGGACAAGCTGTCCGCCGTAGGTGCCAAAGGGCACCGCGCAGGCAGCGTGAACGAAAGGAGAGTAAACCATGAAAGACGACAACATTTTCCTGTGGGTCAAGGCGGTGATCGCCGCCGCCTGCGGTGCCTTTACCGCGGCATTCGGCTGGCTAGGGCTGGCTGGTGGTGGCCTGGGCTGCCTGCATGGTGCTGGATTGGCTCTCTGGCAGCGCGGCGGCCGCCAGCAGGGGAGAGGGGCCAGTTCCGTTGCCAGAGATGGCATCTGGCACAAAGCGGGCATGATTGTGGTAGTTTGTGTGGCCGCGCTGACCGATGCGGTGCTCAGCATCGCGGTCTCCAACCTGCCCGGCCTGGGCATTACGTACCAGAGCCTGATTTTGCCCGTGGTGCTGGTGTGGTACATTTTTACCGAGCTCGGCTCCATCGCCGAGAACGCCGCCCACATGGGTGCCGATGTCCCTGATGGCCTGCTGAAACTGCTGGCCGCCGGGAAGAAAGCCGCAGAACGGCAGACTAAGGACGACGAGGAATAAGAGAAGCGGCGGGCTACCCAATGGGCGGCCCGCCGCTTTTTTGGTGAATTTCATGGAGAAAACCGCACTCAACAACGCACCAGCGTACCTATAAAGTGGACGCAAAAGTGTATAGCAACCCAGGTTGCACCAGAATAAATATACAACGTGAAACGCTATGAATCATCACGAAACAAAGAAAAACCGCTAAGCTATGCAGCTTAACGGCTTTTTGTTGGTGTATCACCAATATTCATTTTGGAGCGGGATACGAGTCTCGAACTCGCCACCTACTGCTTGGGAAGCAGTCACTCTACCGGATGAGCTAATCCCGCATCAGTGACTGTTATTATACCAAACTTGGGCGGCGTTGTCAATGCTGGTTTTGCGGCGGTGCGGCGGCGCGGGACACCCAACGGGCAGGGGAGCGCCAGCCGGTTTACGGCGTGCGGCCTTACAGCGTCAGTTGTTCGGCGCTGTCGTCGGCGCGCAGGATGGCACCTGCGGCGGGCAGCGTGCGCACGCGGTAACGGTGGGCCTCGCCCAGCTCCAGGCCGTCGGCCAGAGTGACGCGGGCGATCTTGGCGTTCTTTTTCAACGTTACAACGTTCACACCAGCACTGTCGCGAGTAGCCTTTTCGGGAATGAGGGCGCTGCCCGCCAGCAGTAGGCGGCCGTTGGTGGTGAAGATGGCCAGCTCGGTCTCAGCGGGCAGGTAGCGCATGCAGGCCAACTCTTCCTTATCGCTGTAGGCTTTCAGCAGCTTGCGGCGGTTCTGCTTGGTCTCGTAGCTGGACAGCGGCACCTTGGCGCACTTGCCGTTTTGGAAGAAGAAGAGCATCCAACCCTTGTAGTCCGGCGTGACCACCATGTAGAGGGGCACTTCGCCCTCCTCCATGCCAAGGGACGATGCGACATAATCACCCAGCACGCTGGCTTTGCTGTCGCCGAAGTCGTAGGCGTGGGATTTGTACACCTGGTGGTGATTTGTAAAGAATAGCAACTCTGCGCTGTTGGTGCTTTCGCAGGTGAACAGCACTTCGTCGCCGTCTTTCAGCTTCTGCTCGCCGCTCATGCGCAGGCTTTGCGGGGTGATCTTTTTAAAGTAGCCATCCCGTGTAAAGAACAGATGTACGGGGTAGTCCGGCACCTGCTCGTCCGGCTCGTCGGCGGTGTCGGCGGGGATCTCGTACAAGATCTCGCAACGGCGGGGCTTGCCGTATTTCTTCGCCACATCGCCCAATTCCTGCATGATGATGCGATTGATGCGAGCCGGGCGTTTGAGGATGTCCTGCAGGTCGGCGATGGCATCCTCCAACTCCTCGATCTCCTCGGTGCGCTTCAAAATATACTCGCGGTTCAGGTGACGCAGCTTGATCTCGGCCACGTACTCAGCCTGAACCTCATCGATGCCGAAGCCAATCATCAGGTTGGGGACGACCTCAGATTCCTCAGCAGTGTTACGCACAATTTCGATGGCCTTGTCGATGTCCAGCAGGATAGCTTTCAGGCCCTGCAGCAAGTGCAGGCGCTTTTCCTTGCCTTTCAAATCGTAGTAGGTGCGGCGGCGCACGCACTCGGCGCGGAAGGCGATCCACTCCAGCAGAATGTCCCGCACACCCAGCACCTTGGGCTGGCCACCGATCAACACGTTAAAGTTGCAGGCGAAGCTGTCCTCCAGCGGTGTGGCCTTGAACAGGCGGGCCATGAGCTTATCCGGGTCCTGGCCGCGCTTGAGGTCGATGGTCAGTTTCAGACCATTCAGGTCGGTCTCATCGCGCATGTCGCTGATCTCACGGATCTTGCCCAGTTTGACCAGTTCAGTGATCTTATCCATGATTGCTTCGACGGTAGTCGTGGGCGGAATTCGCGTTACATCGATGCAATTGTTTTCTTTATCGTAGCTCCACTGGGCGCGGACACGCACACTGCCGCGGCCTTTTTCCAGCACATTCTGCATCTCGGCCGTGTCGTACAGGATGGTGCCGCCGCCCACAAAATCGGGGGCGGGGATGATCTCCCGCAGGTCAGCCTGGGGGTCTTTCATCAGGGCGATGGTGGCGTTGCACAGTTCCTCCAGGTTGAAGGAGCAGATGTTGGAGGCCATACCGACCGCGATGCCCAGCGTATTGTTAGCCAGAATGGCGGGGAAGGTGACAGGCAGCAGGGTAGGTTCTGTCGTTGTACCGTCATAGTTTGGCACAAAGTCGACGGTGTCCTTGTCGATGTCGCGGAACAGCTCGTCACAGACGGGTTCCAACTTGGCCTCAGTATAACGGGCGGCGGCGTAGGCCATATCGCGGCTGTACGCCTTTGCCGAAGTTACCTTTGAGTCGACAAACGGCACCAGCAGGCTCTCGTTGGAGCGGCCCATACGCACCATCGTATCGTAGATGGCGGCATCGCCGTGGGGGTTCAGGTGCATGGTGCTACCCACGATGTTGGCACTTTTGGTGCGGTTGCCCTTGAGCAGGCCCATGCCGTACATGGTATACAGCAGCTTGCGGTGCGCCGGTTTGAAGCCGTCGATCTCCGGCAGGGCACGGGAGACGATGACGCTCATGGCGTAGGGCATGTAGTTGGTTTCCAGCGTATCGGTGATGGGAGATTCCAGCACCTCGCCCGCCGAGAGGATCTCGACGTTATCGCCCAGCTGGGGCCGGGCAGCAATGATTTTCTTTTCTTTTCGTTTTGCCATCGTTGTTTTCCCTTACTCAGCTTACATCCAAATCATCCAGATACTCCGCGCCGTGTTCGGCGATATGGTCTTTTCGGCCTTGCAGATTGTCGCCCAGCAGCAGGTCAAAAACTTCTGCCGTGCGCTCGGCATCGGTGGGCAGTACCTTAATAAGTCTCCGGCTTTCGGGACTCATAGTCGTCAGCCACATCATTTCCGGGTCGTTCTCGCCCAATCCTTTCGAACGTTGAATCGTATATTTTTCACCATCGATGCGGCGCAGGATGTCAGCCTTTTCCGGCTCGGTGTAGGCAAAGTAGGTTTTGTTTTTGGTGTTGATCTCATACAGCGGCGACTCCGCGATGTAGACGTAGCCCTTGTTGATGAGGGTCGGCGTCAGGCGGTAGAGCATCGTCAGCACCAGGGTGCGGATCTGGTAGCCGTCCACGTCGGCATCCGTGCAGATGACAACTTTATTGAACCGCAGGTTATCCAGATTGAAGCTGGCTAAATCCTTGTTGTGGCTGCCGCCCAGCTCGACACCGCAGCCCATAACGCGGATGAGGTCGGTGATGATTTCCGACTTAAAAATGCGGGCGTAGTCGGCTTTCAGGCAGTTCAAAATCTTGCCGCGGATGGGCATAATGGCCTGGAACTCCGAGTCGCGGCTCTGCTTGACGGCGCCCATAGCGGAATCGCCCTCCACGATATACAGCTCACGGCGGGTTGGGTCCTTGGTGCGGCAGTCCACAAACTTCTGCACGCGGTTGGCCAGGTCCATCTGCTGGGTCATCGTCTTTTTAATGGTGATACGCGCTTTTTCTGCGTGTTCACGGCTCTGCTTGTTGATCAGCACCTGCTTGCAGGCTTTCTCCGCCTCGTCGGGGTGCTCGATGAAGTAGACCTACAGCTGATGCTTGAGGAACTCGGTCATGGCCTGGGCCACAAATTTGTTGGTAATGGCCTTTTTGGTCTGGTTCTCGTAGCTGGTACGGGTGGAGAAGCTGGACGAAACCAACACCAAGCAATCCTGCACATCGGCAAAAGTGATCGCACTTTCGTTCTTTTTGTACAGGCCCTTGGATTTCAGCCAGGCGTTGACCTGGTTGACGAAGGCCAAGCGGACGGCACGGTCGGGGCTGCCGCCGTGCTCCAGCCAGCTGGAGTTGTGGTAGTATTCCAACGCCTGCACGGTGTTGGAGAAGGCGAAGGCCACGTTCATTTTGACCTGATAGTCGGGCTGGTCGGCGCGGTCGCGGCCAGTGGCGGAACCGGAGCAGAAGTGCACCGGGGTCAGGCCCTTATCGCCAACCAGTTCGTTGACGTAATCGGTGATACCGTGCTCGTAGAGGTACTCGTACTTCTCCGTGTCACCGCCGGATTTATCCTCGAAAACAAGCGTCACACCGTCGTTTACCACAGCCTGGCGGCGCAGCATATCTTTAAAGCTGTCGGCCGGGACGGCGATGTCGGTAAAGACCTCGGTGTCCGGCTTCCAGCGGATGACCGAGCCGGTGCGCTTGCCCTTGAACGGCTCCTTTTGCAGGCCGCCCACGTTCTCTCCTTTTTTAAAGTCGAGGTGGTAGTGGAAGCCATCGCGGTAGATGTCGGCGGTCATCCACTCGCTGGCGTACTGGGTGGCACACAGGCCCAGGCCGTTGAGGCCCAGGCTGAAATCGTAGTTGCCGCTGCCCTCGGCGTATTTGCCGCCAGCGTACAGCTCGCAGAAGACAAGGTCCCAGTTCCAGCGGTCCTCAGCCTTGTTGTAGTCCACCGGGATGCCGCGGCCGAAGTCCTCAACCTCAACGACGTGGTCGGGGTAGAGGGTGACGTTGATGCGGTTGCCATGGCCGTCACGGGCTTCATCGATGGAGTTGGAGATGATCTCAAAGATGGAATGGGCACAGCCTTCCACACCGTCCGAGCCAAAAATAACGGCCGGGCGCTTACGCACACGGTCCGCGCCTTTCAGCTGGCGGATGCTGTCGTTGCCGTATTCCTGTTGTTTTTTTGCCATGCGGCGGTTCCCCCTGAATTGTGCGGTGTTGCCTGAATTTTGGCATATAAATTTATTAAACCATAAATGGTGGTGGGTTGTCAAATTGGATTCATGACCGTTTCTACATCTTACAGATGGAAATACACCTTGTAGTTGTATCTTACCACAACAAATTCTAGTTTTCAAGGGTCAGTTGCAATTACATTCGCATTTTTCCAGGCGGTTGCGATCGCCCAGCAGGGCGGTCCAGTATTCTTCGCCTTGATATTTAAAGGTCACCCAATCGTAACCCTCATATTTGGCGGTGGTCTGGCCGGTGACGCAGTAGTTGCCCAGGGGCAGGTAGCCCACCACGTCATTTAAGTTGGATGTGTAAAAATATTCGCACCGGACGTTGAAAACCACCAGCTTATACCCATCCACTTTTTGCACCGAAGGGCTGGCGGCCCCGTAGTTGTTGTAGCCGCCAGCCTGTATTTCAGGCAAAAAATCCTTGTAGCTGCGATTTAGATCGCACGCGCCGCTGATGCCGCTCACCGTGCCGCTGCCGCTGTACTGCCACATCGTGTAGGCACCGGTGTAACCCAGCGTGGCGCGGTAGTCCGCCACCCACAGCGGGTAATCAACCAGGGCGCCCGCGTTCAAATAGCTGTTGATGTAGTTTGTGTAACTGTACCACCCGGCATACCATTTGCGCTGATACAAAATATCCATAGCGTACTGCACCAGGCTGGTCAGCTCAGCGCGGCCCAAGCTGGTAAGGCTTGCGTCCTCCACATCCACGAACACCGGGTACTCCAGCTTGATGCCCTCCAGCATATTTAAAAAGGCAGTCAATTCGCTGGCAACGGCAGCGCGGGTGCGGGCATAGGTGTAGTAGTAGGCGCCCACCCGCAGCCCGGCACTGTGGGCGCCGGTGACATTCTGCAAAAAGTACGGATCTACGTACAAGCCGCCGCTGTTGCTGGACCCCACCCGCACGATGGCGAACTGCTTACCCGCGGCGGCCACCTGGGTCCAGTTGATGCTGCCCTGATAGCGGGACACATCAATGCCGTTTTGAAAAAGAGCCATAAAAAATCCCCCTTTGCAGCATAGTATGCAAAAGGGGAGGCGTGCGTGTTTACCGGCTGGCAAAGGCCGGGTTGGCGGTCTCGATGGCCTGGTATTCGGCACGGACGCGCTGGCGCAGGGGCTCGGTAGTATGGCCCGCACCGCCCGTTCGCTGCCGCCTTACGGCCGCGGAGCCGCGGCGAAAATTCAAATCACCAGTCCGCCATTCACGCCCAGCACCTGCCCGGTGATATACCCGGCATTTTCGTCGCACAAAAACACGATAGCCCGTGCAACATCCTCAGCCGTGCCCAAACGCTCTACAGGCGTTTCCTCTGCCAAAGCCGCGCGGTCCTCGTCGGTAAAGCTGGCCATCATGTCGGTGTCAATGACGCCGGGCGCGATGATATTCACCGTCACGCCGCTGGGGCCTTCCTCTTTGGCAAGGGCGCGGCCCAGGCCGATCAGCCCTGCTTTGGCAGCGCTGTAGGCTACCTCGCAGCTGCCGCCGGTCTGGCCCCACATACTGCTGATGAGCACGATGCGCCCGTATTTCTGCCGGATCATGCCGGGCAGCACGGCGCGGCAGGCATAAAATGCACCGTCCAGATCCACGGCCATCATGCGGTGCCAATCCTCGTCGGTAGTGTCGGTAAACAGCTTTTGCTGGGCGATGCCCGCATTGCAGACAAGCACCTCCAAACTGCCCAGGGCTTCTTCGGCCTGGGCCACAGCGGCGCACACCTGGGCGGAGTCGCCCGCGTCAGCGCAGATGGGCAGAAACGTCCCGGCAGGGGAGAGGGCGCGGGCCTGGGCGGCTACGGCCTCGGCGGCTTCGGGGTGTGCATGATAGGTAAAGGCCACGTTGTAGCCCGCGCGGGCCAGCGCCAGCACAGCCGCCGCTCCAATGCCCCGGCTGCCGCCGGTCAAAAACACGTTACGCATCATTTTTTCTTCCTCTTTTCGCGCAGCATCGCAAAGAAATCTTGCAAAAGCGCTTGTGCTTCTTCTTCCAGCAACCCAGATTCAATCACCGGATGATGGTTGAACGGCAACGCAAACAGGTCGGTCAGGCTGCCGCAGCAACCTGCCTTGGGGTCCCGCGCGCCGTACACCACCCGCTTTAAGCGGCTGTTGATAATGGCCCCGCTGCACATCGGGCAGGGTTCCAGCGTCACGAACAGCTCGCACTGCCACAGCCGCCAGCCGCCCAGCGCCTTGCAGGCCGCATCGATGGCCATCAGCTCGGCGTGGTAGGTAGCATTTTTGCCGCTCTCGCGCAAATTATGCGCCCGGGCAATGATTTCCCCGTCCTTGGCCACCACGGCACCCACGGGTACCTCACCCAGGGCAGCGGCCTCGCGGGCCTCGTCCAAGGCGGCGCGCATCAGTTCTTCGTCGGTCATAAGGGCACCTCAAACAAAAATCGTGTAGCAAACCAGGAACACAACGGCCAGGTCATAGACGGGGCTGGTGAAAATTTTGGTCACGTCCACACCGGGACGCAGACCCGCCGAGAAGCGGAACCCCTGCTGCCGGGCGTGCCAGATGAGCCACACGCCAAACACCGGAAAGAAGAACAAAATAAACAGTTCAACGCCAAAAGATACCGGCTGCGGTGCGTAAAAACGCAGGTACAGATTTAAAAAAGCCAGCGTGTTATTGCAAAAATGCAGTAGCATCCCGGGCAAAATGCTGCCTGACCGCTCGGCAAGCCAGCCCAGAAAAACGCCGCAAGCGAAGGCCGTCAGCCCCTGGGCCAGGTCGAGATGCAGCAGCCCGAACAGCAGCGCCGGGCCGAAAATCGCCGCCGCACTGCCGCTGGGGCGCATCAGCCCTTGCAGTGCGCCGCGGAAAAGCAGTTCCTCCACCACAGCGGGCACGGCGCAAAGCGCCAAAAACTGCACGAACAGCTCTGCGCCGCCGCTGGGCAGCAGGGTGGCAGCGTCCTCGGCCCCGGCCAGGCGCACCAGCAGCCCGCCGCACAGGTTAGCCGTGCTGGCCACGCCCAAAAACACCGGCAGGCAGAATGCCGGGCTCCATGGCGCGGGCACGGTGATGCGCAGGTCGTCGGTTTGCAGGCGGGTGCCTCGCAGCATCCACAGCAGCGGTACCAGGGCAGCGCCAACGGCAATGACGATCTGCAGCAGGCCGAGACCGACCTCGCTTACGCCGATGGGTTTGGCCAGGCTGGCGCCGGGGTGCACCACCCCCACCAGCGCGCTGATGCCCGCATACAGCAGGCTGCGGGCCAATAAATACAGGATCGCTGCGATGGCGCACCACCCGGCCGCCCCACGTACACCTCTTGTTTTGGACATGGTTGAAACCTCTTACATTTATATATACTTTCTCTATCATACACGCTCTGCCGAAAAAAGGCAATAAAAAAGGCCCTGCCGGTGTGCGGACGGCAAGGCTTAGGAGGGAGAGGAGTCTTGTACAGCCCGCAATGTGCGTTACGGGCATTGACTTTCTGCTAATATAATAGTACAGTATAGACATGAAGTAAAGCTTAACTTTTTCATATATAAAGTGAAATTCGTTCACGTTAGGAGAAGTCGTTTATGACCCTGACAGATTGCCAGATTTTTATGACGGTGTCCCAGCTGGGCACCTTTGCCGCGGCGGCGGAGCAGATGCACTTAACGCCCTCGGCCATCAGCCACGCGGTCTCCGGCATGGAGTCGGAGTGCGGGTTTCTGCTGTTCACCCGCACCAAAAGCGGCGTAACCATGACCGCTGCCGCCGAAAGCCTGCTGCCGTCCATCCGCCAGATGCTCAACAGCAGTGAGCTGCTCAGCCAATCCATCGCCCAGGTCAACGGCATGCACAAGGGGCGTGCTGCGGCTGGGGGTGTTCAACTCGGCCTGCGTCACCTGGTGCCGGTGCCACAATTGGTGCCGCCGTTTCAAAAAGCAATTTCCCGGGATCGACGTGCAGCTGTACCAGGGGTCCTACGCCGACATCGTGGATTGGCTCAAGGGCGGCACAGTGGAGCTTGGATTCCTCTCCAATTCCAGCGCGCGTGACCTGGATTTTGAACCGCTCTACGATGATCCGCTGGTCTGCATCGCCCCTGCCGACTACCAGCCCCACCGCCCCGGCTGCGTGCGGGCCGAGGAATTGCAGGGCAGGGCGTTCGTCAGCCAGCAATCCGACGTGGACGCCGACATCCAAAGCTATTTTAAAAAGAATGATCTGCACGTGAACAGCCGATGCTACATCGTGGACGACCAGAGCATGATCGCGATGGTGTCCTGCGGGCAGGGGCTGGCTATCATGCCAGAGCTGATGTTCCGCCGCGGCACCGACCACAGCGGGTGCCAGGTGCTGCGGCTGGAACCTGCCGCCAAGCGCAGCATTGGGTTGGCGTGTCTATCCCGTGGGGGGCTATCGCCTGCGGCGAAGCAGTTTGTAGCTTCTGCACAGGAATATGCTACGACTTTAAAATGATTTTTTCGGGCGGCTTTCGTTTTGCGCCACCAAGCGCGCTGCCTCGCAACAGCGGGACTTTTTTCGCTTCCTTTTTTGGTCACAAAAAAGGAAGGCCTAACGGATACAACCCGTTATACTAGGCCCTGCCGCAGGGTAGGCAGGGCCGGGGCGCAAGCCGCAACTCAAAGCAACTCAAAGCAACCAAAAATCAAGGGTCTTCCCAAACCACAAAAAACATTGTATAATAATATATTCCGGAAAAGGTAAAGGAGGTCTACCCACCATGCCGGGCGATCTGCATACGCATACGACTTATTCCGATGGTTCCACACCGGTTGCCAAGCTGCCGTTTCTGGCGCGGTGCGCCGGGATGACGCATCTGGCTATCTCGGATCATGATTCGATCCAGAGCGTTCGCTACGCCTACGCCCACCCGGTGCAGGACGGCGTGCATCTGATCCCCGCCACGGAGTTGACCGCCTACGACTACGAGCGCGCCCACCGCGTGCACCTTTTGTGCTACTGGCCCGATGATTGCCCCGCGCTGGAGGATTTTTCCCGCATGATGGCCGAGCGCCGCTACACCGCCATGATGCAAAGCAGCAAGGAGCTGGAGGAGATCTGTCCGCAGTACTCCACCCAGGAGGCGCTGGAATTTGCCAAGGACAGCGGCACCTTGTACAAGGCCCACATCATGCGGGTGCTGTGGCAGTACGGCCTGGCCGACGGGCTGTACAACGAGGTCTACCGCTCGCTGTTCGGGCTAAAACCTGTGCGCGGGCGCATCCTGCACACGCCCCGGTATGAGCCGGTGGACACCGTGCTGGACCTTATTAAAGCCTGCCGCGGCGTGGTGGTGCTGGCGCACCCCAGCGTGTATCACAGCATGGAACTGGCCCGGGAGCTGATCGCCGCCGGGCGGCTGGACGGCGTGGAGATCGACCACCCCCGCAACACCCCCGAGGACAAAACCGAGCTGTTGCGTCTGGCCAAGGAGAATGGACTGCTCATCACCGGCGGCACAGACTACCACGGCATCCACACCGTCACCCCGCGCCCGGTCGGCGCGTTCGCTACCCACGATGAGCAGATCGCCAGGTTGAACGATTTGGCCAAGGCAAGAAAATCCACGTTTAAGAGAACCACCTGATTCTGTAGGGCGGATGCTCGCATCGACCCTTACAAATGCGCGACAAATACCAAACGGACTACCATTATAAAAGGAGCAACATCACCATGGCATACATCTACAAAAACAAAGGCACCTGCTCGGTGCAGACCGAAGTTGAACTGAACCCCGACCACACCATTAAAAGCGTCAAGGTCCTGGGCGGCTGCGATGGCAACCTGAAAGGCATTGCCAGCCTGCTGCCCGGCATGAAGGCCGAGGACGCCATCACCCGCATGGAGGGCATCCGCTGCGGCCGCAAGGCCACCAGCTGCCCCGACCAGATCAGCCAGGCCCTGAAAGGCGCCTTGGCAGAGTTAGGTTAAAAAGGAGCCACCCATGGATTGTTTCCACTATCCGCTGGATACTGAAACGCTGCTGCGCAAAAAGCGGCGGCTGCGGCGGGAGCTGCTGGCCCAAAACCCGCACCCCCTGTGCAAAAAAATCGCCATCCTCGGCGGGTCCACCACGAACGAAGTGGCCGACCAGCTGGGGCTGTTTCTGCTGCAGTACGGCATCGAGGCCGAGTTCTACCAAAGCGAGTACGCCCAGTATTGGCAGGACGCCATGTTCGGCACGCCGGAGCTGGACGAGTTCCACCCCGACATCATCTACATCCACACCAGCTGGCGCAACCTGACCGCCCTGCCCACCACCGCCGACAGCGAAGCCGATATCGACGCGATGCTGGCCGACCAGTACACTCATTTTGAGACGATGTGGCAGGCATTGGAGGCCAAGTTCGGCTGCCCGGTCATCCAGAACAACTTTGACCGCCCCAACTTCCGCCTGATGGGCAACCGCGACATCTGGGACCCCCACGGCCGCTCCAACTTCATCAGCCGGATGAACCAGAAGTTCTATGCCTACGCCGCCGCGCACGAGCATTTTTACATCAACGATATTGACTACCTCTCCGCCGATTACGGCCTGACCGCCTGGGGCGACGCCTTCTTCTGGCACATGTACAAATATGCCATGTGTCTGGATGCCATCCCGTCGCTGGCCAACAGTGTGGCCAATATCATCAAGTCTTTGTACGGCCGTAACAAAAAAGCCCTTGTGCTGGACCTGGACAATACGCTCTGGGGCGGCATCGTGGGCGACGACGGCGTCGACGGGCTGGCCATCGGTCCCGAGGTGCCGGAGGGCCAGGTCTACGCCGAGTTCCAGAGCTACTGCAAGGCGTTGAAATCCATCGGCGTGATCTTGGCCGTGGACTCCAAAAATGACGAAGCCAACGCGCTGGCGGGCCTGAACCACCCGGACGGCGTGCTGCGGCCTGACGATTTTGTCTCTATCAAGGCCAACTGGGAGCCGAAGGACCGCAACCTGACCGACATCGCCGCCGAACTGAACCTGGGCGCGGACAGCTTTGTCTTTGCCGATGACAACCCCGCCGAACGTGCCATCGTGGCCGCCCAGGTGCCCGGCGTGGCCGTGCCTGCGCTGGACGGTGCCGAGAACTACATCAAGATGCTGGATCACGGCGGCTACTTTGAGGTCACTGCCCTCTCGAAAGAGGACCTGAAAAAGACCGAACTGTACCACCAAAACGCCCAGCGCGCCAAGGCACAGGCGTCTTTCAGCGATTACGGCGAGTACCTGGACAGCCTGGAGATGACGGCTACCATCAAAGATTTTGAGCCGCTGTACATCCAGCGCATCGCTCAGCTGACCAACAAATCCAACCAGTTCAACCTGACCACTCTGCGCTGCAGCGAGGATGACATCCGCGCCATGGCCGAGAACCCGGCCTGGCTCTGCCGCTGCGGCAAGCTGGTGGACAAGTTCGGCGATAACGGCATCGTCACCGTTACCGCAGGCGAACAGGAAGGGGAGACCCTGCACCTGCGCCTGTGGCTGATGAGCTGCCGTGTACTCAAGCGCGGCATGGAGGATGCCATGATGGACATCATGGTGGCCAACGCCGCCGCGCGCGGGGTAAAGACCATCCGCGGGTACTATTATCCCACCGCCAAAAACGCGATGGTGCGCGATTTTTATGCAAGTTTTGGCTTTGAGAAAGTGGAGGAGACCGCGGACGGCTCCACCACCTGGCAGCTGGACGTAGCCGCCTACCAGCCGAAACACCCCCACATGAAAATTGAGCGATAACGCGCCATGAAAATGCTACGTAAACTGAGTGCCGTACTGCTGTTTGCCGCACTGACGCTGGCTGTGCTGGCTGCTGCCAACTTTTTGCTGGTGGACGATGTGCACTCCTACTCCCGCGCGATGCTACAGGAGTTGTACGCCGACGCGGGCAAGATCGACACGCTGTTTTTGGGGTCGTCCCACTGTTACCGCAGTGTCGACCCCGATGCCGTGGACGCCGCGCTGGGGACTTACAGCTTTAACGCAGGATCGTCCCAACAGCTGCCCGACGGCAGCTACTACATGCTGCGGGAAGCCGCCGCGCAAAATCAACTAAAGACCGTCTATTTAGAGATGTTCTACACCGGCTATAACCAGAGCGCCTCCAAGAACGTGCCGCTGGCCTGCTACCTGCTGACCGACCACATGCGGTGGAATTCGCCCAACCGCTACGCCTACCAGGCCGAAATGGGCGGCATGGCCGCCTTTGCCGACCTGCTGCTGCCGGCCCGTCACGGTGTGGCCGAGCCACAGGAAATGCCCGCGCTCTGGCGCGCCAAGCTGACCGACGGCTACGTCCTGAGCAACTACAGCTACCTGACCTACGCCGACGAGGGCGAAAGCTACCGCGGGCGTGGGTTCGTCTACACCAGCGGTGCGCCGGAAAATGCGTTCCACACGCTGCTGGATGTGGACCCAGAAGCGCCGCTGTCAGACTTTGGATGGGAATATCTTCGCAAGACCGCTGCATTTTGCCAGGAGAACGGCATTAACCTGGTGCTTTTCACCGCGCCGCTGCCCAGCGCCTACCTGTACAATACGGCCGACTACCAGGCCTACGTGGACGCCCTGCAGAATTTTGCCGCCGAGAATAACACAGTGTACTGGGATTTTTCGCTGTACAAAGATGTGGACACCCTGAACCTGCTGGTAGGGGATTTCTCCGACGCCCACCATCTCAACGGCCAGGGCGCCGAAAAGTTTACTGCCGTTTTGTGCGATACGATTGCCCGGGAAAATGCCGGGGAAGATGTTTCGACGTTGTTTTATGATACGGTCGAGGAGAAGCTTGAGCTGACCCCGGATCAGTCGATTGCGATGGCACACCTGTAATTTTAGCCCCGAAGGGGTCAATATGGAGAGAAGCGAAAAAGCGTTAAGGCAATACCGCATAATTCTAAGTGCCGATACGGCGAGCGAGGTGCGGCAGATGCTAAGCCAAAAGCGCAGATAATACTTTGTGTATTATCGAGCATTTTGGCAACGCAGTTGCCGTGCCGCAGCCGCCGGAGCGGTGCTTAAGCCGTCAGGCGGGAATTGTGCGGTGTTGCCTTAAGAAAAACGCAGCACTCCTGCGTTTTTTAGCTTTTTTGCTTCTCGACCACCTCTTTGGGGTCCTTAGGGGCGAGCAGCCCCTAAGGTGGGGTTGCGGGGTCGCGCAGCGATCAAAGCCCCAGTGGGGCTTTGATCCGCACGAGCGGGCCAGCTCTGCTGGATGTCGGCCATCGTTTTGGCCGCCAAGCGCGCTGCCTCGCAACAGCGGGACTTTTTCGTTTCCTTTTTGGTCACAAAAAGGAAGGTCCTAAAAGCGGCATACTGTATAAAAGAGTGCCGCCGCAGGGTGGCGGCGCTCGCCAGCCACCCACCCACAAAAATCAAAGCAAAGGAGGCTCCGCCATGCTCACCGTTGGTTCCTTCGGTTTCATCCTGTTCGCAGCATTATTGGCGGGTCTTTGGCGCGTCACCCCGCAGCCACGCCGCTGGCAGCTGATGCTGGCGGCCAGCCTCGTGTTCTACCTCTCGCTGGATTGGCAGGGCTGCCTGCTGCTCTGCCTTATGACTCTGCTGGTCTGGCAGGCCGCGCTGCACCTGCGTGGCAGCCCCCGTTGGTTCTATGTAGGCCTGGGCGGGGCATTGGCCCCGCTGACGCTGCTCAAACTGCGCCCCGCCGCCCTGCTGCTAGGGCAGGCGTTCTCGCTGCGCATCTGGGACGTGAGCGTGCCGCAAGTGCTGGGCATCGGGTATTTCAGCCTGCAATTGACCAGCTACCTGGTGGACGTCCGCCGGGGCAAGCAGGAGCCGGAATCGCAGTACGCCCGGCTGCTCTGCTTTGCGTCGTTTTTTCTGTCCATCACCCAGGGACCATTCAACCGCTATGGCGAGCTGATGCCCCAACTGGACGCTGCCGCCCCACAGCCCGGCCAATGGCAGCGGGGGGCACAGCGGTGCTTTTGGGGCTACTTTAAAAAGCTGGCCGTGGCCGACCGCGCCGCGCTGGCCGTCAACGCCGCCTTTGCTGACCCTTCCGCCTACGACCGCAGCCAGCTGTTTCTGTGCGCAGTGCTGTATGTGTTCCAGCTTTACGCCGATTTCTCCGGCTACACCGACATCGTGCTGGGGACGGGGGAGATGCTGGGCCTGCCCCTGCCGGAAAACTTCCGCCAGCCGTTTTTGGCTGCCACCATCCGCGAACTGTGGGATCGCTGGCACATCAGCCTGTCCCGCTGGCTGAAAGATTACGTTTACATCCCGCTGGGCGGCAGCCGATGCAGCGCCGCGCGGCGCGACGGCAATATTATTGCCACGTTCCTCGTCAGCGGCCTGTGGCACGGCGCCGGGCTGACCTATCTCGTGTGGGGCTTTGCCCACGGCGCTTTGCAGGCGTTAGAAAATCACCTGCCCTGGCGCCAGGCCATCACCCGGGGCTGGGCGCGGCTTGTTGGTGTGGCGGGCACATTCACGCTGCTTCTGGCCACCTTTACGGTGTTCCGCGCCAGCAGCCTGGCCAATGCCGCGGCCTATTTTGGCGGTATCCTGCACAACGGCGGCCACAAGGCGTTCAGTAACTATTGGGAGCTGGGCTTGACCAGCCGCCAAGAACAGCTGCTGCTTTTCTTCGGGTTGGCGCTGGTCATTGCCGTCGACCTCGCTCACGAGCGGGGCATCCACTTCCGCGACCGCCTCGCCGCCGCTCCCCGCATCCTGCGCTGGGCCGTCTACGAGGGTGCGTTCTTCCTCTTTCTGTTCATGGGCTACTTTCTCGGCGGCGGCGGATTCTTGTACGCCATCTATTAAAAAATCTCGCTGCATCACTGGGTGCAGCGAGATTTTATGTTTTTATTTATGCTGCAGCTTCCTCTTGCAAAATTTTGCATTTTCCGCTATGATACCTACATGGACGCGACCGTTTACGAAAGTAATTGTGCAAGCCTTTGGGCCTGCACATTTTTATTTTAGAAGGGAGTTTTTACGATGGACAGCATTTTTCACCGCGTAAGTATCCGTAAATTTCAGGACAAGCCCGTGGAACCGGAGAAAATCGAGAAATTGCTTCGCGCCGCTATGGCGGCTCCTTCTGCCGGAAATCAGCAGCCGTGGGAATTTTATGTGGTGACGAACCACGACTTGATCCAAAAGCTGGCCGCCACCAGCCCCTATACAGGCTGCGCCAAAAATGCTCCCGTGCTGATCGTCTCTGCCTACCGCGAGGACGTTATCTTCCCGATGTACGCGCAGATCGACCTGAGCATTGCCAACGAAAATCTTTGGCTGGAAACCGATGCACTAGGCCTTGGCGGCGTCTGGCTGGGCATTGCCCCCATCGAGGAGCGCATGCACGAGGTCGAATCCATACTGCAAATGCCCGCCGGGCATCACGCCTTTGCCATCTTCGCATTGGGCTACCCAGCCGAGAGCAAACCCCAGCAGGACCGCTTCGACCCTGCGCGCATCCACTACGCCGAATAAGTCATCTTTTGCTCTGCATCACGCGATGCAGAGCATTTCTTGGTGGGAGCTGGTAGATTCGCGAGCCGCGCCCTAAAGACAGCCTGCAGGGCTGTTTTTGTCCGGCGGGGGACGCAAAGCTCCGGGCCCGGGCTGTTCGAATCCGCCAGCGTATCTCCGGAAAATAAAGACAAAAACAAAAGCGATACCCATTATCAGGTATCGCTTTGTTGGTGGGAGCTGGTGGATTCGAACCACCGAAGCATTAAGCAGCAGATTTACAGTCTGTCCCCATTGGCCACTCGGGAAAGCTCCCATATTCTCTTTTGCTCCGTCGCGGCACTCCGTGTCGCTCAGTGCTTGATTATTATAGCAAAGCGGAACCGGAAATGCAAGCCTTTTTTTCAATTTTTTTGCGATTTTTTCAAAAAGTTTTCTTTGCACGCTGCATCGTGCAATTCTTAAAAAGGAGCGCCCCGCAGGGGTAAGGCGGGGCGCTCCAAGGGGTATTTCAGAGGATAGGAGAAGAATCATGTATATGTGTAATGGCATCGTAGCCTTATTGGTTGTCTGGCCTGGACCGAGCGATTGCTCTGGCATGGCCCAAGGCACAGTGTGTATGATTGCGGGATGCTTCCCGCGTTTGTCTTTCGACTACGATACATAGTATACAGGTAACTTATGTGCAGGATATAAAAGAGCTTTGAACGATTTTAAAATAGTTTTTGAAGAATTTGTGACCACGCCCACCGGGGCAGGGGACCTTACAACTTCACTTTAATAAACTCATGTTCTATCGCAGGCAAGATCTTCTCCACCAGGTCACAGGTGCGCAGGCGCAGGCTGCTGGTGTTGATGCAGGGGTGGCAGCCCACATACTCGCTGGCCAGCACATCCTCATCGATGAGCAGCTGCACCTTGTGGGCCGTATCGTTCATCAGGCCCAACACGCTGACAGACCCCGGCGTGATGTCCAGGAGCTGCTGCATATACTCAGCCTTAGCAAAGGACAGCCGCGCGGAGTGGATCTGGGCGGATAGATCCTTGGTGTGGAACACCTTGGTATCCGGGATCATCAGCAGGTAAAACGCAGTCTCCTGCCGGTTGCAGAGAAACAGGTTCTTGCAGATCACCGCGTTCAGCACACGGTCGATCTCCTGGCAGACTTCCATCGTCATGGCAGGGGCGTGGTCGACCCGCTCATAGGGCACACCCAGGCGGTCCAGCAGGTCGTAACAGCGCAGTTCTTTCTCCAAACGTCCGGTCGTATCCGCCGGGCGGCCGTTTTGCAGTTTCATAGTAAGTACCTCTTTTTTGGCGGGCCGATGCAAGCATCGGCCCCTACAGGGTTTGCAGCGCGCTTAGCACCCAAACAGCTCCGCCGTCTTCTTCATCCTCTCGGCAATTTTTACGCCAAAGGGGCAGCGGCTCTCGCAGGCATGGCAGTCGGTCTGCAGGCGGGCCAACAGGTCCTCAAAGGCGGGGCAGACGTAGGCCATATCGCGGGTGCGGTAATACTGGCCGTCTTTCCATGTGGAGCCGATGTGCCCCTGAATATACCACTTATCGCGGTTTTTGTGGATGCCCTTGCCGATGATGCTGCGGGACTTGGGGTCAGCCATCCAGCAATCCAGGATGTTGATGCCCTGGGCGGATGCGTACTCGATCAGTGCGATGCCTTCTTCTTCTGGGTGGCGCTCCAGCCACTCGCCGCCAAAGCCGATCTCGCTGACCTGCAGGTTTGTCTTGCCCAATCTGCGGGTTTTCATAAGGTTTGCCTCCTGCTTATTTGCGTTGCTCCGTTTATTTGCTCTCGATTTTATGCTCTGCCTTCCATGGCGTGGACCAGTTCCACAACAAACTCATGGGTGGGCACGGGGATATTGTGGCGGTGCCCGGCCTCCACGACCGCGCCGTTGATGACGTCCACCTCGGTGCGGCGGCCTGCCTTCAGGTCGGCGTAGATGCTGGTGAAGCCGTCAGGCGCCTTTTGCAGGTGCAGCCGGATGCGGGCAATCTGCTCATCGGCATCGAAAGGGTAGCCGTCGGCGGTGGCGGCGGCGCACAGCTCACGGATGAGCTTCTCGGCCAGCGTCCAGGCGTGGGAGTCCTGCTCGACGTAGCCCTGGGCCACCTGCAAAATGCCGGACAGCACGCTGGAGGATGCGTTGATCATCAGCTTATCCCAGATCATGCCCTGCACCTGGCTGCAGACTTCGCAGGGGAAGCCGCAGTCCGCGAACATCTCGGCCAGCGGGGCAAAGCGGCTGCTGTCGCCGGTGACGGTGCCCAAAAACGTTTTGCCCAGGCCGCTGTGACAGACGGTGGTCTCGCTCAACTTATAACTGCCCTGCTGGGTGGTGCCGATGACGATCTGCTCACGGGCGGCGAAACGGCTCAGCAAGGTTTCGTGGCCCATACCGTTTTGCAGGGTCATCAGGATGGTGTCGTGACCGATGAGGGCCTTGTTTTTGGTCAGCGCGGCCTCGGAGGCGCTGGCCTTGACCTGCACGATGACCAGGTCGACAGGGGAGAGGCCGGTGGTGTCGGCGGTAACATGGGGGCGGTAGATGCGCTCGCTGCCGTCCATCTCGCGGATGGTAACGCCATTTTCGGTAATGGACTGCATTTTGGCGGGGTTGGTGCCCACCAGGGTAACATCATGGTGTTGGGACAGGTAGCTGCCGAACAGCAGCCCCATCGCGCCGGGACCAATGACTGCAATTTTCATTTACGTTGCTCCTTTGTTGTGGTTTTTCTATTGTTTCTATTATACAAAGGTACGGCACAGTTTGGCAAGAATTGTTAAAATTTGCGCCATTCACTTGACTTTATCAAGTCACCGGTATATACTTGATAAAGTCAAGTGCGGAGGTTGTTCCCATGTATCACAAAACTTTATCCTATTACTCCACCATTTTTTACCGCAGTTTTGCCGCGTTTACCGGCGAGCAGCTGCAAGCCGTAGGGCTCAACTTTGGGCTGCTGTTCTTCGTTATTTACGTAGGCAAGCACCCGGGCTGTTCACCGTCAGAGCTTACTAAGGCCCTGTACCTGGACTGGGGCTACAGCCAGCGCAGCCTGAACAAACTGGCTGCGGATGGCTTTCTCTCCAAGGAAAAACACGGCCGCAGTTATACCCTGACCCTGACCGATAGGGGACAGCAGGCTTTCGTTATCAGCCACCAAGTATTTTTCACCTGGGATGATACCCGCCTGGCCAACCTGAACGATACCGAAAAAGACCAGCTGCTGGCCCTTTTACAAAAAGCAGCAGAAGGGATGCCCGAACATGTATGAAACTATTTTTAGCCCCGTGAACTACGGTGGCCTGGAACTGAAAAACCGCATTATCTTTGCCCCCACCACCTTCGGCCTGTCGGACGAAGAATACTTTGCCAAGATCCGCGCCATTGCAGCAGGCGGCTGCGCCATGATCATTGTGGGGGATGTGCCGGTGGGCAAAAGCCGGTTTGAAAAGTCTCTGTTTGACAAAAAGGGCTTTGCCTGGTACCAGAGCCTGGCGGAGATCGTCCATAGCTGCGGCTGCAAGCTCTGCGCCCAGCTGCACCAGTCAGACTCTAACATGGCAGCCATGCTCAAATATGTGCCGGGCGTTCTGACGAAGAAAATCACGATGCAGCAGCTGCGCACCCTGCTCAACGAGGAAGTGGCCCCTTATATCACCAATCTGCCGCAGCGCAAGATCAATAAGATCATCCACGGCTTCGGCGAGGCCGCCGAGCTGGCGGTAAAAGCCGGGTTCGACATGGTGCAGATCCACGGCGACCGTATGTGCGGCAGTTTCAGCTCCAGCGTGTTCAACCACCGCACCGATGCCTACGGCGGCAGCGCCGAAAACCGCGCCCGCTTTGCCGTTGAAGCTGTGCGCGCCGTGCGCAGCCGTTTGCCGGAGCTGCCCATCGACTACAAACTGGCTGTCCGGCAGGAGGACCCCCACTACGGCAATGCCGGTGTACTGGAAAGCGAGCTGGGTATCTTTGTACCGCTGCTGGTGGAGGCCGGTGTGACCAGCTTCCACGTTACCCTGGCCAACCATTCCAGCTTGGAGGATACTATCCCGCCCGCCAATCATCCCTATTTTAAGGGGGAGGGTTGCTTCCTGAAGTTCTGCGATGAGGTGCGCCAATATACCGACAAACCTATCACCGGCGTGGGCGGCCTGACCAACCCTGATTTTGTGGAAGCCCAGCTGGCCAGCGGCCGCATCACCTGCGCCGCCATGAGCCGCCAACTGCTGGCCGACCCTGCTTGGCCCAGCAAGGCTGCTGCCGGGCAGGTGCAGGCTATCCACCGCTGTGTGCGCTGCAATAAAAAGTGCCTGGGCGGTCTGCAGCAGCACCAGGGCACCCACTGCATTTACGAGAAAACAGGTGCGTAAACTTAAGGCAACACCGCACAATTCCCGCCTTACGGCTTAAGCACCGCTCCGGCGGCTGCGGCACGGCACCTGCGTTGCCAAAATGCTCGATAATGTCGGGTTGCGGTACCCGCATCGTGCTTCGGGGACAAAAGCCCCTCGCACTCTGCGACCGCTGCCCCTGCTTCGGTTCGCTGTATCCGCCACCGGCGGCGCTCACCTTTGCAGCACAAAGTATTATCTGCGCTTTTGGCTTAGCATCTGCCGTGCCTCGCTCGCCGTATCGGCACTTAGAATTATGCGGTATTGTCTTAACTCCTGACAAAGCGTCCCTCCGCCTTATAATCCCAAATTGGATTATAAGGCGGAGGGATTTTTTATGTCAAACCAGAAAACCCAAACTCAACGGCTGCACAACAGCGTCAACCATGCCATTATCAAATGCCGCAGGATGTACTCCCGCTGGGCCAGGACCTGCTGCCCCGCCAGACGATGAACAATATCGTGGCCGCCCTCTGCCAGGAGGGGCTTCTGACAGAGGCCTCACCCGCCGTCAAGGCAGGGAAAAGGTCTGCGTGTTCTTTGGCGAAGAAAAAAGCAGCCCCATTCTGCTGCAAATCGCACCGCCGGTCATGCTGGCGCGGCTGGGTGTGGGTTTTTGTTTTGCGGATGCGGGGCGTCGCCCCTTGACTTAAACCTGCCTTTAAGTGGTATGCTGTATTTTGTGGATGGATGTCACATCCGTTTGCGGCATTTTTCCCGCCGTTTCGTTGACTTTATGGCGATAATCCGATATACTGAAAGATACGGCTGTTTTGCCATACTGTGAATAAGAAAAGCGAAAAGGAGGGGAAGCCATGATCTTCGGCAAGTATATCAACCGTTATTATCTGCGCAGTGCACCCGTGCTGCTTTTGGGCTTGCTGGCGCTGCTGACGGTCGATTATATCCAGCTGATGATCCCCGAGTTTTACCGTCTGGTCATCAACGGGGTCAACCTGGGAGAGGTCGTCATAAACGGACAGACCCTCCTTTACCAAAGAAGTTTTGCTGCAGCACATCTGCCTGCCCATGATCTGGATCGTGCTGCTCATGGTCGTTGGGCGGTTTTTGTGGCGTATCTGCTTTTTTGGCTCCGCTGTGGTGGTTGCTGCCAATCTGCGCGAGCGGATGTTTGACCACAGCCGCCGCCTTTCGCAGCAATATTACCAGGTTAACAAGGTCGGCAACCTGATGAGCCTCTACACCAACGACCTCGACACCATTCAGGAGTGTTTCGGCGACGGCATCTTGATGTTCTTCGATGCCTCGGTGCTGGGGCTTATGGCACTGGTCAAAATGTGGCGTATGGACTGTAAATTAACCTTCTGGCGCTGATTCCGGCACGGTCATGTTCGTACTCGGCACCGTCATGAGCCAAGTCATGACCAAACGGTGGGAAGAACGCCAGCAGGCTTTCTCCGACCTTTCAGACTTCGCGCAGGAGAATTTCTCCGGCATTGCGGTCATCAAGGCCTTTGTCAAGGGGAATACAAGGAACTGCAGGCTTTCCGCAAGCTGAACAAACAGAACGAGGAGATCAACGTCATCTACACGAAAATTGCCACCCTGCTGGAAGTGCTGGTCACGCTGTTTGTGGAATCGGTCATCTGTGTCATCCTGGGCTATGGCGGTTATCTGGTCTACCAGGGCCGGTTCAACGCGGGCCAGCTGGTAGAGTACATCGGCTATTTTGAGGCCATCGTCTGGCCCATCATGGCAATTTCGATGCTGATCGAAAAGACCTCCCGCGGCAAGGCTTCCCTCAACCGCGTCACCGAGCTGCTGGACGCTCCCATTGATGTGACCGACCGGGTCGATGTGCACGAACTGACCGCCCCCAAAGGCGGCATCGAGTTCCGCCACCTGACCTTCCGCTACCCGGACGGCGAATACGATGTGCTGCAGGACATCTCCTTCACCATCCACCCGGCGAAAGCGTGGGCATTGTCGGCAAGACCGGCGCAGGCAAAACGGCGCTGGTGGACCTTTTGCTGCGCACCTACAACGTGCCCGACGGCACGCTGTTTGTGGACGGGCAGGACGTGAACACCCTGTCCATCCATTCTGTGCGCGCCGCCTGCGCCTATGTGCCACAGGACAACTTCCTCTTCTCCGACACGATCGCCCACAACATTGGTTTCGGCGTGGACGACGCTGGGCAGGCCGACATTGACCGCGCCGCCGCGCTGGCCGATGTGCGGGACAACATCGTGGACTTCAAGGATGGTTACGAAACCGTACTCGGTGAGCGCGGCGTGACCGTCTCCGGCGGCCAGAAGCAGCGCATCTCCATTGCACGTGCCCTGCTGAAAAACGCGCCCATTCTGATTCTCGATGACTCTGTTTCCGCTGTCGATACCCGCACCGAAAAAATCATCCTCGACAACCTGAAATCCAGCCGCGCCAACAAGACAACCCTGCTGATTGCCCACCGCATTTCCACGGTGGAGCGGCTGGACAAGATCATCTTCCTCAACGACGAGGGCCGGGTGGAAGCCGTCGGCCCCCATGATGAGCTGTATGCCACCTGCGCCGAGTACCGCCGCATGGTGGACCTGCAGCGGCTGGAGGATGAGACGAAGGGGAGGCGAAAACGCATGATGCATCTGAATCCGTTGGTTCTGGTGGGCGCTGTCATCGGCGTGATCACCGCCCTGCTGGTGGCAGCTTATGCCGCCGTCAAGGACAAAAAGACCGCCATGGGTTTTGAGCGCACCATGGCAGACGGCGAGATTCTGCGCCGCCTGTCCCGCTATGCCCGCCCTACCGTACTGAGCAAATTCCTCATTGTGGGCCTGCTGATGCTCTTCTCCATTGCCTACGATATCATTTCACCCCCTCATCGTGGGCCGCATCGAGGAGCTGGTGGCCGGGGAGTTTGAACTCCGCGGCCTCTTCCTGGGGCGTGTCAGTCTATGCAGGCGTGCTCGTTTTCTCGATGGCCAGCACCTACTTCCAGGCCGTCATTCTGCAGCGCGTCGGCCAGCGCATCATCTCCGACCTGCGCGAGGACCTATTCACCCACATTGAGTTCCGCTCCCCACGAGCAGCTGAACGAGATTCCCGTCGGCAAGCTCGTTACCCGCGTTACGAACGATACGAACGCTATTTCGATGATGTTCACGAACCTGCTGGTGACCCTGACCAAAAATGTGTTCGTCATCTTCGGCATCCTGGTCGCCATGCTCTTGCTGAACTATGCGCTGACGCTGATGGTGCTCTGCTTTGTTCCGTTCATCGTCATTTTTACTGTCATCTTCCGCAAATTTTCCCGCCGGGCCTACCGCAAGGTCAAGGATGCCACCACTGACATCAACACCTACCTGTCGGAGAATCTTTCCGGCATCAAGGTCACGCAGATTTTCGGCCGCGAGGACGAAAAAATGGCGGAATTCCGCGAGAAAAGCCAGACTCTGGCCCGGGGCGAATCAGGAGCAGATCTTTGTGTTCGGCGTGTTTCGTCCTCTGGTCTACATGCTGTATATCTGCTCGATCCTGTGTCTTTTTTACCTCGGCGGCATGGGCCACCTGAACAACGTTTCTTTCCTGGGGCAGACCATCACCGGCGGCACCATCGTCACGTTCTACATGTACATTTCCAAATTCTTTACGCCCATCCAGAATCTGGCCGAGCAGTTCAATTGGCTGCAATCGGCGCTGGCCTCGTCGGAAAAGGTGTTCTCCATCATGGACATTCGCCGAAGCTGGTGGACGCCCCCAACGCCATCGAGTTGAACGAGGTAAAGGGCGAAATTGAGTTCCGCGACGTCTGGTTCAGCTACATCCCGGGCGAATGGGTGCTGCAGGGCGTGTCGTTCCATGTTGACCCGCACGGGAAACCGTGGCGTTTGTCGGCTCGACGGGCTCGGGCAAGCACGATTCTGTCGCTGATCTGCCGCAATTACGAATTCCAGAAGGGCGAGATTCTGATTGACGGCATCGACATCCGCAAAATCAAGATTTCGTCCCTGCGCCGTCACTTTGGGCAGATGCTGCAGGACGTGTTCCTCTTTTTCCGGCACGATCCGCAGCAACATTGTCCTGCGGGAGGATAACATCTCGGACGAGGAGATCCTACAGGTCTGCCGCTATGTCAACGCTGACCACTTCATTGACAAGCTGGACCACGGCCTGGATGAGGAAGTCCGCGAGCGCGGGAACAACTTCTCGGCAGGTCAGCGCCAGCTGTTGAGCTTTGCGCGGACGATCATCCACAAGCCAAGCGTTATGATTTTAGACGAAGCCACGGCAAATATTGACACGGAGACCGAATTTTTGATCCAGGACTCGCTGGAAAAGATGCGCTGCGTAGGCACCATGCTGATGGTCGCCCACCGCTTATCCACGATCCAGCACGCCGATAACATCATCGTGCTATCTCACGGCAAAATTTTGGAGCAGGGTACCCACCAGGAATTGCTGGCTAAGCATGGCCGGTATTACCAGCTGTACACCCTGCAGTATCATAAGGAGCAGATGGGGGAGTGAGCCCGTTTTGCCCCGGTTTCCAGGAGGTTTCCATGACCTACCACCAAATCATCCAACTGAAAAACGGCGCGTCCTGCTGTCTGCGCAGTGGCACCGCGGCCGACGGCCAGGCCGCACTGGACAATTTCATCCTGACCCATGCGGAAACGGATAACCTGCTGACTTACCCGGAGGAGAACACCCTCACCGCCACGCAGGAAGGCGAATACCTTCAGGCCAAAACCGAAAGCCCGAATGAGGTGGAAATTCTCGCCATCGTGGACGGGAAGGTGGCCGGCACCGCCGGGATCAACGCTGTCGGCGGCTGCTATAAGCTGCAGCACCGTGCCGAGTTCGGCATCAGCATCGCTAAGGAATTCTGGGGCCTTGGCATTGGCCAGGCACTCACCGCCGCCTGCATCGACTGCGCCCGCAAGGCTGGCTACGCCCAGCTGGAGCTGGATGTGGTGGCCGATAACGCCAGCGCCCTTGCCCTGTACAAAAAGTTCAGCTTTGTGGAATACGGCCGCAACCCCAAGGGCTTCCGCTCCCGCAACACCGGCTACCAAAAGCTGGTCTTAATGCGGCTGGCCCTGTAACCCTACAACAAAACGCCCCCGCCTTGGCGCAAACCGCGCAGGGCAGGGGCGTTTTATTGTTTTTATGGATTATGCTTCTGGCTTATCAAATTCTTTGGCTATCTCCTCCAGCAGCTTGCGGATGGGCAGATGCTGCGGGCAGATCTTCTCGCACTTGCCGCATTTCAGGCAGTCCGAGGCGCGGCGGCCGGGGGCGGTGTGGACTTCCTCGTAGTAGTAGTCCGCGTTCCAATCGTGGTGCAGCTGCTTGATGTTCATGATAGCAAACAGGTCTGGGATGGAGATCTGCTTGGGGCAGCCCTCAACACAGTAGCGGCAGGCCGTGCAGGGGATCATGTTCATCTTGTGGAAGATCTCCTGCACCTTGTTTACGGCGGCCAGCTCGGTCTCGTTCAGCGGCTTAAAGTCGCGCATATAGCTCAGGTTGTCCTTCATCTGCTCCATGTTACTCATGCCGGACAGCACCATCAGCATACCGGGGAAGCCCGCGGCAAACCGGATGGCATAGCTGGCGGGGCTGCCGCCGTGCAGGGCGTCCAGCACGGCTTTTTGCGTCGTCGGGCAGGTTGACAAGGCTGCCGCCCTTGACCGGCTCCATGACCAGCACGGGCTTGCCGTGCTTGCGGCAAACCTCGTAGCACTTGCGGCTCTGCACAGCAATATCATCGTAATCCAAGTAGTTGAACTGAATCTGTACCACCTCGATCTGCGGGTACTCGGTCAAGATCTGGTCCAGCACCTCGGCGCGGTCGTGGAAAGAGAGGCCCACATGGCGGATCCTGCCCTCGGCCTTGAGCGCAAAGGCCGTCTCATAGGCGCGGCAAGCCTTGAACTTTTTAAAGTTGTCGGCGTTCTGGGAGTGCATCAAATAAAAGTCAAAGTAATCCACGCCGCAGGCTGCAAGCTGGCTCTCAAAAAACGGGCGGATGTCAGCCTCGGTCTTGAAATAGCTGTCGGTCAGCTTGTCGGTCAGACTGTAGGCCTCGCGGGGATAGCGGCTGGTCAGGCACTCCTTCAGGGCCAGCTCGCTCTTGCCCTGAATGTAGCCGTGGGCGGTGTCAAAATAGTTAAATCCCTGCGCCAGAAACTCGTCCACCATGCGGGTGGTCTCGGCAATGTCCACCTGGTCGCCGTTCATCGGCAGGCGCATACAGCCGAAGCCGAAATTCTTTTTCACTTTATCCATCTGCTCCATTACATTTTGCTCCTTTGCTCCGTTTTGTAAGCGCCGCGCTTGGCCCGGGTGGTGCTCATGCCGTCCGGCAGAAATCCTGCAGCGCCGTTTTGCTCCTGCCTTTATTATAATAGGGCAGGTTCCCGCATGCAAGAGCACCCTTGCAATTTGTGTGGCAAAACGGTATAATAGGCATGTTGCCTGTCTCAGTAGCTCAGCTGGATAGAGCGTTCGCCTCCTAAGCGGCAGATTGTTCGATTCCTTCGAGCCTTAAAAATTGCATAAAACTTATAAATGTCTCAGTAGCTCAGCTGGATAGAGCACACGCCTCCTAAGCGTGGGGTCGGAGGTTCAAATCCTCTCTGGGACGCCAGAAAGCACCGCTGCAAGCCTTTTTTCGGGGTTTGCAGCGTTTTTTGGTCCTCCTTCTCCCGGTAATTTCACTTCCGTTACCGGGATATTTTTATGCGCCGCATGATGTATATTTGCTAATTGGACTCGAACGCTTTTCAGAAATTTGCTAAGAAATTTCTGCGTTTTGCTAATTCGATTTTTCGGATCACTTTGCCGGGGCTTGCGCCGCTATCAGGGCTGCGAGCGCACTCGCCAGCTCCGGCGACTTTTGAAGCTGCTCCACAAGGCTTTCAAGGTCCAGAGTCGCAGGTTCCGATTTTGCCGGTTCTTCCGGTGGACGGACATTGCGAAGATCAGGCTTGGCATAGAAGGCAGTCTCGAATTTCTGAGCGTTGACCTTTCTATCCTCGTCCAGAATGTGAGCATAGATACCGGTTATCATGTCGATCTCGGCATGTCCCGTATCGCCCTGGGTGGCTTTCAGATCGCCGTGGTTCAGTTTTAGCTTGTAGGTGGTACTGGAATGACGGAGAGAATGAAAGACCACCTTCGGCAGCCCTGCGTCCTCACGGAGTTTTGCAAACTCTTTGAGGATGATCCGATCCTCGCAGGGCCGTCCATTAGGAAGTGCCACAACCAGATCGAAGTCCTGATACTCGTCGCCCAGGAAGCCTTTCAGCTCGTCCTGAGACTCCTTCCATTCCCGAAGGATGTAGGCAAGCGTTTTCGGCAGCCACACCTTACGGATACTTGAGTCAGTTTTCGGCTTTTTCAGAATAATTCTTGTGCTGGTGTTCGGCATGAGCGGAGTGAAGATGTAATAGATATCCTTCTCACCCAGCGTTTCAATCGCCCGTTTGGAAGCCCTCGTCAGCTCCTTGTCGATGTAGACATAGGCATTATCCGCCGCAATATCTTCATCGGAAATATGGACGTTCTCCCAGGTCAGTCCCAGGATTTCACCCATACGCAGAGAGCAGGCAAAGGAAAGGTTCATTGCTACATAGAGCTTGCTGTCCGTGCATTTGTCCAGGGCAAGACGGATCATATCCGCTGTCCAGATATCCCGTTTCGCATACTCCGTTTTCGGGAGGATCACATTGTCAAAGGGATTTCTTGCTATGATTTCCCATCGTACTGCCTGCTTGAACGCACACCGCAGGAGCTTGATGATCTTTTCAATGGTCTTGTCGCTGACATAGGTGGTAACGGCCTTTCGGGTTTTGGTAGACACCGACTTGGTTTTCTGCAAGGTCTGGATATAACCGTCAACCGCACGGGGAGTAACCGCCTGTACCTCCATATCACCGATGATCGGATTGATATAGTTCGCAATCAGCGCCGTTTGGCTGTCATACATAGACACGCCCCATTTCTTTTCTCCGTAAAGAGATACGAAGTCATAAAGGAACTCGGTGATCGTCTGATTGCTTGGAGGGAGGAAAGTTCCCGTGTGCTGCTGATTTTCGATTTCTGCCTTGCGCTTCAAGGCCTCTTTGTGGGTATGCCAGGTTTCCCACTTCTGTTTGGTTTCTCCGTTTTCATCCACATAGTTGTAAACAACGGAATAGTTTTTCTTTCGCTTGATTATAGATGCCATATCGTTCTTCCTTTCTTGGATCACAGGTCGAGGGAGTCAAGCCACTCGTCAAATGACCGCTTGGAAATGCGTATGGCGTTACCAATTCGCACGATTTTGAAGTGCCCTTCTTTTTTTACAAGGATATATGCGGAAGTTCTTCCAATGCCCAGGATTTGAGCAATATCGTCAACCGTATACGTCCTTCTTTCAGGGGTTTCTTTCTTCGTGCCGTTCCATGTTTGAGACATGAGAACCCCCTTTCAGTTATGAAAAGGAACAGCACGAATATGTGTGGGTAATATAACTTCCACCATCATTTTACCGTGCTGCTCCGTGTTTGTCTGCTGCTAATTGAAAAGTTTACGATCTATCCATAAACTTTCAAAAAAGAAAAGTAGGCTTACGGACGGCTGTTGGCACAGCTCCACGGGAGTTTCACCCCGGTCCATGCTGATGGGTGCGGCGCACAATGCTTTGTGGGCGTTCAATGCGCGAGTAGCTGGTGCAGATCATGGATACTGCGAAATAAAAAGAAGGACACGGCAAAATAACCTCCAATCGGCTACCGTGTCCCTGCAAGTCGTTATTGGTTTGTGTAGACGCAAAGAAACGGCGGCTCTGAAAATCAAAGCCGCCGCTTCAAATGGGCGTGTCGATATGGCTGCTGTACGACGGCTTTTTTTCTTTTGCCGTCGTCCGGCAGAATGGCTTAGTCATTATTTCTGAATGGAGTCCGCTTCTTCTTGTGTGAGTTGACCATTTTTAACTGCATCAGAAATGGCTTTATCTAATTCCTCAACTGTGGAATAATCCCCAATGTGTACTGTTTTTCCGTTATCTTTTGTTACATCAACACTATAAGAGGAAACTACATCTTCAGTAGGTGGAATCATGGAGTAGGTATCGCCGTCACCGTCGTCTTTGGAATACAATACTCCCTTTTTTTGATACTTTCCAGAGTTTCCTTATAGCTGTCCATCATAGCATCTACGCTTTCCTGCGTAAATTCATGGAATACGCCTTGTCCGTCATACCAACCGTCTCCGGTTCCAATCAAAGATTCCATCTCTTTTTTCTGTTCGTTCATCCACGCCTCGTATTCATCGGCTGTCCACCACTGCACATCTGGTGCCGCATTGTTCTTCTCATAATCTGCCTCGGCAACCCAATTTTTACCGTCAACGCTGATTTGTCCACCGTCTGTATCCTGATAGAGAATATCTGCGCTGGATGTGTTTCCCGTTTCGGATGTTGAAACCTTTGGTGTGTCCGAAGCCAATGCGCTTGCATAAGTAACCCCTGCAAGGCTCAAACAGATTGCTCCGCACAAGCCCACTGCTAATATTTTTTTGTTCTTCATAGATAAGACCTCGCTTTATAAGAATTATAGCTGCCCTCTTGAGGACAGCTATAATATAACAAAGCAACTTGGATATAGTTTGCATGGATTATGGATTTTAGATGGAGTTGTCTACCGGCTGCTTACAAGGCAATTCAAACCAAAACAGTACACCATTGTTTATATTTGAAATGCCGTAATTTGCTCGGTGCATTTCCATGATTTTGCGAACAATATAAAGCCCTAATCCGGTTCCGCCTGTATTGCGGTTACGAGATGTATCTGCCCGATAGAAGGCTTGTCTTGTTTTATCTCCATAACATCACCTAATGTAATTTTACATTTCATGTGATATTATTTGAACGATTGCGTATTTCATATTACCGACTATATAATTTCACTTTGCTACTTATTTATAGCAGCAACATTATTGACAATTCTGTTTATTTGAGATATACTTTTCATGTAAGTATGAAAAAAATATGATTTTAAGGAGTAAACCTAAAATGTCCATGCCAAAAGGAAAACACATATTTGGAACTGTTAAAGTTGGAGAAAGAGGGCAAATTGTTATCCCGAAAGAAGCACGAGAACTATTTGACATAAATCCCGGCGATACTCTGCTTGTTTTGGGAGATGAAGAGCAAGGTATAGCTGTAGTTAAAGCTGATGTAATGAAAGAGGTCGCTGTAAAAATTCTGAAAGGTTTAGGACACTTCAAAGGAGGAGTGAACGATGAAACTAAATGAAACTACGCTCTCCTTTTTTTAGAAGTAGATTGTATTCAACAGTTTGGAAAAAGAAAAAGGAAACCTCATTTTTGAGCAAGTGGAAAAAATTTTCAAGAACTTCTGAATAATGCAGACTATCGTAACAATGCCGCAATTCAAAATCATTTGCAAGCAAAGCTATTTCCAACATTAGCTTATTACAAAACACTTCGAGAAAATGGTATCAACCAAGATGAAGCATTAGAATATGTAAGGAAAGAAACCCATAAAGCTGCAAATATCAAAAGAGAGGAAATGAAAAAGTTAGGAAATATGCCCTTTGCGTACACTATTTATCGGTTAGGTGTAAAAAAGCATATGCGAAAGAATTTCCCCGATACTGGATGGACAACGGAATGGGTGAAATGTAACGGAAAAGAAATACATTTTAATTTGCATAAATGTATTTATTGGGAGCTAACAAAAATGTATCATTGTCCAGAGTTATGTTGTGTGTACTGCGAAAATGATGATATATCTTTCTCTGGTTTATTACCCAAAATTCGTTTTGAAAGAACCGGCACATTAGCAAATGGTTCGCCTTATTGCGATTTTCATTTTCTAAAAGCGAGGTAAAACCCATGATGAAGAATTATTTATTATTGATGTATATTGACTTAACTCAGCGAGCCACACAACTTGAAAAAGTCCGAGTCATTGATAGGTGATATAGGTTAATACTCCCAGAATGTCCTAGAACGAGAAGGGGGGCATCATCATGGCACGAACAGCTGAGATCATGTTCAAGGAATTTCATCATCGTTACAACAGTGAGGACGCTTGCAGAGTGGATTCTATTGATGAAGAAATAACTGGATTAGCAAAGTTTCAGCCCATTCTCGTAAGCAAATGAGAATGGGCTGTTTTTTCATACTCTGCTTAGAAAGCGACCATGATTTTGTCTTCTGGAGATGCTGGGATCCATGGGGAGGCTTGCTGCTTGCGGTTACTCTAGAGGTTTTCCCAATCAATTCTTTCGTTCCTGTAAAAATACTCACGGTCATGCTGGCTGATTTCCCGCAGAACACGGCATGGGTTTCCGACAGCGACAACATTTGCAGGAATATCCTTCACAACCACACTGCCTGCACCAATGACGGAATTGTTCCCGATTGTAATACCGGGAACAATCACGACGCCGGCTCCGATCCAGACATTTTTCCCCGATGTGCACGTCCTTATTATATTGCAGACCCTTTTCCCGCAGCTCCGGCAGGATCGGGTGATTGGCAGTTGCAATGGTCACATTGGGGCCGAACATGACGTTATCTCCGATATAGATGTTTCCATCATCTACCACGGTCAGATTAAAATTGGCGTAAACATTGTTTCCCATATAGACATGCTTTCCGCCCCAGTTTGCTCGGAATGGCGGTTCGATATAACAGTTCTCTCCGATTGCTCCAAGCATCTGCTTCAATAGCGCTGCACGCTTTTTCATTTCACTGGGACGTGTTGCATTGAATTCATATTGGGCATCCAGACAGCTGGTTTGCTCTGTGCTGATCCTATTGTCCGCGGGGTCGTAAATTAGGCCTTGATCCATTCTTTCTTTTTGTTCCATCTGAAGAACCTACTGCTGCATATTCTACGGTGTGTTAACCTAAATCTGACTTTATCTGCGTTTCATACACGGTGCGCATGAAGAATCATAATGATTGGACTGCTTTCTGAATGCATCCGGAGGCAGTCCTTTTGACGCTCTGAATACCTTACCAAAGTAATTGTCGTTGGAATAGCCTACCATATGCGCAATTTCCTGAATCGTATAATCCGAATTCGTAACCAGAAGACGGCAAGCTTGGCTGATCCGGAGTTCTTTTATGTATTGTACTGGCGAGATGCCGTATTTTTTGTGAAATTCTTTGCACATATAAAATTTCGATAATCCGGCGTGGCTTGCCACTAAATCCAGGGTCAGATTCTCCGCGCAATAGTTTTGGTCAATATAGGCCTTGGCGTGATCGATTTTCGTAATTTCCCGGTGATAGCATGAAAGGGCGTAAGCGGTGATATCCATCCAGAACGTGTAGGCGGTTTTGCTGTTTTCAAAAAATGTCTCAAAATCGTGATGAAGTGCACGGTCGTATATAGAAAGCATTCGATCAATAAGACCGGATTCCTGTGTAAGGTGGATGACAGGACCTATGCTGCCATATATTTTCCGTAGTAATGGCAGGCACTCTTTTGAAAACTCAAGATATGGGGCATCCCAGTATTGGGCATGGGCAGGCAGGTAATAGCGGCTTTCGCCGGGAATTGCAATCAGGAAAACATCTCCCGGCAGAAGCGAATAGGAAATCCCTTTCATTTCCAGAGCCCCTTCTCCGCCGATGCAGCATTGCACCAGGCAATAATCGCCGCTTCTGTTTCGATTGTCCCAGGAGTAATCATGAGAATCAATGATGTGCCGTCCCGCCCCTTTCAGCGTCAAATAGGACAAATCAGAAGAAAAATGAAAGCCAATGGAATGGTGGGAAGACGTTTGGGTCATGTACGACACCTCCTGTGAAGGCATCCTATCATACTTTTTCTCAAAAGGCAATAATTTACCATGCAATACATATTCTTACCATTTATAATCGTATAAAAGTGTTATAGAATCTGTATTGACAGCAGGGACGGCAGAATGCGAGAACAAGAAAAATACCTTTTCTCTTTACACAGTTTAATTTACCGTTCCTCAAAAATGGTGAGGTGCTGAGAAATGACGGAAGTAAAAACGATCAAATGCGAAATCCATTGTCAAAATGGGGAAAGCATCCATGCGGCATTCCCCGCAGTGCCGGGAATCTGGGAGCGGGAAGAAATCTATGTAGAAGTGTCCGAAAACCGGAGCTATGGATGCCGGTATGGTCAGATCCGGCTGAATATGCGTCATGGTGCATTGAGAAAGGAAAAGCCAATTCGGGTATCCCTTCCAACAGTTCAGAGCCCGGAGAAAATCACGGCAATGTATATGCTCAATGACTGGTGGACGAGACCTGCTTTTGTAGAAGGATTTCAGGAGATCCCTGCCCGGACGCAGGTAGCTTTTCTAAAATACCCGGATCGCTTTGCGTGTCTTGTTCCCATGGTGGGAAAAACCTTTAAGACATATCTGGAAGCAGGAACAGAGCAAGAAGTCTGCCCGGAAATGCTGTCCAGTCTGGATGGGCAGACCGAGGTTGACGAACCGCTATATGTCCTTGGAGAGGCAGACACACTGGCAGACGCGGTTCACAAGGTGTTTGCCTGGCTTACAAAGCGCATGGGGGTTCGAACAAGGGAACAAAGGCGTATGCCGGAAATGTTCCGCTTTCTCGGCTGGTGCAGCTGGGATGCTTTTTACAGAGAAATCACAGAAGAAAAAGTCCGTCAGAAGGCCCGCGAGCTTGTGGAAAAGAAAATTCCTGTCCGGTGGATGCTGATGGATGACGGTTGGCTTTCTACCAAAGGAGAGCTGCTTTGCGATTTTGCTCCGGAGCCTGCAAAGTTCCCCAATGGTTTTGGGAAAATGATAGCAGATATCAAAGCGGAAAGCGACATTCGCTGGTTTGGCGTATGGCACGCACTTTGCGGATACTGGCAGGGTGTTGCCCCGGAAAGCAAACTGGAGGGGCAGGAACACGCCCACCTGTATCGAACCGCAGACGGGAAAATCATGCCCAATCCTCTGACGGGGGAAGGATTCTACCGGGACTGGTATGAAAAGCTTCACGCGGACGGAATCGATTTTGTGAAGGTAGATGGTCAGAGCTCCTTTTGGAACTTTGCGGAAAACAGTCTCCCCATCGGCCCCGCGGCAAAGGGAATGCACCAAGCCCTGGAAGGCGGCGCTTCTTACATGGATGGTGCCATCATCAACTGTATGGGAATGGCGATGGAGAATATTCTGTCCAGACCGACCTCCGCAATTTCCAGAAACAGTGATGATTTTATGCCCAACAAAGAAAACGGCTTTGTGGAACATCTATTGCAGAATGCTTACAATTCGGTGTATCATGATGAGCTGTATTATTGTGACTGGGATATGTTCTGGACAAAGCATGAGGATGCCGTTAAGCACAGCCTGCTGCGGGCGATCAGCGGCGGCCCCATCTACGTCAGTGACCAAATTGGGGACACAAATCCGGATGTGCTGAAGCCATTGGTCTATCACAACGGCGAAATCCTGATGATGGATCATTCAGCAAAGCCTACAGAAGACTGCATGTTTTCGGATCCTATGAAGACGGGTGTATTAAAACTGCACAATACCGCTTCCTGGGGTTCTGTCAAGAAGGGCGGAGGCATTGCCGTCTACAATCTGACCGACGGCATACAGGACTTTTCATTCCGTCCGGCAGATATTCCGCAGCTGGAGGAATCCGACAACTATTGGGTGTACGATTATTTTGCCAAAAACGCTTTTTCGTTGGGCAAACAGGAAAGCTATGAGAGCAGGCTTGATTTGGGCGGCTTTGGATGGTTTGTCCTGCTTCCAAAGGGAAAATACGGCACCTGCCTGGGGCTGCTGGATAAATTTGTGGGGTTCACAGCGGTTGAAAGCATTTTCGAAAACGACAGCACTCAGACTGTGGTAGTCAAAGAGTCCGGAACACTGGGATGGCTTTCTGAAAAAGAGCCTCAAAAGGTCATGGTTAATTCCGTAGATGTGACGAGCAGTGTGAAAAAGAACGATTTTCTGTATGAAATAACGCTCCCGGAGGGACCCAACAAAACGGTGCTTTCCTTCGTCTGGTAATTTGCAAATAACAAAACCAGGGCTTTGTTCTCAGAATGTTCCTGAAAACGGACATTCTGGAGCAAAGCCCTGTTTTTTACTTTGTCAAAAGAGCAAATCATTAGGCTTTGCTTTCCCTTGTTCTTTAAACTTGCGGCTCGCAGAACCTCTACCTATATAGATAGCGGCTCCCTGTTTATCCCGGGGCACTTTTTTATAAGCAGCTATTGCTTTTTACGATATTATATGGTATATAATATATAGGTTCATACATCATCTATGTCTAAAGGAGAAACGCCATGTCATTCAATACCGGGGCGGCGCTGCTGGATGCCATCGTGCTAGCCGTCGTCGGGCGGGAGGAAACGGGCACCTACGGCTACCGCATCACCCAGGATGTGCGCGCTGTACTGGACATATCCGAATCCACGCTGTATCCCGTTTTGCGCCGCCTGCAAAAGGACGGCTGTCTGACCGTCCACGATGAGCCGTTCAACGGCCGCAACCGCCGCTACTACCAAATCACACCCACCGGCCGTGCCCAGCTGGCGGGGTATCGCGCCGAATGGGACGCCTACACAGCCAAAATCGACCGGCTATTTGAGGGGGAGACACAATGAACAAACAAACTTATTTAGCCAAATTGGCGCAGCTGCTCGCCCCTCTGCCCGAGCAGGAGCGCCAGGATGCGCTGAACTACTACGAGGAATACTTTGACGCCGCAGGCCCGGAAGCTGAGAACGCCACCGCCGCCGAGCTGGGCGACCCCGCCGACGCCGCCCGCAAAATTTTGGAGGGCGAGGGCCTGATGCTGGACTCCGCCCAAGCCGCAGCAGGGGAGAGCAGCGACGCTGCCGACACCGCGCAGGATGCTGCCCCCCAACCAACTGGAGAAAATCCCCCCACTACCAAGCCTAAGCTCCACGGTCCGGCCGCCATCCCGCCGGTTATGGGCGTGTTGTTGGCTCTTGCCGCCGTGCTGGTCGTGGTCTGCGTCTTACTGATTGGCTTTTTCGGCGTGCGCCGCAGTTCTATTGCCGACACCGCCGAAACTTTCGTTGTCTCGGCTGTCGAGCAGTCTCAAGACGCTGACCCCACCACCGAGACCCCCGACAGTGAAAACGTTGAGGAAAGCGGCACCGCCGCCGAGGGTTCCTCCGATCCTGTGGATGATAACAACCCTCACACAATGGGCATGTCCTTTGGCAGCATCACCCCGCAGGATGCCGTGCTGGACATTGATTACGGCCGCCTGACCATCGTGATTGATCCTGGTGCCACCAGCGTCGCCTTGCACTGTGAAAACATATACAGCAAGCGGTTCGACTTCACCTACACCGAGAATGAGCCGTTGACCATCCGCTACAAAGTGCCTGCCAACTGCGATTTGAGCAGCGAGCCGGAACCGGAGTTTGTTTTGTCCGTGCCGGATGCAGAGACCTTCCACTTTAAAAGGCTCTCCATCACTTCCGCCATGGGCGATGTGGAGTTTGACAACAATGAGACCATCACCGCCGACAGCATCGAACTGAACCTGGCCATGGGCGACTTTACCTGCAGCACGGTGGAAGCGGAAAATTTCAACGCCACAGTCTCGATGGGCAACTTTACCGGCGGCCTTGTGCAGAGCAGCAGCTTTACCGCCGAGGTTGCCATAGGCAACTTTGACCTAGGACGGCTGGAGAGTGTCAAGACCTGCACCGTCAAGGCCGGGATGGGCAACATTGGCCTGGCGGTGGACGGCAAGGCCGATGACTACATGCTGGACCTGCAGGCCTCGATGGGCGAGGTCGCCTTTAACGGCAAGGCGCTGGGCACCAGCTATAACCAAACGCCTACCACCGCCCGCCGCGTGACCCTGACCGCCGGGATGGGAGATGTGGTACTGACGACGACGGAATAACGCCGTTCCGTGCCCCTACATCTTCCGCGCGATTTCCATCATCGCATGCCAAAGTCATACTTCCCTTAAAATCTTTGGTGCAATATCCACAACTTTCTTTTTTGCGGTGCAAGAAAGATTTTCGCCAAAAGGTTTTGTATTTTGTCCGCGAATGTGGTACAATCTTTCTAATCAGTAAGATTAAGAAATTGTAGGAGTCAGGAGCGTGTAACATGGCATATTATTTCTCTGAACCGTCCCGCACCTTTGGTGAGTATCTGCTGGTCCCCGGCTATTCTTCTTCGGAGTGTGTCCCCACGGCTGTCAGCCTGAAGACCCCGCTGGTCAAGTACCGCAAGGGCGAGGAGGATTGCCCCCTTGAAATGAATATTCCGATGGTCTCCGCCATCATGCAGTCCGTTTCCGGCGAGAAGCTGGCCATTGCGCTGGCCAAGCAGGGCGGCGTTTCCTTCATCTACGGCTCTCAGACCATCGAGCAGGAAGCCGACATGGTCCGCCGCGTCAAGGCCTACAAAAAGGGCTTTGTCACCTCTGACTCCAACCTGCCGCCGGAGGCTACCCTCGGCGATGTGCTGGACCTGAAGACCCGCACCGGCCACTCCACCGTGGCCATCACCGATGACGGCACGGCCCACGGCAAGCTGCTGGGCATCGTTGCCTCCCGCGACTACCGCCTGTCCCGCATGACGATGGACCTCAAGGTCACCGAATTCATGACCCCGCTGGACAAGCTGGTCACCGCTCCCGACACCACCAGCCTGCATGATTGCAACGACATCATCTGGGACAACAAGATCAACTCTCTGCCCCTGGTGGACGCCGAAGGTCACCTGCAGTATATGGTCTTCCGCAAGGACTATGACTCCCACAAGGAGAACATCAACGAACTGCTGGACGAGAACAAGAGCTACGTCGTAGGCGCCGGCATCAACACCCGCGACTACGCCGAGCGCGTACCTGCTCTGGTGGACGCCGGTGTGGATGTCCTCTGCATCGACTCCTCTGAGGGCTTCAGCGAGTGGCAGTCCCGCACCATCGCCTGGATCCGCGAGAACTACGGCGATAAGGTGAAGGTCGGCGCTGGCAATGTTGTCGACCGCGAGGGCTTCCTCTTCCTGGCCAAGGCTGGCGCTGACTTTATCAAGATCGGCATCGGCGGCGGCTCCATCTGCATCACCCGCGAGACCAAGGGCATTGGCCGCGGCCAGGCTACCGCTGTCATTGAGGTTGCCAAGGCCCGCGACGAGTACTACAAGGAGACCGGCATCTATATTCCCATCTGCTCCGACGGTGGTATCGTGCAGGATTACCACATCACTCTGGCCCTGGCTATGGGCGCCGACTTCGTCATGCTGGGCCGCTACTTTGCCCGCTTCGACGAATCCCCCACGAACAAGCTGCGCGTGGGCGGCAACTACGTCAAGGAGTACTGGGGCGAGGGTTCCAACCGCGCCCGCAACTGGCAGCGCTACGACCTGGGCGGCGCCCAGAAGCTGAGCTTCGAGGAAGGTGTTGACTCCTACGTGCCCTACGCCGGCCCCCTGGCCGACGGCGTGCAGACCACCTTGTACAAGGTGCGCTCCACCATGTGCAACTGCGGTGCGCTCTCCATTCCCGAGCTGCAGGAGAAAGCCCGCCTGACCGTCGTTTCCTCTACCTCTATCGTTGAGGGCGGCAGCCACGACGTCATCCTGAAAAACGGCCCGCAGAACCGTTGATTTTACCCTTATAAACAGCAGCAGCCCCGCCAAACGGCGGGGCTGTTTTTGGGTTTAGGTCAGGTTTTGTCCGGCTTTTTCTCTGCCGCAGCCCCGCCAAAAAACACGATGGGCGCCAACAGTAAGAACGGATTGGCAGAGAGGAGGAAAGGCTTGTTTTCCATGAACAGGTAAAGCGTTAAGGCCAGCAGGCAGACCGTCTCGGTGGAGCGATACTTTTTGGCTAACCGCCAGAGCAGCAGCAGGAAGAACGCCGCCACTAAAATAGCGCCCAGGATGCCCTTGTTCATCGGCACAGCCAGGAAGGTGTTGTCAATGGCGTGGTGCTCGTCGCCGTCAGTAGGCAGACCGCCCAGCAGGGTGAGGGGAGAGCCCCAGAACACGTTGTGCCAAATCTCGAACCGGCCGGACAGGAAGATGCTCAGCAGCAGAATCGCCATGTGGTCGTAGGGCCACTCGGGGTTATAAATGTACCCGGCGTAGAGGCTGAACACCACCAGCATCACCGGCACAGCCAGCACAAAGGCGTACCAAATTTTGTTATCAAACAGCTTGGGGAAGAATTTCTGCACGGCGAACAGCAGGAGCATGACCGCCATACCGCCGAATGCGCCGCGGCTGCCGGGGACCTTGTAGGTAAAAATAGCCAGCGCGGCCAGGCCCATCCAGTCGATAGCGCACAGTTTATCGTGCCGCAGCCAGCCCCAGGCGAAGAACACGCCCGCTAACCGCGCACCGAAGCCGTTGTAGTGGCCGTAGCCGAAATCCCAGTTGCGGCAGTAGAAATTGTAGGGCATCAGCGGGGTAGCAAAGTGCAGCAGCTGCACCACCAGCAGGCCCGCTACGGCCGCAGCCAGATAGACGCGAAGGGCGGCTTTTATGTCGATGTCTTTCGCGCCCAACCCTACCAGTGCGGCTAAGAAAAACCACACATCATCGCCATACCAGGTGGCAAAAGCCGTGTAGGCCAGCACCAGCGCCGCCAGAATCGGCTGCCAGCGGGCCTCGTAGTCTGTCAGCAAAAAAATCTTAACGCCCAGCAGTGCCACCGCGCCGCCCGTCAAAGCCAGGCGGGCCAAGCTGCTGAAAGTCGGCAATGCTGCCTGGATATTGGAGCTGAACACCTCCGACAAGATCAGCAGCAGCACCAGCGCCGCGCAGTACACCTTTTGTGCCAAGGGTTTATATTGGGAAAGCAACATGGAGTTGTCCTTTCTTTTGGTTTCAATAGATAAGGTGATTATACCATACTTTTAAAGAAAGGGGAAGTAGGCGCGTACCAGCCCACAGCAGAACACCATTCGGCAGCATTACTAAAACAAAACATCTGGCATTGTGCAAAATACCGGTTGACACCACCGGCAAAATCCGCTAGAATAATCTCATTAATTCAAATGCAAAGATGGGGAGAAAGCCATATCCACTCCGTTGCAGAGAGCCGTCGGTTGGTGCAAGACGGTGCGGCAGATATAGCGTCACTGGCCCCGGAGCAGCTATGCTGATAGCGTTTCCTGCTGTAGGCATGGCCGGCACCTGACCGTTATCACGCAGGAGCGATTCGCCGTTTGCTTGTTTTACGCAAACTCGCTGATCGTGCAGAGAGGTCGCATCAGCGACAATGAGAGTGGTACCGCGGGTACAGCAACTGTAAATTTGCTCCCGTCTCTCAAAGGCAATCCGCCTTTGGGGGACGGTTTTTTTATACCTCCTCCAAAGGCCTCAAGGCAACTCCCCACAATGCCAAGCACCGCCCCAGCGGCTGCGGCATGTCATCTGCGTTGCAAAAATGCTCGGCAATACACAAAGTATTGCCTGCGCTTTTCGCTTAGCAGATGGCATACCTCGCTCGCTGTTTCGGCACTTTGCATTATGTGTCGTTGCCTCACAGCTTTGAAGGAGGCATTTTTATTATGATGGACGCAACCAAGTATCATGTAGGGTATTATCCGCCACCGGTCGAGCCCGGCCATGTGTATGAGTGGACCAAAAAGGACCACATCGAAAAGGCCCCGGCCTGGTGCAGCGTGGACCTGCGCGACGGCAACCAGAGCCTGATCGTCCCGATGAGCCTGGACGAAAAGCTGGAATTCTACGATATGCTGATCAAGATCGGCTTCAAGGAGATCGAGGTTGGTTTCCCGGCCGCCAGCGAGACTGAGTACGAGTTCCTGCGCAAGCTCATCGACGGCAACCGCATCCCCCAGGATGTCACCGTCCAGGTGCTGACCCAGTGCCGCGACCACATCATCCGTAAGACGTTTGAGGCCGTCAAGGGTGCGCCCCGCGCCATCATCCATTTCTACAACTCCACCAGCGTCGCCCAGCGCGAGCAGGTGTTCAAGAAGTCCAAAGAGGAGATCAAGCAGATCGCCGTCGACGGTGCTAAGCTGGTCAAGCAGCTCAGCGAAGAGTATGAGGGCAATTTCCTCTTTGAGTACAGCCCGGAGAGCTTCACCGGCACAGAGCCGGAGTACGCCGTGGAAGTCTGCAACGCCGTGTTGGACGTCATGCAGCCCACGCCGGACCGCCCCATGATCATCAACCTGCCGGTCACGGTGGAGATGAGCATGCCCCACATCTACGCCAACCAGATCGAATGGTGTTCCAACCATCTGAAATATCGTGACAGCGTTATTCTTTCCACACACCCGCACAACGACCGCGGCTGCGGCGTGGCGGATGCCGAACTGGCCGTGCTGGCCGGTGCCCAGCGCATCGAGTGCTGCCTCTTCGGCAACGGCGAGCGCACCGGCAATGTGGACGCCATCACCCTGGCCATGAACATGTACAGCCACGGCGTGGACCCGCACCTCGATTTCAGCGACATGCCCAAGATCTGCGAGATTTACGAGCGCGTGACCCGCATGCACGTCTACGAGCGCACGCCGTATGCCGGTGCCCTGGTGTTCGCGGCCTTCAGCGGTAGCCATCAGGACGCCATCGCCAAGGGCATGACCTGGCGCAAGGAAAAGAAACTGCATGAGTGGACCTGCCCCTACATCCCTATCGACCCGCACGATATTGGCCGTACCTACGATGCCGACGTCATCCGCATCAACAGCCAGAGCGGCAAGGGCGGCATCGGCTTCCTGCTGCAGCAGAACTACGGCTATAACCCGCCGCCGAAGATGCGCGAGGATCTGGGCTACCGCGTCAAGGATGTCAGCGACCACGAACACCGCGAACTGAGCGTGAAGGAAGTGCTGTACGTCTTTGAGACTGCCTACCTCAACCACAACAGCCCGCTCAACATCCCCGAAGCACACTTCGTCCAGAACGCGGACAACACGATCACCGCCAACATCACACTGTCGGTCAACGGCAAGGAGACCAAGTGCTCCGCCACAGGCAACGGCCGCCTGGATGCCGTGGCGACCGCCATCGAGCAGCAGACCGGCATGCACTTCACCCTGATACATTACAGCGAACACGCGCTGGATTCCGACACTGACTCCCGTGCCTGCTCCTACGTCGGCCTGAAATGGGCCTCTGGTGAGGAGACCTGGGGCTGCGGCACCCATACCGACATCATCGTAGCCGGTATCAAGGCGCTGGTGAGTGCGATCAATAATAAATAAGGGCTTTTAAAACGGAGGGAACACCATGGGAATGACCATGACACAGAAGATCCTGGCCGCGCATTGCGGAGAAGCAGCCGTGACCGCGGGCCAGCTCATCAACGCCCAGCTCGACATCGTGCTGGGTAACGACATCACCACCCCGGTGGCTATCAACGAGTTTGAGAAGGCCGGTTTTGACTCGGTGTTTGACCGCACCCGCGTCAACATCGTGCTGGACCACTTTGTACCCAACAAGGACATCAAGAGCGCCACCCAATCCAAGCAGTGCCGCCAGTTCGCTGACAAATACGACATCCTCAACTTCTACGATGTGGGTGAGATGGGTGTCGAGCACGCGCTTCTGCCTGAAAAGGGCATCGTAACCGCGGGCGACTGTATCATCGGTGCCGACAGCCACACCTGCACCTACGGCGCGGTGGGCGCGTTCTCCACCGGTGTTGGCTCTACCGATATGGCCGCCGGCATGGCCAAGGGCGTGGCCTGGTTCAAGGTGCCCGCCGCCATCAAGGTCGAGCTGACCGGCGCCATCCAGCGCCCCGTCACCGGCAAGGACGTCATCCTGCACCTGATCGGTGAGATCGGCGTTTCCGGCGCGCTGTACAAGAGCCTGGAATTCGTGGGCGAGGGTGTCAAGAGCCTGACCATGGAAGACCGCCTCTGCATCTGCAACATGGCCATCGAGGCCGGTGCCAAAAACGGCATCTTTCCGGTAGACGAAATCACCGAAGCCTACCTGAAGGGCCGCAGCCAGCGCCCCTGGGTCAAGTACGAAGCCGACCCCGATGCCGAGTACGAGCGTACCGTCACCATCGACCTGACCGCGCTGGAGCCCACCGTCAGCTACCCGCACCTGCCGGAGAACACCCACCTGGCTAAGGAGGGCAAGGACATCAAGATCGACCAGATCGTCATCGGCTCCTGCACCAACGGCCGCATCGAGGATATGCAGGCCGCCTACGAGGTGCTGAAAGGCAAGCACATCGCCAAGGGCGTGCGCGGCATCATCATCCCTGCCACCATGGCCGTGTACAAGGAGTGCATCCTGCGCGGATACACTGAGGCGTTCATCGATGCAGGCTGCATCGTCTCCACCCCCACCTGCGGCCCCTGCCTGGGCGGCTACATGGGCATTTTGGCGGCAGGGGAGCGCTGTGTCTCCACCACCAACCGCAACTTTGTGGGCCGCATGGGCCACGTGGACTCCGAGGTCTACCTGGCCAGCCCCGCCACCGCCGCAGCCAGCGCGCTGACTGGCTACATCACCGATCCGAGGGAGGTTTGAGCCATGAACGCAAAAGGACCTGTTTTTAAATACGGCGACAATATCGACACTGACGTTATCATCCCGGCCCGCTACCTGAACACCCAGAGCGCCGCCGAACTGGCCAGCCACTGCATGGAAGACATCGATAAGACGTTCATCACCCGCGTCAAGCAGGGCGACCTGATGGTGGGCGGCGAGAACTTCGGCTGCGGCTCCTCCCGCGAGCATGCGCCCGTAGCCATCAAGGCCGCCGGCATCAGCTGCGTCATCGCCAAAAGCTTTGCCCGCATCTTCTACCGCAACGCCATCAACATCGGCCTGCCGATTTTGGAGTGCCCCGCCGCCAGCGAGGCCATCAACGAGGGCGACATCGTCAGCGTCAACTTTGACACCGGCGTTATCACCGACGAGACTACCGGCCAGACCTTCCAGGCAGCCCCATTCCCGGAGTTTATCCAGAACATCATCAAACAGGGCGGCCTGATGAACAGCTTGAAAGATTGAGGAGTCATCCATGAATAAAAACATTGCCCTGATCTACGGCGACTGCTCCAGCCCGGAGATCGTGACCCAGGCGGTGCGCGTGCTGGACAAGATCGCTGCCAAGCACGGCCACACCTTTAGCTACACCCGCGCTTACATGGGCGGCGAAGCCATCGATAAATTCGGCGACCCGCTGCCTGCTGCCGAGCTGGAAAAGTGCAAACAGTCCGACAGCGTGCTGCTGGGTGCCATCGGCGGTCCCAAGTGGGAGGGCATGCCCGGCGACCGTCGCCCCGAGAAGGGCCTGCTGCGCCTGCGCGCGGGCATGGGCCTGTACGCCAACAACCGCCCGGCCAAGATCTGGCCCCAGCTGGCGGATGCCTCCCCGCTGAAAAAGTCCATCGTGGACCAGGGCATCGACTTTATCGTCGTGCGTGAACTGATCGGCGGCGTCTACTTTGGCGAGCATAAGACCATTGAGCAGAACGGTGAGAAGGTCGCCATCGACACGATGCCGTACTCTGAGCATGAGATTGAGCGCATCGGCCGTATCGGCTTTGAGACGGCCATGAAGCGCCGGAAAAAGCTGACCTGTGTGGACAAGGCTAACGTGCTGGACACCAGCCGCCTGTGGCGCACCGTTATGCACCGTCTGCAGGCCGAGTACCCCGAGGTAGAGTACAGCGAGATGTTCGTAGACAACTGCGCCATGCAGATCTGCAAGAACCCCGCGCAGTTTGACGTTATCGTGACCGAGAATATGTTCGGCGATATTTTGTCCGACGAAGCCAGCGAAATCACCGGCAGCATCGGCATGGTGCCATCCTCCTCCCTGGGCGAGGGCACCTGCGGACTGTATGAGCCGATCCACGGCTCTGCGCCCGATATTGCCGGGCAAGACGTGGTCAACCCGATTGCCTGCATCCTATCCGCGGCCATGATGCTGCGCTACAGCTTCGATATGCCCGCCGAGGCCGATGAGATCGAGAATGCCGTCAACGCCGTGCTGGATGCGGGCTACCGCACCGCCGACATGATGGCCGAAGGCTGCATCAAAGTCGGCTGCACCGAGATGGGCGATAAGATTTTGGAGAATATTTAACCTACCCCCCTGCCATTCACTTAGGGAGAGTCTTGTTTAAAGTTCTTTTGCTCCTTTTCTTTCAAGAAAAGGAGAGCCCCCTGCTGGATTGTGCGAACCAGCGAGGGCTGTTTTTATTGTTTTTTGCTGTCGACCACGTCACGCCAGGGGCGGGCATCGGCCAACTGATTGCAGCGGTGGGTGCGCCAAGCGCGCAAGGCCAGGGTAAGCACCGCAAACAGCGCGGCGGCCACCACGTTGGGGATGCCAATGTTGGGCAGATTGGGGTAGACCCAGTTGTAAATCAGCCCAAACTCCACAAGCCACAACGCCAGCAGCACCGTCTGCGCACTGCCATAGCGCAGCCCCTTGCCGTAGGAAAGCCAGGACGCGGGAACGATGCGCTGCATCAGCCAAGCGCTGGGCATCATCACCACGATGCAAATCCCTAGCATGGCAGCGTCAAAATGGCTGTCCCAGGCACCACGCAGCAGCAGATAGGTCGTTGACATCGCCAGCCCGTAAATGCACATCCATACCAGGCTGTCCAGCATGTAGTCTATTAGTTTGGGGTGGGGAATGCTGGCCAGCAGGTCCAGCTTAAAAGTCTCCACGTCACCGATGACGGCGGGCAGGTATTGGCCGTCTGCCTCGGCGCTGGCCGCCATGGCGATCAGGTCCTTGCGCACCAGCTCCACATCGTAATTGATGCCGCGGCTATTGCTGATGGTGTTCAGGATGTCGGTGATGGTGTCGCGGTCGCACTCGGCCAGCGTGGAAAAGATGAGGTTGTTTTCCTGTTTCAGTTGTTTGTACTCGTTGCGGAACTTCATGTTCAGTCCTCCTCGCCCTGTAAGATATGGTTGACGGCGGCGCTGGCGGCACGCCAGGCAGCCGTGAATTCCTGCAGATAGGTCTCTCCGTCTGGCGTGAGCTGGTAATATTTGCGGCCCGGCCCGCCGGAACCCGCGCGGTACTCGGCGCCAATCAGCCCCTTGCGCTCGAGCCGCAGCAGCAGGGGATAGAGTGTGCCCTCGGTCAGGTCGGCAAAGCCGCTGTCCCGCAAGGTGGTGGCAATGGCATAGCCGTAGGTCGGTTCCCGGTCAATGATCTTTAAAATGCAGCCTTCCAGCGTACCCTTGCGCAACTGTGCTTGGTCGAACAAAGCTTGCCCTCCTTCCGCTACCTTGTATTACCATGGTGTTGTTTGAGTACATTGTAATACATAGTAGTAGTGTTGTCAATAGGTGTTGTGCAAAAAAAAAGAGCGCCAGTCTCCCGGCGCCCCAAAGGACGAAATCACTTTTTACGCAGCCTATACCAGACATTTGCCACAGCATCAAATGTCTTGCTCACCGGTGCGCTGGCCAGCAGGCAGACGCAGCCCAAGGCCTCCAGCAGCACAAATACTACCGTGACCGGCAGCGGCTTTTCGTGGGCGAGCTGGAAAAAGCCCAGCTCGCTGTAAAACGCAAAAATCGGCATATGGAAAAGATAAACCGCCAGCGTCTTTTTGCCTAGGCCTGCAAAGGTCTTGCATCCGCCCAGGGCGGCAATCAGCGCCAGGCTGGTCACAATACCGATGGCGTAGAACCATGCCCGGTCGGGCATGGCATACCCCTCGCCGTAGGCGACATCGTTAAAAATCTTGGCACTTTCCCGCAGCTGACCTTCCTGCAGCATCAGGCTGCGGAAATACAGCCCGTAGCAGACCACCAGCGCTCCCGCCGGGGCCAGCCGCATCACAGGGCTGGTCGTGGCCAGGTCATCCAGCCGGTCGATCTGCGGGCGGAACAGCACGCCGAACGCATAAAACGGGTAGTAAGCAAACACGCGCACCAGTGTGAACGGCCAATCCACATTGCCGGCCCACAGGCCCAGCGCCACGGCACCTGCCAGGCCCAGCAGGACAAAAGGCAGGCCCTTATCTCGCAGACGGGTCAACAGCGGCAGGGTCAGATGCCAGAAGATCAGCGCGTACAGATACCACATGTGCCGCCAGGGCAGCAAAAACGCCAGCAGCAGCCCGCCGGAGGCAGCAAAATCCTCCCGCAAAATTACGGCGCGGAACGCCAGCATGATTGCCTGGCCCACGGCGTACAGCCACACCTGCTGGGTGATAAGCTTCCACAAGCTGAAATGCGCCACCAGCCCGCTGCAAATGCAGAACAACGCCATATGGAACAGGTAGATGCAGATAAACGTCGCCCCGATGGGCTTGAAGCCGAAGCGGAACTGCTCCATAAAATGCCCCAGCACCACCAGCAGGATGCCCAGGCCTTTCATAATATCAATATAATCGCGGCGTGCAGTTTTGTTGTTTGACATAGAACCTCCTTGGGATAGCAAAAGGCCCCCTCTGGGTGGGTGACTCCCCGCAGTGCGGGGAGATGTCGCAAAGCGTCAGAGGGGACCGGGTCCGAAGGACTCCGCTGATAGGCAGTGGGGGAGAGAGCCTAAAATTTAGCAGCCGCTCATTTATTTGTCTCTCCCTCCGCCCCTTCGGGGCACCTCCCTCACAGAGGGAAGCTTTTAAGGTCGCATCACTTTTTAATGATTTCCCCAGAATCCACCTTGGTTAGGGCTTCCACCTCGGCACCGGCCTTTACGATGCCGCCGGGGGCAACATGCACGCCGCGGCCCAGGACCGCGTCGTGGTCCACGATGGCCCCGCCGTTGATGATGCAGCCCACGCCCAGATGCGCATCGGCACCCACATAAGCCTGGGGCAGGATCACACAGCCCGGCTCCAACACAGCACTGGGGCTGACGGCCGCCATATCACTGATAAACACCGGCGTGTCATACCCGGCCGCTGCCAGCTTTTGCAGCAGCTCCACGCGCAGGGCGTTGTCGCCCAGGGCCACAAAGGCCGGGCGGCCCGGTTTCAGCAGCTTAGGGTCGGCGTAGTCACGCAGGCCGCCCACGCAGCCGGGGGCGTTATCGTCGAGGAATTCCGCCTCACCCCAGCCTTCGGCCGAGAGCCAATCCGCCAGCTGGCGTCCAAAGCCGCCCTTGCCCAGGATCAGCGGGTGATTTTTGGTGATGCTGATAGAAATGAATGCCATACTTATCCCTCCTGTGCCGTTTCGGCAGTCTCACCGTTCAGGGTCTCCACAACATCCGGGTCCGCGCTTTCCAGGCTGGTGCGCGGGTGCACGGCCAGCGGGTCGGGCAGGGTGCCCGTCTCCAACTGCTGCAATGCCCGCGGTATGCCGGGGAAGAACCGTGCAATGCCGGTCCCGGCGCAGTGCAGGCCATCAAAAAAGTCTGTTTCCTCTAAGCCGTCGATGCACTCGGGGTCGTAGCTGCCATACAGCGGCACGTTATTTTGGGCGCAGTATTCGCGCAGCCAGTTCTCCACCTGGAAGAACCCCTTGTGCAGTTCCGGCTCGGTGATCAGGTAACCATAGAGGTACGGGTGCCAGGGCGACAGCACCAGAATCACGGTAGTGCCCTGCTCCCTGGCGTAGTCCATAAAGGACTCAAACGCCTGGATCTGGGTGGTGCTCATCTCGTCGAAGCCCTCCATGTGCACGCTGTTAAAGCTCATACAGGCTTCGGCGGCCAGGGTGCGGATCTGATCCGCCGTCTGGGTACGGAACGCCACATCGTACAAAACGCTGCCGTCCGACCGCTTGATCGTCGTTGTCTGGTCGTAGGGGTCGCCCTGCACAGGGTTGAACTCGATGGTATTGCCGTCGTCATCGGTGACGGTGGTCTGGCCGCGGTTCTTTATGTAGTAGTCCACGTTACCCTGGAAGTAGGCCGGGTCGGCCAGCGCCTTCCACAGCTCCACCTTGTCTGGCTCCTCATAATCGGTGGGGACGTTCAGCACCTTGGTCAAAAACTCGTTGTACAGGTCAGCGTCGGCGCGGGAGTCAAAGGCGTCCTCGCTGCCGTAAAAGACCCAGGGGTCGATACTCCACAGCAGCACCTTGGGCGTTTTGCCGTAGCTGACCATCTTGTAGTAGCTGGTCATATTGTCGCGCACGTCCGCGCCGGTAACGCCCATATTAAAGAAGGTGTCCACGCCGGTGTTTTCCCGGTTGAACTGCAACACGCGGCTGGAGCCAATGCCAATGGCCTCGGGGGCCTGCTCCACATCCTGCGCAAACAATTGTACCACCTGGCGCTCGTCCATCTGCTCGAAGTTGGTCACATCGTACCCCTGCAGCATCAGGTCCACGATGCGGCGGGGTGCCAGTGCGCCCTGGAACAGGCCGCTGCGATCCACGTTATAGCTGAACGCCACCATGAACACAAGGATGGGTACCAGCAGCACCAGGCGGCTGGCGGTTTTCAGGCCAAAGTAGATGCGGCGGATCAGGCCGTGCAAAAACCACAGCAAGGGATTGCGGCGGCGCTTTTTGGGGGCCGCCTTTTTCGGCTTTGCCGCTGGGGCGGCCGGGGCCGCGCCGTTGGTATCGCGCTGAATTTTAACCGGCGGCGCGGGGATCGGGGTAGGGGATTTAGCCATAATGCACCGCCTTTCGTTAATATTGCTGGTAGATGAACGCCGACTGGCCGAACGCCGCGAAGAACAAGATTGCGGCCGCCGCGGCGTAGTAGAGGGTCCAGCGCAGCGGCCAGACCTGCTCACGGATCCAGCGGGTCACACTGCGTCCGCCGTGCTCCACGGCCAGCACCACAAAGGTGCCAAACAGCAGCACCACCGGCAGACGACCATCGATGCCGCAATCTAGCAGCATCTGCTGCACCTGGTGCCAGCTGCCGGCCAGGCCGTTCCAGCCTTGCAGCATGCTGCTGTAGATGGCGAACGGGTCAGCGTTGTACAGCGCCGCCGCGAAGAACACGAGAGTCACGCAGAACAGCAAATCGGTGATGGTCACCTGGCAGACGGCCTTCAGCCAGGCCTGGCGGTACAGCAGATTGAATTTTTCAAGCTTCTTGCGGGCCTTGGCGGTCATGGCGCCAAAGGCAGCGCACAGGCCGCAGGCAAGGCCCCAGGCCAGGTACCGCCAATCGGCCCCGTGCCACAGGCCGCTGCACAAAAACACAATGACGATATTTAAGTAGTGCCGCCAGGGCGCGCAGCGGCTGCCGCCCAGCGAGAAGTAAACGTAATCTCGGAACCAGCCGGTCATCGAGATATGCCAGCGGCGCCAGAAATCGTTGAAGCTGCGGGCCTCAAAGGGGGAGTTGAAGTTCTCGATCAGGTCATAGCCCAGAATGCGCGCCGCGCCCAGCACGATGTCGCAGCAGCCCGAAAAGTCCATATACAGCTGCACAGCAAACAGCACGGTGGCGGCAAACAGGTTAGGGCCGCTCATCTCCGACATATTACCGTAGACGAAGGAAACGTACTGGCTCAGGTTATCGGCGATGACCATCTTTTTGGTGTAGCCCCACAACATGCGGAACGCGCCGCCCGCGCAGCGGTTGTAGCTGAAGCGGCGGCTTTTTTGAATTTGCGGGCGCATCTGGGGGTAGCGCTCAATGGGGCCGGTGATGAGCGTGGGGAAGAAGCTGACGAACAGCGCATAGTGCAGCGGGTTTGTTTCGACCTTGCAGCGTCGTTTATACACATCGATGGTGTAGCTCATCGCCGCAAAGGTGAAGTAGCTTAACCCCAAGGGTGCCAGCAGATTGTCCCGATGGCTGAGGATGCTGCCGCCGAGGGTATCGGCCAGCATGTTCCAGTATTTGTAGTAAACCAGGATGCCAACGCCGCCCAGCACCGTCACCAGCAGCGCCAACACCCGCACAGGTTTGACCTTGACTTTGTCGATGATGAGGCCGCACAGCCAGCTGACCGCCGTGGCCCCCAGCAGCACACCCACCAGCGGGCGGTTGACGGGGTCATAGCAGAAAAATCCATAACTGGCCGCCAGCAGAAAGTAGGGGCGCAGCACCCGCGGCAACAGATAATGCACCAGCGCCACTGCCACAAAAAAAGCGATAAACAACAGCGATGTGACCGCCATTGACTGATCCTCGCACAGGAACGCGAGGATCTGCTCCCAAAGTGATCGTCATAGTGGATACTCTCTCTTCCGCTTTTGTAACGTCTTTTTATAACGTATTATCGGTTCTTTTCTTCCAGGTCGCGCACACGCTTTTCCAAAATGGCGTTAGCCTGGGTCAGCCGCTTGCACTTTTCGGCCAACTGGGTGATAGCGATGCTCAACGAAAGCAGCACCACCAGCACAAAGCAGAACATCAGCAAAAATACCAGGTTGACCGGCATTTCAATGGACAAAACGTCCCGCAATACGTAAATTACGTAGGGGAACGCCGCCGCAATGACCAGCGCCACCGCCAGCAAAAGCCACAGCAGGCTGTACTTTACACTCATCAGCCCGCGCTTGAGCAGGGTAAAAATGATGCACAGCAGCATCAGCGCACCCAGCACCATAAACAGCTGCAATTGTGGGGTCATGCCTTGCCTCCTTTTACCTTATGGATGGAGAAGCGGTCGATGATGAGCGCCAGCGACACTTTGATCATGTAGTAGGCGCTTTTAAAGCTGTGGATGCTGGACACACCGCCCTGGCGTTCTTTCATGATAACGGGGGCCTCACCCACCGAGAAACCCGCCAGGCTGGCGGCGAGGATAGCCTCCGGCTCCGGGTAATCAATGGCGTAGTGACGTGCAAAATAGGCGGTCATCCGGGCGTTGCAGGCACGGAAACCGCTGGTAACATCCAGCACGCGCTTGCCGCACAGCAGGTGGATCAGCCAGCTTAAAAAACGGATGCCCACCCGGCGCATGAAGCTGGTCTGGAAACCCTCCTTTTTAATAAAGCGGCTGCCGATGCACATATCGTAGGTGCCGTCCAGCACGGGCTGCACCACTTCCATCAGGTAGGCGGGGTCGTGCTGGCCGTCACCGTCCATCTGCACGGTCACGTCGTAGCCGTTGTGCACAGCGTACTGGTAGCCGCACTGCACGCCGCCGCCAATGCCCAGATTGACCGGCAGGTCCAAAAACGGGTAATGGTGGGCGCGCAGGATGTCGGCACTATGGTCGGTAGAGCAATCGTTGATGACAAGGAAATCCACCTGCGGGCAGGTGGACTGCAGATGTTCCACCGTTGCCACGATGTTTTCTTCCTCGTTATAACAGGGGATCAACACCAAAATTTTTTTATCCAAAAGGGGGTACCTCGTGTTTTCTTATTCTCCCCGCAGGGTAAAGCTTTCCAGGCGGCGCAGCAGTTCAGTGCGGCGGTAGTGGGCTTCGTAGTAGGCTTTGGCTTTGGCGCCCAGGGCGGCGCGGCCCTCGGGAGCCATGCGGTACAGCGCCAGCAGGTTGGCCGCCAGCGCGGCCTGGTCGCAGGCAGGGCTGACAAGGCCGCCGCCGCTTTCCTTGACCGCCTCGTACCCGGCGCCGTTCATACTGGCCACCACCGGCTTACCCGCGGCCATATAGCTGGCCAGCTTGCCGGGCACTGTCAGGCCTAAGTCTGGGGAATCAGACAGGGAGATCAGCAGGGCATCGGCCAGGGTTGTAAAACTCGGCACCTTTTCTGCAGGTACACTGCCATAAAAGGTCACCGCATCCCCGGCGTGGAATTCTTCAGCCAGGGCTTGCAAGCTCTCGCGGCTCATGCCGTCGCCCACCAGCAGCAGATGCAGGTTTTCGGCCCCGGCAGCGCGGGCATCCAGCACGGCGCGCAGCACCATATCCAGGCTTTGTGCCGGAGTAAACGTGCCGGTGAACACCAGGTTGAACCGCCCGGAAAAGCGGGCTTCCAGCTCTGGGTCATGGCAGGGGACAGCGTAAAAATCCTCGCAGTACTGCGAAATTACGGCTACGTCTTTTTCCGGCTTGCCGGTGCGGGCGATCAGCCGCTTTTTGCAGCGGTACGCTCATGGCGATCAGGCGGTCGGCGCGCTTATACAGGCTGTCGCTGACCGTCTGGGCCACCCAGCGCATAAAGCTGTTTTTGACCGGAAGTACGCTGTACAGGTTCTCCGGCCAGAGGTCCAGCACATAGTTGGTAAAGGGAATTTTATGCTTTTTGGCATATTTAATGGCCGGCCAGCACATCAGCACCGGGCTGGTGTTGAAGCAGAACACTGCATCGTACCCGCCGGGCAGGCGGTTCAGCGCCCCCGCCGCGTAGAGCGGCCAGCTGACGTAGTTCAAAAAGATCGTCTTGCCGGTGTTTCCCTTGCGGGGAATCTCCCGTGCACGGAAAATATGCGCCCCTTTGTAGGTTTCCTCAAAGGGGCCGTCCGCGCTGTAGCCGGAGAACCACTCGCCCTTGGGGTAGTTGGGCAGGCCGCAGAGCACGTCCACGTCCAGTCCATCCTGCACAAAGCCCTCGACAATATCATTGATCCGGAAATTTTCCGGCCAAAAATGCTGGGTCACGACCAAAATTCGCATAGGTTTGTTGTTCCAATCTTAGTTCTTCCGCCACACCATCTTGTTGACCACGCCGGTGTAGCTCTGGATGATCTTGACCACCTTGGTAGAGACATCCTCGGTGTAGTAAGGCACAGGGATGCCGTAATCGCCGTTGGCGTTCATGGCCACGGCGGTCTCAACGGCCTGCTCCACGCCGCCGGCGCGGATGCCCGCCAGCACAAAGCAGCCCTTGTCCAGCGCCTCGGGGCGCTCGGTGGAGGTGCGGATGCAGACCGCCGGGAAGGGATGCCCCACGCTGGTAAAGAAGCTGGATTCCTCCGGCAGCGTGCCGGAATCCGAGATGACCGCAAAGGCGTTCATCTGCAAGTGGTTGTAATCGTGGAAACCGAGAGGCTCGTGCAGCTTGACGCGCTCGTCCAGCTTGAAGCCCATAGCATCCAGCCGCTTTTTGCTGCGGGGGTGGCAGCTGTACAAAATCGGCATGTCGTAGGTCTCGGCCAGATGGTTGATGGAGGTAAACAGGTCGATAAAATTCTGCTCTGTATCGATGTTTTCCTCGCGGTGGGCGGAGAGCAGCATGTACTTCTGCGGCTCCAGGCCCAGGCGCTCCAGCACATCGCTGGCCTCGATCTTGGCGAGGTTGGCGTGCAGCACTTCGGCCATCGGGGAACCGGTGACAAAGGTACGCTCCTTGGCGGTGCCCTCGGCGTTCAGGTAACGGCGGGCATGCTCGGAATAGCACATATTCACGTCAGAAATATGGTCCACAATGCGGCGGTTGGTCTCCTCAGGCAGGCACTCGTCAAAGCAGCGGTTGCCTGCCTCCATATGGAAGATGGGAATATGCAGGCGCTTGGCCGCAATGGCAGACAGGCAGCTGTTGGTGTCGCCCAGGATCAGCAGGGCGTCAGGCTTTTGCTCCACCATCAGAGCGTAGGATTTTGCAATAATGTTGCCGATGGTCTCGCCCAGGTCCTTTCCGACGGCGTCCAGGTAGAAGTTGGGCGCGCGTAGGCCCAGGTCCTCAAAAAAGACCTGGTTCAGGTTATAATCGTAGTTCTGGCCGGTGTGAACCAGGATCTGGTCAAAGTAGACATCGCACTTTTTGATAACGGCCGACAGCCGGATAATTTCCGGTCGGGTACCGATGATGGTCATGAGTTTGAGTTTGTTCATATTGCACCTCTCTTTTGAAGCCCCCTCTGGTAGGGTGACTCCCCACGGTGCGGGGAGATGTCGCGCCAGCGACAGAGGGGTCCAGCTACGAAGTCGTCCCGCGTAAGCGGGTGGGGGAGAGAAACTAATAAATGTCCGAAATTTCGGGCCTCGGCATGGCTCTCTCCCTCTGCCCCTTCGGGGCACCTCCCTCGCAGAGGGAGGCATAAAAGCCGCATCACACTTTCAGCCCAAACGTATCCGGGTGGGCCGGGTCAAATGGCTCGTTGGCCCACATCAGGGTGATCAGGTCCTCGGTGTCGCTCAGGTTGATGATATTATGGGTATATCCCGGCAGCATCTGCACGGCCGTGGGGGCGTCGCCGCTCACGGTAAATTCCAGCACCTCATCGCTGTCCACACGGCGCTCCTGGATCAGGGCACGGCCCGCCACCACAATGAAAAACTCCCACTTGGTGTTGTGCCAGTGCTGGCCCTTGGTGATGCCGGGTTTCGATACATTCACGCTGAACTGACCGCAGTTCTCGGTCTTGAGCAGTTCGGTAAAACTGCCGCGGGCATCTACATTCATTTTTAACGGGAAGGCAACCTTTTCTTTCGGCAGATAGGAAAGGTAGGTGGAGTACAGCTTTTTGGCAAAGCTGCCCGCCGGGATGGCAGGCACTACCAAAGTACGCGGCTGGTCGTGGAATTTTTGCAGCAGGTCCACAATTTCTCCCAGCGTCACTTTATGGGTCACGGGCGCGGCACAGTAGCGGCCCTGGGTGCCGAAAACCGGCGTCAGGCCGTCATAATCACAGCGGTGGGGGCGCATTTCCAGCGCGTCCAGCATTTCCTCCACCAGATCATCGATGTACAGCAGCTCCAGCTCGGTGGCGCGGTCGTTCACCGTGATGGGCAGATCGTGGGCAGTGTTGTAACAAAATGTCGCTACCGCGCTGTTATAATTCGGGCGGCACCATTTGCCGAACAGGTTCGGGAAGCGGTAGACCAGCACCGGTGCGCCAGTCTCCTGGGCGTAAGTAAAGAACAATTCCTCGCCCGCCAGTTTGCTTTGCCGTAATCGCTCTGGCCGTAGCGGCCGATGAGCGTTGCCTGGATGCTGCTGGACAGCATGACCGGGCAGGTGTTGCCGTGGCGTTTCAGCATGTCCAGCAGGGTAGAGGCAAAGCCAAAGTTGCCCTGCATGAACTCAGCCTCATTTTTGGGCCGGTTGACGCCCGCCAGGTTAAAAACAAAGTCCGCCTTGGCGCAGTATTCCTCCAGCAGGACCGGGTCGGTATCTATGTCGTATTCGTAGATCTCGTCCACGGTCAGGGCGGGGCGGGTACGGTTTTTGCCGTCCCGCAGGTTTTTCAGGTTCTCGCACAGGTTGCGCCCTACAAAGCCTTTGGCGCCGGTGACAAGAATTTTCATGCCTTGCTTTCCTCTTTCAGCATCTCCTGGATGTACTCGGTGGTCTTGATCTTGGCGATGGTCTCCTCCACGTTCAGGCGGCGGGTGTTGTGGCTGGTGTAGTCCTCGTCGGCCTGGGTGCGCACCTGGCCCTTGACGAAGAACTTATCGTAGTTCAGGTCGCGGTTATCGGCAGCAACACGATAATAATTGCCCATATCCTCGCTGCGCATCCGCTCTTCCTTGGTCATCAGGGTCTCGTACAGCTTCTCGCCGTGGCGGGTGCCGATGATATTCGTGCCGGTGTCGCCAAACAGAGTCTGCACAGCCTTGGCCAGGTCGCCAATGGTGGAAGCGTCCGACTTCTGGATGAACAGGTCGCCGGGGTTGGCATGCTCAAAGGCGAACATAACCAGATCCACGGCTTCGTCCAGGTTCATCAGGAAGCGGGTCATGTTGGGGTCGGTAATGGTGATAGGGTTGCCGGACTTGATCTGCTCGACAAACAGCGGGATGACGCTGCCGCGGCTGCACATGACGTTGCCGTAGCGGGTGCAGCAGATGACCGGGCCGCCGCGCTGGGCGGACACACGGGCGTTGGCGGTGATGACATGCTCCATCATGGCCTTAGAGATGCCCATGGCGTTGATGGGGTAGGCAGCCTTATCGGTGGACAGGCAGACGACGCGCTCGACGCCGGCCTCGATGGCGGCGTGCAGCATGTTGTCGGTACCTTCAATGTTGGTGCGCACGGCCTCCATGGGGAAGAACTCGCAGGAGGGGACTTGTTTCAGCGCAGCAGCGTGGAAAATGAAGTTGACGCCGGGCATGACATCGCGGAGAGACCGCGGGTTGCGCACATCGCCGATGTAGAACTTGACCTTCTCGGCGTAGGCGGGATACTTGGCCTGCAGCTCGTGGCGCATATCGTCCTGCTTCTTCTCATCGCGGGAGAAGATGCGGATCTCACCAATGTCGGTGGTGAGGAAGTGCTTCAGCACGGTATTGCCGAAGCTTCCCGTGCCGCCGGTGATCAAGAGGGTCTTGTCTTTAAAAATCGTGTCTGCCATGATGGCCTCCTTATACGTTAAGCGCCGCTGGGCGCAGGTATCCTTTATAATCTTTATTATTCTACCATAAAATGCCCCATTTGAAAAGAGGGAACCGCCCCTCTTGCAGGATTTGGTATTTGTGTTATACTAACTACAGAACATTTACACCTTTTACTATTATTATAAGGTAAGAAAGGACACCTATCATGCGCGCATATGAACGTCTTTTGAAGTATGTCAAGGTCTGGACGACCTCGGACCCCGAGAGCGGCACCCATCCCAGCACGATGCGTCAGTTTGACCTGGCCCACCAGCTGGTGCAGGAGTTGAAGGACCTGGGCCTGACCGATGCCCATGTGGACGAGCACTGCTACGTCTACGCCACGCTGCCCGCCACTCCGGGACAGGAGAGCGCCAAGCCCCTGGGCTTCATCGCCCATATGGACACCGCCGATGACGCCAGCGGCGAAAACGTCAACCCGCAGATCCACCCCAACTACGACGGCGGCAAGGTTGTACTGCCTGCCACCGGCACTGTGCTGGACCCCGCCCAGTTCCCGTTCCTGACCGAGATGAAGGGCCAGACTCTCATCACCACCGACGGCTCGACCCTGCTGGGCGCCGACGACAAGGCCGGTGTGTCCGAGATCATGACGATGCTGGAGCGCGTCATCGCCGAGAAGCGCCCCCACGGCAAGCTGTGCATCGGCTTTACCCCCGACGAGGAGATCGGCGAGGGTGCCAGCCTGTTTGATGTCGAGGGCTTCGGCGCCGCCTACGCCTACACCGTCGACGGCGAGGACGCCGGCGAGATCAGCTATGAGAACTTCAACGCCGCCGCGGCTGTTGTGACCGTTCACGGTTTCAGCGTCCACCCCGGCAGCGCCAAAAATACCATGATCAACGCCCAGAATGTGGCCATGGAGTTCCATGCCGCTCTGCCCGCTTTCTCCCGTCCCGAGCACACCGAGGGCCGCGAGGGCTTCTTCCACCTGACCAGCATGGTAGGCGATGTGACCACCGCCAAGCTGGGCTACATCGTGCGTGACCACGATGCCGCCAAGTTTGCCGCCCGCAAGGCCCAGATGGAACATATCGCCGCCTGCCTGAACGAGCGCTACGGCGAGGGCACTGTCGAGCTGGACATCCACGACAGCTACCGCAATATGCTGGAGAAGATCCAGCCCCACTTCCACCTGGTGGAGAATGCCCGCAAGGCCATCCGTGCTGCCGGGCTGGAGCCTATCGAAACGCCGGTACGCGGCGGCACCGACGGCGCGACCCTGAGCTATATGGGCCTGCCCTGCCCGAACCTGGGTACCGGCGGCTTCAACTTCCACGGCCCGTGTGAGTGCATCACCGCCGAGAAGATGGACCAGTGCACCGAGATCCTGCTGAATCTGGTGGATCTGTATAAGTAAGGAACATTAAAAGGCTCCCCTTGAGGGGAGCCTTTTTGCTGTCATCCCCCTTTGTGCAAACCGCACAGGGGGTGGGCGGGGGATTTTTTGTGTAAAAAGTCTATAACATTTCCCGGGAAATTGTGTTATACTATATATGAAAATACATAGTATCGAAACTTTACAAGGAGGTCAATTATGTTTCATCCGGGAGATATTGTCAGTTACGGCACAAATGGCGTGTGCGAGATCACCGAGCAGAAGCGTGTTCGGCTGGCGGGGCAGCCCTGCGACTGCCTGATCTTAAAGCCGGTCTACGACCAAAGCATGACCATCTGCGTCCCCTGCACCAGCCAGGTGCTGCTGGACCGCATGCGCCCGCTGCCCACCAAAGAGGAACTGCTGGCAATGCTCCACGAGCCTGCCCCCGCCCACGAGGCGGACGCCGATGCCCGCAAGGAGCAATACCGTCAGGCCCTGCAAAGCGGCGACCGCCATCGGCTGCTGCGGATGGTGCGGGACATCCACGCCCAGCACCAGGCCCGCAAGGCCCAGGGCAAGGGACTTTCGGCCTTTGACGACCGCGCTTTGCACGAGGCGCAGAACCTGCTGCACAGCGAGTTCGCGTACATTCTGGGCATCGAGCCTAACGCCGTGCCCCAGTTCATTGCGGCAGAACTGGGCGACGAATAAGACGAATAAAGAGATTGGCTTTCTTTACAAAAGATGCACCTAGGGCAACACCGCACAATTCCCGCCTGACGGCTTAAGCACCGCTCCGGCGGCTGCGGCACGGCATCTGCGTTGCCAAAATGCTCGATAATACACAAAGTATTATCTGCGCTTTTGGCTTAGCATCTGCCGTACCTCGCTCGCCGTATCGGCACTTAGAATTATGCGGTATTGCCCTAGAAATCAGATAAAATTTTAAAATGCACAGCTTAACCGGCCTGCATCCTGTACGGCACAGGATGCAGACCGGTTGGCTTTTGGCAGATCTTTCTTGACAAACATTTTTTGCCATGCTATAGTCAATGCTAGAGCAGGGCGTCCGGCTCTGCAATGCTTTGAAAAAGGATATTACAAAACACACGCCTGCAACGAAGTGTTCACCTGCAAAAACTGCGGCCGCGTCGTTGTTCCGGAGGGCGCAGGCAGTCCCCACCGCAACCATTGCCCGAACTGTCTTTGCAGCCTGCACGTCGACGAGGGACCCGGCGACAGAGCATCCGCCTGCGGCGGGTTGATGGAACCCGTGGCAGTTTGGGTACGCAAAGGCGGCGAATGGGCCATCGTCCACCGTTGCCGACGGTGCGGCAAGATGGATTCCAACCGCATCGCTGCCGACGATAACCCGATGAAGCTGATGTCCATTGCCATGAAACCTCTTTGCGAGCCGCCGTTCCCCCTTGACCGCATCCGTGAGATGACGGCGCAGATGGGCGGAGACGGCATCATGAAGTAACACGCAGCAAAAGCCCCATGTCCAGCACCTTCATGGTGCAGACATGGGGCTTTTTGTTTTTCTCGGCCTTGCGGCTGGTATGCAAGGTGCTGTTTTTACTTCATCTTGCCAACATACACAAGATAGGAATACAGATAGATCCACGCCGAGCCGCCACACACGGCGCACAGCAGCAGGATCAGCGTGACGGTATCGCCCAGCAGGCCGGCCAAAAAGGCCACCGCAATCAGCGCAATGCCCATCACAACAAAGGTGATGCCGCCCATGCGCTGGGTGCGCTGCCAGTTATGCTCATCGTTCAGCGCCCAGGGCGTGCGGCAGCCGAAGGTGTAATTCTGCTTGATGTTGGGCATAAAGTTGCCCAGGATGATGAACATCACACCGACACCGCCGCACACCAGCAAACTGATGATATTGCTGCTTTGCGGCAGCATGTTAAACACGGTCAGCTCGGTCAGCCAGGTCATGCCGCACATAAACAGCACAAACAGCGTGATAAAAATGTTCCACACCTTGCCGAACCGCTCAAAATTCTGGTGCTTGGGATCGATGCGGCGCACGACCTCCATAAAAACCAGCATCGCCAGCGGCAGCACGCAGAAGATCAGGTTGCTCTGCTTGCTGCTCCAGCCGTTTACCTCGCCGCTGGCGCCCCAGTGGATGGGCACGGTATCCGGCAGGGCAGGGTAGACCGCCAGATGGCCGACGATATTCAGAATACAAACAACCAGCAATATCCAGAACAGAGAGCCCAATTTATTATTTTTCATCATCGGTTCCTCCTTTAACGAAACCACAATCATAAAACCACTTCAGCAATTCCTGAAACACCGTCAGGTTCAGGCTGTAGACAATATTTTGGCCGCTGCGCTCATCACTGACCAAGTCCGCCGCCTTTAAAATGTTCAAATGGTGGCTGACGGAAGGTTTGGTCATATCAAACTGCGCCGCGATCTCCCCGGCTGTCAGGTCGCCCTGGGCCAGCAGCTCTAAAATGCGCCGCCGGGTGGGGTCTGCCAGCGCCTTGAATGCGTCACCCATATTTAAGGGATCTCCTTTCAGTTATTAGATATTTGTCTAACTATCTATCTGCATAATACCACGCCCATTCCTCCTTGTCAATAGGGGAGAGGCAAAAAAATGCCCCCGGCATCCCAAACGGGTGCCAGGGGCAAAACTGCTTTAACAGGCAGGTTTATTTGTACTTAACGTTATCGATGAGGCCCTGCATAACTTCGCTCTGCAGCACGTTCATCTTGATGTAGTTCTCGCCGTAGGAGGAGATGTAAGCGCTGGGGTCGGTGGTGCCGTAGAACTTACCGAAGTCCTGGTTCATCAGGGCGGTATCGCAGACCAACCCCTGCTTCTCAGCGATGGCCTGCATCAGCAGGGCCTGCTCGGTGATGGTGTTCAGGCTGCCCTGGATGTCCTCGAGGTAAGCGTCGATGCTGTCATAGCTGGTGCCGAGCAGGCCGCTCTTCAGCAGAGTGGTCATCGTTGTGCCGTAGTTCTTGGCATAGCTGTACACGCGGTACAGCACAACATCGCGGTAGTAGTCCAGCACACTCTGGGGCAGCTCCTTGGCAAAGCTGACCTTATCGTGCAGGGCGCTGTAGACGGTGCTGGCCTGCTGGTCGTAGAGCATCGTGTTCTTGACGAAGTCGTTCAGCTCATCGATGGTGTTCAGGTTCATCGTTTCGCCCAGATTGCTGGCGACCCAGTCGTCGGTCAGGTCGGGGTTCTTGGACTCCTTGATATAGTTCAGGGTGGTCTTAAAGACAGCGTCCTTGCCGTTCAGATCCTCGTTGCCGTAATCCTCGGGGAAGGTGACGGTGACGTCAAAGCTCTCGCCGGGCATGTGGCCGACGATCTGATCCTCGAAGTCGTCAATGTAGCTGTGGCTGCCCAGGGTCAAGTCAGCGCCCTTGCCCTGGGTATTGCCGCCGTCAAACTCAACTCCGTCGACGGAACCAACATAGTCGATGTTGACAGTGTCTCCGTCAGCAGCGGCGCGGTCAGTGACTTTCTCGTCGGTGGCGTAGTTGGACAGGACGTTCTGGTCGATGTAGTTGCTGATGTCCTCGTCGGTGACCTGGCCCAGGTCGGCGTCGATGGTGATGTCAGCGTAGTCATCGGGCAAGGTGACGTAATCCAGAGCGGTAACGTCCTTCAGGTAGCCGTTGTCGTCGTAAGCCTGGGAGAAGCTGAAATCAGCCAGGTAGTCGTAAGCGGACTCGTCCACCTCTGCGGTCTCCTCGGTGGCGGAGGACTCAGCGGTTTCCTCGGTAGCAGCGGATTCGGCAGTAGCCTCGCTGGAAGCAGTGCTTCCGCAGCCTGCCAGGGCAGCGGTCATGCCCAGGGCCAGCACAGCGGCCAGGACACGGTTCATGGTAGAAAGTTTCATGGGATTCTCCTGTTTCTTAAAATTGCATACCTTTTTATTATACACGCATTTTGGCAAAAGTACAGTATAAACGATGAAAAAGGTGTGAAATATGGCCAAGACCCGGCCAAATTCAGCCCAAAAGCGCCACCCGCAGCAGGCCCAGCACCAGTAAATGGCCCGGGTAAAAGGCGTAAAAGAACCACTTGTAAAAACCGCGATGCTGCGCCGCCCGCTGGCCGTTATACAGATACAGGATGAAAAAGCCGGAGACCAGAATTGGCATCGCGCAGCCCAAGGTATCCGGCAGGGCGCCCACCGCACCCAAGGTGCGCATGCTGCTCAGCCATGCCATGCCGCCGTACAGCACCGCCGCCACGCCAAAGGCAACGTGTTTGCGCAGGCGGGAGTTTTCGGCCCAGGCAAACAGTAGCGTAAACACCGGGGCCAGCAGTGCCCAATCACAGAAGATGGACGCAAAAATCAACAGTACAATGCAAAACACACGCAAAAAGCCGCTGTGAATCTTTTCCTGCGCGGCCAGCACCAGAAAGCAGAGCAGCAGCGTAAACAGCATGTTAAACTGGAGCATGTCCGCCATGCCGTGCTCGGGGAAGACCAGCTGGTAGGGCAGCTGCGCCAGCACCGCAAATCCAAAAAGCCGCCCGGCGTATTGGGTTTTGGAATGGGTGTAGCCGTAGCCTTCCACGAGGAAATAGCACATGGTCACGCCAGTAAAATAGCCGATGTACAGGCAAAGATTCGTCAGCGGTGCCCCGGCGGGCATAAACACATTGGCGATGTGGTTTACCAGCATCGTCGCCATGGCAAGCATTTTGATGGTATCACGATTCATTGTATTTCACGCTCCTGTAAATTTGCAGCGCCCGCCGCAGTGGGTGACATTTGAAATACGAATGACTGCGTGCGAATATTGCAAAAGCGTGGTATAATATTTGCAAGGCTGCAACCCACATTGGCCCCCTCTGGGAGTGGGCTCCCGCGAAGCGGGTGGGGGAGAGAGCATTGGTTTCGTCCGAAGCTTCGGGTCTTGGCGAGGCTCTCTCCCTCCGGCCATTCGGGCCACCTCCCTCCCAGAGGGAGGTTTTTCCGCGAGCGGATAGTGAATCCGCCCCTACGGTAAATACAGCATCTATATAAAAAAGGAGACCACCATGGATAAAACCAAAATTGCCCGCATCAATGCGCTGGCAAAAAAGGCCAAGACCGTTGGCCTGAATGAGCGCGAAACCGCCGAGCGCGATGCCCTGCGCAAGGAATACCTGGCCGAGATGCGTGCCTCGTTCAAGGCGCAGCTGGCTTCCACCTACGTGCAGACCGCTGACGGTGCGAAGATCCCTTATGCCGAATACGCCCGCACCGCCAAAGAGGCCGCCAATGATATCCAGGCTGAGCATGCCGGGCAGGGGAGCGCAAACACCCCGAAAAGTTAAGGCAGCCTTGCACAATTGCACCAAAAATCACTATGGAAATCTGCAAGGCAGTATGCTATAATAAAAGAACGGCAGCGGATCCCGGATGTTCCCGGAGAAGGCTGAAATGCCTGATGGCGATACCTCGGTATTGCCTAGATTACGAATTTTTACGAAAGAGGTAAAAACGTATGCTTACTTCCATCACCGGTATCAACTGGGGCGACGAGGGCAAAGGCCGCATGGTCGACCTGCTCAGCCAGGATTATGACATTGTTGCCCGCTATCAGGGCGGCGACAACGCCGGCCACACCGTTAAGAACGAGCGCGGCAAGTTCGTCCTGAACCTGATCCCCTCCGGCATCCTGCGCCCGGACGTTGTCTGCGTCATGGGCGGCGGCATGGTCATCGACCCGGAGCATCTCGAGAAAGAGATCGCCGCACTGACCGAAAAGGGCGTTGAGATCAGCCCGAAGAACCTGAAGATCTCCGACCGCGCCACCATCACTATGCCCTTCCATGTGGCACAGGATGGCCTGGAGGAGGAGCGCCTGTCCAAGACCGGCGCCCAGTTTGGCTCCACCAAGCGCGGCATCGCCTACAGCTACGGCGATAAATACATGAAGAAGACCCTGCGCATGGGCGACCTGGTCCACATGGACGCAGGCGTCAAGAAGCGCCTCGAGACCATCGTCGATTCCAAGAACCTGACCATGGTTTCCATCTACGGCCAGCAGCCCGTCAGCGTTGAGGAAATGTGGGCCTGGTGCGAGAAGTACTCCAAGCTGTTTGCCCCCTACATCTGCGATGTCGGCCAGTACCTGGCCGAGGCAGACGAGGCTGGCAAGAAGATCATGTTCGAGGCTCAGCTGGGTGCTCTGCGTGACATCGACTTCGGCATCTACCCCTACACCTCCTCCTCCAACACCGTGTCTGCTTACGCCCCCATCGGCGCTGGCATTCCGGGCCACAAGCTGAACCTCTCCATCGGCATCATGAAGGCTTACTCCTCCTGTGTCGGCGAGGGCCCCTTCACCACTGAGCTGGCCATGACCGAGGAAGAGAAGAACGTTCTGCGTGACCACGGCCACGAGTATGGCGCTGCCACCGGCCGTCCCCGCCGCGTTGGCCCGTTTGACGCCGTTGCCAGCCGCTACGGCGTACAGTGCCAGGGCTGCGATGAGCTGGCCCTGACCCTGCTGGATGTGCTGGACTACATGGAGGAAGTGCCCATCGTCACCGCTTACCGCCTGACCGATGGCAGCACCACCACCCGTTTCCCCATGGGCAAGGCCCTGGACGATGCCCAGCCCGTTGTGGAGAAGGTTCCCGGCTGGCACTGCGACATCACCGGCGTCCGCAAGTTTGAGGACCTGCCGGTAGAGGCCCAGAACTACGTCAAGCGCCTGGAAGAGCTGGTCGGCTGCAAGATCAAGTACATTTCCGTTAGCCCCGAGCGCGACGCCTGCATTGTGCGGGAGTAAGCAAGGGAGTAGCCTCGCTTCTGTAGGGGCGGATGCTTGCATCCGCCCGCGGGACCGCTTGGCGGGCAAAACGATACCCGCCAGCCCAGCCGGCCCACTCGTGCGGATTAATGTCCCACTGGGGCATTAATCGCTGCGCGACCCCGCAATGCGAGCATCGACCCCTACAATTCCCACCACATTCTAAACCAAACAATCCACCAAAGGCAGACCCAACGGTCTGCCTTTTTGTGAAACACGGAAAGTGAGTTCCCATGATCCAACTGCTGATCCGCACCTTTATCCGTGATGCAGACAACACCGCCAGCCGCACCGTGCGCACGGCCTATGGCAACCTGGCGTGCCTGGTCAGCGTGGTGTGCAACCTGCTGCTGTTTGCAGGTAAAATAGCCGTTGGTACGCTGTTTGGCAGCGTATCCATCACGGCAGACGGTTTGAACAACCTGTCGGACGCCAGCTCCAACATCGTCAGTTTAATTGGCTTCAAGCTGGGCTCCCGCCCCGCGGATTCTGAGCATCCTTACGGCCATGCCCGGTACGAGTACCTGGCCGGGCTGGCGGTCTCGGTGATGATTTTAGTCATCGGCGTGGAGCTGTTCAAGGAAAGCTTCGCCAAAACGCTGGACCCCACGCCGGTCAGTTTCGGCTGGCTGACGGTAGTCGTACTGGTCGCGTCCATCCTCGTCAAGCTGTGGATGAGCCACCTCAACCGCACCATCGGCCGGCGCATTGATTCCGACACACTGCTGGCCACCGCCGCCGATGCCCGCAATGACGTTATCACCACCAGCGTGGTTTTAATCGCCGCCGTGCTGACCCAAGTGACCGGCTTTGCCCGGCTGGACGGGCTGATGGGCATCGCTGTATCGCTGTTTATTTTGTACAGCGGCGCGATGCTCGTCAAAGATACCATCGACCCGCTGCTGGGTTCGGCCCCCGACCCGGAACTTGTACGCCACATTGAGGACAAGGCCCTCAGCTACCCCGGCGTGCTGGGCGTGCATGATCTGATGATCCACGACTACGGCCCCGGCAACCGACTGGTCAGCTTCCACGTGGAGATGGACGCCAATGCCGACGTCATGCACAGCCACGACGTCATCGACCGAATCGAGCGTGACCTGCTGAACCAAGATGACCTGGTAGCCACCATCCACTTTGACCCCGTCATCGCCAGCGACAGCCACGTGGCCGAACTGCGCAGCTTCCTGCAGCAGGAGGTCGCCAGCCTGGACACCCGCGCCAACATCCACGATCTGCGCATCGTGCCTGGGCCGACGCATACCAACGTCATCTTCGACTGCGCCGTCCCCGCCGAATACATCACCGAAAAGCAGCGCCGCGGCGCCAAACTGGCCGCCGCCCTGCGCGCTGCTGTCGAACGGAAATGGCCCGACCATTTCTGCATCATCAAACTGGAACCCGACTATTCCGCCGGGATACACGAAACCAAATAAAAACAACACCGGAACGAGGTATCATCATGGATTACAACAAAGCTGCCCTAGCGCTCCACAGCAAATATCCCGGCAAGATTGCCGTGCAGAGCCTTGCCCCCTGCAAAAATCGCGACGCCCTGTCCACCGCCTACACCCCCGGTGTGGCTGAACCCTGCCGCAAGATCAAGGCCAACCCCGATGACGTCTACACCTACACGATGAAAGGGCCGCACCGTGGCCGTCGTGACCAACGGCACCGCTGTGCTTGGCCTTGGCAACATCGGCCCCGAGGCTGGCCTGCCGGTCATGGAAGGCAAGTGCGTGCTGTTCAAGGAGTTCGGCGGTGTGGACGCGTTCCCCATCTGCCTGAATGCCAAAACCAAAGAGGAAGTCATTGCGGCTGTCAAGGCCATTGCCCCGACCTTCGGCGGCATCAACCTGGAGGACATCCGCAGCCCCGTGCTTCGAGATCGAAGCTGAGCTGGAGCGTGACCTGGACATCCCCGTCTTCCACGATGACCAGCACGGTACCGCCATCATCGTGCTGGCCGGTGTGCTCAACGCCCTGAAAGTGGTGGGCAAACGCATCGAGGATATTAAAATTGTGCAGAACGGCCCCGGCGCGGCCGGTACGGCCATCATCCACATGCTGCAGGTGGCCGGTGCCAAGCACATCATCGCCGTCGACGAGCACGGCATCCTGGTCCCCCCGGGCCGCCCCGCTGGGCTGGAGGGCCACAAGGCTAAACTGGCCGAGGAGACCAATCCCGAGAAGATCAGCGGCAGCCTGGCCGAGGCCATTAAGGGCGCCGATCTGTTCATTGGTACGTCCATTGCAGGTGCACTGACCCCTGAGCTGGCCGCCACCATGGCCCCGGACGCCATCGTCTTTGCCATGGCCAACCCCACGCCGGAGATCATGCCCGACCTGGCCAAGGCCGCCGGCATCCGCGTCATCGGCACCGGCCGTTCGGACTTCCCGAACCAGGTCAATAACGTGCTGGCGTTCCCCGGCATCTTCAAGGGCGCACTGTCCGTCCGCGCCCGGGACATCAACCCCGCCATGAAGATGGCCGCTGCCCAGGCTATCGCGGGCCTCATTCCCGACGACGAGCTGAACGAGGAGAACATCCTGCCCAAGGCGTTTGACCCCCGCGTGGCCGACGCCGTGGCTGCCGCCGTGGCCCAGGCCGCAAGAGAAAGCGGCGTGGCCCGCGTATGAGCATCATCCGTGAACTGTCCGCCGCCGCCATCACCGATGCGGTGGAGCGGCTGTGCATTGAAGCCAACACCCAGCTGCCCGCCGATGTGAAGGCCGCGCTGGACAAGGCCGAGGCCGCCGAACCGTGGCCGCTGGCGAAAGAAACGCTGGGCCTTTTGCAGAAAAACCTCTGCACAGCGAAAGAAAAAGACCTGCCCATCTGCCAGGACACCGGCATGGCCTGCGTGTTTGTGGAGCTGGGGCAGGATGTGCATATCGACGGCGACTTGACCACCGCTGTCAACGAGGGCGTGCGCCGCGGCTACGAGAAAGCCTACCTGCGCAAGTCCATCACCGCTGACCCGCTGCAGCGGGTGAATACGGGGGACAACACCCCGGCGTTCCTCACCGTGCATCTGGTGCCCGGCGATGGCTGCCAGATCACCGTGGCCCCCAAGGGCGCGGGCAGCGAGAACATGAGCCGCCTTACCATGCTCAAGCCCGCCGACGGCGTGCAGGGCGTGAAGGATTTTGTGCTGGACACCGTCAAACAGGCTGGGGCCAACCCCTGCCCGCCCATCGTACTGGGCATCGGCATCGGCGGCAGCTTCGACCACTGCGCCACACTGGCCAAACAGGCGCTGCTGCGCCCGCTGGATGTGCCCAACCCGGACCCGTACTACGCCGCGCTGGAAAAAGACTGCTGGATGCCATCAACGCTACCGGTTTTGGCCCCCAGGGCTTTGGCGGTGCCACCACCTGCCTGGGCGTTGCCATTGAGCAAAAGCCCACCCACGTAGCCTGCCTGCCGGTGGCCGTCAACATCAGCTGCCACGTCACCCGCCGCGCCAGCTGCACACTGTAAGGGGGCGAACCGCATGCAATATATTTTACAGACACCACTGCAAAAATCAGACCTTGCACCGCTGAAAGCAGGAGACACCGTGCTGCTTTCCGGCGTGGTGTATACCGCCCGCGATGCCGCCCACGCCCGCATGATGGAGTTGCTGGACAAGGGCGAGGAGCTGCCGTTCCCGATTGAGGGTGCTGCCGTTTACTACGTCGGCCCTACGCCGGAGCGCCCAGGCTGTGCTATTGGCGCCGCTGGCCCCACCACCAGCGGCCGCATGGACGCCTACACCCCGCGCCTGCTGGACCTGGGGCTGGCCTGTATGATTGGCAAAGGCAAGCGCAGCGAGGCCGTCAAACAGTCGGTCGTTAAAAATGGGGCCGTCTACCTGGCGGCTATCGGCGGGGCCGGTGCCCTGATGGCAAACAGCGTGCAGAGCTGCAAAATCATCGCCTGGCCGGACCTGGGCTGCGAGGCCGTGCGTAAACTGGTAGTCAAGGACTTCCCGCTGACCGTGCTGCTGGATACCCACGGGGGCGATCTGTACCAAAGCGGTCCCGCCGCCTACCTGGCCAGCCTGACCTGAACGGGGGAGGGGAGCGCCCATGAGCAAAGCACAACAAACCCGCCTGAAACGCCGTCTGCTGCTCTGCGGGCTGGCGCTGGTCGTCTCGGTGGCCGCAGCCATCCTGCTGGTGGTCTCTGCCAACGCCAAGCGCGCCCGGCTGCAGGCCGAAAGCGAAGCTGCTGCCAGCGCTGCCCAGGCGGCTGCCGAGAGTGAGGCCGCCGCCAAAGCTGCCAGCGAGGCCGCCGCGCGGGAGGCTGCCGAAGCCGCTGCCCGTGCCGAGGAAGAGGCCAAGCAGAAGCGCGCCAACCAGGTCGCCGCCGCCAGTGAGGCTCACGAAAACACACGTTATGGCGACAAACTTGGCCGCATCTGGGTGGAGGGCACCAATGTGGATTGTGACCTCTACCTGGGCGACAGCGAGACACAGTTCAGCCGCGGTGCCGGCTGCCATGCCGAGGACGGTTGTGTGCTGCCCGGCGAGAACGGCACCGTCTTTATCGGTGCCCACACCGGCACCTACTTCTCCGACCTCGGCTCCTGCGAGATCGGCGCGATCATTCACCTGGAGACCACCTGGGGCGATTTTGCCTATAAGATCACCGATATGCAGGTGATTTTGGAGACAGACATCGACAAGGTGCGCTGGGGCGCCGAGGAGCCCAGCTGTATCCTGTACACCTGCTATCCTTTCGGCATCCTGACCCACACTACCCAGCGCTACGCCGTCTACGCCGACCCTGTAGAAACGGATGAATACGGCGTGGTAGCGGATGTGGATACTGGCGCGACCAACGCCAGCAGTGCGGCAGCAAGCAATTCTGTTTCTACCGCAGGCTAAACGCCCCATTGACAAACCCTGCCAAACTTGCTACACTAATAGTCGTTACGCGGCTATGGCGGAATTGGCAGACGCGCTGGTTTTAGGGTCCAGTGTCCAAGACGTGCAGGTTCAAGTCCTGTTAGCCGCACCATATAATTTGACGTCAGAACGTATGTTTTGGCGTCTTTTTTATTGTTTGACCACACAGCCTACTGCATTTTTATAAAAAACGCGTCCGGACGATTTTTTTCAGCATCGTCCAGACGCGTTTGACATTGTATCGTGAAGGTTTACGTTTCCGCTTTAAGTGTATCTCCGGGATGGCTATATTATAGTAGGTGATGGGTTCCTCGGCGGGCTTCGTTTCTTCCGTCGGGGCGGGGGTGTTCTCGTGGGCGCGGCCGGTATGGATCTCCGGCACAACAAGTTTCTCCTGCTCCACACAGTAGCCGCGCTGCCGGACCTTGTCGGTTCATTTCTTCCAGAACATGACAGGGCCTGCATGTTGGCCCTGGCGTTAGTGGTGGCACCCATGCCAAAACCACATATACCGCTGGAAAACACCGCAGCGTCGTAGTCCCGGCCTATAATATTAAACACGGCATAGCATGCAAATACAAACATCAGCACTGTCTGGCCAGCCAGCAGCAGCGGCAGGGTGATCATCACAATGCCTTGAAACAGCGACAGGCTGATGCCGCCGATGTCGTTGATCTCGCCCATATGGGTGACGAATGTATAAATAATCCGCCTCCGCGCCGCACAGACTAAGCGGGAAAGGGGGCACTGACCGTGAATTCTCGGAAATTTTGTCGGCAGCGCTTTGGCGCGGTGGGGCTGGCGGCGCTGCTGTTGGCAATTGTGCTGCTGCTTTGCCAGGCGCATCCGGCTGTCCAGATCGAACCAGCCGCTGCCGCAGGCCCCCGCAGCGTTGCGGTCTGCGGCACGCCTTTTGGGGTAAAAATGTTCTCTGACGGCGCGCTGGTGGTGGCTTTTGCGGATCGGTATTCCGCGTCTGGCCGGGAAAATCCCGCCAAAGAAGCCGGCCTGCGGCTGGGAGACCTCATCATCTCGGCAGCGGGCCGCCCCGTGCACAGCAACGACGACCTATCCGCCGCTCTGCAGACAGGGCAGGGGAGTGCGGTCACGATCCTCTACCGCCGCGGCGGGCATGAGTACACGGCCCAGCTCACCCCCTGGGCGGATGCCTCGGGGGTGTACAAAGCCGGGCTGTGGGTGCGGGATTCCAGCGCCGGGATCGGTACACTGACTTTTGTGGACCCGGTGGTGGGCATCTTTGCGGGGCTGGGACACCCGATCTCCGATGTGGACACCGGGGCATATTTTACGCTGCTCTCCGGCGAGATCGTACCGGTCACTGTCACCGGTGTGCGCAACGCCTCACCCGGCACAGCCGGGGAACTGCGCGGGGAATTTTTATCGGACATTCTCGGCATCGTGACGGGCAACGATGCCACCGGCCTGTATGGCCGCTGGACCGCCCCAGCACAAAATGTCGGGACGATGCTGCCCATCGCCGCGCCGGGCGAGGTACACACCGGCGATGCCGAGCTGTGGACGACCCTCTCGGGCCGCACCGCCCAACATTACACCGTGCGCATTGAGCGGGTGGGCAGCGGCGGGCAGGATGCCAATCGCGACCTGACCCTGCGCATCACCGACCCGGCCCTGCTTTCCGCCACCGGCGGTATCGTGCAGGGTATGAGCGGTTCGCCGCTGGTGCAAGACGGAAAACTGGTGGGCGCTGTTACCCATGTGCTGGTGGGCACACCCGCAAAAGGATACGGAATTTTTGCTGATACGATGTTAAAAATGGCAGAAACGTATAATCAGTGATCTTACACTTCCTCAAACGCCTTCAGCCAATCCACCTCTTTATCCCGCACCGGTGCGCCCAGGGGGTCCTGGCCGCAGCGGGCGCGGAACTCGCCCAGCACGGCGGCGGGCATCAGCAAAGCTTTCTCGATCTCGGTCTGGAACACCAGTTTGGGGTTCTTGATCCGGGGATTTTTCATCAGGTCCTTCCAGTAGGTGTCGTAGTCCATCATGACGGCCATCGCCTCAAACAGCGGGGTCAGGCTCTCATACCGGGCAATGACCTTGTTCAAAGCGTCCAAAAACTGCATGTTGGCCTTGCCCTCGATCATGCCGTCGTCCTTGCCTTTGACGTTGCGGCGGCAGAAATAGGCGGTCATCTGCAAAATATCCTCGAATGCCTCCATCTGGCCGGTGGTCAGCCGGGCCGAGAGCGTGTCGCGGTCAATGTAGCGCAGCAGCGCCGCCGTGACTTCTTTCTTCGTCGCGGCATCCTCCGGCACCAGCTGGTTGACCGGCTCGGCGTCGGTCTCCACAAAGTCGGTGGTCTCGACGATGTCCGGCGTCTCGGGTGCGCCGTAGTCGTCCTCCACCTCCTCCGGCATACCGCCGGTGACGTAGATACGATAATTTTCCAGGTCCTCCAAAATTGCGCGGGACAGGTAGGGCAGGGGAGCGCTCTTGGTGCGCGCCACCGGGATGACCTTGGCGGCGTAGCGGGTGGCGACACCCTCGAACCAGCGGCGCAGACCGCCGCAGTTGTCAATGACGTTGTTCATCGTCTGGAAGAACGTCGCGTTGCCGCCGTCGATCATCTTATCATTGCCGCGCGGTGTGCCGGCCATTTTTACCATAGCATCGATGATCGTGCGCACGGCGTCCATCTCGTCCGCCGTCAGCTCGCGGATCAGCTTGTCGGGCTCTGCCTTGATCTCCAGCTCCTGGCGCAGCAATTCCGGCGTAGCACCGTAGGAATAGGGGATCGTCGTCTCGGGCACCGAGACATACTCGAGCGTCAGCACGTTCGGGTCGTCGTCCAGCGTGCCGGTCTCGGCCAGAGTCAGCTTGCCCTTCTTGCTGCGGACCCGGTTGGACATGGATTTTGTGATCTCGTTCAGCTTGTCATCGGCGACCTGCTTGTCCACCGGCTCAATGGTGACAGCAATCGCAATGACGCGCTGACGATCTTTTTCGTAGACCTCATAGTCAAAATAGATGTCGGTGTGGCCGTTGATCTCACTTTTGGCTTTGTCCAGCACGGTGCGGCGCACGTGGGCCCAGTTGGACGCGTTGCAGTCCACCTGCTTTTTCAGCGTCTCAATGCTCCACACCAGCGGCTCGCCCTTCTTTTTTTGATGTACAGGTTCTGGTAGCTCTTGCACAGCTCATAAATTTTCAGACTATACTGGCTCTTCATCGGGAGCGTATAGGTGATATTCATCGTTGTGTAGAACTCTTTTAGCTGGATCAGGTGCGGCTTGAGCGACTGGTCGAGCGTCAGCACGATCTTGCCGGTGCCCTCATCGATGGTGGCGCTGCTAAGCCAGCGGAACATCGTGATTTTCTGGGTTCCCGCCAGGCGGATCCACTGCACCTTGGCGTTGGCGATATCCTCGATGTTTTTCTTGACCTGTTTGTACATCGAGCCATTGTGCGGGTCCACACCGCAGAGTTTCAGGAATTCGTAGATCGACATCTCGTACCGGGGCAGCTCGGTGTCCGACGGCTTGATCATAGCGAAAATGTGCAGCATCAGCTTTTGCTGGCTCAGCGAAAGGCTGTACATTGCGTTCTGGATCAGATCGTTGGATTTGCGGACAATCGTCTGATTGCCCCGGGCGCTGTAGGTAGCGACCGGGGTCAGAACCTCGTCATTGGTCCGTGGGGCGTTTGGCTGTTTTTTGGATGCCATAGTGTTACCTCTATTTTTCCCGCAGCTATGTTTGGCTGTGCCAAAATGGGTGTTTTGGCGCACAGTCTACAACGGTAATGCTAATAATAGCAGATTGTGCTTCATTCGTCAATTATTGTAATAGTCAGCACATTTTGATTTTTCCGCAAAAATCCTGTATCCGTCGGTCTTATCTCTTTATGCTTTTAGTTTTTTTATTTAGATATAAGGTAAAGCTGTGCTGCCGATAACAACCGAAATGTGCGCGGAATAACAAGTGCATTGTGCTGAGAGTAACTACAGATCTGTGCCCGGAACAACAATATGCGGGGAATAACAACCCTACTAGGACACAAAATGGGGGCTATGCGGCAAAATGTGCGCGGAATAACAATCACTCGGGGCGGCGAAAGATTTTGCGGAGGGCAGACAGGCAATTTGGAATTGTGCCGCGGATAACAACAGGGGACCACGGTTGTTATCCACAGCATAAATTGCCGCAAAAAATATTTTTGCTGTGCGATAGTGGGCGGAGAAAAAATTGGAAAGGATTTTTAAGATTTTGGAAATGTGCGCTGGATAACAACGGGGAGGATGAGAATTTTTTGAGGGGGACGCGGAGAGGATTTTGCCGGCCAAGTTGTATTTGCCTGGGCTGTTGGCGGATACGCAATTTGGAAACCGAATGAAAAACGCTGTACATAGAATTGTGCTGTGGATAACAACCCAGCATTTTCTTTGTCTGCTGTGGTGGATACGCGGGGAAAGCGGCGGTAAACCGAAAAAATGTGCAAACAATAACAACTGCTGATAGAAAACAAAAAATCAGCGGTATTGCGATAAATACGGGCACATCGGCAATGAGAAAATGTGCGCTGAATAACAATCCTGCGTGCAAATCCCGGAAAACAGCCTGCGGGCATGCCCCCCGCTTTAAAATGTGCAGCGAATAACAACCCCAGCCAACGGGACCGCCGCAGCCTGTTGCACACCCAATTGTGTTGTCAATAACAACCCTGTGTGGAAAAAGGCTGCCCTGGGAATTGTGCCGCCAATAACAACAGTTGCCTTTCGCCTTGGGAGCTGCTGACTGCAGGAAAATGTGCGGACGATTCCAACGGGCACACAGCCCCAAAGCCCGGCCAGACCCACCCCTCAAAAAGGAAAATGTGCGCTGAATAACAACCCAGCCGGGGTATATGCCTAAACCCCGCCCCGCCGAATTGTGCCGCGAATAACAATACCCGCCTGGGCCGCCCACCAGTCGTTTGAATTTGAAAGTGACCCGCAAGCGAAATCATAAGAAACCATAAATTGTGCCGCCGATAACAACCTCAAAATCTCTCAATCGGCCATGCCCTCACCGGTAAACTGTGCCGTGAATAACAATAGTAAGCAAAAGCCAGGCCAGTTGTTATCGGCCGCACAATTTATATTTTTTTTGTGGGAACCACAGGTAAATTACAGGCAGAAAAATTTTTTATAAGATAGTAACCCGCCAACTACCCCCACAAAACTGCCCTATAATTTTTTCGCGGGTACTTTTCTTGCACCGCAGTCTGGGCCGCGCCCACCGCAAATTATGCCGTGGATAACAACCATTCCTGCAAAATGTGCTGCCGATAACAACACGCCCCTATCATATAAAGGTAGAAATACGCATCGGCGCAGCGGAAAGCGGGAAAATGCCGGGACATAAAATTTCCAGCAAGAAAACCGCCTAACATGGCAAATTGAAAAACTGGAAAATTGCTGGGAGCAAATAACAGGGACGAAAAATGTCTGTATTTTTTAGAAAATGACGGCAAATCTAAGGAAAATGACGAATTGTGTCGAACGAAAATAGCGGGAATCGCTGAAAAAAATGGAAAAACCTCTTGCGATGAATGGAAAAATATGGTAAAATTTCCACAGTAAAGAGAACGACGGGCAAACACCACAGCGTGCGGCACCTGTTCATTGTATGGAGGAAAGTTGACGATGGATAAGATCAAGTTTGTTATGACCAATACTAGCGACATCGTGACGGAAGTCTGCCGCGAAGCGCTGGGAAGCCAAAGGCGTGACCGTGATGGTGTGCGACAAAAAAACGGCACCGCCGCCCTGGAGACCCTGCTGGCCGTCCACCCCCAGGCCTGCCTGCTGGACGCCTTCATGCCGGATCTGGACGCCATCACCGTCAAGCAGCGCTACGAGGAAAAGAACAGCAGCGGCGTACATACCACCTTCTTTGTCACCGGCGCGTTCCAGAGCGAAGAAGTCGCGCAGGACCTCTTAGATAACGGCTTCTCGTTCTTTTTCGTGAAGCCGTTCGATGAAAACGTGCTGGTCAGCCGGGTACTGCGTGCCGCCGGCGGTGCCAGCCGCCCGCAGCCGGTCTCGCTGGATTCCGATGAGCTTACCGTCACCGAGATCCTGCACCAGATCGGCGTGCCGGCCCACATCAAGGGCTACCAGTTCCTGCGCGACGCCATCCTGCTTACCACCGCCGACCACGAGTACATCAACGCCGTGACCAAGCGTCTCTACCCTGAAATCGCCAAGCGCAACGGTACCACGGCCAGCCGCGTCGAACGTGCTATCCGCCATGCCATCGAGGTCGCCTGGGACCGCGGCGATGTGGACACTCTGAACAGCTACTTCGGCTACACCATCCACAACCTCCGCGGCAAACCCACGAATAGTGAGTTCATCGCGATGATCGCCGACAAGATCCGCCTGGACAAAAAGCGGAGAGCATAAGGCCGCATAAACCCCGCCACTATCCGCAAAACCGGCATTTTGTGGCGGACGCTGCAAACCGATAAACTCGCGGATTCATCGCTATAAAAAATGTGAAATTATGAAATAGGCCTATAAATAATTTGTGTTTACACCGATAAACTTCCTGTATTCATTGGGTCCTGACCGCGATGATACAGGAGGTTTTATTTTTTATGGTTCAATACGATGTTGAGCCTTTTATGGCCGCTTGTGAGCGCAAAGGCCTGGCCGCAAAAACGATGGGCAGCTATGAGCAGACGCTGCGGCTGTTTGGGCAGCTCCTACAAATAGACGGTACATTGAAGAAGCGCATGCACGAAAAAATGAATTTCGTGAATTTGTATGGGTAGTTTTATGATGCAACGTATAATTACACTGGAGTTGAAGGCGCAGATGATGAAGCGGTCAGAAATCGAATAGAAGCACAAACTGCACAATTTTTCCGGCAGACATTGCTGTGGGGGACGCTGTAAATAGCGGAGTAGAACTTAAAGAGAATATCCCCCTCTTGTATGCACTTGGAGTTAAAACCAGTGGATGCGTGAGGAAAAATTTTTGTATGTATGCAGCTTTAGCGCGGCTTGTCTTTCCGGCGACAAAATGCTATACTCGAAGTATGTTCTAATAAGAAAAGAGGAAGAAACATGGATTTTGTAAAGCGCTTTAATTTGACGCCTCATGTGGAGGGCGGCGCGTTCCGCGAACTGTACCGCGATGGCGAACGCGCCAAGGAGCGACCCGCGCATGGTGTGATCTACTATGAACTGGGTCAGGGCGAAGCCTCGCAGTTTCACACGCTGGATGCAGACGAGTATTGGTTCTTCCACGCCGGCTCCACCCTGGAACTGTGGGAAATCGACAACGCCAAGCTGACAAAATACAAGCTGGGGCTGGAAGACGGCGCTGAGCCATGCGTGCTGATGAAAGCTGGTACGATCTTCGGAGCGAAACACCTTTCCCCAGCGGATGAGGCGACCCTTGTATCTTGTGTCACGGTGCCAGAGTTCACCTACGACCACTATCGCATCTGCGAACGAGAAGAAGTCGTAAACCTTTGCCCTGCTGCAGGGGAGTTCTATATTAAATAAGGAAGTTGTTATCCAGCACACAATTGCCCAGCAGCCCCCTCTGCGAGAAGGGAGAGGCCGTGTGTTTCCACCTCTTACCCCTACACTTGGTGCCGCATTTGCACAACACCACAATATACACCTTACCCAAAAGTACAATAAAAACTTTGTCAAAAAAACCGAAAAAAGTGCTTGACAAAGGTCATACTCCTTGCTATAATAATCAAGCTGTCTCGCGAGGGGACAGCCGCTAAAGCTTGTAACTACGGCTTGTATGGGGATTTTGAAGCCGAAAGGCTTCAAAAAATATCGAAAAAAGTTCTTGACAAAAGAACTTTTATGAGATATAATATACAAGCTGTTACGAAACAAGTGACAGCGCAGCAGGACCTTGAAAATTGAACAAAACTGAAACTTGTGGAACCTTGAACGTGGGTTTGGAAACCCACGATAATCAATTCCAAATTTACAAGTAATTCATACAGGACGCAAGCGATTGTGTCTGAGTGATTACAGAGATTTAACGCTTTTGAATGGCGATTAAATACCATTTATAAAGAGTTTGATCCTGGCTCAGGACGAACGCTGGCGGCGCGCCTAACACATGCAAGTCGAACGGAGCTGAGAGGAGCTTGCTTTTCTCAGCTTAGTGGCGAACGGGTGAGTAACGCGTGAGTAACCTGCCCTGGAGTGGGGGACAACAGTTGGAAACGACTGCTAATACCGCATAAGCCCACGGTATCGCATGATACTGAGGGAAAAGGATTTATTCGCTTCAGGATGGACTCGCGTCCAATTAGCTAGTTGGTGAGGTAACGGCCCACCAAGGCGACGATTGGTAGCCGGACTGAGAGGTTGAACGGCCACATTGGGACTGAGACACGGCCCAGACTCCTACGGGAGGCAGCAGTGGGGGATATTGCACAATGGGGGAAACCCTGATGCAGCGACGCCGCGTGGAGGAAGAAGGTTTTCGGATTGTAAACTCCTGTCGTTAGGGACGATAATGACGGTACCTAACAAGAAAGCACCGGCTAACTACGTGCCAGCAGCCGCGGTAAAACGTAGGGTGCAAGCGTTGTCCGGAATTACTGGGTGTAAAGGGAGCGCAGGCGGACCGGCAAGTTGGAAGTGAAATCCATGGGCTCAACCCGTGAATTGCTTTCAAAACTGCTGGCCTTGAGTAGTGCAGAGGTAGGTGGAATTCCCGGTGTAGCGGTGGAATGCGTAGATATCGGGAGGAACACCAGTGGCGAAGGCGACCTACTGGGCACCAACTGACGCTGAGGCTCGAAAGCATGGGTAGCAAACAGGATTAGATACCCTGGTAGTCCATGCCGTAAACGATGATTACTAGGTGTTGGAGGATTGACCCCTTCAGTGCCGCAGTTAACACAATAAGTAATCCACCTGGGGAGTACGACCGCAAGGTTGAAACTCAAAGGAATTGACGGGGGCCCGCACAAGCAGTGGAGTATGTGGTTTAATTCGAAGCAACGCGAAGAACCTTACCAGGTCTTGACATCGTATGCATAGTGTAGAGATACATGAAGTCCTTCGGGACATCGAGACAGGTGGTGCATGGTTGTCGTCAGCTCGTGTCGTGAGATGTTGGGTTAAGTCCCGCAACGAGCGCAACCCTTATTGCCAGTTACTACGAAAGAGGACTCTGGCGAGACTGCCGTTGACAAAACGGAGGAAGGTGGGGGGATGACGTCAAATCATCATGCCCTTTATGACCTGGGCTACACACGTACTACAATGGCGTTTAACAAAGAGAAGCAAGACCGCGAGGTGGAGCAAAACTCAGAAACAACGTCTCAGTTCAGATTGCAGGCTGCAACTCGCCTGCATGAAGTCGGAATTGCTAGTAATCGCGGATCAGCATGCCGCGGTGAATACGTTCCCGGGCCTTGTACACACCGCCCGTCACACCATGAGAGCCGGGGGGACCCGAAGTCGGTAGTCTAACCGCAAGGAGGACGCCGCCGAAGGTAAAACTGGTGATTGGGGTGAAGTCGTAACAAGGTAGCCGTATCGGAAGGTGCGGCTGGATCACCTCCTTTCTAGGGGAGTCAGACGTTCAGCTAAAAGCAGGTCTTTGGCTGAACGGACAGGAAAAGCAAGTTTCAGTATTGTTCAATTTTGAGGGCCGTGCAAACGGAACCTCAAAGCATAAGGGACACAGCGAAACCCGAAACGTGAAGAACGCGGGGGTATAGCTCAGTTGGGAGAGCACCTGCTTTGCAAGCAGGGGGGGTCAAGGGTTCGAATCCCTTTATCTCCACCATTTGGGCTGATAGCTCAGCTGGTTAGAGCACTCGGCTGATAACCGAGAGGTCGATGGTTCGAGTCCATTTCAGCCCACCACTGGTGATCCAGTGCGCTGGGTTACCCAAAACCTTATGTGATGTACCTTGAAAACTGAATATAGAACTGCGAAATGAGATTTTATTAGCTATGTAAAATTTCTGATTTTAATAAAAATCTATAATTTCACCAAGCGGAACTGAAGCTTAGCAATAAGCGACAGTAAAATGGTAAAAAAATCTCGTTGGCAAATGGAGAATCTGAAATAAAGATATGTTTTGCGAAAGCGAAACAACGGTCAAGCTACAAAGGGCGCAAGGAGAATGCCTTGGCACTGGGAGCCGATGAAAGACGTGATAAGCTGCGATAAGCCTTGGGGAGGAGCAAATATCCATTGATCCAGGGATTTCTGAATGAGGAAACTCACCGAAGCTCATACTTCGGTACTGCACACTGAATCCATAGGTGTGTGGGGGGAACCGCCTGAACTGAAACATCTAAGTAGGGCGAGGAAGAGACATCAAACGAGATTCCGTTAGTAGTGGCGAGCGAACGCGGAAGAGGGCAAACCGGAAGGAGAAATCCTTCCGGGGTATGGACCGCTTTAAGGACTTAAGTTGTTAATCGAATGGCATGGGAAGGCCAACCAAAGAGTGTGAGAGACACGTAGATGAAAAAGGCGAGAGCTGCGCGAGTTCCAGAGTACGGCCAGACACGTGAAACCTGGTCGGAAGATGGGGGGGACCACCCTCCAACCCTAAATACTACCCAGTGACCGATAGCGTATAGTACTGTGAAGGAAAGGTGAAAAAGGACCCCGGGAGGGGAGTGAAAGAGAACCTGAAACCTTGTGCCTACAAGCACATAGAGCACATCAACGTGTGATATGGTACTTTTTTTTTGTAGAACGGTCCGGCGAGCGATTGTATGTTGCGAGCTTAAGGTCTTAAGGACTGGAGGCGTAGCGAGAGCGAGTCTGAAAAGGGCGTTCAGTAACATGCAATGGGCCCGAAACCGGGTGACCTACCCATGATCAGGCTGAAGTGAAAGTAAAATTTCATGGAGGGCCGAACCGACCTCCGTTGAAAAGGCGGCGGATGAATTGTGGGTAGCGGAGAAATTCCAATCGAACTCGGAGATAGCTGGTTCTCCCCCGAAATAGCTTTAGGGCTAGCCTCATATTAGATACCCGGAGGTAAAGCACTGAATGGCCTAGCGCCCGAGAGGGTAGCGAAGCCTATCAAACTAAGAATGCCGGAGTATTGATGTATGGGAGTCAGACAGTGTGAGATAAATCTCATTGTCAAAAGGGAAACAGCCCAGATCTACAGCTAAGGTCCCAAATTGTATCTAAGTGGAAAACGATGTGGAAATACGCAGACAACCAGGATGTTGGCTCAGAAAGCAGCCACTCATTTAAAGAGTGCGTAATAGCTCACTGGTCGAGCGTCTCTGCGCGGAAAATTTAACGGGGCTAAGATACAAACCGAAGCTTAGGCTGCATCGTAAGATGCGGGGTAGGGGAGCGTTGTGTAAGCGGAGAAACAGTAGCGTAAGCGGCTGTGGAGTTTACAGAAGTGAGAATGCCGGAATGAGTAGCGCGAATGTGGTGAGAATCCACATGGCCGGAAACCTCAGGTTTTTGGAGGAAGGTTCGTCCGCTCCAAGTTAGGCGGGAGCTAAGGTCAGGCCGAAAGGCGTAGCCGATGCACAGACGGTAGAGATTCCGTCCCCACCGAAAGATTTAAGCACAGGGACACTTTTTGAAGGTCGGAGCCAGGTGTTGGTTCTGGTAGTGATCGAGGGAAATATAGTACCGAAGTCCGGCTGGAAGAGAGGCGAGAAAAAGCTGTGTGTATATCTAAGGTGCCCGTACCGCAAACCGACACAGGTAGGTAGGAAAGAAGATTCTAAGGCCAACGGGAGAAGGGTTGTTAAGGAACTCGGCAAGTTGACCCCGTAACTTCGGAATAAGGGGTGCTCACGAGAGTGAGCCGCAGAGAATAGGCCCAGGCAACTGTTTACCAAAAACACAGGTTTGTGCTAAATCGAAAGATGACGTATACGAGCTGACGCCTGCCCGGTGCTGGAAGGTTAAAAGGAGATGTGCAAGCATTGAATTGAAGCCCCAGTGAACGGCGGCCGTAACTATAACGGTCCTAAGGTAGCGAAATTCCTTGTCAGGTAAGTTCTGACCCGCATGAAAGGCGTAATGATCTGGGCACTGTCTCAACAGCCCGCCCGGCGAAATTGTAGTACCGGTGAAGATGCCGGTTACCCGCGACAAGACGGAAAGACCCCATGGAGCTTTACTGTAGCCTGATATTGGGTTTCGGTGTTGCATGCACAGGATAGATGGGACGCTAGGAAAGAAGCGCTTTGGCGTCTCTGGAGCGGACGTTGGGATACCATCCTTGCGACATTGGAATTCTAACCTGCGCCTCTGAATCGAGGCGGGGGGACATTGTCAGGTGGGCAGTTTGACTGGGGCGGTCGCCTCCTAAAAAGTAGCGGAGGCGTTCAAAGGTTCGTTCGATCTGGACGGAAACCAGATGATTGAGTGCAAACGCATAAACGAGCCTGACTGCGAGACTGACGGGTCGAGCAGAGACGAAAGTCGGAGTTAGTGATCCGGTGGTATGTGAGTGGAAATGCCATCGCTCAACGGATAAAAGTTACCCTGGGGATAACAGGCTGATCTCCCCCAAGAGTCCACATCGACGGGGAGGTTTGGCACCTCGATGTCGGCTCATCGCATCCTGGGGCTGAATTCGGTCCCAAGGGTTTGGCTGTTCGCCAATTAAAGCGGTACGCGAGCTGGGTTCAGAACGTCGTGAGACAGTTCGGTCCCTATCTGTCGTGGGCGCAGGATATTTGAAAGGCGCTGTCCCTAGTACGAGAGGACCGGGATGGACGAACCTCTGGTGCACCAGTTGTCACGCCAGTGGCACAGCTGGGCAGCTATGTGCGGATCGGATAAACGCTGAAGGCATCTAAGCGTGAAACCGGCCTTAAGATAAGATATCCCACTGAGTCAATCAGGTAAGACCCCTTGAAGACTACAAGGTTGATAGGCACAAAGTGTAAGCACGGTGACGTGTTCAGCTAGTGTGTACTAATCGGTCGAGGGCTTGACCACATCTTTATCAGATACTCTATTTGCTAAAAAGCAGTTCGATATTCAGTTTTGAGGGTACATCCTCAAGAAAAAGAAGATGACAAGCGCCATGTGAATGGCCGGTGTCGATGACGGTGAGGTTCCACCTGTTCCCATTCCGAACACAGAAGTTAAGCTCACTTGTGCCGAAGATAGTTGGCTGGAAACGGCCTGTGAAAATAGGTAGATGCCGACTTCTCTTTTATATGGCCCGTTGGTCAAGCGGTTAAGACAGCGGCCTCTGCACGCCGTTAACGTGGGTTCGATTCCCGCACGGGTCACCAAGACAGCATAATCCGAACTTAATTCTCTATGAGAATGGGTTCGGATTTTGTTTTTGTATCAGTGATTTATATACGAAATAGCGCGCAAAAGTGGCAGCGGTCTAGATGACTGCTGCCACTTTTGTTGCAAGAAAATCATTTCGGCTCTGCTGATGTATCCTTTTGAGATAGCTTTTGCTCATAGTCTCGCTGGATATAAGGAAGAATAAACTTCGTAAATTGATTTATGTAAGCAGAATCAATCTGCGGATCTTTGATGGTGGGGGACAATTTGAATCTCGGTAGAAGTATTATCCGAAGTCTTTTTGCGGCACACAGAACTCCTTTTAGTCAACGAAGAGTAAATCAAGGATATCGTTACATTCCGTGGAAGTGTAGCCCCATAGAACAGAGCTGAGAATGCTCAGCGCTTCTTCACGGCGGCTATAATAAGTGCGCAGTGAAAGGGGATAACCTTTACCATCGAGAGCATCACTTATTGTTTTTCTCCTGTGGTTGCTGAGAATCCGAATGAGTTTCAGGGCGATGCGGCTGATAAATGCCCATGATGGAGTACGGCGGCCAACCGTCGATTTCGTGGCGGATAGCAGTATCAAGGGCCTGCCGACCAATTTTGTGAATAGCAGATTCTTTCTTTTCCATTGAAGAGGCCTCCTTTAAAATGATAGACTTCATATAGCAAAATTATTGCACGCCAAATCCATATGCGGAAAATGCCAGCAATAGCGCAACTGAAAAAATAGAAAAAGCGATACATCCTGCCCAAACGGGATTTACAAAAAGGATGAGGGCAAACGCTATTAAAATAAAGGCAACACGCAAATAAATACGTGGCCGTAATGCGGACATTTCAGCAGAGGAAAAGATGCAATTCAGGATGGTTTACCGGACGATTAAGGCAATAGAAAGTCCAGATATAATTGCAACAAATATAAACAGACTTGCATCTGGCATACAAAATGGATAAGGAAAGAAACAGTATTTGAAGGATAACGGAGGTAATCAGACATCCATGAGGTGTCTTTGCGTGATATCCTCCGGTACGAGCACGCAAAAAACGAAATGTAAAAGTATATAAGATGGATCCAATCCATCCGACGACAAGCGAACCGATAGGAATCAAGAAGCAAAGAGAAAGAGCGGACATGAGAAACTTAATAACTACATCTTACCGCGAACCGCGAAAAAAGTAGAAAGTCTCAAAGTGTTCTCGGCGGAGATGTGGCAAAATATAGAGCTATGGGATTTAGAAACTTTTTTGATTTTTATGGCGTTTTTTACAGTGGGAGAAGGTAGTAAGATGAATGGTTTTACAGTATTATAATAATCTAATATGATATCAATCTAGCAAAATCAAGAAAAGGTGGACTCGCAAGATGGTTGGTACGTGATACAGAGTGTACTTGGGTATATGAGGGATGCGAGCATACATGAGAAGTACATGAAGGAAGAAGTTGAGATTTTCTGATTGCAAAAACGGCTGGTTCGTTCCTTGAAAATAATGTTTCGTTCTTATAAAAAAGCAAAAAAACAAAAAAAATACAAAATCGTTCTTTACACAGAAAGGGAGATGAGCTATAATACAAGAGGAGGTATCAAAAATGAAATATTCAATAGAAATAGGGAAAATTGTTGAAGGCGCACTAAGGCATGACAAACTTAGAGTTATGAACTATACAAAATCAACTTGTTTCCAAACTAGAAGAAGACAACGAAACACGAGCAGCTAATAAATTTAAGAAACTATTGGAAGCTCAAAGTAATACAACGCTGATAGCAATGGCATTGCAAGTGGTACCTCCGTTCCTGTTGACAGTGAATCACGTGCGGTACTTGCGGATGTGGTCTATCCAGATGAAAACAATATAGATGTTGTTTTATCAAAAAGTAATGCCGACAAGTTGAATTCGTTTATACTGAGTTATAAAAATGCAGACAGACTTAATTCGATGGGAATTGGCGTTTCAAACACATTGCTGTTATATGAATTTTGGGAGGATGTGGAAAAACAAAGTGTGCATATCTAGTGGCTAAGCAACTTAATTTACCATTGGTGGTTGCTAGGCTGGATAGTTTGATATCCTCTTATTTGGGAACAACGGCTAAAAATATTCGTTCGCTATTTGAATATGCGCAAAGAACCCCTTGTGTTTTGTTTTTAGATGAATTTGATGCGATTGCAAAAGCAAGGGATGATAGTAACGAATTGGGTGAACTTAAACGTGTAGTCAACAGTTTACTACAGAATGTAGACGCAATGAGTGGAGATAGCTTGCTTTTGGCAGCTACAAATCACGAACATCTTTTAGATCCAGCGGTTTGGAGAAGATTCGATTACAAGCTGGAGATAGAATTGCCGGATGAAGATGCTATTATAAAAATGATTGATCTATTCACAAATGGCGCTGGAGATCTCACGGAAAAAGAAAAAAGAGAAATAGCAAATGCGTTTCAGGGACTTAGTGGTGCTGATATTGAAGAAATCTTGAGAAAGTCGCTAAGAAATGCAATAATTCACGATAAAAAGTTCTCTAAGTGTAATATTTATGAGGAACTATTCGTGTTTAAAAATATTGTTCCTCAAAGCAGTAACAATGAGAGAGAAATTTTAACAGCGAAAGCATTATTTTTGAGAAAGTGCAATAGAAAAGTCTTCAGCTTACAGGTCATTGCAGATGCTTTGGGAAAATCGAAAACAACAATACAAAAAATAATAAAGGAGGCTGACGAGACATGAGCGAAAAGAATCTCCCTATTAAATTGGTACTTCAAAAAGCAACAGATACCCAACCAAATAAAGGGCGTGGAGATGTAAAATTCTTTGGAGATGTTACGCCTGCATTACAAGAAGAAATGGCAGAGGAGTTTAACAACGTTCTTGCATACTATGAAGATGTTTTTCAAGAATGCGATATGATACCAGCCGTGGGCAAAATTACAGTTCGCCCTGAAGCAATTGCAAAGTCCCATAAGCCGAACGATTTGTGCCGTTGCTGTCATATCATCGGAAGTGAAGACTTGAATGAAATTTATATTAAGGTCACCAAGAAAACAATCCTTGACACAATTGAATTTATAAAAAATCCTCCATCTCAACGCTTTCGAGCAAATATGACAGCCGTCCTAAATGTTCAGCCTATTTTTCCACAGGATAAGGTAACCAATGAGTTATCCGAAATGTCGCAACAAGGTAAGTTTGACTCGATAAAGACAAGAATAAAAATAAAGGTTTTTGACTTTAATGATGAATTTGATAATAGTCAGATTTTTGAATATGTTATGAGAAAATTGGCGGCGCTGGGACTTTCAGAAAATCATGAAATCATCACATACGGCAATCAGATTAAATATATAAAGGTCCAAGTTGAATCGTTTGAAGATATAAAGAAGATTGCTGAAATTAATGGCGTTAAAAATGTTGATTTTTTTCAAGAGTATTCGCTTGCGTCGGTGGACAAAGGGATACACAATAAAACAACCAAATATGGACTGCCAACCTACTGAAATCACCGCCCTAATGAGACACAGGGCGGTTTTTTCATAGGCAGAGAAAGGAGGGATCCCTACAAGCGGGGCTTGACTGTAAGAGGTCAGGCCCTTTTTTCATGCCATCAAATAAAAAGGAGGAAATGCGAATGGCCGATGAAAAAGCAAAAATCGTAACTGACGCAACAGGGCCGGGCTCTGGCCCTGCCCCGGCCCAGCCCGAAGCAGCCGCACAGGTTCCCAAGCAGGAACAGCCCGCTCCCGAGGTTCTCGCCCCGGATAAGGCCGAAGCTCCCGCACAGGAGGCTCCAGTTTCACAGGACAAGGCCGCAGACGCTCCCAAAGAGCAAAAGGCCGCCAGCGTGTCGGTCTTTAACTTCTCTGAAATTATGGCCGAGAAGAAGGCCACGGAGCGGGCCGCCGCCCAGCAGGAGGCAAAAGCCCCGGAAAAGGCGGCTTCTCCTGCTCCTTCCAAGGAGGCTGGGGCCAAGCAGGAGGAACACCCCCAGTCCCCGAAACGCCGGGGCCGTCCACCTAAGGCAGACAAGGAAAAAACTGCTTCTCCCGGACAGAAAGAGGCTCCCAGCAAGAAGGATAAAGCGGCACAGAAACCAGCTCCCAGCCAGAAATCGGAGAAAGCCCCCAAGGCTCCCAAGCCCGCCAAGGGTGCGCCGGAGGTAACGGCTCCCGTTCAGGCTGAAACGCCTGCGGCTCCTACCGAGGCTCCCCGCCCGGGCAAAGAGGAACAGATTATTTATATCAAGCTGTCCGAGCTCCACGCCTTCAAAAATCATCCCTTCCAAGTCCGTAATGACGAGGAAATGAAGGCTATGGTGTCCAGCGTCCGGGATAAGGGCGTGACCCAGCCTGCTATCGTCCGTCCCCGTGAGGACGGCGGGTATGAAATCGTGTCGGGCCACCGCCGCCAGAAGGCCAGCGAACTTGCGGGCTTCGTGGATATGCCTTGTATCGTCCGTGATCTGACAGACGAGCAGGCCATCACGCAGATGGTGGAGGACAATACCAACCAGCGTGAGAATATCTTGCCGAGTGAACGGGCCAAGGCCCTGAAAATGCAGTTGGAGGCCATCAAGCACCAAGGAGCCAAAGGAGGCCACTTCGGGCCAACTTGACCCGAAGGACGCTGGACGGCGCTCCAATGAGATCGTGGCCGAGCGCAACAAAATGACTGTCAAACAGGTGCAGCGGTATATCAAGCTCAATGACCTTGTTCCTGATTTGCAGAAAATGATGGACGCCGGGCAAATCAAGTTTACCCCGGCGGTGGAGCTGGCTTATATCAAGCCCAAAAATCAGAGGTATATCGCCGTTGCCATTGAAGGCCAGCAGTCGGCCCCTTCGCTCTCGCAGGCCCAGCGCATGAGGGAGCTTGACCAGAAGGGCGTTCTGAATGGCGATGTGATCGACGGAATTATGATGGAGGATAAAAAGGAGGTAGACAAAGTGATTTTAACTGGTGCAGAACTGGGCAAATACTTCGGGAAGGAAACCACTCCGAGGGAAATGAAAGACCAGATTATCAAGCTGTTGGATGACTGGAAGGGTCAGCAGAAGGAAGTGGCCAAGCCGGAGAAAAGGCCGCCCAGCAGGAAAAGTAACGCTTCTTCGGGTCAACTTGGCCCGAGGCAGTATGCGGGGGCTCTGCCCCGCACCCCGAAGCTCAAAGGATATTAAATATTCCCCGTCGCCGTTTTTCGGGTAGCATATCCGGGAAAATCAGTCAAGGGCCAAAGCCGCCATGGGCGGTGCCAAAGGCACCCTTGACGGATTTCTCCCGGTTATGCTTTTAGGCGGCAAGCGACGGGGATATATATTCCTTTGGCCGTTCCCCTTCCCACGGGAAGGGGCGGAGGGGTTGGGCTCTTCTGTCTGGCTCTTTTAATATGTAGAAACGGAGGTACAAAACCATGAAAAGACCTTTAGCGTATATTACCGCCGCATGGTGCGGCGACCCTGATACCGATATGGAGCTGGCCGCCCGCTATTGCCGCATGGCATACGAAGCGGGCTTTTCTCCTATTTGCCCTATTCTTTATCTGCCGTTGTTTATCAACGACGCTATCCCGGAGGAACACAAAAACGGGATTGATATGCGCCGGGATATGCTACGCCGCTCTCATGTGCTTGTGGTCTGCGGTGACGAGGTGGACGAGGATGTGAAAAACGATATTGCCGTAGCCAAGCGGCTGAACATCACGGCCACTACCATTGACGGTATCCTGACGGTCAACCAGCAGGGCCGCCACGATGTTTGAAGCCTATGTGACCAATCTGGGGCTCTACCCGGAGCGAGGGGCCGGGGTTGGGGAATATCTGAGATTTCCTACGACTGCCGAGGAAGTACAGGCCCTCTTTTCCCGGATTGGTATAGATGGAAAACAGTATGAGGAGTATTTCATTACCGACTATGACAGTGATATTCTTGGGCTGACTGACCACCTCGGGGAATATGAAAGCCTTGACGAGCTCAATTACTTAGCACATCTTCTGGAAGAAATGACCCCGGACGAGCTGGAAAAGCTGGAGGCGGTCATGGATGCTGGAGAATACACAAGCAGTGTCAAGGACTTAATCAACCTGACACAGAACCTTGACTGCTTTGATTTTTACCCGATGTCAACAGCGAAGAAGAACTGGGCCGTATGTATATTCAGGATTTTGAGGCTATGCAGGTGCCTGAACACCTGATTGACTACATCGACTATGAGGCATACGGGCGAGATATTCGTATCAATGACGGCGGCCACTTCGCCCTGGTGGCTATGTGGCGGATAATCGAAGTACCTTTGTGGAGCACTATACCGGGCTGGACGATATTCCAGACGAGTACCGCATTTCCAAAGTCCACGCCCGGGACGAGAAGGAGGAAACCCATTCTATTCTGGCGGCAATCAAGCAGTTTAAGGAGGTCCCACCTACTCCTCACAAGGAGAAGGTGGGGCCTTCCCATGAGGAACGGTAGACCTCGGGCCAACTTGGCCCGAGGTTCTCCCTTCCGGGCGATGTTCCGAGGCGTCCGGTTTTCTGACCCACTCGGAGGAAAGGAGGCAGTATGCAGGAATATGTAGAAGAACGGACAATCGCTATATCCGTGAAAGCGGCCAAGCTCTCGGGTAAGGTGCTGGCTGCGGCCTGCAAAAAGGTATTTGCGGAAATTGCAAAACAACAAGAAGCCGCCAAACGGCCCAAGGGTCGGCAGAGCGTGCGGAAACTGATGAACCACCATGGCGGTAAAAGCGCCATGAAATATGTGGGGGCTCCCAAGGATTTTGACCGTATCGCCAAGGAGTTCCATGTGGACTACGCTTTCCACAAGACAGGCCCCGGCCACTATCTGCTGTTTTTCAAGGCAGATCAGGCCGACGCCATTCAAGCGGCTTTCGGCAAATATACGGAAAAGGTCATGGGCCGCAGTCAGGACAGGCCATCTATCCTCGGTCAGCTTCGACAATTCGTAGAGCAGATTGCGGCAAGGCCAAAGCAGAAAGAACAGGTCAGAGAGGCGGTGAAGGAGGAACGGTAAGTAAGAAAATCAAGAAATATGTACTTCCATATTCCCCTTTATCTCATAGCATTTTGGTTTTTCTCCGTGCGGCACAGCCTACCGCATGGCGGCGGGGGCCAACCTCGGAGAAAAGCTGTTCGGCATGGTCAAGACCATCGGCCCGGTATTTCAGAGCTATGCACCGGGGCTGGGCCTCCTTGACCTTGCCGTAGGTGTAGCTGGGGCCGTGATACTGTATTTCGTGGTACAGTCCAAAATCAAAAACGCCCGGAAATTTCGCCGGGATATGGAATATGGCTCGGCCCGCTGGGGTACAGAGGCAGATATAGGGGTTAAGTATTCAGGTAAAGAGTCTGTTGTTACTGTTACCTTTTTTCACCTTGCTTTCTTGTGTCATTAGGTCGTTCCATAAGGCTTCTTTCCATGCGTCATGATCTTGCTGCATTGAAGAAAGTAAGCGTAAAATTGTGTCTTTACAATATTCAGCGGTAGACAATGTTCTCGCTGTATTCGTTACAAATTGCCATGCTTCATATATTCCATTATCAAAAAGCTCATTTTCAAGTTGTTTATCTACTATCATTTGATACACCTCATTTCGTATTTTAACAAAATTATACCATACTTTAGTATCACTTACCACTTCGGGCCAAGTTGGCCCGAGGTGCGCCGGGACAAGATTTACTAACGGTCTACAACATTGTTGCCCCTGCGCCTGCATGGTAAAAATATAGGTAGAAAGATAGAAAGGGGCTAAAGATATGAGACTGATATTAAAACTGATTGCTGCGCCGTTTATCGTTTTGATGACCGTCCTTGTTGCCGTTCTGTTGTTCCTGTTCTCTGTGTCCTCCTTCCTCCTGACTGCGGCCTCGATTATTATGGCGCTGTTGGGCGTGGGGCTGTTCTTCATCAGTTACCCGATGGGCGGCGTCATTTATCTGGGAATTGCGTTCCTGCTTTCGCCCTTCGGCTTGCAGGCGGTGGCGGGCGCTGTTATTACGGGGCTGAACAGCTTAAACCTGTCTCTGCGGCAATTCATTGCAAGCTGATCGCTTCGGGCCAAGTTGTCCCGAAGTAATATAGACGGCGGCCTTGCATGGCCGCCGTTTTCTATGAAGGGAGGGATTATCTCTGGCAACAACTACCTTGCTACAACGCCACGCCAACGAAGGAGAAAGTATAGCCGAGGCCATTCGTGATTGTCTGACTATGGGAAAAACCCTGAAAAGACGGAGGACGGGAAATACATATCTTCCTATGAGTGCGATCCGGCCACGGTAGCCGCCGAGTTTCTTTTGGCAAAGGCCAGCTACAAGGCCATGACAGGCCGGGAACAAAAAGAAGGGTTCTGATGTGCTATGCTATCAGATCCGTCAATCCTTCTATCCCGGAGAGATTACGCCAGAAGAAGCAAATCGAATAAGCTATGAGCTGGCTATGCGCTGGACGAAGGGCCGACACGCTTTCATTGTTACGACCCACACGGACAAGCAGCATATCCACTCACATATTTACTACAATTCCACCACCCTTGACTGTACCCGGAAGTTTCGCAACTTCTGGGGCTCATCCTTCGCCTTGCGGCGGCTCTCTGACCGTCTGTGTCTGGAAAACGGGCTTTCCATCGTGGAAAATCCCAAGCCCCGAAGCAAGGGCAAGTTTCGCAATTACGGGGAGTGGCTGGCCGGACAGAAAAGGCCGCTGACCTATCAGGACAGACTGCGGGCCGCCATTGATACCGCCCTTGCCAAGAAGCCCGCTGACTTCCCGGCGTTCCTCTCCCTGATGGAGCAGGCTGGCTATGAGGTCAAACAAAGGCGGGGCGCAATCAGCTTTCGGGCTCCCGGTCAGGAGCGGTTTACCCGCTTACGCTCTGATACTCTCGGGAAAGGTTACAGCGAAACGGACATACGGGCCGCCCTGTCAGGCTCCCGCCAACGGCCCGGCCAGCCTCGTCAGAAAATCAATCTGGCTATCGACATTCAATCCCGGCTCCAAGGAAAAGGCCCCGGCTATGAGCGGTGGGCTAAGGTGTTCAATCTGAAACAGATGGCCGCCGCCCTTGCTTATTTGCAGGACAACGGCCTGACGGATTATGAGCAGTTGGAGCAGAAGGCCACAGCGGCCACGGAGCGTTTTCACAAGCTGTCTGACCAAATCAAAAGCACCGAAGCGGCCCTTCATACCAACATGGAATTGAAGGCGGCAACGGTGCAGTATGCCAAGACCCGGCCTGTCTTTGAGAAGTACAAGGCCAGCAAATACAGTAAGAAGTTTCTTGCGGAGCATGAGGCAGACATTGAACTTTACCGGGCGGCCTGTGCCGACTTCAAAGCCATCCTCGGCGGGGCCAAGCTCCCCAAGATGGACACGCTCAAAGAGGAAGGCCGCAAGCTGGCCGAACAGAAAAAGAAGCTCTACGCCGAGTACCGCAAAGCCAAGGCGGATATGCAGGAGGTCACGACTATCAAGGCCAACATTGACTATCTGCTGGGCTACTCGGAGCCGGGCAAGAAAAAGGAACAGGAGCGTTAGGGACTGTGACGCATAAGGAGCAAAGCGACGCTGACACTTCGGGCCAACTTGGCCCGAAGCGCCGGGTTTGGGGAGGCTCCCCAACAAGCAAATTTTCACAGACGGGCCGCAAGGCCGGGCTTGTGAAAATAGCTTCTGTGGCCACAGAAGCATTGCTTGCCATTTAGCGGCGCCCCTGAAAAGCCTGCAAAGACAAGAAAAACGAAGGCCCTCTTTACTTGACCTCCGTTTCTCTGGCTTTTTGTAATCCCTCTGCTGTGGCCTCCATGACCGTCAATTCCTTTTCGTCCATTGTATTGAGCAACCTGTCAATATGCTGGCGGCAGTCGCTTTCGCCGTTCTGCCTGTCAGGATAAAAGAACTGGTCTACGGAAATGTCCAGCAGGGTGACGATTTGGTAAAAGGTGTTCAGGCTCGGATGCTGACCCCGGTTTTCAAAATACATAATAGAACGAGGGGTGCGGTCTACGAGCTGCGCGAGGTATTCCTGTGTCCAGCCTTTTGCCGCTCTTTTGCGCTTGATCTCCTGGCCTAATTTGTGGAAGTCAAGCCGTCTGGTCACTTGGTACATTCTCATATCACCCCTATATTATTCTACATTTCGGGTTTGATTATGAGAACGAAACACAATTTTATGTTTTGGTAGTATTTTATTGTCCGTTCGCATACTTGCGGAGGTGCGAAGGAGAATATATAATTTTTCTTGGGAACTTCATATTGGCACAACATAGTGCTGGTATTCTATTCAAATATGGGAGGTGTTCTTAATGGCGAAAATTTTGATTGTTGAAGATAATCAGGTACAAACAAGGCGATATGCGAATATATGAAAGAAGCTGGACATACGCTTTTTTCTGCTTTTACTGGTAGTGAGGCACTAAAAATATTCCGTGAAAAAGAACTGGATATAATTGTTCTGGATATTATGCTTCCCGAAATGTCGGGTATCGTTGTTTTGCATGAAATTAGGAAAGTCAGCAACATTCCTGTTATAATGCTCACAGCACTTGATGATGAATATACACAATCCAACAGTTTTGATGAAATGGCAGACGATTATATAACAAAGCCCTTTTCTATGCTCATTTTAGGGAAACGGATTACTGCGTTACTTCGCAGAAGCCAGAACAAGCCTGCTGTTAATACGGTTAAACTTGGAGATATTACCGTTGATTTTTCTGGATATACAGCAAGTGATGAAAATGGCAAGATAGACATTACTCCAAAGGAGCTGGAAATCTTGAAAGTCTTAATCGACAATAAGGGGTTAGTTTTGTCTCGCAATCAAATCTTGGATGAGGTGTGGGGGTATGATTGTGATGTGATCGACCGTACAATAGATGCCTATATTCGTAATATCCGCAAAAAGCTCCGTTTGGATTGCATAACAACGGTTAAAGGAATAGGCTATAAGTTTGAGATGGGGCAAGCAATATGAAGAAGATAAAATTATTTCCAAAGATATTCTTATTTACATTTGCAATGATGCTTTTAATTTCCTTTATAGCGCACTTGTTGATTTTCCTAATTGCGCCTGCCCAAAATGTTCTTGTCACGAATATATTAGTGACAAATGCAGGGGCGAGCACTTTGTCAGAAGTAGATATGCCCCGGCTCATTACTCAAACCATGTTGAAAACATTTCCGATTTCTATACTTTGTTGCGCCGCTATATCGGCATTGTTTTCATACTTCTTTTCCAGAGGCATAACCACTCCGATTTTATCGCTCTCAAAATCTGCTAATCAAATGTTGAAATTGGAGCCAGACGCAAAAGCGATTGTATCGTCAACGGATGAAATTGGCGCTTTAGCTACTGATATTAACAATTTATATCAATCCTTACTTTTGACTATCCGCAATCTGGAGTTGGAAAAAGAGAAAGTCAGTCTTGCAGAAAAAGAGAAGATTGATTTTCTCCGAACAGCGTCCCATGAATTAAAAACACCTGTTACAGAGCTAAATGCGACATTGGAAAATATGATTTTAGGCATTGGGGAATACCGTGATTATGAAACCTATTTGCCCAAGTGCAAAGAAATTACTGAACAGCTTGGGGATATGATTAGAGATATACTTAATGCTTCACGCTTGCAAACACAAGGTAATAATGAGCCATGCAGCAACTTTTCATTGAGAACCCTCCTTACAGAGCTGTGTGAACCGTATCGCTTAATTGCAGAAGCCAAGGGCATTAAGTTCAAAATAGAGCTTTCAAGTGACGCTTTCGTATATCTTCCAGAGGGCCGGTTGAAAAAAGCAATATCGAATATCCTTTCAAATGCGGTCAACTATACGGAGGCTGGACAATCAATATTGGTTGTATTTGATAAAAATAAGCTATCAGTTTCTAACGAATGTAGCGTATTACCACCCGAACAGCTACAACACATATTTGAGCCATTTTATCGTCCAGATTTAGCCCATAGCCAAGCAACCGGGGGAAATGGGCTTGGTCTATACATTGTCCAGACGATCTTGGATAAATTGCGCTTGAAATATCAGTTTGTTCCCATGCCAAACGATAGAGGCATGAGTTTTACAATACAGTTTTGAAAGAAGTCTCTGCTTTCCGATTTCCACAGGAAAAGCAGAGACTTCTTTCGTTCAACATTGGCACAACATTGATTTTATAATCATCCAACATAGAAGATGTACTATGTCTGCGAAAGGAGGTAAAACGCCAACTACTAAAATGAAGGAGGTAAAATCTATGGCGAAAAAAATTGGAATTATTGTTCTGCTATGCTTTTCTTTATGCGTCGGTGGTATCTCGGCTTTCGCCAATGAAGGCCATGCCGAGGCAGATACCCAAGCACTTATCGAAACGCAGCACCTCCGGTATCCTCCGTCCTTTTCAGGCAAGACGGAGCAGATATTCAGCAGAGTACAGACGAGGGCAAAACATGGCAAAGCTATTCTCCCATCGAGGAAACAGACTACTTCACTTATGATGAATTTTCCGCATGGATTGAAAATGAAACGGAAAATATTCAAAAGTTGGTCGATGCTGGAGAATGGACAGAAGCAGAAGCGACAGAAGCACTTGAGTATTACGATGAAATCCTTAAATCTATTTTAGAGGGCAAAATGGTAGGAAAAAGAGCTTCTTCAAGCGACGATCAGCTGTTCTTTTCTATGCCCGATAACGCACAGCCTGAGCAGTATCAAACATTCGTCTTTGATGGGAATACCTACAAGAGTATAGGCCCATTTGATACGGAGGAAGAACTGTTCAATGCCCTTAAAGAATATACCAATACAGAAGTTGGAGCAGGAACAATGTCACAAGCAGAAGCAACGGCACTTTTAGAAAAGTATCAATAGAAATCTGCCGCACGACGGCAAAAGAAAAAAAGCCGTCGTACAGCAGATACATTTTCATGCGCCCAAGAAGCGGCGGCTCATTTTTCAGAGCCGCCGCTTCTCTTTGATATTCAACCCCCACGGCGGCCCATAGGAGGGTGCCGCCGTGTCCATTTCACTTTTCTCATAACTTCTTTAATTTCCACCAGCTAAAAAAAGCGTAGCTCCCCCTCCGGGACAGTCTGTCTGCAAAGGTACAATATACCAGTACAATTATGATAATGTAATTTCGTGCGCCCGCATAGCGTCCTGCTGTGCGGGCGCATTTCTTTTGCTTTGCTTCGGGCCAAATTTGGCCAGAAGTCCAGCCCCGGTGCCGTTCTCCTCCGGCCTTCGTTTCGATCACTTGTCAACACCCAACACCGAAACGGAGGTACACAATGAAAGAAATCAATTTGCGGGATTTTTACCCGTGGTATAAAGAGGATGTCATTATCGAAGTCGCCGAAGAAGTTGCGGAAGAATTGCTGGCGGGTCAGAGGTACATCAAGGCCAGCCGCCGTCGTATCTATCGTAATAAGGCGCACTACTGGCTGGACGCCGAGGATGGCATTGAGTATTCTGCCTGCTTCTCTAACCCTTCTCCGCAAGAACTGATCGAGCGCATGGAACGCTTCGAGCATATCTGCCATGCGCTGAATAGTCTGCCTGACGCACAGGGCCAGCGGGTGTTTGAGCACTATCTGCTGAACCACTCGGTCAAAGCGATTGCTGCCGCCGAAGGTGTGACGGAAAGGGCCATCAACGCCGCCATCCAGCGTGGCTTGGAGAACATGAAAAAATATTTGGAAAAAGTTCTGTGAGCCTATTCTTTTTCCCCGTTCTAACTGACACGGTTAATGAGAGGATGAACCTTCCTCACACAACTGAATAGCGGGTAACTCGGGAGTGCTTGGCAGGGAGCCAAGCAACAGGTACGCCAAGACTTTTCCATAAGGAAAACGAGCGACAACTACTCATGCCGCAGGTGGGGACAAGCCATCTCCACGGCCACGATCTGCAACGGGCCGCAAGAAATAAGTTGGCAACTTATTCGCTCCGATTTGCCGCACAATCCAGCGGGGACGCTGACGGAAAAAACAGTTGTCTTGTGACAGGCCAAACATATAGCGTCAGCATCCCCAGCTTTATAAGAAAGAAGGTCTTGACCATGAATGAGGAATGGAGCAACGACGCTTGCCGTGGCTATGTTATCAAAGCCATGGAAAACTGTGGGTTCCATGCAAAGGACATTCATCAGGTGCTCGTTGAGCTTTATGAAGTCTTTGACTTCTGCGCTGTTGAGGAGGCGGCGCACTACTACGAAAATTGGCAATACTGACCTCGGGCCAAGTTGGCCCGAGGCGTGGAGAAGAACGAAAGGACAGCACTCTTTGCCGGGTGCTGTCCTTTCGCTTTTCCCCACTGGGACAATGCGGGAAATGCTGGCAGTCAACCAACTACGCAAAGGAGGCTTCAATGGTACAATCCGTTACTTATCAGAGTGAAACCAAAACCGTCCCATTTTCAGGGGAAAACCATTGTGCTGGAGAGTCTTACGCCGGTACTTTCCCCCAAGGAAAAGGAGAAACGGAAAAAAGAGATTGAACGCTGTCTTTATGAGGTGTTCAGCAAGTACAGAAAGGCCAGCGATACCCCGGCTTGACCATCGACAACATTGTCCTTCGGGGGCTATCAATGGTATAATATACTTGTAGGTTGGTAGCTCCATTCCACAGGAAAGGAGCCCAACATGAATATTAGAGAAGATGTAATTTATGCAAGACAATCCGTAGACCGCAAGGACAGTATCAGCATTGAGAGCCAGATTGATTTCTGCAAGTATGAGCTGAAAGGCGGCAGTTGTCGAGTTTTCAAGGACAAAGGCTATTCGGGAAAGAACACCGACAGGCCCGAGTTTCAAAAAGCTCCTTGGCGAGATACGCAAAGGCAAGGTACGCCGGGTAGTCGTCTACAAGCTGGACAGAATAAGCCGCTCCATTTTGGACTTTGCGAATATGATGGAGCTGTTTCAGGAATACGATGTAGAGTTTGTTTCTTCCACAGAGAAGTTTGACACCTCGACCCCCATGGGCCGGGCTATGCTGAATATCTGTATCGTATTCGCCCAGCTTGAACGGGAGACAATTCAAAAGCGTGTCACAGACGCTTATTACTCCCGGTGCCTGAAAGGCTTTCACATGAGCGGTCAAGCTCCCTATGGCTTCGACTTGAGCCAACGGTGGTTGAGAATATCCGCACAAAGATGATGGTAGCCGACCCCATAGCCGCAAGCCATGTACGCCTGATGTTTGAAATGTACGCCGAGCCCGAGACTTCCTTCGGAGATATTACCCGGTATTTTGAGGAACGGGGTATCAAAGTATATGGGAAGTCATTGACCCGTTCCTACTTATCCCAGCTCTTACGCAACCCCGTCTATGCACAGGCTGACTTGGAAATGTATGAGTTTTTCAAAAGTCAGGGTACGGTGGTAGTCAATGACGCCGCCGACTTCGCCGGGACAAATGGCTGTTATCTCTATCAAGGCCGGGATGTGAAGGAGGACAAGGACAAGAGCTTGAAAGACCAGATCCTTGTGATTGCGCCCCACGAAGGCTTTGTATCTGCTGATGTTTGGCTGAGGTGCCGCAAGAAGTTGATGACAAACACCACCTTCCAGAATGGCCGCAAGGCCCCGCAACACATGGCTGGCCGGGAAAATCAAGTGCGGGAAATGCGGGTACGCACTCAAAACGACCCACAATCCCTCTGGCTATGAATACCTCCGCTGTTCCAAACGGGCCGACCACAAGGGCTGTCCGGGGTGCGGCACTCTCCGCAAGACGGAGTTTGAACAGTTCATTTTTACCGCCATGGGAGAAAAGTTCCGGGAGTTCAAGCTACTGCGGGGCGGCGAGGAAAAGGCAAACCCGAAGATTACCGCCTATCAGGTGGAGCTTGCACAGGTAGAGGCCGAGATTGAAAAACTGCTTGATACGCTGACCGGGGCCAACGCCACCTTGCTGGCCTATGCCAACAAGAAAATCGAGGATTTGGACAATCGCAGAAAAACGCTGTCCAAGGCGATAGCTGACTTGTCCGTTGAAACGCTGTCCTCCCAGCGAATTGAATTGCTGTCCGGGTATCTGGACGATTGGGAGAATATCAGTTTTGAGGACAAACGAAAAAGCCGCTGACGGTCTGATTTCTTCAATCAGTGCAACCAGCGACTATGTAAAGATAGAGTGGAAAAATCTGACACTCTTTCCACTCTATCAAACCACTTGTTTCTTTATACCGCTTGTAGCCCCTTGTCCACCGTTGCTTCCAACATGTGAATACACAAGGGAAAATTTGAAAGTGTTGGTAGATACGGTTTCTGACGCAAGCGATGTTAGCATTGGAATTATTGATGGCGGAATAAGTGATGATAATCCATTCCTTAAGCCGTATATTATAGATCGAAAATGTTACGTTGGCGATGCATATCGTAATCCTAGTCATGCAACATTTATAGCTTCAACAATCTTGTATGGAAATATGCTTAATGAAATTCCGGCATCGACTTCACGGAAATTTCGGTTTGTTGATATAGTAGCAATTCCTAATGGAGATTCTCGGTTTGGTCTCTACGGATACAATTAGTGAAGAAGAATTAATGGAAATAATTGTAGATGCGATGGAAGAATATTCGGCATCTACAAAAATATGGAATCTATCATTAGAATTGAAAATAAAGTTTGTAATGGAGCAATGTCGGACTTGGGAATATTCTTGGACTATGTTCAAGATAAGTATAAGGTTCAAATATTCGTATCGAGTGGAAATCTAAACCAACCGCCTTTTTAGAGAATGGCCACCGCAAGGAAATATGGGAGACCGAGATCGAATCATCTCTCCGGCAGACTCTGTACGAGCTATTACCGTGGGTGCAATAGCATTAAAAAGATTCGGATAATTCTATTGTGAAAAGAGACGAGCCTGCACCGTTTAGTCGTAGAGGTCCGGGGGCAAATTATTACATTGTGAAACCAGATGTGGTAGATTATGGTGGCAATATAACGCGCAGTTCCGATTTTACAGGGATAGGGATAAAAGGGCTGGATAACAGTGGAAATATAATAGAAAGCGTTGGAACAAGCTATTCAACACCGCGGGTGGTTCAAAAATTTGCAACGGTCTATGATACAATGGTAGAGCGCGATTTGCTTCTTGCAAAGGCGATAACAATTCATTCGGCGAGGATGAATTTCAGGGATAGCCTTGATAGAAACCCCAATAACATCAAGTACTATGGATTCGGAATGCCATCGACGAATACACAGGATATTTTGCAATGTAGTTCGGATGAAATCACATTAGTTTTTCGCCAGAAAATCATGCAAGGAACTCATTTGGAAATGGTTGATTTTCCGTATCCCAAGTCACTTATCCATGATGGAAAATGTTTTGGAGAAATCGGAATGACATTGGCGTATGATCCAATATTGGATGCTTGCTATGGAAGAGAGTATTGTCCGAACGAACATAGACGCGAGTTTTGGAATGTGTTATACATCGAAAGCTGGAATGCAAGAATTTAGAGGTTGCGTACCATTGGAAACGACGTGGGATGAAAAATATGAAAAATCCCGGGTAGAAAATGGATTTAAGTGGAGTCCTATTAAATCTTACTATCGAAAAATAAGCAGTAAAGGAATTAAAGCAGGAGAAAACTGGAAAATTCGCATTAATCTGACACCTAGAAATGGGTTGGTGGTAACTGCACAAGAATTCGTTTTAATTATAACAATTAGAGATGCACAAGGGCACGATATCTATTCAGAAGTTGTCAATGGATTAAGGGAACGCGGTTATATTACAAATAATCTTGAGACAAGGCAGCAGATTCGCCAGCGGCAGTAAGCAATAGGAAAAGAAGATTGGATATGAAAAGCCGTAGGCGACTGATATGGTTGCTTACGGCTTTATGTATGAAAAAGTGTATGAGAACACTTTTTTGAACAGACGGAGAGTATCCTATATAGTAGGTGTTCATGGCGAAAAAGCAGAGTTACTATTGAAAATCAAAAGGGGCAAAGAGTCAGACATAATTGTAAAGGATAATTAAAGTGCAAAATTTGCGCTAATATATGAAATAAGAAAAAATTTACTTTTTGCTGTTGGAATTTTCCATATTCAAAGCGTATAAAGTAATAAAATGGCATGAGAGGAGGCGCAAAAATGCCAACCAGTAATGTTGTGATATACGCCCGCTACAGTAGCGACAACCAGCGTGAGGAATCTATCGAGGGCCAACTGCGCGAGTGCAGGGCGTATGCTGAGCGCAACGATATGAAAATCATCGGCAGCTACATAGACCGTGCGTTGTCAGCCAAGACGGACGCACGGCCACAGTTCCAGAAGATGATTCAGGACAGCAACGCTCACAGATTTCAATTTGTCCTTGTGTGGAAGCTGGACACGCTTCTCCCGCAACCGCTTTGACTCCGCATACTACAAACGCGCACTTTCCAAGAACAACGTGGTAAAAAGTGATTTCCGCAACAGAGCCAATCTCCAACACGCCGGAAGGTATCATGCTGGAAAGTATGCTGGAGGGCATGGCGGAGTATTATTCGGCTGAATTGGCGGAGAAAGTGACGCGCGGGCATACGGATAATGCGCTGAAATGCAAGTTCAACGGAGGCTCTGTACCGCTTGGCTATCGCATCAATGAGGAGCGTCACTACGAGCCTGATCCGGTGATGAGTCCCATTGTTCGAGAGGTGTTCGAGCGCTACGCCGGGGGAGAATCCATCAAGGAACTTTGCGCGGACATGAATGCTCGCGGCATACGAACCGGCTACGGCAGAAAATTTGTAAAGAGCAGCTTCCAGAATATGCTGCGGAACCGCCGATATCTGGGCGAATACCGCTATCGGGATATAGTCACGGAAAACGCATTCCCGGCGCTGATTGACCAAGAGACATTTGACAAGGTGCAGGCTCGTATGAAAGCGAACAAAAAAGCGCCTGCCAGATCGAAGAGTGACGAGGACTTCATTCTGACAGGAAAGCTGGTATGCGGCAACTGTGGTGCGCTGATGGTGGGCGACAGCGGCACAAGCCATACCGGGGCAACCTACTACTATTATAAATGTGGGCATCGCAAGCGCAAAGAAGGTGAGCGATGCCACATGAAAGCGTTCCGTAAAGAACTGATTGAATCGTTTGTGGTCAAGCGTGCGTTGGGATATGTGCTGCAAGACAGCGTGATTGCGATGTTGGCAGATGCCCTTGTAGAAAACCAGAAGCGCGAGAACACGCACTTGCCCGCACTGCAAGAAGAGCTGAAAAGGGTCAACAAGAAAATTGACAACATTGCAGCCGCGATAGAGGAAGGCATCATCACCCAAACGACAAAAGAACGACTGACGGCGTTGGAAGCCCAGCGAGATGAACTGCAAATCAGCATCTTTGAGGAAGAAACCTCCCACCCCAAGCTGACGAAAGAGTACGTTGTGCAATGGCTGGAATCGTTCAAGCAGCGCGACTTGCGTGATCCGAAGGTGCGGCGGCAGGTAATAGAGTGTTTTGTCAACACGGTATATGTCTTTGAAGACAAAATAATTGTAAACTTAAACCTCCGCGATGGGGACAAGCCCATCGCGCTTTCTAAAGAGACTGGTTCGGATATTGAAACCTTCGGGTCACCATAAAAAAGCTCTGCTTCTTCGGAGGCAGAGCTTTTTGTTATGTGCAGCCTTTCCTACAGAACTGAGGGAAATAGACGGCTGAAGTTGATGAAGCAAACGATGATTTGAGGGCACAGCGCTTGACAGCACCCCAAGTCCGGCGTATGCTTGTAACAATGGGTTAGCATTAATTAACTGCAAAATAGAGGAGGATGGGCACGATGCGAATTCTTGTATATGGTGCGGGTGTGCTGGGGTGCAATCTGGCACGAGACTTTTTCAAGGCAGGGAAGGACGTTACTCTGCTTGCGCGAGGGAAATGGGCCGAGACCATCAAAACAAACGGGCTGTGCATTAAAAACTATGTGCTCCCAGTGAAATCGACCGTCCGTGTGCCGGTGGTATCGGAATTGGCATCGGAGGATGAGTATGATGTGATCTTCGTTGCTGCGCGCTACACGCAGGTGGCTACGATCCTGGATGCGTTGCGCGCCAATAAGAGCAAAAACGTTGTTTTCCTGGGCAATAATGTGCAGCCAGAGAAACTGGTGACGGCTCTGCCAGAAAAAAATGTGATGTTCGCCTTTGCCTCTTCGGCAGGGCACCGTGAGCAGGACCGTGTTGTTTCAGTTGATCTGAAAAAAATTACGATCGGCCAGCTGTGCGGTGCGCAATCTGACGAGCAGCTGATTCAGAAAATCTTTGCTGAGACAGGTTATAAAGTCACATATGAGCCAAACATGGGGGACTATCTGCTTTGTCACGCCGCCTTTGTGCTGCCAGTGGCCTTTGCCTGCTACAAAACTGACGGTGACCTCAAGCGGCTGAAAGGGGACACCGCCTACTTTAATAAGATGGCCGATGCCAATGTAGAGGGCTATCGCGCGCTGAAAAACAGCGGCCATGCGATTTTGCCCAAGGATGATGAGGAGTTTGAGGGCGAAAAGTACCGCAAGACCTGCGTGAAATTCTTTACCCTGATGTGCGCAACGGGCCTGGGCAAAGTCTGCGCCTCGGACCACGCAATGAATGCCATTGAGGAGATGAGCACGCTTAACCGCGACCTGAAAAAGCTGTTTGAGGAAAATGGCGCTTCCTATCCGGTTTGGAAAGAGATGGAAAAGGACGCGGAAAAGTACCTGCAAAAATAAAAAATCAAATTGTGCGCTGAATAACAACGGTTGGTCTTAAAATCCAACATTTTTTTCGGGTGTTTTCTTAAAAATCTACGTGAATCGGGGCGGGTGCTTTACACCGCCTCCAGGCTGCGCTATAATGCAAAATTATAGAGAGGGAAGGGATCAGCCAATGAAACCGTTGATTGGATTGACGCCTATCGTGGACGCGGGACGGGACAGCCTGTGGATGCTGCCCGGGTACATGCAAGGGCTAGAGGCAGTTGGGGGCATCGGGATGATGCTGCCGCTGACGGATGATGCCGCTATGCTGAAAGACATTGTGGACCGGGTGGACGGCCTTTTGCTGACCGGTGGCAACGATGTGGCACCGGTGCTGTACGGTGAGACAAAAGAGACGTTCTGCGGCGAAAATGACCCGCGGCGTGACCGCATGGAGGCCAGGCTCATCGAGTTGGCTTTGCAGGCGGACAAGCCGGTGTTTGGCATCTGCCGCGGGCTGCAAATTTTAAATGTGGTACTGGGAGGTACGCTATATCAGGATTTGAAAACCCAGACCGGCACCGAGATCACCCACAGTATGGACAAGCCGTATGACCGCACCGTGCATGAAGTGAACATCCTGCCCGACACGCCGCTGGCTGCGTTATACGGCCCCGGTCCGCTGGCGGTGAACAGCCGCCATCATCAGGGCATCAAGGGGCTGGCTCCGGCGCTGCATGCCCAGGCGGTGGCTTCGGATGGGTTGGTCGAAGCTGTTTACTTGCCGGAATACCGTTTCGTACAGGCCGTGCAGTGGCACCCGGAACATCGTTGGCAGGCGGCGGAAAGCCAAAGTTTGCTGCGCAGTTTTGTGGACGCCTGCCGGGGATAATAAAATAGGAAAAGAAAAGTGCATGTGCCGGGTGAAGGCGCATGCACTTTTTGCTTGTTGGAAGATCGAATGGCTGCGGGAGCGGGTAGATGCGAGCATCGACCCTTACAATAGGAACGGAAAGTATATAGCAAAAATTACAAAATTCCCAGTCCCGTCAGCAGGGTCTTGAGGCCGATCAGGATCAGCACGATGCCGCCGATGCGCTCGGAAGGAGCGCGGTACTTATCGCCGAAGAGGGCACCTACGCGCACACCGATGGCAGACAGCAGGCAGGTGATGCAGCCAATCAGGCCGGCGGCGGGCAGGATATTGACCTGCATGGCAGCAAAAGCTGACGCCGACGGCGAAGGCATCGATGCTGGTGGCAACGGCCAGCGGCAGCATTGTTTTGGCGGAGTAGTCATCGTCCAGCTTTTCGTCGCCGCCGAAGCTTTCCCGCATCATGTTGACGCCGATGATGGCCAGCAGAACAAAGGCGACCCAGGGACCGAAGTTGGTCAAGACCACGGCGAAGCGGTCACCCAGGAAGAAGCCCAGTGTGGGCATCAAGAACTGGAAGCCGCCGAACCACAGCCCGCAGGTCATGGCGTGGGCAAAGCTGACCTTTGTGGACCGAAAGGCCCTTGCAGATCGAAACGGCAAAAGCGTCCATGGAAAGGCTGATGGCGATCAGGATCAGGTCAAATAATGTCATGGGTATTCCTCCGTTTTTGTAAGGGCACAAAAAGACCTATCTGTCCTGCGCAAAAGGCGCTGAACAGATAAGTCTCGTCGTTTAAAGTTGAGCCAGGGGCACGCCCCATTATGTTGGCAGAACTGCACCGCGCGGCTGCTCCACCGCATAGGGTGCTGACTACTCCCTTATGTTATTTTCGTAGTGTACCACGGAAAAGAAAGTTTGTCAATACGTTAGAAATGTCTAATTTTTGCCCGACGCACTGCGCCCCTTGCACAATCTGTCGGTTTGGGGTAAAATAGGATGGATTTAATATAAGTAATCGGGGGATACCTATGCAATACAAAGTTCTGGCACTGGATCTGGACGGTACACTGACCAACAGCGAGAAAATCATCACGCCACGCACCAAGGCAGCTTTGATGGAAGCCGCGGCCCGCGGTGTCTGCATTGTGCTGGCCAGCGGCCGCCCCACCGTCGGCATTGAGCCGCTGGCGCGGGAACTGGAACTGCAAAAATACGGCGGCTGCATTTTAAGCTACAACGGCGGCAAGATCATCGATTGCAAGACCGGCCACGTGCTGGTGCAGCACGCCTTCCCGCCGGACCTCATCGAGCCGGTGTGCACTTTCTCCCGCTACTGGAACGTGGTGCCCCTGACCTATGACACCCACGGCATCATTACCGAGAACGCCTCCAGCCCCTACGTGCAGGAGGAAGCCCGCATCAACAAGATCCCGGTGCGCCAGGTAGAAAACCTTCCTGCCACCGTGAATTATCCCATCAACAAGCTGCTGCTGACCGGCGACCCTGTGGACATGCCCCATGTGGAGGAGCTGATGCAGCAGGAGTTCGCGGGCAAGCTGTCCATCTGCCGCAGCCAGCCTTTCTTTATCGAGACGATGCCGCTGGGCGTGGGCAAGGATACCTCGCTGGAGATGCTGCTGCGCGCCAAAGGCCTGACCGCTGCCAACCTGATGGCCTGCGGCGACGGCTGGAATGACCTGCCGATGATCCGCTGCGCCGGTATGGGCGTGGCGATGGGCAATGCCCAGGCCCCCGTAAAAGCGGCGGCCGACTACCAGACGGCCGACAACGACCACGACGGTGTGGGGCTGGCTGTAGAAAAATTTATCTTGAGCGAGGAGAACTGACCTGTGAACCTGATCGTTTTTGACCTCGAATGGAATATTGGGTATCAGCCCAAAACGTTTTTGTACCACGGTACAGAATTGACGCTGCGGGGTGAGATCATCCAGATTGGTGCGGTGCGCATCAATGCCCGCGGCGACGTGCTGGATACTTTTGAAGTGAACCTGCGCCCGCGCATCTTCCGCAAATTGCAGCACCACATCGCCAAAGTGACCGGCCTGAGCCAGGGCGACTTGGACGCCGGGCTGCCGATGAAAGAGGGCCTGCAGAAGTTCCTGGATTGGGCCGGCCCGGACGCCGAGCTGGCCGAATGGGGCCTGGATGACGTACCGGTTCTGAAGCAGAACCTTTTTTTGGCAGGCCTGGATGAGAACTGGCCCGACCGCTGGTACGACCTGCAGCGTATCTTTTTGCAGGCCTATCCCCGCAAAGAAGGGGAGGGCCTGACGCTGGAAAGCGTGGTCGACCGGCTGGGCATCCCCAAGGAGGAACCCTTCCACAACGCTTTGGATGACGCACTGTACACCACCAAGGTCTGCCGTAAGCTGCCGCTGGCCGAGGGGCTGGCGACCTACCCCACCGAGGAAGAACTGCTGAAAGAAGCCTTGCTGGGCGCCGAGCCGAACCCCGCCGCGCGGGACATCCGCCTGTTCATGAACCGGATGGAGCATGACGACTACCGCAATGTGTCCGAACTGACCGAGGCAGCCTGCCCCGAGTGCAGTGCACCGCTGACGCCTGACGAAGTGTGGCTCAAGCGGGGGAACACCGGCTACTACACCCGTTGCACCTGCCCCTACTGCGGGGCGTGGTACCTGCGGTTCAAGCTCAGCCGCCGCGACGGCCTGCATTGGAGCTTTGCCCGGTGCACTGAGCCTGCCACCCCCGAGGCCGACGCCAAGTGGGACAAGCAGAAAGCTGCCCTGCTGGAGCGTATGAAGCGCAAGGCGAACAAAGAATAATCCTTGTTTATTTAACTTAAATAAACAACACCCCCGCACAGCCAAAACGGCTGTGCGGGGGTGTTGTTGGTAAAATTGCAAAAATCAGTAGGTGATGATAATACCCTGGTCCTGGGCATAGAAGCTGCACAGGCCGCTGCAGGGCACGATGCGCACAGGGGCTTCGGGCCATTTGGCCAGGATGCCGTGTTCCAGCAGGCGGGCGGCGGTCTGGTTGCCGCACTCGCTGATGAGCACTGGGTGCACACCGTCGTAGTTGTCCTCGTCCATCTGCTCCAGAATCTTGGCCAGCACGCGGGTCTCGCCGCGGGTCTTGAAGTAGAAGTCGATCTTACCATCGGAGGTGCGGCGGCCCAGTACACGCATGTTCAGGCGGCCCGCGATAAAGCCCACCACCTTGCTGACGCGGCCGTTCTTGGCCAGGTTGTCAAAGCTGGCCAGGGAAAACAGGATGTGGGTGCTTTCGGCGAACTTTTCCAGCGCAAAGCAGATGTCCTCAAATGTCTGGCCCTCGCCGATAAGCTTATTGGCCAGCTCGGCCGCACCGGCCAGCGCACCGGAGCAGCTGAGGGTGTCCAGAATGAAGATCTTCTTTTCGGGGTGTTCTTCCAGCACCATGGTCCGGGCGGCCACGGCGGCGTTATAGCTGCCGGAAAGATTGCTGCTGATGGTCAGCGCAATGCAGTTATCGGCCTGCAAAAAATACTCGGCCCATTCTTCCGGGCTGGGGCAGGCAGTGGTGCTGGCGCCGTTGTAGTCGGTCATGGCCTGCAGCATCTGGGGCACATTCAGGGTGGCCAGGTCCACATATTCGCGCTCACCCACACGGATCTTGAACGGTACAAGGGCAAACTGCACCCCGGCACTGGGGTGCTCCAGCTCCCGGATCTCGCAGGAGCTGTCACATACGATCATCCACGCCATAGGCAAAAGCCTCCGTTTCTGTGGCTTGTTATTTCTATATACTATTATAGAAGGTACAAGCAGTTCCGTCAAGGTGGTTCTGTGCCGCTCGTATAAGGTCGTGTAAGGTGGGAGAGTACCTTCGGAACTTTCACCGAAAAAACCTCTTGATTTTAGTGGATTTTTTCAAGCTGACCCTGTATAATGATAAGTATATATCTAAGTGTAAGGGGGCGCAGCTGTATGCCGCAAAAGGGGCTGCCAACTGTAACTGCCATTATCGTGGCCGCGGGGGCCTCCCGCCGCATGGGATTTGATAAACTCAGCTACTGCCTGCCCGATGGGCGCACGGTATTGGAGACAAGCTGTGCCCTGTTTGTCGCCCACCCGGCGGTGGACGAGCTGGTGCTGGTGGCGGGCGGCAACCGCCCCCAGTGCGAGGCTATCGCCGCGGCCTGCCCCAAGCCCTGCACCGTGGTGCAGGGGGGCGCGACCCGTGCCGACAGTGTGCATAATGGCCTGGCTGCCGCCAAGGGCAAGCTGGTGGCCATCCACGATGCTGCCCGCCCCTTTGCCAGCGAGGAAGTCATCACCCAGGTCTTGCAGGCTGCCGCCAAGACCGGCGCTGCCGCCCCGGCGGTGCCCGTGAAGGATACTATCAAGGTGGCGGACAAGGACGGCAAAGTCGTCACCACGCCGGACCGCGCCACCCTTTACGCCGTGCAGACGCCCCAGTGCTTTGACCGGGCACTGTACTTACAGGCGCTGGAAGCTGTCAGCGGCGAGAAAGCCAGCCTGGTCACCGATGATTGCAGCCTGTTTGAACTGGCCGGCCTGCCCGTCACACTGACGGCGGGTGACTACGCCAATTTAAAAATCACCACCAAAGAGGACTTACAAAAGGAGAACACCATGCGTATTGGTCACGGATATGATGTACACCGTTTGGTCGAGGACCGCAAGCTTATCTTAGGCGGGGTAGAGGTCCCCTACGAGAAAGGCCTGCTGGGCCATTCCGACGCCGATGTGCTGCTGCACGCGGTGATGGACGCCGTGCTGGGCGCAGCGGCCCTGGGTGACATCGGCCAGCATTTCCCTGATACCGACCCCGCCTACAAGGGCGCGGACTCCCTGGCGCTGACCCGCGAAGTAGCGAAAATTATCGCCGCTCACGGCTACAAGGTGGGCAACATCGATGCGACGATCCTATGCCAGCGGCCGAAGCTGGCCCCCCACATCCCGGCTATGCGTAAGAATATCGCCGATGCCTTCGGCCTGCCGCTGGACGCTGTGAGCGTAAAGGCCACCACCGAGGAACATCTCGGCTTTACCGGCGAAGGGCTGGGCATTGCGGCCCACGCTGTCGCTCTGATCGAGTGAACGTAACCAACCTTTAAGAGGAAAGGACAGGACTTTACCCATGCTGCAAAACCAAACGTTATCCGCTATCATCAGCAGCCTGCGGGCGTTCGATCTGTTTTCAGACACGCTCGACATCCTGATCATTTCCTTTGTGTTTTACCAGCTCATCCAGTTCGCCCGCAAATCCCGGGCCGGCCAGCTGGTCAAGGGCATCGCGCTGCTGATCTTATTCTACGGCTTCGCGGTGCTGCTGGACCTGCGCACCGTCACCTGGGTACTGAATAACGTGGTCACCGTGGCCTTTACGGCGGCGGTGGTCATCTTCCAGCCGGAGCTGCGCCGTGCACTGGAGCGCATGGGCCAGACCACCGTATGGGCGAACCGGCTGTTCGGCAACCGCCGCACCGATCCTTCGCTGCGCGGTGTGTGGCAGAGCGCTGTGGTTGCTATCTGCGATGCGGCTGAACAGCTTTCCGACACCCGCACCGGTGCCCTGATGGTGCTGGAACGCCGCAATAACCTGGACGAGATCATCCGCACCGGCACGCCGATGCATGCTGACGTCATCCCCGAAATGCTGGGCACCATCTTTTACGAGGGCACGCCCCTGCACGACGGTGCAGTCGTCATCCGGGACGGCGTCATTGTGGCTGCAGGCTGCGTGCTGCCCCTTTCCAACAACCTGGATATGGGCAAGGATATGGGCACCCGCCATCGCGCCGGCCTGGGCATGAGCGAGAATTCCGACGCCATCGTCGTGGTCGTGTCCGAGGAGACCGGCATTATCTCACTGGCGAAAAACGGCGTGCTGATCCGCCGTCTGGACCGCCAGAACCTCTTTAACCTCTTGCAGGAGGAGGTCGTCCCGCCTGAGGAGACCGAGGAAGATAACGAATCCGTGCTGAAAAAACTGCTGCGAAAAGGAGGAAACGCACCCCATGCCAAAGCCGAATAACGCACCCCAGGGGCGCAAATCCCTGATGGATAACCGCGTAGTTTCCATCCTGATGGCGCTGGCCTGCGGCCTGGCTACCTGGTTGGTCGTTACCATCTACATCGATCCCCAGGGCAGCACCACCATCCGGGATGTGCCCATCAACTACGCCAACTCCGCCACTACCTACACCAACCAGGGCTTGGACATTGTGGAGCGGCCCGACATCAGCGGCGTAACCGTGCGGGTCGAGGGCAACATCACCAGCATTGGCAAGATGACCAGCTCCGACATCATGGTCTATCCCAGCTATTCCGGTGTCAGCGGTGCGGGCAAGGTCACCCTGCGCCTGCAGGCTCGTGTGACCAATACCACCGACTACCCGGGCAACATCAAGTGTACAGTGGAAAAACCCTACGATACGATCGACGTCATGTTCGATGAAGTCAGCGAAAAGACCGTGCCCGTCACGGTGGATGCCTCGGCTGTCTCTATCGCCGACGGCTATATGCTGAACAAGACCTCTGCTGTTCCCGCTGAGATCACGCTGCGCGGCCCCACCAGTGAGCTGGATCAGATCAGCCAGGTGGTGGCCCCGGTGCTGAGCGACGACGCGCTGGCCGACACCACCACCACGCCCTCCACGCTGGAGCTGCGGGACGAGAACGGCAACACCATCACCCCGCAGTACACCACGATGGACAGCGATTCCGCCAACGTCACGCTGACGATCTACCAGGTGCGGGAGCTGCCGCTGGAAGTGGATTTCATCGGCGTGCCCAACGGCTTTGACACCAGCAGCCTGCACTACACCTTGAGCCAGCAGAAGCTGCGCGTAGCAGGCCCGGCCCGCACCGTCAGTGCGCTGGAAAGCCTGACCGTGACCGACTTTGACCTGGCCCGCGAGTTTGAGATGGACCGCGACTACCAGCGTTTGATCGAGCTGCCCGCCGGCGTAGTCTCGTTGGACGGCGTGACAAATGTAACGCTGAGCTTTGACACTACGGACATGGCCTCCACTACGCTGAACATCTCCAACATCCGGCTGGTCAACGTGCCCAGCAACTATGATATGGAGATCCTGTCCAGCCTGGTCAGCGGCGTGGAATTGTACGGCCCGAAGGATGAGATCGAGGAGTTGTCCGCCGACAGCGTAGTCGCGCAGATCGACTGCCAGAGCATCAGCCTGACGGTAGGCCAGCAGACCATCCCGGTCACCATCCAGATCCCGTCCTCCACCCGCATCTTCGCCACCGGCAGCTACACGGTACAGTGCGAGGTCACGGCGAAATAAAAAGTGCACATCCCGCAAATGGCCCCCTCTGGGAGGGGGCTCCCGCGAAGCGGGTGGGGGAGAGAGCCTTGGTTTGAATGTCTCTCCCTCAGTCAGCTTCACTGACAGCACTCCTTCTCTGGCACTTCGTGCCACCTCCCCCGCGCCGGGGGAGTCTGTCTCACAGAGGGAGCCAAAGAGGTTATCTATGCTATTAGTCCGCAATATCCGCCTGCCGCTCAGCTGTCCTGACCCGGACGCAGAGGCGGCGGCCCAGGCTTTGCACATCCTGCGCGTGCCCGCCCACAAGGCGGCCCGCTGCGGGGTGGCAAAATTATCGGTAGATGCCCGGCACGGCAAGCCCGTGCTGGTCTATACCATGGCGATCACGCTCAAAGACGAGGGTGAGGAATCGGCATACGCCGGGGCCTCGCCCTGCGTCTGTTTCACACAGCCCGCTAGGTTTTCTTTCTCGGTAGGCGATACAGCGTTAAAAACGCGCCCGGTGGTCGTGGGCCTTGGCCCGGCGGGCCTCTTTGCCGCGCTGCTGCTGGCCCGCAGCGGCTTCCGTCCGCTGGTGCTGGAACGCGGCCCAGAACTGGACGAGCGCGTGAAAGCCGTCGAGCATTTTGAAAAGACCGGTGAACTGAACTTGAACGCCAACATCCAGTTTGGCGAGGGCGGCGCAGGTACTTTCTCCGACGGCAAGCTGACCACCCGCGTGGGCGACCCGCTTTGCGCCTTTGTGACCGATGCCTTTTTGCAGCACGGCGCCCCGGCGGACATTGCCTGGCGGCAAAAGCCCCATGTAGGTACTGACCTTTTGCGCGGCATCATCCGCAGCATCCGGCAGGAAATTATCGCGCTGGGCGGTGAGGTGCGGTTCAACACCGCCTTGACCGGTCTGAAGATCGAAAACGGTGCCCTGGCGGGCGTTGAGACCACGGCGGGCGATTTTGCTTGCGAGCAGCTGATCCTGGCGGTTGGCCACAGCGCCCGGGACACCTTTGCCATGCTGCACGGTTCAGGCCTGCCGCTGGAGTGCAAGCCTTTCTCGGTGGGCTTCCGGGCCGAACACCTGCAAACCGAAATTGACAAGAGCCTCTACCACGCCGCCGCCGGCCACCCGGTGCTGCCGGTGGGCGAGTACCAACTCAGCCAGCATGTCAGCGGCGGGCGGTGCGTGTACACCTTCTGCATGTGCCCCGGCGGTTCGGTTTGTGCCGCCGCCAGCGAGGAAAACGCTGTGGTCACCAACGGCATGAGCCTGCATGCCCGCAACGGAAAAAACGCCAACGCGGCGGTGGTGGTCAGCGTGGATGGCCGCGACTTTGATAATGATCCAGCCAAGGCGGTGGCCTTTCAACGCCAGCTGGAACAGGCCGCCTACCGTGCGGGCGGCGGGGGATACCTGGCCCCGGCCGAGACCGTGGGCAGCTTTTTGGCCGGGCGCGGCCAGCTGGAACTGGGCGCTGTGCAGCCTACCTACCCCCGCGGCGTAACGCCTGCTGACCTGGGCGCACTACTGCCCGATGAACTGAGCAGCGCCCTGCGGGAGGGCCTGACCTCCTTTGGCCGCAAGCTGGCCGCCTACCGTGCCCCGGATGCCGTATTGACGGGCCTGGAGACCCGCACCAGCAGTCCGGTGCGTCTGGTACGCAATAAAGAAACGCTGGTGTGCGAAGCCCTGCCAGGGCTGTACCCCTGCGGCGAGGGCGCCGGTTACGCCGGCGGCATCATGACCGCCGCCGTAGACGGTGTGCGTTGTGCCGCTGAGTTGATGAAACGATACAAACCGTGTGAGTAAGGATATAAAATGCCCGATAACAACAAAAACAACTACGATTATGACCTCGGCGATATGATCGACTCTGCCGTACAGTTTGGCACGCAGGTCGGCTCCTCGGTGCTGGGCAGCATTGCCGATGCACTGGAGCAGGCTGGAGATGCCATGAACCGTGCCAACGCCCAGCCGGACAGCTTCTCCGCCTGGAAACGCCGCCTGGAGCGCAAATGGAAAAACGGCGGCCAATCGGTGGGCGTGGTGCTTACGGCTGTGGGCTGGACCTTCACCGGCTGCTTCGGCATCGCAGCGCTGGTGCTGGGCATCCTGACCGCTGTCGGCGCGGGTACGCTGGGACTGACACCCGACGAATTTGTGGCGCTGCCGATTCTGACCGCTGTATTTTACCCGGTCACGCTGGGTTTTCTGTTCATGGCCATTGTGGGTATGAAAAAGCTCAGCTACTTTGGCCGCCTGCGCAAACTGCTGCGAGCCGCCAACGATTGGACCTGCGACCTGCCATCCCTGGCCCGCAAGGCCCAAATTAAGCAGGAAAAAGCCTACGACACGGTGGCCAAAGCTGTGGCCAACGGCGACCTGCCCAACGCCGCCATCAGCGACGACTACAGCACGCTGTATCTGGACGATTCCCTCTGCCCGGCCGGTACCCCGGCCCCGCAGGCCGCGCCCGTGCAAACCCTGACGGATGCCGAACAATTCAACCGCGACGGCGTGGATTTTTTGAACTATCTAAAAATCTGCCGTGGCAAGCTGGGTATCCAGACGGACGAAGAACTGACCCGGATGCAGAAGACCTGCGCGTCGATTTTGGGCTTCGTGCATAATCACCCCGAGCAGCTGCCCCGGGTGCGCCGCTTCCGCGAGTATTACCTGCCCACCACCCGCAAGCTGCTAGACACGGCGCAAGGGTTAGGGGAGAGCGACACCGCCAACGCCGCCGAGATCCGGCGGGACATCACCGCCATCCTGCATACGCTGAATGGGGCCTACACCAAACTGTACGACACCCTTTTGCAAGATGTGAGCATGGACGTTTCCACCGAGATTGACACCCTGGAAGCCATGCTGCGCCAGGATGGCCTGACCCATGATTTTGACGCGGACTTTAAGGTAAAGTAAAAGATAAAAGGAGAACCCGTTTATGAACTATCCCGCCTGGCAGATCAAAACCGCAGACCCCGCCGCCGAGCAGGCATTGGCCGGGGCCGGGTGCGGTGCGCTGCTGCGCCGGGTACTGGCCGCCCGCGGCTGTACCGACCCGGCCGAAGTGCAGGCCCTGCTGGGAGCCGGGGCCGAACTTTCGGACCCGTTCCTGCTGCGGGATATGGACAAAGCCGTGGCCCGCATCGAGCAGGCCGTGGAAAACGAGGAGACCATCGTTATTTATGGCGACTATGACGTGGACGGTATCTCTGCCACTGCCATTTTGTATGAATGTTTAAGCAGTATGGGCGCCCACGTGCGCTGCAAGCTGCCCACCCGCGGCACCGGCTACGGTCTGACCCGCCCGGCGCTGGAAAGCCTTGCCGAAAAGGGCTTTAAGCTGGTGGTGACCGTGGATAACGGCATTTCGGCTATCGAGGAAGCCGCCTGTGCCAAGGAGCTGGGGCTGGACCTTATCGTGACCGACCACCACTTGCCCGGCGAGACCCTGCCCGATGCCGTCGCCGTCGTTGACCCCAAGCGGGCGGATGACGAAAGCCCCTTTAAGGATCTGTGCGGCGCGGGCGTGGCCTTTAAGCTTTGTGCCGCGCTGGAAGGCTGCGAGCCTGCGGACTTGCTGGAAATGTACGGTGAGCTGGTGGCCCTGGGTACCGTGGCTGACGTGATGCCGCTGGTGGGGGAGAACCGCACCCTCGTGCGGGAGGGACTTGCCCTTTTGCAGGACACGATGCGCCCCGGCCTGCAGGCGTTGATGGAAAACGCCGGGGTTGCGGGCAAGCCCGTCACCGCGGACACCGTCAGCTACAGCCTGGCCCCGCGCCTGAACGCAGCGGGCCGCATGGATAATGCGGCGGTCGCGTTAAAGCTGCTGCTTTGCACCGATGAAGCCCAGGCCGCCGGCATTGCCGCCCGCCTGGCGGAGATCAACACCGAGCGCCAGCAGACGGAACAGGAAGTGTTCGCTGCCGCCCAAAAGACGCTGGAAGCCGACCCTGCCCGCCAGCGGGACCGCGTACTGGTGGTCTCCGGCGAGGATTGGCACCCCGGTGTTATCGGTATTGTGGCCGCGCGGCTGATGGAAAAATACAACCGCCCCGCCATCGTCATCTCGCTGCAAAATGGAGAGGGACGCGGCAGCGGCCGTGCGCCCGACCCGTTCGACCTGCACGGTGCGCTGGCTGGCTGCGCCCAATACCTGACCCGCTTTGGCGGGCATGCGGCGGCCGCCGGTGTGGAAATTGAGGAAGAAAAGCTACCCGCTTTCCGCCAGGCCATCAACACCTGGGCGGCCGAGCATGCGCCGCGCCCCGGTGCGCCGGAACTGAAACTGGACGCCGCGGTGCAGCTCTCGGAGCTGACGCTGCCCAACGTGCAGGAACTCTCCCGTCTGGCGCCCTTTGGCCGGGAAAACCCCATGCCGGTGCTGCTGGTCTGCGACGCTATGATCGATGGTATCTGGCCTATGGGCGCCGAGGGACGCCACACCCGGGTGCGGCTGCGCCAGGGCAACGATACCCTGTTTGCCTCGATCTTCGGCATAGCACCGTCGGCTTTTGCCTACCCGGTGGGCACAGCGGTGGAAGCCGCGCTGGAAGTTTCGATCTTTAACGGGCGCAGCGGGCCGATGGTCTCGGCCCATCTGCGGGCCATCCGCCCCGCGGGGCTGGGCAATCTGCCCAGCGAGCAGGCCGCCTGGTTCGAGGCGTTCCGCACCGGCGGCACACTGGAACCCGCCCGCGCCGCCGCGCTGCTGCCCGACCGTGCCGACACCGTGATGCTGTACAAGCGCATCCGGGGCGGGCAGGTCGCCTCGGGCGATCTGCAGCCTGTGTTTGCCGCCCAAGGGCCGGAAAACACAGGCAAGACCCTGACCAGCCTGGCCGCCCTGCACGAACTGGGGCTGATCCAGGAGCAGAACGGCCATTGGCTGCCCGTGCCGGTAACCACCAAGCAGGACCTGGCCAGCGCGCCGATCCTGCAAAAGCTGGCAGCAGTTGTTAAGTGACATCCTGTAGGGGCGGATGCTTGTCATCCGCCCGCAGGTCGATGCAAGCATCGACTCCTACGCTCTCTCGTGAAAGAGGAATAAATTGCAAAAGGGGAATCTCATATGGAAAACACCCAAACCGGTGATGTAAAAATGCCCATCACCTATGAGGACTTAAAGCAGTCGCTGGTGGACAGCGGCCGCCCCTATGATTTTGACATGATCGACCGTGCCTACGCATTGGCCGAGAAAGCCCACGGCGGTCAGCGCCGCCGCAGCGGTGAGCCGTATATCTGCCATCCGCTGTCGGTGGCGTCCATTCTGGTGGAACTGGGTATGGACAGCGAGAGCATCGCCGCCGCCCTGATGCACGATGTGGCCGAGGATACCCCCGTCACGGTGGCCGAAATCAAGCAGAAATTTGGCCCCGATGTGGCCCTGCTGGTGGACGGCGTCACCAAACTGACCCAGATCAAATTCTCCAATGTCGAGGACCGCCAGGCCGAGAACCTGCGCAAGATGCTGCTGGCCATGAGTCAGGATGTCCGCGTGATGATCATTAAACTGTGCGACCGGCTGCACAATATGCGCACCGGCGACGCCTGGCCGGAGCAGAAGCGCCGCGATAAGGCCCTGGAAACGATGGAGGTCTACGCCCCCATTGCCCACCGCCTGGGCATCAGCAATATCAAGGAGGAGCTGGAGGACCGCAGCCTGCACTACCTGGACCCCGTGGGCTACGAGACCATCCGTGACCTGCTGAACAAGCACGGCGACGAGTTCCTGCACACGGTCTGCCACACCATTGCCAAGCATCTGGCGGAAAACGGCATCCAGAAAGCCACCATCCGCCACCGCGTCAAGAGCATCTACGGCATCTACCGCAAGATGTACATGCAGAATAAGGATTTCGAGGAGATCTACGATATTTACGCCGTGCGCATCATCCTCGAGAATGTGTCCGAGTGTTATAACGCGCTGGGCCTCATCCACGACATGTACCACCCGCTGCCTAACCGCTTTAAAGATTACATCTCTACGCCAAAACCAAACGGCTACCAGAGCCTGCATACCACCGTCATCGGCCGCGAGGCCATCCCCTTTGAGGTGCAGATCCGCACCTGGGATATGGATCGCATGGCTGAGTACGGCATCGCCGCCCACTGGAAGTACAAGGCAGGCATCACCAACGGCAGCAGCGATAAGCTGGACGAGCGCCTGGCCTGGGTGCGCCAACTGTTAGAAAGCCAACGCTCCAGCGCCGATGCCACCGACCTGCTCAGCGACATTAAGAGCGACCTGCTGCCGGAGGAAGTGTTTGCTTTCACCCCGCGGGGCGACGTCATCAACCTGCCCGCCGGTGCCACCGCGATCGACTTTGCCTACGCCATTCATTCCGCCGTCGGCAACCCCATGGTCGGCGCCAAGGTCAACAACCGCATCGTGCCCATCGATCATAAGGTGCAGACCGGCGAGATCATCGAGATCATCACCGGCCCTGAAAACCGCGGCCCCAGCCGCGACTGGCTGAACATTGTAAAGACCAGCGAAGCCAAGAACAAGATCCGCAACTGGTTCAAGAAAGAACGCAGGGAAGAGAATATCCAGGAGGGACGCGAGGCACTGGAACGCGAGCTGCGCCGCAACCTCATGTCGATGACCGATGAGCAGCACGAGACCTTTATGGAGGCGCTGGCCCGCCGCAACCACTGCAACTCGGTGGATGAGATGTATGCGGCCATCGGCTACGGCGGTTTGCAGATCAGCCGTATGCTGCCCAAACTGAAAGAGGAGTACACCAAGCTCAAGGCCACCGAGGTCAAGCCTGTGACCGTGGACATCAAGCGGATGCACTCCACAGACGGCGTCGTCGTCGAGGGCATCGACAACTGCCCCATCAAGTTTGCCAAGTGCTGCTCTCCGCTGCCCGGCGATGAGATCATCGGTTTCGTCACCCGCGGCTTCGGCGTGTCCATCCACAAAAAGGATTGCGCCAACGTGCGGGAGAGCATGCGCCAGGGCGAGAACGCCGACCGCTGGGTGAACGCCTACTGGGCCGACGATGCCAAAGAAAACTACAAAGCTACGCTAGATCTGCTGTGCATGGACCGCGCGAACCTGTTGTCTGACGTGGCGCTGGCGCTGGGTGATATGCGGGTGCCCATCTACTCGCTGACCGCCCGCTCGGCCGAGCAGGGCCGTGCCCGCATGAGCGTGACCGTGGGCATCACCAACACCGAACACCTGAACAGCGTGGTCGCCCGCCTGAAAAAGGTCAAGGATGTTGTCAGCGTGAACCGCAACTGATATAAGGAGTTATTATTTATGCGAGCAGTCATTCAGCGCGTGACCCGTGCCAGCGTGGCCGTCAACGGCGGAGAGCCCCGGCCCATCGGCCCCGGGCTTGTCATCCTGTTGGGCGTGCGCGATACCGACGACATCGCCATCGTGCCCAAACTGGCCGAGAAATGCGCGCATCTGCGCATTTTTGAGGACGAGGATGGCAAGCTGAACCGCAGCGCAGTGGAGCTGGGCTACTCGGCTTTGGTCGTGTCCAACTTTACGCTTTACGGCGATACCTCCCGCGGCAAACGCCCCAGTTTTAGCCATGCCGCCAAGGGCGATCTGGCTGTGCCGTGCTACGAGAAATTCCTCGACGAAATGTCCCATCAGGGCCTCAAAGACATGCAGCACGGGGAGTTTGGCGCGGACATGAAGATCGATCTTGTCAACGATGGCCCCGTGACCATCGTCATTGATACCGACGAGTGGAAGAAATAAGGAGCTGTTTATGAAAATTCAGCACATCCACGGCTTGCCGCCGCTGTATACCAATACCTTTCTCATCACCACCGACGCAGGGCATGGCATCCTCATCGATGCTGCCGCTGCGCCGGAGACCTACCTGGATGCCTTGAAAGCCGAGAACGCCACCCTGACCCATATCCTGCTGACCCATGGCCACTACGACCATGTGGGGGCCGTGGCAGCGTTGAAACAGGCCACCGGCTGCACCGTCTATATGGACCCGGTGGACGCCGCCGGCACCCAGCTGCTGCCGTTGAAACCCGGACAGGTGGACAAGAACTGGCCCGCCAATAACGAGTTAAACATTGACGGTTTAACATTTAAAAATCTATCACACCCCCGGCCATACCCAGGGCAGTGTGGTGCTGAACTGTGGTAACCTGCTTTTCAGTGGTGATACGCTGTTTGCCGGCTCCTGCGGGCGTACCGATATGCCCGGCGGCAGCATGCGCCAGATGCAGGAAAGCCTGTCCCTGCTGGCCAACCTGCCTTTGGGCGACGACACCCAGGTCCTGCCGGGGCACGAGAGCTTCTCCACCCTCGGGCAGGAGCGCCGCACCAACCCCTACATGGACGGCGGCTGGGCCTACTAAGCCATCCTAAGCAAAAGAGAACTGACTGAACAGGAGGTGGATCTATGCAGATCATTTTACGCGGCCCCGCCGCCGGTTACGAAGCCGAGCATACGGCCCGTATCTTTTTCCCGGGCGCCGAAAAGGCAGAAAACTTGCCGGAAACCGAGGATTTCGTCCTGGCGGAAAGCCACGAAATGACCGACCTGATCCTTGTACGCAAGGACGGCCGCCTCTATTGGCGCACCGATCTGCGCAGCCCCGAAGCTGACCCCGAATATGCCCTGTGCAAGCTGGAATTCGGCCTGCTGAAAGACCTTACCGGCATCGACCCGCCCTGGGGCATGATGACCGGCGTGCGCCCGGTGCGCATCATCCACGACCTGCGCGCGGCGGGGGAGAGCGAGGAGGCTATCGCTGAAAAGTTCCTCGACCACTTCGCCTGCACGCCGGAAAAATTCAAGCTGGCGCTGGGCATTGCGGACTTGCAGCGCCCTGTGCTGGATGCCGCCGACCCCATGGATTGCAGCATCTATGCGGGCATCCCGTTCTGCCCTACCCGGTGCAGCTATTGCAGCTTTGTTTCCCGCACGGTGGGGGACAAAGCCACCCGCGCGCTGGTGCAGCCCTACGTGGACAAGCTGTGCCGGGAGTTGACCGCTATCCGCGAGACCGCCGACCGCTGCGGCCTGCGCATCCGTACTTTCTATATCGGCGGCGGCACGCCTACGGCGCTTTCAGCGGCTCAGCTGGAACAGCTGATGAGCCATATTGCCCGCACCTTTGATTTGGCTGCTCTTGATGAATACACGGTGGAGGCAGGCCGTCCCGATTGCACCGATGCCGAAAAACTGCGTATCATCAAGCAGTATGGCGCAACCCGCATCTCCATCAACCCGCAGACCTTCTCCGATGAAGTGCTGCGCAATATCGGCCGCCGCCACACCGCGCAGGACATCATCGACTGCTTCGCCGCCGCCCGCGCCGCTGGCCACACCAACATCAACATGGACCTCATCGCGGGCCTGCCCGGCGATACGGTGGAGGGTTTCACCGCCAGCCTGCGCCAGGCCATCGCCCTGGACCCGGAGAACATCACCGTGCATACCCTGACGCTCAAGCGCGCCAGCAACCTGGTGGTGGAACACCGCGCCGCCGCATACGATGATGTATCCGCCATGCTGGAAAGCTGCCGCGAACTGGCCGACGCCGGCTACCGCCCATACTACATGTATCGCCAGAAAGGTACGCTGCAAAACCTGGAGAATATCGGCTGGGCCAAGCCCGGCTGCGAGTGCCTGTACAACATTTATATTATGGAAGAAATCCACACGATCCTGTCCGCCGGTGCGGGCGGCTCCACCAAGCTGGTCATCCCCGGCCAGCGCCGCGGCAAGATCGAGCGCATCTTCAACTTCAAGTATCCTACCGAATATATTGACCGCTTTGAGGAGATTCTCGCCCGTAAGCAGGGCGTGGAGGACTTTTATGCGCGCTACACAACAACGTAAACGTTTCGTCAGCCGGGAGCTGGTCGCCCTGGCCGCCAACCAGCCCCAGGCCTTTGCCGATTACAGCGAGGGTCAGTACCGTGCCCAGATCGAGTCCATTGCTGACAATGTGCTGTCCAGCGGGCGGCATATCGTGATGCTGACCGGCCCGTCTGCTGCCGGTAAGACAACCTCAGCCCACAAAATCGCCGATGCCATCGCTGCCCGCGGCTGCCGCAGCGCGGTGGTCAGCCTGGACGATTTCTATGCCGGCGCAGGCCGCTACCCCAAGCACCCAGACGGTACCGACGACTACGAGAGCCTGGGCTCGCTGGACCTGCCAGTGCTGCAGGAGTGCCTTGCCAAGCTGCACACCGAGGGCGTTTGCAAGGCGCCCATCTTTGACTTTAAAATTCAGCAGCCCAACGGCACCCGGACCATCGATTGCCGGGACGGCGTGGTCATCATCGAGGGACTGCACGCCCTGAACCCTGCCCTGACCGAGCGCCTGCCCGTCGACGCCGCCCTGTGCCTGTACGCGGGTCTGCGGGAGGAGTATGCCGCCCCCGACAACACTCGCTGCCTGGCCACCCGGGACATCCGCCTGGCCCGCCGCCTGGTGCGGGACTGCCTGTTCCGCGGCCACGGCGCCGCCTTTACGCTGGGCTTGTGGGGCAAAGTCTGCGCGGGCGAGGACCAGTACATCAAGCCCTTCAAGCCCCGCGCTGACCTGCTGCTGGACACCACCCACACCTATGAGGTCTGCCTGTGGCACGCCCTGCTGGACACCATGCCCCCGGACGAGGACCTGACCGCCACCCAGCGCCGTCAGCTTGATACGCTGCGGGCACGGTTTGCGGCTTTCCCGCCGCTGGATACCGCCCTGGTCCCGGCGGACAGCATGCTGCGGGAGTTTATTGGCGCATAATTCACGGAAAATATACATTTGCGCGTTGCAAACCGCGTAGGAATCGGCTATAATAAGGCTACAAAGCGCGATGGAGCAGAAACGCGCAGGGTTATAGAAAGAGGTGTTTTCTATGTTTGAACTCGATATTGATATGCTGAAAGAGCAGGGCATCCAGCTCTTCGACACTGCCAAAAAGACCGCCCAGGACATTGCTGATAAGGGCAAAAACCAGCTCGAGCTGCTGAACCAGCAGGCACGCCTGTCCAAGGCACAGCGCCAGTTGGGTGCCCTGGTCTACAGCCTGCATAAGGCTGGCGAAGAAAACCAGCCCCTGGTTGATAAATACATCGACGCCGTGGCTGAGGTGGAAAAGTCCATCGAGGAGCTGAAAGCCAACATGACTCCCGAGGAGTGCGCCGCCTGCGAGGCTGAGGAAGAAGAGCAGATCATCGAGGATGAGCCTGCCACCGGGGAAGAAGCTGCCGAGGAAGAAATCGAGGAAGAGCCCATTAAGCTGCGCGGCGAGACCAAGATCTGCCCCGTCTGCAAGGCCGAGGTGGACGGCGACGCCCTCTTCTGCAACCATTGCGGCGCCCAGCTGTAAAGTTTACAGCTTCCGCAAAAATAACGGAATAACGCAACGATTTTGATGCCTGCGGGCGGCGCTGTCAACACGGCTCCGCCCGCAAGGCTTGACAAATCCTGATTTGGGAGTAAAATGTTACGAGCTGCGCGGCAGCATAACAAACCATGCCTATGAACGCCTACCCGCAAAAAGAGCATTATACCGCCGACGACCTGCTGGCCATCCTGGCAATCCTGCGTGACCCGGAAAACGGCTGCCCCTGGGATAAGGTGCAGACCCACACATCCATCCGCATGAATTTCCTGGAGGAAGCCTACGAGGCCGTGGACGCCATCGACTTGGACGACCCCGAACTGTTGTGCGAGGAACTGGGCGATGTGCTGATGCAGGTGGGTTTCCATACCCAGATCGAGCAGGAGGCAGGCCGCTTTACCTGGCAGCAGGTCTGTGACGGCGTCTGCCGTAAGCTGATTGACCGCCACCCGCATATTTTTGGCGGTGACACCAGTATAAAAGACTGGGATGCGCTCAAGAATAAGGAAAAGGGCCGTGTGACCCTGCAGGACGACCTGGACAGCGTGCCTAAAGCCCTGCCCGCCCTGATGCGCGCCGCCAAGCTGCAAAAGAGGGCTGCCCGCGGCGGGGTGACCGTCACCACCGACCCGGCAGAACTGGAGACCCTGGCCCGCCGGGTAGAAGCAGGGGACAACGCCGAAGCCGCACTGGGTGAGCTGCTGTTTAAAACCGCCGCCCTGGCCCGTCTGGCTGGCCTGGACCCCGAGCAGGCGCTGCAAAAGGCCAACGCCGCCTTTACCGCAGCCCCGCGCCAACTGTAAGACAAGAAGCATAGCATATGGGGCACGCCCCCTGCGTTCGCAGCTGCTTTTTGCTGATAAATTTTTGGAGGTACAAACCATGACGAAAGTTGAACTGATCGCCGCTGTTGCGGAAAAAGCAAATCTGACCAAGAAGGATGCCGAGGCTGCTGTCAACGGCGCTCTCGATGTCATCACCGAGTCCCTGAAGGGCGGCGACAAGGTCACCCTGGTTGGCTTTGGCACTTTCGAGGTCCGCGAGCGCCCTGAGCGCAAGGGGGCCGCAACCCCCAGACCGGTGCCGAGATCACCATCGAGGCTTCCAAGCTGCCCGCATTCAAGGCTGGCAAGGCCCTGAAGGACGCTGTTCAGTAAGCTATCCCAAAAGTTCTGCACCCCGTCGCTTCGGCACGGGGTGCATTTTTAGTCAATAAGAAGGAGAAGAACCCCATGCGTTTGGACAAATACTTAAAGGTCAGCCGCCTGATCAAGCGGCGTACCCTGGCCAACGAGGTCGCCGATGCCGGCCGCGTGATGGTCAACGATAAGCCTGCCAAGGCCAGCTATGCCGTCAAAGTCGGTGATGTCATCGAGATCACCTTCGGCAACCGCCCTGTCAAAGTGCGGGTGCTGGCCGTCGAGGAGCCGAAAGGCAAGGATGTCGCCCGCGAATTGTTTGAGGTCATCGAGTAATATTTCCGCCCCGCCCCGCATATCTTATAGGGGAATTCGCACTTTAGAAATTGCCACGCGGGAGGGAAACATGCCCATGCAGGAGACCAGGCAGGAAAGCAAGACCGTACCGCTGCACCAGCCCGCCGCCCCGGCAGGCCCGGCGCAAACTGCAAATACACCCCGCAGCCACAGCCTGGCGCTGAAAGACCGCAGCCGTTTAGCGCTTACCGGCGTTATCCGCATCATCAGCTGTGATGAAAACGCTGCCGTGCTGGAAACGCCGCTGGGCAACCTGACGGTGGGCGGGCAAGGCCTGCAGGTCAGCGAACTTTCGGTGGCCAGCGGCCAGGTACAGCTTTCCGGCAAGATCGAGTATCTGCAGTATGCCGAGAACCGCCAATCCGGCGGCAGCCTGCTGGCTAGGCTTTTCCGCTGATGGCCGCCGCGCCCGCCGCTGCGGCTGTCTGGGCGGATGTGCTGTGGTGCTTAGGGCTGGGCTGTCTGCTCTGGGCTGTGCGGGATGGTGCGGAGCTGCTGGTGGGCCGCGGCCCGGTGCGCTGCTTTGTGCTGGACTTGCTGGCCTTTACGGCGGCTGCAGTGTTGCTGGTGGGCTTCTCGGCGGGCGTCAGCGCGGCCGGGCTGGCCCGCTGGTACATGGCGGCGGGGCTGGCTGCCGGGGCACTGGCCTGGCAGAAAGCCATCGTGCCGCCGCTGCATGTCTTGACCGAATGGATCGTCCGATTGCTGCTGGCCCCGGCTCGCTGGGGGCGGCGGTACATTGCCGTACCGCTGCGCAAAGCCGCCTGCGCCCGCCTGGCAGCACTGAAAAAGCGCTGCTGTCCCCGCCGACCGCGGAAAAAAGCGGGAAAATCAAAAAAATCTGGAAAAAACCAGTTGCAAAAGAAGTCGAAGATATTATATAATTAGCTATACGTAAGCTGTAATGTGGATTTGTACGGAAGGGAGGCGGTCTTTAAGATGAAAAAGCGAAAAGGACTGCTTCCCGGCTGGCTGGTGCCCCTTGCTTTTGTGGCGCTTTGCGGCTACCTGTTTTTCCTGCTGATCCAGTACCAGGTGTCTATTGCCTCCAAACAGCAGGAGCTGCAAAGCCTGCAGGACCAGCTTACAGCCCAGGAAACCACCAATGCCGAGTTGTCCAGCACGCTGGACCAGGGCGACAGCGCCATTATTGAGCGCTACGCCCGCGAGCAGGGCTATGTGCGCCCGAACGAGCGCGTGTTTGTGGACATCAGCGGCAAATAATTTTGTTTTAGCGGGGGCGCTTTGCGGCAACCCCTCTGAATATTCAGTCTAAAGAAAAAAGGGGTATCATAGTTTGGCATTACAAGTTGGGGATATTGTCGAGGGGAAGGTCACCGGCATCAAGCCTTTCGGCGCATTTGTTTCTCTGCCCGAGGGCAAGACGGGTCTTGTTCATATTTCTGAGGTTTCGTATGAGTTCGTGCAGGATCTTTCTGCCGTGCTGAGCGATGGGCAGACTGTGCAGGTCAAGGTGCTTTCCATTGCACCGGACGGCAAGATCGCGCTTTCCATCAAGCGCACGCAGCCCGCACCGGAGCGCGGCCATCGCCCCCAGGGCGGCGGCAATGGCGGCCCGCGCCCGAACCAGCCGCGCCAGAAGCGCGAGGAGAAGCCCCCGCGTCTGGCAGCCCAAGCCCCAGGCACCCCAGGGCGAGATGAGCTTTGAGGATATGATGGCCCGCTACAAATCCCGCAGCGAGGAAAAGATTGCCGACCTCAAGCGCGTGACCGAAAACCATCGCGGGGGCTATTCCCGCCGCCGCGGCTGATTTTGGCCCACAATTAGTTTGAATAAAATGGGCTCTGCTCCGGCGGCAACAGCGCCGGGGTCAGGGCCTTTTTGTGAATTTTACCTGTCTTATAATAACGAAAGGATCTTTATGCCTACATTGTATACCATGGTGGCGCCGTGCTTTTTCGGCACCGAATCCACGCTGAACTTTGAGGTCAAGCGCCTGGGTGCCCAGAACATCCAGGTTACCGACGGCCGCGTGGCGTTCCAGGGCGGGGCCGACATCATCGCCGCCGCCAACCTGAACCTGCGCACCGCCGAGCGTGTGCTGCTGCTGCTGGCTACCTACAAGGCCACCACCTTTGATGAACTGTTCGACGGCTGCTACAACATCGCCTGGGAAGAACTGCTGCCTGCCGACGCGGCCTTCCCGGTCAAGGGTTCCAGCCTGTCCAGCCAGCTTTCCAGCGTGCCCGCCTGCCAGAGCATCGTAAAAAAGGCCATTGTCAAGCGTCTGATGGCCGGCCATAAGACTAGCACCCTGCCGGAAAGCGGCGCACTGTACAAGGTACGCTTTGCCCTGCGCAAGGATACCGTGGAGATCTACCTCGATACCTCCGGCGACGGCCTGCATAAGCGCGGCTACCGCAAAAACGCCACGCTGGCCCCCATCAAGGAGACGCTGGCCGCTGCCATTGCCGACCTGGGCCGCGTGCGCCGCGACAGTCTGGTGCAGGACCCGTTCTGCGGCTCCGGCACGCTGGTCATCGAGTCTGCCCAGAAAGCGCTGAACCTGGCCCCCGGCCTGCGCCGCCGCTTTGCCGCCGAGCATTTCGACTTTGTGCCCGCGTCTATTTGGGCCGAGCAGCGCCAGAAAGCTCTGTCCGAGGTGCGCACCGATGCCGCCTTTGAGGGCATCGGCTACGACATCGACCCCGCCGCTGTGGCCTTGGCTAACGCTAACGCCAAGCTGGCCGGCGTGGGGGAACGCTGCCGCTTTGAGGTGGCCGACGTCAAGGACTTTACCGCCGCCGACGCCGCCACCGTGCTGACCAACCCGCCCTATGGTGAGCGCCTGGGCGACGCAGGCGAAGCCGCCGCCCTGGCCAAAACGCTGGGCCAGGTCTGGCAGCGCCACCCGGCGCAGGGGTTGTATGCCATCACCGCCGATGCTGACTTTGAGCAGCATTTTGGCAAAAAGGCCGCCCGTCGCCGCAAAATATACAACGGCATGATCCCGTGCCAGCTGTATATGTACTTTGAGCAGCCCAAGCGCGAGAAGAGGTAAGCCTATGCAGGACCTGAAACTTGCGATTCTCATTGACGCGGACAACATCTCGCCAAAATATGTAAAGGTGATTTTGGACGAAGCAGCGTCCTTTGGCGTGGCCGCCTGCAAGCGCATCTATGGCGACTGGTCGGACGTGCGGCTGAAAAGCTGGAAAGATGCTTTGCTGAACAACTCCATCATCCCCATCCAGCAGTACAGCTACACCACCGGCAAAAACGCCACCGACTCGGCCATGATCATCGATGCTATGGACCTTTTGTACAGCGGCAACCTGGATGGGTTCTGCATCGTGTCCTCGGACAGTGACTTCACCCGCCTGGCCGCCCGTCTGCGGGAGGCCGGTAAGCTGGTCATCGGCATGGGCGAGAGCAAGGCTCTCGGTCCCTTTGTCAAAGCCTGCGACCAGTTCAAGTATCTGGACCTGATCCTGGACCATGGCGAGGCCGACAGCGCCCCGGCGGTGCCTGCCGCCGAAGCCGGTGCCCGCGCCGCCGCAGGGGACGATACCGCCATCAACCGCGAATCCATCGGCCGCATCATCGACGGCATGATCGATGAGATGGACGACGGCACCGGTTGGGTGCGCACCTCCCGCGTGGGCGACCAGCTCATCAAGCGTTACCCGGACTTTGATGTGCGCAACTTCGGCTCTAAGAGCCTGAACAAGTTCCTGGCATCCCTGCCGGAACTGGAAGTGGAAGAGCGCATTTTGGCCAATGGTAATCCGATCCAGTTCGTCCACATGCGCCCGGCCCCCGCGCCGAAAAAAGCGGCACGGAAAACGACCACCAAACGGCGGACGACAAGGAAAAGTAAATAAAAACAAAACGGCTGGCACCTATTCAGATGGGTGCCAGCTGTTAATCTTTGTGTTGGCCCCTCTCCAAGAGGGAGGCTTTAGGCCGCGGCTGTTTTATAAATTCTGCATCCCGTATCCTCGTACCACACCGGGAACCGCTCCGCATACCAATCTTCATCAGTGTCAAACCGGGCCAGGGCGGAGCCGTCAAATACCACGTAATCCACGCCCCAGGTCTGCAAAGTATCCTCATCCGGGGTCTCATACAAAGCCTGCATGGCCGCATACTCAGCCCCGTAGTCCATGCCGTGGAAATACACCCAGCTGGACGAACCGCAGACAATGCGCCGCCCGGCCAGGGCGAACACCGGAGTTACATGGCTGTCACTCGTCAAAAACAGCGCGTCGCTCCCGGCGTTTTCGCTGATATAGTCGGCTAACGCAATGTCAGCGGCGTCCCACTGCTGGTAGTCGCTTACCAGCTCTCGTCCCACGGTCAGCACGCTGCCGAACATGCCCACAAAACAGCAAACCGCGATCACCGCCGCCCGCAGGGCAGGGGTGCGCAGCCGTTTGGCCCAATCCGCCAGCAATTGCGCTGCCAGCATACAGCCAAGGGCGTGGGTAATAAACAGCAGCTTGTTATTATCGTAGTTGTTGGGCTGGAACACCACAAACTCCGCCAGCAGCCAAAGCGCAGCACCGCCGCCAAACAGCCAGCGCTGGCGGGTGCCGGCATGGCGCACAGCCGGCAGGATGAGCAGAAACACCAGCCCGATATTTTTTACGTAAAACCACAGCCACGGGTCTTTCAACGTGCCGTCGCCGTTGCCGTTGACCCAGTTGAAGTGTAGCCGCAGCATGTTGGTGCCGTCCAGACTTTGGGCCAGCACCGTGCCGGACATCTCGGCCAGCCAGCACACGCCGCACACCGCCGCCAGTCCCAGCCAGGGCAGCAAAATTTTGGCCGTGCGGGGGCGGCGGGTCAGCGTGTACAGTCCGCCCGCCAAACAGAGGAACACCAGCGCCAGCGCACTGTGGGTCTGCAAAAGAGGCAGAGGCAATACCAGCACCGTCAGCGGTAGCCAAAGATGTGACTCACCCTCAAACGCGAATCGCCACAGCAGGTACAGCGCCGTAAACAGCACGCACCATCCAAACAGCGTGGCCCGCTGGGGAATCAGCAGGTCCACGATGGGGTTGATCCACACGATATTTTTCGTCGTATAGTTGGTGGGCGTAGTGTAAAACCCGGTAAAGATACCTTTAAACGTCGCGGCATCTTTTAAAAAGTAGGCAAAACCGAACCCGCTGCCCATGAAAAACAGATAAAACGCCAGACACGCCTTGCCCGCGCTGCCCAGCATCCGCCGCGCCAACTGCCAGAACATGCCGTATACGGACAAAGACGCGGGCACCATCGGCAGCAGATACGCCGCCCGCCGCCCGGCCCCCAGCAGACGGAACACGCTGGACACGGTCTCGCACAAAAACGGGTAGCCGAACCGGTGCGCCCCGGCCAGCAGGGGATACCGGGGTGGGAACTGGCCGCTTTGGGCAATGTACTCGATGAACCCCAGGTGCATCGGCATGTCGCCGTAGCAGCTCTGACCGGTGTGCAGCGTGCCGTTTACCTTGTGCAGCACATGGGTGTGCAGCAGGTACAGCGTCACGGCCAGCACCGGCAGCAGGCAGAGCCACATCGCGCCGCGGTCGGGGTCCCTAGCAAAACGGATATGTCCGCGCCCGGCAAAAATCAATACCGCGCAAAGCAGGGCGGCCCCGGCAGCCGCAAGCCAGACGGCCCGCAGCGTGAAGCCGCACACCAGCGCGAACCCGGCGGGCAGCGCCGCCAGCAGCGAAACACCAAACCCGCACCCCAGCGGGACCGCCACGGCAGGGGAGCCGTCCGGCACGGCCCACCGTGCTAGCAGCAGCCCGGCGGCCAAAAACAGCGCCAGATACGCGATACCGATAAGCATCACACGCCCTCCAGGTCAAAGGGCGGGGTGTATTCTTCCCGCGCACTGCTTTTTTCCTGCATGTACCCGTCGGTCAGCCCCAGCCGCACGGCTTCGTCGATGACCTGCCGGTACTCATAGGTCGTGATGCGCCGCCCCAAATTATGTTCGGCCGCCTTATAAAACGGCGTGAACTGGCTCATCAGGCTGGGAATGAAAGGCACGCCCTCCTCGTCCCGGATGCGGGCCAGCAGCGCCAGCACGGCAAAGCTGTCGTCAGTGTGGCCGGGCAGGGCCAGGTGCCGCACGATGACGCCCTTTTGCAGGTAGCCGTCGGCATCGTACACTGGCGCACCGGTCTGGCGCAGCATCTGCCGCAGCGCGGCGTCGGCCACGGCGGGATAATCCCGCGCGGCGGAAAGCTCGGCCGCCAGGTCCGGGCTGGCATATTTTACATCGGCCAGCCAAATATCTACGTAGTCAGCCAGTGCCTTGACGGTCTCCAACGTCTCATACCCGCCGGTATTGTAGACGACCGGCAGGGCAAAACCTGCCGCCCGTGCGGCATCCAGCGCGGGCAGCACCCAGGGCAGGTATTGGGTGGCGGTGACAAGGTTTAAGTTTTTCGCGCCGCCCTTTTGCAGCTCAAGAAAGATTTCCGTCAGCCGCTCCACGGTAATTTCTTTGCCCACATCCCCCTGGCTGATGGGATAGTTCTGGCAGTAGCAGCACCGCAGCGCGCAGTTGGAAAAAAACACCGTGCCGCTCCCGGTTTCGGCGTTCGGGTCGCCGCTCAGGCACGGCTCCTCCCAGTGGTGCAGGGCGGCGCGGGCCACGCGCAGGGTGTTGTCTGCCCCACAGAAACCGCGCTGCCCGTGCGGCGCGGTCCGCCCCGCAGGCACGGGGGCAAAGGGTACAAGGATTCGGCAGCTGCATGGTTCCAACCTCTTTCACAACTTTTTTCCATTTGATTTTACCACAAACGCCCGAAATGTGGTATACTATTATATTACAATAACCTGAAAAGGAGAGTACTTTATGTCTACCCCTCATAACCGCGCCGAAAAAGGCGATTTTGCCAAGACCGTCCTGATGCCCGGTGACCCGCTGCGTGCCAAGTTCATTGCCGAGACCTTTTTGGAGAACTCGCGCCTTGTCACCGACGTGCGCGGTATGTACGGCTACACCGGCACTTACCAGGGCCGCCCCATCAGCGTGATGGGCAGCGGCATGGGCATGCCGTCTATCGGCATTTACTCCTATGAGCTGTAGCCTATGATGTGGACAACATCATCCGCATCGGCTCTGCCGGTTCTTACACCGGCAAGGCCAAGCTGTTCGATGTGGTGCTGGCCGCCGGTGCCGTGAGCGAGAGCAATTATGCCCGGGTCCCAGAGCGGCTTTACCGAGGGGGATCCACCCTGCCCAGCCAGACCTGAACGACAAGCTGCGCGCTTCTGCCGCAAAGCAGGGCATTCCTCTGATCGAGGGCAACATCCATTCCTCGGACGTGTTCTACCGCCAGCCCAGCGATGCCAAGCCGACTTATTGGGAAAAGCTGCGGGACGAGAAGGGCTGCCTGGCCGTCGAGATGGAGAGCTTCGCCCTTTTCCACAATGCCAAGGTGCTGGGCAAGCGCGCCGCCTGCCTGTTGACCATCTCGGACAGCTTCGTCTCTCCCGAGATCACAACCGCCGAACAGCGCCAGACCAGCTTTACCGAAATGATGAAGGTCGCCCTGGGCGTGGACGCTTATTTGGAGAAGTAATATGGAAAAAGCAGAGATCCAAAGCCTGATCCGCGACGCCTTTGAAGCCCAGAAGTTTGCCTACGTGCCCTACTCCCGCTTCCATGTGGGCGCGGCGCTGCTGGGCAAAAACGGCACGGTCTACAAAGGCTGCAATATCGAGAATGCCGGTTACACCCCCACCAACTGTGCCGAGCGCACCGCCCTGTTCAAGGCGGTCAGCGAGGGTGAGCGGGAGTTTACCGCGATTGCCATCGTGGGCAGCAAGGTGGGGGAGAAGAACACCCTTGTCACCGGCCCCTGCGGGGTCTGCCGTCAGGCATTGTTTGAGTTCGGCGGCCCGAGCCTGACCGTTATCATGGCCAAGAGCGAGGACGATTACATCGTGACGACCTTGGGTGAACTGCTGCCCTACGGCTTCGGCCCGGCGAACCTCGATTAAACCTATGTTAAGGAGTTTCCCGAATCCCATGAAAAAATTCATTGCGCTGGTCCTGACCCTGGCGCTGGCGGTAAGCCTGTGCGCCTGCAGCAGCAAGGCCGGCAGCCAGACGGTGACCTTCACGGTGCCGATGGACGACAGTACCTATACCTTCACGGCCCCGGTTGACGAAAACGGCGAGTCTGCTGCCCTGCCCGGCGGGGCAACCATCGCCCTGGCGGCCGAGCAGGCCAGCCTGGACGACGGCGCCGACACCCTGCTGTGGAAGGGCATCCAGACTTTTGCCGGCACCTACGGCTACACGGCCGAGAACCACACTGCCGCCGATACCTCGGTGGAGGCGGCCGAAGCCGCCCTGCGTGAAGCCGCCGAGAGCGGCGCGGCGCTGGTCGTCTGCCGCGGCGAGGCCATGGCCCAGGCGCTGTTCAACATCCAGAACAACTACCCCGGCGTACACTACCTGCTGTTTGACGGCGAGCCCCACAACAGCAGCTACACCAGCTATACCACCGAGTCCAACGTCCACTGTGTCCTCTTCCAGGAGGAGCAGGCCGGTTTCCTGGCGGGTTACGCCGCCGTGACGGACGGCTACACCCAGCTGGGCTTTATCGGGGCCGAGGAGATCCCCGGCGTGGTGCGCTACGTCACCGGCTTTTTGCAGGGGGCCGAGTATGCGGCCGAGCAGCAGGGCCTTACGGTGGATCTGCGCACCTGGTTTGCCGGTACCTACAGCGCCAGCGATGACACCACCAACCGCATGCTGGATTGGTGCAACAACGGCACCACGCTGCTCTTCGTCAACGGCGGCAACCTGATCGCCAGTGCTATCGACGCCGCCAAGGAGACCACCAGCGGCAACGAGGTCCGCGTGATGGCCAGCGACTATGACCAGAACGATTCCTCGGACCTGATCCTGGGCAGTGCCATCAAGTGCTATAACTCCGCCGTGCAGCAGGAGCTGTATGCCTTCTTCTCCGGCAATGCCGCCTGGGACCAGACTGCGGCAGGCCAGAGCGAAAAGGTGGGCTACACCACCGGCGCCGTGGCCCTGGCAGGCCCCCACTGGCGCTTGCCGAACTGAGCCAGCACGACTATGAGCGCCTGTACACCCAGTTGCGCAACAGCGACCTGGAGGTGGACGCCTACGCCGACATGAACAGCCTGCCCGACACCCCCAACGTGACGGTGGAAGAGCAAAACTGATGAAACAACGCAAAAATTGCATTTTGTAATGAAATTGTGATTATTATTGCGTTGAAATGCCCGCCAAAATGCGGTATACTGAAACTACTGTGGCAGGGAAGGCCCCTGCCCTGAAAAAACCATTTTTGGTTCCATGACAAAGGAGAGCTTACACCATGAAGAAGTTTATTTCTATGGCGATGGCCGGCTGCATGGCCCTCTCTCTGGCTGCCTGCGGCGGTTCCTCCGCCAGCACTGCCGAGAGCACTGCTACCAGCACCGAGGCTACCTCTGAGGCTGCTGCTTCCGGCAGCAAGACCGACGTCGCTTTCGTTACCGACGTTGGCAACATCGACGACCAGTCCTTCAACCAGTACACCTGGCAGGGCGTGCAGGACTTCTGCTCTGCAAACAGCCTGAACGCTAACTACTATCGTCCTACCGAGGACTCCGACGCTGCCCGTTTGGAGCAGATGGACAACGCTGTCAATGACGGCGCTAAGGCCGTCGTCGTTGCCGGCTACCTGTTCGGTTCCTCTATCGCTGAGGCTCAGGCCAAGTACCCCGACGTTGAGTTCCTGGCTCTGGACGTTTCCACCGTCGACCTGGGCGACACTGCCCCCGCTGAGAACACCGCTCTGATCACCTACAAGGAAGAGCAGGCCGGTTATCTGGCTGGCTACGCCGCTGTTTACGACGGCTACAAAGAGCTGGGCTTCCTGGGCGGCATGGCTGTTCCCGCGGTTATCCGTTACGGCTACGGCTTCGTGCAGGGCGCTGACGCTGCTGCTAAGGAGCTGGGCGTTGACGATGTCAACATCAAGTACTGGTACTCCGGCGGCTTCGCTGCTACCGATGAGGTCAAGAACAAGATGGACGGCTGGTACTCTGAGGGTACCGAGGTCGTCTTTGCCTGCGGCGGCCCCGTCTGCGAGAGCTGCGACGCTGCTGCTCAGGCCAACGGCGGCAAGATGATCGGCGTTGACGTCGACCAGTCCGGCCGGTACGACACCGTTATCACCTCTGCCATGAAGGGCCTGGCCGAGTCCGTGAACGAGGCTCTGACCGACTCCATGAACAATGGCTGGAAGTTCACCGAGACTTACGCCGGCAAGGAGACCAAGCTGGGCGCTGCCGAGAACTGCGTTGGCCTGCCCATGGAGACCAGCAAGTTCAACAAGTTCACCCAGGAGCAGTACGACGCTATGTATGCTTCCATCGTTGACGGCACCCTGACCATCGACGACAGCTTCGATACCACTGTTACTCCTTCCGTCACCAACGTGACCGTGGACTACCAGGGCTAATTCGTAACTGAATAAGTCAACCGCTCCGTGCTTAACCGCGCGGGGCGGTTTTTTATATATAAGAGTAAGTTGAACCTGTAGGGGCGGATGCAAGCATCGACCCCTGTGGAAATACTCTGCTAAAGTAGCCAGCCTTCCGGCGCTGCGCACCACCTTCCCTCAAGGGAAGGCTAAAGGCTCCCCTTGGAGGGGCGCTGTCGCCGCAGGCGACTGAGGCGTGGCTGCTTCAGCCGCACCAATAAGTACATCTTCTCCAACTTTTTTCCGCTTTTTGCGCAGTTTCTCTTGTACAATACGCGATTTTTTTTTTTATATAATATAAATTAATATACTATGAAAATAGAAAGGGGCGTGTACCGATTGGCAGATAATTTCGTTATCGAGATGCTGCACATCACAAAGGAGTTCCCAGGTATCAAGGCCAACGACGATGTCACGCTGCAGCTGCGCAAAGGCGAGATCCATGCGCTGCTGGGCGAAAACGGTGCCGGTAAATCTACCCTGATGAGCGTACTGTTCGGTCTGTATCAGCCGGAAAAAGGCGTTATCAAGAAAAATGGCAAAGAGGTCAAGATCCAGAACCCTAACGACGCCAACGCGCTTGGCATCGGCATGGTGCACCAGCATTTCAAGCTAGTCGAATGTTTTACCGTTCTTGACAATATCATCCTGGGTGTCGAGGATACCCGCCATGGTTTCCTGCAAAAGGACGCTGCCCGCAAAAAGGTCATGCAGCTCAGCGAGAAGTACGGCCTGAAAGTCGACCCTGATGCGCTGGTCAGCGACATCTCCGTCGGTATGCAGCAGCGTGTCGAAATCCTCAAAATGCTCTACCGCGACAACGAGATCCTTATTTTCGACGAGCCTACGGCGGTTCTGACTCCGCAGGAGATCGACGAGCTGATGGAGATCATGCGCGGCTTCAAGGCCGAGGGCAAGAGCATCCTGTTCATCACCCACAAGCTGAATGAGATCATGGCGGTTGCCGACCGCTGCACTGTCCTGCAGAAGGGCCGCGGCATCGGTACCGTGGATATTGCCAACACCACCAAAGAGGAACTGTCCCGCATGATGGTCGGCCGCGATGTGCAGTTTGCCGTCGACAAGGCCCCTTGCAAGCCGGGCAAGACCATCCTGGAAGTGGACGGCCTGGTCGTGCCCAGCAAGGCGCACAAGAACAACGCCGTCCGCAGCGTCAGCTTCAAGGTCAACGCAGGGGAGATCGTCTGCGTGGCCGGTATCGAAGGCAACGGCCAGACCGAGCTGGTATACGGCCTGACCGGCCTGGAGAAAGTCACCGGCGGCACGGTCAAGCTCAACGGCAAGGACATCACCCACGCTTCCATCCGCCAGCGCTCCAAGGACGGCATGAGCCATATCCCGGAGGATCGCCATAAGTACGGCCTGGTGCTGGACTACACCCTGGAGGACAACATGGTATTGCAGCGCTACTGGCAGCCGGAGTTCCAGAACCACGGCTTCATCAAAAAAAGTGCTGTCATGGACTATGCTGAGCGCCTCATCAAACAGTACGACGTGCGCAGCGGCCAGGGTCCCATTACGGTGGCCCGCAGCATGAGCGGCGGCAACCAGCAGAAAGCCATTATCGCCCGCGAGGTCGATAAAGACCCCGACCTGCTGGTAGCTGTCCAGCCCACCCGCGGTCTGGATGTCGGCGCGATCGAGTATATTCACAAGCAGATCGTGGCCGAGCGCGATAAAGGCAAGGCTGTTCTCCTCGTCAGCCTGGAGCTGGACGAGGTCATGAGCCTCTCCGACCGCATCCTCGTCATGTACGAGGGTGAGATCGTGGGCGAGTTCGATCCCAAGACCACGACGGTTGAGGAACTGGGCCTGTACATGGCAGGCGCTAAAAAGCAAGGGGAGGCGAAAGCATGAGTAAAAAATCCAAACAGCCGCTTTTGCAGAACCCCGGCGTGGTAGGCGTTCTGGCAAGTTTGCTGTCTATCGTCATCGGCCTGGTGCTGGGCTTTATGCTGCTTGTGGTGCTGAACCCCGGCGCATCGCTGGAAGGCATGAAGGCCATGATGACCACCGGCTTTGCCAGCATGGACAAGCTTGGCAAGGTATTATATCAGGCAGCGCCGCTGATGATGTGCGGCCTGTCGGTCGGCTTTGCATTCAAGACTGGCCTGTTCAACATCGGCGCACCTGGCCAGTACACCATGGGCTCGTTCTTCGCCCTGCTGTGCGCCATCCAGTTTCAGCTGCCTTGGTTCGTCTGCCTGCTGGCAGCGGCCATCGGCGGTGCGATCTGGGGCATCTTCCCCGGCCTGTTCAAGGCATACTTTAACGTCAACGAGGTCATTACCTCCATCATGTTCAACTGGATCGGCATGTACCTCGTCAACCTGATTCTGGCCAACTCGCCCAAGATGCTGGCTTCCGGCTGGGGCGCTTCCAACTCGGACCGTACCGCGGCGCTGTCTGCCGCCAACCCCGGCGCCATCCTGCCCAAGGGCCCGTTCGCCGGGCTGTTCGGTAATTCCAGCTGGATCAACATCGGCATCATCCTGACCATCATCTTCGCACTGATCGTCTGGGTCGTGCTGCAAAAGACCACCTTCGGCTATGAGCTGAAAGCCTGCGGTCTCAGCCGCGACGCTGCCCAGTACGCCGGCATCAACGCCAAGCGTAACATCGTGCTGTCCATGGTCATCGCCGGTGCGCTGTCCGGCATCGGCGGCGGCATCTACTACCTGGCTGGCACGGGTCAGTACGTTATCGAAAAATCCATCCTGGGCATGGGCTTCAACGGCATCCCCGTTGCGCTGCTGGCAAGCTCTAACCCCATCGGCACCATCTTCTCGGCGCTGTTCATCAGCTACATCCAGGTGGGCGGCGCTGCCATGCAGCCGGCTTACTCCTCCGAGACGATCGACATCGTGATCGCTGTCATCATCTATCTGGCGGCTTTCGCCCTGCTGATGCGCGGCGTGATCGCCAAGGCGGTTTCCGGCCGTAAAGAGAAAGGGGGCGCTGCCAAATGATGATCGCTGCTAACATTATCAGCTTGACCGTCCTGTTTGCGGTGCCGCTGCTGCTGGTTGCCCTGGGCGGTATGTTCAGTGAGCATTCCGGTGTTATCAACATCGCGCTGGAAGGCATGATGATCATTGGCGCTCTGTTTGCCTGCTTCACCCTGCAGGCGTTTGACCAGAGCGGCTTCGGTCCGGCACATCCGCAGCTGGCCATGCTGGTTGCCATCCTGGTGGCGGGCCTGACCGGCATGATCTTCTCCTTCTTCCTGGGTTTTGCTGCCATCAACCTGAAAGCTGACCAGACCATCGGCGGCACGGCGCTGAACCAGTTCGCCCCGGCCTTCGCAGTCGTTATGACCTGGGCCATCCAGGGCCAGGGCCTGACCACCATCGCCATCCCCAGCTGGGTGCGCATCACCCGCGAAACTTTCGGCCTCGCCCCGGTGGATGGCCCCAGTTTCTGGAACAACCTGATCTTCAAGTATTTCTACCTGACTACCCCCATCGCCGTCATCCTGTTTATCGTGGCCTATATCGTCATGTACAAGACGCGCTTCGGCCTGCGGCTGCGGGCCTGCGGTGAAAACCCCCAGGCGGCGGATTCGCTGGGCATCAACGTCTACAAGATGCGCTACGCTGGCGTGCTGATCTCCGGTTTCCTGGGCGGCATCGGCGGCCTGGCTTACACGGTGGCAGCCGGTTCCGGCTTCAACTCCGACGTGGGCGGCTATGGCTTCCTGGCGCTGGCGGTTATGATCTTCGGTAACTGGAAACCGTTCCCGATCCTGGCATCCTCGGTGTTCTTTGCGCTGTTCAAGGTCATCGCGGCTTACAGCTCGTCGCTGTCCTTCCTGCCGAAGTTCGATGGCGTTAAGGAGATCTCCAACTTCTACCAGATGCTGCCGTATATCGTCACGCTGCTCGTGCTGGCGTTCACGTCCAAGAGCTCCCGCGCCCCCAAGGCCGAGGGTATCCCCTACGACAAGGGCAGTCGCTAAGTTACGGGAGTACGTTTTGTTCCTTCTTTGCAAAGAAGGAACCGAAGAAACTCTAAACAAAATCAATAAGAAAAGGCATGCAGTCGATTTGGCTGCATGCCTTTTGTTTATTGTAGAGCCATAATAAAGGCCCCGCCCTCTGGGAGGGGGCTCCCGCGAAGCGGGTGGGGGAGAGAGCCTACGAAAAGTCTCTCCCTCAGTCAGCTTGTGCTGACAGCTCCCTCACAGAGGGAGCCTTCGGCGGTTGCTTACTTCTTCCTCTTCATCCAAAAAACTTTGAATTTGGAATACCCGTTTAATTTATCCTTATCAAATTCCTCGGTCAGGATATACCGTTTGCGGGCACCGTCAAATTGCAGGGCTTTGCCGTCCTCCTGCACATCGGTCAAATACCGGGGCAGGGCGGTCTGCTGGCTTTCAAATTCCGGTTCCCGGTCCCACTGCAGCTTACCGTCGGCGTCGATGCCGTGCCCCCAGACGCTGAACACCAGGCACGCGGCCTCGCCGTAGCAATACCGCTCAAACCGGATGCGGCCATCCAGATAAAACAACATACAATCGCGGAAATGTGTCTCCAGTTCTTTCTCGTACCGGCGTCCGCATCCGCGCCCGGCAAAGTCAGTGGCAGTCCAGGCCATAATAAAAGCCCTCCTTGGCGGTAGTTTTCTCTCATTATACCGCACAAAAGGGGGCTTGGCAATAATTAAGCTTTCACGTCACGTTCTTTTAAAAGCAAGTAGGCCGTTACAAACATGGCTGCCAGCCAAAAGGCGCTGGCGGCGGCAAACTGCACGCCCTGCCCGGCGAGAATATCCTTGCTGCGGTTGGCGTTCATGCCAGCCTGCATCAGGCAGTAGGGCCAAAAGAGGGAATACCCCTTGCTGCCCAGCAGCATGCCCATGATGCCGCCGACAATGGCAAGGAAGATGGGCACTGCAAAGCTGCGGAGGACCATGGCCAGCAGCAATTGCGCTGCAATCACCGCCAGCGCCCCTACTGTGCCCCGCAGCCCAAACAAAATCAGTTCCACCGGCGGCCAATCAGCAAACCGGGCAAACAGCTTGCCGCAGGCAACAAACAGTGTCAGTTCCCAGACTTGGGTGAACAGCGCCAGCTTAAACACCACGCAGAACTTGGCCAAAAACAGATCCAGCGGCGGCACGGGGGCGGCCATAATTAAATTCCAGTTGTGACCCATATGCTCCAGCCGCCACAGGTAGGCCGCATAGGCCGCCACCATGGCAGGGAAGAACAACATCGAGTAAAACAGCGTGTGCTGGGTCCATAAGCTGTACCAGCGCTCGTGCAGGATTTCGAGATTTTGCAGGTAGTTGAAGGTGCCGTAACTGGCCGAGATTAGCGGCATCACAAAAAACAGCAGCCAGATCGGCGAGCGGTGCAGCTTGCGGTTTTCGGCTGCAATACAGCGTTTCAGCATGGTTCATACCTCCTTATTGCGCATCACGCGCCAGCAAACGCCAAACAAAAAGACCGCCAGCCCAAAGGTAAATACCAACAGCCCCCAGTTGCAGGGCCGCGTGCCGTAAAGTACGGTGTGGCTGGCCTGGTCCCAGACCTTGACCTCGTAGCTGCACAGTGGCACAAAGTAGCCCCAGGGCACAAAATAGCTGGCGATCTGCGGCATAAAAGCCGAGAACAGACCCAGCAGCGCACCGATGATGCCCACGCACACCGCAGGCAGGGGATTGCTGAACCACAGCGCCAGCAGCAGCTCCAAAAAGTAAAGCATGGTGCAGACCGTCAGCGTGCAGAGGTTGAGGTAGGCAAACTGCCCGGTAGGAAAGGCCTCGGTGTAGCCTTGCGTGTGCCCCAGCAGCAGGAGGACGGCGGCTTCCAGCGCGACCATCAGCACAATTTCCCCCAGCCCAAACACCGCCTTGCCGAAAAACAAGCTTCGGCGGCTTTGCAGGGTGTAAAGCAGTTTGGCTGTACAGCCTTTGACCTCCACATCCCACAACCGGCTGGCCAGTACGGCCATCAGCACCGGAAGCAAAATGGTATTGATGATGGGCACGCCGTAAAACAGGGCGCTGTAGGCGTTGGCCAGTTCATCCTGCCCGGTGGGCGCGGTGCTGCCCAGCCAGAGATAGAGGATGACCGCAAAGGCAAGGCACAGCACAAGATCGTGGCGTCGGCGGGCCTTCTGCCATTCAGCATGCAGGGCTTGCAGCATCTCAGCCCACCTCCTTCGGCGCGGTCAGCGTCAGGAAAATTTCCTCCAGCGTCCTGGTGTGCTGGGTCAGGCCCACCACCCCGGCACCGCTGTCCGCTAAGGCCTGCACCAAGCCCGCCAGCAGGTCGTCCCGCAGGGGCGGCAGGGCGATGGTGTTATCCTCGCCCACTGCGGCGGTGGGCAGCCCGTTGGCCTGCAGCACCGGCAAAGCCTTGGCAGGGTGCAGCAGCCGCAGGGTCAGCGCACCCTTGCTGTGGCGCTGCAGTTCAGTCAGCGGGCCTTCAAACAGCATCCGCCCATGGTCGATGATGCCTACTTGCTCCACCATCTGCTCCATCTCGCCCAGCAGATGGCTGGAGATCAGCACAGTGGCTCCGGTGGCGGCGGGCATGGTGCGGATGAGTTCCCGCATCTCCTGGATACCGGCGGGGTCCAGGCCGTTGGTGGGTTCGTCCAGCACCAGCAGCTTGGGGCTGCCCAGCAGGGCCATGGCGATGCCCAGCCGCTGCTTCATGCCCAGCGAATACTGCCCCACCTTACGGTGCTGGTCATTGGTCAGCTGTACAATGTCCAGCACACGGGCAATGTCCTTGTGGGGCACACCTTTTAAGTCGGCCACGATCTCCAGATTCTCCCGCGCGGTCAGGTGCAGGTAGCCGGAGGGCGACTCGATCAGACTGCCGGTCTGCCGCAGCAGAGCCAGGCGGTTGGCGTCGGTCATCTCCCGGCCCAGCAGCCGCACCGTGCCGCCGGTGGGGTGCACCAGACCCAGCAGCATCTTCATCGTGGTGGATTTGCCCGCACCGTTGGGGCCTAAAAAGCCGTAGACACAGCCCTCCGGCACGGTCAGCGCCAGATGATCCACCACCAGATGGCTGCCATAGCGCTTGCACAGGGCGTCGGTTTCAATCACGTTTTGCATAGTCACACGCTCCTTACTCGTATCTTAAGTACAAGCCCAGTATAAACGCCAAATCTTATCTGCCCCGTAAGCCCAGCTTAATTTTGCCTTAAGATTTTCCACGAACGCTGGCAGCGGTGCGCGGGGCGTGTATAATAAATGTAGGAGTTGAGACTATGCAGACGATTTACGAAGCATCGATTTTATTGGTGGATGATAACCCCGATCTGCTGGTGCTGGTGGGGGACAGCCTGCGCACGGCGGGGTATACCTGCATCCGCACCGCTGCCACATGTGCCGAGGCCCGGGCACTGTTTGCCGCTGCTGCGCCGGAGTTGATGATCTTGGACATCAACCTGCCGGACGGCGACGGCTTTACCCTATTGCGCCAGCTGCACGCCAAGGCTGATGTGCCCGCGCTGTTCCTCTCGGCTCGGGACGCTGACCGCTTGCTGGGGCTGGGCCTTGGCGCGGACGACTACCTGACCAAGCCCTTTTTGATGCAGGAATTGCTTTTGCGGGTGCAGCGTATTTTGCAGCGCACCTACCGGGCCGAACTGTGCCGCGCCGCCCCGCCTGCCCTGGAGCTGGGGGACTGCCAGGTCGATCTGGCCGATGCTGCCGTGTACCGCCCCGACGGCGTGACCCTGCCTCTGACCGCCACCGAGCGCGCTCTGCTGCAAAAGTTGGCAGACAACCGCGGGCACATCGTGACCTACGACGCCCTGTGCGAGGCCGTCTGGGGCGCGGATTATTACGGCTGCGAGAACGCGCTGAACGTGCATATCCGCCACCTGCGGGAAAAGCTGGAGGAAAACGCCAGCCGCCCCCAGTGGCTGTTGACGGTGCGGGGCATCGGCTACAAGCTGGCAGGGGAGGCGCAGCGATGAAAACTTTTGCGCGGCTCATCCGCCGCTATGTACTGGCCACGGCAGGTATCATTTTGGTGGTGGTGGCGCTGCTGCTGGGCATGACGATCTACGCCGGCGTGCGGTACAATGACGCATCCGACAGTGTGCAAAAAAAAAAGTGGGTGCCCTGGCCGAGGCCCTGCACCCCACCGCCGACGGCCTGCAATGGGACGCCGCCCACACCCCGGCGGAATGGATGCAGGGCTATGCCTGGGCCATGGTGCTGGACGAGGACGGCAACGTTATCTGGCAGCAAGACCTGCCCGAGGCGCTGAACCATCGCTACACCGCCAGCGATATTGCAGTGTTCTCCCGCTGGTATCTGGCCGATTACCCCGTGCAGTGCTGGGCGGCGGATTATGGCCTGTTTGTGGCAGCAGAGCCAGTCGGCAGCCAATGGAAATACAACATCACCGCCCCGCAGGCACGCATGGAGGCAATGGTCGGCGGGCTGCTGCCGGTAGCGGTGCTGCTGCTGGCCGTGGTGCTGGGGTGCTGCCTGTGGTTCAGCTGGCGCGGGGCACGCCATTTGCAGGCGGTGGCCGACGGGCTGGACACTTTAGCCCAGGGCGGCGCGGTGCAGCTGCCCACCACCGGCTTTGCCGGGGAGCTGGCCCAAAAGCTGAACGAAACCAGCGAGCAGCTGCGCCGCCGCAATGAGATCATTGCCCGGCGGGATACCGCCCGAACCGAGTGGATCGCCGGGGTCAGCCATGATATCCGCACTCCGCTGGCACTGATCCTGGGCTGGGCGGAACAGCTGCAGCAGGATGAGGCCCTGCCTGCCACAGCCCGGCAGAAAGCCGCAGGAATCTGCACCCAAAGCGAGAAGATACGGTCGCTCATCGGCGATTTGAACTTGACCAGCAAGCTGCAATACGGCGCACAGCCTTTGCGCCGCAAGGCTGTGGCTGTCGGCCCGTTCCTGCGCCGGTGTGCCGCCGAATTTTACGAAAGCCCCGCCGCAGGTGACAGCACCCTGGAACTGGAACTGACCCCGGCGGCAGAACACACGGTGGTGCAGGCGGACGAAGCCCTGCTGCTGCGGGCCATCGAAAACCTTTTGCACAACACTGTCGGCCACAATGCAGCCCCCGTGCATGTCACCATCCGGGCGGATGCGGCGGACGGCATGCTGACCATCCAGGTGACCGACGACGGCCAGGGCTACCCGCCCGCCGTGCTGGCCGTATTGCAGGCTGGCGAAACAGGGGAGAATCCCCCGCACATTTTAGGCCTGCATGTGGTAGAGCAGATCCTAGCCGCCCACGGCGGCACCGCCGCTTTTGCCCAAGCCCTGCCCCACGGCGCGGCCGCTGCTTTGACCCTGCCGCTGTAAAAACAAAACGCCCCCTGCCGGAAAACTCCGGCAGGGGGCGTGCTATTTATAAGCTGGGTGCGGTGGGGTAAACTTACTTCATCAGGTCGCAGACCAGCTGTGCGTAGGCCACGGGGTCCTCGATGGGCAGGCCGGCGATCAGCAGAGACTGGTCATACAGCAGCTCGGCATACTGGTCCACCTTGGCAGTGTCGCCAGCCTCGTGGGCGGCTTTCAGCGCAGCGAACACAGCGTGGTTGGGGTTCAGCTCCAGCACCTTGGTGCTTTCCACATCACCGGAACCAGGCATCTTGCGCAGGACCTTCTCCATCTCCATCGAGATGCCGCCCTCGCTGGACAGGGTAACAGGATGCTCCTGCAGGGTGGGGTTGACCTTGACTTCCTTGATCTTGCCGTTCAGGGCCTTCTTGATCTCCTCAAACAGGTCCTTGTTTTCGGTTGCGGTCTCCTCGGCAGCCTTCTTTTCATCCTCGGTTTCCAGGCCCAGATCGCCGGAGTTGATGTTTTTGAATTCCTTTTCCTTGTAGTCGTGCATGATCTGCAGGCAGAATTCATCCACATCCTCGCTGCACAGCAGCAGGTCATAGCCCTTGCTCAGCACCAGCTGTGCGTTGGGCAGTTTGCCCAGGCGGGCCGCCTCGTCACCAGCGGCAAAGTAAATGGCCTTCTGGCCTTCCGGCATCTTCTCAATGTATTCATCCAGCGTGATGAGCTTCTGCTCCTTGGCAGAGTAGAACATCAGCAGGTCGGAAAGCAGGTCTTTGTGCATGCCGTAATCGCCGTAAACGCCAAACTTGATCTGGCGGCCAAATGCTTTCCAGAAGGTTTCGTACTTTTCGCGGTCGTTCACCAGCATGGCGTGCAGTTCGTTCTTGATCTTCTTTTCCAGGCTGTTGCGGATCAGCTTTACCTGGCCGTCCTTCTGCAGCGTTTCACGGCTGATGTTCAGGCTCAGGTCCTCGCTGTCCACAACGCCCTTGATAAAGCTGAAGTAATCCGGCAGCAGGTCAGCGCATTTTTCCATGATCATAACGCCGGAAGCGTAGAGGGCCAGGCCCTTCTCGTACTCCTTGGTGTAGTAGTCATACGGCGTCTGGCCGGGCACAAACAGCAGGGCGGTGTAGGTTGCGGTGCCCTCGGTGCGGCTGGTAATCACGCGCAGCGGGTCGGAATAATCCATGAACTTGCTCTTGTAGAACTCGTTGTAGTCCTCGTCCTTGACCTCGCTCTTCGGGCGCTTCCAGATGGGGACCATGCTGTTCAGGGTCTCCAGCTCGGTGTAGGTCTCGTACTCGGGCTTGTAGTCGTCGCCGGCGTCTTCCGGCTTCGGCTTCTGGCGGCTCTTCTCGCGGTACATGGTAATGGGGTAGCGGATGTAATCGCTGTATTTCTTGACAAGGTTGGCGATGGTGTACTCGTCCAGATACTCGCTGTAATTCTCGGAGTCTGTATCGTCTTTCAGCACCAGGATGATCTCGGTGCCGACATCGTCCTTGTCGGCCTCGGTGATGGTGTAGCCTTCTACGCCCTTGGACTCCCACTTCCAGGCGGTGTCAGCGCCCTGGGCACGGGAAATGACGGTGACTTTCTGGGCCACCATAAAGGCAGAGTAGAAGCCCACGCCGAACTGACCGATGATGTCGATGTTATCGCTCTGGTTCTCGGTCTTGAAATCGAGGGAGCCGGACTTGGCGATGGTGCCCAGGTTCTTTTCTAGCTCTTCCTTGGTCATGCCGATACCATTATCGGTGATGGTCAGGGTGCGGGCTTCCTTATCGGGCTGGATATGGATCTTCAGGTCATCTTTCGTAATGCCGATGCTGGTGTCGGTCAGGCTCTTGAAATAGCGCTTATCGCAGGCATCGGATGCGTTGGAAATCAGCTCACGCAGGAAGATATCGCGGTTGGTGTAGATGGAGTTGATCATCAAGTCCATCAGTTTTTTGCTTTCGGCTTTGAATTGGTGCATAGCCATAATAAAAGGACCTCGCTTTATTTATATGAATTAGCACTCTTTTAATTTAATTGCTAATGCTAGTTTAGCACTCTTGCGAGCAAACTGCAACCCCTTGCGGCGGATTTAACAGAAATTTTAAAATCCTCTTTTCAAATGGGGATTTTTGCGGTATGCTTACTTTATATATAAAATGTAAAAAGGAAAGAAGAATCCCTATGCAATTATACACCCACACTCTCCCCAGCGGGGCCAAACTTACCGGCTACCTGCGGGACGAAACCAACGAGATGCCGGCCTTCAATATCCGCCCGGCGATGCTGATTTTGCCAGGTGGCGGGTATGCCTTTTGCAGCGCGCGGGAGGCAGACCCCATCGCCATGCAGTTTTTGCAGGCGGGCTACCAGACCTTTGTGCTGGAATACACCTGTGCCCACACGCCAGAGCAGGCCCCGCTGCGCTGGCAGCCGTTGATCGACGCCGCCGGCGCCATCCTGCATCTGCGCCGCAACGCCGCCAAACTGCGGCTGGACCCGTTCAAGATCGCGGTCTGCGGCTTCTCGGCTGGCGGGCACCTGGCCGCGTCCACCGCCATTTTGTGGGACGCCGCCCCCGTGCAGAAAGCCCTGGGTATCACCGCCGAGGAAGCCCGCCCCGACGCTGTTGTGCTGGGCTACCCGGTCATTACGTCGGGCATCAAGACCCACGGCGGGTCCATCGCCAACCTGGCCGGGGACGATACCGCCCTGCAGGCGATCTTCAGCCTGGAAAACCAGGTGCGCGGCGATCTGCCGCCGTTCTTCATCTGGCACACCGTGGCCGACCAGGCTGTGCCGGTGGAAAACTCGCTGCTGCTGGCCAGCGCCCTGACCGAAAACCACGTGCCCTACGAGCTGCACCTTTTCACCCACGGCGGGCATGGCTCCAGCACCTGCACGCAGGAGGTCAACACCCCCAACCGCCACAACGCCGCCTGGGTGTCTTTGTGCACCGATTGGCTGGCTGAAACCTTACATTTTCATCTGTAACAGGGAGGGAAGTATATGAAGATCGCATTTTACCAAATGCGCCCCTTCGACGAGCAGGCGTATATCGAGCAGTTCAGCAGGGAGTTCGGCATCGACTACGTGACGATCCCCGGCGCACCCTGCCCGGAAAATCTGGACAAGGCCGCAGGCTGCGATGCCGTCAGCCAGAATCCCTGCGAAATTCTGCCCGAGTACGTCGAGGCCTGGGCTAGGATGGGCGTAAAGTACCTGCTTTGCCGCAGCATTGGCTACGATCATATCCCGCTGGAGACCGCCAAAAAGCTGGGCATGCGGGTAGCCCACAGCCACTACCCGCCGGAAGGCGTGGCCAACTACGCCATCATGCTGATGCTGATGTGTACCCGCAAGATGAACCAGACCATGCTGCGTGCCGCCGCCCAGGATTACACGCTGCCCGGCAAGATGGGCAAGGATCTGTCCAACTGCACGGTAGGCGTCATCGGCACCGGCAAAATCGGCCGCACTGTCATTGCCCATTTGCAGGGCTTCGGCTGCAAAATTTTGGCCTACGACCTGTACCAGAGCGACGAGGTGGCCCAAATGGCCGAGTATGTCCCGCTGGACGAGTTGTACGCCCGCAGCGACGTCATCACCCTGCACACCAATGCCACCGCCCAGAACCACCACCTCATCAATGCCGAGTCACTGGCCAAGATGAAGGACGGTGTGCTCATCGTCAACACCGCCCGCGGTGCGCTGATCGACGAAGAGGCGTTGATTGCTGCGCTGGAAAGCGGCAAGGTCGGCGGCGCCGGGCTGGATGTGGTCGAGGCGGAGAACGACCTCGTCTACTTCAACCGCGCCGGCGCTGCGCTGCCCCACCGCACGATGAACATCTTGCGCAGTATGCCCAACGTCATCGTCAGTCCCCATAACGCCTTTTATACCGACGTGAACGTGGCCAGCATGGTGCGCAGCGGCTTTGAGGAACTGACAGACTTTGCCGCGGGCCGCTCCAACCCCTGCGAGGTGCCGCTGTGACCGTGGAACCCGGCCGCAGCGGCGAGAACTGGGATGACCTGCCACGCATTGCGGCAGGGGACAGCTTTGACTTTGCCTGCGCCGGGTGCGGCGGCTGCTGCCGCGGACGGCGAGATCTGGTGCTGTCCGGGTACGATCTGTACCGCATCGCCCGGCGGCTGGGGTTGTCGCCCCGCATCGTGGCGGGAGCGTTCTGCAAAAGCTACCTGGCCCCGCAAACGCTGCTGCCCGCCCTGCGCCTGACCCCCGACCCCAGGACCGGAAACTGCCGCTTTTTTTGAGGGCAGCGCCTGCGCCATCCATGCGGCGCGGCCGCTGGCCTGCGCGCTGTACCCGCTGGGGCAGAGCATCGACCCTGTGACGGCGAAAATCGAATATTACGTGCAGACGCCGCTTTGCGGGGCGCGGACAGACGGTGGCCGTGTGCTGAACGATTACCTGACCGATGCCGCCATTTTGGACCGTGCGGGCATCGACGCCCGCTGGGCCGTGGTGTGTACCCGCTTGTCCGAGCAGCTGCAGGCTGCCGCTGACCACCCGCATTTTGCCGCTGCCGTAAAGCGTGTGGAGCGGGCGCTGTATTATGACTACGAACTGGGGGACGATTTTTACCCGCAGTTCCAACAGAATATTGAGATTTTGCAGCCGCTTTTGGAGAAGCTGCTGGCATAAAAAATACCCGGACCTTATAAAAAGGTTCGGGCTTTTTGTTTAGATGAACATTGAACGAAAATAGAGGTGTAGGGGTGGATGCTTGCATCCGCCCGTGGGTCGATGCGAGCATCGACCCCAACAGATAGGGTTCGCGCCAATCAGCAGAAGAAAAATCCGCCCGGCCGCCCGGTGCAGCAGCAGCTTAGAAGCTGGCAGAACATCATATACAGCCAGAAGGACAGGCAGAACCGGCCCGGATTGCCGCTGGGCTGGGCGTAGGGCTGCTGGGATCCGGCGTAGCTCTGGCCGGGGTTTTGCAGCTGGTCCAGCAGGTTTTGGTAGGCGTAGTTGTTGGGCTCCATGTTCACGGCGGTGCGGGCTTCGTCCCGGGCGCGGATGTTGTTGCCCAGGCCCTGGTTGGCCAGCGCGGCGTAGTAGTGCCACTGGGCGGTGCGCTCGTTCTGGGCGATACCGTTCAGGGTGTTCAGGGCTTCCTCATAAAATCCGCTGCGGATGTAGTTGGCTGCGGCGCGCAGTTCGGGGCTTTCCTGGCCGGTGGTGTAGGTCTGGCGCGCCCCGCCGGAGGTGCTGTAATACCCAAACCCGAACGGCCCAAAGCCAAACCCGCCGGTTCCGCCGCCAAAGGGGTTGCCGTACTGCTGGTTGTAGCCGCTTTGCTGGCCGTATCCCTGCTGGCTGTAGCTGCCCTGGGGATTGCCGTAGCTGCCATAGTTCTGGCCGCCGCTCTGCTTCATCCGCATGATTTCGCTGTAGGCGGCCTGTACTTCTTTAAAATGCTCCTCGGCGGTTGGGTCGTTGGGGTGCAGGTCGGGATGGTACTGCTTGCATTTCTGGCGGTAGGCTTTTTTGATGGTCTCGTCGTCGGCACCGGGGGTGATGCCCAAAACGCTGTACGGATCGGTCATTTCTGCTTCCCCTCTCTGTGCTTACGGATCGGCGCATACTTGCTCCACACGCCGGAATAAATGGTATTGTACAATAGTTTCCCCTCCGGGGTCTCTTTTAATATGGGCAAAAGTTCAAACTGCTGGGCGCACAGCCCCATCTGTTGGGTCAGCAGGTCGTGGCAGCGGTCCTCAAATTCAGTGGGGGGCAGGGTGTCGTGCAGCTCTTGCAGCGCGTTGAACTGCCCCTTGCGGGCGTCCTTGGGCAGGTCGTCGTAGGCGTCCATTAAATAAATGAATCCGCCCAACCCCCGGCCCATAGCCTGCAGGGTGGGTGCCCAGATGTCCTCCCGGCAGGCGAACACCGCGCCCAGCAGGTCGCCAAAGGCGCGGCATAAAGCGTCCAGATCATGGGAGCCTGCTTTTTCCAGCGCGTTCAGCGCCTCCAGCTGCGCCGTGATGGCCGCCGTCTGGCGGGGCCAGCGCGCCCGTATGGCGGGCAGGTACGGCTCCAGCTTTTGCGCCTGATGCAGGCTGGCACGGCTGTGGTCATCCTGCCAGTTGTCCAGAAAATTGTAGTACGCCAGCGCGATGGTCATATCAGCGGCGTAGTCCAGAAATTCATTGGCGGCGCGGGGGCGTGCCTTGACGGGATGCGGTGCGCACCGCCCGGCGGAAAACTGCGTCTGCGGCTCATACAGCGCCGAATGCAAAATGGCGATAAATGCCAGATCGTAACTTAACGTCAGCTGGCCGGGCAGGCCGTACTTTTGGCCCAGCGTGCGGCAAAGGCCGCAGTAGTAAGCCTGGTAGCGGTCCAGCTCCGGCTTTTCCAACCCTTTGTGGTAGATGGTAACATACCCGAACATGGTGCGTCAACTCTTTTTAATGAACTGGTTGTGACACTTGGGGCAGGTGATGGAAATTTTGCCGCGCCCGCGGGGCACCCGCAGCTGCTGCCCGCACTGTGGGCAGCGGAAGTAGCGGTACTGCTTGCGCTGCTTAAAGCGCAGGATGTACCGGTTGGCCCAGTCCACGACTTTGTTTTGCAGGGTGAGATATTTTAAATTTTCCGCATATCGTTTGGAACGGTTGCGGCTGAGCACCCGAAAGTAGCAGTAGATGAGCAGCACCAGCCCCAGCCAGTACAGCACCGGGCTGACCCAGGCCCCGATAATGACAAGGATAAAGGAAACGATGCACAAAAATCCGCCCAACTGGTCAAACCCATACCGCCCGGCCATAAACCGCTGAAACCAGCTTCGCATAAAAGAAAACCACCTTTATTATAGTCTACAGGCTATTATCCCACACAAATATTGGCAAATCGTGAACAGGAGGGGAAAAGAGTTTGAACAAATGGGGAAGCTATTCAGTTAGTGAGACATAAATTTGTTCGACTTCCTCGGGAGATGTAATGAACCATTCTTTCCCAGGAGAATTGGATAACCATCTTTTTTTAAGCTTTAGAATATCATGAAGAGTCTTTTCTAATAAATTAGAATCATCACAATTGATAATCAGTGCTATATGTGGCAACTCGGGATAGCATGTGCCAGCTTGGCTAATAATTCGTGAAATAGGGTCAACATCAGTGCGGCCTATTTTACATTCCCAAGAGGATTTTCCCTGCAGAGTAGACAAATTTTTATAGGCATCATAATAATAGACATAGACCGACTTCGTACCGGAACCAATAATTTTTATCGGAAGAAAAAACAAAGTCATTCGATTTGGCTGGTATAGGAGTGACATCAAATTTTTTGGGTATTGTAACGAAGTCTCCATATGCCATATCCGACATTTTCTATGCCAGCATCTTTTAATTGTTGAGCGGCCTTTTTAAATGTGGCAAGGTATGTTGCCTTAGTTAATAAACCACCATTTTCAAGATGATATTTTTGAATTTCATCAACGGCCTCTTGACGCGAAAACTGTTTCCCATCAAAAAATTGGATAAGTAAATCCTTAAAAACAGCCGGAGTTAACTCAATTCCCTGATATTTGTAGTTAGACATTTTAAATTACAGACCTCGTAAGTTTCACCACGCACTCCACATGTTTGGTGCGGGGGAAGAGGTCTACCGGCTGCACCTCTTCGGCCTTATACCCGTGCTCTACCAGCCAGCGGGTATCGCGGGCGGCGGTGGCGGCGTTGCAGCTTACCATCACCACCGTGCGCGGGGCCATGGCGGCGATGGCTGTCAGCGTGGCTTCGTCGCAGCCTTTGCGCGGCGGGTCAACGACGATGACATCGGGGCGCGCGCCCTCGGCGGCCAGCTGGGCCGCAGCGGCACCGGCGTCTTGGCAGCGGAAGTCGGCCTTGTCGGCGGCAAGGCCCAGGCGGGCGGCGGTCTCTTTCGCGCCGTCTACAGCCTGGGGCACGACCTCAACGCCTACCAGGCGGCGGCAGTCGGGCAGCATCGAAAGCCCGATCGTGCCCATGCCGCAGTAGAGATCCAGCAGGAAATCATCCGGCGTCAGCGCGGCAAATTCCCGCGCTTTGGCATACAAGGCTTCGGCGGCGGGGGTGTTGACCTGGTAAAATTCGTGCACACCCATCCGCAGACAGACCCCGGACAGCGTATCCTCGATATACCCGGGGCCGAGCGCCACACGGGTTTTAGCACCCAAAATCACATTAGTGCGGGCGTTGTTGCGGTTGATGAGAATCGTCGTTAAATCGAATTCTTTCTGCAAAGCGGCGCAAATCTCGGCCTCATTGGGCAGGCCGTTGCCGTTTACCACAAAGCACAGCAGGCGCTGGCCGCTGTGCCAGCCCTGACGCATGTATAAATGGCGCACACGGCCGGTGTGGGTTTCCTCGTTGTAGGCGGTGATGCCGTTTTCTTCCAGCAGGGTGCAGGCGCGGGTGGCCAGGGCGTTCATCCAGTCCGGCTGCAGCTTGCAGTCGGCGCAGGGGACGATGCGATGGCTGCGGCCCGCAAAAAAGCCGGTCACCAGATGCCCGTTTTCGTCGGTGCCGACGGGCAGCTGCACCTTGTTGCGGTAGCGGTCGGCGGCGGGGGCGCCCAGCACCTCGTGCACAGGCACGTCCAGCTTGGCCAGGCGCTCAAAAGCATCCCGCACAAACTGCGTTTTGGCGGCGCACTCGGCCGCATAGCTGATATGCCGCAGGCCGCAGCCGCCGCAGGGGCCGGCTACGGGACAATCCTGTTTGACGCGGCCGGGGCCGGGGGCCAGCAGCTTTTCCAGTTTGCCGAAGGCATAGCCTTTCATGGGCTTGACGATGCGCACTTCGGCCACATCGCCGGGGGCGGCGGCTGCGACAAAAACGGCCTGGCCGTCATGATGGGCCACGCCGCTGCCGTCGTTGGAAAGGGATTCAATGGAGAGGGTCAGGATCTGATTTTTCTGAAAGGCCATGGTTGCTCCTTACATTTTGCTCTTTACTGCTGGGCCTGCTGGGCGGCTTTCTGCTCGGCCTCCAGGGCGGTCAGGTACTTGCTCGGCGGGACTTTCTTTACCTTTTTGAAGACGCGGGAGAAGTAGAACTGGTCAAAGAAGCCGACCGACACCGCGATCTCGGCGATGGACAGGGTGGAATTCTTCAGCAGGCTGCAGGCCTCGCTGATACGATAATGCGTCAAATAATCGATGGGGCTTTGCCCAACGTTGGACATAAACACACGGTACAAATGGCTGCGGCTGACGCCGACGGCCTTGGCGATGTCGTCCACCGAGATGTCGTGGGAATAGTTGAACTGGATATACTTGATGGCGGCCAGCACATACTGGCTGCTGGAGGAGCCCACGTTGGGCATGGCTTCGCGGGCCGCCTGCATCAGGTGGGCCATAAAGATATAGAGGTAGCCGGTCATCAGGGCCTCGCACTGGGGCTCCGGCCCGCGGGACAGGTAGATGTTGTACAGCGCTTCCCGCACGGCCTGGGGATCCTTGCAACGGTGTACCGGTTGAGTGTCCGAGAAGGGCGTCTGCTGCACCAGCTTATTGGCGCAGGCCCCGTTGAAGCCTACCCAATAGTACTCCCACGGGTCGGTCTCGTCCGCCGCATAGGTGATCAGCTGGTTGGGCTTGGCCAGAAACAAATCGCCCTCCTGCAGGGTATAGGACGACCCGTTGACCTGGTACACGCCGCGGCCCGCCACCACCAGGTGGATGAGGTAATGGTCGCGCACGCCGGGGCCCCAGGTGTGGCCCGGCTGGCAGTACTCATGCCCGCAGTTGAAGATGGACAGCTCTACATTATCGGTGTAGCTCTGCTTATAGGATTGCTTGGTTTCGTTATCCATGACAGCTCCCTCTCCGCGCGGTGCCGCCCCGGCACCGCGCCGCCTTGCCTGCAGCCGGGGCCGCGGGCAAAATATAGTAATTTTATTATAGCAGGAGATTCATCAAAAGTCCATAAAAGCGCCGTAAAAAAATGTTTACTTTCTTTCAAAATTTGTTATACTAAGATTAAGAACCCGGCAGGCGGCGGTGTACTTTGTCCGTTTGCCTAAAAGATACAGGCTCATTTTGTGCATACTGGCGAAAAGAGCCGCGCAACAGAAAGGCGAGTGCAATTATGGCGAACACCATTGAACTGAAACAGCAGATCCAGCAGGGTGCCTATGATGCAGCTTTTGTAAAACTTTACGGTGCTGATGTGGACGTAAACGCCCAGCGTGAGCGTTACATTTCCGTCATCGACCAGTTTGAGAACGAGTTTGGCTCCGGGCGCTCCGTGCGCCTCTACTCCGCCCCCGGCCGCACCGAGATCGGCGGCAACCACACCGACCACAACAACGGCGTGGTGCTGGCTGGCTCCGTCAACCTGGACATTGTGGCGGTCGTTTCCCCCAACGAGGAGAACATCATCCGCGTCAAGTCCCTGGGCTTTGAGAAGATCGACGATGTGGACGTGACCAATCTGGTCCCGCAGGAGCAGGAGAAGGAGCACTCCGCTGCCCTGATCCGCGGTGTGGCCGCCGGTATCGTCAACGTGGGCGGCAAGGTCGGCGGCTTTGACGCCTACACCACCAGCAACGTGCTGCGCGGCTCCGGCCTGTCCAGCTCCGCCGCCTTCGAGGTCTGCATCGGTGCCATCCTGCGCGGCGAGTACAACGATAACGACATGGAGAAATTCTCCCAGGTCAAGATCGCCCAAATCGGCCAGTATGCCGAGAACGTCTTCTTCGACAAGCCCTGCGGCCTGATGGACCAGACCGCCTGTGCTGTCGGCGGCGTCATCACCATCGACTTCAAGGATCCGGCACACCCCATCGTGGGCCAGACGTCCATCGACCTGGCCAAGCACAAGCTGGCCATGTGCATCACCGACACCAAGGGCAGCCACGCTGACCTGACGGATGATTACGCTGCCATCCGCCGCGAGATGGAGAGCGTGGCCGAGCAGATGGGCAAAAAAGTCCTGCGCGAGGTGGACGAGGACGCGTTCTACGCCGCCATCCCGCAGCTGCGCAAGGCCGTGGGCGATCGTGCTGTGGTGCGTGCCATCCACTTCTACAACGACTGCCGCCGCGCCGCCGCCCTGTGCGATGCCGTGCGCGCCGACGATATGGATACCTTCCTGAAGCTGATCGTCGAGGGCGGCCACTCCAGCTTTGAGTTCAACCAGAATGCTTACAGCATCAAGAACTACAAGGAGCAGGGTGTGCCCATCGCACTGGCCCTGAGCCAGAAAGTGCTGAACGGCCGTGGTGCCTGGCGTCTGCAGGGTGGCGGCTTCGCCGGCACCATCCAGGCGTTTGTGCCTTATGATCTGCTGGATACTTACAAGGCGACCATCGATGCCTGCTTCGGCGAAGGCAGCTGCCATGTGCTGAATATCCGCAACTATGGCGCGGTGCCGGTTACTGTGGACATGTAATTATTATATTCTGCTTTGCGGGGGACACCACCATGTGGTGTCCCCCGCAAAGTGTAAACATATAAATAAAAATCAAGAATTCCGTTCCCAAATCAAAGCCAGGCCCTTAAACAGCAGATCTCCATCATACAAAATCTTCCGTTTGCAGCAGGGCATGATGTAAGGCGCTAAGCCGCCGGTGGCGACTACCGTCAGCGGTTGGCCCAGTTCCGCTTCCACACGGTCGGCCAGGCCGTCCAGCATGGCGGCAGTGCCAAACATCGCGCCGTTGTTGAGCGCCTCGACCGTGTTGCGGCCGACCAGATGTTCCGGCGGTTCCGGGGCGATGGGCGGCAGCTGGGCCGTGCCTGCACTGATGGCCCGCAGGCTGGTCTGCACGCCGGGCACGATGAACCCGCCCAAAAAGCAGCCCTCGGCCGAAAGCACATTGTAGGTCGTGGCTGTGCCCATGTCCACCGTCATGCAGGGCAGGGGATAATGCGCTGCGGCGGCTGCGGCATCAGCCAGACGGTCGCGGCCCACGCGGTCCGGCTCGTCCACGGCAAAGGTCAGGCCGGTGTCCAGCGCGTTGCTCACAATTAAAGCGTCCCTGCCGGTCAGCCGCCTGCAGGCGTGGGCCAGTACGGGCGTTAAACCCGGTACTACGCTGCACACGATGACGCCCTCGCAGGCGGTGGGGTCGACCTTTAAGCGCCCCAGCAAAAATCGCAGCTCGGCGGCGTATTCATCCGCTGTGCAGCGGGGGCGGGTGACCATCCGGGTGGTGAACAGGATGTCGCGGTGCGCTTCGCCCGCCAGCCCGCCGATGCAGATGTTGCTGTTGCCGATGTCAACTGCTAAAACCATGGTGTTTGTCTCTTTTCCTGAAAATGTAGCATCATTATAGCAGATTGACGGCAGTGCTGTAAACGGGTATACTAACATTATGAAGGATGTGATCTCCATGAACCTGAAAGGCAAAACCATCGTCCTCGGCATTACCGGGGGCATTGCCGCTTATAAAATGCCCAATGTGGCCCACGCGCTGGTCAAGCTGGGCGCCGACGTCCATGTGCTGATGACCCAGAACGCCACCGAGTTCATCACCCCGCTGGTGTTTGAAACGCTGACAAATCGCCGCTGCATCGTGGATACGTTTGACCGCAACTTCCAGTACGACGTGGCACATGTCAGCCTTGCCAACGCCGCCGACCTGATGCTCATCGCCCCGGCCACGGCCAATGTGATTGCCAAAATGGCCCACGGCCAGGCCGACGACATGCTGACCACCGTGACCCTGGCGGCCCACTGCCCCAAGCTGGTGGCCCCGGCCATGAACACCCACATGCTGGAAAACCCCATTACCCAGGATAACATCAGGACGCTGGAGCATTACGGCTTTACGGTCATCCCGTCCGGCTCCGGCCTGCTGGCCTGCGGCGACGTCGGCTCCGGCCGCCTGCCCGAGGAGAGCGTGCTGGTGGATTACGTGCTGCGGGAGCTGGCCTGCGAGAAGGACCTGACGGGCAAAAAGGTGGTGGTCTCCGCCGGCGCCACCCAGGAGCCGATGGACCCCGTGCGTTACCTGACCAACCACTCCACCGGCAAGATGGGTTACGCCGTGGCCCGTGCCTGTATGCTGCGCGGCGCGGAGGTCGTGCTGCTGTCCTCGACGAGCTGCACCCAGCCGGACGTGCCTTTTGTGAAGAAGGTGCCGTTCACCACGGCCAAAGACCTGTTTGAAGCCGTAAAGGCCAACGCCATGGATGCCGATGCCCTGGTGATGGCTGCCGCCGTGGCCGACTACCGCCCGGCGGAAGTAGCATCGGACAAGGTGAAAAAGCACGATGGCGAGATGAACATCGCGCTGGAACGCACCGATGACATTTTGGCGTGGGTCGGCGCACACAAGCCGGAAACGCTGTTTGTCTGCGGCTTCTCGATGGAGACGCGGGATCTAGTCGAGAACTCCACCGCCAAGCTGAACAAGAAGAAGATGGACATGATCGTGGCCAACAACCTGAAAGTCCCCGGCGCCGGGTTTGGCGTGGATACCAACGTGGTAACGATCATCACCCACAACGGGGCAGAGCAGTTGCCGCTGCAAAGTAAAGATGATGTAGCCATGGCGATTGTGGATCATTTTGCCTGATTTTTGATATTGTGCTAGACCGGCTCTGCCTACCTTGCGGCAGAGCCTTTTTATAATGGCATGCTGCTGTTAAAACGAGAGAACCGCCGCAGGGTGGCGGCGAACGAAAGCCACAACAAAGCCACAACCTAGATAAATAAAATACTAAAACTACCCCTTTCCCGCATACTCATGCAAGAGAATGAGTACAGCGAAAAGGGGGACTTTTTATGTGTGGGATCGCAGGGCAGATCGGGCGGGACCCGCGGGTGATCCAGGGGCAGTATGCGGCCTACTGCGCGATGCAGCAAACTTTATCTCGCCGTGGGCCGGACCAGCGGGGCATGTTCATCAGCGGGCGGGCGGCGCTCATCCATGCGCGGTTGGCGGTGGTGGATATTGAGAACGGCCTGCAGCCCATGCAGCTGGATTGGCAGGGCGAAAGCTATACCCTCGTGTATAATGGCGAGCTGTACAACACGCCGGAACTGCGCGCCGCGCTGCAAAACAAGGGCCACAGCTTTACCGGCCATTCGGATACCGAGGTGCTGCTGCACGCCTTCGCCCAGTGGGGGGCGGGCTGCCTGGAACGCTGCAACGGCATTTTTGCCTTTGCCGTCTGGGCGCAGCGGGCGGGCACGTTGTTTTTGGCGCGGGACCGCTGCGGGGTCAAGCCGCTGTTTTACGTGCAGACAGGGGACAGCCTGCTGTTTGGCAGCGAGATCAAGACCCTGCTGGCCCACCCGGCCGTGCCGCCCCGGGTGGACGCCAACGGCCTGGCCGAAGTGCTGCTGCTTGGTCCCGGCCGCACACCGGGGTGCGGGGTGTTCAAAAATATCCGGGAGCTGCTGCCCGGCCAGTGCGCCGTGTATGAGGCTGACACCGGCCGCCTGACCCTGACCCGCTACTGGCAGCTGACCGACCACGACCACCCCGACGACTTCGAGACCACCGCCCGCAACGTGCGGGATTTGGTCGTGGATGCCATCCAGCGGCAGCTGGTCAGTGATGTGCCGGTGGCGACGTTTTTGTCCGGCGGGTTGGATTCCAGCCTGATTTCGGCGGTGGCGGACACCTATTTTACCGCACGGGGCCGGCAATTGCAGACGTTCTCGGTGGGATACAAGGACAACCGGCGGTATTTCCACGCCACCAAGTTTCAGCCCGGGGCCGACGCGCCCTACATCCGCAAGATGAACGACTTTTTGGGCGCGCGGCACCACTGGGTCACACTGGACACCCCCGAACTGGTGCTGGCGCTCTACGCCGCGGTGGAGGCCCGCGACCTGCCCGGTATGGCGGACGTGGATTCCTCGTTGCTGCTGTTCTGCCGCCAGATCAAGCCCCATGCTACGGTGGCGCTTTCGGGCGAGTGCGCCGACGAAATTTTTGGCGGTTACCCGTGGTACCGCGACCCCGCCGTGCGGGAAAAGTACGGCTTCCCCTGGGCGCAGTCCACGGCCTACCGGGCGGCGTTTATAAAGGATGGCGTGCTGGGGGACATCGACCCGGCAGCGTTTGTGGACGCGCGGTATCAGCAAACGCTGGCCGAGACCTCGGTGTTGCCGGGGCGGGATGCGGTGGAGACCCGGATGCGCCAGATGGTCAATTTGAACTTTGCCTGGTTCATGCAGACGCTGCTGGACCGCAAGGACCGGATGAGCATGTACTCGGGCCTGGAGGTGCGCGTGCCGTTCTGCGATTATCGCATTGCAGAGTATCTCTACGCTGTGCCGTTGGATTTTAAGGATTACCAGGGCCAGGAGAAGGGCCTTTTGCGCTACGCCATGCAGGGCGTTTTGCCCAAAGAGGTTTTGTGGCGGCGCAAGAGCCCCTACCCCAAGACCTGGAACCCGGCGTATTTAGCGGCAGTCAGTGCCGAGCTGCGGCGGGTGATTTCTGACCCGGCGGCGCCGCTGCTTGCCATTATCAAAAAGGAGGCACTGGAAGCACTGCTGGCCAGCGGGGCCGACAACCCCGTGCCCTGGTACGGCCAGCTGATGACCACGCCGCAGACGATCGCCTGGTTTTTGCAGGTAAATTATTGGATGAAGAAATATCGAGTTGAACTGGTTTGAATTTTGTGGGATGGTGGCAGCACTGTCCCACATTCTTTCATAAGGCTATCGCACAATTTTCACAAATGGCGGCTATACTTTATCATGTTCATGACTCTGCATAGAAAAAAGGGGAGAGCATTTTGATTCAAGTCGAACATCTGACGAAACGCTACGGCGGCCATACCGCTGTGGATGACATCAGCTTTACCGTTGAGGACGGCTGCATCTACGGCCTGCTGGGGCCGAACGGCGCGGGCAAGTCTACGACCATGAATATCATCACCGGCTACCTGTCGGCCACCGACGGCACCGTGACCATCAACGGCCATGATATTGCCGAGGAACCCGCCGCCGCCAAGGCCTGCATCGGCTATCTGCCGGAGCAGCCGCCGCTGTACCAGGATATGACTGTGCGGGAATACCTGCTGTTTGTGGCCGAGCTGAAGGGCACCCGCAAAAAGGCCGACCGCATCGCGGCTGTAGAAAACGCCTGCGCCCGCACCGGCCTGCAGGAGATGGAAGGGCGGCTGATCCGCAACCTGTCCAAGGGCTACCGCCAGCGCGTGGGTATTGCCGGGGCGCTGCTGGGCACCCCCAAGGTCATCATCCTGGACGAGCCCACCGTCGGCCTGGACCCTGCGCAGATGATCGAAATCCGCAGCCTGATCCATGACCTGGGCAAGACCCACACGGTCATTTTGTCCAGCCATATTTTAAGCGAGGTGCAGACCGTCTGCGACCGCGTTCTCATTATTGCCCATGGTAAACTGGTAGCCCAGGGCACGCCCGAGGAACTGGCCGGCAAGCTGGCCGCCAAGGGCACCATCTCGGCCACCGCCCAGGGCGAACGGGACGCCGTGCTGGCTGCGGCCGCCACCGTGCCCGGCCTGACCGACCTGCGGGTGACCGCCGAAAAGGGCGGCGAGGTCAGCTTTACCGCCGTAAGCGAGAGCGGCGCCGACCTGCGCGGTGCGCTGTCTCTGGCACTGGCCAAGGCAGGCTGCCCGGTGCTGAATCTGAGAGCCGAGAGCATGAGCCTGGAGGATGTGTTCCTGCAGCTGACCGAGGCACCGGAAGAAACCGAAACGACCGAAACGAAAACCAATGAACAGGAGGCAGAATAAATGGCTGCCATCTTTAAACGGGAAACCAAAAGCTACTACACCGGCATGGTGGGCTACGTCACCGCGGCGGTCAGCCTGTTTTTCCTGGGGCTGTACTTTACCAACCGCAACCTGATGTACGCTTCGTCGGACTTTGCGTCCGTTTTGTACACAACTACGCTGATCATGCTGTTCCTGCTGCCCGCCATCAGCATGCGCAGCTTTGCCGAGGACCGCCGCAACAAGACCGACCAATTGCTGCTGACCAGCCCGGTCAGCATCCCCGGCATCGTGCTGGGCAAGTTCCTGGCCGAGGTCGTGGTGTTTGCCCTGCCGCTGACCGTGGCCGTTATTATGCCGCTGATCTTGACGGCGTTCGGCACGGTGTCGCTGGTGTCGGCGTTCAGCGCACTGTTTGCGTATCTGCTGCTGGGCGCGGCCTGCCTGGCCGTGGGGACCTGGATCTCGGCGCTGACCGAAAACCAGATCATTGCCTACCTGGCCACCTTTGGCGCGCTGCTCATCGCCTACCTGATGAACGGCATCAAGACCATGTTCACCAGCGGCAACCTGCTGGCGCTCATCGTGTTTTTGGTGGTACTGCTCATCGCGGCTGTGCTGGTGGGTGTGCTTTGCAAAAGCCTGCCGGTTGGCCTGGGCGTGTTCGGTGCGGGCGCTGTGGTGCTTGTGGTGCTGTTCCAGCTGCGCCCGGCGTGGCTGCTCTCGGCCTTTAACGCGGTGCTGGGGGCGCTGGCACTGTTCCAGCCGTTCAACGGCGTGGTAGGCGGCATGTTCAGCGTGTCGGCCATCGTGTACTATCTTTCGGTGATCGCGCTGTTTTTGTTTTTGACGGGGCAGTCGCTGGAACGCCGCCGTTGGCACTAAGGGGGCGTTGACCATGAAAAAGTTTGACTTGAAAAACCTGCAGGGCAGCAAGCGCACCCTGCGCAGCGGCAGCTACGCCACCGTGCTGGCCGTGGTGGTGCTGGCCTTTGTGATCCTGGTCAACCTGGTGGTGCAGGCATTGCCCAGCAAGTGGACCGAGTTTGATATTTCCACTTCGTCCTTGTTTACGTTAAGCGATACATCGAAAAATCTGCTGCACGAGCTGAACAGCGATGTCACCGCCTACTACCTGGCCGAGTCCGGGCAGGAGGATACCAACATCACCCGCCTGCTGGACCGCTATGCCGACGAGAGCAGCCACTTCGGCTGGCAGCAGCGCGACCCGGTGCTGTACCCGACCTTTGCCCAGCAGTACGACGGCGCGGCCACCGGCTCGGTCGTTCTGAGCTGCGGGGATAACTACCGTGTGGTGGGCTACAACGATATGTACCAGCTGGACATTGAGAACTACTACACCAGCGGCAGCCAGCAGTACACCTTTGAAGCCGAAAACGCCCTGACAAGCGCCCTGGCCCAGGTCAGCCGCACCACGGCCTATAAGCTCTACCAGCTGACCGGCCACGGCGAACTGGCGCTGGACACCGACTTTACCGACACGCTGACCAACGCCGGTGTGACCACCGAGGAACTGAACCTGACCACGGCGGGCAGCATCCCCGCCGATGCCGACAGCCTGCTGCTGAACGCGCCCCTGGCCGACCTGACCGAGGCCGAAGCCGCCCTGTTGAGCGACTACGTAACAAACGGCGGCAAGCTGCTGGCCGTGACCGACTTTACCACCGACACCCCGCGCCTGGATGCCATTTTGGAAAGCTGTGGCATGACCCGGCAGGCGGGCCTGCTCATTGAAAACGACGCCAACCATTACCCCTACGGCTACCCGCAGACCTACCTGCTGCCGACGGTGCAGAGCAATGAGATCACCGCCGGTGTGGGCAGCAACATGATGGTGTACACCCCCATCGCCCAGGGCATCGTGAAGCACGAGGATGGTGACTACACCTTTACCAGCCTGCTGTCCACCAGCTCGACCGCTTACTCGATGGAAGGCTACGCCACCGCCGAGACCGCCCAGAAGGCCGACACCGACCCCGAAGGCAGCTTTGACGTGGCCCTGGCTGCCGAGAACACCACCACCGGCACCCGCGCGGTGTGGATCAACTGCCCCAACTTTTTGCAGGGTACCATCAACCAGAGCGTGTCCGGCGGCAATGCCCAGCTGCTGGGCAGCATCGTCAACTGGTTTGACGGCGAGCAGACCACCGCGGTCATCAGCGGCAAGAGCCTGAGCGCCGCCAGCCTGACCGTGCCCAACAACATGATCATTGTGCTGGGGCTGCTGTTTACCATTGTGCTGCCCATCGTGTGTGTGGTGGCCGGGCTTGTGATCTGCGTGATCCGGCGCAGAAGATAAGGAGACCCCATGAACCGTAAAAAAATGCTGCCGCTGGTGCTGCTGGCGGCGGGGGCTGTGCTGCTGGGCGTGCTGCTGGCAGTGCTGACCTGCGAGAATGAGGCGGAGAAAGATACCGGCATCCCGCTGGTGGACTTTGCCGCCGAGGATGTGGACGAGCTGGCCTACTCCGGCAACAATGTGGATGTGACGCTGCTCAAGGGCAGCGAGGGCAACTGGATGCTGGACTCCGACCCGACCCTGCCGCTGGAGCAGAGCGCCGCGCAGAGTTTGGTGGAGAAGTTCACCGACCTGACCGCTGCCCGCCAACTGCAGGACAGTGAGCTGGGCGAGATCCCCGCGATGAGCGACACCCCGGCCATGGTATTTACCCTGAAGGCAGGAAAGACGACCCGCACGCTGACGGTGGATCAGCTCAACGATGTGGCAGGTGTGTACTACGTCTACGATGACGCGGGCGGCGTGTACACCGTGGCCAAAAGCGATTTGAACAACCTATGCAAGGCCCCCCGCAGCCTGTACGCGGCACAGAGTTTGACCGACAAGACCAGCGACGATGTGACCGCCCTGACGGTGGGCGACTTGCAGTTCGTTTTGAACGATGGCACCTGGCAGCTGGCCGATGATGCCGATTATACACTGGACCAGAGCGCGGTGAAGCGGATGGTAAGCACCCTTTGCGAGATGCAGACCGAGTGGAGCATCACCACGCCGGAAGCGGACAGCGCCTACGGGCTGGATGCGCCGGATGTGACGGCGGTTCTGACGTTTACGGACGGCACGCAGCTGACCGTGCGGTTTGGTGATCTGGTGCCCGAAGCCGCGGACGACACGGATACCGGCAGCACGACCACCACGAGTTTGTGCTATCTGGCCAGCGATGAGGCACCCGGCATTGTCTACGAGGTAAAGGCCGCCCACAAAGACGCCTTTGCTGTGACGAAGGAGAGTTTGCTGGATACCTCGACAAAGGAAACGGCGGCCGCCGATGATGTGGTGGCGGAACACTGAATTATGAGAATTGGCTCCCCTTGCGGGGAGCCTTTTTCACACCTACCACCTTATACCCGGATGTAACTCTCTTGCCCCCTTGCTGGGAATATGGTACAATGAACAAAAGCGACAGAAAGGGTATCTGCCTATGAAAAAGTGGTTTGTTTGGCCTGTTTTGCTGGCGGGGGTGCTGTGTGCCTGCGGGGCGCAGCCAACGGGGCAGAGCGCTGTGACCCTGCCTATGAATACCGAGCGCCCGGTGGTGGCTGACCTGCCTGCTGACGAGGCAGGACCAACGCCCGAACCGACGCCCGCAGCGGAAACGACCTTGACCGCCGCCGACCTGACGCTGGAAGAAAAGGTCGGCCAGCTGTTCATTATCCGGCCGGATTCCCTGGATCTGACCCTGCCGCAGGAGCAAATCGACGACGCCAAGGCGGACGGCGTGACCGAGCTGACCGACGCCATGCGGGACGCGCTGCAAAAGTATCCCGTGGGCGGCGTGTGCCAATTCGGCAAAAACATCGTGGACCCGGAACAGATCACCGCCTTCAACGCGGCCCTGCAGGAGGCCTCCGACATCCCACTGTTTATCTCGGTGGACGAGGAGGGCGGCGCAGTGGCGCGGCTGGCCAATAAAGATACCTTCGACCTGCCCCGGTATGAGAGCGCCGCCGCCGTGGGAGTCGAGGGCGCCGACGCCGCCTGTGCCATGGGGCAGACCATCGGCGGCTACCTGCGTACCTACGGCTTCAATATGGATTTCGCCCCCGACGCCGACGTGAACACAAACCCGGATAACCCCATCATCGGCACGCGGGCGTTTTCGTCCGATGCCGCCGACGCCGCCGATTGCGCGGCGGCCATGGCCAGGGGACTGGCGGGCGAGGGAATCCTGCCCACCTTCAAGCATTTCCCCGGCCACGGCGATACCGCCGAGGACAGCCACACCGGCCTGGCCTACAGCTACCGCACGGTGGAGGAACTGGCTGCCTGCGAGCTGCTGCCTTTTGAGGCCGCTGCTGAGGTTGGCCCCCATGCCGTGATGGTGGGGCACATCGTGGTGCCGGAGCTGACCGGCGACCTGCCCGCAACGCTTTGTGCCGACGCCATTGCGCTGGTGCCGGATGCGGAGAACACGCTTATCGTTACGGACTCGCTGGCCATGGGGGCCATCACCGACAGCTACACCCCCGGCGAAGCCGCTGTGCAGGCTTTGCAGGCCGGGTGCGACGTGCTGCTGATGCCCGACGGCCTGGCCGATGCCTACGATGCTGTGTTGGCGGCCGTGCAGAATGGCACCCTCAGCGAGGACCGGCTGGACCTGAGCGTTAACAAAATTTTACGTATGAAAGCGCAATTCTGCGCATAAGGGAGGCTGCCATGCAGCAAACCGTCTGGGCCATGGATGGCTCGTTTTTTGCCCAGCGAATCTCGGGCATCCAGCGCTACTCCATCGAGCTTTTGGCCGCGCTGGACGCCATCGTCCCGGCGGGGCTGGTGGAGATCGTTGTGCCGCAGGGGGTCAAAACGCCTGCATACACCAACATAAAAGTTGTGCCGTTCGGCACCCGCAAGGGCCTTGCCTGGCAGCAGCTGGACTACCCGTGCTACCTGAAACGGCGCAGCGCCAAGGGGCTGGCTACCTGCAACGTCATCCCGTGGTTCGGGTTTACCGGCATTGCGGTGGTGCACGATGTCTGCTACCGCGCCCGGCGGGATTTTTATAGGGACACCCGCCGCGACCAGCTGAGCGCCGCGTGGCACTGCCTGCAGTATCGCCGCATTGCCCAAAGGCCGAGCGCATTATTACGGTATCGGAATTTTCCAAGGCGGAGATCCACAAATACTACGGTGTGCCGCCGGAAAAGATGAATGTTGTCTACAACGCCTGGCAGCAGATGCAGCGCATCGCGCCCGATGACGGCGTGTTTGCCAGGCACCCGCAGCTGCAAAAGGGCGGGTACTATTTCAGCATGGCGAACCTGCTGAAAAACAAGAACTTCCCCTGGGTGCTGCGGGCCGCCAAGGCCAAGCCCGATGCAATGTTTGCTATCGCGGGCGGCGGCAGCCTGGCCGAGGAAGCCGGGCGCCTGGGTCTGGCCGACCTGCCCAACGTAGTCTACCTGGGCTATGTCAGCGATGGCGAAGCCAAAAGCCTGATGGCCAACTGCCGGGCGTTTTTGTTCCCGACCCTGTACGAGGGGTTCGGCATCCCGCCGCTGGAGGCCGTGGCCTGCGGGGCAAAGCAGATCCTGGTCAGCGACACGCCCTGCATGCGGGAGGTATACGGCGACTGTGCGGGGTATATTGACTTGGATACCAACCCCGGCAACGTGGACGACACCACCCCACCCCAAGCCGATCCGCAGCTGCTGCTGGAAAAGTACAGCTGGGAGAAGAGTGCGGAGAAGCTGTTGGGGATTTTGGAAGAAGTTTGAACGGGAACGCAGAGCAAAAGGCTCCCCTGTGTAAGGGGAGCTGGACGCGAAGCGGCCTGGGGATTGCGGCCTTATGGTGCAACCCGATTTGCCCGGCAAGCGGGACAATCTCTCCGTCACGGCTGCGCCGTGCCACCTCCCTTTACACAAGGGCGGCTTTAGAAGTGCGGGTCGATGCAAGCATCGACCCCTACGGGACGTTTATATCAATTTTTAAATTTATCCCCGAAAGGGAGGATGCAGCATGTTTGCAAAGGTCACGAGCCTGGGGCTGAGCGGGCTGGCGGGGTATGTGGTGCAGGTCGAGGCCGATCTCTCCAGCGGGCTGCCGCAGTTCACGCTGGTGGGCCTGCCGGACTCGGCCGTGAAGGAAAGCAGCGAGCGGGTGCGCAGTGCCGTCAAAAACCTGCACTACCCCTGGCCGTCCAGCCGCATCACCATCAACCTGGCTCCGGCGGATGTGCGCAAGACCGGCCCTGTGTACGACCTGCCTTTACTGGTGGGCCTGCTGGCCGCCCAGGGCGTTCTGCCCGTGCCCGCGCCGCATCAGGCCTTTTTGGGGGAACTGGGCCTGGATGGCACGCTGCGCCCTGTGACCGGCGTGCTGCCCATGGCGCTGGCGGCTGTGACCCTGGGCGTGACCGAGCTGTTCCTTCCGGCAGAGAATGCCGCCGAAGCTGCCGAGGCCGCAGGCTTGACCGTCTACCCGGCCCGCATGGCCAGCGACGTGGTGCGCCATCTTTGCGGGGAAGAAGCTATCACCCCGGCCGCCCCCGGCGGCTTTGACGAAGCGGGTACCTGGCTTGGCCCTGATATGGCCGATGTGCGCGGCCAGGCCGAAGCCCGCCGTGCGCTGGAGATCGCCGCCGCAGGCGGGCACAACTTACTGCTGGTCGGCCCGCCGGGCACGGGCAAAAGCATGCTGGCCAAGCGCCTGCCGGGCATCCTGCCGCCGCTGACCTATGAGGAAGCGCTGGAGACCAGCGCCATCTACTCGGTGGCCGGGCTGCTGCCTGCGGGCAGCGGGCTTTTGAAAGAGCGGCCCTTCCGTAGCCCGCACCACAGCGTAAGCACCGCCGCCATGGCGGGCGGCGGGTCGACCCCGCGCCCCGGTGAGGTGAGCCTGGCCCACAACGGTGTGCTGTTTTTGGACGAACTGCCGGAATTTTCCCGCGACACCCTGGAAGTGCTGCGTCAACCCTTGGAGGACGGCGCCGTCACGGTGAGCCGGGTACACGGCACCGCCCGCTACCCCTGCCAGTTCATGCTGGCTGCCGCCATGAACCCCTGCAAGTGCGGCTACCTGGGTCACCCCACGCGGGAGTGTACCTGCACGCCCAGCGCCATTGAGCAGTACCGCCGCCGCATCTCCGGCCCGCTGCTGGACCGCATCGACCTGCATGTGGAAGCCATGCCTGTGGAGTACGAGGCCCTGGCCGCCGAGGCCGGGGGAGAGAGCAGCGCCGCCATCCGCGCCCGCGTTACCGCCGCCCGCAAGGTGCAGCGGGAGCGCTGCACAGACCTGCCCGGTGTGCGGTGCAACGCCCAGCTGCCGGGGGCCGCACTGCGAAAATACTGCCGCATGACCCCCAAGGCCCAGCAAATTTTGCGCGCGGCGTTTGAGCGCCTGGGATACAGCGCCCGCGCCTACGACCGCATTTTGCGGGTGGCCCGCACCATCGCCGACCTGGACGGCAGCGAGCAGGTGGACACCGCGCATATTTCCGAAGCACTGCAATATCGGGCGCTGGATAGAAAAGCGATGTAGAGCATGTCTGGCCCCCTCTGTGGGGGTAACTCCCCGCAGTGCGGGGAGATGTCGCGAAGCGGGTGGGGGAGAGACAAAGAAATAGCAGCAGCTAAAGGTGCTGTCTCTCCTTTGTCGTCAGCATCCCCTTTGCCGAGGCGGACGACGCCCAGCGCGCCGCCGTGCTGGCCCCGCACAAGACGGGGGAGACCACCGCCGACTTTACCGGCAAACGGGTGCTGCTGGCCGAGGACAATGCCCTGAACGCCGAGATCGCCGTGGAGCTGCTGCAAAGCATTGGTCTGAAAGTGGACTGGGCCGAGGACGGGCAGAAGGCAGTGGAAATGTTTGAAAAGTCGGCCCCCGGCAGCTATTTTGCGGTGTTCATGGACATGCAGATGCCGGTGATGGACGGCGTGGAGGCCACCCGCCGTATCCGCGCCAGTGACCGTCCCGACCATGATGTGCCCATCTTTGCCATGACGGCCAACACCTTTGCCGCCGACCGCAAAAAGTGCTACGATGCGGGCATGAGCGGCTATATCCCCAAGCCGATCGACCTTGAAACCATCACCCATGTGTTGGAAGAGGAGACCGGCGAATAAAGCAAACAAGCAATGCGCCCTGCCGGGATGGTGGGACGCATTTATTTTGCGATAGGTTTTTGGGAAAAGCACCTGCGCCCCCTTATACAACTAAATAACTCAATAAGTGGTTATAAAAATTACATATCTAAGTTATATTTAACCACTTATTAAACTGTAAAAGTGGTTAGAAAGTGGTATACCACTTTTGCAGTTATTGGGTATATAAGGGGTAAAAAGTGGTGGAAATGGGGTGCAAGAATTGTTCTATTTGCTGCTTGCCCGGCCCTGCCTACCTTGCGGCAGGGTCTTTTATTATGGGATTCTTCCATTAGGCCTACCTTTTTTGGTCTCCAAAAGGAACACATAAAGGCAGAAAGCCGTTAAAACGAGTGATGCGCCGCAAGGTGGCGCGGAACGAAAGCCACCCTGCAAAACCAAAGCAACAAATCGGTAAAAATAGCCAAAATTCAATTGACACACCGCACAGAAGTTGGTATATTTAGTATAGTATCAACGATAGAAAGTGCAGGTGTATATACTTATGTATAAGGAAATGTATGACCGCTGGCTGGCGGCTGACCTGGCCGATGCAGATCTGAAGCCCGAACTGGAAAGCGTTAAGGACGACGACGCTGCCATCCAGGACCGCTTTGCTGTGGCCCTGAAGTTCGGCACCGCAGGCCTTCGCGGTGTCATCGGCGCGGGTACCAACCGCATGAACATCTACGTCGTGCGGCAGGCTACCCAGGGCCTGGCCAATTGGGTCAAGACCCAGGGCGGCAGCCAGACCGTCGCCATCAGCTACGACAGCCGTATCAAGAGCGACGTCTTTGCCAAGACCGCCGCTGAGGTGCTGGCCGCCAACGGCATCAAGGTGCGCATCTACAGCGTCCTCATGCCCGTGCCTGCCCTGAGCTTTGCCACCCGCTACTACAACTGCAATGCGGGCATCATGGTCACGGCCAGCCACAACCCTGCCAAGTATAACGGCTACAAGGCCTACGGCCCGGACGGCTGCCAGATGACCGATGAAGCCGCTGACATCGTGTATGCCGAAATTCAGAAAACCGACATCCTCACCGGCGCCAAGCTCATCTCCTTTGAGGACGGCATGGCCCAGGGCCTGATCGAGTACGTCGGTGACGACTGCATCAACGCCCTGTACGCTGCCATCGAGGCCCGCTCCATCCGCCCCGGCATTTGCAAGACCGCCGGCCTCAAGCTGGTCTACAGCCCGCTGAACGGCTCCGGCCTGGTGCCCGTCACCCATGTGTTGAAGGAAATCGGCATCACCGACATCACCGTCGTGCCCGAGCAGGAGAAGCCGGACGGCAATTTCCCCACCTGCCCGTACCCCAACCCCGAGATCTTCGAGGCCCTGCGCCTCGGCCTGGAGCTGGCAAAGAAGTCCGGCGCTGACCTGATGCTGGCCACCGACCCCGACGCCGACCGCGTGGGCATTGCCGTCAAGTGCAAGGACGGCAGCTATGAGCTGCTCTCCGGCAACGAGGTGGGCGTGCTGCTGCTGGACTACATCTGCGCGGGCCGCATCGAGCAGGGGACCATGCCCAAGAACGCCGTCATGTGCAAGTCCATCGTCTCCACCCCGCTGGCCGACAAGGTGGCCGAGCACTACGGTGTCGAGTGCCGCAACGTGCTGACCGGCTTCAAGTGGATCGGTGACCAGATCGCCAAGCTGGAGGCCGCCGGTGAGGTGGACCGCTTCATCTTCGGCTTCGAGGAGAGCTACGGCTACCTGGCCGGTCCCTACGTGCGTGACAAGGACGCCATCATCGGCTCGATGCTGATCTGCGAGATGGCTGCCTACTACCGCGCCAAGGGTTCCTCCATCAAGGAAGAACTGGAGCGTATCTACGCTGAATACGGCCGCTACCTGAACAAGGTCGATAGCTTCGAGTTCCCGGGTCTGTCCGGCATGGACAAGATGGCCGGCATCATGCAGAACCTGCGCGACAACCCGCCGAAGGACTTCGCCGGGGACAAGGTCGTCAAGGTCGTGGACTACAAGAAGCCCGAGGAGACCGGCCTGCCCGCCGCCAACGTGCTGATCTACACGCTGGAAAGCGGCGCCACCGTGGTGGTGCGCCCCTCCGGCACCGAGCCGAAGATCAAGACCTACTTCACCACCAAGGGCCAAGACCTGGCCGAGGCCGAAGCCCAGAAGGAAAAGCTGGCCGAAGCCTGCAAGCCGCTGCTGGCGTAAAAGTTAAATAAAAGGCTCCCCTTGAGGGGAGCTGTCAGCGAAGCTGACTGAGGGGTGGCTCCCGTAAGGCCACACGCTAAAGTAGCCACCCCTCACCCGCCTGGCGGCGGGAGATCCCCTCGAAGGGGAGCCTTTTTATGTGTCCGCGGGCCGATATGGAATCAGCCCCTACGGCATCTGCGCAAACCCACCCGTAGGGGCGGATTCTGTATCCGCCCGTGCGCTTGCCGCATGTGTAGGCCCATTTGGAAACATTTTAGAAATAGTTGTAAAATCTGCCGCACACCGTTGACTTTTGCCGGTGGCACATTACAATAAAAGTATACCTATTATATAAATCGCATCAAGAAGGAGGCTTGTCTATGTCTGCCATTTCCCGCCGTGCCGCCGGTTTGGCGGCGGTGCTGCTTTGCGCCGGGGTGCTGGCCGGGTGTGCCGCACCTGCCTCGGAATCCGCCGCCGGACCCACGCCGGAACCGGAATCCTCGGCAGCATCCACCACGCTGGACGCCAACCGCCGTGAACCGTTTGACCCGGAATACCTGACGCAATTGGCGGTAGCGGCCGAGCGCGCGGCCAACTACTGGCAGACGGTACTGGACGAGAACGCCATCCGCTATATCACCACCCGCGTGGGTATGTCCGGCGTGGTCGACCCTGCCGATGACGAGGAGGCCGCCGACCTGCTGGACAATACCGACGCTGGCAGCGGCACGGACTACCGCACAAAAATCGACGATGGTGAGGCATTTTTGGTCAAGGTCAGCTTCTATGTCGTCTACTCGCCCGAGGCTGACTACGGCGGCCCCCAGTACCCCGACGGCACCAACAGCATCTACGTGTTTACCCCGGTGGACGACGCCCGGCCCTGCGAGGCCATCAGCGGCTGGTACAGTACCGACAGCACCGCCGCCATCCCGGAACTGAGCGACGAGGCCCGCGAGTTGAACTTGAACGAGTGGCAGCACACGATGCTGGTGCACCAGTGCCGCGCCCTGGCCGCGGCGGGCATCACCGATTTTGCCGCCCCTGCCGACTGGACCGAGGAGCAGACGGCCTATTACCTCGCCGCCCGCAGCCGGGACTACGGCCCCAACCTGCTGGGCTTTACGGCGGAACAGGCCAACCGATTGCTGACCATCGACTTTACCGCTGAGGACGATTGGAGCAGTAACGCCCGCTTTTTTGCCATCGATTGGCCCGGCACCACCGCCACCGCCGACGACCTGCCCGAAACGCCCGCCTACACCTGGGCGTATGCCAACAACAACGGCACCATCACCGCCACCGGCAGCGTGGACGGCACCCCCGCCGTGCAGTACACCTTTTCCATTTATAATGGCAGTGATTTAAAATGGGACGCCCGCACCGTGTGCACCGGGGGAAAGAGCCTGTAAGTCAACACAAAAAAATACTTGACATCGCCCCAAAAATCCGCTATAATATTTCAGCAATCGTTCAGATGGCTGCTCCGCCCGCACAGGATGGTGGACGCTGGTAGCCGCAATTCGGAGATTGTGATGAGCACATATATCAAGTATGGCTCCCGTTATCATAATCGAGAAAGAGGTGAAAATACCATGAAGCAGGGCATCCATCCGAACTATGTGGACTGCACCATCACTTGCGCCTGCGGCAACGTGATTCACACCCGTGACACCAAGCCGGAGATCCACGTCGAAGTTTGCAGCAAGTGCCATCCGTTCTACACCGGCAAGCAGAAGCTGGTCGATACCGGTGGCCGCGTCGAGCGTTTCAAGCGCCGTTTTGCCAAGTCCGGCAAGTAATTTTTCCAAAGCTTTTGACCCCAGATGGCGACATCTGGGGTTTTTTGATGTGTAATCGAAAGGGAGCCGCCATGCCTGACTACAAGACCCTGCGGGGAACCTCGACCTTTACGTACGAGGAAAAGCGCAGCCGCTTTATCGCCACCGCCGCCTTTGCCGATACCGAGGAAAAGGCTCTGGCTGTGCTGAACGCCGTGCGCGCCGCCAACCGCACCGCGCGGCATAACGTCTACGCCTACGTGCTGCAAAACGGCCGCACCCGCTACTCCGACGACGGCGAACCCGCCAAGACGGCCGGCACCCCGGTGCTGGAGACCATCGGCCACGCGGGCGTGTCGGACGTGATCGTAGTCGTCACGCGGTATTTCGGCGGTATCCTGCTGGGCACCGGCGGCCTGGTGCGCGCCTACACGGCGGCGGCCGGCGGCGCACTGCAAAATGCCGAACTTGTCAGCATGCGGCTGGTGGTGGACTGCCGCCTGCGGGTGCCCTACGCCCAGTTCGAGCAGGCCCAGCGCATTATCGCTGCGGCCGGGGCCAAGCCGGAGGAGCCCGTGTTTGACGATGCCGTTACCCTGCTTTGGCGGATGCCTGCCGGGGAGGAAGGCCCCCTGTGTGCCAAGCTGACCGAACTGACCCGCGGCAGCGCCGAAGTCACCGTTTCGGCAGCGATGTACGCACCGTTTTGATTTTTGCTGCGGCTTTTCAGGGCCTGGATTCCTCTACGCCTTTTTGTAGGGGCCGATGCTCGTCATCGGCCCCTACAGCCTCATGCAAGGTGGTATTGCAGGGAGAGGGGCTTGCCCCCTTCCGCAGAACCGACTTTGAATTTTTTCAAAAAATTCCGCATAAAAAAAGAGTATTTCGCCAAGTTTTATCGTATTTATATATAGAGGGAAAAATAAGGCAGAACTGCCCCCGTGCGCCGCAGCTGCAGAACGGCGCAAAAGCAGGGCTGCCATAAGCCGGAAAGGGGGCTGCTGACCATGACCATCCGCGAAGAGACCCAGGCGATCGAGCGCCAGACCCTGAGCCGCTACGCCACCCTGAGCCAATCCACCCGGGGCCGCCGCCGCCCGGAGGACGAGGACCCCATCCGCCCGTGCTACCAGCGGGACCGCGACCGCATTATCCACTGCAAGGCGTTCCGCCGCCTGAAGCAGAAGACCCAAGTCTTTCTTTCGCCCGAGGGGGACCATTACCGCACCCGGCTGACCCACACGCTGGAGGTCGCGCAGATCGCCCGCACCATCGCTCGCGCCCTGCGGCTGAACGAGGATCTGACCGAGGCCATCGCCCTGGGCCACGACCTGGGCCATACCCCCTTTGGCCACGCGGGGGAGCGCGCGCTGAACCGCCTGTGCCCAGGCGGCTTTACCCACTACCGCCAAAGCCTGCGGGTGGTGGATTTCCTGGAAAAAGACGGCAGGGGCCTCAACCTGACCTGGGAGGTGCGCAACGGCATCGTTACCCACACCACCGGCGCTTGGGCCCGCACGCCTGAGGGCTGCGTGGTGCGCCGCGCGGACCACATCGCCTTTTTGAACCACGACATCGAGGATGCCGTCACCGCCGGTGTGCTGGATCCACGCCAGCTCCCGCCAGAAGCCGTGGCCGTGCTGGGCACCACCAAGTCCCAGCGCATCACCACGATGATAACGGATTTGATCGAGCACAGCCAGAACGGCCGCATCAACTTTTCGCCCGAAGTCGACGCCGCCTACGCCGTGCTGAAGGACTTCATGTACAGTACGGTCTACGTGGACAAGGAAGCCAAGCGCGAGGAAAAAAAGGTGGACAAGCTCGTGGCCGAGTTGTACGAGCGCCTGTGCGAGGAGCCGACCCTGATGCCCAACTTCTACCTGCAGATCGCCTACAACGAGGGCGTCGACCGCGCCGTGACCGATTACATCAGCGGCATGAGCGATGAATTCGCCACCCGGCTTTTTGAGGATCTGTTTGTCCCCCAAAAGTGGACGGTTTTATGATTTTGTTTTAAGTGGGCGGCTTTTGCCTGCCGCCGCAAGGTGGCGGCATCCGGCAATTGCTAACAAAAAATAAAGCAAAAAGGAGGTGTCCCACGCAGGTATGATCCCCCAGGAATACATCCAGGAAGTCGTTCGCCGCAACGATATTGAGGACATCGTAGGCCAATACGTCCAGCTCCGCCGCCGCGGGCGCACCCTCACCGGCCTTTGCCCGTTCCATAACGAAAAAACGCCTTCTTTCGTGGTTTATCCGGACACCCAGAGCTTTTACTGCTTCGGCTGCGGCGCGGCAGGGGACGTTATCAGCTTTGTGCGCAAGTACAATAACCTCGGCTATGTCGAGACCGTCAAACAGCTGGCCAGCCGTGCAGGCATGCCCCTGCCCGAGGAGGACGATAAGGAATCCCGCGCCCGGCAGCGCCTCTTAGAGATCAATCGCTGCGCCGCCCGCTACTTTTACGAGCAGCTCAACGCCCGCACGCCCGAAGCCGCCCTGGCCCGCCGCTACTGGCGGGAAAAGCGCGGCCTGTCCGACGCCGCCATCCGCCGCTTCGGTCTGGGCTACGCGCCCGAGGATTTCACAGGCCTGCTGCATTACCTGCGCCGCCTCGGCTTCTCCGAGGAAGAGCTGGAATACTCCGGCCTCGTCAAGCGCAGCGCCAAGGGCAATCTCTACGACATCTTCCGCCACCGCGTCATGGTGCCCATCATCGATGTGCGCGGGGCCATCATCGCCTTCGGCGGCCGTGTGCTGGACGACTCCAAACCCAAGTACATCAACAGCCCCGAGACGATGGTGTACAAAAAGTCCCGCACGCTGTTTGCCCTGAATGTGGCCAAAAAATCGCCGAATAAACGTTATATTTTGTGCGAGGGCTACATGGACGTCATCTCGATGCACGAGGCTGGGTTTGACACCGCCGTCTGCGCCTGCGGTACCGCCTTGACGCCCGAACAGGTCAAGCTGCTGACTGAATACGCCGACGAAGTGGTGCTGAGTTATGACTCCGATGAGGCGGGTCAGAAGGCCACCGCCCGCAGCCTGGCCATGTTCACCGACGCCGACATCAAGGTGCGGGTGCTGAGCTACCAGGGCGCTAAAGACCCGGACGAGTTCATCAAAAAATACGGCAAGGAGCGGTTCGCCATGCTGCTGGACGGCAGCGCTGACCCGACGGAGTTCCAGCTGAAAAAGGCTGCCGCCAACTATGACCTGCGGGATTCGGCCGGGCGGCTGAACTACCTCAAGGACGCCATCGACATCCTGGCCCGCAAGGGCGTTACCCCCACAGCGCGGGACGTCTACGCAGGCCGCCTGGCCGAGGAGACCGGCGTGGGTAAAAAGGCGATCTTGGAGCAGATGAACGATGTGCTGCGCAGCACCCAGCGCCGCGACCGCCGCAAAGAGCAGCGCGACCTGGCCGGGCAGGGCAATGCCGCCGACATCCGGGTGCCCTACAGCGCCGGGGGAGATGCCGCTTTGGGTGCCGCCAGTGCCGGGCGGCAACTCATCGCCGCGCTGCTGCAAAGCCCCGAAAAGATCCCCTATGTGCGCCAGCGGTTGAACATGGACGCCGTGGTCCTGCCCGAAATGCAGGAGGCCCTGCGGGCTATTTTCCGCTGTGCGGACGAGCAGCTGCCGGTGAACATCACCAGCCTGCAGCAGATGTTGGACGATAAGCCGATGGCCGAAGTCAACCGCGCCCAGGCCGTCAACGCCGGGCACCCCCTCCAGCAGGAGGACATTGACATGTACCTGGAACGGCTGGACAACGCCAAGCCCATCAGCCAGACCGTCAAAGGCACTACCAACGACCAGTTTTTAAGCGCCTTCTCGAAACTCCGCAAGGAAAAAGGCGCGGCCGACCCGCCCCAATCTGATTGAAGAATTTCTCTCAAACATCCGTGTTCATATAAAAAACCAAAGGAGAACGTACTTATGGCAGAAAAGAAAGATTCTATCCGCAGCTTGATCGAGACCGGCCGCCGTGCCGGCAAGCTGACCAACAGCGAGATCAGCGACGCGATGGAGGAGAGCGGTCACGTCCTGGACGTGGAGCAGATGGAAAAGCTCTACGAGGAACTGGAGAGCAACGGTATCGAGGTCATCGATGATGACCCCGTCAGCGATGTGGACGCCAGCCTGCTGAGCGGCACCACCGAGGAAGGCGCCGACGACTTCGACGACGCCCTGAATACCGACGGCATTACCATCGACGACCCCGTCAAGGTCTACCTGAAAGAGATCGGCCGCGTGCCCCTGCTGACCCCCGAGGAGGAGATCGACCTGGCCCTGAAAATTCAGGCCGGCGGCCCCGAGGGCGAGAAAGCCAAAAAGCGCCTGAGCGAAGCCAACCTGCGTCTGGTCGTTTCCATCGCCAAGCGTTACGTCGGCCGCGGCATGCAGTTCCTGGACCTGATCCAGGAGGGCAATCTGGGCCTTATCAAGGCGGTGGAAAAATTCGACCACACCAAGGGCTTTAAGTTTTCCACCTACGCCACCTGGTGGATCCGGCAGGCCATTACCCGCGCCATTGCCGATCAGGCCCGTACCATCCGCATCCCGGTGCATATGGTGGAGACCATCAACAAGGTGAAGAAGGTGAACAGCCAGCTGCTGCATAAGAACGGCCATGACCCCAGCGCCGAGGAAATTGCCGAGCGCCTGGAGATGCCGGTGGAGAAGGTGCGCGAGATCATGCGTGTGGCCCAGGAGCCTGTCAGCCTGGAGACCCCCATCGGTGAGGAGGAGGACAGCCATCTGGGCGACTTCATCCCCGACGAGGACGCCCCCGTGCCCGCCGAGGCCGCCAGCCAGACCCTGCTGAAAGAGCAGTTGGCCGACGTGCTGAAGACCCTGACCCCCCGTGAGGAGAAGGTCCTGCGCCTGCGCTTTGGCCTGGAGGATGGCCGCCCCCGCACGCTGGAAGAGGTCGGCAAGGAGTTCAACGTCACCCGGGAACGCATCCGGCAGATAGAGGCCAAGGCCCTGCGCAAGCTGCGCCACCCCAGCCGCAGCAAAAAACTGCGCGACTTCCTGGATTGATTTGACAGCATAATATAGCAAGAGCCGCTCCCTTCCATTGGAAGGGAGCGGTTCTTTTGTGTAGATGTTTTGGAACTTACAGCTCCTCGCCGTTGGTCTCGATCACTTTACGGTACCAATCGAAGCTGTCTTTTTTATACCGCTTGAAGCTGCCGTGGCCCTGGTCGTCACAATCGACGTAGATGAAACCGTAGCGCTTGGCCATCTCGCCGGTGGAGGCGGAGACCAGGTCGATGCAGCCCCACATGGTGTAGCCGAACAGGTCCACGCCGTCCTCCTCGACAGCCTGCTTCATGGCGCGGATGTGCCGCTGCAGGTAGTCGATGCGGTAGGGGTCGTGGATGCTGCCGTCAGCTTCCAGCGCGTCCCGGGCGCCCAGGCCGTTCTCCACGATGATGATGGGCAGATCATACCGGCTCTCAATCTCGTTGAGGGTGTAGCGCAGGCCGTCCGGGTCGACCTGCCAGCCCCACTGGCTGGACTCCAGGTACGGGTTCTTCGCGCCGCCCAGCAGGTTGCCGGAGGCCTGAGCCGCATTGGGGTCGACCGTCACGCAGTTGGTCTGATAGTAGGAGAGGGAGAAGAAATCCACCGTGCCGCGGCGCAGGGTCTCGCGGTCCTCATCGGTGATCTCCAGATGGATGCCGTTTTTCTCCCAGAAGCTCTGGGCGTAGTAGGGGTAGGCACCGCGGCACTGCACATCGGCACAGTACCAGTTGAACTGCCGCCAGTTCTGCTGGAATTCCAGCATGTCCTTGGGGTTGCAGGTCAAGGGGTAGACGGGCATCATGGCGATCATGTTGCCGATCTTCGCCTCTGGATCCAGCTCATGCCCGGCCAGCACGGTGCGGGCGCTGGCCACAAGCTGGTGATGCAGCGCCTGATACCGCACCTGCACATCATCCACCTGATGCAGGAAATCCCGCGTGCCCTCGTTGCGGATGCCCAGGGACATGTAGTTGCCCAGGGGCAGGGTGCCGCAGTTGATCTCGTTGAAGGTCAGGTAGTACCGCACCTTGCCCTTGAAGTGGGAAATCACCGTACGGGCGTAACGCTCAAACAGCGCGATCACCTCGCGGGAGGCCCAGCCGTTGTACTTGTTGACCAGGTGCAGCGGCATCTCGTAGTGGGACAGGGTCACGATCGGCTCAATGCCGTGGGCTTTCAGCTCGTCAAAGACGTCATCGTAGAACTGCAGGCCGGCCGGGTTCGGCTCGGTCTCCTCGCCGGTGGGGAAGATGCGGCTCCACGCGATGGACATGCGGTAGGCTTTAAAGCCCATCTCGTCCATCAGGGCGATGTCCTCTTTATAATGGTGGTAAAAGTCGCTGGCGGTGCGGTTGGGGTAGGTCAGGCCCGGCTCGGTGTCAGGTGTGATCTGACGGGGAAAGGTATGCGTCCCGGCAGAAAGCATATCCGCCTCGCTGGGGCCCTTTCCGCCCTCCTGCCAGCCGCCCTCGATCTGGTTGGCGGCGGTGGCACCGCCCCAGAGAAAGTCTTTGCAAAACGGCATAAAAAAGCATCCTTTCAGGAGAAAATTACTTGTTGGCAGCTTCGGGCTTGTACAGGACGCCAGGTGGCTGCGAAGGTGGCCACAGCGCCCACCAGCACGGAGATGACCATGAACAGCAGGTTGTTGGGCTTGTCAGCGCTGACGAACAGCGGCAGGGCGATGACAGAGGAAGCACCCGCAAAGGCATAGATAGCGGTCTTGAGCAGACCTGCCACGCAACCGCCGATGGCAGAACCGATCATGGCGCCGTACATGGGGGTCTTGTACTTCAGGTTGATGGCGTACATGGCAGGCTCGGTAACACCGGCCACAACAGCGGTGACAGCGGTGGAGAAGCCGGTGGACTTCAGGTTGGTGTCCTTGGTTTTGAGAGCGACAGCCAGTGCGGCAATGCCCTGATCGATGTTGGAGATGATCAGTGCGGGGAAGAAGATGGGCTCGTACAGGGGGTCAACGGTCAGCATCTGCATCAGGTAGGGAACAAAGGCACCGTGCATACCGGTCATGATAACGAACGGCATCACAGCGGCAAAGGCGGCCACACCGATGAAGCCCAGGGTGTTGTACAGCCACAGGACGAAGGTGCTCAGGTAGGTGCCCAGGAAAGAACCGATGGGGCCGAGGACGCAGTAGGCCAGGGGGATCATGACGATGATGGTCAGCAGCGGCTCCAGCACGGAACGCAGGATGTCAGGGGAGTGCTTGGCAAAGAACTTCTCGATGGGGGCCATGACGGCGCAGCACAGGATGATGGGGAAGATGGTGCTGGAGTAGCTCACGCCGTACACGGGGATACCCAGGAAGTTGAAGGCGGTGCCGTCGCTGACGCCGCTGGCAAAGGACGGGTAGATCAGCAGGCCGCCGATGACCATGCCCAAGGCGGGGTTGGCACCAAACTTCTTGGCGGCGAATGCGCCGATCATGATGGGCAGGAAGTAGAAGCCAGCGTCACCGGCAAAGGTGAGCAGCTGGTATGTGCCGCTGTCGGCGGGCACGCCGGCCATGTCCATCAGGATTAGGATGACCTTGATCATGCCGCAGCCAATCAGAGCGGGGATAAGCGGGGTCAGCGAGCCGGAGATGCCGTCGAAGATTTTGTCGATGACAGCCTTGACCCCCTTCTTCTGGGCGGGCTTTTCATCGTCCAGCTTCTCGTCCACGGATTTCTCCACGGCGAAGCCGTTCTTCTCGCAAATCAGGCGGTAGGCATCGTTGACAGCCTGGCCGATGATGATCTGGTACTGGCCGTTCTGCCACTGGGAGCCGAGAACACCGGGCAGTTTTTCGATTTCGTCTTTTTTAACGGCGGACTCGTCCTTCACGTTAAAACGCAGGCGGGTCACGCAGTGGGTAAAGAACTGGACATTGGCTTTGCCGCCGACAAGACCAACGATCTTGTCAGAAAGCTCCTGATATTTCTGTGCCATTATTGGTTCCTCTTTCTTGATTTTCAGTGTGTTTGGTATATCTGTACAAAGGGTGCGCGCTTCCCTTTATTACATGCGAGGTTAAGCCTGCTCGCGGGAGCAGAACCGTTCGATATGAAGCATGAGATAGGACATTTCCTCGCTTCCCAGGTTCTTGCCGGTCTTTTGCTGCAGGTAGGTGCGGACATCCTCCGCACACAGGTAAGTCTCTCTATACTCCTGTTTCAGATTGTTGAAGAGTTTGTCGTTGTTGTTTTCCAGTGTCTCGTTGTTGCGGATGCGGGCCAGCAGGTATTCCATGTGGGTGATAAAGCGGCTGGCGTTGAAGCCAGAACGGTCAATAGTGATGTTCTCCCGCTTTTCGATCAGGCCGATGACATCGCTGATCATCGTGCTGGCGTCGAGGAAATCGGCCTTCGGGGCCACGGAGTTCTCGGCGTTGATGAGATGCAGCGCAATGGCGGCGGCTTCTTCTTTGGGCAGGCGCACACCGAAGCGCTGGTTGATGCACGCCACAGCCTGGGTGGCAACCTTGTACTCTGCTTCGTGCAGGTAAGCCAGGTTGCCGACGTAGGGCGGCTTGATGTGGATGTTTTTCTTGTAGCGGTCGATGGCAAAGTTGATGTGGTCCGCCAGGGTGATGACCAGGTTGCGGTTGAAATCGGCATCGATGCTGTTGGCGGCCAGATCAACGAGCATACCCGAGACATCGAAGATCTCCTTGGGGATCTCTTTCAGCAGGCCCTGGTATTCGGGGCTGATGCCGTAGTAGGTGCGCTCAATAACCGAGAGGTCCTGTCAGCTCGTATGGGATGGGCTTGAAGCCGATGCCCTTGCCAAAGGCGATGAGCTCACGCTGGTTGCCGTCCAGGCACAGCGCCACATTATTGTTGATCTTTTTGATGACTTTCATGGGCTCACCTTCCTTATACGGGGTAAAATGAACATGCGGGCAAAAAAATAAGACACGACCATACAGGTGCATTTTCTGCATCTGTCAATGGTCATGCCTCCCGAAGAGTAACAATCCGTTAATGTATGTTCATTTTTCATTCATATTCTACGATGTCCCCCAAAAAAAGTCAATCGGCGAACTCGCACAAAAAAATGAACGTATTCTTGTGCATATTGCTATTGCGTGACTTGGACAGCCTTATTTTGCCGTCCGGCAATACACCTCGATCGCCTTGATGGCAAACTCGGCGGTGCCGGGGCCACCGGCGGTGTTGATGTTTTGGGTAAACGCGCCGCCTGCGGTGTACAGCTGGCCGAGCTGGCCCAAAATGGTTTTGGAGCAGGTGTAGTAATGCTTGCTGATAAAATCTTGCAGCTTCTTCACCTGGGCCTGCACGGCGGGGGCGGCAGGGTCCACGCTTTGCATCTTACCGAAAGCTGCAATGATTTCCATCAGCTGGCCGCCCATAGCGGAAACCTCTTTTTCCGTCTTGAGGGCGGTTTTTTGCTCAAACTCTTTGTACTCCGGCGTGGCGCTCCACTGCTGCTTGGCCAGGGCGGCGTAGTCCTTGATCTTCTGTGTATCAAATGCGGTAAAATCCATAATGGTTCCTCCTGTGGTTTGTGTCTTTTCCGCAAGGGCGATGAGATCCTCGATATGCTGTCGCTTCAGCTTCAGCAGTTCGATCTGCTGCTCCAACGCCTTTTCTCGGTCGAAGGCGGAATTAGACAGGATCCGCTGAATGTCTTTCAGCGAAAATTCCAATTCCCGGAACAACAGGATTTGCTGCAAACGTTCCAGCGCTGTATCGTCATACAGGCGGTAGCCGCTGTCGGTGTGCCCGGCGGCGGGCAGCAGGCCGATCTGGTCGTAATAGTGCAGCGCGCGTATACTCACGCCGGTCAGGCGGCTGACTTCGTTTACGGTCATCATGGGGGGGCACCTCACTTTCCCTTGCGGTAAGTATAGCATACACTATGACGCAGCGTAAGGGTCAAGGCGGAAAATAGGGGAAGGTACGTGAAAAAAATTCATCTTGAAGTTTTATCTCATTTGTGCTACACTTGTGGTCGTGTGAGAAACAACCCGGAGGGACGTAGGAAAAATGGAAAACGAAAAAAGAAGCAGCTTTTCCGGCAGGCTGGGCTTTGTGCTCTCGGCAGCCGGGGCGTCGGTGGGACTGGGCAATATCTGGCGGTTCCCGTACCTGGCGGCCAAATATGGCGGCGGAATCTTCCTTTTGATTTATATCGTGCTGGCGCTTACCTTTGGCTACACGATGATCATGGCCGAAACGGCCCTGGGCCGCATGACCGGCAAAAGCCCGGTGGGCGCTTACGCCAGCTTTGCTAAGCCGGGCAAGCGCGGCGGGTTCTTAGGCTTCGGCGGCTGGATCAACGCCATCATCCCGGTGCTGATCGTACCGTATTACTCGGTCATCGGCGGCTGGGTCATTCGGTATCTGGTGGGGTATCTCGCCGGCCAAAGCCAGGCGCTGGCGGCGGACGGCTTCTTCTCAGATTTCATTTCCAACGGTGCTGTAACAGAGATCTGCTTCCTGGCCTTTGCGCTGTTCACGCTGGGCATCATCTTTGCGGGTGTGCGCAACGGCGTCGAGCGTGTCTCCAAAGTAATGATGCCGGTGCTGGTGGTGCTGTCGGTCATTATCACTGCCTACTCTGTCACGCGGCCGGGAGCGCTGGCGGGCGTCAAGTATTTCCTGGTGCCGAACCCCGCCAACTTCAGCTGGATGACGGTGGTCACGGCGATGGGGCAGATGTTCTACTCGCTGTCCATCGCCATGGGCATCCTGGTCACTTTCGGTTCCTATATGAAAAAGGATGTCTCCATCGAGAACGCGACCCAGAACGTCGAGGTGTTCGACACGATCATCGCCGTCATGGCGGGCCTGATGATCATTCCGGCAGTGTTTGCCTTCTCCGATGGCGACCCGGACAACCTGCAGGCGGGGCCCGCGTTGATGTTCATTACGCTCCCCAAAGTTTTTGCCAGCATGGGCCTGGGCAGCGCGGTGGGCGTGCTGTTCTTTGTGCTGGTGCTGTTTGCAGCGGTCACCAGCTCCATCGCGCTGACCGAAAGCGCGGTCTCCACCTTCCAGGATGAGCTGGGCTGGAGCCGCCGCAAGGCCACAGTGCTGGTGGGTGTTATCATGGTAGGGCTGGGCACGCTGTCCAGCCTGGGCTACGGCCCGCTGGCCGGGGTGACGGTGCTGGGCATGCAGTTCCTCGATTTCTTCGACTTCCTTACCAACTCGGTGATGATGCCGATCGCGGCCATCGCTACCTGCCTGCTGGTGTCCCGCGTGGTAGGCGTTGAGCGCATCGAACACGAGGTCACCCTCGAGGGCGGGAGCTTCCGCCGGAAGAAGGTCTTCAACTTTATGATCCGCTGGCTCTGCCCGGTGTTCGCGGCGATCATTCTGGCCAGTTCCGTGGCCAATGCGTTTGGGATCATTGCTATGTAAAACAGGGGACAGACTCCCCGTGCTCTATCCAACACAACATCTTGCGCCTCCTCTTTTGAGGGGGCGCTTTTCTTTCAGAGCGCGATTGTCAAGAGCAATCCTGCGCAAAAAGGTGTCCACATCCTTGTGAAAACTGCCCAAAAGCGGGGAATATAGCACCCGTTACGGATTTGTCAACCCCTGCAAAACAGTGCAAAATCGTCAATATGCCGAAATTTTGTTACACTCGCCCAGGCGTTCGACGACCAAGAAAAACTTCGCAAAAAAGCCGAAAAAGCCTTGACAGCAAGCCTTTTACCATGTATACTGAAACAGTATCACAAAAATGGAATAGAGCGCCCTAAAGGGATTTTGCAAAAACGACAAAATTCAAAAGTTTGTGAAAAACGACGAATATACATCGCTTTCGCACAGCTCCTTTGGGTCAGCTTTTACCGACTTTGTCAATCTACGGAATAGGAGTGGTCGCGTTTTATGGTAAAGGTCAAGCCCGTACAAAACGGCAGAACGACCCGCATGAGCTTTTCCCGCATCAACGAAGTGATTGGCATGCCCAATCTGATCGAGATCCAGAAAAACTCTTACAACTGGTTCCTGGAGGAAGGTCTGCACGAAGTCTTCCACGATATTGCCGCTATCGAGGACTATACCGGCAATCTCGTGCTGGAGTTTGTGGACTACCGCCTGGACAAAAACCCCAAGTACACCATTAAAGAATGTAAGGAACGGGACGCTACGTATGCAGCGCCCCTGTACGTCACTGCCCGTCTGTTCAATAAGCAGACCGGCGAGGTCAAGGAGCAGGAGATCTTCATGGGCGACTTCCCGCTCATGACCGATTCCGGCACCTTTATCTCCAATGGTGCCGAGCGTGCAATCGTTTCCCAGTTGGTTCGTTCTCCCGGCGTGTTCTACGGCTCCAGCAAGGACCGTACCGGCAAGGACCTGTTCACCGCCACCATGAACCCCAACCGCGGTGCCTGGCTGGAGTACGAGACCGACTCCCAGGATGTTTTCTATGTCCGCATCGATAAGAACCGCAAGCTGCCTGTCACGACCCTGATCCGTGCCCTGGGCCTGTCCACCGATGAGCAGATCAAGCAGTTCTTCGGCGATTCCGAGCCGAAGATCAACGCTTCTCTCGAAAAGGACATCACCCATAATACCGAGGAAGGCCTGCTGGAAGTCTACCGCAAGCTGCGCCCCGGCGAGCCCCCGACGGTCGAAAGCTCCCGCGCCCATCTGGACGCCCTGTTCTTCGACCCGCGCCGCTACGACCTGGCACGTTTCGGCCGTTATAAGATGAACAACAAGCTCGCGCTCGCCCGCCGTATTGCCGGTTACAAGGCCGCCGAGGACATCATTGCCCCCCTGACCGGCGAACTGCTGGCCGCCAAGGGCGAGAAGATCAACCTGGCCAAGGCCAACGAGATCGATGCCGCCGGTGTTACCCGCGTCACCGTTCTGGTGGAGAGGAAGGGCCAGGAGGCTTACCCCGTCATCGTCATCTCCAACGGCTGCGTGGACGCCCAGCCCTTCTTCAGCTTCGATGTCGATGCTGAGGCTGGCATCAACGAGCGCGCCAACTTCGCCGAGATTCGCAAGATCCTTGAGGCCACCTCTGACCCCGAGGAGCAGAAGGAGCTGCTGCGCCAGAATCACGATGTTCTGATCAGCCGCACCGTCACCGTCGATGACATCTTCGCTTCCATCAACTACCTGCTGGGCCTTGACCACGGTATCGGCGTGACCGACGAGATCGACCACCTGGGCAACCGTCGTGTCCGCAGCGTCGGCGAGCTGCTGCAGAACCAGTTCCGCATCGGCTTCTCCCGCATGGAGCGCGTCATCCGTGAGCGTATGACCCTGCAGAACCAGGAGAACGGCGAGATCACCCCGCAGAGCCTGGTCAACATCCGCCCCGTTGTGGCCGCTATCAAAGAGTTCATCGGCTCCAGCCCGCTGTCTCAGTTCATGGACCAGAACAACCCCCTGGCCGAGCTGACCCACAAGCGTCGTCTGTCTGCCCTGGGACCCCGGCGGTCTGTCCCGTGACCGCGCAGGTTTCGAGGTCCGTGACGTTCATTACACCCACTACGGCCGTCTGTGCCCGATCGAGACCCCTGAAGGTCCCAACATCGGTCTGATCTCCTACCTGGCTACCTACGCCAAGATCAACAAGTACGGCTTTGTCGAGGCCCCGTACCGCAAGGTCGATAAGGCTACCGGCACCGTCACCGACGAGGTCGTCTACATGACTGCCGACGTCGAGGACGAATATATCGTTGCCCAGGCTAACGAGCCGCTGGACGAGAACAACCACTTCGTCCGTCCCCGCGTTTCCGGCCGTCACCGCAACGACATCCAGGAGTTCGACGCTTCTCAGGTCGACTTCATGGACGTTTCTCCCCGTATGATGGTTTCCGTCGCTACGGCCTGCATCCCGTTCCTGGAGAACGACGACTGTAACCGTGCCCTGATGGGCTCTAACATGCAGCGTCAGGCCGTGCCTCTGATGGTCACCCAGCAGCCCATCGTTGCTACCGGTATGGAGTACAAGGCTGCTACCGACTCCGGCGTCTGCATCCTGGCTGCCCGCGAAGGCACCGTTGAGTTTGTCGACGCCGAGAAGATCGTCGTGCGCTGCCCGGACGGTTCTGCCGACACCTATGAGCTGATCAAGTTCATGCGCTCCAACCAGGGCAACTGCAACAACCAGCGCCCCATCGTCAATGTTGGCGATGTCGTCAAGGCAGGCGACGTGCTGGCTGACGGTCCCGCCACCAAGAATGGCGAGATCAGCCTGGGCAAGAACGCCCTGATCGGCTTCATGACCTGGGAAGGCTACAACTACGAGGACGCCGTTCTGCTGAACGAGAAGCTGGTGCGGGACGACCTGTACACCTCCATCCACATCGAGGAATATGAGACCGAAGCCCGCGACACCAAGCTGGGACCCGGAGGAGATCACTCGTGACATCCCCAACGTCGGCGACGACGCCCTGAAAGACCTGGATGACCGCGGCATCATCCGCATCGGTGCCGAGGTCAAGACCGGCGACATCCTGGTCGGCAAGGTCACCCCGAAGGGTGAGACCGAGCTGACCGCCGAGGAGCGCCTGCTGCGCGCCATCTTCGGTGAGAAGGCCCGCGAAGTCCGCGATACTTCTCTGCGCGTGCCCCACGGTGCTTACGGTATCGTGGTCGACGTCAAGGTCTTTACCCCCGAGAACAGCGACGAGCTGCAGCCCGGCGTGCGTATGTGCGTGCGCTGCTACATCGCCCAGAAGCGTAAGATCAGCGTTGGCGATAAGATGGCTGGCCGTCATGGCAACAAGGGTGTCGTTTCCCGCATCCTGCCGCAGGAGGACATGCCCTTCCTGCCCGACGGCACCCCGCTGGACATCGTGCTGAACCCCCTGGGCGTTCCTTCCCGTATGAACATCGGTCAGGTGCTGGAAGTCAACCTGGGCTACGTTGCCAAGGCTCTGGGCTGGAAGGTCCAGACCCCCGTCTTCGACGGCGCCCACGAAGCCGACCTGCGTGACTGCTTCGCCGAGGCCCGCGAGAAGTGGCACGGCGAGAACGCCCCCGAGTATCCGACCAAGCTGCCCCGCCTGATGGGTGAGAACGGCCACATCATTGATTTCTCCAAGATCGATCTGACCGACGACGGCAAGACCACCGTTTACGATGGCCGTACCGGCGAGAAGTTCCCCAGCAAGGTCACGGTCGGCTATATGTACTACCTCAAGCTGCATCACCTGGTCGATGATAAGATCCATGCCCGTTCCACCGGCCCGTACAGCATGGTCACCCAGCAGCCTCTGGGCGGCAAGGCACAGTTCGGCGGCCAGCGCTTCGGCGAGATGGAAGTCTGGGCGCTGGAAGCTTACGGCGCCGCTTACACCCTGCAGGAGATCCTGACCATCAAATCCGACGATGTCGTGGGCCGTGTCAAGACCTACGAGGCCATCGTCAAGGGCGATCCCATCCCGCGTCCCGGCATCCCCGAGAGCTTCCGCGTTATGCTCAAGGAGCTGCAGAGCCTTGGCCTGGATATCGTTGTGCAGGATAAGGAAGGCAACGCCGTTGACATGCGTCAGGAATTTGACGACGATGACAGCAGCTTTGAAAACAGCGATTACGACCTGGGCGATAATGTCATGGTCGAAAGCGAGCTGCAGGATGAGTACAGCGTCAAGGATGCCGATGAAGGCTTTGATGATGATCTGGACGAGGATGCCGGCCCCAGCGCTGAGGATCTCGCTGCGATCGAGTCTGATTCCTTCGACGATTGATCGCTGAATCGTGTGTCATATTGAATTTGAGAGGGTTCGCTGAATGGAAAATAAAGAATTCGATTCTATTAAGATCGGCCTTGCCTCCCCCGGACCAGATCCGTGCCTGGAGCTATGGTGAAGTCACCAAGCCCGAAACCATCAACTATCGTACCCTGAAGCCCGAAAAAGACGGCCTGTACTGCGAGCGCATCTTCGGCCCGACGAAGGACTGGGAGTGCCACTGCGGTAAGTACAAGCGCATCCGCTACAAGGGTAAGATCTGCGATAAGTGCGGTGTTGAAGTCACCCGCGCCAAGGTCCGCCGTGAGCGCATGGGCCACATCGAGCTGGCTGCACCCGTTTCGCACATCTGGTATTTCAAGGGTATCCCCAGCCGTATCGGCCTGATGCTGGACATCAGCCCCCGTCAGCTGGATAAAGTCCTCTACTTCGCCAACTACATCGTTACCGACCCCGGTTTCACCCCCGCTGGAGAAAAACAGCTGCTGACCGAGCGCGAGTACAAGGAGATGCGCGAAAAAGTACGAGGATACGTTTGAAGCCGGCATGGGTGCTGAAGCCATCCAGAAGCTGCTGGCTGAGATCGACCTCGAAAAGCTCTCTGCTGAGCTGCGCGAGGAACTGGAGCATGCCAACGGCCAGAAGCGCGTCCGCCTGCTGAAGCGTCTCGAGTGCGTCGAGAGCTTCCTGGAGAGCAACCAGCGCCCCGAGTGGATGATCATGACGGTCATCCCCGTGATCCCGCCGGATCTGCGCCCGTTGCTGCAGCTGGATGGCGGCCGCTTCGCCACCTCCGACCTGAACGATCTGTATCGCCGTGTCATCAACCGCAACAACCGTCTGCGCCGCCTGCTGGAGTTGGGGGCGCCCGACATCATCGTGCGCAACGAGAAGCGTATGCTGCAGGAAGCTGTCGATGCCTTGATCGATAACGGCCGCCGCGGCCGCCCGGTCACCGGCGCCAACAACCGTGCTCTGAAATCCCTGAGCGATATGCTGAAGGGTAAGCAGGGACGCTTCCGCCAGAACCTGCTGGGCAAGCGTGTTGACTACTCCGGCCGTTCCGTTATCGTCGTCGGCCCCGAGCTGAAGATGTATCAGTGCGGTCTGCCCAAGGAGATGGCTCTCGAACTGTTCAAGCCCTTCGTCATGAAGGACCTGGTCGAGAAGGAGAAGGCCAACAACATCAAGTCCGCCCGCAAGATGGTCGAGCGTGCCCGCCCTGAGGTCTGGGACTCTCTGGAGACCGTCATCAAGGGCCACCCCGTCCTGCTGAACCGTGCACCTACGCTGCACCGTCTGGGCATTCAGGCTTTCGAGCCTGTCCTGGTCGAGGGCCGTGCGATCAAGCTGCACCCCCTGGTCTGCACCCCCTTCAACGCTGACTTCGACGGCGACCAGATGGCTGTCCATCTGCCGCTGTCCACCGAGGCCCAGCGTGAAGCCAAGATGCTGATGCTGGCCTCCGGCAACCTGCTGAAGCCCTCTGACGGTGAGCCCGTCACCGTGCCCACGCAGGATATGATCCTGGGCAGCTACTACCTGACCCTGGTCAACCCCGATGATAAGGGCCACGGCAAGATCTTCCGCGATGAGAGCGAGGCTATGATGGCTTACTCCTCCGGCCTGATCACGCTGCAGGCACCCATCAAGGTGCGCCGCACCCTGACCTTCGACGGTGTGGAGGAGACCGCTCTGGTCGACACCACCATGGGTCAGATCATCTTCAACAACCCCATCCCGCAGGACCTGGGCTATGTCGATCGTACCGACCCGGCTACCAAGTTCGACTACGAGATGAACCCCGTACCCTGAAGATCGCTTCCGGCGGTAAGAGCGACAAGCTGACCAAGAAAGGTCTGCCTGACATCATCAGCCGCTGCCTGACCAAGCATGGCACCAAAGTCTGCGCCATGATGCTGGATCAGATCAAGGCACAGGGTTATAAGTACTCCACGCTGTCCGCTATCACGGTCGCCGTTCCCGATGCCATCATCCCCGATGAGAAGCCCGCGATCCTGGCCGCCGCCGATAAGAAGATCGAGAAGGTCATGAAGAACTTCAACCGCGGTCTTATTTCGGACGAGGAGCGCTACCGCAGCACCGTTGCTATCTGGCAGGCTGCTACCGAGGAAGTCTCCGATGCTCTGAGCAACAACCTGAAGGCCCACCACCAGCGCAACCCCATCTATATGATGTCCGACTCTGGTGCTCGTGGTTCTATGGACCAGATCAAGCAGCTGGCCGGCATGCGCGGTCTGTTGGCTAACACGGCCGGTAAGACCCTGGAAATGCCCATTCGTGCTAACTACCGTGAAGGCCTGAATGTTCTGGAATACTTCATTTCTTCTCGCGGCGCCCGTAAGGGTCTGGCCGATACCGCACTGCGTACCGCAGAGTCTGGCTACCTGACCCGTCGTCTGGTCGATATTTCGCAGGAAGTTATCATTCGTGAGGAAGACTGCCACGCTACCGAGGGTATCTGGGTGCGAGATCAGCGAAGGTAACTCCGTTGTCGAGAGCTTCAAGGAGCGCTTGAACGGCCGCTACGCCCTGCATGACGTTATGGGACCCCACCACCGGTGAGCTCCTGGTCAGCAAGGACATGAGATGATGGATATGTTCGACGCCGAGAAGATCGCCAACGCCGGTATCACCGAGCTGGAGATCCGCTCCGTCATGACCTGCCGTGCCCACGTCGGCGTCTGCGCCCGCTGCTACGGCTCCAACATGTCCAACGGCGAGTGTGTCAAGGTCGGCGAGTCTGTCGGTATCATCGCTGCCGAGTCCATCGGCGAACCCGGTACCCAGCTGACCATGCGTACCTTCCATACCGGCGGTATCGCATCTGCCGAAGATATCACGCAGGGTCTTCCTCGTGTTGAGGAACTGTTCGAGAGCCGCCGCCCGAAGGCCATGGCTATCATGTCCGAGATCGGCGGTACCGTCCACATCGACGATACCAAGAAGACCCGCCATGCCGAGATCAACGGCGTGGACGAGAACGGCGCACCCGTCACCAAGAGCTACCTGATCCCGTTCGGTCAGCGCCTCAAGGTCATGGAGGGCGACGTCGTCGCCAAGGGTGCTCTGCTGACCGAAGGCCACGCTTATCCCCAGGATATTCTGGCCGTCCAGGGTCCCATCGCCACCCAGAACTACCTGATCAGCGAAGTCCAGAAGGTCTACCGTCTGCAGGGCGTTGACATCAACGATAAGCATATCGAAGTCATCGTCCGCCAGATGATGCGTAAGGTCCGCATCGAGGATTCCGGCTCCAGCGACTTTATCATGGGCAGCATCGTGAACCGCCGCGATGTCATGATCAAGAACGAGGAGATCCAGGCCCGCATCGATGCCGGCGAGACCGATCTGAAGCTGGTCCAGGCCAGCCAGGTTACCTGCTTGGTATCACCAAGTCCAGCTTGGCCACCGACTCCTTCCTGTCCGCTGCTTCCTTCCAGGAGACCACCCGTGTCCTGACCGAAGCCGCCATCAAGGGTAAGGTCGACCCGCTGGCCGGTCTGAAGGAGAACGTCATCATCGGTAAGCTCATCCCCGCCGGCACTGGTCTGCCGGAGGTCGAGGAAGAGCTCGTCCAGGCTGAGATCGCCCGCGACGCCGCCGAAGCCGCTTACGACCACTAATCTGTAAATAAAAATCCCGTCACCGTTTGGTGGCGGGATTTTTTATGTGCGGTGTTTGCAAAAAGTCAAAATCGAGAAAGATTCAGCAAAATCGTTAATAACTCACAAAAAGGGAATCGCAAAGCCAAAAAGGAAGAAGAATACGGTTTCGCGCAGAAGCCGGACAAATTGCGAAAACCGGGGCTGAAAAGCACTGAGCCATGCCAAAAATTGCGTTTCCCAAAGTGATATATGGGCATCACAAAAGTGCCAGAAAAATAATGCCAGACATTGCAGCAATGCCGCAGTAGGAAAGATAAAGAACTTTGCGGCGTAGGAAGCAGGGACGATCTGTGCGCCGACATCCCACAAAATTGCAAGGCTGTCCGGACATAGCAAAAGCCCTGCCAGACAAAACAGGATGGATAACAGCAGACATATGGCACGGAGAAGTTGACCGGCATACCGGCTCTGCGGAGAAAACAGATCGACAAAAGTCTTAACAGAATCCGCACCGCTGCCCGTGCCGGAGGTCCCTGTGTGAATTAATTCGTCTAATGTCAGGTGCAGTACTTGGGCCAGCGGCTCCAGCGTGTTTATATCGGGTAATCCAACGCCGCGCTCCCAGCGGCTTACCGCTTTGTCTGTCACATGGAGGCGTGCAGCAACCTCTGCCTGTGTCAGTCCCAGCGTCCTGCGCTGGTCGGCAATAAAGGCTCCGAAACTTTTAGCGTCCATGTTTAATCCCTCCGTATATAATCTGCAACAAGCGTAGCACACGGAGGCCGAATTGTAAACCGACGCTTCGTTTACAAACGTACATACGAAAAAAAGCAGGGGAGCACTTTCTCTTACATTGACACACACGGCGGCGGGTTATAATAAATTAACCGCAAACCACCCAACCGGAAAGGGAAGTGACCGTTATGCTGTTTTTGCAGTATCCGCCGTGCTCCACCTGCCAGAAGGCCAAAAGATGGCTGGACGACCATGGCATCGCCTACACCCCGCGCCATATCAAAGAGGAAAAACCTACGGTCGAAGAACTGCGGCAGTGGATTGCCCGCAGCGGCCTGCCGGCCCGCAAATTCTTCAATACCAGTGGCCTGGTTTACCGGTCCCTGGGGCTGAAAGATAAGTTGGATGCCATGACCGAGGAGGAGCAGATTGCTCTGCTGGCCACCGACGGCATGCTGGTCAAGCGCCCGCTGCTGGTAGGGGAGGACTTCGTCCTGCCCGGCTTCAAGCCCGCCGATTGGGAAAAAGCGCTTCTATAATAAGGATAGGATAAGGAGAAAACCATGGCTGAAATTTTAAAAGAACGCAGCGAACTGGATCCGAAGTTCCAGTGGGACCTGACGCCGATGTTTGAAAGCGACGCTGCCTGGGAGACCGCCCTCGAAAACCTCGATGCCGAGATCGACAGCGTAGCCGCCTTTGCGGGCAAGCTGTCCGACGCCATCACCATCGGCGCTTATCTGGACGCCACCACCGAGCTGAACCGCAAGGTCGAGCAGCTCTACTGCTACGCCAGCATGCGCCACGATGAGGACACCCGCGGCGAGGCTGCCCAGAGTATGTACGCCCGCATCAACAGCAAGTATGTCAAGCTTATCACCGCGCTGTCCTTCGCCCGGCCGGAGATCCTGGCCCTGCCCGAGGAGACCCTGACCGCCATCGTCAACGATCCCGCCGTGGCCGACTACAAGTTCAATCTGGAGGACCTGCTGCGCAGCAAGCCCCACACCCTCTCCAAGGCCGAGGAAAAGCTGCTGGCCAGCTTTGGCGAGGTAATGCAGGCTCCCTCCGAGGCTTACCACAACCTCGAGGACGCCGACCTCGTCTTTGACCCCGCCAAGAACACCGAGGGTGAAGAAGTTGAGGTCACCGGCTCCAACTTCGTGCCCATCGAGATGGGCACCGACCGTGTCCTGCGCGAGAATGCTTTTCGCAGCTTCTACAAGGGCTACCGCCAGCACATCAACACCATGGCCGCCACCTACGCCGGTGCTGTCAAGGCTGCCACCGCCGAGGCTCGCGCCCGCCACTATGAGTCCTCCCGTGCCATGTTCATGGCAGGGGAGAATGTGCCCGTGGAGGTCTACGACAACCTGGTCGCCACCGTCCGCAAGCACATGCCCGCCATGCACCGCTACGTCCGCCTGCGCAAAAAGATGCTGGGCGTCGACGAGCTGCATTTCTATGATGTCTATGCCCCGCTGGTCGGTGACCTGAAGAAGTCCTACACCTACGAGACCGCCCAGCAGATGGTGCTGAAAGCCGTTGCCCCCCTGGGCGAGGACTACCAGAAGGACGTGCAGAAAGCCTACAACGAGGGCTGGATCGACGTTTATCCCAACCGCGGCAAGCGCGGCGGCGCTTACTCCGGCGGCTGCTATGACTCCAACCCCTATATCCTGCTGAACTTCAGCGGCACGCTGGACAGCGTTTCCACCCTGGCCCACGAGATGGGCCATACCATGCACAGCTGGCGCTCCCGCAAGCATCAGCCGCCGCAGTATGCTGACTACACGCTGTTCGTGGCCGAGGTCGCGTCCACTGTCAACGAGAACCTGCTCATCGAGCAGCTGCTCCAGAACGAGAACGACCCCCAGACCCGCCTCTATCTGCTGAACCAGTACCTGGAGAACTTCAAGGGCACCGTCTACCGCCAGACGATGTTTGCTGAGTTTGAGCGCGAGGCCCACGCCATGGTGGAGCGCGGCGAGGCCCTGAACGCCTCCGCTCTCAACGCCCTGTATAAGCGCCTGGTCATCGACTACTTCGGCGACGACATGGTCATCGATGACGAGATCCAGTACGAGTGGGCACGCATCCCACACTTCTACCGCCCGTTCTACGTCTACAAGTACGCCACCGGCTACTCCACCGCCGTGGCCCTGTCCGAGGGCATCCTCAAAGAGGGCGAGCCCGCCGTCAAGCGCTACAAGGAGTTCCTCTCCATGGGCGGCAGCGCCTACCCGCTGGATGAGCTGCGCCACGCCGGTGTTGACCTGGCCACCCCGGCCCCAGTCGACGCTGCCCTCGAAAAGTTCGAGCGCATCCTCGATGACGCCGAAGCTACCCTGGCAAAGCTGCAGTAACAATAAAAAGGAAGGGGCACCCTCGCGGGTGCCCCTTTTGCTGTTATATAAGGAGTTACTTGCCAAGAACTGCCTTCACATAGGCGGCTTCGCGGGCGGCTACCTGTGCCTGGAATGCCTTCACGGCATCGGCATAAGCGGCTTCGCGCTTGTCGGCTGCGGCCTGGGTAGCCTTACCGGCGGCAATCACAGCGGCCACTTTGGCGTCCGCCTCAGACTGAGCGGCCTTGCCGGCGGCGATCACGGCCAGACACTCTGCATCGGCCTTGGCCTGGGCAGCTTTAGCAGCCTTCAGGATCGCGGCACTGTCGGCGTCGGCCTTTGCCTTAGCCTGCTTGGAGTAGGCATTGACAGCGGCCGTGTAGGCGGCTTCTTTGGCGGCGATCTCCTGCTGATAGGCTTTTACAGCGGCGATGTAATCATCGTTGGCGTCTGCAAAAACGGGAACGGCGAACATGCAGACCATGCAGATGGCGAGCAGGGCGGAGAGAAGTTTTTTCATTGTCAATACCTCCTTAAAAATAAAACTAATGGTGATTTGGATTTTGGAACGCCCGGAAGTTATCTACAGCCTTATTATATCAGATGGCGCATAAAACTGCAACAAAAAATGACTCGACAAAATCATGAATTCTGGCATTGCAAATTGTGCAAACTAGACAAATGTTGTTGAAGCATGGACAAAAAGCGTTTACACAAACCTTGGGCAGGGGGAGTAGGACCTGTTCATCTTATGCACCGCCTTATAAAAAGGCGTCAGGCCCTGGCCCATAGGCCCAAAATCCACATTTTAGCCTGCGAAAACAAAAATTCTCCGTATTGCACGATTTTTTTCAAAGTTTTTTTGGCAATACTCTTGACAACGGGCCGCGAATCCTGTAAACTAAACATTGCGTGAGTTCCAGGGAGTAGTGCGGCAAAAATGCCGCGGCTCCGGTAAAACGAACGTGAATATGTGAAGAAAGGAGAAAAGAAATGCCTACTTTTAACCAGCTCGTGCGCAAAGGTCGTGAGGTCCTGGTCAAGAAGAGCACTGCCCCTGCTCTGCAGAAGTGCTACAACTCCCAGAAGAAGCAGTACACCACCATGAACAGCCCGCAGAAGCGCGGTGTTTGCACTGCCGTTCGTACCATGACCCCCAAGAAGCCTAACTCTGCTCTGCGTAAAGTTGCCCGTGTCCGCCTCACGAATGGTATCGAGGTCACCTCTTACATTCCCGGTATCGGCCATAACCTGCAGGAGCACAGCGTTGTTCTGATCCGTGGCGGTCGTGTAAAGGACCTTCCCGGTGTTCGTTACCACATTATCCGTGGTACTTTGGATACCCAGGGTGTTGCAAACCGTAACCAGGCTCGCAGCAAATACGGCGCTAAGCGCCCCAAGGCCGGTGCCAAGAAGTAAGGAAACATCTTTTTCGCCATAAAATAGTCAACCCTTTTGGGCTAACGGGAGTTTTCTTTAACTTTCGAGTACCGATGATATCATTTATGTGAAGGAGGGAAGAAAGATGCCCAGAAGAGGTAATGTCGCAAAGCGCGAAGTTCTGGCTGATCCTATCTACAATTCCAAGGTCGTCACCCGTCTGGTCAACTACATCATGCTGGATGGCAAGAAGGGCGTTGCTCAGGAGATCGTCTACGATGCATTTGACATCGTAAGGAAAAGACCGGCAACGACCCGCTCGAGATGTTCGAAAAGGCTATGGAGAACATCATGCCTAACCTCGAGTGCAAGACCCGCCGCGTCGGCGGTGCTAACTACCAGGTCCCCCTGGAGGTCAGCCCGGCTCGCCGTGAGACCCTGGGTCTGCGTTGGCTCACCGCTTACAGCCGCGCCCGTGGCGAGGAGACCATGTCTGCTCGTTTGGCCGCTGAGATCATCGACGCCACCAACGGTGTCGGCGGTTCTGTCAAGAAGCGCGAAGATACGCACAAGATGGCAGAAGCCAACAAGGCTTTCGCGCACTACCGTTATTGATCTGCTTACTGAGGAGGTTTAAGCCATGGCAACGCCGAGAGACGTATCTCTGCAAATGACCCGTAATATCGGTATCATGGCCCACATCGACGCAGGCAAGACCACCACCACCGAGCGCATTCTGTACTACACCGGTATTAACCATAAGATCGGCGAAGTTCATGACGGCGCTGCTACGATGGACTGGATGGAGCAGGAGCAGGAACGTGGTATTACGATCACTTCTGCTGCTACCACCTGCTACTGGAGCCACACCGAGACCCAGCACGATCCGGCTCTCTTCAAGAAGAACCGTCATCGTATCAATATCATCGACACCCCGGGCCACGTTGACTTCACTGTTGAAGTTCAGCGTTCTCTGCGTGTTCTGGACGGTTCTGTTACCGTTCTGGCCGCAAAGGGTGGCGTTGAGCCTCAGTCTGAAACCGTTTGGCGCCAGGCTGACGAGTACAAGGTTCCCCGCATGGTTTACGTCAACAAGATGGATACCATGGGCGCTGACTTCTTCCGCTGCGTACAGATGATGCATGATCGTCTGCATGCCAACGGTGTGCCTATCCAGCTGCCTGTCGGCCAGGAAGACACTTTCCGCGGCATCATCGATCTGATCGACATGAACGCCGATATCTACTATGATGATATGGGCAATGATGTGCGCGTTGAGGAAATTCCTGAAGACCTGAAAGAACAGGCTCAGGAATATCATGACAAGCTGATCGAAGCTGTTGCTGAGACCGACGAAGAGCTGATGATGAAGTACCTGGACGGCGAAGAGCTGACCAAGGGAGAAATCAAGGCTGCTCTGCGTAAGGCTACTATTTCCAACGAGATCGTTCCTGTTGTCTGCGGCTCTTCTTACAAGAACCGTGGCGTTCAGAAACTGTTGGATGCAATCGTTGATTATATGCCTGCTCCGACCGACGTTGCGGCCATCAAGGGCACCAACCCGGAGACTGGCGAGGAAGAAGATCGCACTTCTTCCGATGATCAGCCGTTCTCTGCACTGGCATTCAAGATTATGACTGACCCGTATGTCGGTAAGCTGTGCTTCTTCCGCGTTTATTCTGGCACGGTCGAGGCGGGCAGCACGGTTTACAACTCTGTGAAGGATCGGGACGAGCGCATGGGCCGCATCCTACAGATGCATGCAAACCACAGGCAGGATATCGAATGCTGCTACGCTGGCGATATCGCCGCTGCTGTTGGTCTGAAGAACACCACCACTGGTGATACCCTGTGCGACGCCAAGCATCCGATCATCCTCGAGTCTATGGAATTCCCAGAGCCGGTTATCCGCGTTGCCATTGAGCCGAAGACCAAGGCTGGCAGCGAGAAGATGGGTATTGCCCTGTCTAAGCTGGCTGAAGAAGGGACCCGACTTTCCGTACCTGGACCGATGAAGAGACCGGTCAGACCATCATTGCCGGCATGGGCGAGCTCCACCTGGAAATCATCGTGGACCGTCTGCTCCGCGAGTTCAAGGTCGAAGCTAACGTTGGCGCACCTCAGGTTGCCTACCGTGAAACCATCCGCAAGGATGCTAACCAGGAAACCAAGTATGCACGCAGTCCGGTGGTAAGGGCCAGTATGGTCACGTTAAGATCAAGATTGAGCCCAACCCGGGTAAGGGTTATGAGTTTGTCAACGGTGTCGTTGGCGGCGCTATCCCGAAGGAATACATCCCCGCTGTTGACAGGGCATCCAGGGCGCGATGAAGTCCGGCGTTCTCGCTGGCTATCCCGTCGTGGATGTCAAGGTCACTCTGTGGGATGGCTCCTATCATGAAGTTGACTCCTCTGAAATGGCGTTCTCCATCGCCGGCTCTATGGCATTCAAGGATGCTATGAAGAAGGCTGACCCCGTCATTATGGAGCCCATCATGAAGGTTGACGTTGTTGTTCCTGACGAGTATATGGGCAACGTCATTGGCGACTTGAACAGCCGCCGTGGCGCGATCCAGAACCAGGAGTCTGAGGGTGGCACTGCTCGTGTTACCGCTCTGGTTCCTCTGTCTGAGATGTTCGGCTACGCTACTGACCTGCGTTCTAAGACCCAGGGCCGTGGCCAGTACTCCATGGAGCCGGCTGATTACCAGCAGGTTCCCAAGAGTGTCGCAGATAAGATCATGAGCGACCGCGCTAAAGCGTAACTATTTCATAAATTTTACTTGATTTTTTCTCGTAAAATCTTGTATTATAGCCTTACGCAAGGCAATTAAATCTGTTTTAATTAAAGGAGGACACTTCCAATGGCTGAAAAGGAAAAATTTGACCGCTCTTTGGAGCACGTCAACATTGGCACCATCGGTCACGTTGACCATGGTAAGACTACCCTGACTGCCGCTATCACCAAGGTTCTGGCTCTGAAGGGCGACGCCGATTTCATGGATTACTCCAGCATCGATAAGGCTCCGGAAGAGAAGGCTCGTGGTATCACGATCAACACCGCTCACGTTGAGTACCACACCGCGAAGCGTCACTATGCCCACGTTGACTGCCCGGGCCATGCTGACTACATCAAGAACATGATCACCGGTGCTGCTCAGATGGACGGCGCGATCCTGGTAGTTGCTGCGACTGACGGCCCGATGCCGCAGACTCGTGAGCACATCCTGCTGGGTCGTCAGGTAGGCGTGCCCTATATCGTTGTGTTCCTGAACAAGTGCGATATGGTTGACGACGAAGAGCTGCTCGACCTGGTAGAAATGGAAGTCCGCGAGCTGCTGGACAGCCAGGATTTCGACGGCGACAACACCCCGATCATCCGTGGTTCCGCTCTGAAGGCTCTGGAGAGCACTTCTAAGGACCCCGACGCTCCTGAATACAAGTGCATTTGGGAGCTGATGGACGCTGTTGACAGCTACATCCCGACCCCGGACCGTGCTGCTGATAAGCCCTTCCTGATGCCCGTCGAGGACGTCTTCACGATCTCCGGTCGTGGTACCGTCGCTACCGGTCGTGTTGAGCGTGGCACTGCTCACGTTGGCGATCAGATGGAAATCGTTGGTATCAAGGAAGAGAAGCTGACCACCACCATCACTGGTCTGGAGATGTTCCGCAAGAGCCTCGAGTTCGCTCAGGCTGGCGACAACATCGGCGCTCTGCTGCGTGGTATTGACCGTGACCAGATCGAGCGTGGCCAGGTTCCTGTTCCAGCCCGGCTCTGTTCATCCCCACACCACTTTCGATGGCCATGTTTACGTCCTGAAGAAGGAAGAAGGCGGCCGTCATACCCCGTTCTTCAACAACTATCGTCCTCAGTTCTACTTCCGTACCACCGACGTTACCGGCATCATCACCCTGCCCGAGGGCACCGAGATGTGCATGCCCGGCGACAACGTCGATATGCATGTTGAGCTGATCACCCCCGTCGCCATGGAAGAGGGCCTGCGTTTCGCTATCCGCGAGGGCGGCCACACCGTTGGTTCCGGCGTTGTTTCCAAGATCGAGAAGTAATTTCCCGCTCTAAAACAGCATAATTCAGGCGCTCACTGTAAGGTGAGCGCCTGTTTTTATGTTGTTTTTTGGTGTACAGTGTGGTATACTAATAAAAATATGGCATACCACAAATATGACATACATAGAGAAGGGAGTACATCCATGCAGCAGGAAACCGTTATCGTATTGGATTTCGGCGGCCAGTATAACCAGCTGATCGCCCGCCGCGTCCGTGAATGTAACGTTTATTGCGAGATCTATTCGTACCGCACCGACCTGGCCAAGATCAAGGCCAAGAATCCCAAGGGCATTATCTTTACCGGTGGTCCCAACAGCGCTTACCTGCCGGATTCCCCTACCATCGATCCCGAGATCTATACTTGGGGCGTGCCGATACTGGGTATCTGCTATGGCAGCCAGCTGATGATGCATATGCTGGGCGGTAAGGTTTGCAAAGCCCCTGAGCGCGAGTACGGCAAGACCGTGGTCGACCTGGACACCACCAGCCCGTTGTTCGCCGGTCTGCCGGACAAAAACGTCTGCTGGATGAGCCATAACGACTATATCGAGACGGCCGCCCCCGGCTTTGATATTATTGCCCACACCCCCAACTGCCCGGTTGCCGCTGCACAGGATAAGCCCCGCGGCCTGTACTGTGTGCAGTTCCACCCGGAGGTCCTGCACACCGAAAACGGTACTAGATTCTGCATAACTTTGTGTACAACGTTTGCGGCTGTGCCGGTACCTGGAAGATGGACTCCTTTGTGGAGCACAGCGTGAACGCCCTGCGCGAGAAGATCGGCAATGGCAAGGTGCTCTGCGCTCTGTCCGGTGGTGTGGACTCCAGCGTCTGTGCTGCCATGCTGGCAAGGCCATTGGTAAGCAGCTGACCTGCGTGTTCGTTGACCACGGCCTGCTGCGCAAGAACGAACGTGAACAGGTCTGCGAGGTGTTCGGCGAGGGCGGCCAGTTTGACATCAACTTTGTCTGCGTCGATGCCCGCGAACGTTTTTACAAGAAGCTGGCAGGGGAGAGCGCTCCCGAGCGCAAGCGCAAGATCATCGGTGAGGAGTTCATCCGTGTGTTCGAGGACGAGGCCAAGAAGATCGGTGCTGTAGACTTCCTGGCACAGGGCACCATCTACCCGGACGTTGTGGAAAGCGGCCTGGGCGGTGAGAGCGCTACCATCAAGAGCCACCACAATGTTGGCGGCCTGCCGGATTATGTCGACTTTAAGGAGATTGTGGAGCCGCTGCGCGACCTGTTCAAGGATGAAGTCCGCCAGGCTGGCCGTGAACTGGGCTTGCCTGAATATCTGGTTGCCCGTCAGCCGTTCCCCGGCCCGGGCCTGGCCATCCGCATCATCGGCGATGTGACCCCCGAAAAGGTCGCTATCGTCCAGGATGCCGACGCCATCTGGCGCGAGGAAGTGGATAAGCTGCCCGCCGCTCAGCGCCCCAGCCAGTATTTTGCCGCGCTGACCAACATGCGCAGCGTTGGTGTTATGGGTGATGAGCGCACCTATGATTACGCCATCGCCCTGCGCGCTGTGACCACGACCGACTTTATGACCGCGGAAGTTACCCTGCTGCCCACCGAAACCATCACCACCGCCGCCAACCGCATCGTCAACGAAGTTAAGAACATCAACCGCGTCATGTTCGACTACACCACCAAACCCCCGGCAACCATCGAGTTTGAATAATCGCGAAACCTAAATAGAGCCTGTATATTGAACAACAGTACGTTCAATATACAGGCTCTTTCCTTTTTTTTGCTGGCTCCGCGTTGACTCCAATTTACAAATTTGAGGGTGGTAATGCGGTTTTCCAATTGTTATTGTTTTCTTTTGCATGGTTATACGGGAATGTTTGATTACTGATTTAAAAATGGTATGAAGGCACCGCCAAAAGAAATGGGATCATATGTCAGCAAATTCCGGCATGACTTAATAAAGAATTTATAGAAATCAGAGATAAAAGTTATAATGGTACAACGAAGTAAATGTCACTGTACTGTTTTATGCAGGGCTTTTTGTGTTGAAAGGGACGGTGTGATTTGCTATAATCAAAGAAATGGAATGGGAGGTGCCATGCGTACAAATGCAAACTTTATTACCTGATTGTTCAGTTCGCAAACTGCAGCCGGTCAATGCCGACATAGAAAAAATCTACGCAATGGCATCCCAAAACACGCTGTTTTACCAGTATCATCCACCCTTTGTTACCTGGCAGAGCATTTTGAACGATATGTCCGCATTGCCGCCAGGCAAAACGATGGCAGACAAATTTTATATTGGCTTTTTTAATGGCGCAGCGCTGGCTGCAGTAGTTGATATGATTCTGGCCTATCCGGATGAAACCACAGGTTACATTGGCTTTTTCATGGTGGACAAGTCTCGCCAAGGCCAGGGGATCGGCAGCCGTATCGTGGCCGACATAGAAAATACTATGCGCAACAATGGTATGCGCCATAGCCGTCTGGCAGTCGATAAAGGGAACCCGCAAAGCTACTCGTTTTGGACAAAAAACGGTTATGCTGTTTGTGGGCCCGAAATCCCTAACGATTTTTCCGCTTATATCCCCATGCAAAAAGAACTGACACCTCTATAAAGATCCTACAAGGAGAAAAACAATGCCTAAACGTTTACTTGATTGCTGCGCATCGGATTTTCGCAGCTTTAGCAAAAATGATTTGCTGGAATCCATCCAGAAGAGCGAGGGCCGCGTGATTGCCTGCGAGACCATCGGTACGGTGCAGCCGCTGCTGGGCAACGTGACCAACGCCGAGTTTGCCGCGGCGATGGGCGCGGACATCCTGCTGCTGAACATGTTCGATGTGCAGCACCCGGTCATCCGGGGGCCTGCCCGAGACGGAACCTGAAAACGTCGTGCGTATGCTCAAAAATGACCGGCCGCCCCATCGGCATTAATCTGGAGCCGGTGGCCGAAGGCGAAGAGGGCGAGACCGACCCTATCTGGAAAATGTCCGCTGGCCGCCGTGCCACCGTCGAAAACGCCCTGCGAGCCAAAGAGCTGGGCGTCGACTTCATCCTGCTCACCGGCAACCCCGGCATGGGCGTGTCCAACCCGGCTATCATCGAGACGCTGCGCAAATTTAAGGCGGCCGTGGGGGACAGCATCGTGCTGGCGGCAGGCAAAATGCACGCTGCCGGCGTGTTGACCGAGGCCGCCGAGAGCATCCTGACCGAGGCCGACATTGCCGACTTCACCGCCGCCGGTGCAGACATCATCCTGCTGCCGGCACCCGGCACGGTGCCGGGTATCACGATGGAGTACGCCCGCACCCTCATCAGCTGTGCCCACCGCCACAGCGCGCTGACCATCACGGCCATCGGCACCTCGCAGGAGGGCGCCGACACCGATACCATCCGACGCATCGCCCTGATGTGCAAAATGGCGGGCACCGACATCCACCACATCGGTGACACCGGCTACACAGGCATGGCGCTGGCCGAAAACATCATGGCCTACTCCATCGCTGTGCGCGGCATCCGTCACACCTACCACCGCATGGCAATATCGGTGGAACGTTAAAAATAAACAACAAAGAAGGCTGCTCTATGCATGAAATTTCCATCACTGAATTACAAAACTTAAAGATCGGCCAGGCCGAAAACGCCCAGGCGGGCACCGGCTGTACGGTGTTTCTGCTGGGCGAAAACGGTGCCCCCGTGGGCCTTGATGTGCGCGGCGGCGGGCCTGCTTCGCGGGAGAGTGAACTGCTCAAGCCCACGGCCGCAGCCCAGGTCATCCACGCCATTCTGTTGGGCGGTGGCAGCGCCTTTGGGCTGGACGCCGCAGGCGGCGTGATGCGCTACCTGGAGGAACACGACATCGGTTTTGACGTCGGCGTCACCAAGGTGCCGCTGGTCTGCCAGTCCGACCTGTTCGACCTGACTGTCGGTGACGCTCACACCCGCCCAGACGCCGCTATGGCCTACCAGGCCTGCGTCAACGCCGAGACCGGCAACTACCGAGACGGCAACTACGGTGCGGGCACCGGCGCCACCGTGGGCAAGCTGATGGGCATGCCCCATTGCATGAAGAGCGGCATCGGCAGCTACGCCGTGCAGGTAGGGCCGCTGCAGGTCGGCGCGGTGGTGGCCGTCAACGCGTTGGGGGACATCTACGATTGGCGCACCGGCCGCAAGGCCGCAGGCCTGCTGGCCGACGACGGCAAGACCTTCCTCGACTCCGAGGACGTCATCCTACAGCAGTTGGATGCTGCAGGGGAAAAGTTCGTCGGCAACACCACCATCGGCGCGGTGTTCACCAACGCCAAGTTTGACAAGGCTCACCTGTGCAAGATTGCGGCCATGACCCACGACGGTTACGCCCGTGCCATTCGCCCGGTGCACACTGCCAACGACGGCGACAGCATCTACGCAGTCTCGCTGGGCGATTTGGCTGCCGACCAGGATGTGGTCGGCGCTCTTGCCGCCCGCGTTATGGCCGAGGCCATCCTGCGCGCCGTGCAGGCGGCAGACAGTGCCTACGGCTTCCCCGCAGCCAAAGATCTCAAACGGTGACACCAAATCATAACAGTACAAAATCTTAAAAACTCCGTCTGGACAACTGTTGCCAAACCGTTGCCAGGCGGAGTTTTTTGGGGTATAATAAAAGCAAGAATCAACACGCAAAAACCACGCGGGGAGAACGCAGATGGCAAAAGCAGAGGAACAGAAAAAAGACCTGGCCGCCTACCTGCAGGCGGGCTGCAAGCCGGAGGGCAAGCTGGCCGTCGGGCTGGCGGTGGAGCATTTCATCACCCACGCGGGCGGCGAGCCCGTCACCTTTACCCAGGTGCAGAACGTCATGCGCCAGATGCAGGCGGCGGGGGACATGCCCATTCTGCAGGATGGCCAATACCTGGGTTTTGCCACAAAACAGTACGGTGTAACGCTGGAATCTGCCTGCCAGATGGAGATCCGCATCGCCCCGCAGCTGGATATGATCCACTTGGTAGACATCTACAACGCCTTTTACCTGCAGCTGAGCATGACGCTGGCCACCCACGGTCTGCGCGCCTGGACGGTCAGCTACCATCCCACCCGCCGCGCCGAGGAACTGCCTCTGGTGCCAACGCCCCGCAATGAGGCCATGGACCGCTACTTTCGGCAGACAGGTGCCTGCGGCGTGCAGATGATGCGGGCCACGGCCTCCACCCAGCTGATCATTGATTATTATAGCGAACGCGATTTTGTACAAAAAATGCGGGCGGCCTGTCTGCTCACGCCGTTCTTTGGGCTGCTCAGTGACAACGCGCCCATCTACCAGGGAAACCGCAACAACGCCTGCAGTGTGCGCACCCGTATCTGGCAGGATGTGGACACCGACCGCTGCGGTGTGCCGCCCCGGCTGATGGACCCGGATTTCGGCTTTGACGCCTACGCCGACACGGTACTGACCCGCCCGCTGGTGGTGTCCTGCAAAGGCGGCCACTGCAAGGGCGTTGGCCGTAAGACCGCCCAGGAGATCTATGGCGCACGGCTGGACCGCTGTGAGATCGAGCACATCCTCTCGATGTTCTTCTTCGATGCCCGCGTCAACGGCGGCATCGAGATCCGCGGCGCAGACTGCATGCCGCCTAAGTTTATTTTGGCTTACGCCCAGTTGGTGCGGTCTATCTTCGGCAGCCAAGCGGCACTGCAAAATGTGCTGCGCCATTATCCGGGCGTTACCACGGTGGACATTGCCAACGCCAAGCTGGCCGTTTGCAAGGATGGTTTCAACGCCTGGGTCTACGGCAAGCCCATCGGCGGCGAGCTGGCCTGGCTGCTGATGCAGGCCCGCAGCCGCACGCCCTCGCAGGAGGAGCGTGCCCTGCTGGACCCCATCAGCCGGTTGATCGCCCAGAAAAAGTCGGTCCGCGAGGAAGAAGCGGACTACGAATAAACCCGGCCCCGCCGCGCATACTGACCCGAAAGGGGGTATGCTGCGTGCGGGAAACATCCTACCATGCCGTAATTGCTGAGATGACGGTCCGCTCGCTGTGGGAAACACAGAACGTGATGGACTGCATCCCGGACGAGCTGTGGCAGCGGCTGTACGGCGGTGCGCCGTTGTGGCAGCATTTGTACCACGCGTTGCACAGCCTTGACCAGTGGTTCATCAACCCCAAAGCCACCGATTTTGTGGAGCCGCCCATCCACACGCCCCATTTGCAGGACCTGGCGATCTACCCCTCGGCCTGCGTGGACCGCGCCCAGATGGACGAGTATTTTTACACGATCAAGGCCAAGCTGTCCATGTATCTGACCTCGCTGCACGACGAGGATCTGCTGCAGCGGCCCGAAAACTGCGAATGGACGCGGTTTACACTGATTCTATCGCAGTATCGCCATCTGCACACCCATCTGGGGATGCTGATGGGCTTCATCGTGGCCGAGACCGGCCTGTGCCCCCGCACGCTGGAAGTGGGGGAGCCGTTCCCACAGCCGCCCTACGACCCCTACCGTGCGCCCTGATCCTACCGTGCGCCCTGATTTAGAAAATCCCGGAAAGGACCCCTTATGAAATACGCCATTTTGCACCCGGCGGCGCTGCTTTTGCCGCTGGCCCTGCTGACCGGCTGCGCCCGCACGCCGGATATGACCCCCGTGTGGCAAAAAACACTGCCCGGCAGCGGCGCCGAAGCCACGCTGTCCAACTGCACCTTGCAGGACGAAAGTGAAGTAGACTATATCTATAGCCGCGAGGACCAGGATTGGAAGACCCGCCCGGCGCTTTTCACTACCGCCAGCCCGGTGCTGACGCTGACCGGCGTGACCGCCGACCAGGTAGAGCTGCGCTTCTCTGAGGAGATCGCTGACCTATACTTAGGCTACGACCGCGTGATGCCCCAGCCCAAGCTGGACTACATTTTTACCGAGACCGCCGACGGCGCCCTGCAATACCAGCTGGACACCGTGTACAATTATGAGTTCATCATCACTACCGAGACCGGCACTGATGATTTTTTGGTGATTTGTGAGCAGGAATAAGCCCGGATGATGAAAAAACGAACGGTAGATATACACTGTAAAGGGGCTAAACGCCGTGACAAACCCATCCGGTAAGCGGGAATGGACCGCAGAAGAAGTAAGGCGCGATCCTTGTGGTAGTGTTGGGAATCATGTTATTGCTGAAATAGAAGAGCGGCAAGCAATGAAATCGTAATTTGTAGAGGAAACGTATGAAATACTTATATTTGCATGGATTGGGGCAAAATGCCGACAGTTGGAACAAGGTGACAAGCGCAACAGAAGTGTCGGAAAATAGCGCATGTTTGGATTTAGCAGAAATAATCAAAGGAAAAGTAGCAACATATTCCGCTCTCTACTCTGCTTTTTCAGAAATGTGTAACGCGGAAAATGAAGATATCATATTATGTGGTCTCTCTTTGGGCAGTGTATTGGCACTAAACTATGCGATAGACTATCCCCAAAAAGTAAAGGCACTGGTTTTGATTGCAGCGCAGTATAAGATGCCTGCGAGATTATTAAAGCTGCAAAATGCGCTGTTTCATTTTATGCCGCAGTCAATGTTTCAACAAACCGGATTTGGAAAACTCGATTTTATAAGTCTGTGTAGTACCATGGCAGAACTTGATTTTAGCGATTCGTTGAACCAAATCTCCTGCCCTGCATTGGTCGTTTGTGGAGAAAAAGACAAAGCTAACAAAAAAGCGTCAATCGAACTTGCAGATATTCTGAAGTGTTCCCAATTCAAGGAAATTTCGGAAACAGGTCATGAAGTGAATTTGGAGTCCCCAGAAAAATTAGCATCCTTATTGCGGGAGTTTTATATAAGTATCTGACAACTTCCGGTTTACAAAGCACAAAGCCTCCCTTACATAAAGGGAGGCTTTGTTTATACGATGGGGAACGGCGCAAAATCCGTTGTCACTTTTTCTCCGCCATCTCAATGGTCGTGGTCGGGAAGGCAAAGTCACATCCGTCTTTGTGCACCACATCCATAATTTGCAGGTTCAGCCGGTTCTTGGCCTGCAAAAAGTCGGCCAGGCGGGTGGTGGTGACATACATACGGCAGCGCAGGTCGATGCTATAGGCATTAAATGTATCCACCGTCACGGTCACTTTATCAGCCAGCACCTCCGGGTCGTTCTGCAAAACCGCCGTCAGGTCACGGCACAGTACTTCCAGCGTTTCCCGCGGGGTATCGTAAGTCACGCCTACGGTAAAATCCCACAGGCGGCTTTTGCGCTGGTCGCAGTTGCAGATGTACTCCGAGGCGACTTTCGAATTTTCGATCGACACCACCACGTTATCCAGCGTGCGGAACTTGGTGGAGCGGAAGGAAATATCCTCCACCGTGCCCTCCAGACTGCCCAGCACGATGTAATCCCCAATTCCAAAGGGATGCTCCAGCACCAGCGCCACACCGGCAATGAGGTTCGATAGGGTGGACTGCGCCGCAAGCGAGATGGCGATGCCGGCAACGCCGGCGCCGGTCAGCAGACCGGTGACCGGCACGCCCATGGTGTCCAGTATGGCGATGCCCGCAAACAGCAACACCAGCGCGCGGAAGATATTCTCAAAAAAGCGGGCCATCGTCTGGTTGGTGGCAAGGTCCAGGTGGTTCTGGGCACTGCGCAGCAGCAAACGGCACATGGGAGCCGACCGCCACGCGCCCAGCGCAAGAAAATAAATGTTCAGCAGGGTAGAGAGCGTACCCAAAAAGCCTGCCACCGTCGCATGCTTCTGCACAAGGGGCAGCAGCCCCACCGCCGCAAAAAACAGCGTCTGGCGCAGTGCCCAGGCCAGCGGCTTTAAGTAACTCTCTGTCAAAATGCAAAGCCACTCGGCAGATGTTTTTGCAGCCGGTGCAAAAAGCCGCCGCCCACATGGTAAAACACAAAGGGCAGTACCAGGGCCAGCAGCAAAAAGATCCCGCTGGGGATAAGTTCTCCGATTTCAATGGCAAAAGCAGATGCAGGCATACGCGGCACCTCCTGTGTTTTTTTCATAAGGCAACACCGCACAATTCCCGCCTAACGGCTTAAGCACCGCTCCGGCGGCTGCGGCACGGCATCTGCGTTGCCAAAATGCTCGATAATACACAAAGTATTATCTGCGCTTTTGGCTTAGCATCTGCCGCACCTCGCTCGCCGTATCGGCACTTAGAATTATGCGGTGTTGCCTAAGGTAAAAAGTATTATACCACACCCCCTTGCAATTTGTAAAACCTGTGCTATAATAATGCCCAGAAAGTCTGTTTCAGGGCGGGGTGCAATTCCCCACCGGCGGTAAGCAGTATCCTGCAAGCCCGCGACCGGCTGCGTAGCAGCCGCTGACCCGGTGTGATTCCGGGGCCGACGGTATAGTCCGGATGAAAGAAACGGAAAGCTGTTTGCTATGCCTTTTCCAACGCCCTGCTGCCATTTTTCGCAGCAGGGCGTTTTGCTTTAGCAAAAGCCTCCCGCAGAATTTATCGAAAAAACAGCTTTCATAACTACTTTTTTACGGGAGGCATTTTATTATGCAAAACTCTACCAGCAAAGTCCGCGTTCTTACGGGTACCGCCATGCTTGGCGCTGTGGCCGCCGTGCTCATGTACCTGGAATTTCCCATCTCCATCATGCCCGCTTTCGTCAAGCTGGATGTGTCGGAGCTGCCCGCGCTGATCGCCAGCTTCGCCTATGGGCCGGTCTCGGGCACCCTCGTCTGCCTCATCAAAAACCTCATCAAGCTGCCCAGCACCAGCACCGCCGCGGTAGGCGAGCTGTTCAACTTCGTGATGGGCGCGCTCTTCGTCGGTGTGGCGGGCCTTATCTACAAGCGCAACAAGACCCGCAAGGGCGCCATCGTCGGCGCACTGCTGGGCGCGCTGGTTATGGCGGTCGTCTCGGTGCCGTACAACTACTTCATCGTTTACCCGGCTTATGTGGTCATGTATCATCTGCCGCTGGATGCCATCATCGGCATGTACCAGGCCATCAACCCCAATGTCAATGGCCTGCTTGCCTGCCTGCTGGTGTTTAACCTGCCCTTTACCTTCGTGAAAGGTGCACTGGATGCGGTGCTCTGCTTCCTGGTCTATAAGCCGCTTTCGCCCATCCTGCACGGCCGCAAATAAGTACACGGGCCGCAAAATGTCCTACTTTTGCGCAAATTGGCTGGTGTGTACCACGTTTTATCGTTGACTTTTCCCAAAAGCTATGGTAAACTATCCACACAACAACAGAATAGCAACTTATCAAGAGCGGCTGAGGGAACGGCCCGATGAAGCCCGGCAACCTGCATGCAAATGCAAGGTGCCAAATCCTGCGGGAAACCGAAAGATAAGCGTTTGGCGCGCGGTCTTTTGGCTGTGCGCCTTTTTTGTTTCTCACGGTTGCGTTTCTGCCGAATTTTATAAGGAGGCTTTTCCCCAATGTCCAAATTTCTCTTCACGTCCGAGTCTGTAACCGAGGGACATCCCGACAAGATCTGCGATCAGATCTCTGATGCCATCCTGGACGCCATTCTCGAGAAAGACCCCGGTGCCCGCGTAGCCTGTGAGACCACCTGCTCCACCGGCCTTGTCCACATCATGGGCGAGATCACCACCGATTGCTATGTTGACATCCCCGGTGTGGCCCGCGACGTCATCCGTTCCATCGGCTATGACCGCGCCAAGTACGGCTTCGACTGCGACACCTGCGGCGTCATCACCAACATCGATGGCCAGAGCCCCGACATCGCCCTGGGCACCAACGATGATGTTGCCGGTGCAGGCGACCAGGGCATGATGTTCGGCTATGCCTGCGATGAGACCCCCGAACTGATGCCCCTGCCCATCAGCCTGGCCCACAAGCTGGCCAAGCGACTGACCGAGGTCCGCAAGAACGGCACCCTCGACTACCTGCGCCCGGACGGCAAGAGCCAGGTCACCGTTGAGTATAACGACGGCAAGCCTGTGCGTATCGACGCTGTGGTCATCTCCAGCCAGCACAGCCCCAAGGTCAGCCAGGAACAGCTGCACGAGGACATCCTCAACGAGGTCATCAAAAAGGTCATCCCCGCCGAGCTGCTGGACGAGAACACCAAGTACTACATCAACCCCACCGGCCGCTTTGTTGTGGGCGGCCCGCAGGGTGATACCGGCCTGACCGGCCGCAAGATCATCGTCGATACCTACGGCGGCTACTCCCGCCACGGCGGCGGTGCGTTCAGCGGCAAGGACCCCAGCAAGGTCGACCGTTCCGCCGCCTACGCTGCACGTTGGGTCGCCAAAAACGTTGTCGCTGCCGGCCTTGCCAAGAAGTGCGAAGTCGAGCTGGCCTACGCCATCGGCGTTGCCAAGCCGGTCTCCATCATGGTGGATACTTTCGGTACCGGCGTTGTAGCCGACGAGAAGATCGAGGTTGCTGTGGAGAAGGTCTTTGATCTGACCCCCGCCGCCATCATCCGCGATCTGGACCTGCGCAAGCCCATCTACCGCCAGCTGGCGGCCTACGGCCACATGGGCCGTGAGGACCTGGGCGTGAAGTGGGAGAACACCGACCGCGTGGATGCCCTGAAAGCCGCTTTGGCCTAAGGCAATACCGCACAATTCCCGCCTGACGGCTTAAGCACCGCTCCGGCGGCTGCGGCACGGCATCTGCGTTGCCAAAATGCTCGATAATACACAAAGTATTATCTGCGCTTTTGGCTTAGCATCTGCCGCACCTCGCTCGCCGTATCGGCACTTAGAATTATGCGGTATTGCCCTAAGCATCTTATCTGCAAAATTTCAACCATCAAATACGACAAAAAAGCACGGGCTTGTCCCGTGCTTTTTCTGTTTGCCAAAAGGGGCTTGTTGGGGTATAATAAAAATATTGTGGTAGTGTGCCGAAATGCAGCCCGCTGCCAACACCAAAAGGGGAGGTGACCGCTACGTGGAAAACCAACCGCAGGACCGGCTGATGAAGCTGGAAGGCGTTGTGGAACACATGATCTACGAAAACACCGAGACCGGCTACGCCGTGTTTGAAGTGGACGCTGGCGGCACCGACGTCATCGTGGCCGGCAATGTGGGCAGTGTGGATAACGGCATGAGTGTCACCGTCTATGGCCGCATGGTCAACCACCCCAGCTATGGGGAGCAGTTCAAGGCCGAGACCTGCGAGGCCAGCCTGCCCCAGGATACCACCGCGCTGTTAAGTTACCTTTCCAGCGGCGTACTGCCCTATATCGGCCCCTCCACAGCCAAAAAGATCGTGTCTATGTTTGGTGAGGATACGTTAAACGTCATCTCCGAGACACCGCAGAGTCTCTGCCGCATCAAGGGCATCACGCCGGAAAAGGCCGCCGCCATCTCCAACGAGTTCCGACGTATGTACGGTGTGCGGGAAGTGGTTGCCTGGTTCACCAAATACGGTCTTTCTGCCCAGCAGGCGGTCACGGCGTACCGCGCCTTCGGCCCCCACACGGTGGAGGCGCTGACCCAGAACCCCTACCTGCTTTGTGGTGACCCGCTGCAATTAAAGTTTGCCCAGGTGGACGGTATCGCCGCCGCCTTACAGTTTGATTCCGGTAGCCGACTGCGGGTGGCGGCGGGGCTGTTGTACGCCCTGCGCCACAACGCCAACAACGGCCACACCTGTTTGCCGCGGGCCAAACTCTTAGACTCCACCGCCAAGTTCCTGCGGGTGGAACCTGCCAGCATTGAGGCAGGGCTGGACGAACTCCTCTCCACCGAGGACCTGCGCACCCGCACCTACCAAAACATCGAATACATCTACCTGCCGGATCTGCTTTCGGCCGAAGAAGACATCGCCGCCCGCCTGGGCCAGCTCTCCACCTTCCCGACCGAGCCGCCCAAAACGCTGGAGACCGACATCCGTGTGTTGGAAATGACCCAGGGCTTCGAGTACGCACCTTTGCAGAAAGAGGCCATCCGCTTAGCCCTTTCCAGCCGGGTCATGGTGCTCACCGGCGGCCCCGGTACCGGCAAGACCACCACGGTCAACGCCATTTTGAGTTTGTACGAGGCCCTGTATGACCGTGTCGCCCTCTGCGCCCCCACGGGCCGCGCCGCCAAGCGGCTGAGCGAGCTGACCCACCACAGCGCTTCCACCATCCATCGCCTGCTGGAAGTGGACTACACCACCGGCAGCGTGCGGTTCATCCATAACGAGAAAAACCTGTTAAAATACGATGTCATCATCCTCGACGAGATGAGCATGGTGGACGTCAAGCTGTTTCAGGCATTGCTGGCGGCGGCGCGGTATCACTGCCGTATCATTATGGTAGGCGATGCCGACCAGCTGCCCAGCGTCGGTCCCGGCAACATTCTAGGCGAGATCTTGCGCACGGGCGTCGTGCCCACTGTTCGCCTGACCGACATCTTCCGTCAGGCGCAGCAAAGTCTGATCGTGCAGAACGCCCACCGCATTGTCGAAGGGCAGATGCCCCAAAAAGGCGGGCCGAAGGACGACTTTTTTATGATCGAGTCCACCGGCCTTGCCTGCCAGAAGCTGGTCTGCGACCTGGTCAGCAGCCGCCTGCCCAAGGCCTACGGGTTCGACCCGGTCAAGGATATTCAGGTGCTTTGCCCGACCAAAGTCGGCCCCACCGGCAGTGTGGAGCTGAACCGACGCTTGCAGGAGATCCTCAACCCGCCCATGCGCGGCAAACCGCAGATCGGCACCGAGAAAAACGCAAAAATTCTGCGTCTGGGCGATAAGGTTATGCAGATCAAAAACGACTACGACATCACCTATGAGCGCGACGGCGCCGAGGCCGGGGTAGGCGCCTACAACGGCGACCTGGGTATCATCACCGCTGTTGACCCGGACGCCCGCGCCGTCACCGTCATGATGGACGACCGCAAGTACGTCTACTCGGCTGACCAATTGGCCGAGCTGGAACCCGCCTACGCCGTTACGGTCCACAAAAGCCAGGGCTCGGAGTTCCCGGCGGTCATCCTGCCGGTGGCCGATGTGCCCGCCCGCCTTTGCTACCGCAACCTTTTATATACCGGCGTCACCCGCGCCCGCAAGTTGTGCGTGCTGACCGGCACCGCCCGCACCGAGGAAGCCATGGTGCGCAATGTGCGCCAGAACATGCGCTACAGCGGCCTGCGCTTTTTGCTGGCCGACGCCGCTGCACCCACCGCCGAAAAGTACAAAGCAGGGGATGACCAGGCATGAACCACCCGGATTGGAGGCTGCTGGCCGAAAAGGCCGCGCTGTATCTCTACCCGCGCCGCTGCCCGTTCTGCGGTGCAGTGCTGGGCTGCGATGCTGTGCAGGGCACGGTCTGCCCGGCCTGCTTTGAGGCTGCCGACAAACGCCTTGTGCATCTGCCGCCCCGCCTGCCGGAGACCGAACATGCCTTTTACGCCCTGAACAGCGCCGTCGCAGCCTACTATTACAGCGGCGAGGTCCGCCATGCGATTTTGGCCTGCAAGCGCGGCGGGGAACTGTGGCGTGCCCGGGAGTTGGCCGACCGCATGGCCGTACTGATCTGGGGCGCCATGCCGTCCCACACACCGGGCCGCCGCCCGGCAGCTCTGGCTCCGGTGGGAATGCCCCGTTACCACTACATTGTGCCGGTCCCGCCGCGGGAGCCGCTGCCCGGCACCGCCGGTATGCCGCTTTTGCTGGCCCGGCGGCTGGGCATACTAATGCAGACCCCGGTGCTTGCGCCGCTGTACAGTACAAAGCCTTTACAGCCTCAAAAGGAGCTGACCCGCGCGGAGCGCCTGGCCAACAAAAAGGATGCCTACGCCTGCCGCCCCGGCACCGACCTGAGCGGCAAGCGGGTGCTGCTGGTGGACGACATCATCACCACCGGCGCAACGGTCTCGGCCTGTGCGCTGGCCTTACAGCAGGCCGGAGCCTACGAAATCACCGCAGCCGCCGTGGCTGCCACCGAAGAACTGCCGAAATCCCTGCAGAAATCTACGGAGAAACGCAAATGAAGCAATATGACATCGGTATTGATTTGGGAACTACTTCCATTATCATAGCTACCGAAGAACAGGGCGTCGTCTTCCGCCAGCCGACCATCGGCGCGGTGGATACCCGCACCAATACCATCATTGCGGTGGGGGACGAAGCCCTGCAGATGGTGGGCCGTGCGCCCGCCTACATCGACCTTGTGCGCCCCCTGCGGGACGGCGTCATCCAGGACCATCGCATGACCAATGAGCTCATCGTCCGCTTTGTCAACGAGGTCTGCCGTTCCCGCATCTTCAAACCCCGCATCGCGGTCTGCGTGCCCGCGCAGATTACCGGCGTCGAGGCTGACGCCGTGGTCGAGTCGGTCATGGGGGCCGGGGCCAAGCAGGTCTTTCTGGTGGACGAGCCGGTAGCCGCTGCCCTGGGGGCCGGTTTGCAGATTCGCGAACCCCACGGCTGCATGGTCGTGGACATCGGCGGCGGCTCCACCGACATTGCCGTCATCAGCATGGGTGGCCGTGTAAAAGCCGCCAGCGTGCCGGTGGCAGGCAACGCCTTTGACCGCTGCATTGCCCAGTATGTGCAGGAAAAATTCCAGATCGCCATCGGTCCGCTGACGGCCGAAGCGCTGAAAAAGCAGGTTGCCTGCTGCACCAAAAGCGAGTTTGAGGGCGTAATGGAGTGCGTGGTCACTCCTGGGAGACCAACTTGCCCGCCCGCCGCCTTGTCTATACGCGGGACCTGTACCTGCCCGTGCAGGAGCTTGCCTCCCGCATTGCCGCCGCTGCCCGCAATGTATTGGAAAGCACCCCGCCGGAACTGGCCGCTGACGTCTCCTCGTCGGGCGTGCTGCTCACCGGCGGCGGTTCGCTGCTGCGGGGTTTAGCCAGCTATATCGCTGGGGAACTGCATGTGGATGTGGCCATCGCCCCAGACCCGCTCAACTGCGTAGCCCGCGGTACGGCCATCAGTTTGAGCGAGGGCTGCTACCTTACCGCCGGATTCCGCGATGCCACCCCCAAAGCCTGGCACAAGCGCCTGCAAAATAACCACGACCCCTTTGCCGGGGAATGACCAGAAAGGGAAAAACTCCATGCCCGATCTTACCAGTGAATATCTCGCCCTGCGCGATCAATATATCGAAGCCCGCTTTACCAAACTGAACCCCATGCAGCGCCAGGCCGTCTTTACCACCGAAGGCCCGCTGCTGATTTTGGCGGGTGCCGGTTCCGGCAAGACCACCGTGCTGGTCAACCGCATCGCCAACATCATCCGCTTTGGCTCGGCCCACGGCAGCAAAGAGCTGGCCCGCCCCGTCACCGAGCAGGATCTCAACGACCTGCGCACTGCCGTGGCCACCGGCCGCGACCTGCCGCGCGAAACGGCCTATCTCGCCGTGCGCCCGGCCCGCCCCTGGAACGTGCTGGCCATCACCTTTACCAACAAGGCGGCAGGGGAGTTGAAAGAACGTCTGCGCGCCATGCTGGGCGAGACCCTCGGCGGCGATGTCTTCGCGTCCACCTTCCACTCGGCCTGCGTACGTTTCCTGCGCCGGGATGCCGAGCGCATCGGCTTCCCCAAAAGCTTCACCATCTACGATTCCGATGACCAGCAGCGCGTCATCAAGCAGATCTACAAGGATCTGATGATCGACGACAAATTCCTGCCGGTTAAGTCAGCTGTCAGCCAGATCAGCTCCTTTAAAGACAAGCTGCTCTCGGCCGAGGATATTGCCTCGGAGGCCCCCCGCGACACCAAGGCGGCGCTCATCTCCAAAATCTACACCACCTACGCCGCCCGGCTGAAAAAGGCGGGCGCGATGGACTTCGACGACCTGATCTACCACACCGTCAAGCTGCTGCAAAACGATGAGGAAGCCCGCCGCTACTATCAGGATAAGTTCAAGTACGTAGTTGTGGACGAGTATCAGGACACCAGCATTGCCCAGTTTAACCTTGTGCGCCTGCTGGCGGGCGGCTCCAACAATGTCTGCGTTGTCGGTGATGATGACCAGTCCATCTACAAGTTCCGCGGCGCCACCATCGAGAATATCCTCAACTTTGAGCAGGTGTTCAAGGGGGCCAAGACCATCCGCCTGGAACAGAACTACCGTTCCACTTCCAACATCCTCAATGCCGCCAACAGCGTCATCAAAAACAACGCAGGCCGCAAGGGCAAGACTCTGTGGACCCAGAACGGCGACGGCGAAAAGGTCCACCACTACACCGCCTCCAACGAGCAGGACGAAGCCAGCCATCTGGCCGACATCATCGGCGAGCATCTGCGGGAGGGTGCTCACCTGCGGGACCACGCCGTGCTCTACCGCATGAATGCGCAGTCCAACCCCATCGAAACTACTTCGCCCGTGCCGGCATCCCGTACCGCATCGTGGGCGGCCAGCGCTTCTTTGACCGCAAGGAAGTCAAGGATATCAACTCTTACCTGGCCGTCATGGTCAACCCGCGGGACGACGTGCGCCTGCGCCGCATCATCAATGAACCTGCACGAAAGATTGGTGCCACCACCATTGATAAGATCGGGGAACTGGCCGCCAAAAACGGTGTGCCCATGCTGGAGATCATCGGCCATGTGCGGGAATACCCCGAACTGCAGCGTGCCGCCGCCCCACTGGAAAAATTCTATGAGATGTACCGCGAGCTGTGCGACCTCTCGGTCACGCTGCCACTGGATGAATTCGCCGGCGAGGTCGTGAAAAAATCCGGCTACGAGGCTATGCTGAAAGCCCAGAAAGAGGAAGGCCAGACCCGCCTTGAGAACCTGGGCCAGCTCATCAGCTCGGTCAAAACCTACGTCGACCAGAACGGCGAGGACGCGACCCTGGCAGGTTTCCTCGAGGAAGTCGCCCTGATCTCCGACCTGGACAGCTATGACCAGGACGCCGACAGCGTCACGATGATGACCATCCACTCCGCCAAGGGCCTGGAGTTCCCCTACGTCTTTGTTGTGGGTATGGAAGACGGTGTTTTTCCCGGCGACATGGCCCGCTATAATGAAGAGGACATGGAAGAGGAGCGCCGCCTTTGCTACGTGGCTATCACCCGCGCCAAAAAGGAACTGTACCTTTCCTCCTCCCGCAGCCGCCTGATCTTCGGCCAGACCCGCCGTAACCCGCCGTCCACCTTCCTGTCTGAAATCGACCCCGACCTGCTGGATGAGACCCAAAGCCCCGAGCTGGCCTGCAGCGGCGGTGGGTTCGGCGCCGGTTACGGCAGCTACAGCACCAACGTGCCCGGTGGGCGCAGCGGCTACTCCGGCGCATCCCGCGGCTACCTCAACAGCGAGTATAACGCCCGCCCCCGCGGCGGTTTTGGCGGCGGTTACAGCAGCGGCTTTGCCAGCGGCGGACACGAAAGCCCCAGCTATTCCGGCGGCCGCCACAATGTGCAATCCACCGGCTTTGGCACCGGCTATGGCCGCAGCAATAACCCCCACCACGCCACCCCGGCGGGGGCTGGCACCTCCACGCTGGCAGGCACGCCGTCCGCTACGCCCAAAAAGAAAGAGGCCGTCAGCTACGCCCCCGGTGACCTTGTTGAGCACCGCGTGTTTGGCAAGGGCAAGGTCATCAAGGCTACCCCCATCGCAGGCGACTGCATCGTTGAGATCCAGTTCGACCGCGTGGGTGTAAAAAAGACGATGGCCAACTACGCTCCGCTGAAAAAACTGACCGAGGAATAAGGACTATCATAAAAGGAAGAAGAAATCATGCTGGTTGAACTGATCGCCCATACCAACGACCCCGAGCGCACCATAGCAGCCGCAGCCAAGCTCTGCTACTCTGACGCGCATATCGATACTTTGCTGGAGGGCTTGACCCCGAGAAGACCGCCGCCTTTTTGCAGAAACTTTCTGATGTCGGCCATGCCAGCCCCATTGAGCACGCCAGCTTCACCTTCGGCATCGAGGGCGTGTCCCGCACCTTCCTGGCGCAGGTCACCCGCCACCGCATCGGCAGCTTCAGCGTGCAGAGCCAGCGCTATGTCCGGCTCGAAGATTTCCGCTATGTCATCCCGCCGGAAATCGAGGCCATCCCCGAAGCCAAGGCCCAGTTCATCGCTTCGATGAACGACGACGCAAAAAAGTACCTCGAGCTCGTCCACACGTTGGAGGATGCCCACACCGCCAAGTTCGTGGCCCAGGGCATGGATGAAAAGGCCGCACGGGCCAAGGCCTCCAAGCAGGCCAACGAGGACGCCCGCTTTGTGCTGCCCAACGCCTGCGAGACCAAGATGGTCATGACGATGAACTGCCGCAGCCTGCAAAACTTCTTCAACCTGCGCTGCTGCAACCGCGCTCAGTGGGAGATCCGCGCTGTGGCCGACGAAATGCTCAAACTCGTGCTGCCGCTAGCCCCGCATATCTTTGCCGCGGCAGGCCCCCGCTGCCTGACCGGCCCCTGCCCGGAGGGCCGCATGTGCTGCGGCAAACAGGCCGAAGTACGGGAAAAATATGCTGCACTCAAAAAGGAGGCACTCCCGAATGGGTAAACTCATCATTTTTGAAGGTCTGGACGGCTCCGGCAAGGGAACCCAGACCAAGTTGACCGCGGACCGCCTGCGCCAGCACGGCGCGGACCTGCGCCAGATCACCTTCCCGAATTACGAGAGCAATTCCTCGGCCCTCGTCAAAATGTACCTGGCAGGGGAGTTTGGCGAGCATCCCGACGATGTCAACGCCTACGCGGCCTCCAGCTTTTACGCCGTCGATCGCTTTGCCAGCTACAAGACCGACTGGGGCGAGTTCTACCGCGAGGGCGGTTTAGTCCTGTCCGACCGGTACACCACCTCCAACGCGGTACACCAGTGCTCCAAACTGCCGCCGATGCACTGGGACGGATTTTTGAACTGGCTGTTCGATTTCGAGTACAAGAAGATCGGCATCCCGACTCCGGATGAGGTCATCTATCTGGCTGTCGACCCCGAGGTCTCCCAGCGGCTGCTGACCGAACGCTACCAGGGCCACGAGGAGAAAAAGGACATCCAGGAGAAGGACCGGGAGTATATCGCCCGCAGCCGTGCCGCCGCCGAGTACTGCGCCCGCACTTTGGGCTGGAAACGCATCGAGTGCACCGAGCCAGTGGCCCCGGACAGTGAAGAGCGTCGGATGCGCACGATTGAAAGCATCAATGATGAGATCCTCAAGGAACTGGAAACGGTCCTTTAAATTGCGCGCAAAGGAACTGCGCGGAAAGGGGAGAAGCCTATGCTGCGGATCGCCGCCGCAGAAGATCTTACCGCATTGACCCGGCTGCGCCGCGCCGCCACCGGTGATTCCGCCGAGGACGCCGCCGGCTGGCTGCAGCGGGTGGCAGGGCTGGAAAACATCCTGCTGCTGGAAAAGCCCGGTGCGCCGCCCGCCCTGATGCTGGCCGCTGTGCCGGTACATTACGCCCACCGCAAGGGCATCTGGTTCACCGGCCTGGCGGCGGACAAAGGCGTCCCGGCGGACAAACTGCTGCCCAAACTGTTGGAGGGCGCCCTGCGCGCCTTTGCCGAGAACGGCTGCGATTTCGCCGTGATGACGCCGGACACCGCCGCCGATGCCTCCCACCTGGCGGACCTCGGCTTTAAAAACCTGCTGCCGCTGCGGGTGGTGAGCAAACCCATCCGCCGCAACCTGCTGGCCCAGGCCCAGTTCGACAGCCTGACCGTGCGCCACCTGATGGAGCGCCGCCTGCGCTGCCAGCCCGGCTGCATCACTCTGCCGGAGACTGCCATGAACGAGATGATGACTCAGCTGTACCGCCGCGGCCTGACCGTTGTGTCCGACCGGCGCGGCTACGGTCTCTATTACACCAAAGGCGATACTTTGCAGTTTATTGAATTGCAGGCCGATAACGACCACTGCGCTGACCAGTTGCTGCAGGCTGCCCGGGAAAAGACCGGCGCCGAAAACGCCCGCGTGCTGCTGGCCGAAAACCAGACGCTCTACCTGGGGGCCGGGCGGCGCTGCGGGTATGGCATGATCGCCTTTTTGCACGGAGAATTCCCGGTGACCGATGTGTATTTCCGCATGCTGCTGTAACGGCAGATAAACGCTGACCGCCTATAACAGGATTACAAAACAGAAAAGAGAAAGCTTATGAAAATCAGCCGTACCAGCGGGGAAACCCCGCAGAATGCCCCCGCACCGCAGCCCAAGACCCAGCCTACTCCGGCCCCGGCCCCCAAGCCCCGCCGCAAGCCGAAACCCGAGCCGGAATATGAGGACAACGAGGACGACGAGGAAGAAGAGGAACATCGCCGCCATTTCCCCATGGGCTGCCTGATCGTTATCATCATCCTGGCGCTGGTGGGCTTTGGTGCCTATAAAGGCATGCAGTTCTACAGCGAGATCGACGGCGGCACCGACCTGGGTGCCGAGCAGACCGTCTCCATCGAACAGGGCTCTTCCGTCAGCAGCATTGCCACCCAGCTGAAGGATGCGGGCATCATCCAGTATGACTGGCTCTTTAAACAATACGCCAAATACAGCGGCAAGGCCGACGGCATCCAGTACGGCGACTTTACGCTGCGCGCTGGCATGAGCTACAACGACATTATCAAGACTCTCTCCGAGGTCGTGCGCCGCGCCACCACCAACGTCACCATCCCCGAGGGTACTACCGCTGTCGGCGTGGCCCAGATCTTTGTGGATGCCGGGCTGGTGGACGATGTGGACACCTTCCTCAACTGCGCCAACGGCACCGACGGCTCCGATTTCAGCCAGTATGATTTCTGGAACCAGATCCCCGATAACGGCCGCCTGATGAAGTGCGAAGGTTATCTCTACCCCGAAACTTACAACGTCTACACGGACGAAGACGTCTACTACTACGTCGATACCATGTACAGCGAGTTTGCCAACAAGACCGCCGCCCTGGCCGATGCCATCGCCGCCAGGGGCACCACGCTCGACGACGCGGTCAAGCTGGCCAGCTTCATTCAGGAGGAGGCCGGTCTCGAGAGCGAGGATGCCAAGGTCAGCGCCTGCTTCCACAACCGTCTTGAGTCCGACGACCCGCAGTGGGCCGAGCATAAGCTGGAATCCAACGCCTGCAGCTATATCATGCAGGACAGCGAGAACAACTACCTCTGGAACTCTCCCACGGCCCAGTACTACGGCTGGCCGGATCAGGGCGCTATCCCCGACGATGTGCTGGCCCTGTACGACACCTATTCCATCAGCGGCCTGCCCGCCGGCCCCATCTCCAACCCCGGTTACGCCGCCATTGAGGCTGCGCTGAATCCTGATCAGGAGTATATCGACGAGGGCTACTACTTCTTCGTCACCGGCCACCCCGGCACTGATGTTGCCGGCCAGTACTTCTACGCCAAGACGGCAGACGAGCACTACCAGAACTGCGTTAAGGCCGGTTGGGCCTGATCCAGTTTGTAAACGGAGGAATATACCCATGCTGCAACAGCCTGAACTGCTGGCCCCCGCCGGCAGCCTGGAAACTTTGAAATACGCCGTCATGTACGGCGCGGACGCCGTCTACTGCGCCCTGCCGGAATTCGGCATGCGGGCCGCCCCGGTCAACCTGACGGTGGGCGAGCTGCACGAGGGCTGCATCTTCGCCCACGCCCGCGGCAAAAAGGTCTATCTGACGCTGAACACTCTGCCCACCAACGAGGAGCTGAACAAGCTGCCCCAGTATATCCAGGATGCCGCCGAGGCCGGCGTCGATGCCTTTATCATTGCCGACCTGGGCGTGCTGGCGCTGGCCAAAAAGTACGCCCCCCAGGTGGAGCGCCATGTCTCCACCCAGGCGGGCATCACCAACTACGAGGCCGCCAAGGTCTGCTACGAACTGGGCGCCAAGCGCGTAGTGCTGGCCCGTGAACTGCCCCTGACCGAGATCGCCCTCATCCGCGATAACTGCCCTGCTGACCTGGAACTGGAAGCTTTCGTCCACGGCGCCATGTGCATGAGCGTCTCCGGCCGGTGCCTGCTGTCCAGCTATATGGCAGGCCGCAGCGGCAACCGGGGCGAGTGCGCCCAGCCCTGCCGCTGGAAATATAACCTGGTCGAGGAGCACCGCCCCGGCCAGTATATGGAGATCGGCGAGAGCGAGGACAACGGCAGCTATATCCTGAACGCCAATGACCTTTGCACCGCGCCGTTCATCGACCTGATCTGCAAGGCAGGCGTGGACAGCCTGAAAATCGAGGGGCGCGCCAAGACGTTTTACTATGTTGCGTCTGTCACCAGCGCCTACCGCCGCGCACTGGATGCCTACCTGCGCGACCCCTACAATGATAACTTTGAGCTGCCCGATGATGTCATCGAGGAGCTGAGCCGCACCAGCCACCGCCACTATTCGCCGGGCTTCTACTTCGGCAAGGAGCAGGCCCAGCAGACCCCCAGCCACACCTATGTGCGGGACTGGGACTTCATCGGCACGGTGGACGGCTGGGACAAGGGCATAGCCCACTGCACCCAGCGCGGCAAGTTCAACCTGGGGGATGCCATCGAGGTGTTGCAGCCTGACGGCAGTGTCGTCACCCTGACCCCGGAGTGGATCGAGAACGCCGAGGGCGAGCGCGTCGACGCTACCCCGCACCCGATGATGCAGTATACCATCCCCTGCGCCACCCCGCTGATGCCCTACAGCCTGCTGCGCATGCGCAAGCCGGAATAAAAAGGGCGGCCCTGTATGTAGGGGGCGATGCTTGTTATCGACCCGCAGGCGGATGGGAGCATCCGCCCCTACACCAAACCGTGTACCCATAAAAAGGCACCGCCTACGGAAGCGCTCCGTCTGCGGTGCTTTTCTGCTATTTTATTTGTTATTCCAAAACCATTCCAACTCCGCCCGCAATTCCTCGACACTGTCCACGGCCCTTAACCCATCCCAATGGGGTGGCATCAAACGCCGGGTATCAGGCGCTAAAAAGCGGTCGTCGATCAGAAGCACCACACCCTTATCCTCCGGCGTGCGGATGACCCGTCCGGCGGCCTGCAAGACCTTGTTCATGCCGGGGAAGCGGTAGGCATAGTCAAACCCGGAGCCGCGCGTCTCCTCAAAGTGGGCGCGCAGCTGCTCCTGCCGGGGGCCGACCTGGGGCAGACCGGGGCTTACGATGGCTGCGCCGATCAGCCGCTCTCCGGCCAGGTCCACGCCCTCGCCAAACACGCCGCCCAACACTGCAAAGCCCAGCAGCGTGCGCCCCGGCGCGGCGGTGAACTGCGCCAAAAAGTCGGCACGGCTGGCCTCGTCCATGGAGGCGTCCTGCCGCAGGGTCTCCACCTCCGGGTGAGCAGTGCAGAACACCTCCCGCACCTGCTCCAGATAGCTGTAACTGGGGAAGAACACCAGGTAATTCCCGGCGCGGGCACACACCATCTCGTACAGCAGCGCGGCGATCTTTTCCACGCTGTCCGCCCGGTCCTTGTACCGGGTGCTGATGTTCCGCGCACACCACAGCCCTAAATTTTCCGCAGGAAAGGGGCTGCGCAGGGCCACGGCCCGCGCCTCCGGCACACCACACAGGTCCTTGTAGTACCCGGCAGGGCTTAACGTGGCGCTGAACAGCACCGCCGCGCGGCCCTTGGTAAAATCCGCCTGCAAAAATTCATGCGGGTCCAGGCAAAGCATGCTCACACGCACTTCGCTGCCGTAGGCAGATACCTGTAAAACAAAATGCTCGTCAAAGGTATCGGCCACCCGCAGCCAGCCGCGCACATCAAAAAATAACTGCAGCAGGGCTTCGTGGGTCTCGTCGGGGTCGCGGTGTTCGTCCAGCCAAATTTCCAAAGGCTCACAAAGTTTCTGTAAGGCGCGGTCAAAAGCATCGGCGCGTTCCCGCTCAAAAAAGGTGCGGCCCTCGGCTTCCTCGCAGCGATGCCGCCACTCGATAAACAGATTGTTGATCTTGGTCAGCGCATTTTTCAGGCTGCTTTTGCCCTTGCCCAGCTGCTTGCGGGCGTCAAAAAAGGCGCTTTTGCAAAGGCTGGCACTGTGCATGTCCCGGGCACGGCCGGGCAGGTTGTGGGCCTCGTCCACCAAAAACAGGTAGTCGCCCCGGCTCTCAAAAAAGCGCGCCAGATGCACCACCGGGTCAAACAGGTAGTTGTAATCGCCGATGACCACATCGCACCACAAACTCAAATCCAGTCCCAGCTCAAAGGGGCACACCTTATGCCTGCGTGCCAGTTCCCGCAGGGCGTCGGCGGTCAGGGTGGGCGTGTCCAGCCCATCCCACAGCGCCGTTTTCACCCGGTCGAAGTAGCCGTTGGCGTAGGGGCAGGCTTCGGGCGTACACTCGCGGCGGTCCTGCAAACAGATCTTATCTTTCGCGGTCAGCGTCACGCTGCGCAGCTTTAAGTTGGCATCGTGGCCATGCAGCACAGCCACAGCGTTTTCGGCGGCAGCGCGGGTGGTGCCGCGGGCCGTCAGGTAAAACACCGGCCCGCCGTCCTCCAGCGCTTTCAGGGCAGGGAACAGCACGCTCATTGTTTTGCCAATGCCGGTGGGGGCCTGGCACAGCAGCTGCCCGCCCTCGCAGCAGGTCTTGTATACGGCCCCGATCATCGCCCGCTGGCCGGGCCGGTAGCCCGCAAAGGGAAATGTCAGCGCCTGCAAACTGGTGCGTCTGTCCCGCTGCCAGGCTGCTGCCCGTCGCGCCCAGGGGGCGTACTGGGTCAGCAGCCCCTGCACGATGTCCTGCAAGGCTTCAGCAGTATAATCGTGGGTAAAGGTGAACTCCAACTCCTCGTCCACCTGGTAGTAGGTCAGCCGCACCCGCATGGCAGGCAGATCGTTTTGCAGGGCGTATATGGCCGCATAGCACTGCGCCTGGGCCCAGTGCTCGGGACTCTGCTCGCCGGTGATGAACTCCGGCGGCAGGGTGGTGGTCTTGATCTCGTCGATGGTCCGCATGCCGTCGCGGTCGGTAAACAGGCCGTCGGCGCGGCCCTCTAAAGTGTAGGTGATGCCCTCGCAGCCAAACTCCTGCCGCAGGGCCGCTTCGGCCTCGTAATCCGGGTATTCCTTTACGGCGGCGCGCTGCAATTTGCGGTGCAGGCGTGCGCCCTCGTTGGCGCGGTCAAAGCCGGTAAAGCGGCTGTCGATGCTGCCGCTGCGCAAAAGAAACTCCACCAGCCGCCGGATGGGCAGGGTAAGCGCTAGGGATTCTGTCTCCGGCATGGGTGGCATCTCCTTTATAAGTTAGTAGGTGTGGTCACACACCTGGGTGATTTTCTCCCGCAGGGCTACGAAATCGCCAAACACCGCGGGCTTGTTTACGGGGTAGCGCAGCAGGGCGGCGGGGTGGTAGGTGCCCATAAATAAGGTGCCCTGCTTGTCAAAAAACTTGCCGTGTTCCCGGGTGATCAAAAACTCCGGCCCGATCATCTGCTGTGCGGCGATGCGCCCCAGACAGACCACGATGCGCGGCTGCAAGATCTGGAACTGCTGGCGCAGCCAGGGGATGCACGCCTTGGACTCCTCCGGCAGCGGGTCGCGGTTTTGCGGCGGGCGGCACTTTACAATGTTGGCAATGTACACGTTCTTCTCACGGCTTAAATCAATGGCCTCAAGATAATGGTCCAGCAGCTGGCCGCTGCGGCCCACAAACGGCAGGCCTTGTGCGTCCTCGTTGGCGCCGGGACCTTCGCCCACAAACAGCACCTCGGCATTGGGCACGCCCTGGCCGAACACCACGTTGGTGCGCGTCTGGCACAGGCCGCAGCGCTGGCAGGCGAGACATTCCTGCTGCAAAGTTTGCAGATCCATAAAAAACACCTCAATCTGTATGGCACGCCCCCAAAGCCGCCCATACTTATGTATAAAGAAAAGGGGATAAAATACCATGGAAATCACACTGCGCATCCTCTGCCTGCTGGTGGGTTACCTGCTGGGCAGTTTCCTCACGGCAGAATGTATCGCCCGCCGCCTAACTGGCCGCAGCGCCCGTGATCTGGGCAGCGGCAACCCCGGCATGGCCAACATCATGGCGACCTTGGGCAAAGGCCCTGGCTTTGCCGTATTGGCTGGCGACGTAGCCAAAACCGTGCTGGCCTGCGGGCTGTGCTGGCTGCTGGCAGGCCCTGTGCTGGGGCATACAGCGCTGCTGTACGCCGGGGCGGGGGCCATCTCAGGCCACAACTGCAGCCTGTGGCATAAGGGATGGGGTGGCAAGGGCGTGGCCGTTACCTGTACCTGGCTGATCTTATACCTGCCCGTCACCGGGGCATTGTGCTGTCTGGCAGGGGGTCTGGCTGTGCTGGGACTGGGCTACCTGCCGCTGGGGGCGGTGCTCATCCCCACGCTGGCAGTGCCCATCGCCTGGGTGCAGTATGGGCCCGAGAGCGGCATCATCCTGCTGTTGGCCGCGGCTATGATGTTTTGGCGGCACAAAAATGGATTGCACAGAATTTTTTTAGGGCAGGAAAAACAATTTTTCCGCCCCAAAAGCTGAGAATATCATACCACGGCAGGGCAAAAAAAGCAATTCTGCGCAGAAAAACAAACGGAGAAACGGCAAAAAATAAAAAGATTGAAAAAATCCGAAAAAAATTCAAAAAAAGTGTTGACATTTAGGCATTTGCCCGCTATAATAATTGACGTTGCAGCCGCCACGGCAAGCGCCACGGGGTTCAACAAGCTGGGTATGGCCCGGTAGTTCAGTTGGTTAGAACGCTAGCCTGTCACGCTAGAGGTCGTCAGTTCGAGCCTGATTCGGGTCGCCATTTGCTGCTATAGCTCAGTTGGTAGAGCGCATCCTTGGTAAGGATGAGGTCAGCAGTTCAAATCTGCTTAGCAGCTCCAGCTTAACGCCCGCAATGCCATTTCGCACTGCGGGCGTTTTACATAGGGGCATAGCTCAGTTGGTAGAGCAGCGGTCTCCAAAACCGCGTGCCGAGGGTTCGAATCCTTCTACCCCTGCCCAAAAACCGCGTATCGAAAGGTACGCGGTTTTTTGTTTGTGCAGGGCAACACTGCACAACTCCCAAGCGCCGCTCCATCGGCTGCGCCACACCATCTGCGCTGCAAAAAGGCTCGGTAATACACAAAGTATTATCTGCGTTTTTTGCTTGACGGTTGGTATGGCTCGCTCGCCGTATCGGCACTTAGAGTTATGCGATGCTGCCCAAAGTGTAACAATTTTATAAAAGGGATACTCAAACGCAAAAAAGTATGCTATAATGCTACTATCTAATACTGGTGCTGTGCGCCTTTGTACATTTAAAAATGGGCGGCCTGCCGCAAACCGGGCCGCGTTTTATAAGGAGGTCACCATAACCGATGAGCCGTAAACGATCTGAGGAAAAAACCGGTATCAGCCCCATCCAGCGCAAGGCCTGCGTGGTCATGGCGTTCTGCGTGCTGGCCGTGGTGCTTAGCTTTTTGGTATCGTGGATACTGCCGGCAAAGCTGGGCCTGTTTGGCGAGTCTGATCTGTATGATCCCACCCAGTACCCGCTGGATACCAGCCTCGGCTCCATCCTGGGGCAGGAGAGTGCCCAGGGCAACTACATCAACGATACCGTCTTTGTGGGCGGCACCCAGGCGGTGTCCATGTCCAAAGACAGCAGCATCACCTTAAACCAGTACGCCGGCAAGGATGGGCTGAAAGTCTCCCAGGTGCTGCGTGAGACCTGCGTCAACTTCGCCGACGACGCCAACAGCTACACCATCCCCCAGGCCATCGCCAAGATGAAGCCCCTGCACGTCTACGTCATGGTGGGCAACGATGATCTGGACGGTTCTGTCAGCGTGGACGAGTTCGTCAACGACTACAAGCAGATCTTGCAAAGCATCAAGTCGGCCTACTCCGCCTGCGACGTGGTGGCCTGCGCCATTGCGCCCGTCTCCAAGGACGCCGCCGACGCCGCCCAGAAGCAGACCTACATTGACCAGTACAACCAGCAGCTGGCTGTCGCCTGCAACGATATGGGCTTCAAGTACCTGAACCTGCCGGAAGTCATGAAGAACGACAAGGGCTACGCCGTGGACAGCTACGTGGATGCCTCCACCGGCGGCTTCTCCGGCTCCGGCGTCAACGTCGTGCTGGATTACATCAAGAACCACGCCCACAATGTGGAGGATACCCGCGGCGATCGCGGAGAGATCCCGCAGCGTGCGGCCTCGGCAGCAGGCAACGGCAGCAGCGCCACCCCGGCCCCGACCGCTACCCCCAATAAACTGACCGCCAGCTACCGTGTCGAGCCTGGCAAGGGCACCCTGACCGGCAATAACCAGACCGGCGTTTCCAGTCTGGATCTTGAGGTTGCCAGCGGCACCCAGGTCAGCGTGACCGCCGTGCCTGCCGATGGCTACACCTTCTATAAGTGGAACGACGGCGTCACCGATGCCACCCGTTACGACGTCATCAACAAGGACGTTTCGGTCACGGCTATGTTCAATGATTCCCGCGTCGAGCTGAAGCTGGACAAGGGCGACAGCACCATCAAGAAGGGCGAGAGCATCTCCATCACCGCCACGGTCAAGCTGGGCGGCAAGGATTACAGCAACTCCAACGTCCAGTGGTCGGTCAACGACGAACTGGAACAGAACGGCGGCACCTTTACCTTCACCGGCTCCAACGCGGGCGAGTACACCATCAAGGCAGGCATCGAGATCAACGGTACCTTCTCCACCGCGCAGATCAAAGTCACCGTGCAGGCTGACCCGACCTCCGTTACCGTCAGTGGACCTGACACGGCCACGGTAGGCAACAAGGTGACCTTTACCGCCAATGTGCAGAACGCCAACGGCGATGTGCAGTGGAGCTGTGAGAGACCAGCTGGAAAGCTACCGGCAATCAGGTGGAGTTTACCGCCAACGAGGCCGGCACCTACCATATCCACGCCGTCAACAATGGCGCCGATGCCGTCTTTACGCTGCACGTCAACGCCGCCCCCACGCCGACGCCGACGCCGACCCCGGCACCGCCGGAGCCGAACCCCAACCCGGACGGCCAATAAACCAGAAACAGGAGGGTCATTTTAAAATGGCCATTTACACTTGCGTCCTTCTGGACGTTGACAACACTTTGCTGGACTTTGACGCGGCTGAGCGCCAGGCCCTGACCGATATGCTGGCCGAGTACGAGCTGCCCCATGATGCCCGCGCGTGTGAAGTGTACCATGCCGTCAACCGCGAGCTGTGGGACGCCCTCGCCAAAGGCCAGCTGACCAAACCCAAGCTGTTCCAGCAGCGGTTCGGCCGCTTCATGAAAGCGATGGACCTGCCCGATAACGGCAAGGCTGTCCAGATGAATGACCGCTACGAGGAACTGCTTTCCACCCATGCCGACCTGCTCCCCGGTGCGCTGACCGCACTGGAGGAACTGAGCGAGGTCGCCACTCTGGCCATCGTCTCCAATGGCGCGGTCATGGTGCAGGAGGCCCGCATCCGGGATTCCGGCATTGAGCGCTACATGGACGGTGTCTATATCTCCGAGAAAGTCGGTGCGGCCAAACCTTCGGCCAAATTGTTTGAGCATGTCCTCAAGGACCTGGGCATCACCAACCGCAGCCGTGTGCTGATGGTGGGCGACGATCTGCTGGCTGACATCAAGGGCGGCCAGAACGCAGGCCTCGACACCTGCTGGTTCAACCTGAAAAACGAGGAAAACAAGTCGAACATCCACCCCAAATTTGAGATCGGCTCCTATGAGGATCTGTACAAAATCGTGATGGAGCCGGAGGAACTGGAAAACATCGGCGTGCGCAACCGCCGCCACAGCAATGAAGCATAAACTGCCCGGCGGCTTATGCAGTATGCCGCTGCCTTTCCCCAAGGGCAGCGGCAGCGTTGTGAAAAAACGCGAAATACCGCAAAAGAGGACACAATAGAGGAGAGGAAACACCCCCATGCTGTTGGAACTGCAAAACCTGGGCAAAAGCTTTGGCGAACATGAAGTTCTGAAGGACGTCAACGCCGGGGTCGAGCGCGGCGACCGCATCGGCATCATTGGCGCAAACGGAACCGGCAAAACCACGCTGCTGCGCATCCTGTGCGGCGAGAGCCTGCCCGATGCAGGCGATGCTGCCTTTGGCACCGGTGTGACCTGTGGCTATCTGGAGCAGAACGCACGCCTGGCCCCCACGCTGGACATTTACGCCACGATGAAACTGGCCTTCGCCCCGGCGCTGGACGCCATGCAGAAGATGGATGACCTGCAGCGCCGCCTGGCTGCAGACCCGCATAACGCAACCCTGACCGAGGAAATCGCCCACTGCACCGCCATCGTGGATGCCATGGACGCTTATAATATGGACACCCAGATCAAAAAGGTGCTCAACGGTATGGGCTTCCCGGCGGATACCTGGGTCAAACTGGCGGGCGTTCTTTCCGGCGGTGAGCAGACTCGTCTGCGCCTGGCCCGTCTGCTGCTGGAGCGTCCTGACCTGCTGATCCTGGACGAGCCTACCAACCACCTGGACCTGGAAACCATGGAATGGCTGGAAAATTACCTCAAGACCTACCGCGGCGCGGTGCTGGTCGTCAGCCATGACCGCTATTTTTTGGACGCCGTCTGTACCCGTATCTGGGAGCTGCGCGGCAAAACCATCACCACCTACCGCGGCAACTACTCCGCCTACCTGCCCCAGCGCGAAGCAGCGGACGAGCGCCTGCAAAAACAGCATGATGCCGATGTGGAAAAGGCCGCCAAGCTGCAGGACTACGTCGACCGCAACCTGGTGCGCGCCTCCACCACCAAAATGGCCCAGAGCCGCCGCAAACAGCTGGAAAAGCTGGAGATCGTGGAAGCACCGACCGCCGAAGCCTACGAGCTGAACTTTCGCTTTGAGTACGACATCGAGCCCTATGACGAGCTGGTTATCATGAAAAACCTCACCGTCCGCATCGGGGAACGCACCCTCATCGATGCGCTGGACTACACGGTCCACCGCGGGGACAAGCTGGTCATCGCCGGCCCCAACGGCACCGGCAAGTCCACACTGCTGCAAGTGCTGGACGGCAAGCGCCGCCCCTCCGGCGGCATGGTTCGCTTAGGCAGCGGCGCCAAGCCTGGTGTCTTCACTCAGCAGCAGGCCAAGCGCGCCGGCAGGGTCATCGATGCCATCTGGAACCAGTACCCCCGCTTTACCGAGCTGGAAGTGCGCAGCCACCTGGCCAGGTTCGGATACCGCGGCGAGGAAGTGTTCAAGGACTGCGCCACCCTTTCCGGCGGTGAACTGGCCCGCCTGCGCTTTGCGGAGCTGGCCCTGGAACGCCCAACCTGATGTTTTTGGACGAACCGACCAACCACCTGGACATTTATATGCGCGAAAGCCTGACCCAGGCGTTGGCGGCCTACACCGGCACGCTGCTGCTGGTCACTCATGACCGCTACCTGATGCAGACCCTGGGTTGTCCGATCCTGTACCTTGAAGACGGCAAGGCAACCTTCTACCCGAACTTTGCTGCCCTGCAAAACCGAGATAACGGCAAGACCCAGGAACAGCAGAAAGCCGAGGACACAGTCAAAAAGCAGGCCTACGGCAAGGAGCAGCGCAAGCGCCGTGCCGAGGTCCGCACCCGCATGAAAGCGCTGGAAACCGAGATCGAAGAGCTTGGCGCGCACATCGTTGAGCTGGAAAACGAGATCAACGACCCGGAGGTTCTGCGCGACCACCTGCTTTTGCGGGATAAGTGCGATGAACTGGATGATTCCCGCTTCCACCAGCAGGAACTGTACGACGAGTGGGAAAAGCTCGCCGAGGAGCAGGAAGCCTTCGAGGCCGAGGACGCATAACGCGCGCAGGGCGTACAGCCGTCCTTATACAAAAAACTTAACCGTTCTGTAACTTGTATTCCGCCAAAAATGCGCTATACTATGTTTTTAGTATAATAGAAAAGTTAAAAAAGAAAGTATAGAGATAGGGAAAGGCCGCGTGCACGAACGCCCGGCCGTATTGCAACGAAGCGGGGAGACCACTTTGCAGACAACGATCATCATAGCAACACATAAGCCTTACTGGATACCGGAAGACCTATGTACCTGCCGGTACAGATGGGTCATGCCATCCACCCGGCCTGCGGTTATATCGGCGATGATACGGGCGAAAATATCTCGGAGCGCAACGCCAATTTCTGTGAGCTGACCGGCCTGTACTGGGCGGCGCACAACATCGATTCCGATTATATCGGTATCGTGCATTACCGCCGCTATTTTGCCAGCCGCAAAAAAAGCATCTTCGATGCCAAAAAGCGCCGGGTCATCAGCCACGAGGAACTGTGCGCCATCCTGGCCACCACCAACGTGGTGCTGCCCAAGGAACGCCACTATTTCATCGAGACGAACTACACCCAGTACATCCACGCCCACCACAAGCAGGACTTGACCGTCACCCGGGCGATCATCGAGCGCAAATGCCCGGAGTATCTGCCGGCGTATGACACGTACATGTCCAAAACGCACGGCCATCACTTCAATATGTTTGTGATGAAGCGGGAACTGCTGCAGCATTACTGCACCTGGCTGTTCGACATCCTGTTTGAGCTGGAGCGGGAACTGGACATGACCGGCTACTCCACCAACGACCGCCGCGTCTTCGGCTTCGTCAGTGAGCGTTTGCTTGACGCCTGGCTCATCACCAACAACATCAGCTACGAAGAGTTGGACATCGTGTATATGGAGCACCAGAACTGGCTGCACAAGGGCACCCAGTTCTTAAAACGTAAATTTTTTCCGAAAAAAGATGACTGAACGATTTTCTGTTGCGGCGGTGGTGGTGACCTACAACCGCCTGCCGCTGTTGCGCCAATGCCTGGCGGCCCTTGCCGCCCAGACCGCGCAGGATTTGACCATCTTTCTGGTCGATAACGCCAGCACCGACGGCACTGCCGAATCTGTGGCCGAAATGGCCTTGCCCAACCTTGTTTACCGCAACACCGGCAAAAACCTGGGCGGGGCAGGGGGCTTCGCCTATGGCGTGCGGGAGGCTGCCCTTGCCGGGTACGACGTCCTCTGGCTCATGGACGACGACACCCTGCCCACCCCCACGGCGCTGGAAGCCTTTTTACAGGCCGACCGCAACTTGCAAGGCCAATACGGCTGGCTTTCCAGCCGTGCTTTAGCGCCAGACGGCACTGACCAGCCCATGAACCTGCAGCGGGTGACACCCTACAAAGACCTGCCCGGTTTTGACGGCGAGCGCATCCCGGCGGTCATGGCCAGTTTTGTCTCGCTGTTTCTGCGTACCGAGACCGTGCGCCGGTACGGCCTGCCCATCGCCGAGTTCTTCATCTGGTCCGACGATTGGGAGTATACCCGCCGTATTTCCCGGGCACAGCCCTGCTACGTGGTCCCGGCCAGCCGGGTCGTGCATGCCATGCAGAACCCCGGCATCGTGAACATTGCCGCCGACGTTCCCGCCCGGTGGGAGCGCTACCGCTATTTTTACCGTAATGACGTGGTACTGTACCGGCGCGAGGGCCTGCGCGGCTGGCTATGGCTGCTGGCCAAAGACACCTGGCACACTGTGCAGGTGCTTTGCAGCCCCCAGGGCCGCAAAGCCTGGCGCATCGGCATTATTTGGAAAGGATTCTTCGCGGGGGTGCGTTTCCGCCCCGCAACGCCCTACCTGCCATGAAACTGACTGAAACGATCCTGCACAAGGCTGCGCCGTACCCGGTGGTGGCCTTTGATGTGTTTGATACGCTCATTAAGCGCGATGTGGCCCGCCCCACCGACCTGTTCGCCCTGTTGGGCGCGGACTTCGCCAAAGACCGCACCCAGGCCGAAGCCGAAGCCCGTGCCGCCAAAAGCGGGGAAGTGACTCTGGCGGAAATTTATGCCCGCCCCTGCCTGGCCGGATACGACCCGGCGGCAGAATGCGCCGCTGAGATCGCCTGCGCTGTGCCCAACCTGCCGGTGCTGAAAGCCGCCCGCGCCCTGCATGACCAGGGTAAACGGCTTTACTATATTTCCGACATGTACCTGCCCAAGGTCCAGCTGGACGCCATGCTGGCCAAGTGCGGCTACGACTTTTTCGATGGCGGCTTCGTCTCGGCCGATTACGGCGTGCAGAAGCGCAGCGGCAAGCTGTTCCGCCTGTTTCTGCAAAAAACGCAGACGCAGGCAAAAGAGGTCCTTTTTATTGGCGACAACTGGCGGGCGGATGTTGCCGGTTCGGCGCTGGCCGGCATCCGCAGCTGGCACCTTCCCACGCAGGAGGTCCCGCAGGAAAGCCTGCCTGTTGGTGCGGTGGCGGCTTTCACCGCAACCGCTTGCCGGGCATCGAATCCGAGGCCGAGCGCCTTGGCTTTGCCACTCTCGGCCCGCTGGCTGTAGCCTACTGCCAATGGCTGCATGCCTGGGAACAGCAGCACCCCAATGCCAAAATCCACTTTCTGGCGCGGGATATGTACCTGATGCGCCAGGTCTACGCGCTTTTGTACCCGCAGGAGCAGACCGCCTACTTGCAGGTCTCCCGCCGCAGCCTGTGCCCGCTTCTATTGGCGCAGCACCGGTGGGATCTGCTGCTGTCCGCTCTGCCGCGCCAATCCCTTACCGGTGCACAGATCGCCGCCTATTGCGGTACCGCCTGCCCGATGGACCTGCAAGAAAAATCCTATGATTTAAAGCATGGACCCGATACCGCCCGCCCGCTGCTGCAAGCGCTGGCCACGCCCCAAAGTGCCGCCGCCGTGTCCGCCTACCTCACCCGACAAAACCTGCAGGCAGGGGACATCCTTGTGGACATCGGCAGCGGCGGCACAACCCAGATGCTGTTACAGGCTGTGTGCAATATAAAATTGCATGGCTGTCAACTCTCTTGTGACGACCGACTGCGCGGGCGCTTGCGCGAAGATGAGACCGCCGTTTTTCTATTCGACGGCCGACCCGCGCCGCTGCTCTACTGGGCAGGCCAGCCCATGCTGGAACGCCTGATTTCCGAGGATGTGGGCGCGACCCTTGGTTACACCCAAACCGACAAAACCATCACCGTCCAGCAGGCCTCCCAGCCGCCCACGCCGCTACTGGACGCGCTGCAAAAGGGAATCCTGCGCTTTGCGCAGGATTGGCAAAAGTCGTTTCTGCAAACCCTCGCCATCCCGCCGCAGACTGCCATCGCGCCTTTTCTGCGGCTGGTCGGCCAGCCTACGGCAGGGGAGACCGCCCTGCTGGGAGACCTGACCGTCGAGGACGGCGGCGTCTACCCGCTGGCCGCGCCGCGCAAGGTCGGTTATTATCTCACCCACGCAAACCAGGCCAAGCAGGACCTCTCCGCTGCCCGGTGGAAGATCGGCTTTCTAAAGCGCCTGGCCCCGCTGCCCTTGCCCTATGACCGGCTTTACGCCAAAATGAAAAAATGAATTTTGAAAGGAGTGCAGGACGTTATGCCGCCGCGTATCAGTGTGATCGTGCCCATCTACAATGCGGCATCCACCCTGCGGGCTGCCGTGCAGTCCATCCTTACCCAAGATATTGCTGGGCTGGAGGTGCTGCTGGTCGATGACGGCTCCACCGATGCCACCCCCGGCCTTTGCCACGATCTGGCCCTGCGGGACGACCGCATCCAGGTCATCACCCAGAAAAACGCCGGTATCTGCGCCGCCCGCAACCGGGGGCTTTCCGTCGCTGAGGGCATGTATGTGACCTTCTGCGACGACGACGATCTGCTGCTGCCCGGTGCGCTGGCCCTGCTGCTGCAAAAGGCGGAGGACACCGGCGCTGACATCGTCCGTGCCGATTACGAGCTGATCCACATCAGCCCCGACGGCACCGAGACCCCGCAGCCCCACCCGGCGGGCACGGCCTGTGACCTGGCCGCCGACGGCGACTACCGCAAGTTCCTGCAAAACAGCGGCCCGCAATTCGTCTGGAATGCTCTCTACCGCCGCTCGGCCATCGGCAATCTGCGCTTTGACGAGCACTGCCGCTATGGCCTTGAGGATTTCATCTTCAACGCCGGACTTTATGCCCGCACCGACAAAGTACACTACCTGCCGCAGCCTGTCTACCGCCATTTCGAGAGTGGGCAAAGCACCTCCCAGTGCCAGACCGTACAGGCTTTGCAGGGGCGCATCGGCGTGCTGGACCGCTGGATGGCAGCCGAGTATAAGGCCATTCAGGCCCGCTGCCCCGAAGCTGCCCGCGCGGCCGTCTGGAACGACCGCCGCGCCCAGGCTATCACCTTTTTGATGCACCAGCTGGCAGATGCCAAAGCCCCCGGTGCGCTGCGCCGCCACGGCTGGCGCACTTTACGCGGTGTGCTGGCCCGTTACCCGGCCCCGCCGCTGGATCTTTGGCACGAAGCCAAGCACCATAAAAAGCAGACCGGCGCACTGCTGCTGTACAACCTGCGGCTGCAACGCCTGTATGAACTGTGGGCCAACCGCCCGAAAAACCGCAGGAGGAAACTGCCATGAAAACGATTCTGGTTACCGGCGCCGCCGGATATATCGGCCGCCACGTTGTCAAAAATGCGCTGGATCGCGGCTGCAAGGTCATCGCGTCTGACTTCTCTTTTAAAGGCGTGGATGAGCGGGCGGAGTTTTGCGATGTGCCCATCTTCAGCGGTGACAAAGAAATCTACCGCAAGGTGGGCAGCCCGGACATCTGTATCCACCTGGCCTGGCGGGACGGTTTTCGCCACAACTCTCCGGCCCATATGAAGGACCTGTCCGCCCACGTCACATTCCTGAACGACCTGGTGGCAGGCGGCCTGAAAGATTTAAGCGTCATGGGCACTATGCACGAAGTGGGCTACTGGGAGGGTGCCATCAACGAAAGCACCCCCTGCAAGCCCCAAAGCCAGTACGGCATCGCCAAAAACGCCCTGCGCCAGAGCATGATGCTCTCGTTGCACGGCAGCAGCTGCAACCTGCACTGGCTGCGCGCCTACTACATTACGGGCGACGAAGCCCACGGAAGTTCCATCTTTGCCAAACTGGCTCAGGCTGAACTGGACGGCAAAACAGACCTTCCCGTTCACCAGCGGCAAAAACCTCTATGACTTCATCGATGTGGACGAGCTTGCCAACATGATCGTCGCTGCCAGCGTGCAGGAGGAGATCAACGGCATCATCAACGTCTGCACCGGCCAGCCGCGCAGCCTGGCTGACCGTGTGGAGCAGTTCCTGCGGGATAAAAACTATAAGATCAAGCTGGATTACGGCGTTTTCCCGGACCGCCCGTATGACAGCCCCGGCGTTTGGGGCGACGCAACCAAAATCAAACAAATTCTTGCAAAGGATCAGCTATGAAACGATTGGGCATTTTCTTTTTTTACGAGAAAAACGGCGATGTAGATGACTTTATCACCTACTACCTGCGCGATCTTGCAAAAAACCTGACCGAGCTGATCGTTGTGTGCAACGGCAAGCTCAGCGAGCAGGGCCGCGCGGCCTTCTCGAAGTTTACGGATAACATCATCGTGCGCGAGAACAAGGGCCTGGATGTGTGGGCCTACAAAACCGCGCTGGATTCCTACGGCTGGCAGCTGTCGAGCGAATTTGACGAAGTGGTCATGACGAACTCTACCCTGATGGGTCCTGTGCGCCCCTTGAAAGAGATGTTTGACGCCATGGCCGAGAATCAGGATCTCGACTTCTGGGGCCTGTCCATCCACCACGGCGCCAAGTCCAATCCTTTCAAGGGCAAGCACATCTATAGCTATCTGCCGGTGCATATCCAGTCCCACTTCATCGTTTACCGCCAGCGTTTTGTAAAAAGCCCGGAACTGCAGCAGTACTGGGACAACATGCCCATGATCGCCGACTACAACGATTCCGTCCAGCGGTACGAGGCTGTATTTACCAAGCAGTTCGAGGAACGCGGCTAAGTGGGATGTCTATGTCAACACGATGACCTGAAAGAGTTTACGGACTATCCGCTGCTGTCTGCCCGACGCTGTTGCGGGAGAAAAAGTGCCCGCTGTTCAAGCGCCGCAGCTTTATGCATGATTTTGAGGCATACCTGAATGATACCGCCGGTGAGCCGGTGCGGGAGTGTACGCTTACCTGCGGGATGAAACGGATTACCCGCTGGACCTCATCTGGAAAAACATGATCCGCACCATGCACCCGCATGAGTTTTACCCGTAACCTCGGTCTGACCCGCCTGATTCCGGAAAGGGTACAGGATGAGGCCTGCGCCGCTGCCGTGCGCAAAAACCGCCGCATTGCGCTGTGCATGCACCTGTATTTTATGGATATGCTGCCCCAAAGCTGCGCCTTTGCCGCCAACATGCCGCCAGAGACGGACGTTTTTATTTCCACCAACACGCCGGAGAAAAAGCAGCAGATCGAAGAAGCGTTCCGCACCCTGCCGTTGCATGCCGTTACCGTAAAGATGGTCGAAAACCGCGGCCGCGATGTGGCAGCGTTCCTGTGTGACCTGGCCCCGCAGATCCGGGAGTATGATTACGCCTGCTTCATGCACGATAAAAAGGCCATCCAGACCAAGCCCGGCAGCGTAGGTGCCAGCTTCGGCTATGTCTGCAACGAGAACGTCTGCAAAAACGCAGACTATGTGCTGAATGTGCTGACAGAATTTGAAAAAGACCCTTATCTGGGCCTGCTCTGCCCGCCGTTCCCCACGCATGGCGTGTATTTCATGAACATGTGCTCCAACGGCTGGGGCCCCAACTTTGATAATACCAAGGCCCTGATGAAAAAGCTGGGCATTGACCGCCCTATTTCCGGCGAAAAAATGCCCATTGCCCCCTTTGGCAGCGTATTCTGGTTCCGCGTAAAAGCATTGGCCCCACTGTTTGACCACGGCTGGAAGCACGAGGATTTCCCGCCCGAGCCGCTGCCGCAGGATGGTACCATCAGCCATGCCATTGAGCGTGTCTACCCGTTTGTTGCCCAGGCTGCCGGTTATTACCCGGCCGTCGTCATGAGCCGCGACTATGCTGTGATCCCGCTGCAATGACACCATGCAGGCCTATGCCACTGGCATGATCCGCCCGCTGGCCCGCGTGTTTGACTGTACCACCTTCTGGGGGGCTTCCAGCGCGGCTGCCGGCTTTGCGGCCAAGCGTCATTTGTTTGGCATCTACGGCCCCTACGCCAACAGCCGCCGCCGTCACGCCCGCAACTGGCTGCGGGATAACCTGCCGGAGTCCGCCTACAAGGGCATCATCAACACCAAGCGTGCCATCTTCGGCCCCCACCACGGCCCGTATGAGGATTAAGCCCCATGAAACGGCTGATCGTTTATTTCCATTATGACCCGCTGGGCCAGATCGACACCGCCTGCCGTGTGGCCGTGGAAGCCATGGCCCATTATGGCGAGGTGTTCTTTATCTCCAACGGCACGCTGCGCCCGGCGGACCGTGCCTGGGCGGCGTCGGTGACATTGACCTGCCGCGAACGGGAAAATAAGGGCCTTGATGTGGGTGCCTATAAAGAAGCGCTGGCTGTCATCGGCCGGGGCCGCCTGGCCCGCTACGACGAACTGGTGCTGATGAACTTCACGCTGGCAGGCCCCGTCTGCTCGCTGGCTTCGATGTTCGCTGCCATGGAGGCCCGCCCGGAGCTGGCCTTTTGGGGCTTGACCCGCCACTACGCCATGAAGAGCCGACGCTTTGGCGGCCGCAGCGGGGAAGTGCCGGAACATCTGCAATCCCACTTTTTGGCCGTCCGCGCACCGCTTTTGCACAGCGAGGATTTCTGGCAGTATTGGCAGAAAATGCCGCTGCCCAAAAGCTATGAGGAATCCATTGCTAACCACGAGACACGATTCACCGCGCATTTTGCAAACCTCGGCTGCCGCTGGGATTCCTACGTGGATACGAAAGATTTGAGGGACGTTTTCGTCAATCCCATCATGGCCTGCCCACGGGAACTGCTGGCAAACCGGGGCTGCCCGTTTTTCAAGCGCCGCAGCTTTTTTACCCCCTATGCGGATGAACTGCGCCGCACCGACGGTACCGCCGCCCGCACCCTGTACGATTACGTAAAACAGGAGACCAACTACCCCGTGGACCTGCTGCTGGCCGCGCTTTTGCAGCGCCAGCCGCTGGAGGCGCTGGCCCGGGAATTGCACTGGCAGTACGTATTGCCCGATGCCGCCCCCGTTGAGCCTGCGCCCGAGTTGGCTGCCCAGGGCTTGGCCCTGCTGCACCTGCCGATTTCGGAAGTTGAAAAGGCCGACTCCGTTACCGCCTGGTACACCCGCGAAGCTGCCCGCCGAGCCGATGAAGCGCTGGCTCAGGCCGCCGCCCTTTTTGCTAAAGAGCCGATGCTGGGTGTGCTAAGCCCGGCAGTGCCTCTTTGGTCTGCCGCCCGGCAAAGCCGCGATGCCGATTGGCAGGCGGCGCGCCCGGCTCTGCAAGGCAAAGTCAACGTGCCGCTGGGCCAAAACCCGCCCCCGGCTCCGGCCTGTGGCTGGGCACTGGTGCGGCTGGCCGCTGTGGCGGGCGGCGACACTCTGCCCGCCATCACCGCCCCGGAGGATGCCTGGCTGCTGCCACTGAAAGCCCAGCAAAACGGTTTCTTCAGTGCCAGCTTTACCACCGCCGCGCAAAGCGCCGCTGCGGCTGACCAGCTGGCCCTGCATTACCAGCAGGCTGCCGATCCGAAGGCCGTGGCGAAGCAGTTTGGCCGTTTAGTCAAGCACAAACTCAAAAAATAAAAAGGGGAGAGCCTTATGAAAAAACAACGCCTGTTTTATCTGGATCTGATCCGAGCCGTGGCTCTCGCCAGTATCTTAATTGTCCACTTCAACGCCACCGTTACCGGGTATTTCACCCTGCCGCACAAGCTGTTTACCAGTACGCTGGTGCAGGGCATTTACCTCGGTGATTTCGGCTCGTCGCTGTTTTTTATCGTGTCGGGCGCATCGCTGGCGCTCACTGTCCCGCCGGAACAAAGCCCGTGGCAGTTTTACAAGAAGCGGGCCAAGGCGGTGTTCCCATGTTCTGGCTGGCATGGGTGGTCTGCTTTTCCATCCGCTTCCTCAGCCAGCCCGGCTGCTACACCGGGGCTAAGACCATTACGCTGGTGCTGACTTTTTTGGGGTTAGATAACTTCGCCGTGGCCGCCGGCTGGGTGGGTATGGATTTCGCCTGCGTGGGCGAGTGGTTCCTGGGCAGCATCCTGTTTTTGTATCTGCTGTTCCCGCTTTTGCAGCGGGCTCTGCGCAAGGCCCCGGTGCTGACCTGGGCGGTAACGCTGCTCGTCTGCATCCCCCTCCATATGCAGGGCTGGGATAACGGCCTGGTAGCTGTACATATCCCGGAATTCCTCTTTGGCATGACCTTCTTGACGCTGAAAGATCAGATAAAGGCCATCCTGGAACCGGTGCTTGTCTTGGGGCTGATAAATCTGCCCGTGGATGAAAAGTTGCTCTGCTCCATGTTCAGTGCGCTGATTTTTATCGGCCTAGCGGCTGTGGCGGCCCCGCTGCTGGATAAGCCGCTGCCCCGTGCGGTCTGCGCCAAGGCGGCCAAGCTCTCCTATGCAGTATTTTTGACTCATCATGTCATCATCCAGCGCCTGGTGCGTGGGTTTGATCTGGCCGCACTTTCCCGCCGCGATACGGCGATTTTGTTCTGCGTCTACCTGCTGGCAACCTACGCCGCGTCCGAAGCCCTGCTCTGGCTCCAGTGCCGCCTGCGGGAAGAACGGCAAAAACTTTTCCCGTAAAAATCCCTATCCGCTGTTTGCCCAAAACAGCGGATATTTTTTTGTCATAGTACTCGGCACAAACCTCTGTACAAAAATCGGCTGGTACGGTATAATACAAAGTAAGTATGTGTGCCGGACTGCCGCAAACGCGCCCGGCAAAAAGGAAGTATGGAAAGGGGAGTCCCTGCATGTCTGAGTTCTCTGTTTCTCTGGCAAAACTGGCGGAAGAAGCCAATCTGACCGTCGCCTATACCCCCTGCGAACTGGAAAAGGTCATGGTCACCGCGACCGAAGTGTACCGTCCGGGCATCCTGCTGGCCGGTTACTACGAAAATTTTGATAACAAGCGCGTCCAGATCATCGGCCTGACCGAGATGTCCTATCTGGAAGAGCTGTCCACTTCGCTGCGCAACACCCATCTGGAAAAGCTGTTCTCTTTCCAGCCGCCTGCCGTCATCCTGACCCGCGGCATGCAGCCGCTTTCCGAGATGATGCAGTTCGCCAAGCAGTACGGCGTGCCGCTGCTTATGTCTACCGAGATGACCTCCGCCCTGATGGGCATGCTCATCACCACGTTGAATAAAGAGCTGGCTCCCCGCATCACCCGCCACGGCGTGCTGGTGGAAGTCTACGGCGAAGGCATCCTTATTTTGGGCGATTCCGGCGTCGGCAAAAGTGAGACCGCCCTGGAGCTGCTCAAGCGCGGCCACCGCCTCATCGCCGACGATGCTGTCGAGCTGCGCCGCATCTCCTACAAGCAGATCCTCGGCACCGCGCCGGAAAACATCCGCCATTTTATTGAATTGCGCGGCATCGGTATCGTCAACGTGGCCCGCGTGTTCGGCATCGGCTCGGTGCGTTCCAGCGTCGAGGTCGAGATGGTCATCCAGCTTGAACCCTGGGACCGCACCAAAAACTACGACCGCACCGGCCTGGAGACCGAGTACACCGACATCCTCGGCGTCAAGGTGCCCAAGATGCTGATCCCCGTCATGCCAGGCCGTAACCTGGCCGTCATCATCGAGACCGCGGCCATCAACAACCGCCAGAAGGAGATGGGCTACAACGCCGCCAAGGAACTGCTGAAGCAGCTGGGCCTGAACGACGACGCCAACCTCCAGTAACCGCGTCAACAGCAAAGAAGGAACACCATTTCATGCAGATGATTGCAGACCTGCACACCCATACACTGTGCGCTACCCACGCATTCCAGACCCTAAACGAGATGGCGGCTGCCGCCAAAGACTGCGGCTACAAAGCCCTCGCCATCACTGACCACGCGCCCGCCATGCCCGATGCGCCGCACCGCTGGCATTTCGAGAACCCCACCGCCTTGCCCCGCACCATCGACGGCATGGTCATGCTCTATGGGGCCGAGGCCAACGTGGTGGACGCCAAAGGCCATCTGGACCTGCCGCCGCGCATCCTAGAATATCAGGATTGGGTGGTCGCATCCATCCACAGCCCCTGCGTGCCGGGCCTGCTGACCCGCAAGGAGGCCAACCGCATCTGGCTGGCCGTGGCCGAGAACCCCTACGTGGACTGCATCGGCCATTCCGAGCAGCAGAATTACCGCTATGATTACGACCTGGTGACCAAGGCGTTCGCCGCCAACCACAAGGTCGTGGAGCTCAACGGCAACTCGTTCAACGTCCGCAAGGACGGCATCCCCAACATGAAAGCCCTGCTGGCCGCTTGCCTGAAAACGGCTGCCATATCGCCGTGGACAGTGATGCCCACAGCACCTGGCAGCTGCGCCACGGCCTGACGGCTCTCTACGGCATGCTGGAGGAGATGAACTTCCCCGAGGAGCTGATCATAAACGCTACCACTGCAAATCTCACAGCAGAATTAAAATTGCACGGCAAAGCCTGTGCGAAAGAAGTTGGAGGAATACTAGTATGAGCAAGTACACAATTGGTATCGACCTGGGCGGCACCACCATGACCGCCGGTCTGGTGGACGAAAACTATAAGATCATCGGCAAAACCACCTGGGCCACCCGTCTGCCGCGCCCGGCCGAGGACCTGGAAAAGGCCTTGGCTGACCTGTGCCGCACCGTTGCCAAAGAGAATAAGGTCGATTTCACCGACGTAAAATACGTGGGCATCGGTACCCCGGGCAGTGTGAATTTTACCACCGGTTTTGTGGGCTATAACACCAACTTCGGCTACTATGACTGGAACCTGGGGCCTGACCTGGAAGCTCTGCTCGGCTGCAAGGTCTACGTGGAAAACGACGCCAACGCTGCCGCCTACGGCGAGTACATCGCAGGCGGCGCAAAGGGCTTCCAAGGATGCCGTCGTCATCACGCTGGGCACCGGCATCGGCAGCGGCATCATCCTGGGCGGCAAGATCCTGCGCGGCTTCAACTTTGCCGCCGGTGAGATGGGCCACAACGTCATCGTGAAGGACGGCATCCAGTGCACCTGCGGCCGCAAAGGCTGCTGGGAGCGTTACGCCTCTGCCAGCGCCCTGACCCGCGAGACCAAGGTCGCCATGCAGGCCCATAAAGAGACCATCATGTGGAAGATGACCCCCGACATCGATCATGTCAACGCCAAGCTCTCCTTCGACGCCGCTGCCAAGGGCGACGCCGTGGCCAAGAGCGTTGTGGATAGCTGGATCGAGTATGTCGGTGTCGGCATCGCCAACGTCATCAACACCTTTGAGCCGGAGATCATCTGCATCGGCGGCGGTGTTTCCAACCAGGGAGAGACCCTGCTGGCCCCCGTCCGTGCCTATGCCGAGAACGAGACCAAGAACATCACCACCGGCCGCTTCCCCAAGATCGTCGCCTGCACGCTGCATAACGATGCGGGCGTCATCGGTGCCGCGGCCCTTGAAAACTCTATCTGATTTTAATTTTCGTATTCAGCGGGAGGAACCATGCAGCAGCAAACGATCGAAACCTTGCGTCAGGCCTTGCAGGAAAGCGCCCTGCCGTTTGCCCAGCAGGAGCCTTTGGCATCCCATACCACTTTCCAAATCGGCGGCCCGGCGGTATTCTGGTGTACGCCGAAAAACGCAGATCAGCTGCGCCGTACGCTGGCGCTTTGCCGAGCAAACGGTGTGCGCACCTACCTTTTGGGCAACGGCTCCAACACGCTGTTTGCCGATGAGGGCTACGACGGCGCAGTCATCGATCTGCGCGGGCTGAACTTCGGCCCTACAGCGGAACCACAGCCTGACGGCTCCACCCGCCTTACCGCGAGCGCCGGCCTCACGCTGGGGCGGCTTTGCGCCGCTGCCCAGCAGCAGGGCCTTGCAGGCCTTGCCTTTGCCTGCGGCATCCCCGGCACCATCGGCGGGGCCGTGTATATGAATGCCGGTGCCTATGGCGGCGAGATGAAGGACGTGCTGGAAAACGTGACCTTTTTGGACAGCGACCTTACCGAGCGCACGCTGCCTGCCGCAGAATTGGCCCTGGGCTACCGCACCAGCCTGTTTGAGCAGCACCCCGATTGGTGCGTGCTTTCGGCCACGGTGCGCCTGCAGCCCGGCGACAGCGCCGCCATTCTGGCGGAGATGCAGGACTATCTGCAGCGCCGCAAAGACAAGCAGCCGATAGAATGGCCCAGTGCGGGCAGCACCTTCAAGCGCCCCCAGGGTGCCTTTGCAGGCAAACTGATTGAGGATTGCGGTCTGCGGGGCTTTACCGTGGGCGGTGCCCAGATCAGCGAGAAGCACTGCGGCTTTGTCATCAACCGCGGCGGCGCGACCTGCGCCGATGTCGTCAGCCTGACCGATCAGGTCAAGGCCATCGTGCTGCAAAAGACCGGCTATACGCTGGAGCGGGAAATTCGCGTAGTAAAATAAAGGGGGGGGAGTATGCATGAAATTTGTGATCGTAACGGGCCTGTCCGGCGCGGGCAAATCAATGGCCGTCAACGCGCTGGAAGATATTGGTTTTTTCTGCATCGATAACATCCCGGTGGCACTGCTGCCCCGTATCGTGGACTTTGCCCTGCAAGGCGAAAACCAGCTGAACCGCGTGGCTGTCGTGATGGACGTGCGCGGCGTGCGCAGCAGCGAGCAGCTGGAACAGGCGCTCTCCGACCTGGACGCCCGTAAGTTCGAGTATGAGATCCTCTTTCTCGACGCCAACGACGCGGTCATCCAGCGCCGCTATAAGGAGACCCGCCGCCAGCACCCCATCACCATCAGTGAAAAGCTGCCCATCACCGAGGCCATCGCCCGGGAGCGCCGCCTGCTGCAGCCGCTGCGGGCACGGGCGCAGTATGTCATCGATACCTCGCTGCTCAGCACCGCCCAGAACAAGGAGCGGGTGTGCAGCCTGTTTCTGGACCACGGCGAAAGCCCGATGGCCCTCACGGTGGTGTCCTTCGGTTTCAAGTACGGACTGCCCCAGGAGGCAGACCTTGTGCTGGATGTCCGATGCCTGCCCAACCCGTTCTACGTGCCGGAACTGAAAAATCTCACCGGTCTGGATCGGGAAGTGGTGGACTACGTCATGGCTGCCCCCGAATCCCAGGAGCTGTTGCGCCGCTATGAGAGCATGCTGGAATACGCCCTGCCGCTCTACGTCAAGGAGGGCAAAAGCCAGCTGATGATCGCGGTGGGCTGCACCGGCGGCAAGCACCGCTCCATCACCTTTGCACGCAAGATCGGCGAGTTCTGTGAAAAACTGGGCTACGAGCCCAGCGTACAGCACCGCGACGCCAAGCGCACCCTGTAAAAAATAAAATCTACGCTTTATCGGGAGTTTTATGAGCTTCTCACAAGATGTAAAAAACGAGATCCTGCGCCATAGGATCTCCAAACCATGCTGCTCTGTGGCCGCCGCCTATGCGGTGGCCTGTTTTGGTAAATACTTCGATGACCGCGGCATCGTTCTGCAAACCGAGAACGAGGGCGTGGCTGCCTTTGCCCAAAAGCTGTACCGCCGCTGCGGCATCCGGGGGGATGTGCTGCGCAAGGAGCGCCCCACCGGCCCGGTGTTTGAGTTCAGCGTCAAGGATGTGGTGGAGGTCGAGCGCCTGCTGGAGCTTTTCGGCCACACCGGCAAGGAACCGACCCTGCGCATCCGGCCGGAGAACTTCAAGTGCCAGCACTGCGTGCAATCCTTCATCGCTGCAGCGTTTCTTTGCTGTGGTACGATGACCGACCCGGAGAAGAGCTACAATCTGGAGTTCCTCTCCACTCGGCACTATCTCTCCCAACAGTTGGAGGCCATGCTGGCCGAGCACGACTTCAACCCTCATCGCGCCCTGCGCAAGGGAGCTAACACGGTCTATATCAAATCGGCCGACCATATCGAGGATCTGCTCACCTTCATGGGCGGCGGGCAACGCCGCCATGCGCATCATGGACCAACGCATGTATAACGATATGCGCAATAAAACCAACCGCCTTTCCAACTGCGAAACCGCCAACATGGGCAAAAGTGTACAGGCCGCCGTGCAGGTGCAGCTGGCCATTGAAAAGCTGCAGACCGCCGGTGCCATGAGCACTCTGCCAGAAAATCTGCGTCTGACCGCCAAACTGCGGATGCAGTACCCCGACCTGCCGCTGGCCAAGCTGGCCCAAAAGTTTGACCCTCCTGTTAGCAAGGCGGGGCTGTCCCACCGCTTAAAACGTATCCAGGAGGCCGCCCGCCGCCTGGACGAAACCGCTGAATCCGAGAAGCCCACACGAGCCGAAAGCACTAAGGAAACTTGACCATGCCTGAAACCACCCAAAGACAATTTACCCACCTGCATGTGCATACTGAGTACAGCCTGCTGGATGGCGCCTGCCGTATTGACCGCCTGTTTGACCACCTCAAAGCCATGGGGCAGACGGCCTGCGCCATTACCGACCACGGCGTTATGTACGGCTGCGTTGCCTTTTACGATGCAGCCAAAGCCGCAGGCATCAAGCCGATCATTGGCTGTGAGGTGTATGTTGCCACCCGCACCCGCTTTGATAAGGTCAACCGCATCGACGGCAACAATCACCTGATCCTGCTGTGCAAAAACGAGATGGGCTACAAAAACCTTATCAAGATGGTCTCCGCCGGCTTTTACTGAGGGTTTTTACCCAAGCCCCGCATCGATAATGGACCTGCTGGAACAGCACCACGAGGGATTGATCTGTCTGTCCGCCTGCCTGGCGGGCGAGATCCCCCAGGCCATCCTGGCAGGGGACTACGAGCGTGCAAAACAGGCCGCGCTTTACTACCGCGACCTTTTCGGCGAGGGCAACTATTATATCGAACTGCAGGATCACGGCCTGGAGGAAGACCAGGTCGTCCTGCCCCAGCTCATCCGATTGGCCCGGGAGACTGGCATCCCCATGGTCGCTACCAACGACGCCCACTACATTACCAAAGAGGACGCCAAGATGCAAAGCATCCTGCTCTGCATTCAGACCGGTAAGACCATCGCCGACGCCGACCGCATGGAATTCCAGACCGATGAGTTTTACCTCAAAAGCACCGACGAGATGTACGACCTCTTCGCGATGGTGCCGGAAGCCTGCGAAAACACCAACAAAATTGCGGAACAGTGCAATTTTGAGTTCACCTTCGGCGAGACGAAACTGCCGTACTTCAAAGCCCCCGATGGCATGGAGAACCAGGAATACTTCGAGAAGCTTTGCTGGGAGGGACTCGAGCGCCGCTACCCCGGCGAAGTCACCGACGCGCTGAAAGAGCGCCTTTCTTATGAGATCAACGTCGTCAAAACGATGGGCTACACCAACTACTACCTCATCGTCTACGACTTCATCAATTACGCCAAAAGCCGCGATATCCCGGTCGGTCCCGGCCGCGGCTCCGGTGCGGGCAGCCTGGCGGCTTACTGTGTCGGCATTACCGACATCGACCCCATCCGCTACAACCTCATCTTTGAACGCTTCCTGAACCCGGAGCGTGTTTCAATGCCCGACTTCGACGTCGACTTCTGCTATGAGCGCCGCCAGGAGGTCATCGACTACGTCAACGAAAAGTATGGCCGTGACCATGTGGCACAGATCGTGACCTTTGGAACTATGGCCGCCCGTGCCGCCGTGCGCGATGTGGGCCGCGTGATGGGTATGCCGTACCAGGACGTGGACCGGTGGCCAAGCTCATCCCCATGGAGCTGAAGATGACGCTGAAAAAGGCGCTGGAGGTCAGCCCCGACCTGAAAGCCCTTTATGACGGTGACAATCAGGTGCATGAACTCATCGACACTTCGTTAAAAGTCGAGGGCATGCCCCGCCATGCCTCCACCCACGCCGCAGGCGTCGTCATTACCCGTGAACCGGCCACCGAGTACGTGCCCCTGTCCACCAACGACGGCCTGCCGGTCACCCAGTTCAACATGGTGGAGATCGAGCGCCTGGGCCTGCTGAAGATGGACTTCCTGGGCCTGCGCACCCTCACCGTCATCCACGATACCGAGATGGCCGTCCGCCACACCAAGGACCCGGATTTCCGGGTGGCCAACATTGACTACGACGACCCCGCCACCTACGAGATGCTGACCCGCGGCGAGACGATGGGCATCTTCCAGCTTGAATCTACCGGCATGACCCAGGTGCTGATGAGCATGCGCCCGAAAAACCTGGAAGATGTCATCGCCCTCATCTCGCTGTACCGCCCCGGCCCGATGGATTCCATCCCAACGTATTTGCGCAACAGAAAGGGACCCGTCCAAGGTCGTTTACCAGACCCCGCAGATGGCCCACATCGTGGATGTGACCAACGGTGTCGTCATTTATCAGGAGCAGGTCATGCAGATCTGCCGTGAGCTGGCAGGCTTCAGCTTCGGCCAGGCCGACAATGTGCGCCGCGCTATGAGCAAGAAAAAGCTCAAGGTCATGGAGGCCGAGCGCGAACATTTTGTCCATGGATGCACCGAGCCGGGCAAGGAGTGCGCTGGCTGCGTCAAAAACGGCATCCCAGAGGCAGTGGCAAACCAGATCTACGATGATATGATCAGTTTTGCCTCCTACGCCTTCAACAAGTCCCACGCGGCCTGCTACGCCTACGTGGCCTTCCAGACAGCCTACCTCAAGTGCCATTACCCCCACGAGTTCATGGCCGCCCTGCTGACCAGTGTGCTCGATAATACGTCGAAAGTTATCGAATATACTTCCGAGTGCCAGCGCTTGGGCATCAAGGTCCTGCCGCCGGACATCAACGTCTCCCGCGGAGGCTTCACCGTAGATGGCGACAGCATCCGCTTCGGTCTCAACGCCGTCAAAAGCGTGGGCCGCAACCTGATCGATTCGGTGGTAAAGGAGCGCAAAAACCGCCCCTACCGCAGCCTGTACGATTTCTGCAAGCGGCTGCACGGCAACGAACTGAATCGCCGCGCGCTGGAAAACCTCATCAAGGCAGGCTCCTTCGATGCGCTGGAGCCCAGCCGCCGCGCTATGATCGACAGCGCCGAGGGCATCCTGAAAAGCGTCGAGACCGACGCCCGCCAAAACCTGGAAGGCCAGATGGACCTTTTCGGCATGATGGGCGGGGAACAGGAGCGGGCCGCCAGCGATTACAAGATCCCCAACACGCCGGAATATCCCGCCGGCGATCTGCTCAAAATGGAAAAAGAGGTCTCTGGCCTCTACCTGTCCGGCCACCCGCTGGACGCCTACCGCGCCCAGATCAGCCAGATCTCCACCTGCACCATCGCCGACCTGCAGGGCGAGGACGCCAAACGTTTTGACAACCAGAACGTCACGATTCTTTGTACGGTCGTCAAAAATAAGATCATGACCACTAAGTCCAACACGCTGATGGCCTTTACCACCGTCGAGGATCTGACCGGTACGATGGAACTGCTGATCTTTCCGCGGGTGCTGGCCGAGTGCCGCGCTGCCCTGCAGGAAAACGCCGTCGTCGTGGCCAACGGCCGCGTCTCTGTAAAAGAGGAAGAAGCCGCCCGCCTAATCGTCGAGGGGGTGCAGCCCACCGAGCACTACGACCCGAGCCAATCTTTCGGTAAAAACCGGGTAGAAAAAAGTCCGCCGCGAGACCGGCGGGGGGAGAGACCGCCGGCTATTTCCTGACGGTGCCCAGCCGCCAGGGCCCGGAGATGCACAAGGTGGAAAACCTGCTGTGCAACATCTTTGACGGCGGCGCTACCAAGGTCTATTTCCGCTTTGCGGACACCGGTCAAAAGGTGCTGGCCCGCCATATGGCCATCAAGGATGACCCGCTGTTGCGCGCCGAATTGGAACGCATTTTGGGTAAAGATCATGTAAAAGTTCAGACGGCTGAACAAAATGCAAAATAAATCCATGCACTTTGCAAGAATTATCCATAATCTAGACGCTGGAGTTGTGCTATAATGGATACGTCACAGAGATTGTTAAAAATTTATTCTAGCTTCTGGCAATGTGGCGCAATGTGCCCAAAATAGGAGGGGCTTGTTTTATGGCTAAGGAAATTAAAACCATCGGTGTTCTGACCAGCGGCGGTGACGCCCCCGGCATGAATGCCGCCGTTCGCGCAATCGTTCGCGCTGGCATCAGCAAAGGTTACCGCATGATGGGTATCCAGCGTGGCTACAACGGTCTGATCAATGGCGAAGTTTACGAAATGAACGTCCGCAGCGTATCGGAGATCATCCACCGCGGCGGCACGATCCTCTATACGGCACGCTGCTTGGAGTTCAAGACCCAGGAAGGCCAGGCTAAGGGCCTTGCCCGCTGCAAAGAACTGGGCATCGACGCACTGGTCGTCATTGGAGGCGACGGCTCCTTCATGGGTGCCCGTGCGCTGGCCAACCAGGGCATCCCCTGCATCGGCCTGCCCGGCACCATCGATAACGACATTGCCTGCAGTGAATACACCATCGGTTACGACACGGCCATGAACACTGCTGTCGAGGCTATCGATAAACTGCGCGACACTACCCAGAGCCACGACCGTTGCAGCGTCGTTGAGGTTATGGGCCACCACGCCGGTTATATTGCCCTGAATGTCGGCATCGCTACCGGCGCTGTCGCTGTCCTGCTGCCGGAGATCCCCTTCGACTTCGAGCGCGACATCCTGCAGCGCATGCGCCAGACCCAGGTCACTGGCAAGAAGCACTTCATCATCATCGTGTCCGAGGGCGTCATCGGTGCCCAGGAGCTGGCCAATCAGATCCAGGCTGCTACCGGTGTCGACTCCCGCGCAACCGTTCTGGGCCACATTCAGCGCGGCGGTTCTCCCACGGTGCGTGACCGCGTCAACGCTTCTCTGATGGGCTACCACGCCATCGACCTGCTCGATAAGGGCATCTACAACCGCGTTGTCGCCGTCTCCGGCGATAAGATCGTCGACTACGATGTCAATGTGGCCCTCTCGATGCACAAGACCATCGACCGCGACATGATCGAGATCGCAAACGCCATCTCCATCTGAGCATCCCAATTCAAATAATTCGCACAAGCCCGCACAAAATTGCAAAAAACACTTGCAATTTGCGCGGGCTTGTGGTATTATACTACGGCAATACACACGCATTGCGTTGTTTTTTTGTGCGCTTTTTTCGTTAAAGCGTTAGAAAACATAAAACGCCATGCGGAGGGTAAAACTAAATTTATTGGAGGATTTTTTACTATGGCAGTCGTATCTATGAAACAGCTTCTCGAAGCTGGTGTCCACTTCGGTCACCAGACCCGTCGTTGGAACCCCAAGATGGCTAAGTACATCTTCACCGAGCGCAACGGCATCTACATCATCGACCTGCAGAAAACCGTTAAGAAGCTGGATGAGGCTTACAACTTCGTCCGCGATGTTGCTGCTGAGGGCGGCGAGATCCTGTTCGTCGGCACCAAGAAGCAGGCTCAGGAGTCCATCCGTGACGAGGCTACCCGCTGCGGCATGCACTACGTCAACGCTCGTTGGCTGGGCGGCATGATGACCAACTTCCGCACCATCCGTAAGCGCATCGACCGTATGGAGCAGCTGAAGACCATGCAGGAAGACGGCACTTTCGATCTGCTGCCGAAGAAGGAAGTTGTCAAGCTCGAACTCGAGATTGAGAAGCTGGACAAGTACCTGGGCGGCGTCAAGAACATGAAGGCCCTGCCGAAGGCTATGTTCATCGTTGACCCCCACAAGGAGCGCATCGCTGTCTCCGAGGCCCGCAAGCTGAACATCCCCATCGTTGCTATCGTTGATACCAACTGCGATCCCGATGAGATCGATTACGTGATCCCCGGCAACGACGACGCTATCCGCGCTGTCAAGCTGATCTCCGGTGCCATGGCCAGCGCTGTTCTGGAAGGCAAGCAGGGCGTCCAGGAGGCTCCCGCCGCTGAGGAGAAGACCGAGGCCTGAATCCCCGTTCCCGCCCGGAAACCTTTAGTATAAGACAGAAAGGACAAGAGAGATTATGGCTATTTCTGCAAAAGACGTTATGGAACTGCGTAAGCAGACCGACTGCGGCATGATGGAGTGCAAGAAGGCTCTGTCCCAGGCTGATGGCGACTTCGATAAGGCTATCGAGATTCTGCGTGAAGAGGGTCTGGCTACTGCCGCTAAGAAGGCCGGCCGTATCGCCGCTGAGGGCATGGTCTATGCCGTTTCTTTCGACAACTGCGCTGTTGTCGTTGAGGTCAACGCCGAGACCGACTTCGTTGCCAAGAACGATAAGTTCGTTGAGTTCACCAAGAACCTGGCCAATGTTGTTGCTGAGCAGAAGCCCGCTGATGTTGAGGCTCTGATGGGCTGCAAGATGGGCGAAGGCACTGTTGACGAAGCTCTGAAGGCTCTGATTCTGGTCATCAAGGAGAACATCAAGGTTCGCCGCTTTGCCCGTTACGAGGGTCATTGCGCTGCTTACGTCCATGGCGGCGGCACCCACGGCGTTATCGTCAAGTTCGAGACCAGCGACGAGGTTGCTGCTAAGCCCGAGTTCGCTGCTTTCGGCAAGGACATTGCTATGCAGATCGCTGCTGCTAACCCCAGCTACCTGAACGAGTCCGATGTTCCGGCCGACGTTCTGGCTAAGGAGAAGGAGATCGTTCTGGCCCAGATGGCTAACGATCCCAAGACCGCCAACAAGCCCGACGCCATCAAAGAGAAGATGGCTACCGGCCGCTGGGCAAGTTCTACAAGGAGAACTGCCTGGTCGATCAGGCTTTCATCAAGGACGGCGGCATCGACGTCAAGAAGTACGTTGCTGATACCGCTAAGGCTCTGGGCGGCGAGATCACCATCGCTTCTTACACTCACTTCACCAAGGGTGAGGGTTTGGAGAAGCGCAACGAGGACTTCGCTGCTGAAGTCGCTGCTGCCATTAAGGGCTAATCTGATTTTTCAGAGTTAACATGCAGAATAAGGCATGCTGCGTTTTATAATGCAGCATGCCTTTTTTGCGCCCGCCTTGCAATGCGGGCACAAATCGGGTACAATACAGGTAAAACAGGGGCCAAGCCCCATAAGGATGGTTCACCATAATGGCGGAATTTTCTCCCAAATTTAAAGAAGCACTGAGCCTGGTGCAGAAACCGGGCCGCTATACCGGCGGCGAGCCGGGCAGCGTGTATAAAGATAAAGACAAAGTGGATGTCCGCATGGCGTTCTGCTTTCCTGATACCTATGAGATCGGCATGTCCTTTTTGGGCGAAAAAATCCTGTACGACATGCTCAACCGCCACGAAAACTGGTGGTGCGAGCGAGCCTTTATGCCCTACCGACATGAAAGAGCAGATGGAGCGCCTGCATATTCCGCTCTACTGCCTGGAAAGCAAGGACCCGCTGACGGATTTCGATATCGTTGGCTTCTCCTTGGAATACGAGCTTTGCTATACCAATATCCTTGCCATGCTGCGCCTGTCAGGCATCCCGCTGCGCGCTGCAGACCGTGACGGCAGCTGGCCGCTCATTATCGCGGGCGGCCCCTGCGTCTGCAACGCTGAGCCGATGGCGGATTTCTTCGACGTCATGCAGCTGGGTGAGGGTGAGCAGATGCTGCAGGACATCTGTGCCGCCGTGGAGCAGGGCAAAAAACAGGGGTGGACGAAAGAACAGCTGCTGCTGGAAATGGCTAAGATTCCCGGCGTCTACATCCCGTCTTTCTACGATGTAACGTATAAGGAGGACGGCCGCATCGAGGCCGTCAAGCCCAACCGCCCCGGCGTGCCTGCACGTGTCACCAAGGCCATCGTCAAAAATATGGACGACTATGAGCCGCCTAAAAACTTTGTGGTGCCTCTGGTCGGCGCCGTGCAGGACCGCGCCTGCGTCGAGGTGCTGCGCGGCTGTGTGCGCGGTTGCCGGTTCTGCCAGGCAGGCCAGCTGTACCGCCCGTTCCGCGAGCGCTCGCCCAAGCTCATCAGCGAAAGCGCCCGTGTGCTATGCCGCAACACCGGGTACGATGAACTGAGCCTTTCCAGCCTTTCCACCTCCGACCATTCCCGTCTGGAGGATATCCTGGACGAGCTGAATTCCTGGGCGGAGACCGACCATGTCAGCCTGTCGCTGCCGTCTCTGCGTGTGGATAACTTCTCGCAGTCTCTGGTGGAAAAACCACTAAGGTGCGCAAAAGCGGCTTGACCTTTGCGGCGGAAGCCGGCACCCAGCGCCTGCGCGATGTCATCAACAAAAACGTTACCTGGGACCAGATCGAGCGCGGCTGCCGCATTGCCTTCGCGGAAGCTACACCTCCGTCAAGCTCTACTTTATGATGGGCCTGCCCACCGAAACACTGGAAGACATCAAAGGCATCGCTGACACCGCCCAGCAGGTGGTCGACCTGTTCTATACCATCCCCGACCGTCCGAAAGGCAAGGGCGTCCAGGTCACCATCAGTGTGGCCTGCTTCGTGCCCAAGCCGGACACCCCGTTCCAGTTCTGCGCCCAGGATCGACGCGAGGAACTGCGGGAAAAGCAGAAATATCTGCTTAGCTGTGTACATTCCCGCAAGATCAAGGTCAACTACCACGATTCCACCACCAGTGTGCTGGAGGGCGTCTTCGCCAAGGGCGACCGCCGCCTTGGTAAGGTCATCGAGACCGCCTTTGAGAATGGCGCCTTCTTCGATACCTGGGAGGAATATTTCGACTACGACCGCTGGATGAACGCCTTTGCTGCCTGCGGCATCGACCCGGACTTCTACAACTACCGCACCATCGGCCTGGACGAGGTCACGCCCTGGGACCACCTGGACGTAGGCGTCACCAAGGCCCACCTGGTGCGGGAGTACAACAAGGCGCTGGCTGCCCAGACGACCCAGCCCTGCAACCGCCAGTGCAGTGCCTGCGGTGCCAATAAACTGATCGGAGGTCCCTGCTTTGACTACAGTAAGAATCTTCTTTGAGAAATGCGGGGAGGCCGCCTACATCTCGCTGCTGGATCTGCAGCGGGTGTTCCACCGTATCTTAAAAATGAGCGATCTGCCGGTGTATTACACCCAAGGCTATAACCCGCACATCTACCTGTCCTTTTCCTGTCCGCTATCTTTAGGACAGGAGAGTCTGTGCGAAAGCTGCGAGGTCAAGACCGAGCAGGAGATGATCGACGGTGAGGCTTGGAAAAACGCTTTGCAGCCGTTGATGCCCCGCGGCATCGTCATTACCAAAGTGGCCCCGGCTGTGGAGAAGGTCGCCGAGATCGAAACGGCTGTCTACGCCGTCACAATGCCAAAAAGCGGCCTGGCTGCCATCGAGGCTTACAACAATGCTGAGCAGGCAGAGGTCACCAAAAAGACCAAGCGCGGCCAGAAAACGCTGGACCTCAAGCAGTATTTGAGCCATATCGACTGCGAGGAAGCCGGGGACAACATCGCGTTCTCGGTCAAGCTGCCATGCGGCAGCGGAGAAGCACTGAACCTGAATCCCTCGCTGCTGATGGACTTTTTACAGCAGCACGGCGGCGCACCCATCTGGCAGTGCCGTGTCCTGCGCACGCATCTTTATAACGAATCAGGCGTGGATTTTGAGTAAGTGATATTGCACAGAAAAAACCGGCGCTGATTCCGCATTTTTGCCGGATTTTTACCCGGCAATTTGTGGAAACCCACTTGCCAAACCACTGCCAAGATGCTATAATACTAAAGCGTTAGTGCCGCCGAGCCATCGGCGGGATAATGACAAATCATTATACAGGCGGTCCTCTGACGAAACATTCGTGTATGAACGTCGCAAAAACATGGAGGAATTCATAACATGGACGCAATCAAGCATTTTACCGAGGGCATGATCAAAGAGAACCAGCCCAAGTTCGAAGTCGGCGATACCGTCCGCGTGTCCGTCCGTATCAAGGAAGGCGACAAGGAGCGTATCCAGGCTTTCGAGGGTACCGTTATTGCTAAGAAGCATGGCGGCATCGCTGAGACTTTCACCGTCCGCCGTACTTCCTACGGTGTCGGCGTTGAGCGTGTGTTCCCGGTCAACAGCCCGTTCGTTGAGAAGGTTGAGGTTGTTCGCCGCGGCAAGGTCCGTCGTGCGAAGCTGTTCTACCTGCGCAGCCGCACCGGCAAGGCCGCCAAGGTCAAGGCTCGCGTCTGAGCCAATATGCAAAAAAAGGGGAGGACGGTTGGCGTTCTTCCCTTTTTTCGTATTTTTGCATCTAAGGAGGGTGGCAGCCCATGGCAATGCCCTTTAAAGACCGCTATAAACGCAACAAAGACATTTTAGAATGGTACGATGCCCTCGCCGTGGCCGTGGCGGTCATTGCGCTGGTATTCACCTTCGGCCTGCGGGTCGTGCAGGTGGATGGCCACTCGATGCAGCCCACGCTGTTAAATGGCGAGCGCCTGCTGATGACGCCGCTGAAGACCCCGGATTATGGCGACGTCGTCATCGTGGACAGCTACATCCCGTATGGCAAGCCGCTGGTCAAGCGGGTCATCGGCAAAGCGGGGGATACCATCGACATCGACTTTACCGCCGGTATCGTCTACCGCAATGGAGAAGCCCTGGACGAGCCCTACACCGCCGAGCCTACGTATACGTATGAGGGGATGGACTTCCCCCTGACCGTGCCGGACAACTGCCTGTTCCTGATGGGCGATAACCGCAACGGGTCCAAAGACAGCCGCAGCACCGATATTGGCTGCGTCGACACGCGGGACATCCTGGGCACGGCCCTGTGGCGCATCCTGCCTTTCAGTAAAATAGGAGCTGTGCAATGAGCCAGAGTGACATCATCAACAGCCGTCAGATCCAGTGGTTCCCCGGTCACATGACCAAGACCCTGCGCCTGATGGAAAAAGAGATCCGCAATGTGGACTGCGTTTTGCAGATCCTCGACGCGCGTATCCCGCTTTCCAGCCTGAACCCAGCGATCGAGCGGATCACGGCGGGCAAGCCCCACCTGTATATCCTCAATAAGGCCGACCTGGCTGACCCCGAGATCACCAAGCAGTGGCTGGCCTATTTTAAAAGTGCCGGGGCTGGCTGCCTGGCCATGGATTCCAAGCAGCGGGGCCGCGCCACCGCCGCCAAAGGCCCCATCGAGAAAGAGCTTTCTGCCCTGATGGCCCGCCGCCGCAACCGCGGCATGGTGGGTGCCGCCATCCGCGTGATGGTGGTGGGCATCCCCAACGTGGGCAAGTCCACTTTCATCAACTCCTTCGCAGGCACCACCCGCGCCAAAGCTGCCAACAAGCCCGGTGTCACCCGCGGCAAGCAGTGGATCTCCGTCGATAACTTCGACCTGATGGACATGCCCGGTGTGCTGTGGAAGAAGTTTGACTCGCTGGAAACAGCCTCCAACCTCGCCTTCATCGGCTCCATCCGCGACGACATCCTTGACATCGAGGAGCTGGCCTGCGGCTTGCTTTCCAGCGTGCGGGGCATCTACCCGGAGCAGCTGTTGGCCCGCTACAAGCTGGACGAGAGCGCACTGGAACTGCCGCCCTACGATCTTTTGCAGGCCATCGGCGCTAAGCGCGGCATGCTGATCTCCGGCGGCGAGGTGGATACCGAGCGCGCCGCCAAGATGCTGGTGGGGGAGTTCCGCGCCAGCAAGTGGGGCCGTCTCTCGCTGGAGCGCCCGCCCCACCGCGATACCGCAGAGGAGGTGGACGACTATGCCGAAGACGACTTCCTCGAAGACGACCCGGACTTCACGGACGACGAAGACTAAGCCATCCAGTGATTCCCTTTACGCCTTTGACGCCGAAAAGCGCGCCGCCCATGGTGTTATCTGCGGCGTGGACGAAGCTGGACGCGGCCCCCTGTGCGGGCCGGTCTGCGTAGCCGCCGTCATTCTGAACCCGGATGACCCCATTGAAGGAGTCAACGACTCCAAAAAGCTCAGCGAGAAGCGCCGCGAGGCCTTGTTTGACGAGATCACCCGCTGCGCCCTTGCCTATAAGATCGTCTTCATCACGCCACAGGAGATCGACGAGCGCAATATCCTCTGGGCTACTATGGACGGCATGGCGCAGGCAGTAGCAGGGCTGGACCTCCGGCCGGATCATGTGCTCATCGATGGCAATCGCTGCCCGCCCGGCCTTGCCCAGACGGCAGAATCCGTCGTCAAGGGCGATGCCAACAGTGCGTCCATCGCGGCAGCATCCATCTTGGCCAAGGTCAGCCGTGACCGCTACATGCTGGAGCTGGATAAACAGTATCCGCAGTACCAGCTGGCCAAACATAAAGGTTATCCCACCAAGCTCCATTATGAGCTGATTGAACGGTACGGCATCCAGCCCTTTTACCGCCGCAGCTTCTTGAAAAAGCAGGGCTACTGGCATGACTGAGAACATCGGCCGTAAAGGCGAGGCCCTGGCTGCCAAGTACTACATGCACCGCGGTTACCTGCTGTTAAACCACAACTACCGCACCCGCATGGGGGAACTGGACCTTGTTTTGTATAAAGACGGCCAGCTCGTCTTTGCCGAGGTCAAGACTCGGGCGGGCCGCATGCTGGATGCCCCGGCCGCGGCCGTGGATGCCCGCAAACAGCGCCGCCTGATTTTAGCGGCTCAATACTACCTGCAGCACAGCCCTTATGCAGACGCCAGCATCCGCTTTGACGTGGTGGAAGTTACCCCCGCAGGCGATGCCTGGCAGATCCATTGTATCCCGGATGCGTTCCAATGCTAAGGCGGCAATGCCCCAAAGCTGGAATATAGAGGTTTTATAAAGGTCTAAAAAATAGGAGGGTTTTCGATATGCAGTTTCAGAGTACCAGAGATTCCGCACTCCGTGTTTCTTCGTCCGAGGCGATCGTGCGCGGTTTGGCACCCAAAAGCGGCCTGTTTGTGCCGGAATCCTTCCCCAAAGCAGATTTGGAAAACTGGAAGTCCCTGCCGTACCCGGCCCTGGCCGAACAGGTACTCAAAGGTTTCCTGACCGATTACAGCGCCGACTTCCTGCACAGTGCCACTGCAGCCACCTACGGTGAGGCGTTCGGCGGCAAGGCAGGCGAGACCGTCAAGGTCGGCGACGGCGTCTACGCGCTGGAACTGTGGCATGGCCCCACCTGCGCGTTCAAGGATTACGCCCTGCAGCTGATGCCCAAACTGCTGGTTCAGGCCAAAAAGAAACCTGGGCCGCACCGAGACCACCCGCATTTTGGTGGCAACTTCCGGCGATACCGGCAAGGCTGCCTTGGCCGGTTATGCGGATCTGGACGGCATTGAGATCGAGGTCTTTTATCCCAACGCCGGCACTAGCGAGATCCAGCATTTGCAGATGGCTACCCAGAAGGGCGATAACGTCCAGGTCTACGCCGTCGAGGGTAACTTCGACGACGCTCAGACCGGCGTAAAGCGCGTCTTTGCCGATAAGTCCGTTGCCGCCGAGCTGGAAGCCCGCCACATCCGCCTGTCCAGCGCAAACTCCATCAACTGGGGGCGCCTGGTGCCGCAGATCGTGTACTACTTCTATGCCTACTTCCGCCTGGTGGAGCAGGGCGCTGTCGCATGGGGCAAGCCTGTTGATTTCTGCGTGCCCACTGGCAATTTTGGCGACATTCTGGCCGGTTACTACGCCAAACAGATGGGTCTGCCCGTGGGTAAGCTGATCTGTGCCTCCAACAAGAATAACGTCCTGACCGACTTTATCAAGACCGGCACCTATGATGCCCGCCGCACCTTCTACAAGACTACCTCGCCGTCCATGGACATCCTGATCTCCTCCAACCTCGAGCGCCTGCTGCTGCACACCAGCGGCAGTGCCGAAAAGGTCGAGGGCTGGATGCAGGAACTGGCCGCCACCGGCAAGTACACCGTGGATGCCGAGACGCTGGCGAAAATTCAGGCCAGCTTCGCCGCCGGTTACGCCGATGACGCTGCCGGTGCCGCCGAGATCCGCGCACGCTTTGAGCGCGACGGCTACCTCTGCGACACCCACACAGCCGTGGCGTTCCATGTGGCCGAAGCCAACCGCAGCGACGCGCCGATGGTGGTGCTCTCCACCGCCAGCCCGTTCAAGTTCCCGCGTGATGTACTGGCCGCTCTGGGCGAGACCGCCCCGGAAAGTGACTTTGCCGCTATGGCCGCGCTGACCGCCAAGACCGGCGCCGCGGCCCCGGCCAGCCTGCGTGAACTGGATAAACTGCCGGTACGCTTCAACACCGTCATCGAGCCTGCAGAGATCCGCGCCGCAGCCCTGCGCTGAGCTACCGCAATTTTATGAAAGGGGGGGCGTGTATGGCCCTGTTTGTGATCGGAGACCTGCACCTCTCCTTAGGGGCAGATAAACCCATGGATATCTTTCCCGGCTGGGAGGGGTATCTGCCCAGACTCGAAGCCAACTGGCGCAAACTCATCAGCCCCGGGGATACCGTGGTGCTGGCGGGGGATACCAGCTGGGCCATGAACCTGAACGATACCAAAGCCGACTTTGCCTTTATCCAGAACCTGCCGGGCCAGAAATGGCTGCTGAAGGGCAACCACGACTACTGGTGGACCACCACCCGTAAGATGGACAAATTTCTGGTGGATTCCGGCTTCGATACGCTGCATATCCTGCATAACAATGCCTGCATCATAGGCGATACGGCCCTCTGCGGCACCCGCGGCTGGCCTTTTGACGATGCAGCTGCCCAAGGGGAAAAGCTGATGGCGCGGGAGGCCGGCCGTCTGCGGATGAGCCTGCAGGCAGCGGGGGACACACCCCGCAAAATCGCCTTTCTGCATTACCCGCCGGTTTACCCCGGTGCCAGCGCGAAGGAACTGGTGGAGGTGCTGCAGGAGTTCGGTGTGACTGAATGTTATTATGGTCATCTGCACGGAAAATCGATTCGTTACGCTGTGCAGGGAACGGTGGACGGTATCGCCTACCGCCTGATTTCGGCGGATGGTCTGGCGTTCTGCCCCTATAAAATCGGCTGAAACCCGGCAAAACCGTCATTTTCTTCGGAAAATGAGCTCTGATTTGTTAAAATTTTCAAAACAGGGCTGGTATTCTTGGCGGGAACATGCTATAATAACTTGTATTTTTATGTACATTTATTTTTGGAGGAATTTATAAATGAATCTGATTTCCTGTGAAAAGCTCGAAAAGAGCATGGTAGAATTGCAGTTCTCTATCGACGCTGAGACCTTCAAATCCGCCGTCAACGCTGCGTTCAAGCGCGAAGGCAAAAAATATGCCATTCCCGGCTTCCGCAAGGGCAAGGCTCCCCGTCATATGATCGAGAAGATGTACGGTTCAAGGACCTGTTCCAGTACGACGCCATCAACGACCTGTTCCCCGAGAACTACGAGGCTGCCGTTAAGGAAGCAAACATCGATGTTGTCGGCCGCCCCGATGCCGAGGTCGTTTCCATGTCTGAGGCTGACGGCGTTGTGCTGAAGGTCAAGGTTGCTGTCAAGCCCGAAGTTGAACTGGGCGAGTATGCCGGTTTAACTGTGACCAAAGAAGCCAAGAATGTTGACGAGGCAGATGTTGACGCCGAAGTGAAGCGCATGCAGGACCGCAACGGCCGTCTGCTGACCCGTGAGGGAGCTGCCGAGAACGGTGACACTGTGGATATCGACTTCGAGGGCTTTGTCGATGGCGTTGCTTTCGACGGCGGCAAGGCTGAGCACTATTCTCTGGTGCTGGGCAGCGGTTCCTTCATCCCCGGATTCGAGGAGCAGGTCGTTGGCCACAAGGCCGGTGAGGAGTTTGACGTCAACGTCAAGTTCCCCGAGGAGTATCAGGCTGAGGAGCTGGCTGGCAAGGACGCCACCTTCAAGATCAAGCTGCACGAGGTCCAGTACAAGGAGCTGCCCGAACTGGATGACGATTTCGCAAAGGACGTCAGCGAATACGACACTCTGGACGAGCTGAAGGACTCTATCCGCAAGGGTATCCAGGCTAACCACGAGAAGCAGGCTGACCAGAAGGTCGAGAACGATCTGATTGACCAGGTCGTCAACAACATGAAGGCCGACATCCCCGATGCCATGATCGACTCCCGCATCGAGGAGCTGGTTCAGGACTTCCAGTACCGCATCTCCCAGCAGGGCCTCAAGCTCGAGCAGTACCTGCAGTGCATGGGCATGACCATGGAACAGTTCAAGGCAGCAGTTCCGTGAGCAGGCCGACAAGCAGGTCAAGATGCGTCTCGCCATGGAGGCTGTCGTTGCCAAGGAGAGCATCGAGGCTACCGAGGAAGAGTTCGAGGCCGAGATCAAGCGCATTGCCGATGCTTACCAGATGGAGGCTGACAAGGTCAAGAGCCTGGTCGACGCTGCTGCCGTCAAGAAGGATCTGGCTGTCAACAAGGCTATCGACTTCGTGAAGTCCAAGGCTAACATCGTTGCCGGTGCTGCCGAGGAGAAGAAGCCCGCCAAGAAGACCACCCGCAAGACCACCAAGAAGGCTGCCGCCAAGAAGGACGAGGAGCCGAAGGAAGAGGAAAACAAGGGCGAGTGATCTCCCGCGTTTTCTGAACTAAAGATGTAAAAGGATACGGTGCGCATCTGCCGCCGTATCGGTTCTTTGGTAACCCCTATTTTACCTGTTAAGGAGGGAAAACCCCATGAGCCTTGTACCCTTATGTTGTCGAACAAACTGCTCGCGGTGAGCGCAGCTACGATATTTTTTCGCGACTGCTCAATGACCGTATTATCGTGCTGAGCGAGGATGTCAACTCCTCCTCTGCCAGTGTGATCGTTGCCCAGCTGCTGTATCTGGAAGGCCAGGACCCGGAGAAGGACATTTACTTCTACATCAACAGCCCCGGCGGCTCCATCTCGGACGGTATGGCAATCCACGATACCATGAACTATATCAAGTGCGATGTCTCCACCATCTGCGTGGGCATGGCTGCCTCGATGGGCGCTTTCCTGCTGGCAAGCGGCACCAAGGGCAAGCGTTTCGCCCTGCCTAACTCCGAGATCCTGATCCACCAGCCGCTCATCGGCGGCCAGGGCATCTCCGGCCAGACCACGGACATTCAGATCCACGCCAACCACATGGTGCACATCCGCAACAAGATGAACACCCTGCTCAGCCAGTATACCGGCCAGCCGCTGGAGACTATCCAGAAGGACACCGAGCGTGATAACTATATGACGCCCGAGCAGGCAAAGGCCTATGGCCTGATCGACGAGATCCTCTATAAACACTGATTCGGGGGAAGAACATGGCAAATCAAACGTCCGGCAAGGACGGAAAAGGACGCGAGATGCGCTGCAGTTTCTGCGGCCGCTCCCAAAATGAGGTCGAACAGCTGCTGATCGGCCCCGGCGTCAATATCTGCAACGAGTGCATCGACATGTGCCATAACATGCTGTACAAAGATGGCGAGAACCCGCCGCCTCCGCGCGCCGGGGCCTCCCGCCGCCAGCAGGCACAGCCCGGTGCAGCCCAGTCACGCTATGATACCGACCCGCTCGCAAGCGTCAATATCCTTACTCCCGCTGAGATCAAGGCTGGGCTGGATCAGTACGTCATCGGGCAGGACGATGCCAAGCGTGTGCTGGCAGTCTCCGTGTACAACCACTACAAGCGCATCCTCTCCGGCCAGCAGACTGGCGTGGAGCTGCAAAAGTCCAACGTACTGATGCTTGGCCCGTCCGGTACCGGCAAGACCCTGCTGGCCCAGACGCTTGCCAAGATGCTGAACGTGCCGTTTGCGATTGCGGACGCCACCACCCTGACCGAAGCCGGTTACGTTGGCGAGGACGTTGAGAACATTCTGCTCAAGCTGATCCAGGCGGCAGATTTTGACATCCCCAAGGCCGAGATCGGCATCATCTATGTGGACGAGATCGACAAGATCACCCGCAAGAGCGAGAACCCCTCCATCACCCGCGATGTCGGCGGCGAGGGCGTTCAGCAGGCATTGCTGAAAATCGTTGAGGGGACTGTCAGCAACGTGCCGCCCAACGGCGGCCGTAAGCACCCGCAGCAGGAGTTCATCCAGATCAACACCAAGAACATCCTCTTCATTTGCGGTGGCGCCTTCGATGGTCTGGAGAAGCTCATCCAGAAGCGTACCGATAACGCCTCCCTGGGCTTTGGCAGCCAGCTGCGTACAACGTTGGATAAAGATGAGACCCGCCAGAAGCTGCTGAAGAAGGTCGAGCCCGACGATTTGGTCAAGTTTGGCCTGATCCCCGAGCTGATCGGCCGTCTGCCGGTCGTCACCGTGCTGGACCCGCTGGACGAGGATGCCCTGGTCCGCGTGCTGACCGAGCCGAAAAACAGCCTGGTGCGCCAGTACAAAGAACTGCTGCATCTGGATAACGCCGAGCTGGTCTTTACCGATGCAGCCCTGCATGCCATCGCCCGCAAGACGGTGGAGCGCAAGAGCGGTGCGCGCGGTCTGCGCAGCGTGGTCGAAGATCTGCTTATTCCCATCATGTACGACATCCCCTCTGATGCCACCATCACCAAGGTGACCATCGACGAGGATACCGTCAACGGGGGAGAGCCGCATGTCGAGCACGGCATTATGCGCCCGCGGTACAAAAATATCGCAATGAAACAATAAGGGGTAACACCACACAATTCCAAAGCACCGCTCCGGCGGCTGCGGCATGCTATCTGTGTTGCAAAAATGCTCGGTAATACACAAAGTATTACCTGCGCTTTTTGCTTAGCAGCTGGCACGCCTCGCTCGCCGTATCGGCACTTAGAATTGTGCGGTGTTGCCCAATTACGGTAGGAATGGTAAAACATCCCTACCGTATTTTTTGTTCACAAAAATTTTATAGTGAAACCTCTTGATTTTTGTATGCGAAGTGGTTATTATATATTTAGCACTCAGAGAGAATGAGTGCTAAACTAAAATCTTCAAAAGAGAAATCTTTATTAGGAGGAAATTTCACTATGAAAATCAAACCTCTTGCAGACCGTGTTGTCATCAAACTGGTTGAAGAAGAAGAGACCACCAAGGGCGGCTTGATCCTGTCCGGCTCCGCCAAAGAGAAGCCCCAGGTTGCTGAGGTCATCGCAGTCGGCCCCGGCGGCAACGTCGACGGCAAGGAAGTCGAGATGATCGTCAAGGTCGGCGATAAGGTCCTGACCAGCAAGTACTCCGGCACTGAGGTCAAGGTCGACGGTGAAGAGTGCACCATCGTCCGCCAGAGCGACATCCTCGCTGTGGTTGAGTAATTTTCAGACTTTTCCATTTTGATATAAAAGGAGCGATTCTTTATGGCTAAACAGATCAAACAGGGCGAGGACGCCCGTAAAGCACTTTGCGCCGGCATTGACCAGCTGGCTGATACCGTTAAGATCACCCTGGGTCCCAAGGCCGCAACGTTGTTCTGGGCAAGAAGTTCGGCAGCCCGGTCATCACCAACGATGGCGTTACCATCGCAAAGGAAATTGAGCTGAAGGACGAGTTCGAGAACATGGGTGCACAGCTCGTTCGCGAAGTTGCCACCAAGACCAATGATGCAGCTGGTGACGGCACCACCACCGCCACCGTTCTGGCCCAGGCTCTTGTCACCGAGGGCATGAAGAACGTTACCGCCGGTGCAAACCCGATGGACATCAAGCGCGGCATCCAGAAGGCTGTCGACGCCGCTGTTGAGGCCGTCAAGGCACACAGCCAGAAAGTCAACGGCAGCAAGGACATCGCCCGTGTCGGTACCGTTTCTGCCGGTGATGCACAGATCGGCCAGCTGATCGCTGACGCAATGGAAAAGGTCACTGCTGATGGCGTTATCACCATCGAGGAGAACAAGACCACTGCTGAGACCTACACCGAGGTAGTGGAAGGCATGCAGTTTGACCGTGGCTACGTTACCCCGTACATGGTCACCGATACCGAGAAGATGGAAACCGTTTACGAGGACTGCAGCGTGCTGATCACCGATAAAAAGATCAGCGTGTTCCAGGATATCGTTCCTCTGCTGGAGTCCGTGATCCAGTCCGGCCGCAAGCTGCTCATCATCGCTGAGGATGTTGAGGGCGACGCCCTGTCCAACCTGATCATCAACCGTCTGCGCGGCGGCCTGAATGTGGTTGCCGTCAAGGCTCCCGGCTTCGGCGATCGCCGTAAGGAGATGCTGCAGGATATCGCTATCCTGACCGGCGGCACCGTCATCAGCAGCGACCTGGGCTATGAGCTCAAGGACGCTACCATCCAGCTGCTGGGCAGCGCCCGCCAGGTCAAGGTTGGCAAGGAGAACACCACCATCGTCGGTGGCGCTGGCGATAAGCAGGCCATTGCTGACCGCGTTGCCCAAATCCGTTCCCAGATCGCTTCCGCTACCTCTGACTTCGACCGTGAGAAGCTGCAGGAGCGCCTGGCTAAGCTGGCCGGCGTAGCTGTCATCAAGGTCGGCGCTGCTACCGAAGTTGAGATGAAGGATAAGAAGCTCCGCATCGAGGACGCCCTGAACGCAACCAAGGCTGCTGTTGAAGAGGGCATCGTTGCTGGCGGCGGCACGGCTACCATCAACGCTATCCCCGCTGTTGACAAGGTCGTTAGCGAGCTGGAAGGCGATGAGCGCACTGGCGCTAAGATCGTCCGCAAGGCTCTGGAAGCTCCTCTGCGCCAGATCGCCGCAGAACGCTGGCCTGGAAGGCAGCGTTATCATCAACAACATTCTGCAGGCTAACAAGCCCAACTACGGCTATGATGCCCAGAAGGAAGAATATGTTGACGATATGATCGAAGCTGGCATTGTTGACCCGACCAAGGTCACCCGCTCCGCTCTGGAGAATGCTTCCAGCGTTGCAGCCATGGTCCTGACCACCGAGAGCCTGGTCGCAGATCTGCCCGAGCCGCCGGCCCCCGCCGCCCCTAACCCCGACATGGGCGGTATGTACTAAGCGGTACAGACCCCATAAATAACGAATAAGCCCGGCATCCGCCGCAAACGGATGCCGGGCTTGTGTTTGTATTTTGCCCCGCTCTGTGCTATACTAAATAAATCTTACATTTTTGTGCAAAGGGGGACAGCGCCATGAAGAAACACGCCAAATATCTGGTCCTGGCCGTTACGCTGGGTATCATGGCGCTGATCTTCTTCTTCTCGTCCCAGCCGGGGGAGACATCCTACCAGCTCAGCGGGGCAGTGGCGGATACTGTGCAGCACAGCAAAGTTTCGGCCATCACGCCGTCCTGGTTCAGCGCGCAGAACTTCAACGCCAACATCCGCAAATGGGCGCACGTGTATATCTACTGCGCGCTGGGCGTCAGCATGGCGGTCACGGTGCACCTCTGGACACGGCGCATCGCCCTATGGCAGCAAGGCCTGCTGGCGGCAGCGCTCTGCACGCTGTACGCCATGTCGGATGAAATTCACCAATATTTCGTCCCCGCCCGCGCCATGCTGCTGACCGATGTAGGCATCGATGCCTTCGGCTTCCTGCCCTGCATCGCGGTGACTTGCATCATTATCTGGCTGCTGCAGCGCAGAAAAGCAAAACAATAATTGTTTGCCGCTCCCTCCACCCGGCCATACTAACCGGGGAAAGGGGGCGATTTTGTGTCATTGCGGCGGCTTACGGGATTGTGCTGTGTGCTGATGGTGCTGACGGCGGTCATTCTGGCGCGGGTGTACTGGGTAGGCACCGATACCACCTACGCGGCCAGCGCCGGGCGGCAGGCCACCCAAACCACAGAATTACCCCGCGCCCGCGGCAACTTCCTGGACCGCACCGACCGTCCGCTCACCGGCACCGATACCGCCCGCTACGCCCTCTGCGTCCCCGGCGACAACAGCTACTCCGCGCTGCTGCCCTACGTGTCCTACCAGGCGCAGACCCTGCTGTACGAGCGCCGCAATTCCACCAGCCCCTTTTTGGTCGAAATCGGCCAAACCGGTGCCCCGGCCAATGTACTGCTGCTGGACCAGCCCCGCCGTACGCTGCCCAGCCCCATTGCTGTGCACCTGCTGGGCTACCTCGACCAGGAAGGCCGCGGCGTCACAGGGCTGGAACGCGCCTGGGACGCTGTGCTGGCAAACTCCTGCGACCAGACCGCAGCCGTCTGCCGGACAACCGCCCGCGGGCGGCTGCTGGGCACCGGCACGCCGGAAATCATCACCGAGCAGCAGGGCACAGGCGCCCAGGTGCAGCTGACCCTCGACGCCGACATCCAGCGCTTGTGCGAAGGCCTGGCCCAGCTGTATATGCCCCGCGGCTGCATCCTCGTCATGGACACCGCCACCGGCGAGGTGTTAGCCAGCGTCAGCATGCCGGAATACGACCCCGACGACGTGGCCCGCAGCATCCGCGCCGATGATACTTCACTGGTCAACCGGGCGTTCTCCACTTTCAGCGTGGGTTCTGTGTTCAAGGTGGCGGCGGCGCTGGCCGCCTACGAGAATGGGCTCGATTGGTTCACCCATGATTGCACCGGCAGCATCGAGGTGGACGGCCAGACCTACCGCTGCGCCCTGGGCAAAGCCCACGACACGGTCAACCTGCGCGGTGCGCTGGAGCAAAGCTGCAACACCTACTTCGTCGCCCTGGGCCAGATCTTGGGCGGGCAGGCCCTGGGCACGGCGGCTGCCGAATTAGGCTTTGGCACCGCTGTGCCCATCGCTCCGGACCTGACCGCCAGCGCCGGGGTGCTGCCCACCGCCAAAGAACTGCAAAGCACCGGCCAGCTGGCGGTGTTCAGCTTCGGGCAGGGCAGCTTCACCGCCACGCCCCTGCAAATCACCGCCATGATGAACACCATCGCCGGCGGTGGCACCTACCACACGCCACGCTTCTGCTACGGCGTCACCGATGCAGACGGCACCCTCACCGACCCATTTCAACTCCCTGCGCCCCGCATCGTCTGTGATGCCGCCACCGCCAAAACCTTGCGCAGCATGCTGCAAAGCGTGGTCGAGGATGGCATCGGCCACGCCGCCAAACCCGCCGGCGGCACCGCCGCAGGCAAGACCGGCACCGCCCAGACAGGCCAGTTTGATGCAGCAGGGGACGAGCTGCTCAATTACTGGTTCAGCGGCTTCACCCCGGCGCAAACGCCGAAATATACCATCACGGTCTTGCAGGACGGCGTACTGGAACCCGAAACTTCCAGCGCCGCCCTCTTTGCCAAAATTGCCGAAGGCTTGCAAGTGATTGAACAGCCAGCATCCGATTGAATAAGAATGACCCCATTGCGCTAAACACCCGGAAAAACCAGTTGACAAGCCGTAAAAAGGGGCATATAATAGCTTTGTTAAAAGGAAAATGGCGATGAAAGGGCCAATGCCGATCAGGCCAGTCCATAGAGAGGATACCACTAGGTGAAAGGTATCCGGCTGTACCCCGGCAAAGCCACCCCGGAGCTTTCGGTATTTAAGCCGAGCGTAACTGCGGCGTTAACGCAGGTAAAGTGGCAGTGTGTCCATGCGGCACATTGCAAACCGGGTGGTACCACGGAAGCTTACACAGCCTTCGTCCCTGTACAGGGGCGAAGGCTGTATTCTTTTTTGTGGCCTTTCACCGTAAATCAATGGATAGGAGAACACACACATGCAATGGACAGGACTTAACGAACTGCGCGAAAAGTACCTGCACTATTTTGAAGGCAAAGGCCATCTGCGCCTTGGCAGCTTCCCGCTGGTGCCCAAAGACGACCCCAGCCTGCTGCTTATCAACAGCGGTATGGCCCCCATGAAGAAATGGTTCCTTGGCCAGGAAGAACCGCCCCGCCACCGTGTTACCACCTGCCAGAAGTGCATCCGTACCCCGGATATTGAGCGCGTCGGCATTACCGCACGCCATGGCTGCTTCTTTGAAATGCTGGGCAACTTCAGCTTCCAGGATTACTTCAAGAAAGAGGTCATTCCCTGGGCTTGGGAGTTCCTGACCAAAGAGCTGGAAATCCCCGCTGACCGCCTGTATATCTCTGTCTATCAGGACGATGACGAGGCCTATGATATCTGGACCAAGTCTGTCGGCATCCCCGAAGACCACATGGTCCGCCTGGGCAAAGAGGATAACTTCTGGGAGCATGGCTCTGGTCCCTGTGCGGCCCCTGCAGTGAGATCTACTTTGACCGCGGCCTGAAGTATGGCTGCGGCAAGCCCACCTGTGGCGTCGGCTGTGATTGCGACCGCTTCATGGAGATCTGGAACCTGGTCTTCAGCCAGTACGATGCTGACGGCAAGGGCAACTATGAACTGCTGGCCAAGCCCAACATCGATACCGGCATGGGCCTGGAGCGTCTGGCCGTCGTTATGCAGGATGTCAACAACCTGTTCGAGGTCGACACCGTTGCCGCCGTGCTGCACCATGTGGAGCGCATCGCCGGCAAGACAGTATGAAGAGAATGAAAAGGACGATATCTCCATCCGCGTCATTACCGACCATATCCGTGCTACCGTGTTCATGGCATCTGACGGCATCCTGCCCTCCAACGAAGGCCGCGGCTACGTTATGCGCCGCTTGCTGCGCCGCGCTGCCCGCCATGGCCGTATGCTGGGCATCGACCATCCGTTCCTGACTGATCTGGTGGATACCGTTATCATCTCCAGCGAGGTTGGTTACCCCGAACTGCGCGAGCATGAATCCTATATCAAGAAAGTTATTGGCACCGAGGAGGAGCGCTTCTATAAGACCATTGACTCCGGCATGAACATCCTGAACGGCATGATCCAGCACCTGCACGAGACCAACAAGAAGATCCTGTCCGGCTTGGATGTTTTCAAGCTGAACGATACCTTCGGCTTCCCGCTTGATCTGACCAAGGAGATCGCTGCCGAAGCCGGCCTTGGCATTGACGAAGCTGCTTTCCATGTCGAGATGACCCGCCAGCGTGAGCGCGCCCGTGCCGAGCGCCTGGCCAAGGACATCTCCGGCTGGAGCGAGGACCTGTTCGGTGAGCTGACCGCTGAGGCTACCCAGTTTGACGGCTATGATGTGCTGAAAGAAACCGCCAAGGTCTGGCCCTGTCTGACGGCGAAGAACTGAACGATGCGGTTTCCACCGACTATGAAGAGCGCGAGAATGTGCTGGTCGTGCTGGACCGCACCCCGTTCTACGCCGAGATGGGCGGCCAGGTTGCTGACCACGGCTACCTGACCAGCGGCACTGCAAGCTGAAAGTCAATCAGGTCAAGAAAGACCCCCAAGGCTACTATGTTCACACCTGCAGCTGCTGGACGGCACCATCCATGTGGGCGATGAGGTCACCGCTTCTGTTGATACCCAGCGCCGCGCTTCCATCTGCCGCAACCACACCGCCACCCACCTGCTGCAGAAGGCTCTGCGCGAAGTGCTGGGCGAGCATGTCCACCAGGCCGGCAGCTACCAGGACGACAAGATCACCCGCTTTGACTTTACCCATTTCAACGCCGTTACCCCCGAAGAACTGGTGGAAGTGGAAAAGCGCGTGAACGAAAAGATCTTTGCCGCTCTGCCTGTCGCCATCCAGAACCTGCCCATCGAGGAAGCTAAGAAGATGGGTGCTATGGCTCTGTTTGGCGAGAAGTATGGCAGCGTTGTCCGCGTTGTGGATGCAGGCGGCTGGAGCGTTGAGTTCTGCGGCGGCACCCATGTGACCAACACCGCACAGATTGGCTGCTTTAAGATCCTCAACGAGTCCAGCGTGGCTGCCGGCATCCGCCGTATCGAGGCCACCACCGCTACGGCGTGCTGAACCTGCTGGATGAGCGCACCGAGCAGCTGGCCAAGACCGCCGTTGCCCTGAAGGCCAACAACCTGAAGGATGCCCCGGCCCGTGCCGAAGCCTTGACCGCTGAACTGAAAGAGACCAACAAGCAGCTGGACATCCTGAAAGCCGAGATGGCCTCCGCCAAGATCGACGGCCTGTTCGAGAATGCTGCCGACATCGACGGCGTGCGCATCGTCTCCGCCTACCTGACCGGCACCGGCGCTGACACCCTGCGCGACATGGTCGATAAGGTCCGCGATAAGGCCCCCAACGCTGTCACCGTGCTGATCGGCAGCGACGGCAGCAAGACTATGATGGCCGTTGGCGTCTCCAAGAACGCCCAGGCCCGCGGCCTGAAGGCTGGCGCTCTGGTCAAGAAGATCGCTGCCATCGCAGGCGGCAACGGCGGCGGCAAGCCCGATTTCGCCATGGCCGGTATCCGCGATACCTCCAAGATCGACGACGCCCTGAACGCCGTGCCCGAGATCGTCAAGGCTGAAATGCAGTAAATCCACAGCGCAAGCTGTTTCGGATTCCAGAATAAAGGAGGGAAAATCCGATGGACGATTGCCTGTTCTGTAAGATCGCTGCAGGGCAGATCCCCTCAAACAAACTGTACGAGGACGATCAGCTGCTGGCTTTCTACGACATTGACCCCCAGGCCCCGACCCACTTCCTGGTCATCCCCAAGGAGCACATTGACTCTGCTGCCGCCCTGACCGAGAGCGACGCCGCCCTGCTGGGCCACATCTATGCCGTTATTGCGGATCTGTGCCGCCAGCTGGGCGTGGCCGAGAACGGTTACCGCGTTGTCACCAACGTGGGCGCCGACGGCGGCCAGAGCGTCAAGCATCTGCACTTCCATGTGCTGGCAGGCCGCAGCCTGGCATGGCCTCCGGGCTGATGCCAGCCGCAGCATCACTTTTTAAAACGAAATGAGGTAGCTATCATGGCTGATACCTATACTTTGCATATCGCGGGTCTGACCCGTGAACTTCCCATCTGCAAGGTCAATGACCACCTGGACATTGCCGCATTCATCATGTTCAGTGATGTTGAGCTGACCGAGGCCTGCGCCGCTGCGCTGCTGAAGAAAGCCCCCGAGTTTGACGTGATCCTGACCGCCGAGGCCAAGGGCATCCCCCTGGCATACGAAATGTCCCGCCAGAGCGGCAAGTAGTGGATCCCCGCCCGCAAGGGTGCCAAGCTCTACATGAAAGAGCCTGTCATCATCGAGGACCAGTCCATCACCACCGCCGGCAAGCAGACCCTGGTCATTGACAAGAAAGACCTTGACTATATGAACGGCAAGCGCATCCTGGTTGTGGATGACGTAATTTCCACCGGCGGCTCTCTGCACGCCCTGGAGACCCTGGCCGCCAAGAGCACCGGCACCGTTGTTGGTTGCTGTGCCGCCCTGGCCGAGGGGGATGCCGCCAAGCGCACCGACATCTTCTTCCTCGAGCCGCTGCCGCTCTTTGCCCATTAAGTAAGATGAAACGCAAACTTGCCATTTTTGGCCTTTGCTTTGCAGGGGCCGAGCTGTTTGCGGCAAACATGCCGCCGCTGGATCCTGGTGTTACCTGCGGCGGCACTTTTGCTATTGCTTTTATTTTTAAGTATAGTCCGCCGCAGCAGAGCTCTTCCGCTGGTACTTGGTGCCGTAGCGGGGCTTTGCTGGTTTTGCGCGTTCAGCTTTGCGGTGTTCCGCCCTGTGCGGGCGCTGGCAGGCCAGACGGTGACCTGTATGGTTACTGTTGAAACGGATGCCACAGCCGCCTACCAGAACGGCCAGCTGCGGGGCACATTAACGGTTACTGGCATCAACGGCAAAAGCTGCCATTTTAAAATGCGCAGCAACGGATTCCCCGCCCAGGAGCCAGGGGAGACCTTCACCGCCGATTTTACCATGACCGACCTGCCCAAAGATGCCTACCGGGCATCCCGATTAAGCCGCGGCATCCTGCTGCAAGGTGAGTACACCGGCGGCTATAAAACGGGTGCCGACAGCTGCGCCCCGCGCTTTGCGCTCTACCGACTGCGGAAAAATGCCTCAGCGCTGCTGCGCCGCTGGCTGCCGCGGGATTTAGGCGGCCTCGAAGCTGCCATGCTGTTAGGGGGATAAAGCCGCCCTGCCGGACACCGTGCAGGATACCTTCCGCGCGGCGGGCATCTCGCACCTGCTGGCCGTATCGGGCCTGCATCTGGCGCTGCTGTGCGGGCTGTTCTCTTTTGGCCGTCGCCGTCGGTTTTATCGGCCGCTGATCCTTGTGCGGGCGGTGGTAGCCGTGTTTTACATGCTGCTTACCGGCCTGCCGATCTCGGTTTTGCGGGCTGGCATCGTCTTTCTGCTGGTGCTGCTGGGAGATTGGTTCTACCAGCCCATCGACCTGCTCACCCTCACGGGTGCGGCGGCCGTTTTGCTGGGCCTGCAAAACCCTTACGCGCCCTGCGACATCGGCTTTCAGCTTTCCTTCTGCGCCGTGCTGGGCGTGCAGGCATCCGTGGCGCTTACCCGTTGGGAAGAAGCGCATATCCCCGGCCAGGATGCCGAGGGCTGGCAGGCCAAACTGCGTCGCGCCGTGCTGGCCGTGCTTTCCACTGTGCAGACGGCGGCGCTGGCATCGCTGGCGACCCTGCCGGTGCTGGTCGCCCAGGGCCTGACAACCAGCGGCGTGGGCGTCCTTGCCAACCTGCTCACGGTTTGGATGCTCCAGCCCGCGCTGGTACTGGGCCTTGTCGTGCTGGCTTTGCAAATTGTCGCCATCCCGCTTGCCATTGCGGCTCCGCTGGCCCATATGGCTAGTTTCCTGCTGGCGGTCTGGCTGCGGATTTTTTACACGCTGGCCTCCTGGTGCGCTGCCTTGCCGTTGGCCCGGCTGTACCTCCCGCGGGAGTACACGCTGCTGGTGCTGGTCCTGCTGGGCATACTGGCGCTGGTATATTATGCGGCGGGCAGGTTCCGCTGGTTCCTGCCGGCGGGGGTGGTTTGCGTGGCAGTGGCCATTGTGCTGGGTGTGCAGATGCAGAAAGGCGTTGTTACCATGGCGCTTGTAGGCACCGCAGGCAACCCGGCGGTCGTCTGTGTGCAGGATGGCCAGGCGGTGGTGCTGTTCCGTGGCGGGGAAACCAACCTGCGCGCCGTGCGCAGCTACCTGGCCGACCACGGCGCCGTCGAGCAGGTGCTTACGGTGGATCTGCGCCGCAGCGGCACAGAAATCACCTTTGACACCGAGGAAATATGCACTGCCCAAACTACGGGCGCCTACACCACCCGGCCTATTTTAAACGGCCTGACGCTGGACATCTACCACACCTCCGGCGGCAATCTGGCCGTGGTAGGGGATGGCCGCAGTCACATTGCCGTCATGGCAGGCAGCACCGTCCTGTCTGCGCCGGTGGCGGTGGACGTCCTCTGCGCGGCGGGGGCGCTGTCGGATTCGGTACAGCCTGCCGCCATCCTGACCACCGCATCTTCGCCCCGCTGGCTTGACCAGCCGGGCGTCCAGCAGGTATACTATGGGCAGGACATTCCCTTTATCCAACTGCGGCCCGGCCGCTCGCTCCAGATCAAGGAGGCAGAACGCGTTGCTTTACAGTGAAAACGAACTGAATAAACGGCTCCGCTCCGGCTGCGGGCTGTACTACTTTTACGCTGCCGACGAGGCCCTCGTCCACACCGCCGCCCAAAAGGCGCTGAAGGTGCTGAACGAGGATGACCCCGAGACCACCGTGCTGGACGGGCCCGCGCCCCGGGTGGAGGAGATCGTGCTGGCAGCGGGCACCATCTCCTTCTTCGGTGGGCGGCGGCTGGTGCTGATGCCCCTCATCCGCCCGTCCACCTACTCGGACAAGGACCTGCATATAGGGACCTCTGCGATACGCTGGCCGACACCGAAAACGCCATCTTCGTTATGACCAGCGTCATCGAGGAAAAAGTTCGGCAAGCTGCGCCCCGGCAAGCGGGAGCAAAAGCTCATCGCTGCATGCGAAAAGCTGGGCTACTGTGTACAGATCACTAAACCCGGCCGCGCCGCCTTGCAGGAGATGGCCCGCAGTTGGGCAAACGAATGCGGCGCTCAGTTTGCTAAGGGCGCGGAAGCCGCCCTGCTGGACCGCTGCGGCGAGGACCAGTTTTTGTTGCAAAATGAGATCGACAAGCTGGCGGCCCTCTCCGGCTATGGTACCATCACCGCCGAGATGGTGGCCCAGCTGGGCACTGTCACGCTGGATGCTGACACCTTTGATATGGTCAAGCTGGTAGCCGCTGGCCGCACCGACCAGGCCCAGCAAAAGCTGAAAACGCTGCTGGCCCTGCAAAACGAGCCGATCATGATCACCGGCGCCCTCATCGGCAACTACATCGATATGTACCGCGTCCTGCAGGCCAAGCGCAGCCGCCGCAGCCTGGCCGATGTGGCCAAGGATTTTGGCTACGGTGGCAAGTGGAGCTACCGCCTGGGCGAGACCGAACGCACGGCCTCCCGCTTCAAGCGCCGCCAATTGGAAAAATGCCTGGAAGTGCTGCAAAAGCTGGACACCGATTTAAAAAGCAGCAAGTTGGACGCCGACCTGCTGATGCAGAAAGCTCTGTGCGAACTGGCACTGGCAGGGAGGTCCTGATGCTGAAACTGGAACAAGCCGTCCTGGTGGAGGGAAAATACGACGCCGCGCGGCTGACAAACCTCGTCGATGCGACGATTTTGACGACCGACGGCTCCCGAGTCTTCCGTGATAAAGAGCTGCAAAACATGCTCAAGCGCATTGCCGCCGCCCAAGGACTTATCATTTTGACCGATTCCGACGATGCGGGTTTCCGCATCCGCCACTTTGTCACCGGCTTAGTCGGGGCCGAGCATGTCCTGCAGGCCTACGTCCCGGCGGTCCACGGCAAGGAGGCCCGCAAACAGGCCCCCGGCAAGGAGGGGCTGCTGGGCGTTGAGGGCATCGCCGATGACTTGATTTTGCAGGGCCTGCAGACTGCGCTGGACAGCGCCCCCGCGCCCCAAACTACAGCGCAGGATGCCGACCGCACCGCCATTACCTACACCGATCTATACGAGTGGGGCATCTCCGGCACGGCCAACAGCGCCGACCGCCGCCGCGCCCTGCTGGCCCGCTTGGGTCTGCCTCCGCGCCTGAGCAAAAAGGAACTGCTGCAAGTCCTGAACACCCTGTACACATGGGAAAGTCTGGACGCGCAAATTGAAATGATGGAATAAAAACAAATCCGCCATGCGTGTGTATGACGGATTTGTTTTGTAATGAACGTGTTTATTTCAGCGTCCCATCCTCAACCTGCTGGCAATACCACGGTTTCTCGGCATGGAATACCCGCCCGGTCAGGTGGGCAAAACGCTCGTCGCTGATTTTGGCGGGGAACTTCAATTCCCATGCGCACAGTGCCTGGTACTTCAGCCGCAGTTCGCGGTTGGCGGCGTTGTTGCCGTACTTGCTGTCGCCCAAAATGGGGCAGCCGATATGCGCCAAATGCGCACGGATCTGGTGGGTGCGGCCAGTGACCAGCTCCACTTCCAGCAGGGCCAGCCGTCCGCTGACGGCTAGTGTCTCGTAGCCGGTGATGACTTCCTTCGCGCCGCCCGCCGTCGTGTCGGTAATGCGCACGATGCCGCGCTCGGCGTCCTTCAGCAGGTAATCCCGCAGCAGAGCGGCGGGGGGATTGGGGCGGCCAAAGGTCACGCAGAGATAACGCTTTTCGATCTCCCGCTTCTTGATGGCCTCGGTCAAAAATGCCTCAGCGGCGTTATTTTTGGCCAGCAGTACCAGGCCGCTGGTGCCGGTGTCCAGCCGGTGGCACAGCACGGCGTGGGTGGGCTTGCCCTCGGCGGCCAGTTTGGCTTGCACCCGTTTTACCAGCGTGTCGGCGTCGCCGCCGTCCACCGTCAGGCCGGCGGGCTTGTTGGCAATGATGATGTCGTCATCCTCATACACAAACACGGCGGCGGGGGTGGGGCGGCTTTCCAACTGGTCGTCACTCAAAAACAGGCGGATGGTATCGCCGTTCTGCACCCGGGTGGAAAGCGGCTGCTTTTTGCCGTTCAGCTTGATCTTATTTTCCCGCAGGGCCTTGTTCAGCCGACCCAGGCCTAAGGCGGGGTACTGGTCCATCAGATACTTGTCCAGCCGCACAGGCAGCAGGCTTTTTACATGCAATTCTTTCATTGGGTCGTCAACTCCTGATCCCACAAAATCGTGGCGTCGTTTATATCCAAAGTGACCATCAGCCAACCGGCGTCGTGGTCATCAAGCTCCGTAATGCGGTAGGCTTGGCCGTCCGCGCATAGATACTGCGCATTTTCCAATTTCCGCCGTGTAAACGGAGAATCCTTAAAGCAGACGGTCTTGCGGGTGGAATCCAACACGCCGCGGTTCCACAGCGCATCGGTATAATCCGCCAGCCGCAGGGGATAGCTGTCATCGTAGAGCGTACACAGCGCATCAAACGTCTGCCCCTGCAAGCCGGGGGCAATCACATACCAATTGCAGCTGCCGTCCCGGCTCGTCACCTTGCCGCACCAGGCGGCGTTTCGCACCGGCTCCACCGCCTGCAAAAAGTCGCCCTCGTCCTCAAACAAATACAGCGCGTTTGGCTCTGCCTGACCCTCCGCCAGCGCCGCCAGCAGGGCGGCCCGCTGGTTTTCCAAAGCGGCATCATCGTACCGTGCGGCAAAGGGGTTGTTGGTGGTCATACCGTTGTCAGCGGCAAACAGTGCCAGGTGCAGTGCATCGTCCTGCAACCCCTGTACCGAATAAAGCTTCTCGTATCCACTCGCCGCCTGCCAGAAATTACTTTCCAGTGTGGTAGGGAAGGCCTCACTCTGCTGCGCCTGCACCATGGCCTCATGCCGCTGGATAAGTGCCGGGCTGATGTCCCAAAGCTGCACCACCACTGCCGCTATGACCCACACGGTCCCGCGGGGCAGTTTCGCCAGTCCGGCAAAGGCCGCCAGGACCAGCACGTAGTACACCGGCCAGAACAGCCGCCCGCCGGAGCGGAAAACCGAGAACAGCTTGATCAGCGACGTCGGCAGCGGCAGCGTGACCAGCGTCACGCCGTTGGCCGTAATCAAATGGCTCACCGCAAACGCCGTCAGCACCACAAACACCGCGCACAGCGCCCAGTGCCGCCGCAGCAGCGCAGCCAGGCGTTTTCGTGCCGCAACCACGGCGATGGGCAGGGCAATCAGCACGCCCAATCCCAGGTAGGCGAACGCATCATAGTTGCCGCCCACCTGGTTCTGCGCAGGCAAAAACCGACTGTAGAGCACGCCGTTTACCCCGGCAGGGTTCCACAGCGCGTTCAGATTCATCGAGAAATACCCGTACAGCGCCTGCCCGCCGCTGGTGGCCGTGCCGTACAAAAGCCCCAGCGCCCAGCCCAGCACCGCCGTGCAGGCCAAATCACAGCCCAAAAACACCGCAGGCCCGGCCCAGCGCTTGTGCGTCGCCGCATATTCCAGCAGCAGCGCCAGCGTGACCGCGTAAGTCATGGGCAGAAAATACGGGTGGATGCCCACCGCCAGCACGTTGACGGCAAACAGCAGGGGAAGACGATATCGCCCCTGCCGCCGCCCGCAAAAATAGCAGTACAACGCCGCCAGCACCAGCCATTGTGCCCCCAGCGAGGTATGCCGGAATGCCCGCTCGATCAGAATCGGGCTGGCACTGAACAGCAAACTCCCGGCCGCACAGGCAGGCACGCTCTCACAGAACAGCCCGCATAGCAGCGCACCGAACCCGCCCTGCAGTGCAAAGGAGGTAAGGGTAAACCAACCAAAATACTGGAACGTTCCGCCCAGCGCATTGGCCACCGGCCGCAGCAGCGCCGCCAGCAGTGGGATGGAATCGGTATACGCCACGCTGACGCCCGCAGGTGCGTTGACCGCTTTCGTCACGCAGAAGGGAAACCCAATTGCGTTTTCGCGGTAGAACAGCCACCCGGCGTAGTGCTGTTGGATGTCCTTTTCAATATAGCCGCCGCGGCAAAAGGCATCGTTCGCCACATCCAGCGGCGAAACGCCGTACACGGCCAGAAACACCAGCACGCCCAGCGCCGCCCCCAAAGCAAACCGTGTCGCCGTGTGCCGCCCTTTGGCAAGATCCGCCAAAACAAGGCCCCCTTTCCTTTATAATAAGGCTACAGGCAAGTATACCACAAAATCCGCTGCGGGACAACAAAAAGCCTGCCGGGTATGGCCCTGGCAGGCGAAAATCTGTTTTTTACTGCTCGCGGAAAGTCAGATGGTCATCACTCATCTCGTTGACGATGGCAAGGCTGGCCAGCTTGTAACCAGCAGCGCGCAGCTCCGCACCGCCCGGCTGGAAGCCCTTCTCGATGCAGATGCCGATACCGGCCACCGAGCAGCCCGCCTGGTTGCAGACATCCAGCAGGCCTTTCATGGCCTTGCCGTTTGCCAAAAAGTCGTCCAAAATCAGCACACGGTCGCCGGAGTTCAGAAACTTTTTGGCCAGGGTGATGTCATACTCGCGGCCATAGGTAAAGGACTGCACCTTGGAGGTATAGACCTCGCCGTCAATGTTCTTGCTCTTGGCCTTTTTGGCGAACACGACCGGCACGTTGAAATACCGGGCGGTCATGCAGGCGATGGCAATGCCGGAAGCCTCGATGGTCAGGATCTTGTTCACGCCGTCATTTTTAAAAATGCGGTAGAACTCCTCACCGATCTTGTCCAGCAGGTCCACGTCCAGCTGGTGGTTCAGAAAACAGTCTACTTTCAGTACATTACCCGGGCGGACCTGCCCATCGCGCAAAATGCGATCTTCCAAAAGTTTCATCTGCGAATGTGCCCCTTTCACAGTTCGTTTTTGTGGTAAAGTGCAATACTCTTCTCATTATGGCAAATTTCGGCGCAGTTTGCAAGAACTTTACAAAAAAATACTTGAACTTTTTGCGGTATTGGCATTTTGATAACTTTTTGTAACTAAATTTTGTGTAAAAACTACATAAAACCTAAAAAATGATTGTCAACTCTGTAAAATTGAACCATTGCACTTTAGGGAATAAAAGTCTATAATGGCCAGTATATTCCAGCATCCTATCCGGGGTTGTGCGACCCCGGCGGCAAAATGCCGGTGCTGCGAAAATTTCTTGGGAGGGAAATCACAATGAAAAAACTCGTTAGTTCTGTTCTGGCAGCTTCTATGGTACTGAGCCTGGCTGCCTGCGGCTCCTCGGCTTCTTCTGCTGCTGAGAGCACCGCTGCATCCTCTGATGCAGCTTCCACCGCCGCTACTGCTGAGGCAGGCGAGGGCTCCGGCGCTTACACCGGCACCCCCATCAAGGTTGGCGGCATCGGCCCCATCACCGGTGCTGCCGCTGTGTATGGCCAGGCTGTTAAGAACGCTGAAGAGCTGGCTGTCAAGGAGATCAACGCCGCCAACGGCAGCGATGTCTTTGAGTGGAAGTTCGAGGATGACGAGCATGACGCTGAGAAGAGCGTGAACGCTTATAACACCCTGAAGGACTGGGGCCTGCAGGTTCCCTGGCTGGTCCAGTTACCACCACCCCGTCCCTGGCCGTTGCAGCTGAGACTGCCAACGACAACATCTTCATGATGACCCCGTCTGCTTCTGCTGTTGACGTCATCGCCGCTGGCGACAATGTCTACCAGATCTGCTTCACCGACCCCAACCAGGGTGTTGCATCCGCTGACTACATTGCCGAGAACGCTCTGGCTACCAAGATCGGCGTCATCTATGACTCTTCTGACGCTTACAGCCGCGGTATCCACGACAAGTTCCAGGCTGAGGCCGCCGAGAAGGGCCTGGAGATCGTTGCTGACGAGGCTTTCACCTCTGACAACAAGTCTGACCTGTCCACCCAGGTTGCCAAGTGCCAGGAAGCTGGCGCTGAGCTGGTGTTCCTGCCCATCTACTATCAGGAGGCTTCCCAGATCCTGATCGCCGCCAACAAGACCGGCTATGAGCCCACCTTCTTCGGCTGCGACGGCATGGACGGCATCCTGGACGTTGAGGGCTTCGACACCTCTCTGGCTGAGGGCCTGATGCTCCTGACTCCGTTCGCTGCTGACGCTCAGGATGAGAAAGACCCAGGCATTTGTTTCCGCTTACGTTGCCGCTTACGGCGAACCCCGAACCAGTTCGCTGCTGATGCTTACGATGTCGTCTACGCCATCTACCAGGCTGTCCTGGCTGGCAACATCAACGGCGACATGGATGCCAGCGACATCTGCGAGGCTCTGAAGACCCAGTTCGGCTCCATGACTTTCGACGGCCTGACCGGCGAGGGTATGACCTGGGATGCTTCCGGCGCTGTTTCCAAGGCTCCTAAGGCTGTTGTCATCAAGGACAGCGCTTACGCTGCCATGTAATCTCTAGGTAGATTCCGTTGCCAATGGGGGCTGCCGGACAAGTATGTCCAGGCAGCTCCTTTTTTCTTATGGTTTTTCTGTATTGTTGCAAAAAACAGCAGTTTTTCGCACAAATACACGCAAAACCCATTGTTTTGCCGTTTTGTTTGTGGTACTATGATTTTATGTTCCCCAAACGGCCAGCTGCGGCAAACTCTGTTGGCAGGGGACAAAGCGGCAAAATAGAGTGAGGTGTACGCAATGCAATTCTTTTCTTACCTGATCAACGGTATCAGCCTGGGCAGTGTTTATGCAATCATTGCACTGGGCTACACCATGGTCTACGGCATTGCCAAGATGTTGAACTTCGCCCACGGCGATGTCATCATGATCGGCAGTTATGTCGTTTACTTCGCCTTTGGCGCTTCGGGGCTTAACCCGGTGCTGTCCATCGTCCTGTCCATGATCGTATGCACGATTTTGGGCGTGGTGATCGAACGGCTGGCCTACCGCCCCCTGCGTGAGGCACCATCCCTGGCGGTCCTGATCACCGCCATCGGTGTCAGCTATCTCTTACAGCAGGTGGCCCAGTTGTCCTGGTCCTCCAACCCCAAGAGCTTTACTTCTGTCGTTTCTGGCATGAAGCCTGTTTCTCTCTTTGGCGGTCAGCTGACCATCTCCGCGGAGACTATCGTTACCATTGTGGCCTGCGTGGTTATCATGGTGGTGCTGATGTGGTTCGTCAACTACACGCCCGCCGGTCACGCCATGCTGGCTGTGTCTGAGGACCGCGGCGCTGCCCAGCTGATGGGTGTCAACGTCAACGGCACCATCTCGCTGACCTTCGCCATCGGCTCCGCACTGGCGGCTATTGCCGGTGCGCTGCTCTGCTCCTCTTACCCCACGCTGCAGCCCACCACCGGCGCTATGCCTGGCATCAAGGCTTTCGTGGCGGCTGTTTTCGGCGGTATCGGCTCGATCCCCGGCGCATTCGTCGGCGGCATCCTGCTGGGCATCATCGAGAACCTCAGCAAAGCTTACATTTCTACCCAGCTGTCTGACGCCATCGTCTTCCTGGTGCTGGTCGTCGTGCTGATCGTCAAACCGACCGGCCTGCTGGGCAAGAAAGTCAACGTGAAAGTGTGAGGTGGCTGCGATGAACTTGAAAAATTTGAACCGCTCCACCAAGAGCAACATCATCACCTTTGGCATCGTCATCGGCTTCTATCTGCTGATCCAGATCTTGTCCGCCGCAGGCATGGTCACCAACTCCTTCGCGGGTCAGCTGGTGCCTATCTGCGCATACGTTGTCATGGCTGTCTCCCTGAACCTGACCGTCGGCATGCTGGGCGAGCTGAGCCTGGGCCACGCCGGGTTTATGAGCGTGGGCGCTTTTGCCGGTACGCTGGTGTGGGTCAGCCTGTATGACACCACCTTCCCCAAGCCTGCAGCGCTGCTGCTGGCCTTTGTGGTGGGCGGCGTTGTGGCTGGTATCTTCGGCTTCCTGGTCGGCATCCCTGTCCTGCGTCTGTCCGGCGATTATCTGGCCATCGTCACACTGGCTTTCGGTGAGATCGTCAAGAACTTCATGAACGCCTGCAACCTGGGCGTGGATTCCAAGGGCCTGCACTTCTCCCTGAAGGACACTGCCTCCCTGAATCTCGACGCCGACGGCAAAGTGCTGATCAATGGCGCCATGGGCATCACCGGAATCAAGAAGGCTTCCACCTTCACCATCGGCATCGTGCTGGTTATCATCACGCTGGCTGTCATCCTCAACCTGGTCAACTCCCGCGCAGGCCGCGCTATCACCTCCATCCGTGATAACGAGATCGCCGCTCGTTCGGTCGGTATCCCCATCACCAAGTACAAGCTGATGGCTTTTGTGACCTCCGCTGTGTTTGCCGGTATGGCCGGTGTGCTTTACTCGCTGAACTACTCCTCTCTGGTCGCTAAGAAGTTTGACTACAACACCTCCATCCTGATCCTGGTGTTCGTTGTTCTGGGCGGCATCGGCAACCTGCGCGGCTCGGTCATTGCTGCCACCGTGCTGACCGTCCTGCCCGAGTTGCTGCGCAGCATGAACGATTACCGCATGCTGATCTACGCCATCGTGCTGATCGTCGTGATGATCTTCAACCAGAGCCCGCAGATGATCGCAATGCGCAAGCGCCTGACTGCCCGTTTCCGCAAGGACGCGGCTGACAAGGCACCCAAAGAACAAGAAGGAGGCGGCTTAACATGGCACTGTTGGAAGTAAGCAACCTGGGTATTGCTTTCGGCGGCCTGCAGGCCGTTGCTCAGCTGGACCTTTCCATCGAGAAAGGCCACCTCTATGGTCTGATCGGCCCCAACGGCGCCGGCAAGACCACCGTGTTTAACATGCTCACCGGCGTCTACAAGCCTACCGAGGGCAACATCATCCTCGCCGGCAAGGACATCACCGGCAAGAACCCCGAACTGATCAGCAAGGCCGGTGTGGCCCGTACCTTCCAGAATATCCGCCTGTTCAACGAGATGAGCGTGCTGGATAATGTCAAGGTCGGCCTGCACAACCAGATCCAGTACGGCATGTGGACCGGCATCCTGCGCCTGCCCGCCTACAAAGAGAAAGAGCACGAGATGAATCGCGAGGCGAAGAAGCTGCTCAAGATCTTTGGACTGGAAGATAAGGCAGACCTCAAGGCCAGCCAGCTGCCCTACGGCGAACAGCGCAAGCTGGAGATCGCCCGTGCCCTGGCCACCAACCCGAAACTGCTGCTGCTGGACGAGCCTGCCGCCGGTATGAACCCCAACGAGACCGACGAGCTGATGCAGACCGTGCGCAGTGTGCGTGACCAGTTCGGCATCGCCATCCTGCTCATCGAGCACGATATGAACTTTGTCATGGGCATCTGCGAGGAGATCACCGTGCTGGACTACGGCCGTGTCATCGCCCGCGGCGACGGCAAAGCAATCCGCAATAACCCCAAGGTCATTGCGGCCTATCTGGGAGGTGACGGCTAATGGGTGAGCTGCTTTCGGTTAAAAATATCAATGTTTATTACGGGTCCATCCAGGCCCTGCGTGACATTTCGTTCCACGTCAATGAGGGCGAAATCGTCACTCTGATCGGTGCAAACGGTGCTGGCAAAACCACCACCATGCACGCCATCTCCGGCCTGCTGAAAGTGCAGAGCGGCGAGATCGACTACTGCGGCCAGAACATCAGTAAGATGGAAGCCCACAAGATCATCCGTCTGGGCCTGGCCCAGGTGCCGGAAGGCCGCCGTGTCTTCAGCGGGCTGACCGTTATGCAGAACCTGCAGATGGGTGCCTACACCCGCCGCGACGGCAAAGAGGCCATCCAGAACGATTACGATATGGTCTTTGATCTGCTGCCGCGCTTGAAAGAGCGCCGCAACCAGCCCGCCGGAACCCTTTCCGGCGGCGAACAGCAGATGCTGGCCGTAGGCCGCGCTCTGATGTGCAAGCCTAAGATCCTGCTGCTGGATGAACCCTCCATGGGTCTGTCTCCGCTGCTGGTCAAAGAGATCTTCAAGATCATCCGCCAGGTCAACCGCAACGGTGTGACCGTGCTGCTGGTGGAGCAGAACGCCAAAATGGCCCTGGAGATCGCCAACCGTGCCTACGTGCTGGAGACCGGCAAGATCAAGATGGAAGGCGAAGCCCACGAGCTTGCCAACAACATCGAGGTCCGCAAAGCCTACCTCGGCTGCGAATAAGCAAAACAAAACGACCTGTCCCTGCGGACAGGCCGTTTTTGTATGCTGCTTATTATGCCGCAGCCCTGTAATGCTGCAACTGCTCTGCAGGGACCGATGCCTGCATCGGCCCGCCATATCACAACAGCGCCTCCGGCGGCCGATCATCATCCGTCCCCGGCTGGGTCAGCATATCCATGAGTTTCGAGTAAATATCGCTGCCGTGTGCAATAAACATGTTCTTCGTCATCTCGGCGGTCAGCTTGTCGGGCATGGTCAGCTGCAGCTGAAACACATCGCTGCCCAGGTCGCCGATATTGCACCACACCACATACTTGCCGTCTTTTTCTTCCACATGGGCGCGGTTGGAGGCTGCTTTGTGCCGCCAGCTCTGGATCTGCATTACGGCGCGGATGGCGCTCTCCCGCACAGTGCGGGGGCAAATCATGGGCCAGTGTGCTGGCCACCGAAGCACCCTTGTCAGTGATGCTGTACTGCTCGTCGGTACAGGTGACAAGGCCCCTGCTTCTGCACCTCGGCCAAAGCGTCGGCAAATTCAAAGTAATTGACCAGCTGCTCCTGCAAAAGCGCACCCTGCAGGGTATCCCGCGTCAGGGGACCGGCTGTTTTGATAAGATAGCAAAGTAAAATGCGGATCTGGGTATCATCTGTAAGGCCACCGGGCTTTACACCTGCGGTAAATGCTTCTGCCATCTGATCACTTCCTCGTATTTTGTGTTTTCCATACTATTATACACGGCAAAAACAGAAGTGGCAAGATGGCAAATCGGATTTGTTTAAAGCTTAAAACACCGTCTCGATCTGCTTGCGGCTCTGCGGGGTGGAGTAGGTCCACTTTTTGATACGCCCGCGGGTGACAAAGTAGTGCGGCTCAAACCGAAGCGGCTGGGCGAGATTTTTGTTCACCACCACCAGCTTGATCTTCATTTTATCCGGCAGAATGCTTTTAATATACACGCTCACCGTCTGGCCGGGGTGCAGACTGCGGTCGGCCTCGGCCAACCCCGCCAGGTTGGGGGCAATCTCAATGAACACACCGTAATCTTCCACACTGCGCACAATACCCACCACGGTCTCCCCGGCGGCAAAGCAGGCGGCGTTCTCACTCCAGGTTCCAAGCAGCTCCCGCAGCGTCAGCACGATGCGTCCCTGGGGGTCCCGGTTCTTGATGGCACAGCAGCAATTGCTGGCCCACCTGTACCCGGTCGGCCGGCGAGGAAATGCGCGACACCGACAAACAATCAATGGGCAGCAGTGCTGCAATGCCGCAGCCAATATCGCAGAACGCGCCAAAATTCTCGATGTGCGTCACCGTGCAGGGAATGACACTGCCGGCTTCCAAGGTATCCAGATACTGCCGACGGCACAGCCGCTGGGCCAGCGAACGTGAGAGCAGAAACACCTCCTCGCCATTCTCGTCCACCTCGGTGCCGGTGATGACAAAGCAGGTGGGGCGGCCCACCCGGGTCAGCACGGCAATATCCTTGATCTCCTCCTGCGGGCCGACATCCACACATTCCTCAAAGGGCATGTAGGCCCGCTGGCCGCCCAGCTCAAAGCGCAGGCGGCGGTTGGTATCAAAGGCAAGGGCTGTGCTCTGCAATACTTCGCCGGTGGTGATGCAGTGATACAGCTCCTCACGGCGCAGATGGTTGGCGTTGCGGCAAAGACCTTCGGCACGATATTCCAGCATTTTCGGCTCCTCTTTTCTTGTATGGTGTATGCCCCCGGCAAAAAAGGAACCCTTGTAAACTTTTATGCAGTGGGTTTGCAAAACAAACCGTGATGTACTATAATAAAGGGTACTGAATTTTAGCAAAGAAAGGGCGGTGTGCTGCCATGGATGTACAGGTCGGCGATGTGATCCAGACCAAGAAACCGCACCCCTGTGGTGCCAACCGTTTTGATGTGCTGCGTGTCGGCATGGATTTCAAGATCCGCTGCCAGGGCTGCGGGCACGAGATCATGCTGCCGCGTGCCAAGATCGAGCGCAACATCAAAAAAGTCCTGCGGGGCGGGGAACAGTAGCGGTGATTTTTGCCCGCCACAACCCGATACCCCAAAGGAGGAACCATGCAGCCTTTTTCTGAACTGCACGAGGTCGAGCGCCGGTACGAAGAACTGGCCTATAAAATGTCCACGCCGGAGGCTGCTGCCGATGCAGACGCCTACGCCCAGATGATGCGTGACTACAAGGAACTGACCCCCCTGATGGAAGAATACCGCCGCTATACGGCCCTGCAAAAAGATGAGCAGGAGGCCAAAGAGGTCCTGCAGCAGGATTCCGACCCGGCGTTTACCGCTATGGTACAGCAGGAACTTTGCGAAATCGCCCGGAATCTGGCACAGAGCGAAGAGAATCTCCGCCTGCTGCTCATCCCCAAGGATGCCGATGACGAAAAAAGCGTCATTCTGGAGATTCGTGCCGGTGCGGGCGGCGAAGAAGCCGCGCTCTTTGCCCACAGCCTGTGGCGGATGTACAACATGTACGCTGCCAAACGCGGCTGGAAGTGCGAGACCATCAGCGAGAACCCCACCGAGCTGGGAGGCGTAAAGGAAATCGTCTTTTCTGTAGAAGGCCCCGATGTCTACAGCCGCTTAAAGTTTGAAAGCGGCGTTCACCGCGTGCAGCGCGTGCCGGAAACCGAGACCCAGGGCCGCATCCACACTTCCACCGCCACCGTTGCCGTCATGCCGGAAGCCGAGGAAGTAGAGCTGGAACTGGACCCCAAGGACCTGCGCATTGATACCTTCCGTTCTTCGGCGCAGGCGGCCAGCACATCAACAAAACGTCGTCCGCCATCCGGGTGACCCACCTGCCTACCGGTATGGTGGTAGAATGTCAGGATCAGCGCAGCCAGCGGGAAAACAAAGACCGCGCTTTAAAAGTCCTGCGCAGCCGCCTGCTGCAGCAAAAGCAGGCCGCCTACGATGAAGCCTATAACGCCCAGCGGCAAAGCCAGGTGGGAAGCGGTGATCGCAGCGAAAAGATCCGCACCTACAACTTCCCGCAGGATCGCGTGACCGACCACCGCATCGGCTTAACGCTGCGCAACCTGCAAAGCGTGCTGGACGGTGACCTGGACCGGGTGCTGGACCCGCTGATTTTGGCCGACCGTGAAGAAAAACTCAAAGCAAACAAAGGTGACGCATAATGAATACACAGGTTTTGCCGGTGAATGACAAAAGCATTGCACTGGCGGCAGAACTGCTGCAAAAAGGCGAGCTGGTCGCCCTGCCGACCGAGACGGTCTACGGCATCGCGGCCGACGCCCGCAATGGCGAAGCAGTCAAAAAGATTTTTGAGGCCAAGGGCCGCCCCCAGGATAACCCCCTGATCGTGCACATCTACGGCATGGAGATGCTCAAGGGCATCGTGTCCGAGGTGCCCGACCGTGCCTACAAGCTGGCCAAAGCCTTTTGGCCCGGCCCGCTGACGATGGTCATGCCCCGGGGCGAGGAGGTCAGCGACGTGACCTGTGCAGGGCTGGATACGGTCGGCGTGCGCATGCCGTCCCATCCGGTGGTGCAGGCGGTCATCAAAGCCAGCGGCGTGGCGTTTGCCGCCCCGTCTGCTAACCTTTCCGGCAAGCCCAGCCCCACCAACGCACAGGATACCTTTGTGGATATGGACGGCCGCCTGCCGCTGATTCTGGATGGCGGCGAGAGTGCTGTCGGCGTGGAATCCACCGTCGTGGCCGTAACAGGGGAACACCCGATGATCCTGCGCCCCGGCTATGTGACAAAAGAGCAGATGGAAGAGGTCCTGGGCGAAGAAGTCCTCGTCAGCCCCGCGATTCTGGAAAAGCTCAAGGATGGGGAAGTGGCCCGCTCTCCCGGCATGAAGTACAAGCACTACGCCCCCAAGGCGCAGGTCACGATTTTGCGCGGCGATTTCGCCAAGTATAAGGCCTATGTCGAGCAGCACGTGGCCCCCGGCGTGTGGGCGCTCTGTTTTGACGGCGAGGGCGCCCAGCTGCCCGTGCCCTTTATCGAGTACGGCAAAAATCACGATGGCGTCACCCAGGCGCACCACCTGTTCACCGCCCTGCGCGACTTGGACAAGCATGGTGCCGAGATCGTCTACGCCCGCTGCCCTGAGCAGGACGGTGTCTCCATGGCGGTCTACAACCGCCTCATCCGCGCCGCGGCGTTCCGGGTGGTCGAACTATGAAAGTCGTAGGCATCACCGGCCGCTCCGGCTGCGGTAAATCCAGTGCGACAAAATTTTTAGCAGGGCAGGGGTATCCTTGTATTGACGCGGACCTTATCGCCCGCGAGATGCTGCTGCCCGGCTCGCCCTGTATTGCCCAATTGCAAGAAAAATTCGGTGCCGACATCGCTGACGAAAATGGCAATGTCCGCCGCCGTCTGCTGGCAGACCGCGCCTTTGCCACCCCGGCGGGCACCCGGGCCTTAACAGCCATCACCCAGCCGGAAATTTTGCACCGCATTGAAACGCGCCTGCAAGAAGCCGAGCAGGGCGGGGCAGAACTGGCCTTTGTGGACGGTGCAGTCATCGTCGGCACGCCGTTCGAGGCCCGCTGTGACGCACTGGTACTTATCAGCGCCCCCTACGATACCAGCGTGGCCCGCATTTGTGCCCGTGACGGCATCGCGCCCGAAATGGCCCGCCGCCGCTTGGACGCGCAGACGCCCATCGAAACGCTGCGCGCCGCTGCTACCCATGAGGTCGTCAACGACGGCACCGCCGAACAGCTGGCAGAAAAAATGCACGCCGTTTTACAGCAGCTGTGAAAGGAGGAACATGGCTAAAAAAGCAAAGTCCCGCCGCCCCGGCCTGCTGCGTACCCTGCTTGCGGTGCTGGTGGTCCTGGCGCTGGCCGCGACCCTTTTGTTTACCGTTTTCCGCCGCCAGGTCGATACGATGGAGTACCCCTGCCGCTACAACGAGTATGTGGAATACTACGCAGGCAAGTACAATATCGACCCGCTGATCTTATACTCCTTCATCCGTACCGAGAGCAACTTTAATCCAAACGCTCAATCCAACGTGGGCGCCCGCGGCCTGATGCAGATCACCGAGGAGACCTTCGACTGGATCAAGCTGAAGATTGCCCCCAGCGAGGATCTGACCTTTGACGATCTCTACGACCCCGAAACCAACATCCGTTTCGGTACTTACTTTGTCAGCTACTGCCTGCTGCGCTACCATGATGACCTGGCCACCGCCGCAGCCGCCTACCACAGCGGATGGGGGGGACCGTGGATAACCTGCTGGCCCAGGCAGAATATTCCTCCGACGGCGAAACGCTGGACCATTACCCCTACCCGCAGATGCGGCTATATGTACGTAAGATAACCAATAGCTACCAACGCTATCAGGACATCTATAACGAAAAATAAGAAAGGAAGTTTCCCATGAAGACCACTGAGGAACTCAAAGCACTGCTTTACAAAAATGAAACGGTAGCCGACGCTGCCCCGGACGCCCTGCAGGCCGCCCAGGATTTCTGCGAAGGCTACAAGACCTTCCTGGATAACGCCAAGACTGAGCGCGAGGCTGTCCGCACCAGCGAGAAGCTGCTGCTGGACGCTGGCTACAAAAAGTTCGTCCCCGGCGAGAAGCTGGCCCCCGGCACCAAGGTCTACACCATCAACCGCGAAAAGTGCATCCTGGCCGCCACCATCGGCACCAAGAGCCTGGAAGCGGGCTTCCACCTGAACATCGCCCACATCGACTCTCCGCGCCTGGACCTGCGCCCCGTGCCCGTGTTTGAAAAGACCGGTATCGGCTATCTGCGCACCCATTACTACGGCGGCATCCGTAAGTACCAGTGGCCCACCATCCCCCTGGCCCTGCACGGCGTTGTTTGCCGCGCTGACGGCACCTGCGCCGAGATCTGCATCGGCGAGAAGGACAGCGACCCTGTTTTCTGCATCACCGACCTGCTGCCGCACCTGGGTGCCAAGCAGAACACCAAGACCCTGGCGGAAGGCATTACCGCCGAGGAGCTGAACGTGCTGATTGCCTCTCAGCCCATCGCCGATAAGGATGCCGAGCAGCGCATCAAGCTGAACATCCTGGGCATGCTCAACGAGGCTTACGGTATCACCGAGCGCGACTTCACCCGCGCCGAGATCGAGGTTGTGCCTGCCCACAAGGCCCGCGACATCGGCCTGGACCGCGCTATGATCGGTGCCTACGGCCACGATGACCGCGTGGATGCTTACCCGGCCCTGATGGCCGAGATCGGCATCACAGCTCCGGCCTACACCACCATCTGCGTGCTGACCGATAAAGAGGAGACCGGCTCCGACGGCGTCACCGGCCTGAACAGCATGTACACCTTCCACTTCATCCAGCAACTCTGCGCCGGCCAGGGTGCTGACTACATCACCGCCTGTAAGGCTGGCAAGTGCCTGTCTGCCGACGTTACCGCTGCCTATGACCCGACATTTGCCGATGCCTTTGAGCCGGACAACGCCACCTATGCAGGCAACGGCGTGGCCATCTACAAATACACCGGAGCCCGCGGTAAGTCCGACACCAGCGATGCCTGTGCCGAGATGGTCAGCTACCTGACCCGTCTGCTGGAGAAGAATAACGTCGTTTGGCAGATCGGCGAGATGGGCAAGCTGGACCTGGGCGGCGGCGGCACCGTTGCCAAGTACGTGGCCAACCAGGACATCGACACCATCGACATCGGCGTGCCCGTCCTCTCGATGCACGCCCCGTTTGAGGTCGTCTCCAAGGCCGACGTCTACATGGCCTACCTGACCTTCAAAGCCTTCTGCGAGGATGCGGAGTAATTTGTAAAGCTTTATAAACAGTAAAAGGGGATCGACGCAAACGCGCCGATCCCCTTTATGTTTATACGCAAGATAAAAGAAAAAAGCCGCAACCAATGTTGCGGCTTTTTGTGGTGGAGAATACCGGGATCGAACCGGTGACCTCTTGCATGCCATGCAAGCGCTCTCCCAGCTGAGCTAATCCCCCAGAAGTGCGTGTCTTTCGTGACAGCTTACTTAGTATAGCAGACAGACTTTGCCCTGTCAAGCCTGTTTTTGCAAAAACTGAAAAAAACTGAAAATATTTGCGGGATTTTCGCGCAGGCGCTCCTTGCTATAGCTTTGTAGGGTGCCTATGCTCGCCATCGGCCCGCTGCCTGCGCACCCCGGCTGCATACCCGTAGGGGTGGATTCCATATCCGCCCGTGCAATCGAACCAAACAGGCGATACAAATAAAAAAGACCGCAACTTCCGTTGCGGTCTTGATCTGGTGGAGAATACCGGGATCGAACCGGTGACCTCTTGCATGCCATGCAAGCGCTCTCCCAGCTGAGCTAATCCCCCAGACTGTTCAGCGCAGGATGATTTCCTGACGACGCTGATTATTATAGCAAAGGCGGTTGGGTTTGTCAACAGATTTTTGCAAAAAAATCAAAAAGTTTTTTCCGCGCGTAGTATGGGTACGGGGGTGGGGTCGATGCCACGCAGAAAACAGCCGCTAAAACGCCGTACATTCATAAAATTTTACGTATCTGCCACGCTGGTGCTGGCGGCACTGGCCCTAGGGCAGTTCAGCCGCTATGTCAACACCACTGTCAAACCGACCCTGCACCAGCTGGCCGAGTACGAAGCCCGTGCCGCTACCGTGCAGGCGATGCAATCCGCCGCCAGCGCCCAACTGCAAACAATGCCCACGCTGTGCGAAGCCCTCTACATCCAGCGGGGGGAGCTTGTCCAGCTGGACACCGCCCGCGCCAACGCCGCTAAAGTGCAGCTGACCGCGGCCGTGCAGCAAAGTCTGGCCGCCCTGCCGAAAACCGACTATCTGATCCCTTTTGGCAGCCTGACCAACAACAGCCTGCTCAGCGGCCTGGGCCCGGGGTGGGAGTTCACCCTGCAGCCCCAGGGCTATGTGCAGGGGGCTGTCCGGGAAACCGCTGAGTCCCTTTCCATCAACACCACCCGCTGCACCGCTGTGCTGGAGCTGACCGTCACCGTCAATATGGTGCTGGACGGCCGCACCGCGACCCCTGACCGTGACTGACACCGTGCCCCTGGCCAGTGTGCTCATCTGCGGCGACACGCCCAGCGCCTATGCCAGTAATTTCGATTGAGTCCGCGCCCGAAATGTGGTATACTATCCCTATATTCAGCAAAATGAAATGGAGCAGACAATGGAACTGGAGCAGGCACGCAAACGCGCTGAAGAACTGCGCGTTATCATAGAGAAAAATAACCGGCTGTACTACGATCAGGACGCCCCCGAACTGGAAGACTTCGAGTACGACGCCATGACGCGCGAACTGAAAGCCATCGAGAAGGAGTACCCCGAACTGGTCACGGCCAATTCGCCTACCCAGCATGTGGGCGGCACGGCCAGCAGCAAATTCAGCAAAGTGACCCACGCGGTCAAGATGGAGAGTTTACAGGATGCGTTCTCCTTTGACGAGCTGCGGGAGTTCGATGCCCGCGTCCGCGAAACGGGCGTTAAGCCGGAATATGTCGTCGAGGCTAAGATCGACGGCCTGTCGGTCAGCCTGGAATACCGCATGGGGCAGCTGGTGCGCGGCTCCACCCGCGGCGACGGCGTGGTAGGCGAGGACGTCACCGAGAACATCGCCACCATCAAAGACATCCCCCACGAACTGCCCGACGCCCCCGAATTTTTGGAGGTGCGCGGCGAGGTCTACATGCCTCACAGCGCCTTTTTCAAGCTGAAGGAGCAGCAGGAGCTGGAGGATAAAACTCCATTCAAAAACCCGCGCAACGCCGCTGCCGGCTCGCTGCGCCAAAAGGACCCCTCCATCACGGCCTCCCGTGGGCTGTCCATCTTTGTGTTCAACCTCCAGCAGTGCGAGGGACGCAGCTTTGTGACCCACCACGAAACGCTGGATTATATCAAGGCGCTGGGCTTTCCGGTCTCGCCGCGCTACAGCGTGTTTGAGAACATCGAGGACGCCATCAAAGAGATTCAGGCCATCGGCGAAGCCCGCGGCACGCTGGAATTTGATATTGACGGCGCGGTCATCAAGGTCAACGACCTGGCCGCCCGCCGCACCTTAGGCAGCACCAACAAGTTTCCGCGCTGGGCCATTGCGTTTAAGTACCCGCCCGAGGTCAAGGAGAGCGTCGTTCGCGACATCGAGGTCACGGTCGGCCGCACCGGTGTGCTGACACCCACCGCCGTGTTTGACCCGATCTTCCTGGCGGGCACTAGCGTGTCCCGCGCCAGCCTGCACAACGGCGACATCATCGCCAACCTGGGCGTCGGCATCGGCGATACCGTCCAGGTACGCAAGGCAGGCGATATTATCCCCGAGGTCATCGCTGTATCGGCCCATCTGCCCGGCGCACAGCCCTTCCAGATGCCCACGGTCTGCCCGTCCTGCGGCGCACCGGTGGTGCATTTGCAGGACGAGACCGCCCTGCGCTGCGTCAACCCCGAGTGCCCGGCCCAGAGCCTGCGCAACCTCATCCACTTTGCCTCCCGCAACGCCATGGCCATCGATGGTCTGGGCGAGGCAGTGGCCATCCAGCTGTCCGACAAGGGGCTGGTACACACGGTGGCGGATCTGTATACCCTGACCGAGGATGACCTGCTGACCCTCGATAAATTCAAGAAAAAGAGCGCCCAGAACCTCCTCACCGCCATCGAGGGTTCCAAGCGCAATAATCTGGATAAGTTGCTGTTTGGCCTTGGCATCCGCAACATCGGCGACAAGGCCGCCGCCCTGCTGGGTGAGTATTTCGGCAGCATGGACGCCCTGCGGGAGGCCACGCCGGAGCAGATGTGCGAGATCGACGGCTTCGGAGAAGTCATGGCCCAGAGCGTGGTGGAGTTCTTTGCCAAGGACGGTACCAAGGACTTGCTGGCTCGCCTGGCCGCCGCCGGGGTCAACATGCAGTGGACCGGCGAGAAGAAGGGCACTGCCCTGGCCGGTAAAACGCTGGTGGTAACCGGCACGCTGCCCACGCTCTCCCGCCAGGAGGCCGAAGCCCTCATCACCCAAAACGGCGGCAAGGCTGCAGGCTCGGTCAGCAAAAAGACCAGCTACGTGGTCGCCGGTGAGGCCGCCGGCTCTAAACTGACGAAAGCCCAGACCCTCGGTATCCCCGTCATCGATGAAGCAGGCCTGTACGCCCTCATCGAAAACGGGGAAGAAGAATAAAAAACAGCACAAACACAAAAGGCCCCCTCACGGCGAGGGAGCCTTCTTTATTTGTAGGGGGGGGCGATGCTTGCAGCGACCCGCAGGCTGGTGCAAGCATCAGCCCCTACACAAGCAGGGTAACTATTTCACCGCCGCTTTCATCAACCACTTTGCCCCGCACACGGCCAGTGCCGCCAGCACGCCCACGGGAAACACCACCATCCACGGCTGCTCTGCCAGCGGGTGCAGCCATTTGTCTGTGCTGAAACACCCGCCAATAAACAAAAAGTATAGCACCCAGCCGCCGGTGCGGCCAAACCGGGTGAGTACGCCTGCCCACACGAGCCCCACCAGCACCGGCAGCACGGCGCAGACCGGCCACACAAAAACCGGGATGCCCCGCCATAACTCGCCAACGGCAAATCGTGGGAAGAACCCATGGTTCACAGCGCCCAGAGCTATAGTAGCTGCAGCGGCGATCACTTCGGCCAGTACGGTCATCCGCAGAATATGCAGGCACAGCCCCGCCAACGATCCACGCCTGCTGGCGCTGAACTGCAGCAGCAGGGGAAAGTTGCTGCACAGGTACACGACCCCCAGCACACAGCAAAGAACCACGGTCAAAATCATACCCACGCAGGGCAGCAACACCAGCGCTTCGGGGTCATCCTCGGTGGCGGCTATCATCAGTGCGGTCACTTCGACCATCAGTACCGGGAACAGCGCGGCGGGCACCGCCAGCCAAAGGTCCGGCGCTTCAAAGCGCAGGCAAGCGGAAATCATTCGTTTCATCACAAACACCTCACATCAGCGCACCGCTATGTGGCGCAGTGCCCGCAGGGCGGCGGCCATCAACAGGCAGCCAGCCACGACCAGCGCCGCGCAGTAGGGCACAAACCACTGCGGACAAAAGTACGCCAGCAGCATAAACACAAAGATCTGGGCAAACGCCACAATATACAAAAGGATCTTTGCGGTCAGGCACAGCGTCCGCGGCCAGGCGGCGGGCAAGGCTGTACCGGCCGCAGAGCCGGTCGCCGCCAAAAACAGCATCAGGCAAAAGCCGCCCACTGGGTGCAGCCCGCATTGCAGCAAAAATACATTGCGTCCGGCTGGTTCATTCATCGGCATCCACAGCGAAAGCTGGGCCGCCAGCACGGTAAAAGCCTCGGCAAACAGACTGCCCACCACCCAAAGCACCAAAATGGCCCGGCGGATGCTTTGCCGCGTGGCGCAAAAACTCAGCGCCAGCTGACTGTAGGCAGCGGAAAACTGCCAAAACGAAATGTACAGAAAAATGCCATACAAAAAGCAGAAAGAAATTGCATAATCGGAGAAGATGACCATCTTCGTCAGCCCACCTAACACCAGGGTGCCAAAGTAAAACAGGGTAGCAATGCCCAGCATCTGGGCAAGCGGCCAGGCAAAAAAGCGCAGCGTTTTAACAGTGCCTTTCATCGCTTAGCCCTCCCGATGTTCCTGGAGTTCTTGCTCGTGGCCGCACAGCGCCACAAACACCTTTTGCAGGGGCAGGCTCGTGCAATCTACATCCAGCCCCTTGGCGGCCATGGTCTCGGCAGGCACCCGCACCACGCAGGACTTCTGCCGCCCCAATGTTTCGGTATGCAGGATGTTCAGCCCGGCGCAGGCTTCGTTCACCACATCGTCCCGCCCGGTCACGGCGCAGAACTGCGCCAGCAGTTCGTCGGCATCGCAGGCCTCGATCAAGCGCCCCTCTTTCATGATGAGCACCTTCTCAAACACGTTCGAGGCTTCCTCCAAAATGTGGGTGGAGATAACGAACGTGCGCCCGGTCTCGGCGTAATCGTCCAGCAACAGGCGGTAAAAATCCTCCCGCGCTACCACGTCCAGCCCGGCTACCGGCTCATCCATAAAGGTGATGGGGGCGCGGCTGGCCAGCGCCAGCACGATGGTCAGCATGCTGGCCATGCCCTTGGACAGGGCGCTGATCCTCTTTTTGGGGGCCAGCTTAAACTGTGTTATCAGCTTTTGGGCATAGGCTTCGTCCCAATGGGGATAAAACAGCCGCCCGGCGTTCAGATAATCCTTCACTTTCAAGGCGTTGTTCATCCCGCCGACGGTGCTGCCTAATTCCCGGCTGAAGCACAGCTCGCCCAGAACAGCCTCATTCTCCCACACAGGCGCGCCGCCGTAGGTCACGGTGCCCGCATCCACCGGCATCTGCGCCGTCAGGGCTGAGAGCAGTGTCGTCTTGCCCGCGCCGTTGCGGCCGATCAGCCCGTAGATGTGCCCAGGCTCCAGCGTCAGGTCTACATGGTCCAAAGCGTCCAGCGTGCCGTAGCGCTTGCAAAGGCTTTGGGCTGTTAAAACTTTTGCTTCCATCATTTACTCCTTTTCGCTGGCCTGGGCCAGCATGGCCTGCAGTTCCGCAGGGGTGATGCCAATGTTCTTAGCTTCGGCCGCCAGGGGGCGGACATACTGCTCAAAAAATGTCTGCTTGCGCTTGGCGCGTATCTTTTCGGCCGCGCGGGGGGCTACAAACATGCCAATGCCGCGGCGCTTGTACAGGATGCCGTCCTCGGTCAGCAGGTTCAGGCCTTTGGCCGCCGTGGCCGGGTTGATGCACAAAGTACGCGCCAGCTCGTTGGTGCTGGGAACCTGCGTATCCTCGGGGTAGATGCCGCGCAAAATGCCATCCTCCAGCATTTTGGCAATCTGCAGATAAATCGAAGTCTGTTCATTCAATGTCGGGGGCAAGTGCTCACCGCCTTTCCATACATGGTTAAGTGGTTCATTACTTGTGTAACTAACCATAGCACCTGGGCGGCGTTTTGTCAAGCATTTGGCTGTAATTTTTGGCGGTGGGTTCTGTACCCGCCCCGCTGCACATACAGTGGCAGTGTGAGGTGAAGCGAAAAATGGACGAGTATTATCGCCTGGCACAATGTCTGCCCCAGCCCTACGCGGCCGAGCTGGCCGCCCTGCCCATACGCTGTGCGCCCTATGTGCAGGAGATCCGCCTGCGGGCCGGGCAGTCTATGCTGTTTACGGTCAATGGCCGGGTAAGCCCGGCGGCCAAGTACCTGCCCCGGGCGGACAGGCTGCGCAGGCTCACAGCCAAAGAGGTGCAGGACTGTTTCCAGCACCTTTGCAGGGATTCGGTCTTTGCCTATGAAGAAGAACTCCGCCAGGGCTTTTTCACTATCCGTGGCGGCTGTCGGGTGGGCGTGGCGGGTAGCTGGGGGCCGGGCGGCTTCTCTGCAGTAACCTCCCTCAACCTGCGTATTGCCCGGCCCATCACCTGCGGCCTGCCGCCTGAAGTGCCCGCATTTTTGCAGAAAAACACCGGCGGCTTACTGGTGGCCGGCCCACCGGGCAGCGGAAAAACAACGTTCCTGCGCACGCTCATCCGCTATCTCTGCGAAAAAGATGCCCTTGTCAGCGTCATCGACGAGCGGGGTGAGCTATTGGCCGGGGAGAGCGATGGCTTTACCGCCGGGGCGGATGTGCCCTGCGATGTCTACACCCGCTTTCCCAAGGCGCAGGCCGTCTGCATGGCACTGCGCTGCATGAACCCGCAGTACATCGTCTGCGACGAGCTGGGCACCGCCGCCGATGCCGCCGCGCTGGAAGAAGGTATCGCCTCGGGGGCGACCTTCCTCGCCTCCGTCCACTGTGATGCTCCCGAAAGCCTGACCCGCAAGCCCCAATTGGCGCGGCTGCTGGCTACGGGGGCCTTTGGCGCGGCGGTGTTCCTTACAGGCCGCAGCCGTCCCGGCACAGGGGCCCAGTGGGTGGAGCTATGACGGCGCGGCTTCTGGGCACGCTGCTGCTGGCCTGCGCTGGGGCCGGGCTGGGTGTCTGCGGTGCTGTGCGGCGGCAGGCGGTGGAAAAGCGTATCCGCCTGCTGTCCCGCCTGTGGACTTACTTAGAAGAACTGCTGGCCTGCCGTGCCCTGACCGGCCCCATGCTGCTGCACGCCGCTGCCGAAAACCCTGCCTTTGCGGCGCTGGCCCTCCCGGCGGATAGCGATTGTACGCTGTCGGCCTTACCCCTGCCAAACTTGCCCAAAGCGCTGGCAGGGGAGCTGCACGCCAGCTTGGCCGCCCTGGGGCACAGCGACCGCGCTGCTGCCTGTGCCGAACTGCGCCGCATGGCAGATCTCTGCCGCCGGGAAGCCGACCGCCAGGCTGACTGCATGGCCCGTGCCATGGCGCTGTGGCCGCGCCTGGGCGGCTGTGCGGGGCTGCTGCTGGCCATCCTTTTGTGGTGAAGAAGATGGATATTGATCTCGTTTTCAAGATCGCCGCCACCGGTATCATCGTGGCCGTGCTCAACCAGCTGCTCATCCGCTCCGGACGGGAGGATCAGGCCATGATGACCACGCTGGCAGGGCTGATCGTGGTGTTGAGCATGCTGGTGCGGCAGATCAGTGACCTGTTTGTGCTCATCAAAGCACTGTTTGAACTGTGATGCGCTATGCTGATCTTTCAACTTGCCGCGCTGACCTTTACCGCCGCCGTGCTCTGCCTGACCCTCAAAAAAGGACCAGCCCGCCTTCGCGTTCCTCGTCTCCGTCTGTGCGGCGGCAGGGGTGCTGGCGGCAGTACTGCATCAGGCCCAGCCGGTGCTGGATTGGCTGGATACCTGGGGCGGCTATTTCCAGGGGGCCGGGCTGGGGTGCCTGGTGCGCGTTTTGGGCATCGCGCTGGCGGCGCAGTTTGCCGCCGATACCTGCCGCGAGGCCGGTATGGCTGCCGCGGCCACCGCTGCCGAACTGGGAGGGCGCATCCTGGCACTTTTGCAGGCCCTGCCGCTTTTGCAAGAACTGCTGGATTGCTTTGCGGGCTACTTGCAATAGCCGCCGCGCTGCCCCTGCCTGCCGGGGCGGAAAGCTTACAGCAAAATGCTGCCCGGCTTTTTGGACGGTGTGCCCACCCTAAAGCAGGCCGCAGGCTGGGGCTTTGCCGAATTATGGCAGATGGCGAAAGATTACCTTGCCGCCAACATCGGCGAGCCACTGGCCTTTGGCTTGCGGGCGGCAGGGTACTTGCTGGTGGCGGGCGTGCTGGGCCTGCTGGCCGGGGCCAACAACTGGAGGCGCTGCATTGACGCCGTCGCCGTGCTGGGCTTCGCCGCCATGAGCTTGGCGGCGGGCATCGACCTGGTGCGCGCCGCGGGGGACACGGCGCAAGATTGCCAGAACTACCTTATCGCCTTCGTGCCGGTCTACAGCGGCATTGCGGCGGCAGGCGGGCAGACCGCCGGGGCACTGGTCTACAGTGGTATGTTCTTCGCCATGGCACAGTTTTTGGCAGCGGTCATCGGCAAACTGCTTTTGCCGGTGCTGGAAATTTACTTCTGCTTTGCGGCCTGTGCCTGCGTCTGGGGCAGCCGCGCGGTGGAGGAAGCCGCCGCCCTTTTCTCCAAGTGCCTGCATTGGCTGTTAAAGGTCTGCGGCGCGGTGTTCAGCTTTGTGCTGGGCCTGCAAAGCGTGCTGGCTGGCACGGCGGATTCCGCCGCCCTGCGCACCGGCAAAAGTGTCTTGCAGGGCGCAGTGCCGGTGGTGGGGGATGCCGCCGCTGCGGCCCTGACCGGCGCGGCCGCCGCCGTGCAGCTGCTCAAAGGCTCGCTGGCCTTAGCGGCACTGCTGGCGCTGGGGGCATCCTTTACGCCGATACTATTACACTGCCTTTTGTACAGCCTGGCCTTTTCCGGTGCAGGCATCGCCGCACTGGCAGGCGGGCAAAAGCAGTGCGGACGGCTGTGCCGTTTGTATGCCGAGGGCGCGGGGCTGTGCGGCTCGGTGCTGGTGCTTTACTTTTTCCTCGTGTTTTTATCCACGGCGCTTTTACTGCTTGCAGGAAATGGGGTGTAAAAATGGCTGCTGTGCGTTCGGCTGCCTTGGCTGCTGTGTGCTTTCCACCGTGGCAGGGCTGGTGCGGATCTTCTGGCCGGAAAACGGCTTCAAACCTGTCATAAATGCGGTGCTGGCTTTGTATATTATAACGGCGGCGGTGCAGATCATCCGTGTGGCGGATTGGGCGGGCATTGCTGCCGAGCTGGCCCCGGCATCCGACAGTTCGTCCGTATCCGACAGCGAGGTCGGCGCTTACCGCCGCACTCTGACCGACGAAGCCGCCGCCCAGGCGTTGCGGGATGTCCTTGCCGCCAGCGGCATCGAAGCGGCCATTGCCCGCACGGATACCGGCTGGCAGGTCACGCTGGTGCATGCAGCGGACGGCCAAAAGGCCGAAGCCCTGCTTGCGGCCAACTGCGGCACGATCCCCTATGAAATCACGGCAGGGGGGACGGCACCATGAAAGTGGACCTTTCCGCCCTGTGGCAAACCCTTACCAAACGTACCGCCGCCCTGCTGGCTGACGAGCAAAAGCGTACCGGCCTGTTGGTGGCGGTGGGACTGCTGGGCCTTGTCCTGCTGGGGGTTTCCAGCTGGCTGCCCGCTAAATCCAAGCCCGAAACCACCGCCCCAATGCCGCAAAACACGATCACCTCGGACTACGAATCCCACCTCGAAGCCCGCCTGCAAACGCTTATCTCCAATCTTGCCGGGGCGGGCGAGACCCGTGTGATGGTCACCCTGCAATGCGGCGAGGAGAGCATCTACGCCGCCGACACCGAGACTTCCGCCGACGGCACCGCTGCCAGCAAGCATGTCATCACGGGCGGCACCGGCCTTGTTGAAACTATCCAGACGCCCCAGGTGCAGGGCGTGGCCGTGCTCTGCCAGGGCGGCGAAGACCCCGCCGTCCAGACGCGCATCACCGCCCTGGTACAGGCGTTGACCGGGGTGGGGGCCAACCATGTTACTGTGGCGGCGCTGGCCGACGCAATACCCCACAACTGACCCAAGGGAGGGACTGCTATGAAATCGAATCCCGCAAAAAAGAACCGTACCCGGCAGGCTACGGCGGCTGTTCTGGCCCTGGCGCTGGGGGCGGCTGTCTACCTGAACTGGTCCTTTGCCCGAGCCGCACCCCAGGATCTAACGGTGGGTGCGATTGCTGACGGTACCGCGCAGGAAGTCTCCGCCGTCATTGACCCGCTGACCGATGACACCGCCGTAGAAACCGCCGCGGCTGTGGACAACACCGATACCCAGGCCCCCACCGGCAAAAACTACGGGGAGGCCCAGATGGTCAGCGTAAGCAAAGATTCGGGCGCAGAGTTTTTCGAGTCTGCCCGCCTGGCCCGCACAAAAGCCCGGGATGAAGCACTGGACACTCTGAAAAAATCCCTGAAAGACGCCAAACTCAGCGATGCTGAGAAGAAAAAGCTGACAGAGGAGCCTGGCCGCGCAAGTAAGCAGCATCACTCTTGAAACCAAGCTGGAAACTTTAATAAAATCCAAAGGTTTTGCCGATTGCGTGGTGGATTTAGAGGGCAAAAAGCCAACGTTACCGTCATGACAGAAAACGACGCCCTCACTGCCGCCGAGGTCACACGCATCCGGGATGCCCTGCTCAGCCAGTGCGAAGGGCTGGCGGCCCAGGACATCACGATCGTAGAAGTAAAATAACCGTGAAAACTTGTGTATCGGTTGCAAATGGTATGGTTTTGTGGTAAACTAAACTATACTATCTAAAAATGGCGGCAATTGTAAGCTGCAACAGCAGTTTTGCAAACCGCATGCAACGGGAGGGTACACAACATGGATGTACAGAAGACCATCGGCGGCAGCTTGCAAATATCTACCGAAGTTCTTGCTAAGATCGCCAGGCTGGCGGCCCTGGAAATTGACGGCGTGGCCGAAGTGACGACCGGCGGCAGCCAGAATGTCCGCGGCCTGCTGGGCCGTACCGGCTTGCAGAAGCCGGTCAACGTGGTGCTGGAGGATGGCATTGCCACCGTTACCGTACACCTGACCGCTGTATACGGCAGCAAGATTATGCCCCTTTGCGAGAAAGTGCAGGAAAATGTCAAGCAGACTATCCAGAACATGACCGGCATCACGGTGGCCCGCGTGGATGTGCTGGTCGTCGGCCTGGCCGAGCCTGCCGCCCAGGCCTGAGCGTTTAGTAGAGAATTCGTAGAGAAAAGGAAAGACAGGAACCAAGTATGGAAAAAAAGCAGACCCGCCGCGAATCCCGCGAGACGGCGTTTCTGACGGCATTTGCCGCCACCTTTGAGCCGGAGACCCCGCTGGTGCCCGCCGAAACCGAATCGGCTGCACCGGATGCCTTCGCCACCCAGTTGCTGGCCGCGATGAACGACCACGCCGCCGAACTCGACGAGATCATCACCGCCCATCTCAAGGGCTGGACGCTGGCCCGCGTGCCCCGCGTCAGCCTGGTGGCCCTGCGCCTCGGCTTGGCTGAGATGCTGTATGGCGAGGAGCAGAAGACCGGTGTCGCCATCAACGAAGCTGTTGAGCTTGTCAAAAAGTACGGAGCTGACAACGACTACCAGTTCGTCAACGGCCTGTTGGGTGCCGTTGCACGGGAGCGCGGTGAGCAGCCTGTTGCCGAAGCCGCCCAGCCGCAATGCTGACGCTGGGCATCGATACCAGCAATTATGCAACCTCTCTGGCTGTGTTTGACACAAACGCCGGAGAGGTTGTTTGCGATTGCAAAAAGTTTTTGCCGGTCAAGGCGGGCCAGCTGGGCCTGCGCCAAAGTGACGCACTGTTCCACCACACCGCCGCCCTGCCGGACCTGCTGGCTGAACTTGGCACCAAAGCGGATCTGACCCAAATCGGCGCGGTGGGCGTTTCCGCCAAGCCCCGCCCGGTGGAGGGCTCCTACATGCCCTGCTTTTTGGCGGGCGTCAACGCCGCTGCGGCCTTTGCGCTGGGCAAGGGCATCCCGCTGATACACACCACCCACCAGCAGGGGCATATCGCCGCTGCCCTGTTTGCCACAGGGGAACGTGAGCTGTTCGAGCAGGAAAACCTTGTTTTCCACGTCTCCGGCGGCACCACGGACCTTTTGCTCTGCCAGGGGGCCGAGCGCATCACGCCGCTGGGTACCAGCCAGGATCTCTACGCTGGGCAGGCGGTGGACCGCTTGGGCGTTAAGCTGGGCTATCCGTTCCCGGCGGGCGTCTATGTCAGTGAGCAGGCGGCCCAGTGCACTGAGAAAGTGCACCCCAAAGTCAGCGTAAAGGGTGTCAACTGCAGCCTTTCCGGGCTGGAAAACCAGTATACCAAATTGCTGGCCGAAGGCAAGGATCCCGCCTACGTCTGCAAATACTGCCTGATCTGCGTAGCCGAAACGCTGACCCGTATGGCCCGCGCCGCGCTGGAAGACCATCCCGGCCTGCCTGTGGTGTTTGCCGGCGGCGTGATGAGCAGCGACCTCATCCGCACCTACGTATCGACCCGAGTGCCCGGCGCACGGTTCGTGCCCGGTAAATTCGCCAGCGATAACGCCATCGGCGTGTCGATCCTGGCCGCAAGGGAGCAGGGAGCATGGCAGACTACATCAATGTAACCAGCCTGAACCGCCTGGCCAGGCAGGTGCTTGCCAGTGCGAGCCGCTGAACGATTTAATCGTCTGCGGCGAGATATCTGGTTTTGTGCGCCACTACAAAAGCGGCCATATGTACTTTACCTTAAAGGACGAGACCGCCAGCGTAAAAAGCGTGATGTTCCGTAATTCTGCCCAGCTGCTTAACTTCCAGCCGCAGAACGGCATGCTGGTGCTGGCCTACGGCCACGCCACCATTTACGAGCGGGACGGTGCGTTCCAGCTGTACGTGGATTATATGAAGCCCTTTGGCGCCGGTGCGGCCCAGATGGCCTTTGACGCCCTGTACAAAAAGCTGGACGCCGAGGGCCTTTTCGCCCCCGAACGCAAACGTCCGCTGCCGCCAGTGCCCCAGTGCATCGGTGTGGTCACCAGCAAGACCGGCGCAGCCTGGCAGGATGTGCAGAACGTCATCGGCCGCCGCTGGCCGATGGTCAAGCTGCTGCTGGCCCCTGTCAACGTGCAGGGCATCGAAGCCGAGCGCAGCATCGTGGCGGGCATCCGCGCACTGGATGCGGATAAGCGCCCGGACTTGATTTTGGTCACCCGAGGCGGCGGCAGTAAGGAGGATCTCTGGGTCTTCAACAGCGAGCGCATCGCCCGCACTGCCGCGGCCTGCCGCAAACCCGTAGTTTCCGCTGTCGGGCACGAGATCGACACCACCATTTTGGACTATGTGGCCGACCTGCGTGCACCGACCCCCTCGGCGGCCGCCGAACTCTGTGTGCCGAACCGGGAAGAATGGCGGCAGAAAATATTCATTTTACAGCAAAATATTCAAAAAAATATACAGAATCGCTGCGAAGTATGCTATAATAAGGTAAACGCCCTGGCAGCATCCCAGACCATGCAGCGCCAGAAACAGGCTATGCAGCGCAGGGAAACTGACCTTGCCCGCCTGAGCGAGGCTGTGCAGGCGCCGCCGTCCGCCGCTTTACGGACGCCGAGACGAGCCTGCGCCACGCCGCCGCGATGGCCGAATCGCTGAACCCCTACGGCGTGCTGGCCCGCGGCTATGCCATGGTCGAGAAGGACGGCGCGGTCAGCGAGGTCGCCGCACTGCAGCCGGGCGACGCCATCACCCTGCGCGGTGCGGCCGTCCGGGCCGATTGCGTGGTGCAGAGCGTGCACAAAAACGCGCAGGGAGGTATGACCCTATGAAACAGCCAAAATCCTTTGAAGAAGGCCTGACCCGTCTGCAGGAATTGCTGACAGCACTGCAGGATGAATCCACGCCGCTGGCGCAGTCCGTCAAACTGTATGCCGAGGCGGCGGGGCTTATCAGCTATTGCAAGCAGACGCTGGACGCGGCCAAGCTGCAGATCGATGAAATCGATGCCAGCCTGCTGGCAAAGGCGGAGGACGTGCAATGAATTACGAGGACTATAAGGCTAAGTTTACCGCCTGGGCTGCCCTGACCGAGCAGCGCCTGGGCGAACTGTGCGATGAATTTCTCCCCCCACACGAGGAAATTGCAAAAGCCGCCCGCTACAGTCTGCTGGGCGGCGGCAAACGCATCCGCGCCGTGCTGGCGCTGGCCGCCTGTGAACTGAGCGGCGCCGCGCCGGAAAAGGCGTTGGACTACGCCTGTGCGCTGGAAATGCTGCACTGCTATTCGCTCATCCACGACGACATGCCCTGCATGGACAACGATGATTTCCGCCGCGGCCGCCCTAGCTGCCACAAGCAGTTTGGCGAATCCACGGCCCTGCTGGCGGCGGATGCTTTGGTCACCGCCGCATTTGAGGTCATCGCCCACGCCGACCTGCCCGCCGAGAGCCGGGTAGAAGCCGCCGCCATTCTGGCCAAAGGGGGCGGTGCCCGTGGTATGCTCTACGGGCAGGAACTTGACAAACATTACGAGACCATTCGTGCCACTGAGGACCAGCTGTTAGAACTGCACCGCAACAAGACCGGTGCACTCATCATCGTAGCAGTGGAACTGGTCTGTACGGCTGCCAATGCCGCGCCCGCCCTGCGCAAGGCCCTTGTGCAGTATGCGGCCGAAGTGGGCCTTGTGTTCCAGATCGTGGACGACATCCTCGATGTGACCTCTACCACCGAAGAGCTGGGCAAGCCCGTCGGCAGCGATGCCGATAACGACAAAACGACCTTTATCACCCTCTACGGCCTGGACGGGGCACGTGCGCTGGCAAAGCAGCATAACGATGCCGCCATGGCAGCCCTGGATGAGTTTGGTGCGCAGGAGGATTTCCTGCGCCTGCTGGCAGGGGAACTGCTGCAGCGCAAAAAGTAAAAACAGACGAATCCCGCACGCGCCGCCAAAACGGCCCTGCGGTTTTGCCAATAGGAAGTGAGGATACCATGCCACTGCTGCACGCCGCGCTGGAGTGGAACTACGTGCTGGTAACAGCGCTGTGCGGTTCTTTTCTGGCGCAATTCATCAAGGTGATCCTGAACCTTTTCATCTTCCATCGTTTTATCCCGGAGCGTATGTGGGGGGCGGGCGGCATGCCCAGCTCCCACTCGGCCACCGTATGCGCCATGGTAGTGGCTACCGGGCGCTACTGCGGCGTCACTTCGACAGAGTTCGCCCTTGCGGCGGTCGTGTCCATCATCGTTATGTACGATGCCATGGGTGTGCGCTACGAAACGGGCGAGCAGGCCAAACTGCTGAACCGGATGTTTAACGAGTGGATGGACCAGGGCGTGAACGCCCTGCCGTTCCTGGGTGGTAAAAAATTAAAGGAAATGGTCGGTCATACCCCGATCGAAGTGCTGACGGGTGCTGTACTCGGCATCGCACTTGGGTTTGCAATGCCCATGGTATGAGCGCGTAAATTTACAGCGAGGTGCTTATCAATGACCTATCCGCTTTTAGGGCGCATTCAGGCGCCCGGCGATGTGAAGCGGCTGCAGGAGAGTGAACTGCCTGCCCTGTGCGAGGAAATTCGTCAATTTTTGATCGAGAGCGTTTCCGCAACAGGGGGACACTTGTCCTCCAACCTGGGTGTGGTAGAGCTTACGGTGGCTCTGCACCGCGCCCTGGACCTGCCGCAGGATAAAATTTTGTTTGACGTTGGCCACCAGTGCTATACTCATAAACTGCTCACCGGCCGTATGGCTGGCTTTGCCGAGCTGCGCCAGAAAAACGGCCTGTCCGGTTTCCCCAACCCGAAGGAAAGCCCCTGTGATACCTTCATTGCAGGTCATGGCAGCGCGGCGCTGTCCACCGCCATCGGCATTGCCCGTGCCAAAAAGCTCAAAGGCGAGCCGGGCAAAGTGGTCGTCATCGTGGGTGACGGCGCCTTTACGGGCGGCATGGTCTACGAGGGCATGAACAACGTCAGCAAGCTGAACAACCTGATCTGCATCCTGAACGACAACAAGATGTCGATCTCGAAAAACGTCGGCCAGATGGCCAATTATCTGACCAAACTGCGCACCGACCCAAAATATTTCCACGTTAAGGCCCAGATGGAAACCGCGCTGGAGCGTATTCCTGTGGCGGGCAATGCCATGGTCAAGGCGCTGCAGGGCGGCAAACAGCTGGTGCGCCGGGGCATCTACCACTCCACGATGTTCGAGGAGATGGGCTTCCAGTATATAGGCCCTGTGGACGGCCACGATGTGCTGCTGATGGAACAGATGTTCACGAACTTGCAGGAGCAGTTCGCCCCCATCTTCCTGCACGTGGTCACCCAAAAAGGTAAGGGCTTAAAGCCCGCCGAGGAAAACCCCGGCGAGTTCCACGCCGTTTCTTCCATTGATTTAAGCCACCTGACCGACCCGGAGCTGTCGCCCAAGGATTCCTTCTCGACGGTGTTCGGCTCCACATTGGCCGAGATCGGCGACGATGTGCCGGAACTCTGCGCCATCACGGCGGCCATGAAGTACGGCACCGGCCTCAACTTCTTCAAGCACCGCCACAAAGAGCGGTTCTATGATGTCGGCATGGCCGAGGAGCACGCCGTCAGCTTTGCAGCGGGCCTGGCCAGCCAAGGGCTGCTGCCCACGGTGGCCATCTACTCCACCTTTTTCCAGCGTGCCTACGACCAGATCATCCACGATGTCAGCCTGATGCATCTGAACGTGCTGTTTGGCGTTGACCGTGCGGGCCTTGTCCCTGGCGACGGCGAGACCCACCAGGGTATCTACGACCCGGCTTTCTTCAGCCAGATCGGCATTCCCGTATTCGCTCCCGCCAACTATGCGGAGCTGAAATACTGGCTGCCGCACCTTGTCAAGGATATGACCGGCCCCCGCGCCATCCGCTACGCCCGCGGCGACGAGAAAGAAGCCCTGGCGGCTCTTGGCTGCACGGGCAACCTGTTTGATAAGATCGACACCCGGCCGGGCGCGAAAGTCGCCCTCGTCAGCTATGGCGCCGAAAGTGAAGAAATCATCGCTGCCACCGATTTGCTGCTGCAAAAGAAAGTGGCCGCTGACGCCTACAAGCTGACCCGCATCTTCCCGCTGCCGGAAGGTCTGTGCGAAGCCTTGGCCGATTACGATACGATTTTGTTTGCCGAGGATGCCATCCGCACCGGCGGCATCGGCCAGCAGCTGGGCTTTGCCCTGCAACAGGCCGGTTGGCAAGGACAATACCTGCTGCACGCCGTCGATAATTCCCATCTGCTCCACGCCAGTGTGGCAGAGCTGCGCAAAGACCAAAACCTGGATGCCGCCGCCTTGGCTGCGGACGTCCTTGCCTGTATAAAGTTAAGGAGAACCCAAGCATGAGTAAGATCCGTCTTGACCAGTACCTTTGCCAGAACGGCCTTGTCCAAAGCCGAGAGCGCGCCAAAGCCCTTATCATGTCCGGCATTGTATTTGTGGACGAGCAGAAGGTGGATAAGGCCGGTGAGATGATCAACCCCGACGCTAAAGTCGAAGTGCGCGGGCACGACATCGGCTATGTCAGCCGGGGCGGTCTTAAACTGGAAAAGGCGATGCAGGTCTTTCCCATGCGGCCGGATGGCAAAGTCTGCATGGACATTGGTGCCTCCACCGGCGGCTTTACCGACTGCATGCTGCAAAACGGCGCGGTAAAAGTTTACGCGGTGGACGTGGGCTACGGCCAGCTGGCCTGGAGCCTGCGCACCGATGAGCGCGTCGTCAACATGGAACGCACCAACATCCGCAATGTAAAGCCCGAGGACTTGTCAGAGCCGGTGGCGTTCTTCAGCGTTGATGTATCGTTTATTTCGCTCAAACATATCTTCCCGGTGGCTGATGCCATTACCACGCCGGACGCCGTAGGCGTCTGCCTGGTCAAGCCCCAGTTTGAGGCCGGGCGCGAGAAAGTAGGAAAAAAAGGCGTCGTGCGTGAGCCTGCCACCCACCGTGAGGTGCTGGAGATGGCCCAAGGCTATGCCATGGCCAACCATTTTACCCCGGCGGGCCTGGATTTTTCGCCCATCAAGGGACCTGAGGGCAACATCGAATTTTTGATGTACGTGCAGCACTGCGAAAATCCGCAGCCGCTGCCTGAGGGCCTGATCGAGCAAACCGTGGCCAAAGCCCACGAAACGCTGGATAAGGCCCCGAATCTGCACTGAGTAAGAGGGTGTACCCGCAATGACGGTTTTACTGGTAACAAACCCCACCAAGGACAGCGGCTATGCGGTCACCGGCCAGGCGGCCGCGCTGCTGCATGAGTTGGGTGTGGCCGTGGTCATGGCCCAGCCGGTCTTTGAATCCAAGATGCCCATCCGCTTTCTGCCTGAGGAAGAAGCCTACCGCGAAGCCGATTTCGTCATCACCATCGGCGGTGACGGTACGCTGCTGAAAGCCGGGCTGGACTGTGTGCATTATGGCAAGCCGGTGCTGGGTGTCAACCTGGGCCGCACGGGCTTTTTGGCCACCTGCGAGGTGGAGGAGATGCCCGAAAAGCTGCGTCTGCTGGCCGAGGGCCGCTATACCCTCGACCCGCGCGGCCTGCTGCTGGCCAGGTCTGCCAACGGCTGGCAGGCCGAAGCCATCAACGATGTGGTGCTTTTCGGCCGCACCCGCATGCACCCAATGGACTATAAAGTTTACTGCGACGGCTGCTTTGTCAGCAGCTACCGCAGCGATGGATTGATCCTGGCAACGCCCACCGGCTCCACGGCCTACTCCTTCTCAGCGGGCGGCCCGGTGCTGGATGCCGCCGCTGATGTGGTGGTGTTGACGCCTGTCTGCGCCCACAACGCCCAGGTGGCCCCGCTGGTGTTTGCCGCAGGCCGCAGGCTGGAGCTGGTGGCTGATGCCGAAAACCGCGATACCTGCTATGCCTGCGCTGACAGCACCGCCCAGTGTGATCTGCAGCCCGGCGATGTACTTACCGTAACAGCTGCGCCCCAAAAATTGCAGCTGATTACATTTTATGATTCCGAGCAGTTCCACGCCATTGAAAATAAATTGATGAGGAGTTGATCTCACTTGAAAAGCGCGCGTCATCAGGCAATTCTCGATCTGATCGAAAAACATCCCATCGACCGCCAGGAGGACCTGCTGGCCCACCTGCGGGAGGAGGGGTTCGATGTGACCCAGGCCACCGTTTCCCGCGACATCCGTGACCTGCAGTTGGTCAAGGTGGCCGATGCCGACGGCCATTACCGCTACATGCCCGCCGCAGCCTCCGGCAAGGTGACCCATTCGCCTAGCCGGTTCGAGATGATCTTCCGCGAGTCAGTCCTCAAGGTCGACTACGCCGGGCATCTGGTGCTGGTCAAGTGCTTCTCCGGCATGGCCAACGCCGCCTGTGAAGTGTTTGACGCCAAACAGTGGAATGGGGTTGTCGGCACGCTTTCCGGCGACGATACGTTCTTTATCCTCATGCGTACCGAGGATGGCGCGGCCGAGATCTGCAAGTCTTTGCAGCAGTATGTCCGCCGCGGCTAAGCAAAGCATAACAACGGACGGGGGAGGGCTGGCCCATGCTGGCAAACCTGAAAATTGAAAATGTAGCCGTGATCGAAAAAGCCGAGGTGAATTTCACCCCCGGCTTTAACGTGCTTACCGGCGAGACCGGCGCAGGCAAATCGATCCTGATCGATTCCATCAACGCCATCCTGGGCAACCGCACCTCGCGGGAACTGGTGCGCAGCGGCGCACAGAAAGCCTGCATCTGGGCAACCTTTGAAAATATCCCCCAGTCGGTGAAAAAGCAGCTGGAAAAGTGCGGCTATGAGGCCAACGACGACCTTTTGCTCTACCGCGAGATCAACGCTGAGGGCAAGGGCAGCTGCCGCGTCAACGGCATGCCCGCTACCGCCGCCGTCGTGCGGGATATTTCCGCAGGGCTGCTGTCCATCCACGGCCAGCACGACAGCCAAAGCCTGACGAATCCTGCCCTGCACCTGGGTCTGCTGGACCAGTATGCCCAGAACCGTGATTTGTTTGCAGATTACTACCGCCGCTACCGTGAGCTGATCACCGTCAAGCGCCAGCTGGACGCCCTCAATGCCAGCGAGGCCGACAAGCAGCGCAAGATCGAAGCACTGACCGCTGAAATCGACGCCATCGATGCCGCCGCATTACAGCCCGGTGAGGAGAAAAACCTGCAGGAGCGCAAGACCGTCATCACCCACGCCCAAGGCATTTTGGACGGCATCACCGCCGCCCACCTGGCGCTGGCAGGGGACGAGGACGGTGAACAGCCCGGTGCCGCCGACTTGTTGGGCGGCGCGGTCGAGGGATTGCAGAACAGCGCCCGGTTGGACGAAACGCTGGCCCCGCTGTCCGAACGCCTCAACGACTTGTACTATAGCGCTCGCGACCTGGCCACCGAGCTGGCCGACCGCCTGGACGCCTACGGCTTTGACCCCGGCGAACTGGACATGATCGAGAGCCGCCTCGACACGATCTACCGCATTAAGCAAAAGTTTGGCATGGAAGTGGAAGAACTGCTGGCCTGGCGGGAAGCCGCCGCGGCGGAGTTGGAAAACTTCCAGTCCTCCGGCCAAAAGATTGCCGAACTGAAGACTCAGGTGCAGGCCTTATATGCCGACGCCAAAAAGGCCGCGGAAGCCCTGACCCAGAGCCGCTTAAAGGGCTTTACGGCAATGAATAAAGAGATGCGGGCGGCGCTGGAATTTCTGAACATGCCGGGCATCCGCTTTGCCCTCAAGCATGCACGGGGGCCGCTGTCCTCCCACGGGCAGGATACGGTGGAATTCCTCATCTCCACCAACCCTGGCGAGGACCCCAAGCCCCTGGCCAAAATCGCCTCGGGCGGTGAACTTTCCCGTATTATGCTGGCGTTCAAGAGTGCCCTGGCCGACCGCGACGCCCTGCCCACCGTCATCTACGATGAGATCGACACCGGTGTTTCTGGCCTGGCGGCGGGGCGCATCGGCCAGCTGCTGCACCAGACAGCGGCAGGCCATCAGGTGCTTTGCATCACCCATACGCCGCAGGTGGCCGCTTTTGCCGATAACCAGCTGCTCATCCAGAAAAACGTACGCGATGACCGCACCTTTACTGAGATCCATACCCTTGATATGAACGGCCGCGTGGAAGTGCTGGCCCGCATGATCTCCGGCGATAAAGTCACCGAGTTGAGCCTGGCCAACGCCCGGGAGCTGATTGAAAAATCAAAATAAGCAGGGCCTAAATAAAAATCCGCGGGCAGGGAACATGCAATAAAATTTAACGTTCCAAGGTGACAATTTTCGATAAGCAGGGGACACCTCGCCCACCGTACAGCTTGACAATTGCGCGTATGTATGCTAAAGTTAGCTGTACATTGTGCCGCCGTGGCGGAACTGGCAGACGCAAGGGACTTAAAATCCCTCGGTAGCGATACCGTACCGGTTCGATCCCGGTCGGCGGCATGAGAGCCTATATTCAACGTTTTGCAGTTGAATATAGGCTCTTTCCTTTTGGCATCCGGCATATCAAAAAGCCGCCCTGCAGCAAGTCTGTCCCTGCAATCTCTCGTCAAAAATCCGTAGAAAATCTCTCGTCAATTCAGTAAAAACGGCTTCTGACTTTTTAAAAATGCAAAAATATCCCGCTTTTTGGTACACTATTTGCGTTTTGCGGGCAAAAATGCGGCAAAAACGCTTGTTCTTTTGCTCAAAACCGTATATAATGTAATGTACGCATGTGCTGTATCAAAATAGAGGGGATACAGCGTGTGGGAAAATGATATAGGGGGACTTTGATTATGGCTGATTACCTGTCAATGAATCGTGACGAGCTGACCGCAGAGAAAACTGCGCTGGAAGCACAGTACAAGAAGTTTCAGGATATGGGCCTGAAACTCAACATGGCCCGCGGCAAGCCTGGCCCTCACCAGATGGATCTGGCGATGGATCTGCTGAAGATGGACGACTACACCACCGATGACGGCTTCGACGCCCGCAACTATGGCGAATTGGAAGGCCTGCAGGAGGCTCGCGAACTGTTTGCCGATGTGTTTGGCGTAAAGCCCGCGGAGGTTTTTGTAGGCGGCAACTCCAGCCTGCAGCTGATGTACAACCTGGTAGCCATCGGTTATATGTTTGGCTTCCAGGATTCTCCGTGCCCCTGGTCCCAGGTAGAGAAGCGCAAGTTCCTCTGCCCGGTGCCCGGCTATGACCGCCACTTCGCCATCACCGAGGAAATGGGCTTTGACCTCATCAGCGTCCCTATGAGCCCAGACGGCCCCGATATGGACATGATCGAGAAGCTCGTGGCTGAGGATGACACCATCAAAGGCATCTGGTGCGTGCCGCAGTACTCCAACCCAGATGGCTACACTTACAGCGATGAAACCATCCGCCGCTTTGCATCCATGAAGACCGCTGCCCCGGATTTCAAGATTTTCTGGGACGAAGCTTACATTGTCCACCACCTGACCGATGAAATCATCGAGACCCCGGTGCTGCTGAACGAGGGCAAGCAGTACGGCACTGAGGATCGCGTCTTCATGTTCACTTCCACCAGCAAGATCACTTTCCCTGGTGCCGGTGTCTCTGCCATCGCCTGCAGTGAGAACTCGATGAAGTACATGTGCAAGCGCTTCTCTACCATGATCATCAGCTATGACAAGATGAACCAGCTGCGCCATGTCCGTTTCCTCAAGAACAAAGCGGGCGTACTCGCCCACATGGCCAAGCATCGCCGCCGCCTGGTGCCTTGCTTTGACGCCGTTAAGACCGCTTTTGCCACCGAGCTGACCCCCTGCGGCAACATTGCCCACTGGACCAACCCCAAGGGCGGTTACTTCATCAGCCTGTACGTTATGCCGGGCTGTGCCAAGCGCGTTGCCCAGCTGTGCAAAGACTGCGGCCTCACGCTGACCGGGGCAGGCTCCGCTTACCCCTACCACAAGGACCCCGAGGACTCTCACCTGCGCATTGCGCCGACCTATCCCAGCCTTGACGAAGTCGAGACTGCATCGGCTCTGCTGTGCGTCTGTGTACGTCTGGCGGTCGTCGAAAAGCTGCTGGCGGATCAGCAGTAATTCCGGCGCATAAATCTATCCCGCCCGCAGGCGCGGGCATATTTTTGGAGGTTTCTATGAACAAGAAAGGGAAGTCATGGCCGCTGTTTGTCGTGGCAATTCTGATCGTGGTGTTTTCCCTGACTGCGATCTTCGGCGTAAGCTATCAGTACGGCGACACTAAGAACATCTACATCAAGGGTGCTTCGGATATCCGCTTCGGTATCGATATCCGCGGCGGTGTCGATGTTACCTTTATGCCCGCCGGTGATGTGGATGCCACCCCCGAACAGATGACGGCGGCAAAAACCGTTATCGAGGACCGTCTGGTCGGCCTGGGCATTACGGACTACGAAGCTATGTTGACAGTAACAAGGATCGTATCATCGTCCGTTTCCCATGGAAGACCGGCGAGGCTGATTTCAACCCGCAGACGGCTATCGATGAGATCGGCACCACCGCCAAGATGGTGTTCCGCAAGGGTTCCACCGTAGATGGGGAAGAAATCCTCAGCGGTGACGACGTGACTTCCGCCAATGCCGCGTATAACGAGACGGAGGGCTGGGTCGTTCAGCTGAAGTTCAATTCCGCTGGTGCTGCTGCTTTTGCCGATGCTACCACCGAACAAGCCGCCAACAACGGTACGATCTCCATCTGGCTGGACGATGAAAACATCTCCACCGCCACAGTCAACGAGGCCATCACCGGCGGTGAGGCCATCATCAAGGGCAACTTTGATCAGGACAGCGCTTCCACGCTGGCCAACCAGATCAATTCCGGCGCACTGCCTTTTGCCCTCTCGGCCGAAAGCTTCTCCACCATCAGCCCCACTCTGGGCGCTAAGAGCCTGGAGGTCATGGTTCTGGCTGGCATCATCGCTTTTGCGCTCGTCGCTGTGATGATGATTGTGCGTTACCGTCTGCCCGGTACCATCGCTACCATCTCTTTGTTTGGCCAGGTGGCCGCTACCCTGGCTGTCGTTTCCGGCTACTTTACTGTGTTCCCGGGTTCTACCCTGACCCTGCCCGGCATCGCCGGTATCATCCTTGGTATCGGTATGGGCGTTGACGCCAACGTCATCACCGCTGAGCGTATCAAGGAAGAGCTCGCTAAGAACAAGACCCTGCCTGCCGCCGTCAAGAGCGGCTTCAAGATGGGCCTGACCCCCATCATCGACGGCAACGTGACCATCGTCATCGTTGCAGCCCTGCTGATGGGTGCTTTTGGCCCCACCGATGGCTTCTGGGGCAAGGTGTTCAACCCCATCTTCTTCTGGTTCGGACCCTCCACCGCCGGTACTGTCTACTCCTTCGGCTTTACACTGCTCACCAGCGTGCTGCTCAACTTCGTCTTCGGTGTCTGGGCTACCCGCGTTATGATCCGCGGCGCCGTCCACTGCAAGGCCCTGCGCAACCCCTGGCTGTACGGCGGCAAGAAGGATGGCACTGCTGAGTACAAGACCCCGCACATCAACTTCATCGGCAACCGCAAGAAGTTCTACACCTTCTCCTGCGCACTGATCGCTATCGTCCTCGTCTTCTGCGCCGTGTTCGGCGTCAAGATGGACGTCGAGTTCAAGGGCGGCTCCATGGTCACCCTGAGCTATGAGGGCGACGTTGATCTGCCCAGCCTGAAGAGCGAGATCGGCAGCCAGCTGGGCCAGAGCGACCTGACACTCCAGACCGGCTCCGACATTTCCGGCAACCAGACCTTGACCGTGACCCTGCCGGGCAGCCAGACCCTGACCACCGAGCAGCTGGACGATATGCTGACCGCCATCAACGAAACTCACCCCGAAAACAACTTCGAGCAGAACGAGGTCAGCAATGTCAACGCCACCATCGGTAAGGAGTTCCTGTTCAAGAGCCTGGTCGCCCTGGTCGCGGCCTGCGTGCTGATCCTGGCTTACGTGGCCTTCCGCTTCCGCAAGATCGGCGGTCTCAAGGCTGGTTCCACCGCCATCGTGGCCCTGCTGCATGATATGTTCGTCGTCTTCGGCGTCTTTGTCATCCTGCGTATTCCTCTGAACGGCAACTTCATCGCTGCCGTGCTGACCATCCTGGGCTACTCCATCAACGATACCGTCGTTATCTATGATCGTATCCGCGAGAACAGTGCCCTGTACAGCAAAAAGCAGATGGGCCTGGCCGAGCTGGTCAACCTGTCCGTCAACCAGAGCTTCTCCCGTTCGTTGATGACCTCCATCACCACCTGCCTGGCGCTGGGTGTCGTCTGCGTTGTGTCCGTCATCTACCGTCTGGACAGCATCTACACCTTCGCGTTCCCGCTGCTGTTCGGCATGGTCAGTGGTGTGTACAGCACGATCTGCATCGCTACGCCGCTGTGGGTCGACTGGAAGTCCAAGAAAAAGGCTGCCAAAAAGGAAGCCTGATGACCCTGTACAAGTAAGGAGACAGCTATGAAATGCCCGTATTGTGGGGAAGTGGATTCCAAAGTTATTGACTCCCGCCCGACTGAGGACGGTGAAAAGATCCGCCGCCGCCGCGAATGTCTGAACTGCAAAAAGCGTTTTACGACCTACGAGATCGTCGAGACGGTGCCCTTGATGGTCGTCAAGAAAGACCACTCCCGTGAGGTATTTGACCGCCAGAAGCTGCTGAACGGTATGCTGCGCGCCTGCGAAAAGCGCCCCGTCAGCTACCAGCAGTTGGACGACGCTGTCAGCCGGATCGAGCAGCTGTTGCTCAACTCCTATGACCGCGAAGTCTCTTCCATCCATATCGGCGATCTGGCTATGCAGGAGCTCAAGCAGATGGATGATGTCGCCTATGTGCGCTTCGCCTCCGTCTACCGCCAGTTCAGCGACGTCAACACCTTTATGGAAGAATTGAAGGACATGCTGGACAGCCGATCAAAAACTGCCGAAAAATGATTGCTGTATCTGTTGCAGCTGGCAGCAGGCCCGGTTCGTCTCTAGGGTGAGGTCCGTAAGGTTCTCTTCTTTGGCACAGCCGGGCAGCAGGCTTAAGGTCTGGTTCATCTGGTCGATGAGATTGCGCCGCACCAGCATCCCCAGCACCTTGCTGGCCTGGGCAGCGTTATCCGCAGCCGCTCGGTAAGCTTGCTGTGCCTGCGACATTTGGCCGGTCTCGGCCAGGGTGCAGGCGGTTTGCAGCTCATTGCAAAGGGTGGCCGTGGTGCGGTTCACGTACCGCCCCGCCAGCCATAAAGTCAGCGCCAGCACTACCAACAGGATCACCGCATATCGGTTTCGACTCATACCGCGTCCTTTCCGGGCCGCCCCTTCGGGGGCGGCCCTTTTGTGTTTTGCCGGGGCACGATCAGCAGGTCTTTGCCATTATAAAGCAGCAGCAACACCTGTGGCCGGGTCAGCTGCTTTTCGGCAAGGCGGTCATCCAGCCAAGGCTCATCCACGCCAAAAAAGGCCAGGTTCTCCCGGTAAACCGTGCCTTCCAGCAGCAGCGGCAGCATGGGCGGGGCTTCGCTGTTTTGAGGCACCGGTGCGGTGCTGATACTGCCGTTTGGCTCCACCGTGGCCCACAGCAGTTCAGTAGGGGAAAAGTACTCCTTGCCCCGCAGTGCTTCCATCAAGTCGGATGCCGTGATGCGCAGCTCCTGCAATGCCTGCTGCCGAATTTCACCCCGCACAATGACGGTGATCGGCTTGCCGAACAGCAGCCGCGCATACCGGGGACAGAACCAGGCCAGAGTAGAGTTCAAAATCTCCAGCGCTGTAAGCAAAAAAATCGGCACGATGCTGGCCGCCAGCGGCAAATCCGGCTCATCGATGCAGATGGACGCTACGTTGGAGATGAGAAAGGTGGTCACCAGCTCGGCGGGCTGCAATTCCCCCAGCTGCCGCTTGCCCATCAGCCGCATGGCGGTGATAACGGCAACATAAACAATGACAGTGCGAAAAACGCTGGCAAGCATAGCGGACCCCCCTCATAAAATCCCAAACGCCGGGCAAGACTAAAGGGCAGGAGGGAACGCCATGCAAAAACCAGCCTTGTGCCGGGCCCTGGCCCAAAATCTTGCGGTTCTGCAAGATAGATTTGGCGGCTCGGACGATTTCTATACCAAAAAGCTCTCGGTGGGCGGCATCCGCTGCGCCATCATTATGTTTACAGGAATTTCCTCGCCGGAAAAACTCTGCCGGTTAGCCCTTGATATGCTGGATCGCGACCCGGCCTTTTTCGGCGGTGGGCCGGGGCTGTGCGACTATCTGCTTAAACAAAGCCTTATCCCCGCCGAGCCGCAGCCAGCCTCAGATATAGAAGAAATCGGGGAACTGCTGGCCAACGGCATGTCACTGCTGCTTATTGATGACTGTGACCAGGCAGTTGTGTTCTCCACCCAGGAAATGCCCCAGCGCAGCATCAGCACCCCCAGCGGTGAGGGCAACATGCGCGGCTCGCAGGAGGCATTCACCGAACTGCTGCGCAATAACGTATCCCTGCTGCGCCGCCAGTTCCGTTCTGGCACGCTGGTGGCGGAAATTGCCACCGCCCATACCCGCGCCAAGACCGAATACTGCCTGTGCTATGACAGCGCCCTGGCCCCGGCTGAAACCATCCATGCTCTTCGGGACCGTCTGGAAAAAATCGAACTGCCCGTGCTTTTGGACAGTGCTTACTTTGCCTCTTTTTTAAAGCAGGATAAACTCAACCTGTTCCCGGCCGCAGCCTACACCGAGCGCCCTGCCACCGCCTGCGCGCGCCTGTGCGAGGGCAAAGCCGTGGTGCTGGTGGCAGGCTGCCCCTACGCTATGGTGGTGCCCAGCTTTTTTGCCGAGCATTTCGAGTGCCTGGACGACTACGCCTCGGGCGCGGTCTTCGCGGGGCTGATCCGGCTTTTAAAATATCTGGCGTTCCTTCTGTCGGTGTTCGGCCCTGGACTGTACGTAATGGCGGTGGCCTTTGCACCGGAGATCATCCCCGTACAGCTGTTGACGAAACTTGCCCAGGCCGAAGCCCAGACACCCTTGCCGCCGATGCTGGAAATGTTGGCGGTGACCTTGCTGCTGGAAATCGTCCGCGAGGCGGGCCTGCGTGCGCCTCAATCCATCAGCCACACGGTCAGTATTGTGGGCGCACTCATTATTGGCGAGACAGCCGTCAATGCCGGCATCGTCAGTGTGCCGGTGCTTACCATGGCGGCGGCCGCCACCATCGCCACGCTGGCTGTGCCTTCTCTGTACGAGCAAAGCATTTTGTTTCGCTTCTGCGTCATCCTGCTGGCCGGGCTGTTCGGCGTGCTGGGGCTGACCTGCGCCGCGCTGATGATCTTAGCCATGGCCTGCGGCAGCGAGCCCTTCGGGTACGACTATCTCTACCCGCTGATGCCCCCGGGCAAAGCCAGCGTCCGGGACGGTTTTGTGCGCAGTATCTGGTCCGAGCTGGCCAAAGCCGGGGAGGTGATCGGCCGCCATGAAATGTGAACATCCCAGCCTGTACGCCGCGCTGCTGGTGGGGGTGCTGGTCAACGTGCTGCTGCGCAGCCAAACGGCCTACTGGTGCCGCGCCGGGGCGGCGGCCGCACTGGTTTGCGTGCCGGTGCTGGCCGCAGTAGGCGCACTGTTTGCCGTCAGCTGGCGGCAGGGGGCTACGCCGCTATTGCGCCTGCTGTTTGCCCTGCTGCTGGTGGGCACCTCTGTGCTGGAGCTGCTGCGCCTGTGGAACCTCACTCAGCGGTTATATCCCGGTGCCGTCACCCAGCTGGTACTCTGCCTGCTGGTGCTGCTGCCAATTCTCTACCTGCGCCGCGTCTCGGCTATTTCGCAGACGGCCTACGTGGTGCTGTGCCTGCTCTGCATCGCCACGGCGGGCATGCTGTTGTCGGTCTTTCCGCGGCTGCACATCACCAACCTGCAAAATGTCGCGCTGATCTGGCCGGATTTCGCCGACGCCGCCCGCGACCAGCTGACGCTATACCCGGAATATCTACTGCCCGCCCTCTGGCCAGAACCGCAAAAGCGCGGCCGCCACACGCTGCTGCGGCTGGCCGGTGTCGCCCTTGGCTTTGATGTGACCATCCACGCGATGCTGGAGTTGTTTTACGGCGCGGCCATGCCCCTGCGGGCCGACCCGCTCCACGCCGCCGCCCGCTGCGGGGCACTCTCGGTCTTTACGCGGATGGAATGGCTTCAATTGATTTTGTGGGTCATGGCCGTTACGATCAAGCTGGCGCTCTACTTTTACGCCATGACGCGCCTGCTGGGTGGTGAGGCCCGGCAGGAGAATGCCGCTGCCAACTTGGGGCCGTTCTACGTGTACCTGCTGTTGCTGCCCACGGTCTGCCTGCTGCTGCGCGGGCTGGATGTGGACGCCGCCCTGCGCTGGCGCAGTGCGTTCACCTGGGGCTTTGTACTTCTTGCCTGGATCGGGGGTGCTGCGGCATGGCTATGCCGAAAATTCCGGCGCTGCTCCTGAAGGTGCTGCTCTGCGGCCTGCTGCTTTGCGGCTGTGGCGGTCAGCCGCTTTCCAAGCGGGAAATCGTCCGCGCCGTCTTTTTTGCACAGCAGGGTGAACACTATTCTGTCTGCCTGCTGCTGGCCGACCAGAACGCCCCGGAGGGCGAGTCTGCCTTTAAAACCGCCAGCGCCGCCGCGCCCACCCCGGCTCAGGCGCTGGAAAACGCCGCTGCGACCCTGCCGGGCACCGTCTACTACGGTTTGCTGGACGCCGCCGCCCTGCCTGCCGGGGCTGACTGGGAACAAGCGCAGGAGATCGGCCTGTTACTCTACGACCGCGCCCAGCCTGCACCGGAACTTTCGGTCTTTCTTCTGGACAGCGCCGACCACGATTGGCAGCAGGATGCCCAAGGCTTATATGAGCGGATGCAGGCCATCGAGGACCGCTACAAAGTCCATTGCGGCCTGCAGCAGCTTTTCACCCAGCACGCGGGCTGCGCCGTCCCGGCCTTACCGCAAGGCGGCGGGTATGACTTCACCCTGCTGGCTCAAAAGGGAAAGGCCGCACCTCGCCGCTGTACAGGCCTGACGGCCCAGCTGGCTGCGCTCCTGGCCGGGCAGACCACCCGCCTGGAAACCACTTGCGCCGCCGACACCGCCGCCTGCACCGCCCGCGCCGAGGTGACCGCCTACGGCAGTACGGTCCAGCTCCACCTGCACGGTGCTGACCTGCGCAGCCTGGCCGCCCCGGCGGACGAAGCTGCCCTGCGCAAGGCCCTGGAAGCCGATCTGCAAACCTCTTTTGCAGTTTTAACCAAAGCCAACGCCGCCAGTGACCTTTTCCACTTTGGCTTCTGGCAGCAATGCGTCTACGGCCCCAACGCGGCACCTAAAACACCTACCCTGCAAATTTTGTGGGAATAACGATGCAATAAAAAACGGCCTTTCTCTTTGCAAACCGCAAATGGAAAGGCCGTGTATCGTTATAATTTACTGCAAGGTGCTGGGACGGGAAATATAAATCAGGTTGGAATCGGCGATAAAAGTCTGGAAGTTGTACAAGATCAGCACTTCATCGTAGCCTTCCTGCTCAATGGTGGAGTCCAGCCCATACTTAAAGTTGCGGAAATCCACCACGCCGATCTTGCCATAGTTGGCGGTCAAGTAGGGGATAAAGCTATTGGCGTAGCTGTCCTTCACTACCAAAATGCTGCCCTCGCCGTCGCCCTCGATGACCGAGTAGCCGTTGTTGCCGTCCAAAAATGCGGCGTACTTGTCCCGTGTGTTGAACTTCATCGTATTGATGAGGTTCTCAGTGGTCTCCGGCTCATAGGCGGCCTCGCCGGTGATGCGGTAAATGGTCATCTCGTTTTTCAGCGGGTAGTAGGTGATCTCGTCGTTCTCCACGTTCCACAGCCGCGTGGCCGAATAGTGGGTGCCCTGGAAATCCGTCACCGTGATCGACTCATGGGCGTCACGGTCAAAAGGCGTCAGGCCCTTCATTGCGCAGAACTGCTCATACGCGCGGTAGGCGCCGTTGGGCGTCCAGTGGTGGTCGGTCTTAAAGTACAGGTACTCGTTCTTGTCGGCGGTAAAGGTGTGGCGCAGGTCCAACACGCTGGCATTTTGACCAACCGTAGTAAAAATATCGTCCAGCATCGCGTTCTCGTCCGCCATCGGGGCACTGGTGGGCAGCTCCTCAGGATAGATCACACTGGCCGAGGGCGCCAGCAAAAACGTCACCTTACCGGGATGAGCCGCCGCAAAATCGCTGACAGCCTGCACGTTCTTAGCAAGCTGCTTCTGGGTGGCATCGTCCACGGTAAAGAGCTTCGTAAACATCCAGTGGTCCTTGCCCAGCAGGATGCCGCCCTCCTCGACTTTCTGGAAAACGATTTCGTCCGCCGCGCGCTGGGTGTTGACCCAGACATCACGCAGGGCAAACTGGTCCTGCATCCAGCGGGCAAACCCGCTCTGCCAGCTGCCGTCCAGCAGTGCCGAAACGCTGAACGCCGGCAGCTGCGCGGCCTTGCGGTTTTCCAGTTCCAGCTGGTCGCGCTTGGGAAACACCAGATTTACCAGCGAAAACCCAAACACGACCACCGCGCCCAGAATCAGCAGCGGATAGGGGGAACGGCTCTTTTTTTCTTTGCGGTATACAACTTTTCCCATGATCCCGTTCCTCCTTTCAGAAATTGGCGTACAGGGCCGTTGTGTTGGTGGCGGCCACTACATAGGCAATGCACAGCAGCGCCAGCAGGGCCGAGACCACCGCTTTTGCCGCCGTATTGCGGCTGATGCGCTCCCACAGCCAGCGGGGCAGCACCGACGAACACACGCAGCCCAGCACCAAAAATACGCCGTAGTTGCGCAGATAATACACCGGCGAGATGCCGCCCTGGGGCACAAACAGCTTGTTGAGCAGCAGTCCCAGCGGCGCACCGGGCTGGTTGGCGGTAAAGATGCCCCAGCCCAGCACCACAAAGAACAGCGTGTAAATATGGGCCGCAAGCTGGGCATTTCTTCAGGAATTTCAGCAGGAAATTCTTCTCGATGACCAGCAGCACAAAATAGTACAGCCCCCACACGATGAAGTTCCAGTTGGCGCCGTGCCAGATGCCGGTGGCGGCCCAGACGAGGAACATGTTAAGCATCTGCCGCGCGGCGCCCTTGCGGTTGCCGCCCAGCGGAATGTAGATGTAATCCCGGAACCAGCCGGACAGGGAAATGTGCCACCGCCGCCAGAACTCCGTAATGCTGGCAGAAATATACGGCAAATCAAAGTTGGCGGCACAGTCAAAGCCCATCAGGGCAGCGAGGCCGTTGCTCATCTCCGAGTACCCGCAAAGTCAAAGTACAGCTGCAGCGAAGAGTAGGCAATAATGCCCAGCCATGCCAGCGGGGGGAAACATTGCTTAGCCCCACGCCGCCCGTGCTGATAATATCGGTCCACAGCGCACCGATGGAATCCGCCAAGATCACCTTTTTGGCAAGGCCAAACAAAAACAGCTCCACGCCGCGCTCCATCAGCGCCGTATTGCAGCGGTTTTTGTAGTTGTGCAGCTGCGGGGCCATATCGCGGTACTTGATGATGGGGCCGACAATCAATTGCGGGAAGAACAGCACATACGCCGCAAAGGCGATGGGGTCTTTCTCGGCCTCCACCTTGCCGGTGTAAACATCAGCTTCGTAGCTGATAATTTTAAAGATGTAGTAGCTGATGCCCAGGGGCAGCACCGCGCCTACATCCAGGGCGGCCAGGCCAAAATTCCCGATGCGGTTCAGGGTATCGATCAGGAAATTGGCATACTTAAAGTAGACCAGCGCCGCCAGGTTGACCAGCACCGCCACGGCAGGCAGCAGACCTTTCAGTTTGGCTTTGGTGCGCGCTGTCAGCAGCCCCCACAGGTAGTTGAATACGATCAGGCAGACAATCAGCGGCAGATATTCTACACCCCCAGCAGCAGTAGAACAGCAGGCTTTCCACCAGCAGCACCACGTTTTTGCCCCGCCCGGGGACGAGGTAGTATGCAAGCAGCGCCAGCGGCAAAAAGCAGAACAGGAACACAACGCTGTTAAAAACCATCCGCGCGATCTCCTTTCTTTTGTTTACAAGAACAGGCCGTTACCCAGCGGGGTAGCGGCCTGTTGCATCCATACGATAGTTTAGAAGTTCAGTGCCGTCTCCAGGGCGGTATCAATGGCGCCGTAGTCAGGGTTCGAAATGCCAGCGATGACGATGGCAACATAGTCGCCATTGGTCACGATGCGGGCGTCCTTGGCCAGGGCGACCTTGTCGGCAAACTCGGCATACAGGTCGTTGGCAGACAGGCTGTCTTTGTAAGCCTGCAGCTCGCTCTCGACATCAGCGGCCTTGCCGGGCTTGGCCTGGGCCACAAACACGAGGCCGCAGTCAGCCTGGTCGTTGGTCACATCGCCCTTGTAGCCGGCAATGTTGTCCATGGTCAGCATCAGCTCGTTCTCAACGGAGAAGTCGTCCAGTGCGCGGGGGTTGGCGATGGGGTTGACCTCTTCCAAAGCGGATACAGCAGCGTCCAGATTGGCGGTATTGGCTTCGGCATCATCGCTCACGACAATGTCGGTCTCGCCGTCAGCACCGCCGATGGTGCTCTCTGCGGTGGACTCGGCAACAGACTCAGAAGCTACGGTGCTCTCCGCAGCCGAAGAAGCAGCGGAGCTGGCGGAACTGCCGCAGCCAGCCAGCAGGGCAGCGCACAGCAGGATAGGAAGTAACTTTTTCATGGGTAGGATCTCCTTTTTCATATCTTTTTCATAATGGTATGGTATGCTTTTAAAAATAAGCATCGGCATGCTATACCGATACCCTAATAGGATACACCATATCCCTGTTTTTTTCAAGACGTTTGGCTCGAATCCGCACCGGAAAAGCTGTGTGGAAATTGTAAATTTTTTAGGCAGTCTGCGCGGGCTGCTACCTTATTATAGTAATCCTGCTTGCAAGAAAGGGGAGACTGCCCTATGCGCAGCCAAAAATCCCGAGAGGTCGCCTGGACGGGCATGCTGTTTGCCCTGGCCATCGCACTGTCATTTTTAGAATCCGCCATCACGCCGCTGCTGGGCCTGATGCCCGCCATGAAGCTGGGCCTTTCCAACCTGGTGGTCATGTACGCGCTGCTTTTCTTAAACACCCGCACAGCGGCGGAGCTGGTGCTGCTCAAGGCTCTGTTTGCCCTGTTGACCCGCGGGCCGACAGCTGGCTCTTTATCCCTGTGCGGCGGCGTGCTGTCCTTCCTTGTATTGTGGTGGCTGCTGCACCTGCCCGCCTCGCCGGGAGAGTTCATCTTCACGGTCAGCGGTGCGCTGGCCCATAATATCGGCCAATTGCTGGGAGCCTCGGTACTGCTGTCCAGTGCGATGGCGTTAGGCTATGCGCCGGTGCTGCTGGTGGCCGGGCTGTGCGTGGGGGCGTTGAGCTGTGTGCTCTCCAAAGCTTTGTTTGCTGCTATGCCCAAAAATGCGCCGGGGAGAGTAAACCAATACAAACTTTTTAAAAAATAAGATTTATTCTTAAAAATATGAAAAAAGCTATTGACAAAAGCGGTATAGTTTCGTATAATATAGGCAATGAGACAGGAACTTGTCTCAAGAGCAAATAAGAGCAATAAAACGGAAGATCCAAAATTACAGGAGGCAATTTATTATGACGAAGTATGTTTGCACCGTTTGTGGTTATATCGCTGAAGGCACCATCCCCGAGTTCTGCCCCGTCTGCAAGGCTCCTGCTTCCAAGTTCATCGAAAAGACCGATAATTCCTATGTGACCGAGCATGTTGTCGGTATCGCCAAGGACGTGCCCGAGGAAATCAACCAGGGCCTGCGCGAGAACTTTAACGGCGAGTGCAGCGAAGTTGGCATGTACCTGGCCATGAGCCGCGTTGCCGACCGTGAAGGCTACCCGGAAATCGCCGAAGCTTGGAAGCGTTACGCTTTTGAGGAAGCTGAGCATGCTTCCAAGTTCGCAGAGCTGCTGGGCGAGGTCCTGACCGACAGTACCAAAAAGAACCTGCAGATGCGTGTGGATGCCGAGTGCGGCGCCTGCGCCGGCAAGATGGACCTGGCCAAGAAGGCCAAGGAACTGAACCTGGATGCCATCCATGACACCGTCCACGAGATGGCAAAGGACGAAGCCCGCCATGGCCGCGGTATGCAGGGCCTGCTGGATCGCTACTTCAAATAATCTGGGCTACATCGCCCAATACAAAAGGGTCGAAGCTTCGGGCTTCGGCCCTTTTGCTTACCCGCCGCGGCAGGCGAAGAATGTGCCCTGCTGGTTGCAGCCCGCGTAAAATACCTCGCTTTTCTGCCCGATGCCCACGCTGTGCAGCTGGCTTTCCAGCCAGCTTACGCTGCGGCCGGAGGCTTTCAGGTTATCTTCCATCAGCTGCCCGTCCAGAATCAGGTCATACCACGCACTCACCGGCTCCGGCGTCAGCTGCAAGTCCTGCGGGGTGACGGGGCGGCTGCCGCTCTTGGGCAAAAAGCTGATCTGGCCGTTCGTTTCCAAAATGGCGGTTTGTATTTCGTTGGGGTCAAAATACCCGGCCACGCGGGCCTGGCCCAAAAACTCGTTCAAATCAATGGACGCGCGGGAAAGATTCTCCTTAAAAATGGTGCCGCTCTCCATCAATACCAGCGACCGCCCGCTCCACAAACTGCGCATAAAGATACTGCGGCAGGCAGTAAAATGCACGACCCAGGTCACCAGCCCGTACACGACCATGGCGGTGACGGGGCGGTACCACTGTTCCAGATTCGTCGCCAGCTCGGCAGCGATAGAACCGGTGGTCACGGCGTTCAGATAGTCAAAGGGGCTCATCTGGGAAATTTGCCGCTTGCCGCCCCACCGCGTCAGCAAAAACATCCCCACCAATGATACAAGGCTGGTAATGACGACTTGCCCGATTTCCACAAAAACATCTGCCATACAAAACCCCTCCTGCACAATATTTTGGGCCGTGGGCTAGCAGTTTATCCCAAACCCTTGCACTTTTTGCAAGAAACCGCTACAATAGATATACCTGTTATTATCAGGAAACATAGGGGAAAGGGGCGCACCATGCAGCAGTTGTTTATCATCAATCCCACGGCCGGCAAGACCGACGCCAGCGTGGTGCTGGTGCCCCAGATCCAGGCGGCCGCTGCCCGCGCCGGGGTGGACGTGCAGATCGAGATCACCTGCAGCCGCGGCCACGCCCGCCAATTGGCCGAAGCCGCCGCAGCCAGCGGGGAAGAAGTACATATCTACGCGGCAGGCGGCGACGGCACGATGAACGAGGTGCTGCAAGGCGCGGCCAACCACCCCAATATCGCGGTGGGCTGCATTCCCTGCGGCAGCGGCAACGACTATGTGCGCAACTTCGGCGCCCCGGCGGATTTCTTGGATATGGATGCCCAGCTGGCAGCCGAAGCCTTCCCGGTGGATCTGCTGGCAACGCCCCAGGGCTACGGCATCGACATCTACGCCGCAGGCATCGACGCCCAGGTGGCCAACGGTATCCCCAAGTGGCGGCGCGTCCCACTGTGCGGCGGGACCACCGCGTACACCCTGTCCATCCTCGAAGCCGTCTGCAGCAGCTTCAGGCATCACCTGCATATTCAGGCTGATGACCGGGAACTGGACGGCGTCTACATGATGCTGGCCATCTGCAACGCCCGCATGTACGGCGGCGGCTACTGTGCCGCCCCCAACGCCAGCCTGGACGACGGCCTGCTGGACGTGGTGCTGCTAAAGCCGGTGCCGCGCCTGAAGCTACCCGGCCTTTTGGGCGGCTACAAAAAAGGCGAGCACCTTACGCCGGACGGTACGGTGACAGAAAAGTTCCGCCCGTACTTAACGTACTTCCGCACATCGGCCATCGACATCCGGGTGCTGGACCCAAAGCCGATGATCACCACCCTGGACGGCGAATGTTCGCCCCAGAAAACGTTGCACGCCGAGACGGCACGGCGCGGCGCCCGTATCCTTTTGCCGCCAAAACTCGCATACAACGCACCTGTTCTGCAGGTCATGGGAGAGTAAGCAATGTCTGAGAAAGTAAAAGTCAAAATCACCCGCAATGTCAGTGTACTGCCGGCTATCGCCCTGCGCGGGCTGGTGGTTTTCCCCAATAATATCGTCCACTTTGAGGTGGGCCGCGCCAAATCCATCGCCGCCATCGAGGCTGCCATGCACGCTAACAGCAGCGTTTTCCTTGTCGCCCAGAAAGAGATGGACGTGGAAGAACCCACGATGCCTGACCTCTACGCCTACGGTGTCATCGCCGAGATCAAGCAGGTGCTGCGCGTTTCCGACGACCTCGTCAAGGTGCTGGTGGAGGGCAAGACCCGCGCCCGCCTGCTGGAACTGAACGATGGTGACTTCCTGCAGGCCAGCGTGCGCCCGGTGCCGGTGCGCGGCATCGGTGCCGATAAACGCATCCAGACCGAGGCCCTCGTTCGCAGTCTGAAAGACTGCTTTGAGGAGTACCTCTCCTACAGCCCGCAGATCTCCAAGGACGTCATTTATAATATCGTCAGCTCGGACAGCCCGCTGTTCCTGAGCGAGTACATGCCCGCAAACCTCTTGCTGAAATACGAGGATAAGCAGACCATCCTGAATGAGTCCTCGCTGCTGAGCCGCTTGGAAAAACTGCTGATGCTGCTGCGTCAGGAGTGCCAGGTGTTGGAAATCGAGCGCGACCTTGATGATAAGGTCAACGCCTCTTTGGACAAAGGCCAGCGGGAATACTACCTGCGGGAGCAGATGCACATCATCAGCGAAGAGTTGGGCGATTCCGAAGATACCCGCGCCGAAGCCGATACCTACCGCCAGAAGATCGCTGCCCTCAAGCTGGACGACGAATCCACCGAAAAGCTGCTGAAAGAGTGCGACCGTCTGGCCCGTATGCAGTCCAACTCCGCCGAAAGCGGCGTTATCCGCAGCTATCTGGATACCTGCCTGGGCCTACCCTGGCACATCACCACCGAGGATGACCTCGACCAGGCCCACGCCCGCAGGGTGCTGGACCGCGAACATTACGGTTTGCAGAAAGTCAAAGAGCGCATCCTGGAACTGCTGGCCGTGCGCAAGCTGAACACCGAGGTCAAGGGCCAGATCGTCTGCCTCGTCGGCCCTCCGGGCGTCGGCAAGACCAGTATCGCCCATTCCATTGCGGACTGCATGGGCCGCAAGTTCGCCCGCATGAGCCTGGGCGGCGTACATGACGAGGCCGAGATCCGCGGCCACCGCCGCACCTACATCGGCGCCATGCCGGGCCGCATCATCAGCGCCATCAACTCTGCCAAGTCCTCCAACCCGGTCATCCTGCTGGACGAGATCGACAAGCTGGCGGGGGACTACAAGGGCGACCCCTCCAGCGCCCTGCTGGAGGTGCTGGACCCCGAGCAGAACCGCACCTTTAAGGATAACTACCTCGACATCCCGTTCGATTTGAGCGAGGTGCTCTTCATCACCACCGCCAACGATGCCTCCACGATTCCCGGCCCACTCTATGACCGTATGGATGTCATCGAACTGCCCAGTTATACCCGCACCGAAAAGTTCAACATTGCCAAGCGCCATCTGCTGCCCAAACAGCTGAAAAACAACGGCCTGGACGGCAAGGTCACCATGACCTCCGGCGCGATTTATGAGATCATCGACGGCTACACCCGCGAAGCCGGTGTACGTAACCTGGAACGCACCATCACCTCGGTGCTGCGCAAGTGTGCCCAGAAAATTGCCGCAGGCGAGACCGAAAAGATCAGCGTCTCCGGCACGATGGTCAAGTCGCTGCTCGGCCCCGAGAAGGTCAAGCCGACCTTCATCTCCCGCACCGACTCCGTCGGCATCGCCAACGGCTTGGCCTGGACCAGTGTCGGCGGCGAGATGCTGCCCGTCGAAGTGGCGGTCATCCCCAACGGCACCGGCAAGATCGAAATCACCGGCAGCCTGGGCGACGTGATGAGGAAAGCGCTCAGCTTGCCGTCACCTATGCCCGTGTCCATGCTGAGGAGTACGGCATCGCTCACGACCGCTTCAAGAACACCGACCTGCACATCCACGCCCCCGAGGGCGCTGTGCCCAAGGACGGCCCTTCCGCTGGTGTCACGCTGACAACGGCGCTGGTCTCGGCCCTGTCCGGCATCCCGGTGCGCCATGACTTGGCCATGACCGGCGAAATTACGCTGCACGGCAATGTGCTGCCCATCGGCGGCCTGAAGGAAAAGAGCATGGCCGCCTTCCGCGAAGGTATCTCCACTGTGCTGATCCCCAAAGAGAACGCCACCGACCTCTACGAAGTCGATGCCGAGGTCAAGGAGAAGATCCACTTCATCCCGGTGGAGCGCCTGTCCCAGGTGCTCAAGCATGCACTCATCATGCCCGGCCATGCTGCCGCCCGCAGCGCCCACGCCATGCCCCAGGCCACCAACCTGATCGCCGGCGAAAAGCCCGCCGCCAAGGACCCGGCCACTGTAATGTAAAGGAACCACTATGAACTACAATAACTGCGAATTTCTCGCATCCTACGGCTTGTCCCGCCAGCTGCCGGACAGCGACCGGCCGGAGATCGTTTTTTCCGGCCGCTCCAATGTGGGAAAATCCAGCCTCATCAATAAGCTGTGCAACCGCCGCAAACTGGCCCGCGTCAGCGCTACCCCAGGCAAAACGGCCACCATCAACTTTTATAAAGTGGATAAGGCCTACTTTGTGGACCTGCCCGGCTACGGCTACGCCAAGGTCTCCAACGCCGAGCGCGAACGCTGGGACGAGCTGATCAATACCTATTTCGAGGACGACCGCAGCGTCTGCCTGCTGGTGCAATTGCTGGACAGCCGCCACGCTCCCAGCGCCGACGACGTGCAGATGCTGGAGTATTTGCACTACCACCGTATCCCGTTTGTGGCCGCCTTGACGAAGGGCGATAAGCTGAAAAAGAGCGAGATGGCCGCCCGCCAGGCTGAGTTTGAGGAGATCTGTGCGCTCTATGGCTGCCAGAAAGTCATCCTGACCAGTGCCGAGAACGGCCTGGGCATGGAAGAACTGCGCGCTCTGCTGGAAGCCGCCGCAGCAACGGAGTGACCCATGGCCTACAACGAATTTGCCTATTTTTATGATGAACTCAACAGCGAGGCCGACTACGACGCCCTTTACCGTTATGTCACCGACGAACTGGCGGCCCACGGTATCCGCGACGGCATCCTGGCCGACCTGGGCTGCGGTACCGGCGATTTGACCCTGATGCTGGCCCAGGCAGGCTATGACGTCATCGGCATCGACCGCTCCGAAGAGATGCTCAGCGTCCTGCGGGAAAAAGCCGATGAGCTGGACATGACCGGCCGTATTTTGCTGCTGCGGCAGGACCTGCTCTCGCTGGACCTGTACGGCACCATCCGCGCGGCGGTCTCCACCTTTGATACCTACAACCATATCGGCCCGGTGGATCGGTTTGAAAAAGCCATCCGCAAAGCGGCCTACTTTATGGAAAAAGACGGCGTTTTCATCTTTGACCTGAACACTCCGTATAAACACCAGAAAATTCTGGCGGGGGAGACCTTCGACATCGAGGCCGAGGACGCCGAGTGCCACTGGACCAACCATTTTGATGCAGCCGCCGGCCGGGTGGACATTGCCATCGACATAGACTACCACGAGACTGGCGAACACTTTAAGGAGTCCTTCAGCGAGTACAGCTACCCGCTGGATCTGGTAACGTCTCTGCTGGAAAAATATGGCTTCACCGTGGCCAAGGTGGCCGACGGCGAGGACTTTGGCCTTGTGCGGCCCGACAGCCCGCGCTGGATCATCACGGCTGTCAAACAATACACCCAGGAGGGGAAAGAATAAATGGAACAGAATCATAACATGCTGCGCGGCATCTCCGAGAACGGCGGTATTGTCTTTTACGGTGTGGATTCCACCGAGATCGTGCGCGAGATGGAGCGCCTGCACAAGACCAGCGCCGTCACCACGGCAGCGCTGGGCCGCCTGCTGACGGCTGCCTCCATGATGGGCATTATGCTCAAAAGCACCCAGGATTCCGTCACCCTGCAGATCAAGGGCGGCGGCCCCGCAGGCCGCTTGCTGGCCGTTTCCGATGGTACCGGCAACGTTAAAGGCTATGTGGAGAACCCTGTTGTAGAGCTTCCTCCGCGGGCTGACGGCCACCTGAACGTGGGCGCGGCCGTGGGTAAGGACGGCACGCTGGACGTGATCCGTGACCTGGGCATGCGCGAACCGTACATCGGCCAGGTGCCCCTGACCTCCGGTGAGATCGCTGAGGACGTCACCACCTACTTTGCCATCAGCGAACAGATCCCCACGGTCTGCGCCCTGGGCGTACTGGTAGATAAGGACCTGAGCGTACGCTGTGCAGGCGGCTTCATCGTGCAGCTGCTGCCCGGCGCCACCGAGGACGAGATCAACCACCTGGAAAAGAACATCAAGGCTATGCCCAGTGTCACCACCATGCTGGAGGAGGGCAAGACTGTCCGCGATATGCTGGAGCTGGCGCTGGAAGGTTTTCAGCCGGATATCCTCGACAGCTACCACGTGACCTATCGCTGCGATTGCAGCGAGGAGCGTGTGGAGAATATGATCCGCAGCCTGGGCAAAAAGAAGTGGAAAAGCTGCGGGATGAAGACCCCATTGCTGAGGTGAATTGCCAGTTCTGCAACAAGAATTACAAGGTGGACCTGAACAAACTGCTAAAAAAATGGCATGCCAGCGATGAAAAGCAGGGACTTGAAAAAACCTGAAAAAATCGCAAAAAAATTAGAAAAAATGCTTGACTTTTCGCTCGTTGTCAGCTATAATAACATACGTCGCCCGGAGAGAGCGGCTGAGCAAAACCTCTCCAACATGCGGCCGTAGCTCATCTGGTAGAGCGCCACCTTGCCAAGGTGGAGGTAGCGAGTTCGAGCCTCGTCGGCCGCTCCATATGGGGAAGTTTAGCTCAGCTGGGAGAGCATCTGCCTTACAAGCAGAGGGTCAGCGGTTCGAGCCCGTTAACTTCCACCAATGTGGCCCGGTAGTTCAGTTGGTTAGAACGCTAGCCTGTCACGCTAGAGGTCGTCAGTTCGAGCCTGATTCGGGTCGCCATTATGCCTCTGTAGCTCAGTCGGTAGAGCAGGGGACTGAAAATCCCCGTGTCATTGGTTCGATTCCGATCGGAGGCACCATTTTCTTGTGTATTCTTCGTAAAGAATACACTTTTCTATGCGGCCGTAGCTCATCTGGTAGAGCGCCACCTTGCCAAGGTGGAGGTAGCGAGTTCGAGCCTCGTCGGCCGCTCCAGACAAATAGTGGAAACCGGCTCCAAAAGCCGGTTTTTCACTCATTATGGTGACGTGGCCAAGTGGTAAGGCAAAGGTCTGCAAAACCTTCATTCACCAGTTCAAATCTGGTCGTCACCTCCATAAGACTGTGATGAAAAAGATGTCACAGTCTTTTTTCTTTGTTGTAGCGTCGAAAATCAGTGATTTCGCCAACCAATTTTTGGACACGGTTTTACAGTGTTGTCCAACCATTTTAGTGCGGTTTTCCCAACTTGATGCCCACTTTTCCTGCCGCTTTCCGGAATTTGGCAGGGGGGGGCAACTTTTTTGAGAAAAAACAGAATAAATCCTGCTGTTTTCAGAATGTTTTCAATTTCCCCGCAGCCAATTTTTTTGAAGTGCCCCCAAAAAGTTAGACAATATTCTGAAGTAAAAATTGTTCAAGCAGCCGAAAGGGCTTGCTGTCTGTTCAGAATTGCAGGCGGCAAGCCCTTTTAGCTTTGCCTTGATCCTGCGGTTGTTGTAGTAATCTAGATATTCGATCAGTTCCAGTTTGAAGTGTTCCATGGAGCGGAACTCCTGCAAATACAGCAGCTCACTTTTGAGCAGCCCGAAGAAAAATTTTCTATCACAGCATTTGGCGCAGTAAATTTCTGCGACTATTCATTATGGAGGCTCCAAAATGGCAAATAGTTTGGAGATTTTGCGACTTAATTATCTCGGTTATACGCAACGGATGATTGAGTCAACGATTCACTGCTCACGGCATACAGTACGGCAGGTGTTAGATGAGGCTGCGGAGAAGAACATTACGTGGTCCCTCAATGGCGACATCATCAATGAGGATTTGGAGAAAACTTGTTTCCCCGGCAAATACAAGATCACTAACATGTATGAACAACACAAAACGAGGAGCTGCTGCACTTGGGTCTCCTCTGTGCAACAGCTCCTTTTGTTTTCGTTATCCGTTAGAGGCAGTCGGCTCTTCCAGAATGCGCCAGCCGTCCATCAAATTCGCATTATCCATAATAAAAGTGTGAGCCGTATCCTGCCCCCAGGAATTGTCGTATTTCAGCATCAGGTAATCGCTCAACTCAGTTCGATTTTTTGAATTTTAATAAACGATATGGCTCCTGAAAAGCGACCTTTTCCACGAAATATACGGCATCCGATGTGGGAAGCATAACGCCGACATGGCCAATCATAAAGGGAATTGTCTGTTTCAGAAAACTGATCGTGTAGAACTACGGAGATAAGACGAATTTTTATCATCTTCTACAAAGGATAGACCGCGCCTTTTCCATTCCTGCTGAATTGCTTTTTAAATGCGTGGGAATGTCGGTTGTGTTGGTAGTTTTAACGGGAGCAAACAGCGCATCGAATTTCTGCCTGTTGTCACCACAAAGGGCCTCGGGGTCAGTATCCAGCGTTTCATAGTCCATAAATAAAGTGTCCTCGGCTGCATTGAAGTCTGCTTCGCCAGTGACGGTGATGAAATCACCGAAAAGTCCACAGGCGGTGATTCGACAGTTCCAGCCAGGGAAGGTGCCATATTTTTCCGCCCATACATCCTGCATAGAATACGGATCATATTTCAAATCCAGAGGCTTTGAGGTTTCAAATCCTGTGGTGAGCCATGCTGGATCTACAGCGCTATTGAATTTTTGAACATGTTCAAAGAAGGTTTGTATCCGAAGGTCAGATACGCCGGCGTTTTGCAAAAGATCGGAAAGAAGATTCTGCGTATCCGCATCTGCTAAGTTGGAATATTCAATCTGCTGAAGGACTGGAAGAGAAGGGGTTTTACTGCATCCTGCCAGAAATGCACCGCAAAAAAGTGCAGCGGTGCAGACAAAAAGGTTCGAATTTCAAAAATAATCACCTCGCTGTGTTTTTGAGAAGATTTTTCCTATCGAAAATGCCAATATATGAGAAAGATATAATCGTGTTGGCTTCGCAATAAATGATAGCACAGATAAATGAAGAAAATCAATGATATCTGACAAGTGTGAGCATTATAATATTGTAGTATATACTTTGGGGAAAAGGAATGAGGGTTTAAAAAGGGAATGTAATGTATAATAAAACAAAACGGAAAGGCCTAGAAGATTCAAGGCAGGTAAACACTGTGAACCTTATAGGCCATGTTTTAGGCTATTGTAACTATGTAATGATTATCTGAAACAGCTAGGTGATAGATTCTTCCTTGCCAATAGAAATTCATTCTGAGCGCTTTCCAGCCGGTTGGCAAAACAGGGGAGAACGCTGGCGTATCTCCATTAAAGTTCGCTGCCAAGAAGCCAAAGAAGATACTTGACCACGTTTCGCCCAAGCAGGCAAGATGAAGACCTTCTTTTCCGCTGTTGTTCATGATTTCGTGTAGGTCGAGATACAGCGCTTTTTTGAAATATTTTTCGGCAGCCTCCTGCAGGCCGTTTTGTGCAGCAAAAAGTGCATGGCTAGCGAAGCTCAGAGTGGAATCGTGCAAGCAGCACGGCTCGAAATCTTCCCATGCGTTCAGACGCTCTTCGGGAGTGAACTTCTTAGGCAACCGGGACATCAGAAGCAACGTGTCAGCCTGCTTGATAACTTGATACCTTTGCAGACGGTCGAAGCAAACATGATGATAGCTGGCACCGTCATCGGTTTTGAGCGTTTTAATGTCCACGGGCTCTAACCGAGTAAAAAGTCTCATCCGGCAAATATCGGCCAGTTTGCGGATCGCGACATTCTTTCAAATTGTCTCGCAGAGAATGCCAGGCAAGGACTTCCTCATCGCTGAGGGAAAGCTTCGAATACCGATTGGAATCGGTTTCCTTGAGTTTCAGCGCTGCCTTGATGGCCAAATCAAGATTAAACTTTACCATGCAATTGGTAAAGAGATTGTTGTTGGTAATGCCGCAATATTCATCAGGCCCCTTGCAGAACATGAGGTCAGCAGAGCCATCAGGATGAATGATGCAGCGGCTATACCAGAAACGAGCAGTTTCGATGTAGACTTCCAGGGCCTGCAGGTAAAAGCTTTCATCGCCTGTTGCATCAAGGTACTGCTGCATAGCGAATGGAATATCCGCGGTAATGTGCAACTCACTGGCACCAATGTCCCAGCTTTCGCACTGCTCAGAACCGTCAAAGGATGTCATCCAAGGATACCGGGCACCGGCATTGTTCATCTTTTGGGCGTTCTCTTTCGCCTGCGGAAGGGTTCTTACGCGATATTCCATTAAGTTTTTGGCGGCTTCGGGGTGGCTATACAGGAAGAAGGATAACATAAAGAGATGGGTATCCCAGAAATAGCATCCCTTATACCGTGTGTGCGTCAATCCGCGAGCGCCGATACTTACGCTGCTGTCGCGGGCAGAACAGCTGGTGATAAGCTGGAAAATGTTGTACCGCACAGCGGACTGATCATCAGGAGCTCCATCGATTTCGATATCCGACTCATTCCACCGAGAGGCCCATGCCAGAGAGGATTTTGCAAAGAGTTCATCATAAGTGTCAGAGATTTTGTTGCTCCCAATAAGTGGGTCGATATCTCGACTTGTGGTGATGCGCGTGGTGATTTCCAAAACAACATTTTGACCGCTTTGTAAAATCCCGCACCACTGCTTTCCAAGGACATCATCAGAGATATAGTCTTCAGAATCTGAAAAAGAAGTATGGAAAGACATCTGTTCTCTTACAATCAAGCCGGTACCTAAAATGGAGAAAGTACAATCAACAGAATCCTTGCACATGTCATGCTGGGTGGGCTCGGCAAGTTTGATGGTTTCGTGATTTTCTTTTACCTGATCATCCGGAACAGGGCAGTTGCAGCAAGCAGTATGAATTCCTGCATATACCGAGATATTGGAGGTGCGTGATGCGGAGAAAGAAAGCCGCTGTACGAGCAGTGAGGGATCGGACATACTGCAGAACACATGATGCTCAATATTTAAAGCGGTTTCACCACTTTTGGCTAAAAAGACTGTGAGCGAACGCCTGTTTTCATATCTAGGGTGCTGGATACGGGAGAGGAAAGTGTAATGGGATGTCCATCACATTCGATATTTCCCCAGACGGGAGTGGGCAGGTTCACGAAATCGGTGATGCCGGGTTTGATTTCACCGAAGATACCGGCAACGAACAGACCTGTCTCAAAGGTGCGTTTCTCCTGCCAGAATGGAAAGATATCCACGGATGCCCATGCGGCCGTTCCCGGTGAAAAAAAAGTGCTTTCTTCAAAACTATCATTTGTGCTATTTGTCGTAAGCTCAATTTGCCAAGGCTTCAAAATTGTGTCTTGACGCATAAAAAGCATCCTTCTTTCTTTTTATAGTAATGCTTCACGGATAGAATGGCAAAGGAATCCTGCGCAGGTAGCGAAAGCCTCGCCGGTGGTGCAGTAACCAGTCACTTCATCAACGCTTTCGCATGCGATGCCATTGTCCATAGAGATTTTTTCCAAAATGGCGCGGCAATGTTCTACACGCCCGCACAGCAAGCTATTGGCTAAACTTAAGATCCAAGGGTGAGGTGCGTGGGACACCCGATTTCGTTGATTGGACTGTTAGCAAAGCTGTATTTGTATTCCGGCGAACGAATCATTGCAACGGTATTGCGGTATACCTCATCGGTGAGGCTGCAAAAGCCGAACAAAGGAAGCAGTTGTAGACTTCCCGGCGGCTCGTCATAAACATCATGGCTGCCGTTCAAATCAATAGACCATCCGAAATAAGGTTTCCCCTCTGCGTCCTTTTGGACACAATGCGTCATAATAGCATCTTTGATTTCATCGGCAGTTTTTTCAAGATGTGCATATTGAGGTGCGAGTTGGGCCAAATCTTTGAGTGCTTTCCACACAAGCACATTATCGTATGTAATATAGGGGTAAACGTGCTCATCGTCTGTTGGCTGCAGGAAAGTATCATACAATCTGCAAGATGCGGCTTCATGCTGCCGCAGGCAATTGTAAGTTTATATTCAACGCAGGAATGCCTGCAAAACTGATTTCTGAGTATATGTCTTTGTCCGGGCCTGCGATTCTTCCGCCTGACTGGGTCTTCGGGCCGTGGGTTTCCGCAAACCATTGGAACACGCAAAAGGAAACGGAAAAGCAGATTGAACTTCTGAAGAAGTATCAATTCCCGGCTACCGTGCTGGTTCTTGAAGCATGGAGCGATGAAGAAAACAACCTTTTACATTTTTAATGGTGCCAAATATAAGGAAAAGCCGAACGGAGCGCCTTTTGCAGTAGATGACTTTGACTATTCGGAAAGCGCCTATTGGCCGAACCCACAAGAAATGATTAAAAAGCTGCATAAGGCAGGACTTCATCTGGTGCTCTGGCAGGTCCCGGTGTATAAGCAGCAAGGCGATGATGAAATCAGAAATCATCAGAATGATTTGGATCGGGAGGATGCAGTAAAACGCTCCCTGTGTATTCATAACTTGGATGGGACGCCCTATAAGATTCCGGAAGGACATTGGTTTCCCGGCTCGATGATCCCTGATTTTACAAATCCAGAAACTTGCATTACGTGGTTCGGAAAAAAGACAGTACCTGCTTGATATGGGCGTAGATGGATTCAAAACCGATGGCGGCGAATTTGTTTGCACAGATGCAGTTTCCTTTTATGACGGCAGTACGGGCAAGGAAAGCCGCAACTACTATCCGCAGCAATACACGAAGGCATATACCAAATTTCTTGGCGATAATCATGTTCTTTTCAGCCGTGCAGGCTACATGGGACAGCACACAACACCGTGCTATTGGGGCGGGGATCAGCAGTCCACAAATGATGAACTGCGGCATGTCCTTTCCGCAGGGCTTTCTGGTGGCAGGAATCGGGCCGGCTAAAGATTGTTCGAACATCAATTATCCGCTTCTATCGTTAAGTGAACTTCTTGCAATAGAGGGCCATCCAGCCTGATGGAAAACTAAATAAAAGGTGATGATAAAAGAGCCTGCATTCTGAAGTCCAGTTGGACTTGGATGCAGGCCTCTTTTTTGTTATAAGCCATTTTATGTTATGGAGTTTGATGATGACATGTATTTAGCCTAGCACTGATTGCCGGAATCACGCAAGATTTTGATTGAACAGAGTAGTATGGTGATGCACCACATGTAATTCTAACTGTGCTTCTGATCAAAATAATTAACAGGGACTTTTTGTATCTCATGCCCACATTCAGGCGTAGCTGTTTCTGCTAATTTTTAGGTATTTCTAAAGCGTGTTCGTTTACTGGCGGTAAATTAAAAATCGCAAATTTAAATTTGAATTTCGTTAAAATCACAAGTTTTATAGAGCATATTTGTAAGTTTTTACAAACTTCTTTGCGAGGTGTTGAAATCAAAAAGCGAATATGTTACTATTTAGACGCAATAAGTAAGATAACTTAACTAACTAACTAACGAACCAGACCTGATATTTGCTACACGAAAGGCAAAATTTGTAAATGGTTATTCAACAGCGCATCCGTGCAGAAAACCTGAAAAAAAATCTACCAACTGGTAAACCAAAATAGAAGTATCTCGAGGGCGGCGTTGTCGAAAAAGAAACCAATCTCAGCAAACCCACGGTTTCCAGCTTGGTTGATGAGCTGATTGTCAACAAGTATCTCATTGACTGCGGGACGTTGTCAGCCAGCAAATGGGACGCCGTCCCAGCGAACTGAGGGTCAATGGTACAGAAAACCTAGTGGCGGTTATCAGCTGGCGGAGAGCGCGCTTGGATATTGCCCTGATCACGGCGGATAATAAGATCGCCTTCCGGGATCAGATTCCCCTTACGGAAGAAGAGGATAAGGTCGACAAGATCACATCCACCTTTTTCAACATTATGAAGCCGAAAGTAGGGGATAAACGCATCATGGGTCTCTGCATCATTATACCGGGCATTATTGATGCAGAAAATAAACGGATCCTCTCCACAGTCATCGGCGTAGGCTACAGTGACCCTGTGGTCCAGCGCTTTGAAGAAGCTTTTCATGATTATCCTTTCTGCCTGCTGAATGATACCGCCTGTTTCGCTTACGCAGAATATGTGTTTGCCAACATTACAGAACCCAATTTTTGCCTATATCAACGTCTCAAAAGGTGTTGGCGCTTGCCTTTTTGCCAATGGAAAAATGCTTCGTGGGGCTGGCGGCAATGCAACGCAGTTCGGACATTTCTCAGTTGACAGAAACGGAGCCGCTTTGCGCTTGCGGAAATCATGGCTGCGTTGAACGTGTTGTAGGTGAAAATGCCTTGACGGAAAGAGCGGAGGCGTGCGGTATTGATTTGACCCGTTTCGCTGGACGCAAACCTTTGTACTGTGATATCGGTGCCATGGCTGAAGATGGGGATGCCCATGCAAAAAGAGCTGATAAAAGATCTAGCGGTCGATTTGTCTTTTGCGATCTCAAATCTGATCACGCTTTTCAATCCGTCGCTTGTGGTGATTGGCGGTATGGGCGTAAATCTTGGCCCGTTCTTCCTTTCGAACATTCGCGATGAAGTACAAAATAGCGGCTTTAAAGAGTTCGTGTCCAATACCTGGATCCAGTATTCTACACTGGGGCTGGATTCCGAGCTTGGCGGTGCTGCAAGATATTATATTGATCACTACTACGATTTCTTTGAACAGATGCAAGGCGGCCTATACGCTGACTGATGCAGAAAAGAGGCTTGAGATTATGGGATGCCCAGAATTATTGGTGTCAATTCCAACTGCTACCATGGTTACTCAATCGATGAAGCACTGGAGGAATCGCCGCAGCGGGGTTCCATTATGTAGAACTGACGGCAACAAAGGGATGGACAGAACACGTCTTTCCGGACCAGAGCTTTGCAAGTCTTTGCCATGTGCAGGACAAACTGAAAGAGCTGGATCTAGTCCCCTTTGCGATGAGCGGTCATACAAACCTTATGGATGTAGACAGACTGCCTGATTTTATTATGAATATGCGCCTGGCGCATTTCTTCGGCTGTAAATACATTGTCTCCTCAATCGGTGAGGCCCATTTAAAGGATAAAGCAAAAACCGGAAACGAAGTTCTGGTGCAGAACATCAAAGGACTGATCCCGCATCTGAAAGAAAATGGCTTGATGCTGGTCCTGGAGCTGCACGGTGAGCATGCGACCGGCACAATCATGAATGAGATTGTCACGGCAGTAAATTCCAATCTGGTAAAAATCAACTACGATACGGCAAACTGCGTGTTCTATGGCAATGTAGATGCAGCAGATGATATCGATACCTGCATGGACAATGTGGCGTACCTGCACATCAAGGATAAGGCAGGCGCACGCGATGCATGGGATTTCCCTGCACTTGGAAAAGGCTACGTCGATTTCAAAACGCTTTTCAATAAACTGGACAAGGCTAATAACGATGCCCCGTTCAGCCTCGAAATTGAGTTTACCGCAAAAGGACGAAAGACCTGGATGAGATCAATACCGCCGTTAAAGAATCTGCGGTATATTTGAAAAATCTCGGTTACAAGATTTAAGTACATTCTGCGGTAGGTACCACCGCCGGATAATATTATTTTCTACATTATTTATATGGAGGTTTTAGAACACATGAAAAAGGCACTCTCTATTGCAACAGCCACCGCGCTCATGCTTTCTTTGGCAGCATGCGGCAGCTCTGCTGCATCCAGCTCGGCCGCACCGGCAGCCGACAGCACTGCTTCTTCCACGGCAGAGTCTTCTTCTGCTGCGGAAAGCACCGGCGATAAGAAGGACCTGACCTTCGGCTATATCGCCTACGATATGTCGGATATCTGAATGAGTATTCTGCCAAGGCATTTGAGTATGCCGCTGAGCAGAATGGCGTTAAGACCGTCGTCCTGGATTCCAAGAACAGCCTGGAAGATTCCGTCACCGCGATGGAATCCCTGATTCAGCAGGGCGTTGACGGCATCTCTGTCTTCCCGATCTCCACCGAGCAGGGGTCTCAGCTGGTCAAGATGGCTAACGAGGCCGGAATCCCCGTCACTATCGAGAACTTTGCTATGGATGGCCTGGATGATCCGGGCGATTACATTGCTTCCGTTGCCTGTGAATACGACAAGATCGGCGAAGCTGCTATCAAGTGGATCGCTGAGCAGGACCCCGAGGCAAAGATTTTCTTCTGCGCTGGCCAGGAAGGTGCCGGCGTTTACGAGAAGTACCAGGAAGGTGTTGATCGCGCCCTGGAAGAGCTGGGCGGCGATGTGAAAGTCGTTGCTACGCTGCATGCCGACTGGCTGACGGATAAGGCTTACAACGTTACTACCGACCTAATCAACTCCGGCACTGAGTTCGACTACATCTTCGCCAACAACGGTATCATGGCTCAGGGCTGCTACAACGCCCTGAAGGACGCCGGCAAGGAGAACATCCCCATCGTGTCCACCGGTGGCTCCCCGGATGACTTCCAGATGCTGCAGGACGGTATCGAAGCTGCGAATATGACCGCTCCCGTTTCCATCCAGGGCGTGAAGACGTTCCAGAACCTGTACAACAAGGTTGCTCTGGGCGAAGATCCTGCCGAGAAATTTACAGCTTTGCCAGTTATCCCTGTTTCTGCTGATGATACCAGCTCCTACATTGCTTGGGATGACTATGCAGCCGCTTACAAGTACCTGGGCGAGAACAAATAACTAGCCTATTGAATACTACGATATGAGTTAATATACCGCCAGCCGGCCGTGCCGTGAAATTCGGCGCGCCTGGCTGGCGTTTTTGTAAGAGGGTGAGATCAGACATGCCTTGTGACTACAAAAATACAAAAACCCATTATTGCCATGAAAGATATCAAAAAAGGAGTTTTCTGGCGTTTGGGCTTTGTCCGGTATCACTTTTGAAGTATATCCGGGTGAAATCCACTGCCTGGTAGGCGAGAACGGCGCAGGAAAATCTACCCTGATGAAGGTTCTTTCGGGTGCTTACACACCTACCGAGGGAACCATCACGGTGGATGGAAAAGAATACAGTAAGTTCGATCCATTCTTGTCCAAGCAGCTTGGAATCAACATCGTTTACCAAGAAAAAATGACCTGGTTCCAAGCATGGACGTTGTGGAAAATATATTTTTGTCGGCAACGAAAAAACCAAGGGACTGGGAATCATAGATTATCCCGCAATGCGGAAAGAAACACAAAGGCAGATGGATGACCTGGGTATCCATTTGAAGCTGGATACCAAAATTGAAAATCTGTCTGTCTCGGATCAGCAGTTTGTCAAGATCTTGAAAGCGTTGAGCGTGCAGCCCCGTGTGCTGATTATGGATGAGCCGACATCAATGTTCAACGTAGAGGATGCCGCAAAGGTCACGGAGCTGACCAAGCGTATTGCAGGCATGGGAATCGGTATCATCTACATTTCCCACTTCCTGAACGAAGTGGTCGAGATTGCGGACCGTATTACGGTAATCCGCGATGGAGCCGTGATCAGCACCTTCCCCAACGAAAATCATGATACGCAGATCACCAAGATCACGCAGGACATGGTAGGCCGCCCGATAGATATGTGCTATGACCGCGAGAAATGTCCTATCGGTGATGTGATGCTGGAAGTCAAAGACTTGCAGCTGACGAAAGACTCCCCCAAAATCAATTTTACTGTGCACAAGGGGCGAGATCGTAGGCTTCTCTGGCATGGTCGGTTCCGGCCGTACCGAGATGATGCGCGCTATGGTAGGCGCAGACACAGCCGCTACGGCGGGCACATCTACATCAACGGCAAAGAGGTGCAGATCAAGGACCCGAACGACAGTATTAATGCAGGTATCGCATTTATTACAGAGGATCGCCAGAAGCTTGGCCTGATGCTGCATGCCAGCGTGCTGGAAAAATGAAACGATCATAGGCCTGCGGGAAAAGATCAAAAGGATTCTTTGTGAATATCAAAAAGTTTCCGCCGCTGATCGAGCCGCTGCTGAAAGAACTGCGAGTCAAAACGCCCAGCGTGTGGACGAGGCAGTTTGCCTTTCCGGTGGCAACCAGCAGAAAGTAGTCCTGGCAAAGTGGCTGTATGCGGAACAGGATATTTACATTTTTTGATGAACCTACCCGCGGTATTGATGTCAATGCCAAAGCCGAGTTTTACAAACAGATGAGCAACCTGACAAAGCAGGGCAAGTGTATCCTGATGATCAGCTCTGATATGCCGGAACTTATCAGCATGAGCGACAGAGTTTTGGTGGTTCGGGATGGCCGCATTGATTGTGAGCTGAAAGGCGAGCAGATCAACGAACAGGAAATCATTAAACGTGCATTGGGAGTAAATAAAGATGGCTGATAAAAAGACTAGCCTTTCTCCGGCTAAAAAATATTTTTAAGGACCAGCGGCCCTTTTTTTGGCAATCGTTATCGCATTGATTGTCGTAATTATTTCGTGTATCAACCCTAATTTTATTGGCATCAATAACATTGTCGCAATTTTCCAGCAGATCTGCGTGCTGGGTATTCTGACAATGGCAATGAGCATTCTGCTGATCTCCGGCGGTATTGACCTGTCCATCGGCAATATTATGGTCGTCTGCGGTGTTGTTATGTACGTAGTGTTGGACAATGGTCTGCCCACCTTTATCGCTGTGCTGGCTGGCCTTGTTACCGGTGCAGCCTGTGGTTTGCTCAACGGCGCTATCATTGCAAAAAAAGTAAGTGCATTCCGCTGGTCATTACACTGGGCACCAGTAAGATGTTTTATGGCATTGCCCTAACGGTTTCCGGTGGACGTATCATGAACTTCGGCGGTGCATTCAACGGCTTGAAAACCAAGTACTTCGAAATTTTCTCGCCCATGCTGCTGGTTTTGCTGGCCATGGTCATGGTAGCGTATCTCATGATGACTTACACCAAGTTCGGCCGCCGTGTAGTCGCCCTGGGTGGTAATGAAAAAGAACGCTTTCCTGTCCGGTATTAACGTGAACCGTTATAAGATCATTGTTTATGGCATTTCTGGTCTGTTCTGCGCGGTTGCCAGCATCGTATTTGTTGCCCGTATTGACTCCATTACCTCGAACGCCGGTACCAACTATGAAACGAACGCCCTAGCCGCTGCTATTATCGGCGGTGTCACCTTCGACGGCGGCAAAGGGTACGATCAGCGGCGCATTCCTCGGCTGCCTGCTGATGGGTGTCATCTCCAATGCTATGAACATCCTAGGCGTTGATAATAACGTACAGACGATTATTACCGGCGCTATCATTGTTGCGGCAGTCGTCCTGAGCAACATCAATAACATCAAGAAGAAATAAATCTGAAAGGTTGTGTAGTAAGTGGTAAATGTTGCTGTTATTGGAGCAGGATTTATGGGACGTACCCATGTAACAGCCTACAAGGCCATGCCGAACGCAAAGGTTACAGCTGTTTGTGATCTGAATGAAAAGCAGGGCAAAGACCTCGCTGAGTTTGCCGGATGTGATTGGTATAACGACGGTGAAAGCATGCTGAACACAGCAGATATCGATGTTGTGGATATTTGCCTGCCTACCTTTTTACATGAGCAATATGTCCTGCTGGCTGCGGGGCATAAAAAGCACGTCATCTGTGAAAAACCTGTCACGCTGTCGCTCGAATCACTTGACCGTATGATTGCCGCTACCAAAGAGGCCGGTGTTCAGTTTGCCGTGGGACAGGTCGTCCGTTTCTGGCCTGAATACGTCCGGGCCAAGGAAATGGTAGAAACAGGGAAACTGGGAACGATTAAGTATGCCCGTGCCAGCCGCCTTTCGGAGCATCCCGCCTGGAGCGAGTGGTATCGCCGTGCCGAAAACAGCGGCGGAGGCCTGTTCGATCTGCACCTGCATGATATTGATTATCTGTGCTACCTGTTCGGCAAGGTGAAGCAGGTCTATGCCATCGGCCACAAGAACAACGTCGGCTGCTGGAACCATGTGGCAACATCCTTGACCTTTGAAAACGGTATGGAAGCTACGGCTGAGGGAATCCTGGAAATGCCCAGCGGATTCCCCTTTACGACAGAGCTGAATGTTGTTGGCGATAAAAAGGCATACTGTTACCATATGGGTGCTGGTGCTAACTTGGAAAACATCGCGGCGGCGTCCCGCTCCACCACGGTCTATGGTGACGGCAAAACCGAAACTCTGGCCATAGATCCCTATGATGCCTACCAGAAGGAACTCGAAGATTTCATCGGCCATATCGAGGCCGGTACGCCGATCACCGTAATTACCCCGGCCGATGTCCGCCATGTGCTCTCTGTGATCGTGGCGATTCGCGAATCTTTGGAAACGCAGAAAACCGTAACGGTTTCGTGAGGATGTTATGAAACAAGGTATTAGTTTGTTCTCTTTTTTCCGAAAATACGGATGTCCGCTGGATGTTTGAACATGCGAAAAAAGCAGGCTATGATGGCGTGGAGCCGGTTTTGAGTGAATCCGGCTATCTGAACCCGCAAACCCCGGAAAAAGATGTCCTGGCCATGAAAAAAGGATGGCCGATGATATGGGCCTGGAGATCCCCAGCGTAGGGGTATGGAGCCTGTGGCAGAATAATCTCGTCTCTGACAGCGAGAAGACCCGGCAAAAAGCGTTTGGCATTGTACAAAAGCAGATCGAAGCTGCGTACCTTCTGGGGGCTAAAACGATTCTGGTTGTTCCCGGTTATGTCGGTTGCAATTTTGTAGAGCACCCAGAAAAGATCCGGTACGATATTGCCTATGAGCGTGCGCAAGACGCATTGAGCCGACTAGTACCCGAAGCAAAAGCTGCGGATGTGGCAATTGGCATTGAAAATGTTTGGAATCGCTTCCTCCTTTCCCCATTGGAAACTCGGCGGTTTCTGGATGAGATCGGCTCCGACTATGTAGGTATGTATCTGGATGTCGGCAATGCCGTGTATATCGGCTACCCGGAACAATGGATCGAGATCCTCGGCCACCGCATCAAAAAAAGCTACATATGTCTGACTATCGCTTTGATCAGGCAGGCATCGGCGCTTTCGTAGATCTCTTTGCAGGTGATGTTGATTTCCCGGCGGTTGCAAAGGCCATCGCAGGAATCGGGTATGATGATTACATCACGCTTGAAATGCTGCCCAACTATAAGCAGTTTCCCGAGGTAAGCCTATATGCAGACAAATATGCCATGAACAAGATTATAGAAATGATTCATTTATAAAAAACGCTAGGTGAACAATAAGTGCGTCTTCACGGATGCAAAGGAGAAACCTGCTATGTGTGATACCGGAAAAATCTAATTCTCATTACACAATGAGTGTGGATTAGGTTTTCTGCGTTAAATTCGAAAAAGCTTGCAAACGGGACATGAAAGTACCACTGTTTGCAAGCTTTTCTAGTTCTAGAATCAGAATATGACCACTTCATGAATACTGTTTATTCTTATACCTATTCATATAAAAAAGGAACTGCCGTATTGCAACAGCCCCTTTTTGAGAAGGAGAATAGTGAATATCAGTTTTTCATTTCGGCACGAATCTTATCGTTGGCCTCCTCGACCTTCATGCGGGAGAGAATAAAGGTAATGATGGCGTCCAGCACCAAGGGAATTACGAGGCACATGAGTTTCAGCATATTGATGCAGGATTCCGGCTGCACGGCCAGTGCCTTATCATAGTTGCTGAATGCCAGCAGCCAGCCGGTGATGGCGGTGCCGAGACCGCCGCCCAGCTTGACGCCGAGCGAGGTGCAGGAGTACATCGTGCCGTCCACACGCTTGTGCTTCGTCAGCCAAGTGTACTCGGAGCAGGAGGCGATAACGGCATTCATATCGCCCTGCCACGGGCCCTGACCCAGTGCGGCGATGGCCGTGAAGAGCAGCATCATCTTGACATCGCCGGAACCCGTATAGCCGGCCACCACAACGAGCGCACGGGCCACGGTAGCGAGGGCGTAGCTGCCGACATTCAGTTTGTACATACCGTGCATCTTGGCAACGAGGGTCGGTGTAAAGACCAGTGCAATATCAAAGGGATGTTGATGGCCCGGGAGAACACGCCGGACAAGTTTTTGTCACCAAGAATATGGGCGGTGTAGAAGGTACCCATACTGATCATGGCACCATAGATCTGCTGCAAAATGTAGGTGACGCAGATCATCAGGTAGTATTTGTTGGAAATCAGCAACTTGGCAGCCTCGACAAGACCGTACTACTCGTCTTTCTCGATTTCGGCTTTATCCGAGGTATTGACCAGTTCTTCCTCCGGCAGTTCCTTGACGGAGAAGAAAGAGAGCGTGTTGACGATCAGACCGATAATGGCGTAAACGATAGCCACAGTGCGCCAGGCTTCGCCAGTGTCACCCAGCGCGGAGACGGCCAGCAGTGTGATGGACTGGATTGCAAGGCTGGTGGCGAACGCGAACATGAATCGATAGGAACCCATCTCGACACGCCCGGCGCTGTTCTTGGTGACAAGGGAAGTCAAGGCAGAGTACGAGCGCACCAACCGCAACCTGAGTGTCCACGGCTACCAGGAGGAGGGCACCATCACCACGCCGTTTGATATGCGCGTGCAGAATGAGATCGACCGCTTCCACCTGGTCAAGGATGTGCTGCTGCATCTGCCCCAGCTGGGCAACCGCGGTGCGTACCTTATCCAGCAGATGAACGACAAGCTGGTCGCCCACAAGAACTACATCCACGAGATCGGCCAGGATATGCCCGAAATTTTGGATTGGAAGTGGCATCTGCCGGAAAACAAGTAAGGGGTTTACGTCAAGTAATCCCTTGCAAACCTCCCCATAAAATGCTATACTGAGTCAGTACGATGCAAACAGGTCATGAGCCAATGTGTACGCACGGCTCGTGACCTTTTTGTATTTGTGGGATTCCTAAATCGAGAGGGAATGGGGAGGATTATGTTAGAAACGATTGCGGCTGTCAACCAGACAGTCAACAACTTTGTCTGGGGTGTCCCGGCCATGGTGTGCATCATTGGCGTGGGGCTGCTGCTCAGCGTGCGGACAGGCTTTTTGCAGATCCGCAAATTTCCGTATGTCATCAAAACCACCATCGGCCGCATGTTCCGCAAAAAGGATGCCTCGGACGGCGCTATGACGCCGTTCCAGGCGGTATGCACTGCGCTGGCGGGCACCGTAGGCACCGGCAACATTGCAGGCGTGGCGGGTGCCATCGCCATCGGCGGACCGGGCGCGGTGTTCTGGATGTGGTGCTCGGCACTGCTGGGCATGTGCACCAAGTTTGCCGAGGTCACGCTGGCCGTCCATTTCCGTGAGCGCAACGCCGCGGGCGAGTGGGTCGGCGGCCCGATGTACTATATTAAAAACGGCCTGGGCAAGCATTGGCATTTTTTGGCGGTGTTGTACTCGCTGTTCGGTGTGCTGACGGTGTTCGGCACCGGCAACGCCACTCAGGTCAACACCATCGTGGCGGCCATCGATACCGCCCTGCTGGAGTACAACGTTGTCGGCAATGGTGCGCTCTCCACACTGAACCTCGTGGTCGGCATCGTGGTGGCCATGCTGGTCGCCATGGTGTTGCTGGGCGGCATCAAGCGTATTGGCAGCGTAAGCGAGCGCCTCGTGCCCTTTATGGCGCTGTTTTACATCGTGCTGGCGGTGGGCGTTGTGGTGCTGAATCTCCCACGTTTCCCGCTGGTGCTGGAAGCTATTTTTGCCGGCGCCTTCAACCCGGCGGCCTTCACCGGCGGCACCATCGGCAGCCTGTTTATCAGCATGCAGAAAGGCGTTTCCCGCGGCATCTTCTCCAACGAAGCCGGCCTTGGCACCGGCTCCATCGCCCATGCCTGCGCCGACACCAAAAAGCCGGTCAAGCAGGGTATGTTCGGTATTTTTGAGGTCTTCGCTGACACCATCATCATCTGCACCCTGACGGCGATGGTCATCCTGTGCAGCGGCATCACTGTCAACTACGGCACCGCCGCGGGCGCCGAACTGACCATCTCCGGCTTTACTACCACCTACGGCGGCTGGGCGTCCATCTTTACGGCGGTGGCGCTGTGCTGCTTTGCGTTCTCCACCATCATCGGCTGGGGCCTGTACGGCTCGCGCTTCTTGGCGTTCCTGTGCCATAATGACAAGGTCGTGCGTCCGTTCTTTGTGGTGTACTCTTTCGTGTCCATCCTGGGCGCTACGGTGGACCTGGGCCTGCTGTGGAGTGTAGCCGACACTTTCAACGGCCTGATGAGTATCCCGAACCTGATTGCCCTGCTGCTGCTTTCCGGCACGGTAGTCAACCTGACCAAAGAATTTTTTGCATCTGAAAAAGCCAACGGCTAAAGCGGGGAAAATTCCATGCTGCATCTATACTGGGGCAACGGCAAGGGAAAACTACGGCGGCCATGGGGCTGGCGCTGCGGGCGCTGGGCCATGGGCGGCGCGTGGTGATCGTGCAGTTTTTAAAGGACGGCACCAGCGGCGAAATTGCCCCGCTGCGCACAGCCGGGGCCACAGTCTACGCCTGCCCCAACGCGAAATTCACCTGGCTGATGGACGAGAACGACAAGGCCCAGGCACGGGCCGTATCCGCGGACGCACTGGAGAAAGCCCTGGCACAGCCCTTTGACCTGCTGGTGCTGGACGAAGCCTGCGCTGCGTTAAAAAGCAACATCCTGGACGAAGCCCTGCTGCGCAAAGCGGCAGCTTTTGCCAAGGACGGCAGGGAAGTCGTCGTCACAGGCCGCGACCCGGCCCCTTGGCTGCAGGACGCCGCCGACTACTCTACCGAAATGCAGATGCACAAGCACCCCTACACCCAGGGCATTGCCGCCCGCGAGGGTGTGGAGTATTAACGCCCCTTTATAAAACCAAAACAAAAGCAAAGCGGAGGACACCCACCCGGGCATCCTCCGCTTTTAGTATTGTGTAAATTTACAGCACGCCAAACTTGGCAAACGCCTCGGTCACCAGCATGCCGTTTTCAATGGCCTTGCGCATCGTCTTTTCGGTGCTGGCTTTTTCCAGAGCCTTTTCCAGCACTTCGGGCGCAATCTCTTTCGGGATGATCAGCACGCCGTCAATATCGCCGAACACGATGTCACCGTTGTGGATCGTGACCTGCCCAATCTCGATCGGGCACCGCCACTGGAACACATAGGTGCGTACCGAGGAATCCTGCGCCCAGGTGCCGGTGCAGAAAACCGGGAAGTTCTGCTCGATCACTTTCGGCGTGTCGCGGGTGTAGCCGTCCAGCACGGCGCCTACCGCACCGCGGGCCTTGCCGCAGGCGGTCAGCAACTCGCCCCACAGGGCGCTGTTGTGGGCACCGGTGGCGATATAAATTTCGTTGGGCTTCAAGTCGTCCAGCGCTTCGGTCATATAGCCAAAGGGCTTTTGTGCCTGGTACTCGTACACGTCATTTTCCAGCACGGTGCAGGCGTAACCGGCCAGTATAAGCCGCTTGTCCTCGGTCTCGCCGGGCAGGATGTAGGGCGCTGTGGGCACCTGGGCCGCCAGCGGGCGGATGGAGGCAGGCAAAAACTGGTGCTTGTATCCCATCTGATCCAGAATATCGCCCACAACGGGGGTGTACAGCTTCTCCTTCATCAGGGCGAACATTTCGTCGTCGTTTTTCCACATGGCCATAACAGCACTTCCTTCTTTATATTACAGCGTGATCTTCTCCAGCTCGGCCATCCACAAAGCGTTGCAGGCATCGCTGGGCATGCGCCAGTCACCGCGGGGGGACAGCGTGACCGATCCGACTTTCGGGCCGTCGGGCAGACAACTGCGCTTGAACTGCTGGGCAAAGAAGCGGCGGTAGAAATTCTTCAGCCAGGCCAGCAGTACTTCCGGCTCGTACTTGCCTGCAAAGGCGGTGCGGGCCAAGTGGTAAATTTTGGCAGGTCCAAAGCCGAAGCGCAGCACGTAGTACAAATAAAAATCGTGCAGTTCATAAGGGCCAACCAGCTTCTCGGTCTGCTGAGCGATGGTGCCGTCCTCAGCGGTGGGCAGCAGTTCGGGGCTGACGGGCGTATCCAAAATATCCAGCAGCACATCGCTCAACTGCTTATCACCGCAGGTGTCGGCCACGTACTGCACAATGTGACGCACCAGCGTTTTGGGCACGCCCGCGTTGACACCGTACATGCTCATATGGTCGCCGTTGTAGGTGGCCCAGCCGAGGGCCAGCTCGCTCAAGTCACCGGTGCCGATGACAAAGCCGCCGTTTTTGTTGGCGTAGTCCATCAGCTCCAGCGTGCGCACGCGGGCCTGGCAGTTCTCAAAGGTGACATCGTAGGTCTGCGGGTCCTGGCCAATGTCCGCAAAATGGCTGTTGACGGTGTTGGTGATGTTGATCTCGGCAAAGCTGACACCCAGCGCCTCGCACAAAATTTCGGCGTTGGAGCGGGTGCGCTTAGTGGTGCCGAAGCAGGGCATCGTCAAGGCTACAATTTCTTTCGGGTCGCGGTGCAGCACCTTGCAGGCACGCACGGCCACCAGCAAAGCCAGACAGCTGTCCAGCCCGCCGGAGATGCCCAGCACGGCGCACTTGGCGTGGGTATGCTCGATGCGCTTGGCGAGGCCCTCCGCCTGGATGCGCAGGATCAGCTCGCAGCGTTCGGCACGGGCGGCGGTATCCTGGGGCACAAACGGCGTGGGGGAGACCTGCCGCGTCAGGGCCAGTTCCACAGGCGGCAGCTCAAACTCCACGCGGGTGTACCCGGCGGTCTCCGGCATAAAGGTGGTGTTGCGCTGGCGCTCCTGCACCATGCGGTCTAGGTCCAGCTCGGTCATAGCGGTGCCGCCTTCAAAGGGGGCAGTCTCGGCCAGCAGGGTGCCGTTTTCGGCAATCAGGTTATGCCCGGCAAAGGTCATATCGGTGGTGCTTTCGCCGTGGCCGGCGTCGGCGTAGAGATAAGCACACAGCAGCCGTGCGCTCTGCCCGCTGATAAGCTGGCGGCGGTAATCGGCCTTGCCGATGGTCTCGTCGCTGGCCGAGAGATTCGCGATCACGGTCGCGCCGGCCAGTGCCAGCGCGCAGCTGGGGGGCACGGGGCTCCATAGGTCCTCACACACTTCTACGCCCAGCACAAAGCTTTTCAGCTGCTTGCAGCTGAAAAGCAGCCGCGTGCCGATGAGCGTTTCCTGCCCCGCAAACTCAATGCACTCCGGCTCGGCCATGCCGGGCACAAAGTGGCGCTTCTCGTAAAATTCGCCATAGTTAGGCAGGTGCTGCTTCGGCACCAGGCCCAGCAGCTCACCGTTGCACAAAACGGCGGCGCAGTTGTACAGCTTGCCGTCATGGGCAACTGGCAGGCCCACCAGCGCCACCAGGTTCAGCCCGCGGCTTGCCTCCAGGATGGCAGCCAGGCCGTCTTCGGCACCCTTCAGCAGGGTCTGCTGCAAAAACAGGTCGCTGCAGGTGTAGCCGGTCAGGCAAAATTCAGGAAAGCAGACCAACTGCACGCCCTGGGCCGCGTACACACTCATAGCGTCAATGATCTGCTGGGCATTATAGGCGCAGTCGGCCACGTGCAGGGCGGGGGTGGCGGCGGCTGCGCGGACAAATCCATTTTCAAAAGCGGGAAAGCTGTACTTCATTCGCCAAACTTCCTTTTTATAAAGTAGTATAGGCCTATCATAACACGGCGCAGGGCCAATCGCAAGCAAAACGACAAAAAGAAAAGTATAAAAGATAAAATGTAATATATACTTGACATTACAGGAGAACGGTGCTATACTGGTTACACCATCTGAAAGGAGGCAGGGAAGTTGGCCAAAAACTTGAAACTGAAAGCCGCCCGCGCCGAAAAGGACATGACGCAGGGGGCACTGGCGGAGGCTGTCGGCGTATCGCGCCAGACCGTCAACGCCATTGAAAAAGGGGAGTATAACCCCACCATCAACCTTTGCCGCAGCATCTGCAAGGTGCTGGGCAAAACCTTAGATGATCTGTTCTGGGAGGAATAACTATGAAATTAGCACAACTTTTCGGGAAAAATCAGTTGGACGAAATGCAGGAACGCACCATGCTTACCATCGAAAGCCGCGGCTTCTGGCTGGTCTGGTCGCTGCTGCTGGTTGTCTTGCTGGGGGAGGGATTGCTCGGCTTTACCATGCGGGAGATGGCAGGCACCTGGGCTGTGTTTATGATTAGCTGCGTCTACATTGTCGCCGCCTGCCTGCGTGCCGGGATTTGGAGCCGGAACATCAAAGCTACCATCGGCGCAAATTTGATCGGCAGTCTTATTGCTGGCGCTGTGGTTGGCGTGTTCGCCTTTATCAAAATGTCAGCCTATGATGCGCCTCTGTCTATTATGTTGGCTGGCGCCGGTATTGCGGCGGGCACCACCTTCGTGTTGGCGCTGGTGGTACTCCAGCTTTGCAGCGCTGTCTACAAAAAGCGCCATGAACAGCTGGAAAACGAGTTCGACAAAGAAGAAAAAGACGACTAAATAACATACGTACCAACGAATAAAAGGGGCGGCACTGCGCTATGCGGTGCTGCCTCTTTTTGCTGTGTGCTGCCCTCAAAAACTGTGCTGCGGTCAGAAATCGGACCGCAGCGCAAAAAATCCAGAACTAGCGCTTGTGCTTTTGCGCCTGATTTGCTATACTAATATGGTATATCTGGATTTTGTGCCTGTATGCAGGCACCTGCAAGGAGAACTGGACTTGGAAAAACTGACCTATACCCACAACGAAGCCGCCGCCAAGGTGCTGGCCTCGTTTTACGATACGCCGCCCCTGGCCTATGTGCGCAGCTACGGTTGCCAGCAGAACGTCAATGACGGCGAGAAGATCAAGGGCGTTTTGCAGGATGTCGGTTTCGGCCTGTGCGATAACGTTGAGCACGCCGACCTCATCCTTTTCAACACCTGTGCCGTGCGCGAACATGCCGAGCAGCGTGTTTTCGGCAACGTAGGTGCGCTGAAAAAGCTGAAAGAGCAGAACCCGCGCCTCATCATCGGCGTTTGCGGCTGCATGGCCCAGCAGGCCCACATCGTGGAGAAGCTGCGCCAGAGCTACCCCTACGTCGACCTGGTCTTCGGCGTGGACGGCATCGACCGCCTGCCCGCCATGCTAGCCCAGCGTATCAGCCGCGGCAAGCGCTACCTCGAAAACCCCGAGGAGCGCAACGCCGTTGTCGAGGAAATGCCCATCCGCCGCGATTCCGGCTTCCGCGCCTGGCTGCCCATCATGTACGGTTGTGATAACTTCTGTACCTACTGCATCGTGCCATACGTCCGCGGACGGGAGCGCAGCCGTGAACCAGCCGCCATCCTGGCCGAGTTCAAGGAGCTGATTGCCCAAGGCTACAAGGAGATCACCCTGCTGGGCCAGAACGTCAACAGTTATGGCAAGGGCCTTGCGGAAAAAATCGATTTTTCCGACCTGCTCAACCTGCTCTGCACCGTGCCCGGCGACTACCAGATCCGCTTCATGACCAGTCATCCCAAGGACGCCAGCCGCAAGCTGATCGATACCATCGCCGCGCAGGATCACCTGTGCAAGCATATCCATCTGCCGGTGCAGTCCGGCAGTGACCGTATCCTGAAAGAAATGAACCGCCACTACACTGTGGCCCAGTATATGGACCTCATCGACTACGCCCGGGAAAAGATCCCTGGCGTGACCTTCTCCAGCGACATCATCGTCGGCTTCCCCGGCGAGACCGAGGAGGACTTCCAGGCAACGCTGGACCTCGTCCGCAAGGTGGGCTATATGCAGCTGTTCACCTTTATTTACTCCAAGCGCACCGGCACCCCGGCAGCGAAGTTCGACGACCCCACCACCCATGCCGAGAAAGCCGCCCGCATGGAGCGTCTGCTGAAAACGCAGGATGAATTTGCCTTTGCGGCCACCGCTGCCATGGCCGGCCAGACCGTCCGCGTACTGGTCGAAGCCGCAGGCCGCACCGCCGGCACTGTCAATGGCCGCCTGGACAACAACCTGGTGGTCGAGTTCCAGGCTCCGGAATCCCTCATCGGTCAGTGGGCAAACGTCCACCTGACCGGCTCCCGCGCCGCCTTGCTGGTAGGCGAGCTGGTGCAGGACTAAACCGCAAAAATTTCACGCTTTATTACATTTTTATTCATAAGGAGAACCTATCATGGATTGCATTGATCTGTTTAAAAAAGCCGCCGCTGCCCTGCAGACCGACCCCCGCTACCTGGAGCTGGACGCTGCCCGCCGCGAGAACGACAGCGACGAAGAACTGCAGAACCTCATCGGTGAGTTCAACCTGGCCCGCCTGGACCTGAACAACGAGAGCGCCAAGGCCGAGACCAACGCCGCCCGCGTGGCCGAGCTGAACCAGCGCGTCAACGACCTGTACAGCCAGATCATGTCCAGTGAGGGCATGGTGCCGCTACAATGCCGCCAAGTCTGAGTGCGAGGCCATGGTTAGCCATATTGATGCCATCATCAATACGGCCATGAATGGCGGCGACCCCATGACCGTGCAGGCCCCCTCCGGCGGCTGCACCGGCAGCTGCTCCACCTGCGGCGGCTGCCATTAAACCCTGACCCGTACAACCAACTTTTGCAAAAAACACAGGAGTGTGAACCATGGCGGAACAAGCAGTTTCCCCAATGATGCAGCAGTATTTTGAAATCAAGAAACAACACCCGAACGAGATTCTGTTTTACCGTGTCGGCGATTTTTATGAGATGTTCTACGACGATGCCTTAACGGCCTCCCGAGAGCTGGAACTGACACTGACCGGCAAAAACTGCGGCAAAGAGGAGCGCGCCCCCATGTGCGGCGTGCCCTTCCACTCCTACGAGACCTACGTCGCCCGCCTCATCGCCAAGGGCTACAAGGTCGCTATCTGTGAGCAGATGGAGGACCCTGCCTTGGCCAAGGGCCTTGTCAAGCGGGACATCATCCGCGTGGTCACCCCCGGCACTGTCATCGAGAGCAGCATGCTGGCCGAGGACAAAAACAACTACCTTTGCAGCGTTTACACCAAGCGCACCCGCGGCCGCTGGAAGGCTGGCATCTGCTTTGCTGACATCTCCACCGGCGAGGCCTACGCCACTGAGTTGAATGCCGAAAAGATCGGCGGTGCAATCATTACCGAGCTATGCCGCTACATGCCCAGTGAGATCCTGATTTGCCCGGCGATGCTGGACTTCAAGGATGTGACTGCCTACATCAAGCAGCATACCAACGCCCTGGTGGAACTGCGGGAGGATGCCTGCTTTAAGGACAGCGTGATGGAAGCCGCCATGGCGAACCAGTTCGGCCCCGATTGGCGGGATGCCCTCGGCTACGAGAAGGATGCCTTGGTGCCTTATGCTGTGGCCGCCATGATCAACTACCTGCACGAAACGCAGAAGCACGGCGTCGAGCGTATCAAGACCGTGCAGAACTATGCCGACGCCCAGTACATGCGCCTGTCGCCTGTGACTCGCGCGAACCTCGAACTGACCGAGACGATGCGCGGCCGCGAGAAGCGGGGCACCCTGCTTTGGGTGCTGGACAAGACCGAGACCTCGATGGGCAAGCGCCTGCTGCGCTCCTGGATCGAGCAGCCCCTTGTGGACGCCGAGGCTATCAACCGCCGCCTGTCTGCTGTGCAGGCGCTCTACACCGCCAACATGGCCCGCGCCGATTTGAAAGAAGCGCTCTCCCACGTCTTTGACATCGAGCGCCTGACCACCCGTATTCTCTACGGATCGGCCACCCCGCGGGAGGTCAAGGCCCTGGGCGATACCTGCGCTATGCTGCCGGAAGTGCGCAGCCAGGCCGCCGCCTGCGGTGCACCGCTGCTGAAAGACCTGGCCGACCAGATCGACCCGCTGGAAGATATTCTGAACAAAATCACGACCGCGCTGGTCGATGACCCGCCCGCTACCTTAAAGGACGGCGGCGCCATCCGCGCCGGGTACAACAGCGAGGTCGACGAGCTGCGGGATATCATGCACGGCGGCAAAGGCTATCTTTCCAATCTGGAAGCCAAATACCGCGAGGAGACCGGCATCCCCAAGCTGAAGATCGGCTTTAATAAGGTGTTCGGCTACTACATCGAGGTCAGCCGCTCCTACACTGACTCGGTGCCTGATACCTTCACCCGCAAGCAGACCCTGACCACCGGCGAACGCTACATCACGCCGGAATTGAAAGAGCTGGAAAATAAAATCCTCGGTGCCAATGAGCGTCTGCTCGTCCTGGAACATCAGCTTTTCTCCGATCTGTTGACGGAAATCTCCGACCAGATCGTGCGCATCCAGCGCACCGCCTCGGCGGTGGCCCAGCTGGATGTACTGGCTGGTTTTGCCGAGGCCGCGCTCCAGAACAACTACGTCCTGCCGGTGGTGGATACCAGCGGCGAGATCGAGATCAAAGAGGGCCGCCACCCGGTCATTGAGCAGATGCTCAAGGGCAGCTTATTTGTCCCCAACGACACCCTGCTGGACGAGGACGAGAACCGCATGCTGCTCATCACCGGCCCTAACATGGCCGGTAAATCCACTTATATGCGCCAGAACGCCCTGATCGCCCTGATGGCTCAGATCGGCAGCTTCGTGCCCGCCGCCAGTGCTCATCTCGGTGTTGTGGATGCGATCTTCACCCGCGTGGGTGCTTCGGACGACCTGGCTGCCGGACAGTCCACCTTTATGGTTGAGATGACCGAGGTGGCCGAGATCCTCAAGCATGCCACCAGGGACAGCCTGGTCATTCTTGATGAGATCGGCCGCGGCACTTCGACCTTTGACGGCATGAGCATCGCCCGTGCTGTGGTAGAGTATATCTGTGAGAACATCGGCTGCAAAACGCTGTTCGCCACCCATTACCACGAGCTGACCAGCATGGACCAGGACATCCACGGCGTCAAAAACTACAATATCGCCGTCAAAAAGCGGGGGGAAGACATCACGTTCCTGCGCCGCATCATCGTCGGCCCGGCGGATGACAGCTACGGCATTGAGGTCGCCAAACTGGCGGGCCTGCCGGAGGCCGTGACCAAGCGCGCCCACGCCGTGCTGCGCCAGTTGGAGGCCAACGCCCCCGGCCGCAGCAACACGATGCAGCTGGACTTTGAGACCGTAGAAGCCTACAACAACCCCAGCGTGCCCAGCGAGGTGGTGGACAAGCTCCACAGCGTGGATATTGAAACGCTGACCCCGCTGGAAGCGCTGAACTTCCTGTACGAACTGAAAACCGTTTTAGATAAAGAATAAAGGCAGGTGAGACCCATGGCGGAAATTCGTGTGCTGGACAAGCATACCGCCGAACTGATCGCGGCCGGTGAAGTTGTAGAACGACCGGCCAGTGTGGCCAAGGAACTGCTGGAAAATGCCATCGATGCCGGGGCGACCCAGATCACCCTCTCGGCGGTCCGCGGCGGCATTGCCCAACTGCAGATTGCTGATAACGGCACCGGCATCGAAGCAGAATATATCGATAAAGCGTTTATCCGCCATGCCACCAGCAAAATTGCCACGGCGGATGACCTGGGGCATATCCATACCCTGGGATTCCGCGGCGAGGCCTTGGCGTCCATCGCCAGCGTGGCTAAAGTGGAAGTGCTGACCCGTACCGAAGCGGACGAATACGCCTGCTGTTATCGCATTGAGGGCGGCGAGCCCCAGGGCATGGAGCCCGGCGCCCGCCCCGTGGGCACGACCATCACGGTCAACGACCTGTTCTACAACACCCCCGCCCGCATGAAGTTCCTGAAAAAGGACGCCAGCGAGGGAACCTTCGTCTCTGAGACCGTCCTGCACGCTGCACTCTCCCACCCTGAGATCAGCTTCCGCTTTCTGCGGGACGGCAAGCAGCAGTTTTTGACCCCCGGCGACGGAGACCTGCGCAGCACGGTCTACGCGGTGCTGGGCCGCGAGTTCGCCCGCGACCTTTTGCCTGTGGACGGCGGCAGTGAGCTGTATAAGGTCACCGGCCTGGTCACGCCGCCCCGGGCCTGCCGCGCCAGCCGCGGTGCCCAGCATTTTTTCGTCAACGGACGCTATGTCAAGAACCGCACGATGATGGCCGCGCTGGAAAACGCCTACAAAGGCACGATGATGCAGGGTAAATTCCCCGGCGCTGTGCTGATGCTGGAAATGCCCGCCGACCTCGTGGACGTCAATGTTCACCCGGCCAAGACGGAGATTCGTTTTGCCAAAGAGAGCGATGTCTTTGATGCCGTCTACCGCGCTGTACGCACCGCTTTGGCTACGCCGGGGAGCGGGGAGTGCCGCTTTGAGATGGGCCACACCGCCTCCGAGGCCGAACAGACCACCATGCAGCCCACTGCCCCGGCGGCACCTGCGGCCCAGCCTGCCGCACAGCACCGCCAGGCACCCGATAAAAACCGCTTCACAACGCTGTCAGTGGCCGAGTACCGCGCTCTGGCGGGCCTGGCAGCAGGCATCCCGGCCAAAGAAGTTCCCGGCCTGACGGTGGTGGACAGCCCGAAGCCCGTCTACAAAACCTCGGCCAGCGCTGCGCCTCAGCCTTTGCAGGGCCAGCCGCCCCGCCCGGTGACCTACCAGGCCCCCAGCGAGTCGGTGCTGGACATTTTGCCGGAACCGGAAGGGGAGCCTGCCCAGTCCGCCGCCCTGCAGCAGGAAGTGCCCGCGCAGACCACACCCAAGCCGGAGGCCGAGGCACCGGTCCCGGAAGAGCTGGACTACGTCGTCAACGACCCCCACGCCTTAAGCGCCCTGCCGGATGTGGTCAACACCACGCCGGAGCAGACTGCCATGACCCCGCCGCCAGAATCCGAACCCCTGCGCCTGGTGGGCGAGGTGTTCAAGACCTACATTATTACCGAGCGTGCGGGCGAGCTGTGCGTCATCGACAAGCACGCCGCGCATGAACGCATCCTGTTTGAGCAGCTGGCCAAGGACTACGGCAATGTGCCCGCCCAGATGCTGCTGGTGCCGGTGCAGGTCAACCTGACCGCCGCCGAAAAGCAGGCCGTTTTGCAAAATATTGACCTGTTGACCGATGCGGGCATTGAAGTCGAGGACTTCGGCGGTGCCACGGTGGTGGTACGCGCTGTCCCGGCGGACGTCCCGGTGGATGATGTCGAGGATATGATCATCGAACTGGCCGCCCGCCTGATCGATGGCGCCCGCGATGCCTTGCGGGAGAAAACGGAGTGGGTGCTCCATTCCATTGCCTGCCGCGCGGCCATCAAGGCGGGAGACAAGACCGGCGCGGCCGAGATGCTGGCACTGGCCCAGCACATCATGGACGGCACCATCCCGCCGTTTTGCCCCCACGGCCGTCCCTGCGTGCTGAAAATCACCCGGAAGGAGCTGGAAAAACAGTTTGGACGCCTTGTCTAAACCGCGCGTTGTCGCTGTCGGCGGGCCTACCGCCACCGGCAAAACCGCCCTTTCCGTGGCCCTGGCCAAAGAGTTTGGCGGCGAGATCATCAACGCCGACTCGATGCAGGTCTACAAAAATTTAAACGTAGGAACGGCAAAACCGACCACGGAGGAGCGGCAGGGGATACCGCATCACCTGCTGGATTTCCTCACGCCGGAAACGCCTTACAGCGTAGCGGGATTTCACCGCCGCCGCGGCCCCGCTCATCACCCAGCTCAACGCCCAAAACCGTCTGCCGCTGGTGGTGGGAGGCACGGGGCTGTATATCTCGAGCCTTTTAAAAGGTGTAGCGTTTGAAACGCAGAACACCGCCCCTGCCCTGCGGGAGCAGCTGCGCCAGGAGGCCGAGGCCAACGGTCCCGCCGCCATGTACGCGAAGCTGCGAGAATTGGACCCTGACTACGCCGCCAAGGTCCACCCCAACAACCAGGTGCGGGTGCTGCGGGCGTTGGAAGCCATCGCCGTGACTGGCAAAAAGATGAGCGACCAGCAGCAGGATGCCCTGCCCGCCGAAGCACCCTATCACGCCCTCTGCCTGTGCCTGACCTGCCGGGACAGGAATGTGCTCTACCGCCGCATTGACCTGCGGGTCAGCCGGATGGTGGATGCGGGCATCCTGCAGGAGGCCGAGTGGGTCTGGCGCAACCGGGATACCTTCCGCACCGCCGCCCAGGCCATCGGCTACAAAGAGTATTTCCCGTACTTCGAGGGCACCCAGACCCAGGCCGAGTGTACCGAAAAACTCAAACAGGCCACCCGCAACTACGCCAAGCGCCAACTGACCTGGTTCCGCAACCAGAACGACGCCGTTTGGCTGTATGTGGACGAGGACGATGTCCTCGCCAAGGCCACCGCGCTGGTACGCGATTTTCTAGGGAAATAGTTTTGCAATAAGAGGGGAGATGGACACACAGCATGGAGCATAAAACTCAACGCACCATGGCGAAAAAAAGTATTCCGCATCCTGTTTATGCTGCTCATTGCGGTGTTCGGCATCTACCTGGCTATTCAGTTCATCATCATCTTCCACCGCGGCTACAAGACCGAGACAGCCATCGCCTACACGATGGCCGACAGCATCAGCCTGCAGGGCGTTGTTTCGTTTGACACCGTCCGGGTGGATGGCAGCGGAGATCTGGGCTATCTCGTCTCGGACGGTGAGCGTGTGACCAACGGCACCGTCCTGGCCGAGTGCTACACCGATGATTCCCAGGGCCTTCTCCGAGAGCGTCTTGACCGCCTGGGCCGCACGATCGACCTCTTGAGCAAGTCGCAGAATTCCTCCGGCAGCGACCTTTCGTTGCTGACCAGCCAGACCCGGCAGGCGCTGTACAACCTGCTGGATAAGCTGGACACTGCCCAGTACAGCGGCATCACCGATGCCGAGGATGCCTTTCTGCTGGCCCAGAACCGCATGCAGGTCAATACCGGCCAGACCGAGGGCTTCACTCAGACCATCCAGGTCTTGCAGACCGAGTACGACGGCATCAAGGCCCAGCTGGACACTTTGCAGACCATCACCGCCGCCACCAACGGCTATTTCAGCAGTGTATCAGCATCGCCCACCATCGTGGCCGATGCTGCTCAGCTGGATGCCGCCACCCCGGCGGAGCTGAACGAACTGTTGCAAAACGGCTTTCCGGCGGCAGACACCACCAACTGCGCCGGGCAGATCGCCACAGGCTTCAGCTGGAAGTTCTACGCTGTCTGCGACCTGGCCACGGCGGATCGGCTGGACGGCATTTCCAGTGTGAAGATCAGTGTGCCCGGCAAGCAGAATACCCCGCTGTCTGCCGCCGTGCAGGAATTGACCCGGGACGAGGACACCGGCCTTGCCAAGCTGGTGGTCTCTTGCCAGACCGTCAATGCCGAAATTTTGAGCTTTGGCGTCGAGACCGCGCAGATCGACCTCAAGACCTACGAGGGCATTCGCATCGACAAAGCGGCGCTCCACATCGTGGACGGACAGCGCGGCGTCTATGTCAAGTATGGCAACCTGCAGCGATTCTTGAAAATCGAAACTTTGTACGAGGACGAGAACTACATCCTGATCCCCGATAACGGCAAGCTGGGCACCGATAATGAGGTGCGTCTGTACGATGAGATCATCGTGCAGGGCACCAATCTGCAGGATGGCAAGCTGTTGTAGCGGCGTTTTAGCAAGAATCTTGCGGCCCCGTATTGACAACTGCTATAAAAAAGAAGATAATATTTAGTGTATATCGCTGTAATAGCGCATATCCACTGCCAAAACGATATGCGTAACCAAAGGAGTAAACGACCATGTCCATGTTTGACAATTTGAAAAGCAAGCTCGGTATCGATACGGAAGCCGATTCCTACATCGATGATACCGAGGACGAGATCTTCGCCGGCGGGCAGGGTGCCCCCCAGCAGGATTACGAACAGCCGGAGGTCAAACAGCACAGCAACAAGGTGGTCAACATCAACGCTACCACCCAGCTGCAGGTCGTGCTGGTCAAGCCGGAGCGTTTTGACGATGCTGCTGCCATTGCGGAGACCAGCTGAACGCAAAGCGCACCGTTGTGCTGAACCTGGAATCCACCGGCAAAGAGGTTTCCCGCCGTCTGGTCGATTTCCTGTCCGGCGTGGCGTATGCCAACAACGGCCAGATCAAGCGCGTGGCCACCAGCACCTTCATCATCACCCCCTATAATGTTGACATTATGGGTGATCTGATCGACGAGTTAGAAAATAATGGCGTCTTCTTCTGATCCCGCCGCCAAAACGCGGGGCTATATCCCGCCGCAGAACGACGAGGAACGCCGCTTAATGAAGCGGGCAGAAGAACTTTGCCGCGTTGCCGAAAGCCGCGGGATTCCGCGGTATACCGGCTTTCTTTCTGACCGGGAACAGATGTTGGCCGAAGCTGCCTGCCACAAAGCGGGCTGCGAGAGCTTCCGCTTCTGGGGCGGGTTTGAGGGAGCCGAGCGGCAGGTGCTCTGTATCGAGCCGCCGGACGCCTGGCAGGAGGAACCCACCGCTTACCTGCGCATGCAGACCTACGACAGCGGCGCTAAACTGCCAACCCACCGAGATTACCTCGGTTCACTGTTAGGCTTAGGTTTGGACCGCGCCTGCATCGGTGACCTTTTGCAGGACCCCGACGATGCCGCTGTGTTTTATGCGGTGGTGCTGGCGGATAAAGCGGAGTTCATCACCGTAAACTTTACAAGTGCCGGGCATAGCCCCGTGCATGTGGAAACCTGCACCGAACTGCCGCCCCGCCTGCTGACCGGCCCCGAACGGGAACTGCACGAAGCCACCGTTTCGGCTCTGCGTGCCGATGCGGTGCTGGCCGCCATGATGCACACTTCCCGCACCAAAGCAGCGGAATATATCGCCGCAGGCAGGGTAGAGGTCAACCATCTGCCGCTGCGCGCCGCCCACGAGGCTATGTATGAGGCCGACATTATCACCGTGCGGGGCGTGGGACGCTTCCGCTTGGCGGAGATCGGCGGCAAAAGCAAAAAAGATCGCCAGTTCATATCCTTTTACCAGTATTGAGACAAAGAGTCCCGGACTCTTCGTATAAAATGCAGGACCCTGAAATCCGGCAATAACGGGCTTTGCCCGCAAACAGGAGGAAAGCCATGATCTCTTCTGAGGATGTCCGCCGCGTAACATTTGACAAAGCGATGCGCGGCTATCGCTGCGATGATGTGGATGACTACCTCAAGCAGGTAGCGGAAAGCATGGATGCCTTGGCGGCTAAAAATGACGAGATGCAGAAAAACCTCGTCGTCCTGGCCCAGCGTATCGACCAGTACCGTGCCGAGGAAGACACTCTGCGCACCACGATGATCAACGCCCAGCGCTTGGGTGAGAACGTGATCCGTGAAGCCAAGCAGAAGGCTGCGGAAATCATCCGTGCTGCCAATATGAAGGCCGACGACCGCGAGCAGCGCGCCCGCGACGATGTGGAACTGGCCAAGCAGGAGATCGTGACGCTGAAAAGCGAAGCCGACAGCTTCAAGCGTTCGCTGATGGAGATGTACCGCAAGCACATCAACCTCATCAGCAAGATGCCGGAATATAACCCGCCTGCGCAGGAGGAAGCCCAGCAGCCTGCCCCGCAGCCCGCTGCTGACCAGCCTTATGCTGAGCCCGCCCCCGAGGCTGTGCCTTATACCGAGCCTGTCCCGGCCCCCGCGCCTGTGCAGGAGCCGGAACCCCAGGCCACCAGCTACTATAACCCCGCTGAAACTGCCCCGGCGCCGGAGCCGACCCCTGTGGCCGAGCCCGCCCCGGAAAAGATAGACACCGTTGAGTTCGCTATCGCCCCGCACCCGGAGGAACCGGAAGAAACCGCCCCCGCCGCAGAGCCGATGCCGATCGACGGCAGCCGCTTCCAGCCCGGTGCAGGGCTGTACAGCGATGCGCCGGAAGCTGCCCCGGCGCCTGCCAAACGCAGCACCCGCAAAGCCCCGGCCAAGCGCAGCACCCGTAAAAAAGTAAGTGCCGAACCGCAGGAGGAGCTGAATTCTCCGGCGTTCGATAACTTTGAGGGCGTTGACTTTGACAGTTGATGTCCGATAAACCAATAAGGTCAAAAACTATTTCTATAGAGGAGAGTAGGAAATCTTGGCGCAGAATTACAACGACACCATCCACAAGATGCAGACCCCGTTTGAAATGCGTGCTGGTCTGCCGAAAAAAGAGCCGAAAATGCTGGAAGACTGGGAGCAGAACCACGTCTACGAGCAGATGATCAAAAACAACGAGGGCAAACCCCGCTGGGTCCTGCACGATGGCCCTCCGTATGCCAATGGCAACATCCACATGGGCACCGCGCTGAACAAGATCATCAAGGACATCATTCTGCGCTACAAGAACATGGCTGGTTTCCAGGCCCCCTATGTGCCGGGCTACGATACCCATGGCCTGCCCATCGAGCTGAAAGCCCTGAAGTCTCTGGGCGATAAGAAGTCCGGCATTTCCAAGCTGGAACTGCGCAAGATCTGCAAAGAGTTTGCTACCGAGCATATTGATGTGATGAACAGCCAGTTCGCCCGCCTGGGCGTTCAGGGCGATTTCGCCAACCCCTACCTGACCCTGCGCCCCGAATTTGAGGCACGCCAGGTGGAGATCTTTGGCGAGATGGCCAAGAAAGGCTACATCTACAAGGGCATGAAGGCCGTTTACTGGTGCCCGGAGGACCGTACTGCTCTGGCAGAAGCCGAGATCGAGTATGCCGAGGACGAGTGCGACTCTATCTACGTCCGCTTTAAGCTCACCGATGACCCCAACGGTGTTCTGGCCAAGTACGGTATCCCTCTGGACAAGGCATGGATCGTGATCTGGACCACCACCACCTGGACCCTGCCCGCCAACGTGGCAACCTGCCTGAACCCCAGCCTGGAGTATGCCTTCGTCAAAATCGGCGATGAATATCACCTGATGGCTGCCGGTCTGGTGGAGTCCACCATGAAAGCCTGCCATATCGAGGATTACGAGGTTCTGGAGCCCCGCGTTCTCGGCTCTGAATTTGAGCTGATGCAGTATCAGCACCCCTTCCTGGACCGCAAGGGCCTGGTCATCCTGGGCGACCATGTCACCCTCGAAGGCGGCACCGGCTGCGTCCATACCGCACCTGGCCACGGTGTTGAGGACTTTGAAGTCTGCGTCAACCACTACCCGCAGGTTCCCGTTATTGTCCCCGTGGACGATGGCGGTTACCTGACCGAAGAAGCAGGCAAAGAGTTTGCAGGCCTTAAGGTCTGGGCTGCCAACAAAGTTATTCTGGAGCACATCAAGCAGTCCGGCCACCTGATGGGCGTGCAGCACATCACCCACCAGTACCCGCATTGCTGGCGCTGCCACCATCCCATCATCTTCCGTGCAACCGAACAGTGGTTCTGCTCCATTGATAAGTTCCGCGAGGAAGCCTATAAGGCCATTGACGAAGTCAAGTGGCAGCCGGCCTGGGGTCATGACCGTATGCACGGCATGGTGCGTGACCGCAGCGACTGGTGCATCAGCCGTCAGCGCGTGTGGGGTGTGCCCATCCCGGTGTTCTACTGCAAGAACTGCGGTAAGTACCACATCACCGATGCTTCCATCAAGGCTGTCAGCGACCTATTCCGCAAGGAAGGCTCCGATGCCTGGTATAAGTACGATGCCAACGAGATCATGCCCAAGACTGAGGTCTGCGAATGCGGCGCTTCTGACTGGGAAAAGGATCCCGATATCATGGATGTCTGGTTCGACTCTGGCTCTACCTGGAGCGCAGTCTGCCGCGAACGTCCTGAACTGAACTGGCCCGCTGACCTGTATATGGAAGGCGCCGACCAGTTCCGCGGCTGGTTCCAGTCCAGCCTGCTGACCAGCGTTGCCACCCAGGGCGTTGCCCCGTACAAAGGCGTTCTGTGCCATGGCTGGGTCGTTGATGAGCAGGGCAAGCAGATGCACAAATCTGCCGGCAACGGTGTGGAGCCGTCCGAAATCATCCGCGATTACGGCGCTGACATCGTTCGTCTGTGGGTTGCTTCCAGCGATTACACCGTTGATGTGCGTGCAGGCAAGAATATCTTCAAGCAGCTGTCCGAAGCATACCGCAAGATGCGCAACACCGCCCGCTTTATGCTGGGCAACATTGGCGATTTCAACCCTGCCACGGATATGGTTGCCGAGGATCAGCTGTTCGAAATCGACCGCTGGGCACTCAAGAGCTGCAACAGCCTGACCGCCAATGTGCGTGCTGCTTACGATAATTACGATTTCTCCCGCGCTTACCACGCAATCTACAACTTCTGCGTCATTGATATGTCCAACTTCTATATGGACGTCATCAAGGACCGCCTGTACTGCGCGGACGAGCACGCACGCCGCTGCGCCCAGACTGCGCTGTACCGCATTCTGGTTGACTTCACCAAGCTGGTTGCCCCCATCCTGTGCTTCACCGCCCAGGAAATCTGGAGCTACATCCCGAAGCTGGAAGGCATGCAGGAGTATGTCTGCTGGGAGCGTATGCCGGAAGCCAAGAGCGATGAGGATGCCGCTTTTGACGCCAAGTGGGCCAAGATCATTGCTGTGCGTGACGATGTAAAGAAGGTTCTGGAGCAGGCCCGTGCCGATAAGACCATCGGTTCCTCTCTGGAAGCTGCCGTTACCCTGTACTGCAGCGATGAAATGTATGACTTCCTGAACGCCATCCCGATGGATGAGCTGGCTGATCTGATGATCGTTTCCCATGTGGATCTGGTCAAGGGCGAAGGCGGCGTGAGGGGCTGACCGAGGGCCTGGGCATGAGCGTTGCCCATGCTGCCGGCAACAAGTGCCTGCGCTGCTGGAAGTTCGACACAGCTGTTGGCGAAGACGGCCTGTGCCCGCGCTGTGCGAAAGTTCTTGGTTAATTTCAAATAAAGGGCTATGCCGCATGATGTTAAGCGCTGTTCCAGCGCTTAAGCCTGTAAAACAGGAACTGTGCGGTATTGCCATAGTATGATTTACAGCGGTGCTTTTGCGCTTTTATCAAGCCTTTGCACCGCTGTTTTTGTCAGGGCATGTTGCAGCGCTGCATTGGCCCGGACGACGGAGGCGTTTATGCTGGTTGGCATTTTATCCATTCTTGCTGCGGCAGGCCTGACGCTGGTTGACCAGCTGATCAAACTTTGGGCCACCGTGGAACTGCTGCCGGTTGGCAGCAAACCCTTTATCCCGCATGTGCTGGAATTTTATTACCTGCTCAATGATGGTATGTCGTTTTCCATGCTCAGCGGCAAGCGCACGCTGCTGGTGATCGTTACCGGTGTGATGCTGGCTGTTGGGCGTATTGTATGGATGTTGTTTGCGCAAAATGCCGCGTTTGGAGCGTGCTGCTTGGATTTTGGTCGTGGGCGGCGGTGTTGGCAACCTGATCGACCGCATCGCTACCGGCGTGGTGGTCGACTACATGAACTGCTGTTCATGAACTTTGCCATCTTCAACTTCGCTGACATCTGCATCTGTGTCGGCGTGGGTCTGCTGGTCCTCAGCCTGCTGCTGTTCGACTCCTACAAAGAAAAAGCCGAGAAAAGCGTAAAAACGGAATCGGCCGCCCCCGCAGATGATGCTAATGGAAAAAATTGAACTCACCGCTGGGCCTGATGCCTCCGGCCGCCTGGACGCCTGGCTGGCAGGGAAGTGCGCCGAGCTTTCCCGCAGCGCCCTGCAAAACCTGATGGAGCAGGGCAGAGTGACCCGCGGCGGCAGCTGCGTCAACAAAAAAGACAAAGTTGTCCCCGGCGCTGCCTACTGTATCGACCTGCCGGAACCTCAGCCCATCGAGGCCCAGCCCCAGAACATCCCGCTGGATGTCGTCTACGAGGATAACGATTTGATCGTCATCAACAAGCCCAAGGGCATGGTGGTGCATCCTGCCCCCGGCAACCCGGACGGCACGCTGGTCAACGCGCTGCTGTACCACTGCGCAGGGCAACTTTCCGGCATCGGCGGGGCCATCCGCCCCGGCATCGTCCACCGTATCGATAAGGACACCAGCGGCCTGTTGGTCATGGCCAAAAATGATGCCGCGCACCAGGCGCTCAGCGTCCAGTTCAGTGTGCATAGCATCCACCGGGTCTACCATGCCATCGTCTACGGCAATCTGAAAGAGGATGAGGGCTTTGTGGAAACGTACCTCGGCCGCGACCCGCGGACCGCAAAAAGATGGCGGTCGTTCCGCAGGAAGCCTCGGGTGCCCGCTACGCCTATACCGGCTGGCGCGTGCTGGAACGCTTCGGCAACTTTACCTACATTGCCTGCCAGCTCAAGACCGGCCGCACCCACCAGATCCGCGTACACATGGCCAGCATCGGCCACCCGCTGGCAGGGGACGCCGTCTACGGCCCGCGCAACTGCATCAAAAGCCTGAACGGCCAATGCCTGCACGCTAAAGAATTGGGCTTTATTCACCCTGCAACGCAGCAGTGGGTGCAGTTTGACTCGCCGCTGCCTGCCTATTTTACAGAGTTTCTGACACGGTTAAGAAAGGAACATCGCGCATGAAATCAGCGCTAAGCGATACCCTTGTCATCTGTGATATGGATAACACGCTGCTCACCGCCAAAGAGGGGCTGCCGGCCTGCAACCGCACGGTCATCAACCTCTTTACCAGCCTGGGCGGCCTGTTTACCGTGGCTACCGGCCGCCCGCCGGAGTCGATCCGCGCAGCGTTGGAAGGCATACGCCTTTCGCTGCCGGCCATCTCCTGCAACGGCGCGCTGCTGTATGATTTTTCCACCGAGACGGTGCTGCATCGCTCGACCCTCAACCGGGAGCAGGCCACCACGGCTATCAAGGACATCCTGAACAAGTTCCCGCGCATGGGTGTGGAGGTCATGGCCGGCAACGGCGAGATGTACGTCATCCACGCCAACGAGAGACTACCCACGCCCACCAGGTGGACGAACACCTGGGCAGCATTGCCTGCCCCATTGACTGTGTGCCGGACGGCTGGGTCAAGGTAGTGTTTGCCGCTGACCCCGAGGCCATCCGCAAGCTGGGGCAGTACGCCAAAACCAAGTACTACGGCCGGGATAACTACTTCCTGGCCACCAACAACATTTACTTAGAGATCATGCCTGGTGGCGTCAGCAAGGCCACCGGCTTGCAGGACCTTTGCGCATTGATGAACAAATCCATCAAAAACACCATCGTCATCGGTGATTACTATAACGATCTTGAACTGATGCGCACCGCAGGCCACGCTGTGGCCGTTGCCAATGCACCCGCCGAGGTCAAGGCCACTGCCGACGAGGTGACCACCTGCACCTGCGCCGAGGGCGCGGTAGGTGAGTACCTGTACGCACTGATCGACCGGGCAACAAAATCCTGACGCCATCTGGGCAAAGGGGGGCTGTACGATGAAAGTAAGCGAACTGATGGACCCCGCAGGCGTGCGCCTGTACGCCAACATCAAAGAGGCCGCCGACGTGCTGGGCATCCTGGTAGAATTGCAGGAGGAGACCGGCGCCATCACCAATGGCACGGCCTACTATAACGCTGTCTGCCAGCGGGAAAACTTCGGCGGCACCACGGCCATCGGGGACGGCATCGCGCTGCCCCACGCCTGCAACGCCGGGGTATCGGCCCCCAGCATTTCGGCCCTGACGCTGCGCCACGGCGTGGATTGGGGTGCCCCGGACGTCCGGGCGGTGGACCTTTTGTTCATGATCGCCGTGCCCCCGGGAAATGAAAGCCTGCACCTGCAAATTTTAGCACGGCTGGTCAACCTGCTCAGCCGAAACTCGCTGGTGGACGCTTTGCGCCACGCCAGCAGCCCTGAACGCTTTGTGGAGCTGATCGCCAAGACAGAGAATGCCTGCTTTGCTGATTGACCCACCTACCTAAATCTCAAAACTATATAAACAGTCCGCTGCGGAACCCGAAAAAGGGGGCAGTGGGCTGTTTTTGCTGTTTTTTGGTGAAAATGCCGAGAATTCGCTGCTGCAAAGTGCCAGATTTGGCAAGATAGACCTTGTTTTAAAGCATTAAACTGTGCTATACTTTAAAGCACTAAAGCAACTGCTTTTGAGGGCGCGTTGTGCGGCGCGTAAGCATGTTGCCGTTATTTGGAGGAAACAAAGATGAAAAAAGGCACTTTCACTCGCTATGGCAGCTGCCATGACCATGGGTCTGGCAGCTTGCGGCAGCACTGCATCCAGCACCGCTGCTGCTGATTCCACCCCCGCAGCTTCCACCGCGGAGAGCGAAGAAACTTCCGCCGCCGAAAGCACCGACGACAAGGTCTATACCGTCGGCATCTGCCAGTTGGTCCAGCACGAGGCGCTGGACGCTGCCACCCAGGGCTTCAAGGACGCTTTGACCGAGAAGCTGGGCGAGGGCAACGTCAAGTTTGACGAGCAGAACGCCTCCGGCGATTCCGCCAACTGCACCACCATCGTCAGCGGCTTTGTCTCCACTGGCGTCGATCTGATCCTGGCCAACGCCACCGCCCCGCTGCAGGCTGCTGCCCAGGCTACCGCCGACATCCCCGTCCTCGGCACCTCTGTTACCGACTACGCCACTGCGCTGGACATCTCTGACTGGACGGCACTGTGGGCAACAACATCTCCGGTACCTCTGACCTGGCCCCGCTGGACCAGCAGGCAGCCATGATCCAGGAGATGTTCCCGGACGCTAAGACTGTTGGCCTGCTGTACTGCAGCGCCGAGCCCAACTCCGTCTACCAGTGCGATGTCATCGAGGGCTACCTCAATGAGATGGGCATCGAGACCACCCGCTACGCTTTCACCGATACCAACGATGTCACCTCCGTCACCCAGGCCGCCGCTGCCGCCTCTGACGTGATCTACATCCCCACCGATAACACCGCTGCTTCCAACACCGAGGCCATCGCCAATGTGGTCATCCCGGAGAAAGTCCCCGTTGTCGCCGGTGAGGAAGGCATCTGCAAGGGCTGCGGTGTTGCCACCCTGTCCATCAGCTACTACGACTTGGGCTACAAGACTGGTGAGATGGCTGCCGAGATCCTGGCCGATGGCGCCGATGTCTCCACCATGCCTGTTGAGTTTGCCCCCAACGTTACCAAAAAGTACAACGCAGCCAACTGCGAAGCACTGGGCATCACCCCGCCGGACGGCTATGAGGCCATTGCCGACTAAAAAATCCTAAGGCAATACCGCATAATTCTAAGTGCCGATACGGCGAGCGAGGTGCGGCAGATGCTAAGCCAAAAGCGCAGATAATACTTTATGTATTATCGAGCATTTTGGCAACGCAGTTGCCGTGCCGCAGCCGCCGGAGCGGTGCTTAAGCCGTTAGGCGGAAATTGTGCGGTGTTGCCCTAAATCACACGCACGAATAAACAGCGAGGAGGGACTGAAACGGCTCTTTCCCCGCTGTTTTGGGGTGCATCGTTTCCCCAGCATGATTCCAAAAAAGTTCGGAGGTTTTATTCATGGGATTCTTTGCTTCCCTGATCAACTCAATGCCCAGTGCTGTGGCCCAGGGCCTTATCTGGGGCATTATGGCCATTGGCGTCTACCTAACCTACCGCATCCTGGATGTGGCCGATTTGACGGTCGACGGCTCTCTCGGTACCGGCGGTGCGGTCTGCGTTGTTATGGTGCTTAACGGGGTGCCGGTGGGGCTGGCCCTGCTGGCGGCTACGGCAGCAGGTATGCTGGCGGGCCTTGTTACGGGCCTGTTCCACACGGCCTGCGGCATCCCGGCTATTTTGGCCGGTATTTTGACCCAGCTGGCGCTGTATTCGGTCAACCTCCGCATTATGGGCTTCGGCACGGGCGGCGGCAAAGCCAACCTGCCCATCAGCGTGGATAAGTACGGCCTGCTGGTCTCGGCCCGTTATGTCCGCAATGTGGCCCTCAATAACCCCATCCTGATCCTGGCCATCTTCTGCGCGGTGCTGATCGCTGTGCTGTATTGGTTCTTTGGCACTGAGCTGGGCTGCTCTCTGCGTGCCACCGGCGCTAACCAGAACATGGCCCGGGCCCAGGGCATCAACACCAACATCGCCAAGGTGCTGGGCCTGATGATCTCCAACGGCCTGGTGGCCCTGGCCGGCGGACTGCTGGCCCAGTATCAGGGCTTCTCCGACATCAACATGGGCCGTGGTGCTATCGTCATTGGTCTGGCGGCGGTCATCATCGGCGAGGTCATCTTCAGCCGTATCTTCCGCAACTTTGCCCTCAAGCTGCTGTCCGCCGTTATCGGCGCTATCATCTACTACATCGTCATGGTCTTTGTCCTGCGCCTGGGCCTGTCTACCGACGACCTGAAGCTGCTCACTGCTTTGGTAGTGGCGCTGTTCCTGACTATCCCGTACTGGAAGGGCAAATACTTCACCAAGACCTCGGTGAAAAAGGGGGAGAAGAACCATGCTTGAGATCAAAAACGTCTACAAGACCTTTAACGCCGGCACAGTCAACGAGAAAGTGGCCCTGCAAGACCTGAACCTGACGCTGGAAGACGGCGATTTCGTCACCGTCATCGGCGGCAACGGCGCGGGCAAATCCACCATGCTCAACGCGGTAGCCGGTGTCTGGCCTATCGATATGGGCAAGATCCTCATCGACGGGCAGGACGTCACCCGCCTGTCGGAGCATCAGCGCGCCAAGTACATCGGCCGTGTCTTTCAGGACCCGATGATGGGCACCGCCGCCACCATGGGCATTGAGGAAAACCTCGCCCTGGCGGCCCGCCGCGGCGTGACCCGCTCGCTGAAAGTGGGCATCACCAAAAAAGAGCGCGAGGAATACCACGAGCTGCTTAAAACGCTGGACCTGGGCCTGGAGGACCGCATGACCAGCAAGGTCGGCCTGCTTTCCGGCGGCCAGCGCCAGGCGGTCACCCTGTTGATGGCCACTCTGAAAAAGCCCAAGCTGCTTTTGCTGGACGAGCACACCGCCGCCCTGGACCCCAAGACCGCCGCCAAGGTGCTGGCCCTCTCGGAGAGGATCGTGCAGGAGAACCACCTGACCACCCTGATGATCACCCACAACATGAAGGACGCCATCGTCCACGGCAACCGCCTGATCATGATGTACGAGGGCCATGTCATCTACGATGTGCGCGGTGAGGAAAAGGCCAACCTGCAGGTCAGCGACCTGCTCCAGCGCTTTGAGCAGGTCAGCGACGGCGGCTTTGCCAACGACCGCATGCTGCTCTCCTGATCGGCAATAAACACCATACAAAAACCAGCGCGGCGGCTTTCCCGGCAAAAGGGGAAGGCCGCCGCGTTTTCGTTTGTCTGTGCTGGGTAAAACTCGAACTCACCACTGCCGCCGGTACTCGCCGGGGGTGGTGCCCTCCACCTTTTTAAACAGGCGGGAAAAATAGTTGGCATCGTTCAGTCCGCACTCCTGGGCCACAGCCTCGATGCTGCGGTCAGTAAAGCGCAGCAGCCGCTTGGATTGGGTAATACGCAGCTGCACAAGATAGTTGGTGACCGATTGACCGAACTGCTCCTTAAACACGCGGGTCAGGTAGAACTTGTTGATGTAGAACCGCTCAGCCAGCGCGTCCAGCGTGATCTTCTCGGTGTAGTGGGTGTCCAGATAATCCTTGATCTCCTGCAAGTTCTGCTTTTTGCTGCCCGGCGCGCGGGCGATGTCCGGGTGCCAGCTTTCTTCCATCAGCAGGGTCAGCAGGGCAATCAGCTTTTCATAAATCTGCATGTCCCGCACGTAAGTGTCGGATTCCGCCAGCGCGTACAATTCGTCCAGCAGCGCCGCGTATCCGCCGGGGTCAGCAGCGCGGAAGCAGGGCAGGCCGCCCCGCTCCTGATACTTTTTGTAAATGGCCGCCATGTTCGGCCCATAAAAATGCACCCAGTGCAGCTGCCACAGATCGTCCCCGGTGCGGTGCTGGTAGGGGCGCTGGCAGTCCAGAAACACGCAGTCCCCGGCGTGCAGCTCGTGCCAGGCACCCTCGTACTCCAACACACCGGAGCCGCTCTCCACCCAAAAAAACAGGTAGGACGCCAGCCCCTTGCGGGTGCTGGTGTGGGGCTGCCGCGCCTGCAAACTGCCCACCTCCTGCAGATGGATGAGGTTCGACCGCGCAAAAGGGGAGGGCGTGTAGATCACGCGCCGGGAATGTACCAGCTTGCCGTCAAAAAATGGTGTTTTCATGATGCCCTCCTGCCAAAGTTCCTTGCAGGCATCATACCACAGCGGCATACAAAAAGTCAATATAATGCTACTGCTTTTTTGCAAGATTACCCCCTACAGCAACAGGAAAAAAATCCGCTACAATAACAAACAAGGCCCAATCAAAAGCATTTATATGCCGCATAAAAAGTGCGGTAGAAAGGATATACAGTTATGAAAAAGCACTCATCACCGGTATCACCGGCCAGGACGGCAGCTATCTGGCGGAGTTCCTGCTGGAAAAAGGCTACGATGTCCACGGCATCATCCGCCGTTCTTCTGTCGATTACCGTGAGCGCATTGCCCATCTGGAGGGCAACCCGCATTTCCACCTGCATTACGGCGACCTCAGCGATTCGATGAGCATCCTCTCGGTCGTCGGCAAGGTCCGCCCCGATGAAATTTACAACCTCGCCGCCCAGAGCCACGTCCAGGTCAGTTTCGATGTGCCGGAGTTCACCGCCGATGTCGACGCTACCGGCGTGCTGCGCGTGCTGGAGGCCGTGCGTCTGTGCGGCCTGACCGACACCTGCCGCATCTACCAGGCTTCGACCTCGGAGCTGTACGGCAAGGTGGAGGAAGTGCCCCAGAACGAAAAAACGCCGTTCCATCCGTACAGCCCCTATGCGGTGGCCAAGCAGTACGGTTTCTGGATCACCAAGGAGTACCGTGAAGCATATAACATGTTCTGCTGCTCCGGCATTCTGTTCAACCATGAGTCCGAGCGCCGCGGCGAGACTTTTGTGACCCGCAAGATCACGCCTGGCTGCCGCCCGCATCAAGCAGGGCAAGCAGGACAAGCTCTACCTGGGCAACCTGTCCAGCCTGCGCGATTGGGGCTACGCCAAGGATTATGTCGAGTGCATGTGGCTGATCTTGCAGAACAAAAAGCCGGATGATTTTGTCATCGCCACCGGCGTGCAACATTCCGTGCGGGAATTCTGCCAGCTGGCGTTCCACTATGTCGGTATTGAGCTGGAATTTGTTGGCGAGGGCATGAACGAAAAGGGCGTTGATAAGGCGACCGGCAAGGTGCTGATTGAGGTAAGCCCGGATTTCTACCGCCCCACCGATGTGGTCAACCTGTGGGGTGACCCCACCAAGGCACGCCAGGAACTGGGTTGGAACCCCACCAAGACCAGCTTTGCCGAGCTGGTCAAGATCATGGTCGACCACGATATGGAAGAAGGTCGCCGTCGAGCGCGCCGAGGAACATATCCAGACCAATCTGGCCGAATACCTTGAAAAAGGTGTCATCAAATAAGTATAATTACTATTATCACTATCCTATTCATTCTATTCATCCTATTCATTAAGGCCATTTGTTATGCCTAATGAATAAGATGAATAGGATGAATGTAATGAATATAATGAATAGGATAGTAATTTTACATTAGGAGTATAGTAACACTCCAAATTTTGCCGCGCTGAAGCGGGAGGAATATGCAATTATGATGGAGAAAAACGCAAAGATCTATGTAGCCGGGCATCGCGGCATGGTGGGCAGCGCCATTGTGCGGGAACTGGAACGCCAGGGATATACCAATATCATTACCCGGACCCACAAGGAGCTGGACCTCTGCCGCCAGCAGATGTGGAGGATTTCTTTGCCGCCGAAAAGCCGGAGTATGTCTTTTTGGCAGCAGCCAAGGTGGGCGGCATCGTCGCCAACCAGAACGCTTTGGCGGACTTTATGTATGACAACATGACGCTGGAAATGAACGTGATTCATTCCGCATGGAAAAATGGCTGCAAAAAGCTGGAATTTTTGGGCTCCTCCTGCATTTACCCGCGCATGGCGCCCCAGCCCATGCAGGAAAGCTGCCTGCTGACCAGCGAGTTGGAAAAGACCAACGAGGCTTACGCTCTGGCTAAGATCAGCGGCCTGAAATACTGCGAGTTCCTGAACCGCCAGTATGGCACCGACTACATCAGCGTGATGCCCACCAACCTGTACGGCCCCAACGATAACTACCATCCCACCCACAGCCATGTGGTGCCCGCGCTCATCCGCCGCTTCCACGAAGCCAAGGTCAACGGGGTGACCAGCGTGACCTGCTGGGGCGATGGTTCTCCGCTGCGTGAATTCCTGTATGTAGATGATCTGGCAAACCTGTGCGTCTTCCTGATGAACAACTACTCCGGCAACGAAACGGTGAACGCAGGCACCGGTAAGGAGCTGACCATCAAGGAACTGACCGAGCTGGTAGCCAAGGTTGTGGGCTATACGGGTGAGATTAAGTGGGATACCACGAAGCCAAACGGCACCCCGCGTAAACTGCTGGATGTTTCCAAGGCAGCGAATCTCGGGCTGGACTTATAAGACCGAACTGGAAGAGGGTCTGCGCCTGTCCTATGAAGGACTTCATGAACAATCCGATGCGCAGAAAGCTTGAGGTCGTGTGAAAACAGGATCGCGGCCTTTTTTATGTTTAAGAGGTGACGTAGATATATGAATATCGTACTTTCCGGTGGCTCCGGTAAGCGCTTGTGGCCCCTTTCCAACGATATCCGTTCCAAGCAGTTTATTAAGATTTTTAAGACAGGAAGATGGCACTTACGAATCAATGGTGCAGCGTGTGTATCGCCAGATCAAGAAGGTGGATACCGATGCAACCGTGACCGTTGCTACCAGCAAGACCCAGGTTTCCGCTATCCACAACCAGCTGGGGGAGGAAGTGGGCATCTCTGTTGAGCCTTGCCGCCGTCGACACTTTCCCGGCTATTGCGCTGGCGACAGCGTATTTAGTTGATGTGATGCCATTGACCCATCTGAATCCGTAGTTGTCTGCCCTGTCGATCCGTATGTGGAAGATTCCTATTTTGAAGCCTTGAAGGAATTGTCTGATCAGGCTGATAAGGGCGAAGCCAAATCTTGTGCTGATGGGCATTGAGCCGACCTACCCAGCGAGAAGTACGGCTACATCATCCCCGAAAGTGCTGGCTCCGTCAGCCCGGTGCGCACTTTTAAGGAGAAGCCCGACGCCAAAACGGCGGAGCAGTACATCGCCCAGGGAGGCGCTGTGGAACGGCGGCGTCTTTGCCTACAAGCTGCGCTACGTGCTGGACCGCCCATGAGCTCATCGACTTTACCGACCATCAGGACCTCTTCAATAAGTACGAAACGCTGAACAAGATCAGCTTCGACTACGCTGTGGTGGAAAAGGAGTCCAAGATTCAGGTTATGCGGTTTGCGGGGCAGTGGAAGGACCTTGGCACCTGGAACACCCTGACCGAAGCGATGGAAGAACCGAAGATCGGCAAAGCCATCTTGAACGACGCCTGCGAGAACGTGCATGTGCTGAACGAGCTGGACGTGCCGGTGCTCTGGCATGGGCCTGAAATGATGTGGTGGTTTCTGCCAGTCCCGAGGGCATCCTCGTCTCCGACAAAGAGCAGTCCAGCTACATCAAGCCCTATGTGGATAAGATCGACCAGCAGATCATGTTTGCCGAAAAATCCTGGGGCAGTTTCCGCGTACTGGATGTGGAGGACGAAAGCCTGACCATCAAGGTGACGCTGAACCCCGGCCACAGCATGAATTACCACAGCCATGCCCGCCGGGATGAGGTGTGGACGGTCATCTCCGGCCGCGGCTATGCCATCGTCGACGGCGCAAAGACCACCGTGCAGGCAGGGGATGTGGTGAAGATGCCCGCCGGCAGCCGCCACACCATCGTGGCCGACACTGAACTGAAAGTGATGGAAGTCCAGCTTGGCCGCGACATCAGTGTCCACGATAAAGAAAAAGTTCCCGTTCCCGGAAGTGTAACCGTTAAACTCGGCCAAAACCGTAAATTTTGCCGCGGGGCACTTGACTTATGCCGAAAAAATCAGTATAATAATCTTGTTGCCCTTGTGTGCTGGTATGGCTCAGTTGGTAGAGCAGCTGATTCGTAATCAGCAGGTCGCCAGTTCAAGTCTGGCTACCAGCTCCAACGAAAATCCCCGATACATCGTTATTTTTTTCGATGCGTCGGGGATTTCTTTTTGTCTGTATTCAAACTCATTTTGACGCGAATGGTCATAATTTGGGCATAAATTTTTTCAAAACAGCTTTTTCACCCTATATTTTGCCGCTGGCGAATCCTTTCAAAAACGTTGCCCAGCGCATCCGCTGCCGCCGCATCAGACGAACGAATCATAGCGGCATAGATGTTTGTGGTCGTAGAAACCTGCGCATGACCCAAGCGTCCCGCAACCGTTGTTGCCGGGACGTGTGCCGCAATCAGCAACGCCGCCATTGGAATGGCGCAGACTATGAAAGCGGCACGGCGGCAGGTTATGCTCCCGCAAAAATTCAGGGAACCAGGAGGAAACCTTGTTCGGGTCAAGCGGGTTTCCGTCCTGCTTAGTAAACAGCAGATCGTTCTTTACCCGCTTGCCTCCTTCCACCGTGATTTCCCGTTGCCAATAAGTACCCACCTTGATGCGCTCCCGCATTTGCCATTGCTTATAGTCTTTCAATAATTCTACGCAGTCGTCGCTCAGCCTTATGCAGCGACGGCTTTTTTTCGTTTTGGGATAGTCGAAAATCATTCCCTTGTGCGGGATATACGCAAGGTTTCGGTTGATTGCCAACACGCCGGCATCTAAATCTATATCCGACCAACGCAAGCCGCAGATTTCGCCCCGCCGGGCGCCCGTAAATAAGGCAATCTGCGTAATTACAGACATCTGCACAGGCGCATCCCCCAACGCCTCCAGCAAGGTGGCAATTTGCAGTTCGTCCAAAAACTCCACGTCGATTTCATCCAGCTTGGGCGGCGTGACACGATCGCAAGGGTTTTCATCCATAAGCTGCCACCGCACCGCCGTGCTGAACATGGATGAAAGCATTAAATGATAATGTCGCTGACTGTTTGCGCTGAGCGTATCGCCGCCGGAGCAGATGAAGGCTCTGGTAAACGCCCAGCCCGCCGCACTGGCTATTTTCTCGGCAGTTCTCTTGGAAACATTGCGTCCTGCCATTGCCTCCGACAGCGTTCGCTCCGAAATCCCGGCGGCTTGCCGCAGCGCTTGCCGTGTACCTTTGGGAAAGGCTTCCACAAACGCTGCCCGCGCCCCTGTACTTGAAATCCTCCCGAACACCCGGCTGTGCCAACTGGCTGTAAAACTCCTGAATGTGACCGGGACGCAGTTTCGACAGCTTGATATGCCCCAGCGCAGCAGAACACACGCGGCATCAGTTTTCTGTACCCGTCCACCGTGTATGCCTTTAGTTGTCTTTCGCAGTAGTCGCTCATCCAGCGTTCGGCAAGACCGTCCACCGTTAAATCGTTTGCGGTAAACAGACCGTCTTGAACACGTCGTTCAAAGTCGTCCGCGAACTCCTGCACAGCTTTCGCCTCTTGCCGTGCGGTCATCTTTGGCGGCGGTGTAAACGTCGCCGAACGGTAGACGTACCGACCATCTGCGCCCTGCCCGGCGGATACTTTGATGCGGTAGGAGACAGAGCCGTCTTTATTTGTCCGTTTCGTTATGTTTGCCATAGTCTTAACCTCCTAACCACTTTTTCTCTTTGTTTGTTCTTTTTTTAAAAAATTGTAATATAGAGTTAGATTCTCAACGGTCGGTCTTTCTCTTGCGGCACATTCTAATCCAATGTTTTCCTTTTCAAACTCCGATAGAAATTTACTGCTGTGCAGCTGCGCAGAAACTGTATTGCTTGCTTTTGTCCGGATGGCACCTCTGAGTCGTGTACAGTTCTGCATAATTTGCCGCACCGCTTGTTCGCAACTTTTTATTTTCGCCCTTCAAAATCTCGCCACAACACGGGCTAATCTGCTTGCAATACTGGTTCTTCAGACTCTTTGTGGCGAACCAACGCCCACAATGGCGACATTTCACAAGCTTAAACCCATAGTAGCTATAGTAATAAAGCACCGCTACCATTACTTGTGTAACGTTTGTCAAATCGTCAAATTCCATACTTGTTGTATCATTGATGCTAACAGGCAGATAGTTCGACTTCATGCGGCTTGCTATGCGAATTTTGTCGACATCTTGCAATGAAAACGCAACAGATTCCTTACCGTCAAAGTATTCACGGAAGAAAAGCAATGTATGCCCTCTTTCAACACGTCCAAGCAATTTGTAGGATGTTGCAGGATGAATATCTTTGCCGGTCATTGCGTTACGCATATAGTTGATACAGTTTGTAACTATGGCATCCTCATTAAAATTGGGGTAATGTCTTTCTAAAGAATTGTATATAAGACCAAAGCAGTTTTCGGTCTTTATTGTCCACTGGCATTGTGCATTGTCATTCCTGATGGTGGTAATTTGTTCTGTGATGCGAATATTCACCCTTTCTAAAACCTCACTTTCTTAAAAAATGTTTCCTTTCAATAATATTATACAACAACTTTTTTGCAAAAGCAACAACAATTTTTTGGTGTAAAATAAGAGCATAACAAACGGTGCACCGCATGTTATGTCTTTATTGGGAGGTGATTTTATGAATCGGGCTAACGCCGAAATTCGGGGAGGCGGTCGCAACGAACGGGTTCAAGCTGTGGGAGCTTGCGGCTGCACTTGGAATCAATGATGGAAACCTAAGCCGCAAGTTGCGTACAGAACTTCCGCCAAGCGAAAAACGCCATTTGTACGAGGTTATTGCAGCCATGAAAGCTCAAAGAGAGGGGCAGAACCATGTCAAAATTGAATTTCCCCGTATGGCAACCATCTCGCAAGCTGACGCTGAATCTGGCGTTCCTGCCTACCGTATTCGTCAGCTTTGCAAGGCGGGCACGGTGCGCAGCGTCCGGTGCGGACGCAAGGTGCTTGTGAATTTATCGAGCCTCGCTGCATGGATGCAGGGCGACGCAGAGCCGACACAACCCGGTATCCGCCGGGTAGGGATATGAACAGAAAAAGCCGCCCCGGTGCTGGCACACCGAGACGGCAAGGTGGGAAAATAGCGCTGAGCGCTGCATTGCAGTTCCCACCTTCGAGTATACCACATTTTCGGAGGTGTTACAAATGAAAGTTACCGATTTCTTAGGACATGGCCGCGAAAGCGCAATCCTCGCCGATGTACTGGCCGCTAAACTAGAGACTACTCCGCGCGGACTGCGCAGCCAGATCATGCGAGCCCGTGATGCTGGCGAGATTATCCTATATGCCCCTGGCGGCTACGGTGGTTACTTCCTGCCGAGCGATGACCCGGAGACTGCACAAAAAGGAGATGGCCGCCTTTTACCACGTCCAGGCTGCTAGATGCAAACATGGTCTAAAGGGAGCAATCGCCCCGGTTGCCCGCAAGTTGGGCATCCCATTAGGCCAGCTGGATTTTGAAAGTGAGGAAACGCTATAATGGCACGCCGTAGAATGTTCAGCCTTGACGTGGTCGATACCGACAATTTTACGGAGATGTCCGTCAGCGCACAGGTTTTATACTTTCATCTGGGCATGCACGGCGACGATGACGGTTTCGTTTCAAGTCCGAGAAAAATTGCAAAGTCTGTTGGATGCAATACGGATGATTTAAAGTTGCTTGTGGCGAAAGGCTTTATCATTCCGTTTGATAGTGGTGTTGTGGTTATCCGAGACTGGAATGCGAACAACACACTACGAAACGATAGATACCGCCCTACGATTTATCAAGCAGAAAAGGCTGCAATCGAGGTAAACAAATTTGGCCGGTATGAGTTGGTATCCAGTGTGTCAACCCGCTTTGCAACCATCTGGCAACCAAATGGAACCACAACCCAACTTAACAGAACCCAACGGAACAGAACCTTAGAAAAGAGATTGCGGACAAGCCGCCCCGCCAGCGTTTCACACCCACCGTCTGAGGACGAGGCTATTAATTACTTTGACGAACAAGGTTCGTCAGCGACAGAGGCAAAATCCTTTATCGACTACTTCACAGCCAACGGCTGGAAGGTGGGCGGAAGAGCCTGTATGAAGGACTGGCAGGCTGCCGCCCGTAATTGGATACGCCGTGCCGGACAGTATAACCATCCACAAACGCAGCGGACAGCACAGGAACCCGCCTCTGATACATTGTCCCGCGTTGCCGTCCAACTGAAAGCCGGAAACCTTGATTTACTGGGAGGGAAAATATGACCATCGATGAAGTCACCACCTTAATGCGCTGGAATGTTGCCATGTACAGCAATTCGGCAAAGCCGCTGACGGATGAAAATGCTGCAACACAAATTGCCATCTGGTCGGCAGAGCTGGCAGACGTTCCTGCATATGCAGGGCAGGCAGCTATGCAGAAAGCGTTCACTGTCTGCCGTTTTCCGGTCACGCTGGCAGACTTGTGCGACCAACTGCGAGCTATCCAAACACAGTATGAAATTCCTTCCGCTGACGCTTGGCTTTGCATCCAAAGGATGATTTCGCGGGTTCGTTATTACGGGGAACCGCCGCTTGACTACAGCAAAATGTTTTCGTGCTTGCCTGCCGTTGCACGGGATTGGTTGGGGAGCTACCAAGCAGCGCTTGAACTGAACCATATGACGGATGAGGGGCGCGCATATAAGAGAGCAGAATTTGAACGGTTTTACGATAAATGGCAAAAGGCAGCCCCTATAAATCCCGCCCTTTTACCAACGTGTGCCGATGATTGCGCACGACTTGCGGAAAAAAGGCTCTGTTGCATTGCTGACTGCAAAATCTTGGAACGATGGTTGGCATTAGTTGCCTGATATAAATCCTCGTCATCGTGAATAACGCGATAAATTTTTTAACAATTTCACAAAGGAGAGTTTTTGCCATGTTTAACCGCCCTTGACATAAACGTAAAAAAGTCGCCCCGTGATCAGGCAGAACGCATTTACTGGATTGCCCGCACCATAGACGTATTGGGGACATCAACGATTGAGAACCGGGAAAGTTCTGCTTACAGTATGCACGAGTATGGGAAGATGCTGCGAACGCTAACAGATGAGATTCAGACCGAATCCCTTGATTTGATTGATTTTAATTGAAGGAGGGCGCCCGTGAAGATTAGAATTACATATTCCGAACAGGAACGCGCCACCTTTGAGCGCATCCGTGCCGAACTGTTGCAGAGCCTGCCTAATGTTCGGCAGCACAGCAGCACAGCGCCGAACGGCGTAAAGGTGCTCTTACCTGACAACTTGCAAAAATTGACGTTTTATGGTATAATATACAAAATTTGAGTACCGCCGAAAGGTATGCCGCACAGGCTCAGGGAAGCAAGAAAAGTTTCCTTGAGTCTGTGCTTTTTTCGTATGACGGAGGGTTTCATCATGTCGGCAGCAGAACAACAGGCAACCAACATCGCCCTTGCCCAACTGGCGGCATCCGGGAATAGCTTTGCGCTGGGGCAGCTGTGGGAGCTTAATAAAGGGGCTGCTTCACACCCTGTTTTGGAAGTGGTATCCTTCACACAAAGACCTTTGCGGACGCGCACGGAATGACTGCTGACGATTTCGAGCAAGAGAGCTTTTTTGCGGTAGAATACGCCGCCAAGACCTACGACCCGGCACGGGGAGCTTTTACAACGTGGCTTTCACAGGCAATGCGCCGTCAGATTTCCCTTGCTATGTCGAACGGGCATCGTCGAAGTTTTGCAGACTCTGACGGAAATATCCACACAACCAGCGCTGACCCTCTGAATCACTGTTCCAGCTTAGACATTAAAGCCAATCCGGAAAATCCGGAAAGCAGCACAATCGGAGAATTACAGCCAGACCCCACAGCCGAACAGGCATTTGCAGACGCAGAAACGCGCCTGTTTAACGCCGAATTGCGTCAAGTGGATAGACGATGTATTAGACCGCTGTGACCCGTCAGAGGGCGCCTCCATTCGCCATAGATACTATAGCAGATTATCCCTTGCAGCAACCGGCGAAAAGATGGGGCTGACCGCCTCACAGGTTCGCACAGTAGAGGGACGTGCGCTGAGAAAGCTGCGGTCAGATGTGCGTTTGAATCGCTGGCACGATGCAGTCATTGCCGGTGAATCGTGGCGCGGAACAGGACTGAGCGCGTGGCAAAACGGCGGAAGCGTAGAGGAACGCGCCATTGAATGGGTAGAAAAGCTGGAATCTTCCCGATAAACCCCGCCGGGATTGCCGCAAAGCGTGAAAAACCGCCCGAAAACGGCGTTTTGATTGAGGTGATAAATTGACACCTAAACAGGAACGGGCGCTTGCAGCGCTTATTTCGTGCCCCACAGCGCGGGCAGCAGCCAAAGCCGCCGGGCTTTCTGAATCTGCATTGCGTCGCTATAAGCAAGACCCAGTATTTCAAGCCGAAATACAGTAAGCGCTGCAATGAACTACTAGAAGCAGCTTGCACCAAAGCTAAAAGCGTATTGCCGCCCGCGATTGAGCGACTAGCCGCGATTGTACAGGATGACACACAGCAGCCGCGCGAACAAATAGCCGCGTGCCGCGCCTTGTGCGAATACTCGCTGCGGCTAAACGAAGCCGTAGACATTGAACAGCGCTTGCGGGCGCTGGAAGAAAGGGGGAAAAACGAAACGTGAAGGGCGATGTATTAACGCGACTGAAACGCCTTGAAGATGCCTTGAAGCAGGGCGATGGAGTTATTATCGTTGAAGCCGTTCCCGGCGGTTACAGACTGCCAAACGGCGATACCGTAAAAACCGTTGAAGCGCTGAAAAACAAATACAGCGTGATTATTATTGATGACCTATAAAACACAAGAAAGTAGGTGACGGTATGGAAATTTTCAGCTATGAACATTTTGAATTGATTGTGCGCAAAATCTGCCGATGGAACTTGACAGCGCAATTTCAGCCAGCGTAATTGCGGCGCAGGGAAACACGGCGTTCCGCCCGCACAATGCCTTTAAGAGCAGAATTTTGGAGGATTCTAATGAACGAAACTAAAAATCAAGAAAACGAAAGATTGAAGAAAGAACTTTCCGAAACGTTAGAAAATCTGCGCCAGCAGCGCGATATGATGTTCTATCAGATTGTAACGTGGTTTTGCCTGGGCATTACGTTTACCTGTGTGTTCCTTCTGCCTCTTGCAAACTTCATTAAAGGTTTAATGTAAAAACAGCCCTATAAATGCACATACAGCTGCGACAAGTCCAGATATAGCGGCAATCCGCGCCGCGCTGAATCAGGTGTACTCCGACTGTAAGGGCGGAAACTGCGCAATCCTGCGTTTGTGGGATGATATTTCACGCGTCGCCAATCTGTGCAGCGGGCAGTGTTACGAGGACTGCAAGGCGATTTCCCCGCCGTCATTGTCGAAATGGGCAAAAGATGGGAAGAACTGACCGCGAACGTCATTGAAAATTTTTACGTGCGCGTATCGTGTCAATAAACTAATTCACCCCCAGCGGGACGAACCGTCGGGGGCTTTTGCATACTTTTGAGCATCGCAACGCCACAGCGCGAGAAACACGCCCGTTTTGACGTTGCGGGTCTGTTTAATATAGTTGTCGTCTGGAGTACAAAACGTGCCACAGAGCCTTGCAGGGGCTTTACAGCGCATCACCCTATTCTTTGCTATCATCCCCGGCGGGCCTTCTTTTTATTGTGCAAAGTGTATCGGAATTTTTCGGACATATATAAAAGGCTGCATAAAGGGTAAAAAGGCGCGCCGCATAAACAGCACGCCGAAGATTAACATATTATGCCGCCAGAGCCGCCGAGTTTTTCCGTATTTTCTATTATAAAGGATTCGGGAATTAACGAACGTGTCGAAGTCTTGCAATGCTTCATCGAGCGCGGAAAAATCAAGTGACGGCAGCGCGTCACCCGGCAAGGTATCAATAATCTGCTTTGCCTGCGCTCTCTCGCTCATAATAACGCCCCCTTTACGGTTTCTCTTTATTTAACTGTTGGCTGATTGCCGCCACAATATACGCATTCAGGCTAACTCCCTCTGCATCAGCAGCGGCTTGAACTTCATCCTTTGTCGGGCTGGTATCTTTTTTTCAACACGAGGTTTACACGGTCATAGGCTTTAGCATTCCATTTGTTATTCGCCTTTGTTCTTGCTGTTCCCAATGGTTACACCTCCTCTTACATATTATAGCACGCAATCTGTACTTGCGCAAGTGTACAATTTGTACTTATGCAAGTGTATATCTTTGTGCAATTTGCATATTGAATGTACTTGCGCAATGGTATATAATAAAGATGTCGAAAGGGAAAAGGTCAAGGCGGACGTCAAGCGAAAGCCCACCAGAAACGCCAGATAAGACGCGGACAGGATTGCTAGAACCTCACAGAGCGCAGACAGCACCGAGCCACCGCGAACCTTAACCCCCAACGGCAAAAAGAAAAGCGCCCGGCATAGCTACCAACTACACACCGAGCGCACCCCCACAATAGGGCAAACCCATTATAGCACGGTTTGCCCCAAAATGTAAAGGAGCAAGCAATGAAGCAGTATGACCTTAGCGCGATTATGAGCCGTGCGTGGGCGATTTTCCGCAAAGGAGGGATAGTATTTGCCGAAGCCCTGCACAGAGCTTGGCAGAGCGCCAAAGCCCGCCCACAGAACGCGGCAGCGATTGCAGCAGCCAAAGCATCCGCCGGGATTGCAGAGGATTGCAAAACGTGGGCTGACTGGAAAGCGGCGGGATATGAAGTGATTCACGGCAGCAAGGCGCTTTTCCGCGCCGTCCTAATCTGGGCAAGTCACGGCAATGGCAAGACGTACACGGCAAGTTTTTTCGGCGCAAACCAAGTGCAGCCGATTAAAGCATAACAAACGAATAAACAAAGCTGCGCTATCAGGCTTGACGGGCTTGCGAGGTATTAAAAATGGATTACACTAAAATTGTGAAGGTTCTTTCGTTAGCAGCAACAGGGAACAGCATTGATGCAGCTCTTGACGAAATGAGTAAAAAAGAGCTTGAATGTCTGCTTGAACTGTGCGAGGAAGAAAAAGCCCGTCGCCAAGCGGCAAAGAATGGAGGCGCTTGTAATGATTGATAAAGAATCGGAAACCATTGAATACTTAGTATCCATACTGCTGACCTTTACCTCTGACCAAATGGCAGTGTTTGTGGCAGGTGCGCAGGAAATCATCGCCCAGTACACCCCGAAAAATTGACCACCGTGCGCCAACACCCCCGGCGGGAAGAACCCATAACAGGCAGAGCGCCCTTAGCGGGGCGCTTTTCCCATTTATGGGACTGCTGAAATGGTCATAATTTGGGCATAATTCTATTAAAAACTACTAAAAGTGACTAAACGACACTCAACACAGATTGTCATAATATCGCAAAATATTGCACATTATTTAACGACACAACGCGAAGAAACGGCGATTCGTAATCAGCAGGTCGCCAGTTCAAGTCTGGCTACCAGCTCCAAGCGTAAAAGTCTGCGACAGGTTTCCTGTCGCAGGCTTTTTGTGTATGAGGGAGAGACACTGCAAAAATTAAACAAAAACAGCAAAAATGTTGCTTGAACTTAAACCTCGGTTCCATGTTATAGTTTTATGGCAGGTTGAAGACCTGCGGCCTTGACAAACCCGACGGCTGCATGTATGATAGAGCAGTTGATTTTGCAAGCATACTGAAAAAGTAGGAAATAAAACCCCAAGGAGGGAACATCCCCATCATGACAGAACGCCTTGCCCAGATATTGGCGGATTCCTTTTTTAAGATCCTGATCCCTGGCATTACCGTCACCATCCCGTTGACGGCGCTGTCCTTTTCTATTTCTCTTGTCATCTCCGTGGCGGTGGCGCTGGTGCAGTTTGCCCAGGTGCCTGTTTTGCAGCGGCTGGCCCGGTTTTATATCTGGGTCATCCGCGGCACGCCCGTGCTGGTGCAGCTGTTCGTAGTGTTCTACGGCCTGCCGGGTGTCGGCATCCTCATCGAGCCGTTCCCTGCGGCGGTGCTGGTGTTTTCCATCAACGAGGGTGCTTACGGCGCCGAGACTATCCGCGCGGCGCTGGAATCCGTGCCCAAAGGCCAGATGGAGGCGGGGCAGTGCGTGGGCATGAGCTACATGCAGATCATGTGCCGCATCATCCTGCCGCAAGCCCTGCGCACGGCGTTCCCCACGCTGGCCAACTCCCTGATCGCCATGGTCAAGGATACCTCTCTGGCGGCCAATATCACCGTGACCGAAATGTTCATGACCACCCAGCGCATCGTCGCCCGCACCTATGAGCCGCTGGCCCTCTACATTGAGGTCGGCCTGGTCTACCTGCTGTTCTGCACCGTGCTGACCCGCCTGCAGGCCGTCGGCGAGCGGTACCTCAACAGCAAGGGCGCGCAAAGGAGCTGAACTATGCTGCAAATCAGAAATCTGCGCAAGTCCTTTGGCGATTTGCAGGTGCTTAAGAGCATCGATCTGGACGTGAACAAGGGCGACGTCGTCGCCATTTTAGGCCCCAGCGGCAGCGGAAAAACAACGATGCTGCGCTGCCTGAACTTTTTGGAAAAGCCCGACGGCGGCACGATGCTGTTTGACGACCAGCGCGTAGACCTGGCCCGCGTCACCCACGCCGAGGCCAACGCCCTGCGCCGCCGCACCGGTTTTGTGTTCCAAAACTACAACCTGTTCGCCAACAAGACCGCGCTGCAAAACGTGACCGAGGGGCTTATCATCGCGCGCAAAATGCCGCGCCGCCGGGCCGAGGAGATCGCCCGCGCCGCGCTGGTCAAGGTCGGCATGGATGACCGCGCCGACTACTACCCCAGCCAGCTTTCCGGCGGCCAGCAGCAGCGCGTGGCCATTGCCCGCGCCATTGCTTACGACCCGGAGATCCTCTATTTCGACGAGCCGACCTCGGCCCTCGACCCCCGAGCTGACCGGCGAGGTGCTGACCGTCATGCGCCGTTTGGCCGATGAGGGGCGCACGATGCTGGTCGTCACCCACGAGATGGATTTTGCCCGCCACGCGGCCAACCGCGTGGTGTTCATGGAGCAGGGCGTCATTGTGGAGCAGAACACCGCCGAGGCGTTCTTCAACGACCCGCAGCAGCCCCGCACCAAAGAATTTTTGCAGACCTACAAGCAAAGGAGCCTATTGTAATGAAGAACCTGACCAAACTGACCGCCCTGACCCTGACCGCCGCGCTGGCCTGACCGCCTGCGGCAGCAGTGCCGCCGCCACCGCGCCCGCAGCGGAATCCGCCGCCGGGAGCACCGCCGAGGCCGCGTCCGGCGACCTGTTGAGCGAGATCCAGGCCAAGGGAACCATCACGGTTGCGATGGAGGGCACCTGGGCACCCTGGACCTACCACGATGAAAAAACGACAACCTCGTCGGCTATGACGTGGAAGTTGCTACCCTGATCGCCGAGAAGCTGGGCGTTGAGCCGGAGTTCATCGAGGGCGAGTGGGACGGCCTGCTGGCCGGTCTGGACGCTGGCCGTTACGACATCATGGTCAACGGCGTGGACATCACCGAGGAGCGCGCCGAGAAATACGACTTCTCCGAGCCGTACGCCTACAACCGCACCGCCGTCATCACCAAGGGGGATAACGACACCATCAACAGCCTGGAAGATCTGAAGGACAAAAAGACCGCCAACACCATCTCCAGCACCTACGCCCAGCTGGCTGAGCAGTACGGCGCCGACGTTACCGGCGTGGACGACCTGAACCAGACCTTCGAACTGCTGAACAGCGGCCGCATCGATGCTACCCTGAATGCTGAGGTTACCTTCTACGACTACACCAAAGAGCATCCCGACGCCAACGTCAAGATCGCAGTCCTGACCCAGGACGCCAACGAGGTTGCTATCCCGCTGCGCAAGGGCGACGAGACCGCCACCCTGCGTGAGGCTATTAACACCGCCATTGACGAGCTGCGTGCCTCCGGCCAGCTGAAAGATCTGAGCGAGAAGTACTTCGGCACCGACATTTCCTCCAACGACTAACAGGGAACCGGCCGCCTGACAGCCTACAGCAACCACACCGCTCTGCAGTGTTCTCTGCAGGGCGGTTTTCTTGCGAAAAAACGCAAAATTTGCATGGTTTCACCCCTTGATTTTGCCGCCGCGCGTGCTATAATAGCAGCCGCGGTATTTATAAGGGCCGCCGTGATAGAGAACGCATTTTGGAAAGTAGAGAGTATAGAGGGAATAAACGCACTATGACAAAAGACCTTACCGGCGGCAATCCGCTGAAAGTGATCCTGTTCTTCACCCTGCCGCTTGTGCTGGGCAATCTGTTCCAGCAGTTTTACGCGCTGGCAGATACCATCATCGTAGGCCGTTTCTGCGGCGTCAGTGCGCTGGCGTCGGTCGGCTCCACCGGCTCCATCAACTATCTGATCCTGGGCTTCGTCATTGGCATCTGCAATGGTTTTGCCATCCCCATCGCTCAGCTGTTCGGCGCACGGGATTACAGCGACCTGCGCCGCCATGTGGCTAATGCCGCCTGGCTGTGCATCGCATTCAGCGTAGTGCTTACCATCACCACGGTGACCCTGACCCGCCCGCTGCTGGTGCTGATGCAGACGCCTGAGGACATCCTGGACGGCGCGGTCATCTATATTGGCTGGATCTTCGCCAGCATCCCGTTCATCTTTTTGTACAACATGGTCGCCAGTATCATGCGCGCCCTGGGCGACAGCAAAACACCGCTGTACTTCCTGATCCTGACCAGCGCTCTGAACATCGGCCTGGATCTTTTGTTCATCGTGCCGTTCAAGATGGGAATCCTCGGCGCAGCGCTGGCCACCGATATTTCCCAGGCCATCTCCGGCGTGGTCAGCTTCGGCTTCCTGTGCCGCAAGTTTGAGGTGCTGCATATGCAGAAAGGCGAGCTCGCCTTCAGCAAGCGCGCCTGCATCCGCCTGATGGGCATCGGCGTGCCGATGGGCCTGCAGTGCAGCATCACGGCCATCGGCAGCGTTATCATGCAGTGGGCCGTCAATGTGCTGGGCAGCACGGCTGTCGCCGCCGTCACCGCCGCCAGCAAGACGATGAACCTGCTGACCGTCCCGCTGGAGAGCGTCGGCACGGCCATGGCCACCTACTCGGGCCAGAACCTGGGGGCCGCCCGGATGGACCGCGTGCGCAAAGGCGTTACCAGCGCACTGCTGATCGCCACCGTCTACAGCATTGCTTCGGCTCTTATCCTGCATTTTGCCGATGTAGCCGTCATGTCCCTCTTCCTCGACACGACCACCGAGGTGGAGATCGTCGCCATGGGGCGCGAGTACCTCTTCTGGAACAGCGTGTTTTTCGTGCCGCTGGGTGCGCTGATCGTCTGGCGTTACAGCATCCAGGGCCTGGGCTTCTCCACGCTGGCCATGATGGCCGGCGTGGCCGAGATGATCGCCCGTACCGCCGTGGCCATCGTGCTGGTGCCGATGCTGGGCTACTTTGGCGCCGAGCTGGCGAACCCCGCCGCTTGGATCGCGGCCTGCATCTTCCTGTACCCGGCCTACCGCTGGACCTGCCGCCAGTTGGACGACCGCCTGCTGGCCGCCCGCCTGCATATCCAGAGCGAAAGCCCGGAACACGAAGCTGCCCTGTAAAGCAAACGCAGATTGAATTCTACGCAAAACAGCCGCCCCTTGGGGCGGCCTTTTTGCATATCCCTGCATATTTTCCCGCACCGCTCTTGCCGAAAGCCGGTAAACAGCGTATAATAACAACTATCTTAGTTGGGAAAGGAAAGAGTAGATATGCCGCAGAAAAAGCCGTTTGTTACGCTGGCCCAGGCACGGGCCATTGCCGCTGAGATCCCCACGCCCTTCCACCTGTACGATGAGGCCGGTATCCGCGCGAACGCCCGCAAGGTCAACGCCGCGTTCAGCTGGAATAAAGGCTTCAAGGAGTACTTTGCCGTCAAGGCCACTCCGAACCCTTACATCCTGAAAATTCTGCAGGAGGAGGGCTGCGGCGTCGACTGCTCCAGCTACACCGAGCTGCTGATGAGCGAGGCCTGCGGCTTTACCGGCAGCGACATCATGTTTTCCTCCAACGAGACGCCGGCGCAGGACATGCAGAAAGCCTACGAGCTGGGCGCTTACATCAACCTGGACGATTTGACCCATGTGGACTTCCTCAAAGAAACGGCCGGTGTCCCCAAGACCGTTTGCTGCCGCTACAATCCGGGCGGTGTGTTTGAGCTGGGCAACGGCATCATGGATAACCCCGGCGACGCCAAGTACGGCATGAGCGAGGACCAGATGGCCGAAGCCTACACCCGCCTGATGAAACTGGGCGCTGAGGAGTTCGGCATTCACTCCTTCCTCGCCAGCAACACTGTCACCGACGATTACTATCCCAAGCTGGCCGGCATCCTGTTTGAACTGGCCGTCCGTCTGCACAAGCGCACCGGCGCAAAAATCAAGTTTATCAACCTGTCCGGCGGCGTGGGCATTGCCTACCGCCCCGACCAGCGCAGCAACGACATCGCCGCCATCGGCGAAGGCGTGCGCAAAAAGTTTGAGGAGATCCTCGTGCCCGCTGGGATGGGCGATGTAGCCATCTTTACCGAGATGGGTCGCTTCATGCTGGCACCCTACGGTGCTCTCATTACCACCGCCATCCACGAAAAGCACATTTATAAGGAGTATATCGGTGTGGACGCCTGTGCCGCCAACCTGATGCGTCCGGCCATGTACGGCTCCTACCACCACATCACGGTGCTGGGCAAAGAAGATGCCCCCTGCGACCACAAGTACGATGTGGTCGGCGGCCTGTGCGAGAATAACGATAAGTTTGCCATCGACCGCATGTTGCCTGAAATCGACAAGGGCGATATCCTCTTTATCCACGATGCCGGTGCCCACGGCTTCTCGATGGGCTACAACTACAACGGCAAGTTGCGCAGCGCCGAGGTGCTGCTGAAACCGGACGGCTCCTTCCAGAAAATTCGCCGTGCCGAGACCCCGGCCGACTACTTTGCCACCTTCGACTTTACGCCGTTCTTCAAAAAATAATCGCAAAACAAAAGCAGATGCACCTATTGCGGTACATCTGCTTTTTGCATATTTTGTTTTAGGCAATACCGCATAATTCTAAGTGCCGATACGGCGAGCGAGGTGCGGCAGATGCTAAGCCAAAAGCGCAGATAATACTTTGTGTATTATCGAGCATTTTGGCAACGCAGATGCCGTGCCGCAGCCGCCGGAGCGGTGCTTAAGCCGTTAGGCGGGAATTGTGCGGTGTTGCCTTTACTTTTGCAGCAAGGTTATTCCGCTTTGGCAGCGGCGATCTCGGCGGCATCCGCCTTGCTGAACTCGCCCAAGGGCAGCACCAGCTTGGCCAGCAATTCCTGCGGCAGGTCAGCCAGCAGGGCACTTTGGTCAGCCTCGGCATCCACGGTAATGATGTGGGACACGCCGCCCTCGTCCACTTCAATGCGGGCATAATGCCCGGTGGCAATGAAGGCGCAGTCCAGCTTGGCGGCCTGCTCGGCCAGCAGCGGCAGCAGCGTGGCCGGGGCGGCGGGGGAGTCGGCAGTATCTTCGGCGGTAAAGGTCAGCACGGCAAAGCCCTGCTGCTGCAAAATGCGGTAGGCTGCTGCGGCATCAGCGCCACTGTTCAGCCCCAGCAGCACTTTGTCCTGCTTTTCAAAGGTGTTGAAACCATCCATTGTCTTTCTCCTTATTTTATAGGTGGAGGGTGCGTTATGCCTGGCGGCCGCCGTACTTTTTGCTCTGCTCCACGGCCATGCGGTCGCAGCGCTCGTTTTCGGGGTGGCCGGCGTGGCCTTTCAGCCAGTGGTAGGTAATCTTGTGCTTTTCGCTTTCTTCCAAAAGCGGGGCCCACAGGTCAGGGTTCAGGGCGGGGGACTTGTCGGCTTTTTTCCAGCCGCGTGCGCGCCACCCCTTGGCCCAGCCTTTTTCCAGCCCGTTGATGACATACTGGCTGTCGCTATACAAATCGATGGCGCAGGGCTCTTTCAACTGGCGCAGGGCTTCCAGCAGGGCGGTCATCTCCATGCGGTTGTTGGTGGTGTTGGCCTCACCGCCGGAAAGCTCCTTCTCGTACACTTTCTGTGCGGTACGGAACCGCAAAATGGCCCCCCAGCCGCCGGGGCCGGGGTTGCCGCTGCACGCGCCGTCGGTATAAATTTCAATCTGTTTCATTCGTAATCTCCCATGATCCGGTAATACTATTTATTATAGCGTGTCCCTGCAAAGATGGCAAGGCGTTTGACAAGTAACCACAATCCGTTTATAATAAATAGTAATTGCAATGTTGTGTATGAAACCGGGCCCGGCCGCACCTTTTCAGGTGGGCTCTTCGCGCCCAGCCACTGTCTTATAAGGGTAGACCCACCCTTTAGCAAAAATACATAAATCGCAAACAGGCGCAGGAAATGTCGGCGTGTACAGAGCGGTATACGTCAGTCCTGCTAGACGAGAATCGGAGGTTTTCATGGAAGAATTCAAGCCTAAGCGTAAAAATAATAACTATTCTGGCACCGACAAGGCCGGTGCGCCGCGCCGCGCCCCGCGCCAGAATCATCAGAATAAGCCCCCGCAGGAGAATAGCACCCCGGCCAATAAGCCCCGCCGCCGTCCTGCCCGCCCGGCCGCTGCCGAAGCTGCCCAGGCCCCGGCACAATCCGTGCCTGCACCGCGCCCGCGCCGCCCCCGCAACACACCGCAGGGGGAGGGTCAGGCTCCGCACCAGCAGCGCCGCGGCCGCAAGCCCCAGAAGAATAACAATGCCCCCCACTACGAGATGACCCCGGCCATCCCCATGCATATCTGCCCGCTGGGCGGTCTGGGTGAAGTCGGCAAAAACATCACCCTGTATGAGTGCCAGGGCGATATGATCCTGGTCGATTGCGGCCTCGTCTTCCCGGATGCGGATATGTTCGGCGTCGATCTGGTCATCCCGGATTTCACCTACGTGCTGGAGAACAAGGACCGCATCAAGGGCCTGTTCATCACCCACGGACACGAGGACCACATCGGCAGCCTGCCGTACCTGCTCAAAAAATTCAACGTGCCGATCTACGCCGCCCGGCTGACCATCGGCCTCATCAAGAATAAGCTTGAGGAACACGGCTTGGCATCCAGCGCCGTCTTCCACGAGATCCGCCCCCGCCAGAAGGTCAAGCTCGGCTGCTTCACCGTCGAACCCATTCATGTGAACCACTCTATCCCCGACGCGCTGGCTTTCGCCATCGAGTGCCCGGCGGGCGTGGTCATCCACACCGGCGACTTCAAGGTCGACTACACGCCGCTGTCCGGCGATGCCGTCACCGACCTGTCCACCATTGCCGAGTACGGCCGCAAGGGCGTGCTGGCTCTGCTGTCCGACTCCACCAACGCCGAGCGCCCGGGCTTTACCGCGACGGAGCAGACGGTGGCCGAGGGCGTGCGCGGCCTGTTCGGCAAGGCAGGCAAGCGCCGCATCATCGTGGCGACCTTTGCCTCCAACATCTACCGCGTGCAGCAGATCATCGACCTGGCCATTGAGTCGGGCCGCAAGGTGGCCGTCAGCGGCCGTAGCATGGTCTCCAACACCGAGATGGCCCGCGAACTGGGGTATCTGCATGCCCCTGACAATGTGCTGATCCCCATCGAGGAGATCAACAAGTACCCGCCGGAAAAGGTCGTGCTCATTACCACCGGCAGCCAGGGCGAGCCGCTGTCTGCGCTGTCCCGCATGGCGCAGGCCAGCCACCGTCAGGTCAAGGTCGGCCCCAACGACTTTATCATCATCTCGGCCCGTCCCATCCCCGGCAACGAAAAGACCGTTACCAAGGTCGTCAACGGCCTGCTGGCCCTGGGGGCCGAGGTCATCTACGAGAACATGTACGACACCCATGTTTCGGGCCACGCCTGCCAGGAAGAACAGAAGCTTATGCTGACCCTGGCGCACCCGCAGTACTTCCTGCCTGTGCACGGTGAGTTCAAGCAGCTCAAGCGCCACGCCGAGACGGCCGAGCACCTGGGCTATATCCCGAAGCAGAACATTTATATCGCCGAGAACGGCCAGAACATCCGCCTGTCTGCCGACGGCATGACCGTGGAAAACACCGTTACCGCCGGTGCCGTCATGGTGGATGGCTACGGCGTGGGCGATGTGGGCAATGTGGTCCTGCGTGACCGCCACCACCTGTCCGAGGATGGCATCATCATCGTGACGGCTGCTGTGGATGGTTCCACCGGCCAGGTGCTGTCCGGTCCGGATCTTGTCAGCCGCGGCTTCGTCTATGTCCGCGAGAGCGAGGAACTGATGGACGGTGCCCGCATGCAGGTAGAGATGGCCCTGGACCGCAGCCTGAGCGACAATATGCACGATTGGGCCAGTGTCAAGGCCCGTGTGCGCGAGGCACTTTCCAGCTATATCTACCGCAAGACCAAGCGCAGCCCGATGATCCTGCCTATCCTGCTGGAAGTGTAAGACCACCCCAAACTGATGTAAAAATGTGAGGGATTTGCCATGAAGCAAAAGCAAGGCCTGGATCTGGCAGCGGTCATCCTGCTGCTGCTCATTGCCTGCGCGGCTTTGGCCGTGCCGGTGGCATTGCTGTCGCCCAAATGGCTCATTGCCCCGGCCGTGCTGGTCGTTGCAGCGCTGGGCGTACTGTGGTATCAGCGCCGCCGTCTGCGCACCTTTGTGGCCAAAAACCTTTGCAGTACGGACTTTGAGAACAGCCGCATCCAGTACAGCCTGACCGGCCTGCCCATCCCCACGATGTTGATTGCAGACGGCCGCGTGCTGTGGTATAATACTATCTTCCGGGAGGAAGTGCTGAACGGCACCGATGCCGTGACCCGGCCCATCGACCGGCTTTTCCCGGAACTGGACCTTGCGGTCTGCAGCCGCCCCCACGGTCAGGACTTGACCGTAGGGAACAAGCGGTTCACGGCCTACGCAGGCGCCGCCAAGGGCAGTCGCGGGGCCAACATCGTCTACCTTGTGGACGATACCGTTTATAAACAAACGCTGGAGGAATACACCGCCAGCCGCCCCGCCTGTCTGATTATCGTGATCGACAGCTACGATGAACTGTTCGACGACATGAAGGACAGCGAGCAGGCCAAGGAGCTGGAAGCTATCAACAGTCTGCTGGAAACGTACATCGCCAAAAGCACCGGTTTCCTGCGCAAGATCTCCAATAGCCGCTACATTGCGGTAGTGGAGGAACGCGACATCCACTGGATGCTGCAGGAACGGTTTGAAATTCTTGACCAGGTGCGCGCGCTGCATCCCGGCGGCTTTACCACGCTGTCCATCGGCGTAGGTCACGGCGGCAAGACTTTGCAGGAATGTCACCAGATGGCCCGTGAGAGCATCGATATTGCCCTTGGCCGAGGCGGCGACCAGGCGGCTGTCAAGACCGTAGACGGCTTTGAATTCTACGGTGGTATCTCCCACGGTGTCGAAAAGCGCAGTCATGTGCGCAGCCGCATCATCGCCAACGCCTTGTGCGACCTTATCAAAAAGAGTGACAGCGTCATCATTATGGGCCACCGCATGAGCGACCTGGATGCCATCGGCTCGGCCATCGGTGTGCTGCGCATCTGCAAGATCTGCGGCGTCCCGGCGGTCATCGCCGTCAACAGCGACGCCACCCTGGCAGGCCCGCTGCTGAAGACTTTCATCGATGCAGGCGAGGGACACAACTTCATCCCGCCGGACCAAACGCTGGATGTTATCACGCCCCGCACGCTGCTGATCGTGGTGGATACCTACCAGAAGCGCCTGCTGGAAAGCCAGAAAATCTACGAAAAGTGCAAGCGCGTTGTTGTCATCGATCACCACCGCATGGCGGTCGGCCATATCGACAACCCGCTGCTGCTCTACCACGAGCCTTACGCCTCCAGCGCCAGCGAACTGGTGTGTGAACTGCTGCAGTTCCTGCCCAAAGAGGATAACATCACCGCGCTGGAAGCCCAGGCCTTGCTGGCCGGCATCATGCTGGACACCCGCAGCTTTGCGCTGCATGTGGGCGTGCGCACCTTTGAGGCTGCCGCTTGGCTGCGCAGCCGCGGCGCCCAGACCGCCGATACCAAGCTGCTGTTCAACACCTCGAAAGAGGAGTACGAGGCTCGCGCCCACATTGTGGAAAGCGCCTACATTTACAAAGGCTGTGCCATCGCCCTCTCGGAGGAGCTGGATGCTGGCATGAACGTAGTGCTGCCCATGGCGGCCAACGATCTGCTGACCATCAACGGCGTGGACGCCAGCTTTGTGGCTGTCGCCAAAAACGGCGGCGTCAACATCTCTGCCCGCAGTATGGGCGCCTTGAACGTGCAGGTCATTCTGGAGCCCTTGGGCGGCGGCGGTCATTTGATGATGGCCGGTGCCCAGCTGCATGATTGTACCCTGCAGGATGCCGAAACGCGCATCCGTGAACAAATTGACATTTACCGCGCCGCCCAGGCTGCCCAGCAGGACGCGGCACGGTAAAAATAGAGACATACGGAGGGAATCTATATGAAGATCATTCTGAAACAGGATGTCAAGACCATCGGTAAAAAAGACGAGATCCATGAGGTTTCGGACGGTTACGCCCGCAACTTTCTGTTCCCCCGCGGCCTGGCTGCCCCCGCAGACGCCGCTGCCCTGAACCAGGCCCGCACCAAGAGCGAGGCCAAGGCCCACCATGAGGCAGAAGCCCGCACGGCTGCCGAGGAGCTGGCTGCCAAGATCAAGGGCCAGGTCGTCACCGCCAAAGTCAAGGGCGGTGCCTCCGGCAAGCTGTACGGCAAGGTCACCGGCAAAGAAGTCGCTGAACTGCTGACCCAGCTGACCGGCACCGAGATCGACAAGAAAAAAGTCGAGCTGCCGTCCGCTATCAAGGAGTTTGGCAGCTATGACGCCGCTGTGCGCCTGTATGCCGGCGTTGTCGCACCGTTCAAACTGAAAGTGGAAGAACTGTAAAGCCAACCAACTTCACAGGCAAAAGGAGGGGAGTCTGCCATGCCGAGAAATGAAGAATTGAGCCTGTCCAGTCTGGGCATCCAGATGCCCTACAACATGCAGGCCGAGCAGAGCGTGCTGGGCGCCGCCCTGATGGATGAAACGGTGCTGAACCGCCTCATCACCGATATGGAACCTGAAATGTTCTATTCGGATCAGAACCGCGCCGTCTACGAGACGATGCGCTCTCTTTACACCGAGAGCGAAGCCGTCGACCTCATCACGCTGGTCAACGCCCTGGGCAACAACGGCACCTTTGCCGGTGCAGACGATGCCAAGGTCTACGTTACCCACCTGGCCGAGACGGTCCCGGCTATCTCCAACGTCGATTCCTACTTAAAGATCGTCCGGGAAAAGTACCAGGCCCGCCGCCTGATCGAAGCCGCCCGCAGCATTTTGAGCGAGACATCCTCCGGCGAGGATGCCGACATGCTGCTGGAAAGCGCCGAACAGAAGATTTATGACATCCGCAGCGGCCGCGATAAATCCGGCGTCAAGACCATCCGGGAATCCATCCTGGAAGTTATCGACACCATGCAGAAGCTGAGCGGTGCCGACCGCGACAAGTTCGCCGGCATCCCCACGGGCTTCAACTACCTGGACACCGTGCTTACCGGCCTGGGCCGTTCGGACCTTATCATTCTGGCCGCCCGCCCCGGTATGGGCAAGACCTCCTTCGCGCTGAACATCGCCACCAACGTGGCGCGTCAGCAGAAGGTTCCAACCATCATTTTCAGCTTGGAAATGACCTGCGAACAGCTGACCGACCGTATCCTTTCCAGCACTGCCAACATCGACAGCCAGGCATTCCGTACCGGCCGTCTGAACAACTCCGACTGGAACGATTTTGCCCAGGCTACGTCGCTTTTGTATAACGCACCCATCTATATGGACGATTCCTCCGGCATTTCGGTGCCGGAGATCAAGGCGAAGATCCGCACCATCAACCAAGATCCCAAAAAGGAAAAAATCGATCGGCCTTGTCATCATCGACTACCTGCAATTGATGCAGAGTGCCAAGCGCACTGAGAGCCGCGTGCAGGAAATCAGTGATATTACCCGAAACCTGAAGATCATGGCCAAGGAACTGAACGTCCCGGTCATCGCTCTGTCGCAGCTTTCCCGTGCAGCGGAAAAGACTACCGGCCGTTCGGACCACCGCCCCCAGCTTTCCGACCTGCGTGATTCCGGCTCTATCGAGCAGGACGCCGATGTCGTGTTGTTCCTCTACCGTGCGGCCTACTACAACTCCCAAAACGGCGAGGACAGCCAGGCCAACGAGAACGAGGCCGAGTGCATCGTGGCAAAGAACCGTCACGGTGAGACCAGCGTTGTGCGCCTGGGCTGGGACGGCGCGCATACCCGCTTCAGCAACCTGGATGTGAGCCATGAGTACTGACGCGGAAAAAACTGTACAGTGTATCGAGGAGACTCTGTTGGCCTACTGCCGCCAGCAGGGTCTGTTCAAGTCTGGCGACAGAGTCATTGCAGCCTACTCCGGTGGAGCAGACTCTATGGCTTTGTTGCTTTTTTTGCTTCGGCGGCGCAAAGACTTGGCCATCGAAGTGCTGGCCACCCACGTCAACCACGGTATCCGCGGTGCGTCGGCCCGGGCTGACGCCAACTTTGTCACAGCGTTCTGCCGCCGGAACGGGGTAGAACTGTTCCTGTATGATGCCGAGAAAGAGGGTGTGCCCATCCCACCCCAGCCCAGTGAGGAATGGGCGCGGGAGCTGCGCTATACCTGGTTCGACCAGCTGGCCGCGCGGGAAGAAGCGCTGATTGCCACGGCCCACACCTGCTCTGACCAGGCGGAGACGCTCTTGTTCCGCATGGCGCGGGGGACAGGCCTGCACGGGCTGGCAGGTATCCCGCCCTGCCGCGGCATCTACCGCCGCCCCTGCTTGTGCCTGACCCGCGCCGATACCGAGGCATACTGTGCCGCCCTTGGGCAAAACTATGTGCAGGATGAGACCAACGCCGCCGACCTTTACGCCCGCAACCGCATCCGCCACACGGTGGTGCCGGCGCTGCAAAGCGTCAACCCGGCGGCGGAGCAGGCGATCGCCCGCCTGTGCCGCCAGATGCGGGCACTGGATGATTGGCTGACTGCCGAAGCAGCTGCGCTTTTGCAGGCGGCTGCCGTGCAGGGCGGCTATGAGGTCGAGACCCTCTGCCGCGCCCGCGGCCCGGTGCTGGATGCAGCGCTGCATGCGCTTATCAGCCCTGTGCGGGACGCCGAAGAAAAGTATGTAAACCTTCTGCGTTTCCTTGTTTTGCAGCGGGAAGGTGCCCTGCAATTGACGCCGGAAGTGACCTATAAGATCAAAAACGGCGTGCTGCTGCGCCTGACCCCGCAGGGCATAAAACCGTCGCCGGCCCCGCCGCAGCCCCTTAGCGAGGGCAGTTTTAGCCTTCCGGGTGGTTATTTTGTGGAATTTCGGCGCGTAAAGTATGAAGAATTTCTAAAAAATCAACCAATTTTCAAAAAAGACTTAAACTGTTGCGCGGATTGTGCTAAAATACAAGGGAATGTTATGCTGCGCACACGGCAGCCGGGGGACAGTTTCCGCCCGGCTGGCAGGCATGTACGTAAAACACTCAAAAAATATTACAACGAACTGGGCGTCCCGCTGGATGAGCGGGCGCTGCTGCCGCTGCTGGCCAGCGGCAGTGAGGTGCTCTGGCTCTGGGGCAGCGGCTTTGCCGAAGGCTGCGCCCCCGATGCGTATACGCATGAAGTGTTGACGGTGTGGACGGAAAAAACAGGGGAGGCATAAACTATGCAGAGTGTCATGGATCGGGATATTGACCATATCCTCGTCTCGGAAGAACAGCTCAAGACCCGTGTGGCTGAGCTGGGCACGCAGATCAGCAAGGACTATGCAGGCAAGAATCTGCTGCTGGTCTCCATTTTAAAAGGTTCGGTCGTCTTTATGGCGGACCTGATGCGGGCTGTCAGCATCCCGTGCGGCATCGACTTTATGGTCGTTTCTAGCTACGGCGGAGCCAACACGTCCTCCACGGGCCTTGTCAAGATCATCAAGGATCTGGACGCCGACCTCTCTGGTAAAGACGTGCTGATCGTCGAAGACATCCTGGACACCGGCATCACCCTGTCTCACCTGGTGCCGATGCTGAAGATGCGCAACCCCAACAGCGTTAAGCTCTGCACCATCCTCAGCAAACCCAGCCGCCGCAAGGCGGACATTGAGCCGGATTACTGCGGCTTTGAAGTCCCTGATGAGTTCGTTGTCGGCTACGGCCTCGACTATGACGAAAAATATCGCAATCTGTCGTATGTCGGTGTCCTCAAGCCGGAAGTGTATTCCAAGTAAAGCCCGGGTGGGCGTAAAATCGTCTGGCCTCGCGCCGGATTTTAGGAGTTGATTTCTTGCAGCGCAAACCTCGTTTCAGCGGCATCCTGCTGGTTGCCGTGCTCATGGTAGTGGTACTGCTTTTCGTAAGTCTCTCGCCGCTGGTTGCGGCTTCGGCTTCCAAGCATGTCAATTACTCTGACATCTACTATTATTTCCAGAATCAGCAGGTAACCTCTTACCGGCTGGACCGTAACACCAACGTCCTGGAGATGTGGCTTAAAGAGGGCAAGAAGCCTCTGCCGGAGGATACGTCCTCCACGGCAGATCTGCCGTCTGGCGGCTTGCTGACCAACCTCAGCGGCAGCCAGGACGATGACGACGAACTGCCCGCCAACGGCGGAACCGTCTACGTCAGCTATAAGCTGCCCTACGGCGGCGACTTCAACACCGGCAAGATCACCGAGTTTGTGGATGCCTACAATGAGGCCAACCCCGACGCCCCGATGATCTTCGACTACGTGGCCGTCAAGACCAGCGTGCCCTGGTTGGAGATCATCTTCTACTCGGTCATGCTGGGCAGCGTCGGTATGCTGTTCATGTCGATGTACCGCGGCGGTGCGGGCGGCGGCATCATGAATGTCGGCCGTGCCAAGGTCAAGGACCAGCAGGAGAGCCAGCGCAAAGCGACCTTCGCCGATGTGGCTGGCGCTGATGAAGAAAAGGAAGAACTGCAGGAAGTTGTCGAGTTCCTCAAGGCTCCCGGCAAGTTCAATACTTTGGGTGCACGTATTCCCCACGGCGTGCTGCTGGTGGGCCCTCCGGGTACTGGTAAAACGTTGCTGGCCCGTGCCTGCGCAGGCGAGGCGGCGTGCCGTTCTACGCCATCTCCGGCTCTGACTTCGTCGAAATGTACGTCGGTGTCGGTGCCTCCCGTGTGCGTGACCTGTTTGAAAAAGCCAAAAAGACCATGCCGTCCATCGTCTTTATTGATGAGATCGATGCCGTGGGCCGCCAGCGCGGCGCCGGTTTGGGCGGCGGCCATGATGAACGCGAGCAGACCCTGAACCAGCTGTTGGTCGAGATGGACGGCTTCGATGCCAACGATGGCGTCATCGTGATGGCTGCTACCAACCGTGCCGACATCCTGGATAAGGCGTTGCTGCGTCCCGGCCGTTTTGACCGTCAGGTCTATGTCGGTTTGCCCGATGTCAAGGGCCGTGAGGAGATCCTCAAGGTTTTTTACCAGGAACAAGCCCCTCGGCCCAGATGTCAGCCTGAAGACCATTGCCCGTTCCACGGCTGGTTTCTCCGGCGCTGACCTGGAAAACCTCGTTAATGAGGCTGCGCTGCTGGCAGCCCGCAAGGGTAAGAAGGCCATCACCGAGCCGGAGATCGAGGAAGCTTCCGTCAAGGTCATGATGGGCCCCGAAAAGAAGAGCCATGTGGTCACCGACGAGGAGCGCCGCCTGACGGCCTACCACGAGACCGGCCACGCCATCACCGGCTACTTCAGCAAGCACCATGACCCGGTGCATCAGATCAGCATTATTTCCCGCGGCGGTGCAGGCGGCTATACCATGTACCTGCCCGAGAAGGACCCCAGCTACGTTACCAAGACCGCGATGTTTGAGAACATCGTTACCTCCCTGGGCGGCCGTGTGGCTGAGCAGCTGGTGCTGGAGGACATCTCCACCGGTGCCTCCAGCGACCTGGAGCAGGCCACCAAGACTGCCCGCGCCATGGTTACCCGTTATGGCTTCTCTGAGCGGCTGGGCCCCGTGGTCTACGGCGGCGATCCCGGCGAGACTTTCCTGGGCCGCGACTTCGGCCAGGGCAAAGGCTACTCCGAGGCGATTGCATCCGAGATCGACAACGAGATCCGCGACATCGTGGATGAAGCCTACGAGACGGCCCGCCGTATCCTGACCGAACACATGGCCGAACTGCACAAGGTCTCGGCCGTGCTGATGGAGCGTGAGAAGATCAGCGGCGAAGAGTTCAAGACCCTGATGGAGGGTGGCACCCTGCCGCCCTATGACCTGGCCAACGGTAAGACCGCCGAACCGGCAGCACCTGCCGTCCAGGCCGAACAGCCGAAATCCGATACGGATGCCGAGCAGGTTACGGACCAGCCCGACGTGCAACAGTAAAAAGTAGGTGTGAACCATGGATCAGAATTTTTCCTTGATGGCGCAGTCCCGCGCCAACTATTATACGGCCGGCAGCCCGGTCCAGTTTGTTCGCGTAGAACTGCTGAAAGGTGACGTCACCGGCGAAGTTGCGGTTTGCCTGACCTTCAAAAACGTCGGCACTGAGCCGCTGACCGGTCTGGTCGTCCATTTCAAATGTAAGGATGCTGCAGGCCAGGTCCTGTGCGAGGACGATTTCTATTACGAGCAGCTCAATGCCCAGCCCGGCGAGGTCTTTGGCAGTGACGATGCTGTCTATGTCAGCGATACGCCGGTCTCCAGCGTGGAGGTCGAGCAGGACCGTGCGTTCCTGAACGGCCGCGGCGTCGACCTGCGCGCCTACAAGCGTGTGCGCCTGCAACTGCCCCGCGTGCTGCCCGCCTCCATCGCCCGCACCCTGCAGAACCGCACCGGCAACGCCCAGCTGACCTGCGTGCCGCAGGATAACGAGTACGGCTGGTTCTGCGCCTGCGGTGCATTCCATCCCAATGAGGAAAACACCTCGGTCTGCTCGGAGTGCGGCGGCGACCGTGCCCAGATCAAAGCGACCCTGACCAACATCCTGGAGGATGCCCGCCGTGCGGCCGAGCGCCAGCAGCAGGAAATCAATGCCGTGGCCCAGCAGGCTGCCCCGCAGCAGCCCGTGGCCGCTAAGGCTGATCCCGCCGCCACCGCTGCCGCTGCCCAGGCTGCCATCAACAGCCAGATCGAGGATGACGCCGGTGCTACCGCCGCCTACGACCCCAAGAGCTTCGCCGCCCACGACGAGGAACAGGACGAGGAGGACGAGCGCGTCCGCCGCTACGCCCCCAAGGGCCGTCTGTTTGCCGATGATGACGACGAAGACGAGGGCACCCAGATGTACGACACCGACGAGCTAGATGACGATCTGGACGCCGATGATGACGAGGATTACGCCCCTCGCAAAAAGCGCGGCCGCTATGCCGACGATGACGAGGTGAGCGAAGACGACGAGATGGCCGAGCGTATCATCCACTGGGCCCCGCCGATCACTGCCATTGTCTGTGCGCTGATCATTGCGGTTTCGCTGGTCTATCATTTCGTCCTGGCGTAAAATACGGACATAATGAAAGCACGGTGCTCCACGCAGGGCACCGTGCTTTTTGCGTGCCAGGCATTTGTTTACAATTTGGCAATGGATACCGCCCCGCTGCTGTGCTATACTACTCAAAAATAAGAAGGGAGCCAACGCTTATGTGTACGGCAGCATCCTACCGGACCAAAGACCTGTACTTTGGCCGCAACTTGGATTATGAATTTTCTTACGGGGATGAGGTGACCATCACCCCGCGCAACTACCCGTTCACGTTCCGTCGGGCGGGGGAGATGTGCACCCACTACGCCATGATCGGTATGGCCTATGTGGCCGAGGAGTATCCGCTCTACTACGATGCTGTCAACGAGAAAGGCCTGTGCATTGCAGGGCTGAACTTTGTGGGCAACGCTGCCTGCCAGTCGGAAACGGACGGAAAGGACAACATCTCGGTGTTTGAACTGATCCCCTGGCTGCTGGGCCAGTGCGCCGATTTGAACGAGGTACGCGCCCTGTTGGCCAAGCTGAACCTTGTGGACATCCCGTTTAACGCCCAGCTGCCCACGGCAAAGCTGCACTGGCTCATCACTGACCGCACCGGCAGCATCACGGTGGAGGCCGTGGCCGATGGCCTGCATGTGTACGAGAATCCTGTAGAGGTGCTGACCAACAACCCGCCGTTCCCGCAGCAGATGGCCATGCTGGCCAACTACCGTGCCCTCAGCCCCCGGACCCCGAAAAACACTTTCGCTCCCGGCGTGGATCTGCCGGAACTCAGCCGCGGCATGGGCGGCATCGGCCTGCCGGGCGACCTTTCCTCGATGTCCCGCTTTGTCAAAGTGGCCTTTACCCGGGGCAACTCGAAATCGGCCGACGACGAGATGAGCAGTGTCAGCCAGTTCTTCCACATCCTCGGCTCGGTAGAGCAGCAGCGCGGCTGCTGTGAGCTGGACGACGGCAAGTACGAGATCACGCTCTACACAAGCTGCTGCAACGCCGATCAGGGCATCTATTACTACACGACCTACGATAATAACCAGATCACCGCTGTGTCCATGCACCACGAAGATTTGGACGGCGTGGCCCTCGTGCATTATCCCATCATCCAAAAGCAGAACATTTTCTGCCAGAACTAAAAGTAAATCGAAAACGCCCCGCGGCCTTGCCAAGCAAAAGCAAAGCTGCGGGGTGTTTGATTTTATATTTAAAAATGTGTAAGGTTTAGTCAAGCTCAATGCCGCAGGCACGCAGGGCACGTTCAAAAGACTTGGGGTTCTTGTACAGGATGCCGGTGATGCCCAGGTTGTAGGCGGCCTGGGCGTTGACCTTATTGTCATCGATGAAGATCGACTCGTCATACGCCAGGTTGCAGGTCTGCATCAGGGTGGTATAGATGGCCGGTTCCGGCTTGCACAGGTGCACCTCACAGGAGGCAACACCGCCGTCAAACAGTGAGAACCATTCCCGCTGGCGCAGCTCGTCCATAATATCCGCTGGGATGTTGGTCAGGTAGTACAGGCGGTATCCGGCGGCTTTCAGCTTTTGCATGGTGTGCACAGTGGATTCCTTCGTGCGCAGGATGGTGGACCACTCGTCGATGACGGTCTGCACCTCAAATACGCGGTTGACGCGGGCGGCGTTCTCCAGCATCGCAGCGTTGCCCTCTTCACGGGTGATGGTGCCGCGGTCCAGGTCCCCTGCCACTCCTGGCTGCCAAAGGTCAGTTCGTACACAATTTCCTCGGCGCGTTTGTTCACAAAGTGGTCCATCAGAAAATCTTTGGGATTGAATTGCACGACCACGCCGCCGAAATCAAAAATAATATTTTTATACATAAAACCCTCCGCAAAAGAGAAGTATTGATTCCTTACTTGGTTTCTAAGTATATCAGTATACCATAAATTCACCGATTTGTCCAAGAAACAATTCTACCCTTACCGCATACAATAAAGCGGCGAAAAATCGCACACCAAAGGGGGAGTGGACCATGACGCTGCGTGACCTGGCCCGGAAGGATGTGATACGCCTTTCCAATGGCGAAAACCTGGGCCGCATCGATGATATTGAATTTGAGGAAAAATCTGCCCGCCTTACCGCTGTGGTGCTGCATGGTCGCAGCCGCTGCCTGGGGCTGTTGGGCAGCGACGACGACCTTGTGATCCCGTGGCAGAGCATCAAAACCATTGGCACGGATGCCGTGATGGTGGAGCCTGACCCGGATGCCGACCTGCACCGCCACCGATAAAATCGTATAATTTATGTAAAACCTGCGAAATTCAAGTGCAATTATCTGTACAGTATGCTATAATAAATAAAACTACAGTACCGTGGGGGAAAATGTATGCAAAAACAGCAGCCTAACCGAAAAGTACTGCTGTTTTTGGCCACACTGGTGGTGCTGGCAGGCATTGTATGGGGTGCGTTATTCTTGATTGCCCCGATCTGGCAGCCCGGCACGCCAGTCGCGTATACGCCCGCACTGCCGCAGACGGAAGCCGCCGCCGAGAGTGCGCCGACACAGCTGGTGGACCTGAACACCGCTGATGCCGAAACCTTGCAGACCCTGCCCGGCATCGGCCCGGCCAAAGCGGAAGCCATCATCGCCTACCGGGAAGAGCACGGCCCCTTTGCGGCGCTGCAGGATGTGGCCGATGTCCCCGGCATATCAGAGCAAATGACAGAAAAATGGGCGTGCTTGGCGCAGACGGGAACGCCCGCCGAAAAGGCACCATAAATAGGGAGGAATCACCTTGGAAAAGTCCGAAAGCATTTTTATCAACCGTGAGCTGAGCTGGCTGGACTTCGACAGCCGCGTGCTGGCGCTGGCCAAAGAAAAAACCGTGCCCTTGGGTGAGCGCCTGAAATTTGCCGCCATCTTCGGCAGCAATATGGACGAGTTCTTCATGGTCCGCGTCGGCTCGCTGTATGACCAGACGCTGGTGAAAAACAACAAGACCGATAACGTCACCCACATGACGGCGGCGGAGCAGATTGCTGCTATCACGCCCCGCGTGGCCGAGCTGCAGGCAAAGTGCGACAAATACTTCCAGCATCTTGTCACTGCTCTGGCGCAGGAGGGCTACCGCAAGGTGGACTTTACCAAGCTCAGCAAGCAGCAGGAGCATTTCTGGAAAACTTATTTCCAGCGCGAACTTCTGCCGCTGCTCAGCCCGCAGATCGTGGATTCCCGCCATCCGTTCCCGTTTTTGAACAACAAAGATATTTACTACATGGCCCAGCTGCGCAGCAAAAACGACGGCGTTTGCTACGGCATTGTGCCCGTCAGCAGCCAGTTTGAGCGCGTGCTTTTCATCAAGGACGGCGAGGAGACCTGCTTTGCCTTCGTGGAGGAGCTGGTCGCCCACTATGCTGCCACCATCTTTGCAGGCAGCAGCGTACAGAAGCAGTGCCTCTTCCGCGTGACCCGCAATGCGGATATTACCGTGGACGAGGGCATGATGGACCACGACATAGACTTCCGCGATGTGATGAGCGAGCTGCTGAAAAAGCGCCGCAAGCTGGCCGCTGTGCGCCTGCAGTTCTGGCCGGAGCGCTCCGCAGGAGATCGTCAAGTTCCTGCGGGACAAGCTGGTGGTCCCGGCGGACCGCTGCTATGCCCAGACCTCGCCGCTGGATACCGGCTGCTGTTCAAACTGGCCGGCCTGGCCCGGCCGACGGCAGCCACAACGCCATGTTTCTACCCGCCAGCCCGCCCGATTCAGGCCCCTGCGGATTATGATCTGTATGCCGAAGCCCACAAACATGACGTTCTGCTCTCTTACCCGTACCAGAGCATCCGCCCGTTTATCCGCATGCTGATGTGCAGCGGCGGACCCGGACGTCGTCAGCATCAAAATGACGCTGTACCGCATGGCAAGCGATTCCCAGATCGTGCAGGCGCTGATCAATGCTGCAGAAAACGGCAAGGAAGTCGTGGCCATGGTGGAGCTGCGCGCTCGCTTTGACGAGCAGAACAACATCGACTGGTCCAAACAACTGGAGGATGCCGGCTGTACGGTATTCTACGGCTTTGATGATTACAAAGTCCATTCCAAGCTGACCCTGATCACCAGCCGCAAGGATGGCAAGTACAAATACTTAACACAGATTGGCACAGGCAACTATAACGAAAAGAACCAGCGAGCTGTACACTGACCTTTCCTTCATCACCACCCGGCAGGAAATCGGCGAGGAAGCCAGCGCAGTGTTCAACAATATGGCTTTGCAGCGCCTGACCAGTGAGGCCGATACCATGCTGGTAGCGCCGCTGCGCTTCAAGAGCGTTCTGCTGGAACAGATGGACCGCCAGATTGACCGCGCCCGCAGGGCAAGCCGGCATCCATGGTCCTCAAAAACAACTCCATCAATGACCCGCAGATCATCAACAAGATCAGCGAGGCCAGTTGCGCCGGTGTGCGTGTAGACATGATCGTGCGCGGAATCTGCTGCATCAAAGCAGGCGTGCCTGGAAAGACCGAGAATGTGCACATCCGCAGCATCGTTGGCCGTTACCTGGAACACTCCCGTATCTATTGCTTCGGTGAAGGCGAAGATATGCGCATCTATATCGCTTCCGGCGACTTCCTGACCCGCAACACCGAGCGTCGTGTCGAAGTCGGCGTGCGGGTGGACGACCCGGCTATCGCCAAAAAGCTGCGCGGCATTTTGGACTTGCAGCTGCGGGATACCGTCAACGCGCGGGAAATGCAGCCGGACGGCACCTACACCAAGGTCAAGCCTGCCCCGGGCCAGCCGCCGGTGGACAGCCAGATGGCCATGTTCGGCTATTTCCAGAACGGCTTTGAGCAGGCCGCCGAAAAGTCTGCCCCCGCCGTAAAGCCCGTGACTAAACGTGCGGCCGCCGCAGCCCAACCCGCTGTGCGTGCCCGCAAGGCCGCCGCCCTGCGCCCGGCCAAAACCGGCCTTTTGCAAAATCTCTTTGGCCGTAACAAAAAGTAAGGAGAACCCAAAAGTATGAAAACCTGTGTAGTGACCGCCAATTACAGCTGCGACCCCAACAAGGTGTGGCTTTACCTGACCAAGCCCACCCTGAACCACTGGCGCAGCGATGTGAGTGAGTACGAGGAGAGTGACGACGGCCTGAAAGGCGTCGAGCATAACACCGACGGCGGCACGACCGAAATCGTTTTTACCCGCAAGGATAAGGCCCGCCATCTCAGCTGCAACTTCCGCAAAGGCAAGATCAACGGCACCTTTACCGCCATCCTGATGGGCGGCGGCGACTCTACCAGTTTGGAGTGCACGCTGGACGTGGACGGCCTTGGCCTGTTCACCAAGCCCCAGAAGCTGCTGGATGAGCGCCTGGAAATGCTGCGCAAAGCCCTGGGCGTATAATCTGTAAAACGTAAAACGGCGGCGAGAGTTTGTGCCTAACGCATGGACTCCCGCTGCTTTTGTATTGCTGCTCTATTTGGCTCCCCGCCTGCATACAATCTGGTAAAAGGAGGTGGGGACCATGTGGGAAAATGCCGCACCGCAAAGCGAAAGCCAGAAACCGCCGCCCCCGCGTCCAGCCTGTGAAAACGGGGGAGACACCCTGCTGTGGGGGCAGATGCTTTTTTGTACTGTGGTGCTGCTGGTGGCGCTGGCCGCGCGGATGATGGGCCTGCCGTTTTACCCGGAACTGCGCCGCACCTTTGCCCAGGCTATGCAGCCGGAGCAGGATTTTTTCCTGAGCACAGAGCGTTACTTCTCTAAATTTACAGAGAAAGCCGCCGCTGCCATCGCCCAGGCTCTGCCCGCAACGTCGGAAACAGCCCGCCAGCCCCGCCGCAAACCCCAGCCTCCCGCCAACGCGCGTGAGGAAAGTTACACGCCAAACTTCCCGCTGCTGTTCCCGCTGCCCGGCGGTTCCTGTACCCGTACCTCCGGTTACGGCTGGCGCACCGACCCCATGGGCGGTGGGGGAACGGACTTCCATTTGGGGCATGACCTGGCTGCTGCTACCGGCACGCCGGTGCTGGCCGCAGCAGACGGCGTAGTGCGTGTAGCGGGCAAGCATGCCAGCTATGGCAACTACCTGCGTATTTTGCACGCGGACGGTGACGAGACCCTTTACGCCCATATGCAGTATCTCTTCGTCAGCACTGGGGCGGTGGTCACGGCGGGGCAGGTGCTGGGCGTTGTGGGCGAGACCGGCAACGCCACCGGCCCGCACCTGCATTTTGAAATTTTGCACAAAGGGCTGCGCTATAACCCGGCACAGGCGTTACAGGATGCGGCGTAAAACGCGCCTGCGGCCTGCGCGCTCCGGCGGTAACATTGTTCCTGCTGGCCTGCCTGCTGTCGCTGGACGGCACCGGCGTGCTGCGCACAGGGCTGCTGTGCGCCATCCTGCACGAAAGTGCCCACGCCCTCGTGTACCGCAAACTCTGGCACCGCTGGCCGGATCTGACGCTGTCGCCCTTCGGCATCTGCTTACAGCTTCGCGGCGTGCCGATGACACCCGAAGAAGAACTGCAGCTGGCCTCCGCCGGGCCGCTGGCAAACCTGCTGGCCTGCTGCACGGTGCTTTTGTACATGCAGACGGCGGGGCAGTACAGCTACAGCGGCTACTGGTTTGCCTGCACCAACCTGCTGGTGGGCGGGGCCAATCTGCTGCCGCTGCCGGGGCTGGACGGTGCACACATTTTACATGGAATGTTTTACAGCCTTGACAAGCGGCACCGAATATGATAAAGTGAAACCTGTTAAATGCAATGAAGGGAACCAGTACGCAGCCTTTCCTGTTCCAGAGAAGCCCCGGTCGGTGCAAGGGGTCAACAGCAGGTATGCCGAATACATCCCGGAGCAGCAGGCTGAATCGACAGTAGGCCGTGCCGTGTACGCACGTTACAGCGTTTGGGTGTACGCAGCCCTTTGTCTGCCGCACCCGCGAAGGCTTGCCGCCGCGAGGGGCAGGCAAACAGAGGTGGTACCGCGAACTTTCGCCCTCTGCCAAATTTCACATTTGGCAGGGGCTTTTATTTTTGCCCTTGCCGCAACAAACGGGAGGTAAATTCCATGACGATTTACGACGAACTGAAAGCCCGCGGCCTGATCGCACAGGTTACGGACGAAGAGGAAATCAAAGAGGTAATCAACAACGGCAAGGCTACGTTCTACATCGGCTTTGACTGCACGGCCGACAGCCTGACCGCTGGCCACTTTATGGCCCTGACCCTGATGAAACGCCTGCAGCAGGCAGGCAACCGTCCCATCGCCCTGATCGGCGGCGGCACCACCATGATCGGTGACCCCTCCGGGCGTACCGATATGCGCAAAATGCTGACCAAAGAGGACATCGACCATAACGCCGAGTGCTTCAAGCGCCAGATGGAGCGCTTCATCGAGTTTGGCGACGGCAAGGCTATGATGCTGAATAACGCCGACTGGCTCCTGAACCTCAACTACATCGAGCTTCTGCGCGAAGTCGGTCCCTGCTTCAGCGTGAACAACATGCTGCGTGCTGAGTGCTACAAGCAGCGCATGGAGAAAGGCCTGTCCTTCCTCGAATTCAACTACATGATCATGCAGAGCTACGACTTCTACCACCTGTTCCAGAATTACGGCTGCAACATGGAGTTCGGCGGTGACGACCAGTGGAGCAACATGCTAGGCGGCACCGAGCTGATTCGCCGTAAGCTGGGCAAGGACGCCCACGCCATGACCATCACCCTGCTGACGGACTCTCAGGGCAACAAGATGGGCAAGACCGCCGGCAACGCTGTGTGGCTGGATCCCAACAAGACCAGCCCGTTTGAGTTCTACCAGTACTGGCGCAATGTCGGCGATGCAGATGTCCTCAAGTGCATCCGCATGCTGACCTTCCTGCCGCTGGAGCAGATCGATGAGATGGATCACTGGGAAGGTGAGCAGCTCAACAAGGCCAAGGAGATCCTGGCCTACGAGCTGACCAAGATGGTACACGGCGAGGAAGAAGCCGAGAAGGCCCAGGCCACTGCCCGCGGCCTGTTCAGTGGTGATGCTGACCACGAGAACATGCCCGCCACCCAGCTGGATGCCTCCCTCGTTAAGGACGGCACCGTCGGTCTGCTGGCTGCCATGGTCGCCGCTGGCCTGTGCGGCTCGAACCGTGAGGCCCGCCAGCTGGTCCAGCAGGGTGGTGTTCTGGTGGATGGCGAGAAAGTCACCGACCCGAAGGCTGCCCTGACCGTCGAAGCGTTGAACAAGGGTGTTGTCATTAAAAAGGGTAAAAAGGTCTACCACAAAGTGACCCTATAATACGCAATAAAGCAGGCCGCTGCCGCCGGAGACACCGTAAGTTCCCGGGGCGGCGGCCCTTTTTACAGGAATTACGCAGATTACTTGCCCCCATTGCAGATTTGGGATATAATAAGGGCAGTCGTTGAATTTGTAGCCGGAGGGACCCCATGCCTAAAGATAAGCTGAAAACGATCTACGTCTGCAACCAGTGCGGCGAGACCAGCCCCCGGTGGATGGGCCGCTGCCCCTCCTGCGGGGCGTGGAATACGATGACCGAGGATGTAGTGGCGGAACCGACCAAAAGCAGTTCCCGCGCCGCAGCCCCCGTCCGCGTGACCGGTCAGACGAGCCTGACGCCCCAAAAGCTGAAAAACATCAGCACCACCGAGGAGAAAAGCCGCATCGTCACCGGCATCAGTGAGCTGGACCGCGTACTGGGCGGCGGCATCGTCATCAGCAGCGTTACGCTCATCGGCGGCGAGCCGGGCATCGGCAAATCCACGATTTTGCTGCAGCTTTGCGGCGAGGTCAGCAAAACCAAAACCGTGCTCTATGTCACGGGCGAGGAATCGGTGCGGCAGATCAAACTCCGCGCTGTGCGTCTGAACGTGCCCGAGGACAACATCTCGCTGGTGGCAGAAAGCGATGTGGACGAGATCTGCGGTCTGATCGAATCTATGAAGCCGGACCTCGTGGTCATCGACTCCATCCAAACAATGCGCTGCACCGATATTTCCTCTTCGGCTGGCACGGTCAGCCAGGTCAAGGAAAGCTCGGCCCGCTTTTTAAATGTAGCCAAAACGCTGGAAATTCCCACCTTCATCGTGGGCCACGTCAACAAGGATGGCGCCATCGCAGGCCCCAAAGTCATGGAGCATATCGTGGATACGGTGCTGTACTTTGAGGGCGACAAGACCCTGCCGTACCGCGTACTGCGCGCGGTCAAAAACCGCTATGGCTCCACCAACGAAATCGGTGTGTTCGATATGACCGGCCGCGGCCTTGCCCAGATCGAGAACCCCTCCCAGGTCATGCTGGAGGGCCGTCCTCTGGGAATCAGCGGTACCTGCGTGGCCTGCGTGATGGAAGGCACCCGCCCGGTGCTCAGTGAAGTACAGGCGTTGGCCACCAAGACCAGTTTTCCCAGCCCCCGGCGGACGGCCAGCGGCTTTGACTATAACCGCATGTACCTGCTGCTGGCGGTACTGGAAAAGCGCGCGGGGTATAACTTCTCCAGCCAGGACGTGTATGTTAACATCATTGGAGGCCTGAAGCTGGACGAGACCGCCTGCGACCTGCCGGTCTGTATTGCGATGGCATCCAGCTTTTTGGACCTGCCGGTGGGTGAAAAGACCATCGCTATCGGCGAAGTGGGCCTGGGCGGGGAAGTGCGCAGCGTGACGCACCTGGAGACCCGCCTGCGGGAAGCCCAGCGCGTGGGCTTTGATACAGCCATCGTACCCAAGCACAATTTAAAAATGATCGATTCGGCCCAGTTCCCGGGCCTTAAGCTGGTGGGCGTCTCCTACCTGCGTGAAGCGATCAACACGATAAAATTAAAGTGAGGAGAAAACCATGCCTGACCAGAATCAACCCAAAGCACCGGCGTTCAACCCGAAGCTGAAAGATGCCATCGTAGCGCTGAAAGCCGAAAACAACCCCAAAAACCTCAATGCCGTTCTCAACGAGCTGGTGCGCTCTCCGCTGCTGGCACCGGCCAACTTTGACCTGCAGGGTCAGTCTGCCCCTACGCCCGGCCCGGATGGCCGCGTGCAGCTGCCCCCCAACACCAAAATCAACCTCATCATGGTCAACAGCCCCGAGGGCAAACACTACTACCTGGGCTTCAGTGATTGGGACGCTGTACATGCATGGCAGAAGAACCCGGAGCAGGGCCGCCAGGTTATCATGCTGCGCTTTGATGATTTCGCCAATATGGTCTCGAAGAACCCAGATGCCTCCGGTATAGTCATCAACCCCGGCGAGAACAGCCTGCGCCTGGAGAAGCCACTGATCGAGTCCGTCAAAAAGCAGAAGGATGAAATCGCCAAGGCCCTGGCCCAGCAGCGCGCCGCTGTCACCCAGATCAAGCCGGGCGACAAGGTTACCATCGTGGAACCCAGCGTCCTGCCGGACGAGCTGGCCGACCCTATCTGCGAAGTGCTGGCTCAGGCTCCCGGCGTCGGCTCTGCCTACCTGCAGATCATGATCATCAACGATGAGGCCAAGAGCTATCTGCTGGTGCTGGACGGCCCCAAGGATGACAAGTTGTTTGCCGCCGTTGCCAAGGCAGCCCGCCCCTATCTGATGGGCCGCGAGAAGAAGATCGACCTGAACATCACCACGTCCATCTCTCCGCTGGGTCAGCAGGGCATGCGCGGCAGTGAGCCGTTCTACCGCAAGGGCATCGGTCGCATCATGGACGAGGACGACGACGAATAATCCTGTTTGTACATAGCAATGAAAGCTGCACATCCGTAAAGCGTGAAAACTCTGCGGACGTGCAGTTTTTTATTCGGATTTTCTTGCATCTTGGCTGTAAAAATAGTACAATATACAATATATGTGTTTGTGCATCTGGCACAGGAATCCGAAGGTATGAGGTGTAGGATATGGTTTTGAGCATGACAGGCTACGGCCGCGCCGGCGCACTGCTGCACGGGCGTGACATCAAGGTGGAACTGCGCAGCGTCAATGCGCGTTTCTTTGAGTATTCTTCCCGATTGCCGCGCTCCTGCGCGTTTCTGGAAGACAAGCTGAAAAAGCTGGTAGCTTCCAGGGTCAGCCGCGGCAAGGTGGAATTAAGCCTTTCCATCCAGACGGTCACCGCCGCCGATACCGTGGTGTCGGTCAACTGGCAGCTGGCCGAGGGCTACCGCGCCGCCCTGAACGAGATGGTGGAGCGGATGGACCTGAAAACGATGTCTCCGTTGGTATGCTTTCGCGTTTCCCCGATGTGCTGACCCAGACTGCTGCCCCCACCAACGAGGAAGAACTCTGGCAAGATGTGCAGTCGGTGGCTGAAAAGGCCGTGGATGCCTTTGTGGCTATGCGCGCTGTCGAGGGCGAAAAGCTGAAAGAGGATGTGGCGGGCCGCCTCGATGCCATCGAGACGCTGGTCGGCCAGATCGAGGAAAACAGCGCAGGCCGCGTGCAGGCTTACAGCGATAAGCTCTACGCCCGCCTGCAGGAACTGCTGGGCGACCGCAACATCGACGAAAGCCGCCTTGTTACTGAGGCTGCCATCTTTGCCGATAAGACCGCTATCGATGAGGAGACCGTCCGACTGCACAGCCATGTGGCCCAGTACCGCGAGATCTTGGCCCTGGATGAGCCCATCGGTCGTAAGCTGGACTTTTTGACCCAGGAGTTGAACCGTGAGTCTAACACCATCGGCTCCAAGTGCCAGGATGTAGCCATCACCCGCCTGGTGGTGGAGCTGAAATCCGAAATTGAGAAGATTCGCGAACAGATCCAGAACATTGAGTAAGCGGGGGCATCCATGAAACTGATCAATATCGGCTTTGGCAATATGGTCAATGCAGACCGCGTCATTGGCATCGTCAGCCCGGATTCGGCACCTATCAAGCGCCTGGTGCAGGATGCCCGCGAGAAGGGCGCTTTGATCGATGCTTCCTACGGCCGCAGGACCCAGGCGGTGCTTATCATGGACTCGGATCACATAATTTTATCCGGCATCCCGCTGGAAAGTATTACCGGCCGCTTTGCCCAGGAAGAAGAAAGCTGAAAGGGAGTATAGAGTATGAAAGGTGAAAAGTATCTGTTTGTTGTCTCTGGCCCGTCCGGCACCGGCAAGGACACCGTCGTGGCAAGCCTGCTGAAAAAACACCCGGAGATCCAGCACACCGTCTCCGCCACCACCCGCACCCCGCGTGAGGGCGAGAAGGACGGCATCAACTACCATTTCATGACGGTAGCTGATTTCGAGGATCATCTGGCCCATGACCAGATTGTCGAGCACACCAAATACTGCGAAAACTACTACGGTACCCTGCGCAGCGAGATTGAGGGCCGCATGGCACTGGGCATCCCAGTGATTCTGGTCATCGAGGTCGAAGGCGCAGGCAACATCAAAAAGATGTACCCCGGTGCCACCACGATCTTTGTGCTGCCCCCGGATATGGAAGAACTGGAGCGCCGCCTGCGCAACCGCGGCACGGAAAATGAGGAGACCATCCAGCGCCGCTTAAAGCGTGCCGAGACCGAGATTGCTAACTCCGTCAACTACGACGAGCATGTGGTCAATGTCGAGGTCGACAGCTGCGCTGAGAGCATCTACTCCATCATCCAGTTCAAGCTTAAGCACGGCGCTGCCGAATGAGTTTGCAGATTGCCCAGGCGGCGGTAGATGATGCGACGATCCACTTTGATAAACTGTATTCCTACTGCATCCCGCCGCGGTTAAACGATAAAGTCTGGCCCGGCAGCATGGTGTTAGTGCCCTTTGGTCGGGGAAACAAGCCCCGGATGGCGGTGGTGCTCTCGGTAGCGGCGCTGCCGGAGGACGCCGACACCCAAAAGCTGAAAACGCTGTACGATGCCGCCCCGGCGGAAGCTCGGCTGACGCCGGACCTGCTGGAACTGGTGCGATTTTTGAAAGATCGCACCTTCTGTACCTGGTTCGAGGCCGTCAAGGCGGTTATCCCATACGGTGCCCAGTACCGTGCTGCCGTGGAAAACGGCCGCCCCGTGATGCAGAACCGGCTGTCCCGCTCGACCGAGCGACTTTACACGCTGGCAGGGGAGCTGCCCGCCAAGCCGAAGCCTGGTCCGCGTCAGCTGGCGGCGATGGAAGCGCTGAGCACCGGCCCCAAGACAGCCCGCCAGCTGGATGAGGCGGGCATCTCCAAGGCAACGCTGGACACCCTTTGCAAAAAGGGCGTGCTCACGGTGGCCGAGCAGGATAAGTCGCTGGATCTTTTCGCGGACATTCCGTTCGACCCGCAGCCGCTGAGCCTCTCCGAAGAACAGCAGAAAGCCTTTGCGACGCTGTTGCCGGACTTGGAGGACGACAAGCCCCACGCAGCGCTGCTACACGGTGTGACCGGCAGCGGTAAAACGGTGGTATTTTTAAAGCTCATCGAACGCACGCTGGAACTGGGCCGCCGCGCCCTGGTGTTGGTGCCGGAGATCAGCTTAACACCGCAGATGATCCGCCGCTTAAAATCCACCTTTGGCAGCCGCCTGGCGGTACAGCACTCGGCACTCAACAACACCGAGCGGCTGCTCCAGTGGCGGATGATCCAGCAGGGGAATGCCGACATCGTGGTCGGCACCCGTAGCGCGGTCTTCTCGCCACTGCATAATTTAGGGCTTATCATCGTGGATGAGGAGCAGGAACACACCTACCAGAGTGAATCTGCCCCCCGTTACGATGCCCACGACATCGCCAAAAAGCGCGCTGTCATGGAAAACGCCCTGCTGGTCTTTGCCTCGGCCACACCGTTGACCGAGACCTACCACGCCGCCCAAAGCGGCAAACTGAAACTTGTTACCCTCACCCAGCGCTACGGCGGCTGCCCGCTGCCCAGCGTGGATTTCATCGATATGCGCGCCGAGCTGACGGCAGGCAACCCCCGGGAGGTCAGCCGCCGCCTGGCACGCGAGCTGCAGGAGAATCTCGATAATGGGGAACAGAGCATCCTGCTCTTAAATCGCCGGGGTTACCGCACCATCGGCATGTGCACCGATTGCGGCCACGTGCTGAAATGCCCCAACTGCAGTGTACCACTGGTCTACCACAAACCCCAGCAGGCGCTGATGTGCCACCACTGCGGCCAAACGGTGCATCCGCTGCCGACGCTCTGCCCCGAGTGCGGCGGCAAGATCCACTACAGTGGCTTCGGCACCCAGCGTGTTGAGGAAGAACTGGCGGAACTTCTGCCCAGCGCCCGCATTTTGCGGATGGACCAGGATTCTACCGGCAAAAAAAACGCCCACGAAACGATGCTGGCCCAGTTTGCCCGGCACGAGTACGACATCCTGCTTGGCACCCAGATGGTGGCCAAGGGGCTGGACTTTGAAAAAGTTACACTTGTCGGTGTGCTGGGCATCGACTCGCTGCTGTTCGGGCAGGGCTTCCGCGCCTACGAGAGCGTGTTCAGCCTGGTCACGCAGGTCATCGGCCGCGGCGGCCGCGCTGCACTGCCCGGCCGCGCGCTGATACAAACAACCGTGCCGGACCACCCCGTTTTACAGCTGGCCGCCGCCCAGGATTACGAGGCTTACTACCGCGAGGAAATCACCTTCCGTAAGTTTGGTCTGTATCCGCCGTTCTGCGCGTTTTGCGTTATTGGCTTTGTGGGGGCGCAGGAGGGGGCCGTGCTCATCGCGGCCCAGCGTTTCGGCTCGCTGTTGGCGGAACGTGCCGCCCAGCGCCCCGGCCTGCCGCTGCGCATCTTAGGCCCGGCCCCCATGAACATTACGATGCTGAACGGAAAATTCCGTTATAAGCTGACGTTGAAATGCCGCAACGATACCGCGTTCCGCACCCTTTTGCGTGAAACGTTGGATGCTTACGCCAAAGAAAAAATGCCGCAGAAAGCGTCCGTGATCGTGGATTTCAACTCCGACGGTGATTTATAAAATAGAACGTATTGAAAACAATTTTGGAGGTATTACCCATGGCACTTCGCACCATTGTACAGGACGGAGACCCGATTCTGAAAAAAGTCTGCCGCCCCGTCACGAAATTTGATGACCGCCTCGGCACCCTGCTGGACGATATGAAAGAGACCCTGATCGCCGCCAACGGCCTGGGGCTGGCTGGCCCGCAGGTGGGCATGATGCGCCGTCTGTTCATCTGCTTGGATGACCGTGACCTGCCCGAGGAGGTCCCCGCTAACTACGAGTACAAGTTCATCGAGTTCATCAACCCAGAGATCCTTGAGCTGAGCGATGAGCAGGTGGAACTGTACGAGGGATGCCTGTCTTTCCCCGGCCATAACGGCGCTATCAAGCGCTCCAAGCATGTCAAGGTAAAGGCCCAGGACCGCCACGGTGAGTGGTTTGAGATGGAGGCTGACGATATGCTGGCCCGCTGCATCCAGCACGAGAACAACCATCTGGACGGCATCACCATCATGGACCTGGCCGAGCATTTCTACGAAGACGATTACCCCGAAGAAAACGAGGACTGATATCATGCGTATCCTGTTCATGGGCACCCCGGATATTGCCGCTGCCAGCCTGCAAGCCCTGCTGGATGCCGGGCACGAGGTCTGCGCGGTATTTACCCGCCGCGATAAGCCGGTGGGCCGCAAGCAGATCCTGACGGCCCCGCCGGTCAAACAGCTGGCGGTGGAGCGTGGAATCCCGGTCTATCAGCCCTGCACTTTGCGGGACGGTTCTTCGGATGACATCATCCAGGAGCTGGCCCCGGAGATCATCGTGGTGGTGGCCTACGGCTGCATCATCCCGCCGCAGCTGTTGCATGTAGCCAAGTACGGCTGCATCAACCTGCATGTGTCGCTGCTACCCAAATACCGCGGCTCGGCACCTATCCAGTGGGCGGTGCTCAACGGTGACTCCGGAACCGGCGTTTCCATCATGCAGCTGGACGAAGGGCTGGACACCGGTGACGTGCTGATGGTCGAGCCGGTTGACATCGACCCCGAGGAGACCAGCGGTGAGCTGTTTGACCGCGTCAGCGCTGTCGGTGCCAAAACACTGGTCACGGCGCTGGAAAAGATCCCCGCAGGCGAGCTGAAACTCCAAAAGCAGGATGACGCCCAGGCCACGCTGGCCCCGCCGCTGACCAAGGAGATGGCACAGTTCCATTTCACCGAAGACGCAGCCCACATCCACAACTGGGTGCGTGGTATGAACCCCTGGCCGGTGGCTTGGTTTGCGCATGAGGGCAAGCGCATCAAGGTACAGGAGAGCCGCCTGGCGGAAAACCCGCAGAATGCGGCCCCCGGCACCGTGCTGGCCCTTAAGCCCTTGACCATTGCCGCCGCAAACGGCGCAGTGGCTCTGCTGACCGTTACGCCTGAGGGCGGCAAGCCGATGGCTGGCACCGCCTGGGCCGCCGGTAGGCGCCTAAAAGCGGGGGACCGCCTGTGACGCCCCGCCGCCTGGCCGTGAAGGCATTGATCCACCAGGAACAGGCCGGTTACGCCAACCTGGTGCTGGATGCCGAACTAAAAAAGTGTGACCCGCCCATGAACACCCGCGACGCCGCCTTTGCGGCCCGCATCTTTTACACCACGCTGGAGCGCCTGCCGCTGCTGGACTATACAATCGACCGCTACACCAAAAAGCCGGTCGCCAAACTGGACGCCCCGGTGCGTGCCGTGCTACGCAGCGGGTTGGCCCAGGCCAAGTATATGCAGGTGCCCATGTCGGCGGCGGTGAATGAATCCGTCCGACTGACGAAAGCCCTCGGCAAAAGCAGCGCCGCCGGTATGGTCAATGCCGTACTGCGCAAGGCCGTTGTAACCGAGGTACACGAGGACGATTTTACCAACCCACTGCAGCGCTTGGGCACCTATTACTGCCTGTCACCCGCGGTGGCAAAGCTGCTGTATAACCAGTACGGTGAAGAAGCCTTCGCCATGGCCGGCGTATTTTATGAGCGCCCGGCTACGGCCATCCGCGTCAACACCCTGCGCACCACCGACGAAGAGCTGACCGATTTGCTGCACACCGAGGGCCACAGCGTCCGGCCCGGCCCATGGCCCCATGCGCTGCTGGTGGAGTTCAACGGCTCGCCCGCCGCAAGCCGGGCCTTTGCCAGGGGGCTTTTCCACGTGCAGGGCTTGGCCAGCCAGTTTGCTGCCCTCTGTGTGGGGGCACAGCCTGGCCAGAAAGTAGCGGACCTTTGTGCCGCGCCCGGAGGCAAAAGCCTGACGCTGGCCGAGTGCATGCAGAATCAAGGGCAACTAATCAGTGGCGAGTATGTGGAATCCCGCGTGCCGCTGCTGCGCAAAGCCTTTGCCCGCTGCGGTGTCACCTGTGCCGAAGCCGTGCAGAACGACGCTGCCCAGCTCCGCAGCGATTGGGGCAAATTCGACCGCATCCTGTGCGATGTGCCGTGTTCGGGTTTGGGCGTCATAGCCAAAAAGCCGGACATTCGCTATAAAGATTTGGACGGGATAGAGAATTTGCTGCTAAGCCAGCAGAAGATCCTGCAAAATGGCGCAGATTTACTTGCCGAAAACGGCCGATTGGTGTATTCTACCTGTACAGTCAATCGTGACGAAAACGAGGAACAGGTGAAAACTTTCCTCGAAAATAACCCGCGTTTCCACGTGGCTGTCCCCGCCTTGCAACTGCCTGGCATGCAGCAGGGCGAATATGGCACACTGTTTTTGCCGCATAAAACGGCCACTGACGGATTTTTTGCCGCTATTTTGGAAACAGAAAGTACACAATGATCGTTTATAATAGTAAAGAAGGGAGGAACGCAGCATGAGCGAAGCAACGAAGATTTGCTTATCCGATTTTACGCTGGACGCGCTGACCGCGTATCTTGTCAGCCTGGGCCAGCCGAAATTCCGCGCCAAGCAGATTTTTAAATGGCTGCACCAGAAGCTTGTGACGGATTTTTCCCAGATGACCGACCAGCCCAAGACCCTGCTGGCACAACTTGCGGAAAATTGCATCATCGCAGCGCCCACCATCCGCCGCCGCCAGCAATCCAAGGACGGTACGGTCAAATATCTGCTGCAATTGGCCGACGGCAACTGCATCGAGACGGTTTTGATGCGCTACAAGTATGGCAACACGGTCTGCGTGTCCACCCAGGTGGGCTGCGCCATGGGCTGCCGCTTCTGCGCCTCTACCCAGGCAGGCCGCGTGCGGGATTTGACCGCGGGCGAGATTGCCTCAGAAATTTACACCGCACAGAAGGACTCCGGAGAGCGGGTCTCTCACATCGTTTTAATGGGCATCGGTGAACCGCTGCACAATTTTAACAATGTGATGGACTTTTTGGAGATCATCTCCTGTCCGGAGGGGGTCAACATCGGCATGCGCAACATCAGCCTGTCCACCTGCGGCCTGGTGCCCAAGATCGACGAGCTGGCCAAGCGCCATTTACAGCTGACGCTTTCGGTCTCGCTGCATGCGCCGGATAACGTGACCCGCTCCGGCATGATGCCCGTCAACGATGCGTTCCCGCTGGAGCAGCTGATCCCGGCCTGCCGCCGCTACCAGAAGGAGACCGGCCGCCGCATCAGCTTTGAGTATTCGATGGTGCGCGGCGTCAACGACAGCGATGAGATGGCCCAAAAGCTGGCCAACCTTATTAAAGGCATGGGCGCCCATGTGAACCTGATTCCCATCAACCCCGTGGACGGCAGCCCGTACTCCGCTACGGACGACGCCAACGTGCACCGTTTCCAGCAAAAGCTGGAAAGCCTGGGCGTGAACGCCACGGTGCGCCGCCGCTTGGGCACGGACATCAGTGCCGCTTGCGGCCAGCTGCGCCGCGAGGATGCCCAGCAGGCCGAAAATTGCTGAAAACTACGGAAAGGAACCAACCTGAATGAAGATTGCCGCAATTACTGACATCGGCAGCTGCCGCCAGGAAAACCAGGATAACTACTGCGCGCAGCAGCTGCCGGGCGGTACCGCCTGGGGCATTGTCTGCGATGGTATGGGTGGCGTCAATGGCGGGCGTATCGCCGCGCACATTGCCACCGATACGATGCAGCAGTATTTTGCCCGTCAGATGCGCTCCCTGCAGCCGGGCGGCGAGAAAAGCTTTATCATGCGCGGGTTTGATATTACCAACCGCGCCGTGTATGAAAAAGCCACCTCGGACCCTGAGATGATGGGCATGGGTACGACCGGCGTTTGTGCGTATGCCGGCGGGGGGCTGGCGCATGTGGTCCATGCGGGCGACTCCCGCGCGTATCTTTTCCACGAGGGCGAGATGCGTCAGATCACGCGGGACCACTCAATGGTCCAGCAGTTGGTGGACAGTGGCAAGATCACTCGGGAGCAGGCGGCCCAGCACCCTAAAAAGAACCTAATCACCCGGGCGTTGGGCGTTTCGGCCAATATCGTGCCGGAATATAACCGCTGCGAGATCGAAGTCGGCGACATTTTGCTGCTGTGCAGTGATGGCCTGACCAACATGATCTCGGATGAAGAGATTGCACTGGTGCTGCGGGAGGTCCCGTTCTTTGAGGCCCCCAGCATCTTAGTAGATAGAGCTTTGCAGGCCGGTGGGCAGGATAACATCACCGTGCTGCTGATGGGCGTGGAAATTACGGAGGTCAATCATGGATAATCTCATTGGAAAGCGGCTGGACGGACGGTATCAGATCGAAAGTCTGGTCGGCATGGGCGGCATGGCCAACGTCTACCGCGGCACCGATACCAGGACCGGCAATGCTATCGCCGTTAAGGTATTGAAAGAGGAATTCCTGGATAACGAGGAGCTGGTCCGCCGCTTCAAAAACGAGTCCAAGGCTATTTCCATCTTGAATCACCCCAACATCGTAAAGGTCTACGATGTATCCGTGACGGACCGTCTGCAGTATATTGTCATGGAATATGTGGACGGCATCACGCTGAAGGAGTACCTTAAGCAGCGCGGCGGCGCCCTGACCTGGAAAGAAACTGTACACTTTGCCACCCAGGTGCTCAGCGCTTTGCAGCACGCCCACTCCAAGGGCATCATTCACCGCGATGTAAAGCCGCAGAACATCATGCTGCTGGCAGACGGATCGATTAAAATGATGGACTTCGGCATTGCGCGCTTCTCCCGTGCGCAGAGCCAGACCGTCAGCGATAAGGCCATTGGCTCGGTGCATTATATCAGCCCCGAGCAGGCCAAGGGCGATAAGACCGACGCCCGCACCGACATCTACTCAGTGGGCGTTATGCTGTACGAGATGCTCTCCGGCAAGCTGCCTTTTGACGGCGATGGTGCTGTGTCCATCGCCATCATGCAGATCTCCGATAAGGCCAAGCCTTTGGCGCAGGTGGCCCCCAATGTGCCCGAAGCCCTGTGCCAGATCACCGAAAAAGCCATGGAAAAGGACCCGGCCAACCGCTACCAGAGCGCCCAGGAAATGCTGGAAGCCATCGAGGCTTTCAAACGTAACCCCTCGGCCCGCTTTGCGTATGAGTACCGCAACACCCAGGACAACCCGGAAAGGAATATCAACCGCGTGGTAAACAGCACAAAACCTGCCGCAAAATCGGCGGCTGGAACCAAGGCAGCGGCTAAGCCCGGCAGCAATATCCGCACCGGAGAAGCCCGTCGTGTGGGCACCCAGAACCCCGGCCGCGGCAAAAAGAATAAGAAGAAAAAAGGCCAGAAGCCTTTCTCTCTGCTACCCATTTTCTTTGGCATGGCGGTCGCCTTTGTCATCGGTGCCGCTATCCTGATCTATTTGATCTTCACCAACTCCAGCAACCTGCTTTTCTCCAACCGTAACGACGTCACCCTCATCAGCTTCATCGGCATGACCGAGGATGAGTTCCGCGCTTCGGAGTATAACTCTCTGCTGAAATTGCAGAAAGAGGAAGAATATTCCGACGAGCCCGCCGGCACCATCGTCAAGCAGAACCCCAAGGCCGGCCGTACCGTCAAGGAGGGCCAGAAGATCACCTTGACCGTGAGCCTGGGCACCCAGTATATTACGATCCCCGAGACGAAAAACATGGTGGCTGAGGATGCCGAGCAGACCCTGAAAGACATGGGCCTGCGCGTAACCAAAAAGCCGATGGTGGACGCCACCGTCGCCCCCGGCGCGGTCATCTACACCCAGCCTGCTGCCGGCGAGACCGTCACCGGTGACTCGATGGTCATCGTCTACGTCAGCCGCCAGGACAAGGACAAGACCCAGCCTGTGCCCAGCCTGACCGGTCGTATGCTCGAAGATGCCCGCAACGAGATCAAGGGCAAGTTCTCGGTCCGCGTGGTCGAGCAGGCCAGCGAACAGCCAGCCGGTACCGTTTTGAGCCAGAGCCCGGCCGCCGGTTCCGAGGCCCGCATCACATCGGCTATCACGCTGGTGGTCTCCACCGGTGTGCCTGAAGTCGTCGAAACGCCGACGGATACCGGCAACGGCGATGAAGGTGACAGCACTATTGAAGAAAGCTGGTGGCCCAGCGCAGACGGTACACACCAGATTCACCAGTTGACCGATGGTTCCATGTGGAATGAGAACGGCCAGCGCTGCGATGCCCAGGGCAACCCGCTTTGATGGGGAACGCTATGAACTATATCACAAAAGGCATCGGCGGCTTTTACTACGTAAAAACGCCGGATGGCATCAAAGAATGCAAGGCGCGCGGCATCTTCCGTAAAAGCGGCATCAAGCCGGTGGCAGGCGATTGGGTAGAGCTTTCCCCGGACGGTACGGTCATCGACGAGATCAGGCCTCGCAAAAACGTGTTTGTGCGCCCGCCTATTGCAAATTTGGATGTGCTGTTCATTGTGGCAAGCACCGTGCAGCCTGTGCCCAGTACCCTGGTGCTGGACCAGCTGGCGGCGGCTGCCATTTATAAAGATGTATAGCCGATTCTGGTCGTGACCAAGGCTGACCTTGGCGCGGCGGATACGCTGGTGCAGGCATACAAAACCAGTGGCATCCCGCTGGTGCAGCTGAACTACGAGACCGGCGAGGGCCTTGACGAGATCAAGGCGCAGATCAAAGATCATCTCTGTGCTTTCTGCGGCAACTCTGGCGTGGGTAAGTCTACACTGCTGAACGCTCTGGCGCCTGAATTGCAGCGGGAGACCGGCTCCATCAGCCAAAAGCTGGGCCGCGGCCGCCATACCACCCGCGAAGTGGAGATATTTGAAATCTGCGGCGGCCGTTTGGCCGACACGCCGGGCTTTGCCAGCCTGGAAGCCCAGAAGCTCTGCCGCATCCCCAAAGAGGACATCCAGCACACCTTCCCGGAGTTTGAGCCTTACTTTGGGCAGTGCCGCTTTACCGGCTGCTCGCACCGTGCCGAGACCGACTGCGCGGTGCGACAGGCAGTTGAGGAAGGCAAAATCAGCAAAACGCGCTATGCCAGCTACCTTGCCATGTACGAGGAAGCCAGCGCCAGGAAAGAATGGGAAAAATAATGAAACACGCGATCCTGCTTTCGGCCGTGCCGGTCGATGCAGCTATGAAGCGCTACTGCCGCCCTGGCAGCTTTGTAGTAGCCTGCGATGCCGGCTACCGCAATTCCGATTGCCTGGGTGTGCACCCGAATCTGATCGTGGGGGATTTTGATTCTGCCCCGCAGCCTGATACCGACAGCGATACCATTGTGCTGCCGCACGTCAAAGATGACACCGACACCCACTACGCCGCCAAATGGCTGCTGGAAAACGGCTATACCCAGGTCACCATGCTGGGCGCCTTGGGCGGTGCCCGGCTGGAGCATACGATTGCCAACCTTTCCACTGGCCTGTTTTTAGCTGAGCATGGCGTGGACGTAGTGCTGGCAGATACCGCCAGCGAGATCCATTATCTTGTCCCCGGCAAAGACCTTACCTTGCAGCGCGGCGAATGGCAGTATCTCTCGGTGTTCCCGTGGGATGGCAAGCTGATCGGCGTGGACATTGAGGGGGCGTATTACCCCCTGCACGGTGCAGAACTCGTGCCGGATTTTCCTCTTGGTGTCAGCAACGAGTTTGTAGAACCCACCGTTACCCTGCGTTGCCAGGCAGGCCATGGCATCGTTGTGCTGACCCGCGCCGATTAAAGGCACACATCCCACACCGCTGCCATAGTATGGTTTATACAGTAAATCCCAGGGAAGGGAGGTGTAAGCCGTGCATGTAGTGGTGGTACGTTGTCCCCGCGCGCTGCGCTGGCTGCTCCGCGCAGCTTTCAAAGTGTAAAATATCCTATGCCTCTGCCCGTTGAGCAGGGGCTATTTTTTTACCCTGCCGCATATACATGCACAAGAATACCAAACGGAAAGGGGTAACCAGCATGGAACTGAAGGTGTTTAAGGACACCCTTGCAGCATACGGCGGGCGGTGGGAGACACGGCAGGAACTGCCGGTGGAAACGGAAATTTTGATCCCGGATTATCAGCCGGCTGTTTTTAAGATCGTCAAATGCCTGATGCAGCCGGTGGTGCTGCAAAACCGGGTAGCTAGCGGGCGCTGGCACTGCGAGGGGTATCTGCGCTGCACCGTGTATTATCAAAGCGATGAGCCCGGCTGCCGACTGTACCGCACCGAGCAGAAATTTGCCTTTGAAAAATCGGTCGAGCTCCCGGACGCTGCCTTTGCCGAAGGCCCGGCCCAGGTCTGGGGCGAGCAGGAATACTGCAACTGCCGCGCCGTCAGTGAGCATCGCATCGACCTGCGAGGGGCGTACATCCTGTGTGCCGCGGCGCTGATGGTCAGGAATTGCGAGCTGCTGACCTCGCTGGCCGATTGCGGCATTGAGCAGCGCACACAAGAGCTATCCGGCCTGACCCGCGTGGCCGCCGAGGAAAAGGCCCTGACCAGTGAGATCAACCTGCCGCTGCCGGGCACAGGGGAGCCCATCCTGGATATCGGCGGCAGCTTTACCCTGACCAGCCTGACCATGCAGACCGGGCAGGCCAGCTGCCAGGGCATTTTGCAGGTGCAAGTTTGTTGCCAGCCGCCGGAAAGCGAAGCACTGGATGTCCGCACCAAAGAGATGACGGTTCAACAGACCGTCGACCTTCCCGGAGCAGCCGAGAGCGACCAGTGCATCGCCTGGGGCGAACTGCTGCACTGCACCCTGCGCACAGAGGATGGTGCGGCGGATGCAAGCCTATCGGTTACATGGAAACTGCACCTGGAACTGTGGCGGCTCGCTGCCCACACCGTGGTGGCGGACGCATACTCGACCCTTTGCCAGGCACAGACCGTGCAGACCGTCTGCAAGCTGCTGCAAAGGACCACCGACCTGAACGGCCATCTGTCCGTGACCGTAGAGGATGACCTGCCCACGCCCGACGCCGAAGTGCGCGGCTGCTTTGTCACGCTGGAAGCGCCGGTGCAGATTCCTGAGGAAGCAGCCAGCAAAGAAAAAGCAGGAGAGACCCGCTGGGAACTGCAGGGCAAAGGCACGGCCCATGTGTTGTGTGCCGACAGCCGCGGCGAACTGACCTGTTACGATAAAGCTTTTACCTGGCAGCCGGAAGGCAGCTGGCAGGGAAGTCCCGGCGATGCTTACCCCTGCCTGCATGCCGATGTGACCCGTCTGACCAGCGGCAAAAGCGGTACGCGGCTGCGCGTAGAAATTGAGCTGAGCATAACCGGCTCCATGCTGCAGGCCCAGGCCCAGCAGGCTTTAAGTGAGGTGGATCTGGGAGAAGAATTTACCGATGGCACAGATGGCCCGGCGCTGTACCTGTACTATGCGCAGGAAGGGGAGCGCATCTTTGATATTGCCAAGCGCTACCACGCCCGCGCCAAAGATTTGGCCGCCGCCAACCACTTGGAGACCGGCGGCACCGCACCCCAGGACCTGACCACCGAGAGCACCTGCCTGCTGATTCCCGCCGCTTTGTAAAGGAGGAAACACCGTGACGCAAGAACAAATCTACCAGAATATTGCGCGCCGGACCGGCGGCGATATTTATATTGGCGTGGTGGGGCCGGTGCGCACAGGCAAAAGCACCTTTATCAAGCGCTTCTCCGAGCTGCTTTTGCTGCCGCATATCCAAAACGAAGCCCAGCGTGCCCGCGCCAACGATGAACTGCCCCAAAGCGCCGCAGGCCGCACCATCATGACCACCGAGCCGAAGTTCATCCCGGAGAAGGCGGTCAATATCGAGCTTTCCGGCGGCGGCAGCTTCCGGGCACGGCTTATCGACTGCGTGGGCTACATGGTGGACGGTGCCCTCGGCCATGAGGAACAGGACGCCCCCCGCCTGGTGAAAAGCCCCTGGTTTGACCACGAGGTGCCCTTTGACCTGGCGGCCGAGACCGGCACACGGCGCGTTATCCGTGAGCATGCAACCGTGGGCGTCGTTGTCACCACCGACGGCAGCGTGGCCGACCTGCCGCGGGAAAACTACTGCGAGGCCGAGCGCCGCATCATAGCCGAACTGGAGGCCATCGGTAAGCCCTACGTCATTTTGCTGAACTGTACTGACCCGGACAGTGATGCCGCCCACCAGCTGGCCGCCCAATTGCAGGATACCTACCAGCGGGCGGTCGTGCCCATCAACTGCGTAGCAATGACTGCCGAAGCGCTGGACGGCATTTTGCAGCGGCTTTTGTATGAGTTCCCGATTCGAGAAATCGCCGTGCAGATGCCCAGCTGGGTCATGATGCTGGAACCCGGCCATTGGCTGCAAAGCGCCGTATACACTGCCATGCTGAAATTTGCCGGCTCTGTGCACAAAATGGCCGATATTGCAGGCAAAAATCTGCCGTTGGAATGTGAGTACATCACCAAAACCATACTGACCGGCATGGACCTTGCCAGCGGTTCGGTGCACATTACGGCAATGATTGCGCCTGATATTTTTTACAAAATTTTGGGTGAGCAGACCGGGCTTTCCATCGTGGATGAAGCCAGCCTACTGCCCTGTGTGGTCAGCCTGGCCAAGGCAAAGCGCGCCTACGATAAGATCAAATCGGCCCTTGACCAGGTGGAAGCCACCGGCTACGGCATTGTGATGCCGGGTATCGAAGAGCTGACGCTGGAAGAGCCGGAGATCGTGCGCCAGGGCGGGCAGTACGGCGTGCGGCTCTCCGCCAGCGCACCCAGTTTGCACATTATGCGGGCCAACATCCACACTGAACTTTCCCCCACGGTGGGCAGTGAGCAGCAGGGGAAGAACTCATCAAGAGCCTGCTGGCAGATTTCGAGACCGACCCCGGCAAACTGTGGAACACTAACATCTTTGGCAAAAGCCTGAACGAATTGGTCAGCGAGGGAGTGCAGGCCAAGCTGCTGCATATGCCGCAGGAGGCCCGCAGCCGCCTGCAATCTACGCTGGAACGAATTATCAATGAGGGCTGCGACGGCCTGATCTGCATCCTGTTGTAAAGGGGGCCTTACCGTGAAGCACCTGACCCGGCAGGAAAAGAAATGCCAGAAAGAGCGCCGCGCCCTGATGGCCGAGCTGGACACAGCTACGCAAGCCCTGCGTGCTAACGAGAAAGCTTTTCAAGAAGCGCTGGACCCTTTTGTAATTGAGCAGCTAACCTACCAACATGCGGCCCTGCGATGCCGCAGCCGTGTGCTGCTGCGCTTATTGCGGGAGGAGGATGCCCCGTGTCGCTGACAGACACTTTGTGGCCCTGGGCGGTCGGCGCGGTATGCCTGCTGCTGGTTTTGCGGTGCGCCGCCCGCCAGCGGCACCCGGTACTGGCTGTGCTGGCCGGGGCCGTTTGCGGGCTGGGGGTGCTGGCTGTGATGGCGCTGCTGGAACCTGTCAGCGGCATTGCACTGCCGCTGAACCGCTATACGGCCTTTGTGGCGGCTGTACTGGGCGTGCCCGGGGTGGTTTTATTGCTGCTTTTACAGCTGATATTATAAAAAATCTTGCCAATTGCTGTGCAATATGCTATAATATCCCAGAAACGAGTGGAACATACGGCGGCGGGACAGTTCGCAAGAACTGCCTGAGGAAAGTCCGGGCTTCACAGAGGCATAGCAACTGCTAACGGCAGCCGGGGGCGACCCCAGGGATAGTGCAACAGAAAGAAACCGCCGTGCTTGCACGGTAAGGATGGAAAGGCGAGGTAAGAGCTCACCAGCGCACTGGCGACTTTGCGGCTATGTAAACCCTGCTTGAAGCAACATCCGTATGGGACATTATGCGGAGCCTCGCGCGTCCCGGTGATGGCGTGAGCCTTACGGCAACGTAAGGCCAAGATAGATCGTCGTTTGATACAGAACCCGGCTTACGGTCCAGTCGTTTTCTTAAACAATTTCTGCACAGCGGTTCATATAACTGCTGTGCAGTTTTTGTTTGTAGGAAACACCACATTACGATCACATCCGAAATCAACGGCAGAGCTTGCACCCGGCACCACCTGACAGCAGGCAGAAAAAAGCCCCCGCGCTTGACACAGGGGAAGCAGAAAGCTATAATAAAGACATAACATGCTATTTCGCTAAATCAAAGTTTAGCGAAATAGATGGAGGGGCAAACAGGGAAAATGAGCAGTTATATCGATGTGGTCCACCCACCGCCATGCGCCGTATTTGGATATACCCAATGATGTGGTGGAATACCTGCATTATCTGGACTTTGTAAAGATGCGGTCACCGCGCACCATCAACGCATACTATCTCGATTTGCGCGGCTTCTTCCGTTTTATGATGGCGATGCAATGGTCGCGTGTGCCGCGGGATACGCCGCTGGAAGAAATAAACTTAAAGGACATCTCAACCGAGGATATAAAAAAGATCACCAAGCGGGACATCTTTTCCTATTTGGATTACGTGCGCAGCACGGACGCCAACGGCGGCAAAGCCCGTGCCCGCAAGCTGAGCGCCCTAAAAGGCTTTTTTCTCCTATCTGGTGACCCAGGTGAATAAACTGCAGGAAAATCCCACCGAGGGAATCAGTCTTGGCTCACCAAAAAAGGCCCTGCCTAAGTACCTGACTGCCGCGGAAAGCATAGACTTGTTAAAAAATATACAAAGTGACTTCTATGAGCGTGACTTCTGCATGATTACCCTGTTTTTAAATTGCGGCATGCGGCTGACAGAACTGGTGACCATCAACATGGGCGATTTCAAGCAGGATACCATCCGCATCACCGGCAAAGGCAACAAAGAGCGGCTTGTCTACCTGAATGACGCCTGCCTGGAAGCGCTGGACCATTATAAAAAGGCCCGTGCAGCGCTGCCGAACCTGCCGGCAGATGAACAGGCCTTATTCGTCTCCAAGCGCACCGGCAAGCGGCTGACGGCGCGCCGCGTGGAACAGATCGTGGCGCGTTGCCTGCAAAGCGCAGGCTTAAGCGGACGAGGTTTTTCGCCCCACAAGCTGCGCCACACGGCGGCAACGCTGATGTATCAGGGCGGTGTGGATATGTTGGCGCTGAAAGAAATTTTGGGCCACGAGAGTGTTTCCACCACGCAGATCTACACCCACATCAACCAGGAGCGCCTGCGCGCCGCGGTGAAAGCCTCTCCTCTTGCGGATCAAGGTTATATCGCGGAAAGCAAGCCCTCACAGCAGGACTCCGGCGAGGAAGACTGACAGCCAGCCGTTGATCAGACTGACCGTTCCAGCCAGCAGCAGGCAAAACAGAAAGCGCATTGTCAGCCGCCGAAAAGCCCCCGCCAGCTGCCCACGGGCGGCCCCGCCCGAAAAGACGCACTGGAACAGCCCGTTGCTTATCGCTACGCTGTAGCCGGATAGCCACAGCCCTGCAAACAGTACACTCAGATTGGACAGGCTGCTCAGCAGCCAGTAGCAGACGAGGCCCCGGCTCTCCCCTGCAGCCAGTACGCAGGCAGCGCATAAGCCGAGAAAGCCACCGCGCAAAAAGAATAAAATCGGGAAAAAGAAACATCCCAAGGCCGAAAAGCTGCACAGATACAGCGCGGCCAACTGCAAAAAGGCAGCGGAAAACTGCCACTGCCATACAGAGAAAACCGTGCTGTAGCTGCTTTTAGACAGGTAGTAAGCCGCCAGCTGACTGCCTGACTCCCAGGCTCCGGTTCGCCCCAGCCAAATGCCTGGCAGGTAGCCCAGCAAAAACAGACAGGCGCAGCCCAAGGGCACATAAGGCAGCCTGCCCGCCGCGTTTGCTGGGGCCTGCGGCACTCGCGACGCTGGCTGGCGCGGCCAGAACATCCGGGCACGGACAGCGGGTCGCATAGGTTGTGCCGTGCGCATCAGTGCCCCTCCTTAATGGCGGAGAGCGCACCGCCTAAGGTGCCACCTAACAGCAGAGCCAGCGGCAGCATGGCGTCGCTACGTGTCCAGCTGGGCACACCATGTACAAGAAACGCCGCTGCCAGCAGGCAAAGTGCATAAAAGGCCCCGCAAATTAACCCGCATACAAACCGCTGCCGCCCGATTTTACCCGCCAGCAAAAAGCCGGAAACCGCAGCCCCGGCTGATGTTGCCAGGCAGGCCATCGGTCGCACCAGATGCAGCGGCAGCGGCGTATGCGTCAAGAGAAAGGCAGCCAGCGCCAACAGCAAAAGGCATAGCCCGACCCCCGCCGCAAAAACCTGCACCAGCATCCAGGCTGGCGCATTTTGTCCGCGCGGACGGCTGCGGCGCCTGGGCAGATTGGGAGAAATACTTTTAGCCATAATAAAACGCCCCCTTGCACAGTAAACACTATGCAAGGGGGGCGTTTTGGTATGCCGTTAGGCAAAATTACTTCTTAGCAGGGGTGGTGTCCTTGCCGCCCATGTCCAGCTTCTCCACGTTGGCAATGGCGGTGCGGCGGAAGCGAATCTTGGTGCGGTCACTGCCGGTCTCCAGAACGATGGTGTCGTCCTTCTCGGAGATGGCACAGACGATGCCGACGATACCGCCGATGGTAGAAACCTTATCGCCGATTTCGATGGAGCTGCGCATAGCGGCGTCCTTCTTGTCCTGGCGCTTCTGCGGCAGATAGATCAGAATGAACATGAAGACGATGATCAGGATCATCGGCAGCAGCGTAAACAGGGTCTCGGTCATGCTGGTGGAACCAGTGGCACTCAAAAACTGAATCATAGCGGGTATACTCCTTAAAATAAACGATTTCTTCTATTATATCGAACTTTGCGGCACAGCGCAAGCGTTTACGAAAAAATATCAGATGCGGGTGTCAAGTTTATGCACATAAGTGTCGTGGAACTGCTGGAAAGTGCCGTTGTCCAGCGCCTCGCGGATGCGTTCCATCAGGTGATTGTAGAAATACAGGTTGTGCATAACAGCCAAGCGCATGCCCAGCATCTCATCGGCCTTCTGCAGATGGCGTATGTAGGCGCGGGAAAAGTTGCGGCAGACCGGGCAATCGCAATGCGGATCGATGGGAGATTCGTCGCGCTCGTACTTCAGGTTCTTGATGTTAATGATGCCGTCCCAGGTGAACAGGTGGCCGTGACGGGCATTGCGGCTGGGCATGACACAGTCGAACAGGTCAACACCGCGGTAAACGCCCTCGATGATGTTGCCGGGGGTGCCGACACCCATCAGGTAGCGGATCTTGTTCTTGGGGGCAAAGGGCTCTACGGCGGAGATGATGTCGTACATGACCTCGGCAGGTTCGCCCACGGCCAGTCCTCCGATAGCATAGCCATCCAGATCGTATTCAGCGATTTGCTTCATGTGTTCTACACGCAGGTCGGCAAAGGTACAGCCCTGGTTGATACCGAACAGCAGCTGATCGGGGTTGACAGCCTTTTCCTCATGCTTCAGGCGGGCCATCTCATCCTTGCAGCGCAGCAGCCAGCGGGCTGTGCGGGCGCAGCTGTTTTTGGCGTACTCGTAGGTGGCGGGGTTCTCCACGCACTCGTCAAAGGCCATAGCGATGGTAGAACCCAGGTTGGCCTGGATCTGCATGCTCTGCTCCGGCCCCATAAAAATGCGGTGACCGTCCAGGTGGGAGTTGAAGGTAACGCCCTCCTCGGTGATCTGGCGCAGCTTGGCCAGGCTGAACACCTGGAACCCACCTCTGTCGGTCAGGATGGGACCGTCCCACTTAGTGAATTTGTGCAGACCGCCCATCTCGGCCACCAGCTTGTCACCGGGGCGCAGATGCAGATGGTAGGTGTTGCACAGCATGACCTGGGCACGGATGTCTTTCAGATCCAGCGCCGACAGACCGCCTTTGATGGCGGCGGCGGTGGCAACGTTCTGGAATGCGGGGGTCTGCACGGTGCCGTGCACCGTAGTAAATTCGCCGCGACGGGCGGCACCTTCCTGTTTGATAAGGCGGTAAGGCATGTTGGCAGCTCCTTTATTGATTGATGAAAATATCCTTATTTATTTAATGAACATCGCATCACCAAAGCTGAAGAAGCGATACTTTTCCTCTACAGCGACCTTATAAGCGGCCATGGTCTTGTCATAACCGTAGAACGCGGAAATCAGCATGATCAGGGTGCTTTCCGGGAGGTGGAAATTGGTGATGAGACCGTCGATGGCTTTCAGCTCGATGCCGGGATAGATGAAGATGCTGGTGTTGCCGCTGCAAGGTACGATCTTGCCGTACTTGGCCCAGACGGATTCCAGCGTGCGGCAGCTGGTGGTGCCCACGGCGATAACGCGGTGGCCAGCGGCGCGGGTGTCGTTGATGAGCTGGGCGGTCTCCTCGCTGACAGAGTACCACTCGCTGTGCATCTGGTGATCCTCGATGGATTCCTCGTTGACCGGGCGGAAGGTGCCCAGGCCGACATGCAACGTAACCTCGGCAATGTTAACGCCCATCGCACGGATGGTGTCCATCAGCTGCGGGGTGAAGTGCAGACCGGCCGTGGGGGCGGCGGCGCTGCCCAGCTCTTTGGCGTAAACGGTCTGGTATTGGCTCTGGTCCTCCAGCTGTTCGGTGATGTAGGGCGGCAGCGGCATCTTGCCGAACTCGTCCAGCTTCTCATACAGCGTTTCGGTGTCATAGGTAAAGGTAACATATTTGTTGCCGTCTGGCAAAGTCTCATCCACCACAGCCGTCAGGCTTCCGTCGCCGAACTCCACCTTAGTGCCTGCCTGCATCCGCTTGCCGGGGCGGGCCAGGCACTCCCAGGTGTCCCCCTTTCACCTGGCGCAGCAGCAGCAGTTCGCATACAGCACCGGTAGGAACCTTGGTGCCCATCAGACGGGCGGGCAGCACCTTGGAGTTGTTGACGACCAGCAGATCGCCTTTTTCCAGAAACTGGGGCAGATCATGAAAGACCGAGTGGACGATGCTGTCATTCTGGCGGTCCAGCACCATCAGGCGGGCCGCGTCGCGGGGGTCGGCAGGCTCCTGCGCAATCAGTTCTTTAGGTAAGTCGTACCAAAAATCTTTTCTCAGCATGGTTTTCTTCCTTTTTTCGTTGACAATCAGGGATAGGGATACTATAATAAAGCCAGCACAGAGGCGCGAAGTGCATCAGTAACCCGGTTTGAAGTCCCCTGCCAGGGGCATAAACTGGGTGAAAGGGTACTTCGCCGAAGGCGATGCGCGGCACGCATTGACCTGGGCTCGTAACCAAACAGGTGCGGGACTGTCACACCCTGAAAGGTGTGTTGCGCTGTGTGTATATGCAATATGATATTATATTGCATTTTGTGCCGGTTTTCAAGCCGGTTTTTTTATTATCTGTGCAAAATCGGAACAATTTATGCCGCTGCTGCATAGAAATCGGGAAAGGTATTGCGAAAGGAAGGGTTAGGAAAGATGAAACAGTACAATGTAGGCGTCATCGGTGCAACTGGCATGGTCGGCCAGCGTTTTATCACGTTGCTGGAAAACCACCCCTGGTTCCACCTGGCCGCCGTGGCTGCGAGTGCGCGCAGCGCCGGCAAAACGTATGAGGATGCAATCGGTGACCGCTGGCTGATGAAGATGCCGATGCCGGAATGTGCGAAGAAGCTCGTCGTGCTGGATGCAGCCAATGTGGAGGAAGTTGCCTCCAAAGTTGATTTCGTGTTCTGCGCTGTTAACATGAAAAAAAGAGGAGATCAAGGCCCTGGAAGAAGCTTACGCCAAAGCCGAGTGCCCGGTTGTTTCCAACAACAGCGCGCATCGTTTTACCCCGGATGTGCCCATGGTCGTGCCCGAGATCAATGCGGATCATATCGACATCATCCCTGCCCAGCGCAAGCGTCTGGGTACCAAGCGCGGCTTTCGTAGCCGTCAAGTCCAACTGCAGCCTGCAGAGCTATGTGCCCGCCCTGCATCCCCTGCGCGGCTACGGTATCACTGACGTGCTGGTCTGCACCTACCAGGCCATCTCCGGTGCTGGCAAGACCTTTGAAACCTTCCCCGACATTCTGGATAACGTCATCCCCTACATCGGCGGAGAGGAAGAAAAGAGCGAGCAGGAACCCCTGAAGCTGTGGGGCCACATCGAGGGTGACAAGATCGTCTCCGCCGATGCTCCGCGCTTTACCGCCCAGTGCCTGCGCGTGCCGGTTTCTGATGGCCACATGGGTGCCGTGTTCGTGCGCTTTGCCAATAAGCCCAGCAAGGATGAGATCCTGAAAGCCTGGAAGGAATTCCATGGCCCTGCCCAGGACCTGAATCTGCCCAGTGCCCCGAAGCAGTTCCTGCATTATTTTGAGGAAAACGACCGCCCGCAGCCCAAGCTGGATCGTATGCTGGAAAACGGCATGGCTGTCAGCATCGGCCGCCTGCGCGAGGATAACCAGTACGATTACAAGTTCGTCTGCCTGTCCCACAACACCCTGCGCGGCGCAGCTGGCGGTGCTGTGCTGCTGGCGGAACTGCTGGCTGCCAAGGGCTATTTTGGCTGATCCGCTGCCCTGCCCGGCGCAGGAACCTGTGCCACTTTAAAAGAAGGAGTATTCCCTATGAAGAAGCCTGTTTTTACCGGCGCTGCGGTTGCCATTATCACCCCGATGAACGCCGATGGCAGCGTAAACTTTGAAGAACTGGGCCGCATCATTGATGACCAGATCGCCCATGGCACCGATGCCATCGTCATCTGCGGTACCACCGGCGAGTCCCCGACGCTGTCCGATGAGGAGCATACCGCCTGCATCCGCTATGCTGTCAAGCAGGCCGCAGGCCGCGTGCCGGTGATTGCGGGCACGGGTTCCAACGATACCAAGTATGCCATCTGGCTGTCCCAGCAGGCCCAGGCCGACGGTGCCGATGCCCTGCTGCTGGTCACCCCGTACTACAACAAGACCAGCCAGGCGGGCCTGGTGGCCCATTACACGGCCATTGCCAACGCTGTGAATCTGCCCTGCATCCTGTACAATGTGCCCAGCCGTACCGGCTGCAACCTGACACCGGCCAGCCTGGCCCAGCTTGCCAAGCTGCCCAACATCAACGCCGTCAAGGAGGCCAGCGGCAACATCAGCCAGGTCGCTGAGATCGCTGCCGCCTGCGGTACGGAGCTGAACATCTACTCCGGCAACGACGACCAGATCGTCCCGCTGCTGGCTTTGGGCGGCAAGGGCGTCATCAGTGTGCTGTCCAACGTGGCACCCCAGTATACTCACGACATCTGCGCCAAGTGGTTCGCCGGTGAAACGCAGGAAAGCCTGCAGATGCAACTGAAAGCCCTGCCCTTGTGCAAGGCCCTGTTTGCCGATGTTAACCCTATCCCCGTAAAGTGGGCGATGAACCGCCTGGGCTGGCAGGCCGGTGCTTGCCGCCTGCCTTTGGTCGAGCCTTCTGCTGCGGTGCAGGATCAGCTGGAGACCGCCATGCGGGATTTCGGCCTGCTGTAAATCATGCTGACCGGCCCGTGGCAACCTGCTGCGGGCCTTTTTTGAAAGGAAACAGAAAATGACGGATATTGTGATACAGGGAATCTACGGCCGCATGGGCCATGCGCTGATCGAAAAAATTGCAGCCCGCCAGGATTGCCGCGTGGTGGCCGGTGTGGACCGTGAGGCTGGTAAGGTCGGCGATATCCCCGTTTATGCCGGGTTTGAGGGCCTGCCCAAGGTCGATGCCATCATCGACTTTTCTTCCCCCGCCGGTGCGGTGGCGGCGGTACAGTATGGTGCCGTCCATGGCGTGCCCTGCGTGATCTGCTCCACCGGCCTTTCCGCCGAGGACGAGACCGTGCTGGAGGATGCCAGCGCCAAAACGCCCATCTTCCGCAGCGCCAACATGTCGCTGGGCGTCAATGTGCTGATCGAGCTGGCCCGCCAGGCTACCCGCGTGCTGAGCGGCGAGTTTGACATTGAGATCGTCGAAAAGCACCATCACAATAAACTGGATGCCCCCAGCGGCACGGCCCTGATGATCGCCGATGCCATCAACGCCGAGGCTGGCAACAGCTATGAGTATGTCTACGACCGCTCTCAGGTGCGCCAGAAGCGCGGCGCGAAGGAGTTGGGTATCAGCTCGGTGCGTGGCGGCGGCATTGTGGGTGAGCACGATGTGCTGTTCTGCGGCCCCGAGGAAGTGCTGACCCTGAGCCACAGTGCAGGCAGCCGCGGCGTGTTTGCCGATGGCGCTGTGCAGGCGGCCCTCTACGTGGCAGGCCGAGAGCCCGGCTACTACACGATGACCGACCTTTTGCGGGGCAAGCTGCCATGCGTTTGAGAAACAATGAAATTGCAGCCTGCCTGGTGATTGCCCTGGGCGTTGGCGGCGTACTGACAGGAGCGCTGCTGCAGGAGATCAGCACCGGCAAGACCGCACAACAGCCGGAATCGGTGGCAGCCGCCGCCTATGTAGAGCCGACCCCGGCACCGGAAACTACCCCGGAGCCTATGCCAACCGTGGAGACCGTGCGGTTTTCCGCCACCGGCGACGACCTGATCCACGACGGCATCTTTTTGCAGGCGAAAAATCGCGGCACCGATGGCTACTATGATTTTTCCTATGCGTATGAAAATATGAGGGACTTCTACACCCAGTTTGACGTAAATTGGCTGAACCAGGAAACGCTGGTCAATGATGCCTTTGATCCCAGCGGCTACCCGATGTTCTCAACGCCGGGAGATATTACAGATGCATTGTATGACATTGGCTTCCGGGTGTTCAGCCTGTCCAACAACCACAGCTACGATAAAGGTGCAGCGGGCATCGATGCCTCCCGCGAGCATTGGGACGCGATGCCCGATGACGTGGTTTCGATGGGGTTCTACAACCTGGAAACCTATGACGACTACGTGTACCAGACGGTGAATGGCATCACCTTCGGCTACCTTTCCTACACCGAACATACCAACGGCCTGCCGACGCCCAGCAGTGCGACCTATGGCGTTGTGTATTTGAGCGACCTGGATATCATTGAACAGCAGATTGCCGCCATGCGCCCCAATTGCGATGTGCTGGTCGTCAGCTGTCATTGGGGTGTAGAGGGCAGCCATGATGTGGCAGACTCCCAGCGGCAGATGGCTCAATGGCTGGCTGACCAAGACGTGGATCTTATCATCGGTACCCATCCCCATGTGACCCAGACAGCCGAATGGCTGACCGGCGCAGAAGGTCATACTAGTTTTGTGGCTTACAGCCTGGGCAATTTCCTGAATGCACAGTCCAGCCCGGACAATATGATCGGCGCGGTATTGGACATCACCTTCCAGAAGACCACCCAGTCGGACGGCAGCAGCGCCGTGGAGATGCAGGACCCGAAACTGCATTGCGTGATAAGCCAGTACGAAGACGGGTGGAAAAACATCCGCGAGTATCCCTACTCTGCCTATACCGATGAACTGGGCGCGGCGCATGGAAACTTCACGCTCACCCGTGAATACATCGAAAGCGTATTGTATGGCTCTATCGACGAGCAATTTGTTACATTAGATTGATGAAAGGATGACGGTTTATGTACGGTGTCAGCAAAATCAGCAGTGAGCAGAATATCATGCTCACGACTTTCCCCGGTGCGCAGTACAGTGCACAAAGCCTGGCGGAACACCTGGACGTGTTTGCCAAGGCCGGTATCGTAGTGGATATGATCTGCCAGAGTGCGCCCCGCGGCACGGCGGTAGATTTCAGCTTTACTACCAGCTATGATAACTTTGCCGCCGTGATGAAAGCCCTGCCCGCAGCAGCCAAGGCCAATCCCCCGTTGGTTTCCGGTGGCTACAGCAAGATCAACCTGTTTGGTGAGGAGATGGTCACCAGCTGCGGCGTGGCTGCCCGTGCACTGGCTGCCTTGGCCGGTGCCAACATCGAGATCGTGCTGATCACGACCAGCGACCTGGACATCTCGCTGCTGATCCGCCAGCAGGACGAGGATGCCGCCCTGGAAGCTCTGCACAAGGCTTTCGAGGTCTGATTTACAGCCTAACACAACAAAACGCCCGCGTTCTGTTTTTACCCGGAACGCGGGCGTTTTTTGCTATACTTAACAGTTGGAAATCTGCTCCCGTATCTGGCACAGCGCCCCTTTTTCCAACCGACTCACCTGGGCCTGGCTGATGCCGATTTCCTTAGCCACCTCGGTTTGCGTTTTGCCGCCTAGGTAGCGCAGTGCGATGATGCGACGCTCCCGCGGGGACAATGCCCGCACCGTATCCCGGAACATCATATCGCTGATCCAGCTTTCCTCGCTGGTTTTATCCCGCAGCTGGTCCATGACCGAAAAGCTGTCCTCGCCGTCGGAAAAGACCGGCTCGTACAAGCTGGTGGGTGCCACGGCGGATTCCAGCGCCATGGCGACATTCTCCGGAGAGGCCCCGACCTGGGCGGCAATCTCCGATATTTTCGGTTCGCGGCCATCCCGCTTCTGCAGTTCTTCCCGCGCCTGCATCGAGTGGTAGGCCAGGTCACGGATGGAGCGACTGACCCGCACGGCGTTATTGTCCCGCAGATAGCGCTTGACCTCGCCGCAGATCATCGGCACGCCGTAGGTGGAAAACCGTACCTTTTGGCTGGGGTCAAAGTTGTCGATGGCCTTGATAAGCCCGATGCACCCCACCTGAAACAGATCATCCAGGTTCTCGCCCCGGCTTGCAAATTTCTGCACCACACTAAGCACCAGACGCAGGTTACCCTGGATCATCTGCTGCCGGGCGTCCTGGTCGCCATTATGGGCCGCTTCGATCAGACGGCTTTTTTCCGCTTCGCTCAAAACCGGAAGCTGTGAGGTATCCATCCCGCAAAGTTCCACTTTCCGTGCCGTCATGGTCGATTCCCCTTCCTGCTGTTGCTTACAAAGCAGTATGGGCGGCAAAGTACACACGCAAACAAACTGGAAAAAATCTGCACATGTCCTTTTCCCGGGGCATAGCATGGGATTAAAGGGAGGGCTTGGTATGGTGGATTTTTTATGGTTTGTGTTAACGCTGATTTTGTTGGCGGCGGAAACAGTGGTGCTGGTATTGCTGCTGGTGCTGCGGCGGAAAACGCCGCGCACCGATACCCGCGAGACGCGCACCGAGTATTTGCAGCCCAATTATAATGAGGTGGCAGGTTTCCGGCTGGCAGCTTACCCGGACAATGAAATCATCATCCCCCAGCGCTGCTGGCTGATCGAAAGTGAGGTGGCCGAGGTGGACTTTGTCATTGTGCCGGGCCGCGCCATGAGCCTGCGGGTCGCCCGAAGCGGCACCATGCGGAAACCGACCAACCTGACCGTCAACGGCTACGAACGGAGCGAGCAATATGAGATCGACGGTCTGACGGTGACGCAGAAGCAGAACGCCGGGCGTTATACTTCGATCAGCTGGACGCGGGATGGATTCGACTATATTCTTTATTCGCAAAAGCCGGAGATGAACATGGTCAGCGGGCTGGCAGTGCCGTTCATCACCAACACGCGGGCCGAGGAAACGTGACGGCTTTAGCTGACGGCTTCCAGTTCTCGCCGCAGGCGGCGGATGATGCGCTTTTCCAGCCGGGAAATGTAACTTTGGGAGATGCCCAGCTGGTCGGCTACCTCTTTTTGGGTGTGCTCAGTCTCACGGTTCAAGCCAAAGCGCAGCTCCATAATGCGCCGTTCCCGGGGTGTCAGCCGGGCCACCGCCCGGTGCAGGGCGGCATGCTCGGCGCTGCGCTCCAGTTCCTCGCCCACTTGGGGCTGGTCGCTGGTAAGCACATCCATCAGCAAAAGTTCGTTGCCGTCGTTGTCGGTGTTCAGCGGCTCGTCGATGCTGGCATCCTGGCGGCGGTTGGAACTTTTGCGCAGGTACATTAAAATTTCATTCTCGATGCATCGGCTGGCGTAGGTCGCCAGCTTGATGTTTTTGGTGGGCTCAAAGGTATTCACGGCCTTGATAAGCCCGATGGTGCCGATGGAGATCATGTCCTCGATGCCCGCAGACGGTGTCTCAAACTTTTTGGCAATGTACACGACCAGCCGCAAGTTGTGGGTGATGAGCAGGTCACGGGCCTCGGTGCTGCCGCGGCTTAAAGCCTCCAACGCCTGCCGCTCCTGCTGAGGGTCCAGTGGCGCCGGCAAAGTGTCGGCCCCGTTGATGTAATGCAGCTCCCGCACAGGGACTAAGTGTAAAAGCAATGTGTAAAGTGTCTGGCTGAGTTTCATGGTTCGTACCGCCCTTCGTAGTAGATTTTATAATCGCTGCCATACAAAGCCTCATATTGGGGATCACCGAAAGATTCCGGCGCAAATGCAATGGCAGTACGCCCCAGCTGCAGCACGCCGGTCTTGGTGATAAGCCCGATATTGCGTACCGCAAAGCCGGGCAGCAGGCTGCGCTGGGCGGCGGTGCTGCAAGGAATCAGCCGCAGCTGCGCCCCGGTGGGCGGGTCGGTCTTATCACCCCCGGCAAACCAGCCGGCCAAAAACTGCCGAACCTCTGGCGGCAGACGGGAGCCTGCATCGGTGAGGCTGACCACCAGCACCGGCATACAGGTGATGGGGTCGGTCAGGTGGCAGCCGGTATCCAGCATAGCCCGCAGGTGAATGCAGGTACCGCAAAGTTCAAACTCCAGTCCGACGGTCTCCTGTTTAGCGGGTCGGCGGCGGAAAAAGCGCAGCCCCACTTCAACAGCCCCACAGCACAGCCCGGAAAGCCCCAATAGCAGCAGCGGCGATACCCGCAGATAGACCGCGAGGTTACCCGTCTGCAGCAGCGTGGTGCCCGTTTGGAAAATAATCAAAACCACCAACCCCGCAAGCAAAATATTCAGCGCAGCATACCAGCAGGCCACCGCCAGCAGTCGCAGCTTATCCCGCCAGCCGAAGGTCAAGGCGGCAATGGCAAGGGCTGTAGCCAGCTTATACATAATTTGCACAGGGTACGAAAGTTCCGGTGCAAACAGAATCAAGGCCGAAACCGCCGCGCAGACGCTGCCCGTCAGCATCCGGGCAAAGGCAGCCCGCTGGCCGGTCAGCACCCCGGCAGCTTGCAGCAGCAAGTAGGCCACCAGAAAATTGACAAGGAGCAGCACATCCAGATAGATGACGGTCTTTATGGTGCATCCCTCCTCCTGCGGCGTTTTCCAGTATATGCGCCGTGGGTGGTGAAAATGCGCAGACCATGAAACACACAAAAAAGCGACCTGCTGTACCGAAATACAGCAGGCCGCTGAAAAGCAGCTTATGCAGTTTTACTTGGAAGCACAGGCGGAGCAGGATGCACAGCTGGCACAATCGGGATGTTCCTCAGCCCAGATGCGATCAGCAGACGGGGTCCACTGGTCGGCGTAGGGCTTGCAGCGGCGGAAGACATCGCTGGTGGATTCCGGCTGCTGCATATCGGTGCTATGGGCGCCGCTGCGTTTGACCATCTCGCCCAGCAGCTCGGGGTTTTCCAGCATCGGGCAGGGACGCAGATGGTTGTGGTTGAAAGGCTGGCCCTTGTGATATTCCTTGAACAAGGGCTGCTGCAGGCACTCCAGCAGGCTCTTGTCATGGATGTTGGCGCCGGAGTAATGGATGAATACGCAGGGCTCCACATCGCCGGCCGGGTTGATGTGGGCGTACTGGCGGCCGCCGGCAATGCAGCCGTCGATGTACTCGCCATCGTTCTGGAAGTCGATGCAGAAGATGGGCTTGCCGCCGGTGTAGCCGCGGATCTCGCGTACACGGTGGATCATATATTCACGCTGCTCGGCGTTCAGCATCAGGTTGACGTTGGCACCGTCACCGATGGGCATGTAGTGGAAGTACCAGTTGAAGCGCACGCCGTGGCTGATGAGCATATCCATGAATTCATCGCTGGTAACAGCCTTGTAGTTGGCGGAAGTGTAGCAGATGGAAGTACCGAACAGCAGGCCATTCCCCTTCATCAGATCCATGGCATGCATGACGCGGTCGTAAACACCGGCACCACGGCGATCATCGGTAGCATCACCGATGCCCTCAATGGAGATGAAGAAGGCCATGTTGCCCAGCTGCTTGACGCGGTCGCAGAAGGCCTGGTCAATCAGGGTGCCATTGGTGAACAGGTGGAAGACCGAGCTCTGGTGCTTCTCGGCCAGCTTGAACAGATCCTCCTTGCGGCAGGTGGGCTCGCCGCCGGTGCACATGTACCAGTGGATGCCCAGCTCCTCGCCCTCAGTGACGATACGGTCCATGTCCTCAAAGCTCAGGTTCAGACGGTTGCCGTACTCGGCAGCCCAGCAGCCCTTGCAATGCAGGTTGCAGGCGGAGGTGGGGTCAAACAGCAGGATCCACGGCATGTTGCAATCATACTTTTTGCGCAGTTCCATGACGTAGTTATAACCAGCGAACATGCCCTCATACACCAGGTTCAGGGCGTTCATCTTCAGCACATGGGGGTCGATCTCGTTGATGGCGCGGTATGCGTACTGCATCCACTTGCCGTTGGGGTCGGATACGAAAGCACGGACGGCGTCCCAGTTGGCGTCGGGATAACGTTTTGTCCAGCAAGGGGCTGTGCCAGGTTGACCAGCTTAACAGCCTGCTCGGCCATATTTTCAGGGCCCCTTGCCGCGGACGGCGTTGATGGTAGCGTCGATGGCAACGCTGAACGCTGCACGCTGTGCCGCATGGACCACTTTATTCATTGCCATAATAGTCTGCTCCTTTTAACTCTTGATTGTGCAACCATTTTATGCCTTTTTTCGTGCTATTGTACATGGGCAAATGCCGTTTTTTGTGCAATTGAAAGCGGCGGACATGCGCAAAAAGGCGCGAAACTGAACAAATTTGAAAAAATGTCCTAACGAAGTTAGCGCTAAATTTCGGGAAAATAATCCATATAAGCCCCCAGAAAATTTGCAAATTGCAGGCACATTATGCTATAATAACGTTGTACGATTCTATTTCGCTGTAAGGAGTATTTGCCATGCCGCGTTCAAATCAGACAAAGCGCCTGCTGGCCCAGAGCCTGATGGATTTGATGATGACCACCCCGCTGGAAAAGATCTCAGTCAACGATATTGTGGACCACGCCGGGGTCGGGCGCAATACCTTTTACTATCATTTTGAGGATAAGTACGATTTGGTGAACTGGTACTTCCAAAGCGGCGTGACCCAGTTTTTTGGTGGAACGCTCGGCCTATGCCAGCTGGAATGCCCTGATGGAAGCCGTGGAAGATTACCTGTTGGAAAATAAAGTGTTTTACTGCAACGCACTGGCCTATACCGGGCAGAACAGCTTGCAGCAGTACATATTTGATTACCTTTCCTCCATCTTTATGCAGCGCGCCAAAGAGCTACGCCCTGGCATTGGTGCCGATGAAAAACTGTTGGTGGGCCGTTTTTTTGCCGGTGCTCTAATGGGCATTTTGCAGCCGTGGGTGCTGGGCGGCATGAAGACCAACACGACCCGTCCATCCCAGGCAGTGCCGCTGCTCTCTGTCGATGAGCTGGAGCTGATCCTGCGCGGTGAGCTGGGCGAAACGCATGAACCAGGCAAACTGCCCCAGTGATTTGGATGACTTAGCGGCAGCCCTTACAAGCATAACAAAAAGCCGATTCCTTGTTTGTCGCATCGAGGCGATAAGGAATCGGCTTTTGTTATACGTATCTTGCGGCTGCGGGGTTACTCTCCTGTGTGCAGCTGCAGCGGGAAGGTCTGCCCCTCCTGCAGGGCACTGCCCCACACGGCGTTGTCAGAAATGCGGTGGTTGAGGTAGGTAATGTCAGCGTCCCAATCCAGCAGCAGCACCGGCTTGCCGGTCTCAAGGCGGCCGGCCACGATGCCGCGGCGCAGAACCTCGCTCTTCTCCGGCAAAATACCGGGGCGGCGGGCATACATGCAAAGGCGGGCCTCCTGGGCTACGCTCTCCATCCAATCATCCTGCAAAGCTTCCTCGGCGCAGGTGTCATCCACCAGGACCGTCAGCATATACAGCATCTGCTTGGCTTTCAGAGCGCGGGCCGCATGGCAGACATCGGGGGTCAGCTCCGGGCTTTGCAGCAGCGGCAGCACCACTACATTGAGACATTCCGCCAGCTGGGCAACGCGATCCGGTGTCAGAGCTTCTGGCGCGGCCAGCACACCGAACGCACACTTAGGGGAACGCCTTTGCCAGGCTGGCAGCCTCGGAAGGGTCGCCCTCAGTGGCATCCAGTACCCAGACAAAGCTGCCCTTTTTCTCGGCGGCTGCTACCAGCGCCGGGAGGGCCGGGTCGCCGCAGTGGGCGGCCGTGATCCAGGAGAAAGGCTTTCCATCCACATCGGCCTGCTTCTTCATCTCGCTGGCGCCGTAGATCAGCCCGCCAAAGCCCATGTTGACGCCGACCGTGCAAAGCCGATCCTCGTCCACAGTGTCCAGCAGATTATGCACCAGGCTGTAGTAGCAGCTGTCGGTGCGCTGCAGGGCTTTTTGGGCGTAGGCAAAAAAGTCCTTCTGCTGCGGCCGTTTGGCCAGCGAAGAACACATATCTACGTAGTTGCGCAGCTGTCGGAATCCGCCGCGGCGGATGTCCCCCACCGCACGGTGGGCCAGTGTCATGGTAAAGCTGCGGGTTGCATTATAATCCAAGCTCAAAGCGGTTCACTCGCTTTCGTTTTTCTGTGCAGGGCACATTTTCTATATTTGAAAGTGTACCATGCCAGCGCACTGCAGCGCCATGGGCAAAAAACATGCGTTTGTCCTATAAAGTGTCTAGTATTATTTCAATTCTACCACGGTCACGCCGTTTTCACCCTCGCCATAGCGGCCGGGGCGGAAACTTTTGACTGCCTTGTGGGTGCGCAGGTGCTTTTGGATGGCAGTGCGCAGTGCACCAGTGCCGTTGCCGTGGATGATGTACAATGTCTGCTGGCCGCGCAGCATGCCGCTGTCCAGGAACTTATCCACCTCGGCCAAAGCTTCATCCACGGTGTAGCCCAGCAGGTTGATCTCCATACTGGCCTTGCGGGATTTATCCAGCTGCACGCGGGTGCTGGAACGGCGCGGCTCGCGGGCCGGGCGCTTGTCCATTTTGTCCGGGGCGCACAGACCGGAGAGAGGCACCTTCGTTTTCATGATGCCGGCACGTACTTCCACCATGCCGTTGCGGTCAGGCCGGGCGGTAACGGTAGCCAGCTGGTTCAGCTCGGCAATCAGTACTTCCTGCCCGATCTGCACCTCTTTCAGGGGCACGAACTCACGGGCGGGCTTAGGCTTGGAATCGGTCTTTTTCAGCAGTGTTTCAGTGTCCTTGCGGGCAATCTCGCGGGCGCGGACAGCACGCTGGGCAGCGTTGGTCTTTTCGTCTTTCTGGATGCGGCGCAGCTCATCCGTCAGGGCGTAGGCCTCGTTCTGAACGTTCTGCATCAGGTCATGGGCGCGGCGGCGGGCATCTTCCAGTTCCTGCTCGCCCTTCTTGATCAGCTCGTCGCGCTTCTTCTCGGCGCTTTCCAGGGCGTGTTCAGCTTCATAGCGGGCCTTTTCGGCGTCACCCTGAGTGACCTTCAACTGCAGCTTCAAATCATCCAGCTGGGCCAGCACGCTGTCCAGGCGCTTATCGTCGTTAGACATGTGGCTGCGGGCCGCATCGATGATGTTCTGCGGGATGCCCAGCTTGGAGCTGATAAGGAATGCGTTGGACTTACCGGGCACGCCGACGCTCAGCTTATAGGTAGGCATCAGCGTTTCTACGTTGAATTCACAGCTGGCGTTGACGACACCGGGCGTTTCCAGCGCGTAAACTTTCATTTCGGCGTAGTGGGTGGTAGCCATCAGCAGGCTGCCCTGGCGGCGCAGCTGCTCCAGGATACTGACAGCCAGCGCAGCGCCCTCGGCGGGGTCAGTACCGGCACCCAGCTCATCCAGCAGGGTCAGCGTGCCGTGCCCGGCCAACTCCAGTATGCCGCTGATGCGCTTCATATGGCCGGAGAAGGTGGACAGGCTCTGTTCGATGCTCTGCTCGTCGCCGATGTCTACCAGGTATTCCCTAAAGTTGCAGACAACGCTGCTCTCGTGTGCTGGAATCAGGAAGCCGTACTGCGCCATGGCGTTGAGCAGACCTGCCGTTTTCAGTGAGACGGTTTTGCCGCCGGTGTTGGGGCCGGTGATGACCAGCGTGTCGTATTCGTCGCCCAGGGCAATATCCACCGGCACGACCTTTTTCTTGTCGATAAGCGGGTGGCGGGCCTTATTCAGCTTAAAGTGGATGGTATCGCTGACAGCGGGCATGAAGGCCCCCTGCTCAATGGCCAGACGGGCCTTGGCCAGCAGCAGATCAATCTTCAGCATGGCATCATAGCTGTAGCTGAACTGCGGCTCCAGCGAGCCCACCTGCGCCGAGAAAGCGGACAGGATGCGGGTAATCTCCTCCTGTTCTTGCGCACGCAGCTGCATGATGCGGGCGTTGGCCTCGACCACAGCGGTAGGCTCTACAAAGACGGTAGCGCCGGAGGAGGAAACGTCGTGGATGACGCCGCCGACCTCGCCGCGATACTCAGCACGTACAGGCACGACATAACGACCGTTACGCAGCGAAACCACAGCGTCCTGCAAAAATTTATTGGTGGTGGAGTTTTTGATGATGGCATCCAGTTTGGTGCGGATGGAATCCTCGGTCTGGCGGATCTTGCGGCGCAGGTCGGCCAGCGTGGTGCTGGCGGTGTCGGCCATTTCTTCCGGCGAGATGATGCTGTCGGAAATCTGGCGCTCCAGCACCGGCTGCGGCGCCAGAGAATAGAACAGGTCATCGGTGGGCATCATGTCATGCTCACTCAGGCCGTACCACTGGCTCAGGCCTGCAAAATTGCGCAGCGTGGCGGCAATTTCCAGCAATTCCCCCATCGAGAGGATGCCGCCCTTTTGGGCATGGGCGACCACGCGCCGCACCTCGGAGACAGATCCGAAGCGCGGGCTGCCGTTTTTGATCAGCAGGCTGTTGATGGCGTTGGTCTGCTCCAGAGCGTAGCGTTCGTCCTCAGGGGTCTCACAGGGCTGCAGATCCTGCATCATTTCCTTGGTCTCCCGGCAGGCGCAAAGCTGCACGGCACGGGCTAGGACCTTGTCCAGTTCCAGTGTTTTTTTATATGCGGTATCCATGTGGGATAGTGTTTCTCCTTATTCGAGTACAGTTTTCAAAAAATCAAGGCTTTTCATTTTGTGTTCCAGGTGGGCCAGCACATACTGCTCGCTCACGCGGGACAGGTCTTTTAAGCTGCTATCGGAAAGCGTAAACGAGAACAGCTTTTTATCCTCGGCCAGACAGATATGGCGCAGCGCATACAGCGAGCCTTCGTCCAGATTGGGCAGATGCCGCGCTTTGTCAGCACACGCTGCACACAGCAGATTGCCAGCAATAGGATTCAAATAAAACTCTCCCCCATCGTATTTACCGCAGCCGGAACAGGCCAGCACATCGGGCATGTACCCAGCCAGCGTCATGGAGCGCAACTCATAGATCACTTTCAGCATCCGTACCGGGCGCTTTTGCTCGCTGAGCATATACAGGCAGTTGAGCAGCAGCCGCAGCTGTGCTTCCGATTCCGGCGGCGCAGGCGAAAGCTCGGCTGCAATCTCGGCCATATAAGAGGCCAGCACCATGCCTTCCACCGTGGCGGAAATTCCATGAAACACGTTTTTGATCTGCGCGGTATCGATGAAATAATGGCTGCGGCCGCTGGTCAGGCTGAACTCTGAGTAACAGAACAGCCCTGTGGCGCTGAACAGCTTATTCTTCAGCCGCATGCTGCCTTTGGCAGAGGCGGAGATGACGCCCAGATCAGGCGTCAGGATCGTCAGGATGCGGTCCGCCTCCCCCACCTTGATCTGGCGCAGGATCAGCCCCGTTGTTGCAATTGGCATAAGCGTCCTCCTGCGTCAGCTGCCCAGTTTTATAGTTGAGATAATCAAAAATACTGCCGGATTGCACGAACCGTGCCCAATCCGCGGCGGGGTCTTTCATAGCGGCCGCCTCCCTTCCTGCTTTTGAGTATAGCATGAGAGGAGGCGGAAAAGTTGTCTGACCGGGGTGTCAGGCGGCGGTCAGGGCTTGGCGAATCCCAACGAATTGAGCAGCTGCTCGTTATCGCGCCAATCCTCGCGCACCTTGACCCAGCACTGCAGGTTGACCTTGACACCCAGCAGTTCTTCAATATCCATGCGGGCTGCCGAGGCAATCTTTTTCAGCATCTGGCCGCCCTTGCCGATAATCATACCCTTATGGCTCTTGCGCTCGCAGTAGATGTCCACATCGATGTCAATGAGATCCTTGTCGGGGCGCTCTTTAAAGCGCTCGACCACCACTGCGATGCCGTGGGGAATCTCCTCCCGCATGAACAGCAGCGCCTTTTCGCGCACCAGTTCAGCCACCAGCTCTTTCTCTGGCATATCGGTGAAGGCGTCATCGTCAAAATAGTGCGGGCCCTCGTTGCCATAGGGCTTCAGCAGGGCAAACAGATCGTCGCAGCCTGTGCCGTCCTTGGCAGAGATGGTGACGATGTGGTCAAAACAGCCGAATTCTTCTACCTGCTTTTTGCGGGCTTCCAGCGCGGCAAAGTTGTCCAACAGGTCCACCTTGTTGATGACAGCAATCGCTGGGCCGCCCTTTTGCAGCGCCTTGATCATCGTCAACTCCGAGTCGGTCAGCTCCCCGGCCGGCTCAAACAGCATCATGGTCACGTCTACGTCTTTCAGGCTGGCGGCGGCGGTCTGGGTCATACGGGCGTCCAGCTTGTTGCGGGCGGCGTGGATGCCAGGGGTATCCATCAGCACGTACTGCACCGGGCCTTTGGTGATAACGCCGGTGATCCGGCTGCGGGTCGTCTGCGGCTTTTGGGTCACAATAGCGACTTTTTCACCCACAAGGTAGTTGGTCAGGCTGGATTTGCCCACGTTGGGCCGCCCCACCAGCGCCACAAAGACACTGCTGGGCATTTCAGGAATCGGTTTTGCCATTCGGTTGTTCGCCTTTCTGTGTTGAATTGGAAGATTGGAAGATAAATTTACTAAAAATCAGCAGCGAGAGCAAAATGCCCACCGGGCGGGGCCAACGCGCGGTAAATGCAGCCCACAGCACGCCCAACCGCGGCCCAAACAGGCAGACGGCCACAATGACCGTGCCGATGGCCATCACCAGTACTGCTCCGGCCGCCATATCCTTGGCGGCCCCGGCGGTCCACCAGTGGGTGGTGTCGGGCTTGTCCACGGCGCGCTCCACGGCAGAGTTCATTAGCTCCAGCGCCATAACAGCCGCTACGCAAAGCGCAATCAGCGCCGTTTCCACGGCACTCAGCCCGGCCCAGTAGGCCGCCACAAACGCGTAAAAGGCAGCACAGAGGTGAAAACGGAAGTTCCGTTCCTCTTTTACTGCGGCGCGGATGCCGTTCCATGCGTAGACAAAGCCGCGCGCAAAGCGCGCTAAATCAGATCTCATCGCTGGTGTAGGAAACGGTGCGCGGCAGGCCCAGCTGAATCAGCACAGCTTCCTCTTTCTCGCGCATGCGCACAGCCTCCAGTCCGCCTGCCTCGTGGTCGTAGCCCAGCAGATGCAGCATCGAGTGAACAGTCAGGTATGCAACCTCGCGCTGTAGGCTGTGGCCGTACAGCTCAGCCTGCTCCATGGCGCGCTCCATCGAGATGACGATGTCGCCCAGCAGCTTGCAGCCGTTGTCCTCGTCGATGTCATACTCGCCGTTTTCACCAAGGGGAAAACTCAGCACGTCGGTGGCAGAGTCCTTGTGGCGGTACTCATTGTTCAGCTCGTGGATGCGGTTGTTATCCACAAAGGTAACGCTGATCTCCGCGGGACCGTCGAACTTTTCAAAGTCCAGCACAGCATTGCAGCTGCGGCGGATGAGGATACGCAGCCCTGAGGGAATCTTTACAACATTCTGATCGTTCGTGATCAACACCTTATTGGACATAGGAATCAACCTCCTGTTTATGTGATTGTGTATCGGTTCAGTTTCAACGCAGCGTACCGGCTGCGGCTTTTTCATAGGCTTTGACGATCTGCTGCACCAGGCGGTGGCGCACAACGTCTTTTTCGGTCAGGCGCACCTGAGCAATGCCGTCCACGTCGCGCAGCACCTGCAAGGCGTCCACTAGGCCGCTGCGCACTTTATCCGGCAGGTCCACCTGGGTCACATCGCCCGTCACTACCACCTTGCTGCCCACGCCCATGCGGGTCAGGAACATCTTCATCTGCTCAGGGGTGTAGTGTTCTGCGCTTCGTCCAAAATGATAAAGGCATCGTCCAGCGTGCGGCCGCGCATGTAGGCCAGGGGTGCTACCTCAATGACCTGTTTTTCAAACAATTTCTGGAAGGTCTCCGTCCCCAGCAGGTCAAACAACCCGTCATACAGCGGACGCAGATAGGGGTCGACCTTGTTTTGCAGGTCGCCGGGCAGAAAGCCCAGCTTTTCGCCTGCTTCTACCGCAGGGCGGGTCAGAATAATGCGGCTGACATCTTTTGGACTTAAAGGCCTTGACCGCCATGGCCACAGCCAAGTAGGTTTTGCCCGTACCGCAGGCCCCACGCCGAAGGTAATGGAGTTGGCTGCGGATGGCGGCCAGGTATTCCTTCTGCCCCAGGGTCTTGGGGTGGATGGGGCGGCCTTTGGCGGTAACGGCGACGAAATCATCGTTCAGTTCCCGCAGGCGCTTTTCCTCGCCGCCGCGGGCCAGGCTGATGCAGTAGCGCACGGTCTGTTCTTCCAGCGGGGTGTGATTTTCCATCAGGGTAACCATGCCGTCCACCGCGTGAGCGGCGGCATCAACGTCCGCTTCGGCACCGGTGAACCGCAGCACAGAGCCACGGCACACAGCGGTTACGTGAAACTCCTTCTCTAGAAGATGGATATTTTGATCGCAATTGCCAAAAATCGCGGCGGCCAGCTCGATGCTGTCCAGTTCAATAGAACGCTCTGCCAAATGGTGATCCTCCCTGCGTACTACATTTCTACATTTAGATTATATCACAGTTTTTTACAAAAGAAACTGTGAATGTTGCACAAAATTTTTCCAACACCTTTTGACGTTCCTACAAGAGCAGGGAAAAAGTGGTATATTTTACGGCTTTTCGGCGATATTTGCGCAAAAAAATGTAGGTCACAGTGCAGGCCGCGGCATCCTCTCCTGGGTCGATACCGCGGCGTTCTGCTTCGATGATAGCGTCCGGGAACTCCCTGTACAGCTGTGCCCGGCAGGCCCGCAGGGCCAGTGCTTGGGCGGTGGACTCGCTGTAGTGGCAGGGCGTGGCGGCAGTTTCCCAGGTGGTTGTGCGCTGGATAACGCCCGGCAGCGTGACGCGGCCGATGTACAGCGGCAGGTAGTCAATCTCGGTGGTGCCGGTGTAGTCGGCGGGCGCCTCCGTCCGGTAAAGTTCCCGTCCCAGCAGCTGCCAGCTTTCTGCGGCAGCACTGCGCCCGGTCAGCGTGAGCTGTGTGGGATAGTAGGGCTGCGCGGCGCTGTAGCTTTTCTCTACCCGGGCCAACACCCGGCCGGAGGCCCCCTGCAGCACCGGGTTACCCTTGCGGTCCAATCGCTGCACATCTACGAGCAGGTCCCCCGCCTGCACCTGCTGGCCGACGGTCACGGCACAAAAACCGCTTTCGGCTTCAATGGCGGTGACCTCCCCCGCCGCTGCTGCGTACAGTGCGGTCTGGGTCGGCGGGGATTCTATGGTCTGGTGCTCGGCCTCGGTACTTTCCACAAACAGGCGGCCACCGGTGAAATTTAGGCTGATCCAGCCAAAGCGGTCGCTTTGCTGCAGGGCGAGGGCCTGGACCTGAGCCAGGGCGTCCTTGGTCAGCAGTGTGCCCTCACAGATGTCCCGCCCTGCCAAAAGCTGGCGCAGGCTGGCTTGTGCGTCGGCATCCAGCGGTTCAAAATCGATCGTCCAGATAAAACGGCTGAGCAGTAGTGTCACCAAAAACGCCCAGGCTGCACCCAGTGGCAGGCCGGGACGTAAGGCCAGCTGCTCCAAAAATCCGCCCGGCCCGCGGCACCGCAGCAGCTTTACGGTCCAGCGGTCGTCCCCCAGCAGCGCTTGCAGCCGCGGCCAATCGACCCCGGCTATCTGCGCCTGAACTCCGCTGGGCAACGCACGGATATGGAACAGCCGAATGTCATGCAGGGCCGCCAGTGTCAGGGCGCGCTGGGGTTCCGCGCCGGTCAGCGTGAAGGTCAGCACATCGGCGGTGTGCAGGCGGGTCTTCATAGCTCCTCACCCCACTTGTTGGCAAAGTCGATGCGGCGGATCTTGCCGGTCAGGATCAGGCTTTTTCCGGTCAGGGATTCTATTTGCAGCGCCGCGCCATAAAATGTTACTGTAAAGCTGCCCATGTCCAGGCATATCTTTTCGGGGCTGAATTCCAGCACCCGGCGACAGCCGCGGGTCAGCAGGCTGCTGCCGCGCAATTCAAATTCCGGCAGGCGATAAAAGGCGGCGGGCGGCTGAGCAAACAGATCCCCCGGGGAGGGCAGCGGTTGGCGGGAACGCTTTTTGGTTAGCTTGCGCAGCTTCATCGGCGTTCCCTCCTTTGCAAAAAGTCCCAATTTCAGTAACAATATACGCGGAGGGCTGCGAGTTATGAACCATCTTTTGCGGCGGCAGTGGTTGGAAATGGCGGTGTTGGCCCTGCTTTGCCTGGGGCTGCTAAGCAGGCCGCAGGCAGCGGCACAGGGCTTTGCGGACGGTGCCCGGCTGTGTGTGGGCAGCCTGCTCCCGGCGCTGTTCCCCTTTATGGTGGTGTGTGAGCTGCTGGTGGGCATGGCCTTACCGAAAGCTCTGCTGCGCCCGCAGGCCCGTCTGCTGGGCCTGCAAAGTGAGGATACAGCCGCAGCGCTGCTGGCCTCCTGGCTGGGCGGGTACGCAGTGTGTGCCCGGCTGACGGCACAGCTGCGGGTGGCCGGGCGCATATCGGCCCGGGATGCCGCGCTGCTGATGATGCTGGGCTGCTGCTCCGGCCCCGGGTTCGTGGTGGGTTATATCGGCGGGCTGCTGTTGGGCAGTACCTCACTGGGAGCACTGCTGTATGCAGGGCAGCTGGCGGCCAACCTGCTGGCAGCGGGGTTTTGCCTGCCGATGCTGCCTAAAGCGGATGCATACGGGGTAAGAGAGGTGCCGCGCAAAAAGGAAAAGCAAGAAATATCCCTGCCAACGGCAATAGCGTCCGCCGCTTCCACCTGCCTGGATCTTTGCGGCTGTGTGATTTTTTTCCGCGTGGCGGCAGGTGTTTTATTGTCGGTTGCGCCCTTGCCTGACTCCGCCGCGGCCTGCGTCAGCGCGGCGTGTGAAATCACAGCCGGGTGCGCGGCGTTCGCAGCCCTTGGCGGCAAGGCGGCGCTATACGGCATCTGTCTGGCGATGAGCCTGCTGGGATTCTCTGTATGGGGCCAGCTGCGGCTGTTGCTGCAAGGCCGGGTGCCGATGCGGATGCTTGCTATAAGCCGCCTGCTGCATGCTGTCCTCTTTCTCCTGCTGGTGCGCCTGCTGCTTTGGGCGCTGCCGCAGGAGCAGACCGTGTTCAGCACGCTGGCCCCGCGGGTCGTACCAATGTGCCGCCTGCCGCCGGATGCCGCTGTGGTGGCGGCGGTGTTTCTTTGCACACTGCTTTACAAAGGTTACAAAAACATTTATAATACAATATAAGTATAATTTTGCACGATAAGGTGAGGATATGTTTAGAAAACCCTATTATGGCAGTAAAATTGCTCCCGCCTGCGCCTATTGCCTGCACGGCGCCCCTGCCGCCGACCCCAAGATGATCCTGTGCAAGCAAAAAGGTGTAGTATCCCCTTACTATTGCTGCCGTAAGTTCAGCTACGATCCGCTGATGCGTGTACCGCACCGCCAGGTGCTGCCGGAGCTGGACCCGAAAGATTTTACCCTGGATTAAAGGAGAAGGAATGGAAAGAAAAAAGCAGCAAAAACGCGAGGCCTTTCAGGATGCCTGGCGGACAAAACGCTCGGTCACGCTGGTGTATATCCTGCTGCGGGCTTCGGTCATCCTGGTGATGTTGGCGCAGATTTTTAACCGCAATTTTGAGAACGTCTTTCTCTGTGTGCTGACGCTGTTCCTGTTTATGGTACCCAGTATGCTGGAGCGAAAGTTAGATATTGCACTGCCAAACACCCTCGAAATCATCATCCTGCTGTTTATTTATGCGGCGGAGATCATGGGCGAGATTGGCGCATACTACGTCACCTTCCCCTACTGGGACACGGTGCTGCATACGCTGAACGGGTTTCTCTGCGCGGCCATCGGCTTCTCCCTGCTGGATATTTTGAACCGGCACAACAGCGCGCGATTCCACCTGTCGCCGCTGTATCTGGCCATTGTGGCGTTCTGCTTTTCGATGACCGTCGGCGTCATTTGGGAATTTTTTGAGTGCACGATGGACCAGCTGTTCTTTTTGGATATGCAGAAGGACACCGTGGTACAGAGTATCGGCTCCATCATGCTGGACCCTACCGGCGGCAACCACCCGGTGGTGCTGCACAACATCACTGATGTAATTGTCGTGCAGGCGGACGGCACCCAGACGGCCCTTGGTCTGGGCGGCTACCTGGATATTGGCCTGCTGGATACGATGGAGGACCTTTTCGTCAACTTTATCGGCGCGCTTACCTTCTCGATCATCGGCTACTTTTATGTGCGCAGCCGCGGCAAGGGTAAGTTTGCCAAGCGGTTCATCCCGGTGGCCAAAAACAGCGTCATGCCGGATGTATCGGAAATGGCAGAGACAAAGATCCCGGCGAAAAAAGAAGATATGACAGAATAAACAACCCCCAGCCTGTTCAAGTACAACAGGCTGGGGGCTTCTTACAAAATCTTATTTGGCTTTTTCCTGCAGCTCTTTGGCGCGGGCCAGCATGGGTTTGAGGTACTGGCCGGTGAAGGAGTTCGGGTTCTCGGCCACTTCCTCGGGCGTGCCGGTGGCAACGACCGTACCGCCGCCGCTGCCGCCCTCGGGGCCCAGGTCGATGATATAGTCGGCACGCTTGATGACATCCAGGTTGTGCTCAATGATGATGACCGTGTTGCCGGCATCCACCAGCTTGTCCAGCACCTTGACCAGGCGATGCACGTCGGCCACATGAAGGCCGGTGGTGGGCTCATCCAGGATATACACGGTCTGCCCGGTGTCCCGGCGAGCCAGCTCGTTGGCCAGCTTAACGCGCTGGGCTTCGCCGCCTGAAAGCGTTGTAGCGGCCTGACCCAGCTGGATATACCCAAGGCCAACCTCCTGCAACGTCTGCAGCTTACGGGCAATTTTGGGGATGTTGGCAAAAAAGACGCAGGCCTCCTCCACCGTCATATCCAGTACGTCGGAAATGCTCTTGTCCTTGTACTTGACTTCTAGTGTTTCGCGATTGTAGCGCTTGCCTTTGCAGACATCGCAGGGCACAAAGATGTCCGGCAAAAAGTGCATCTCTATCTGCAAAATGCCGCCGCCCTCGCAGGCTTCGCAGCGGCCGCCCTTGACGTTAAAGCTGAAACGTCCGGGGCCATAGCCGCGCATTTTGGCGTCCTGCGTGTTGGCAAACAGCGATCGAATGTCCCCGAACACACTGGTATAAGTGGCTGGGTTGGAGCGCGGTGTGCGCCCAATGGGCGACTGGTCGATGCCGATGACCTTGTCCACCCACTCCATGCCCTCGACGGCTTCGCACTGGCCGGGGCGGCTGCGGGCGCCGTTCAGCGCGGCCGCCAGCGTCTTATACAAAATCTCATTGACCAGCGTGGATTTGCCGGAACCGGACACGCCGGTCACGCAGACCATCTTGCCCAGCGGGAAATCCACAGTAATGTCCTGCAGGTTGTTCTCGTGGGCTTTGACCACCCGCAGGAACTTGCCGTTGCCGGGACGGCGGGTCTCAGGCACTTCCACATACTTTCGGCCCGAAAGATACGCGCCGGTGATGCTGCGCTTGACCTTGCAGATGTCTGCCACGCTGCCCGCAGCTACGATCTCGCCGCCATGCACACCGGCACCGGGGCCGACATCCACAATATAGTCCGCCTGGCGCATGGTGTCCTCGTCGTGCTCTACTACAATCAGGGTGTTGCCCAGGTCGCGCAGGCGCTTCATGGTGGCAATCAGCTTATCGTTATCGCGCTGGTGCAGGCCGATGCTGGGTTCATCCAGCACGTACAGCACACCGGTCAGCGCGCTGCCGATCTGGGTGGCCAGGCGGATACGCTGGCTCTCACCGCCAGACAGGGATGCCGCGCCGCGAGACAGGGTCAGATAGCCCAAACCTACGCTCTGTAAAAAGCCCAGACGTTCGCGCACTTCTTTAAAAATCGGCGCACCGATCATCTCATCCTTTGCGCTGACCTTGGCGTTCTCGATGAACTTCAACTCCTCGGTCACGCTCTTATCACAGAAATCGGCAATGTTGATGCCGCCGACCGTGACGGCGAGGCTGGTGGGCTTTAAGCGTCGGCCATGGCAGGTGGGGCACTCCTCGCTGGACATGACAAGGGCGATTTCCTCCTTGACCCACTCGCTGTTGGTCTCACGGAAGCGGCGCTCCAGGTTGGGAACCAGGCCTTCGAACTGGTTGTAGTAGGTGCCGGAGCCAAACATATTCTCGCGCTGCATCTCGATGCGCTTCATCGCCGGTGCCATACAGGATGGCGTGCAGGGCTTCTTTGCTCATCTCCTTGATGGGGGTATCCAGCGTAAAGCCATAGCGCTTGCCCAGCGCTTTGTAGGTCATTTCAGAGATGGATCCCTCGCATAATACCAGCCGCTGGCTTTGATGGCGCTTTCGCGGATGGATTTGCGCTTGTCCGGGATGACGCGGGCAGGGTCGACCTTCATAAAGGTGCCAAGGCCCGTGCACTTCTCGCAGGCACCAAAGGGGTTGTTGAAACTGAACATGCGGGGCGTCAATTCTTCCACCGAGATGCCGTGCTCCGGGCAGGCATAGCTCTGGCTGAACATCATCGGCTCGCCGCCAATGACATCGATAACGACCAGGCCGTTTGCCTGGGCCAGGGCGGTCTCAATGGAATCTGCCAGACGGCCGCGCACTGTATCGCTGATGACCAGGCGGTCGACCACGATCTCCACGGTATGCTTGATATTCTTTTCCAGCTTGATCTCTTCGTCAGATCATACATGTTGCCGTCAATACGCACGCGGGCAAAACCGCCGCGGCGGGCAGCGTCCAGCTCCTTGGCCTGGGTGCCTTTGCGGCCCCGCACAACAGGGGCCAGCACCTGGAAGCGGGTGCGTTCCGGCAGCTTCAGCACCTCGTCTACCATCTCATCAATAGACTGCTGGGTGATCTCCCGCCCGCAGACCGGGCAGTGCGGAACGCCGATGCGGGCATACATCAGACGCAGGTAATCGTAGATTTCGGTGACGGTGCCCACGGTGGAACGCGGGTTGTGGCTGGTGGTTTTCTGGTCAATGGAAACCGCCGGGGAAAGGCCGGTGATTTCGTCCACATCGGGCTTTTCCATCTGGCCCAGGAACATGCGGGCATAGCTGGAAAGGCTCTCCATATAGCGGCGCTGGCCGTCCGCGTAGATGGTGTCAAAGGCAAGGCTGGACTTGCCGGAGCCGGAAAGTCCTGTCATGACGATCAGCTTATTGCGGGGCAGCGTCAGGTCGACGTTTTTCAGGTTGTGCTCCCGCGCGCCCTTGATGACGATGCGGTTGTTGGGGTCGATTTGAATCTTCGATCGGCGCTTTGTCTCTTTCACTTCGGTGCTCAACTTTTGTATTTCCCTCTTCCCTTGCGCTTTTTGGCAGTCGCCTTGCGCTCACTGGTATCGGCTGCGGTAGGGTCTTCCCCGCGCTCCAGCCGGGCAATCTCGTCGCGCAGCTGGGCTGCCAGCTCAAACTGCAGCAGGCGGGCGGCTTCTTTCATCTCGCGGGTCAGGCGGGCAATGGTCTGTTCGCGTTCAGCGCGGCTCATACGGTGCTGGCGCATCTTTTTGTTTTCTTCGCTCATGCTGATTTCCAGCCCGCCGCCGATGGCTTTCACGATAGTTTTTGGTGTAATGCCGTGTTCTTTGTTGTAGGCATCCTGGATGGCACGGCGGCGCTCGGTTTCCATGATGGCGCGTTCCATGCTGGGGGTTACTTCATCGGCGTACATCAGCACCACGCCGTTTGCATTGCGGGCTGCGCGGCCAATGGTCTGGATAAGGCTTGTCTCACTGCGAAGGAAGCCCTCTTTGTCGGCATCCAGGATGGCAATCAGCGAAACTTCCGGCAGGTCGAGACCCTCACGCAGCAGATTGATGCCCACAATGACATCAATGGCGCCCACGCGCAGGTCTTTGATAATTTCCATGCGCTCAAAGGTGTCGACCTCGTGGTGCATGTACTTGGTCTTGACGCCGTGATCTTCTAAATAATCTGTCAGGTCCTCGGCCATCTTGACGGTCAGGGGTCGTGACGAGGGCGCGTTCGCCGCGGTCAATACGCACACGTATTTCACCCAGCAGGTCTTCAATCTGACCTTCCACCGGGCGCACCATGATGACGGGGTCCAGCAGACCGGTGGGACGGATGACCTGCTCGGCCACGCGGCTGGAATGTTCCCGTTCATAATCGCCGGGGGTGGCCGAAACGAAGATTTTCTGGTGGACTTTCTGCTAAAATTCCTCAAATTTCAACGGGCGGTTGTCAAAGGCAGATGGCAGGCGGAAGCCGTATTCCACCAGCGTCTTCTTGCGGCTGTAGTCGCCGCCGAACATACCGCGGATCTGGGGCAGCATGACATGGCTCTCGTCCACCATCAAAAGGAAAAATCATCCGGGAAATAATCCAGCAGCGTGGTGGGCGTGGAGCCGGGGGGCGCGGCCCGACAACACAGCCGAGTAGTTCTCGATACCCTTGCACATGCCGACTTCCTGCAGCATTTCCATATCGTAGTTGGTGCGCTGCTGGATGCGCTGGGCCTCCAGCAGTTTGCCTTCCTCGGTGAATTTCTTCACCTGCTGCTCCATCTCGACGGCAATCTTGGCAAGGCCTTCTTTCATCTTTTCCGGTCAACGATATAATGGCTGGCCGGGAAGATAGCGACATGGCGCACCACGTTCTTGTTGCTCGCCGGTCAGCGGGTCAAACTCAATGATACGGTCGATCTCATCACCGAAAAACTCTACCCGGATGGCAAATTCATCGTTGTAGGCCAGGTGGATGTCCACTGTGTCACCTTTGACACGGAACTTGTTGCGGATAAAGTTCATGTCGTTGCGCTCATATTGCAGTTTGACCAGGCGGCTGCAAAGTTCGTCCCGCTCCATCTGCATGCCGGGACGCAGGCTGATAACCATGCTGCGGTAATCGATAGGGTCGCCCAGGGAGTAGATGCAGGAAACACTGGCAACGATGATGACGTTGCGCCGCTCTGACAAGGCCGCCGTGGCCGAGTGGCGCAGACGGTCGATCTCATCGTTGATGGCGCTGTCCTTTTCAATATAGGTATCGGTGGAGGGGATGTAGGCTTCGGGCTGGTAGTAGTCGTAGTAGGATACGAAATATTCTACCGCATCATCGGGGAAAAATCCGCGCATCTCGGTGCAGATCTGACTGGCCAGCGTTTTGTTGGGCTCCAAGATCAGCGTGGGGCGATTGCACCGGGCAATGATATTAGCCATGGTAAAGGTTTTGCCGGAACCGGTAACGCCCAGCAAGGTCTGGGCATCGTCCCCCTCATTGATGCCCTGTACCAGGGCGTCGATGGCCTGGGGCTGGTCACCGGTCGGCTGGAATGGTGCCTTTAGGTGAAACACATCATCCATAAAAGTTTCCTTTCAACACAACAATTGGTTGTAAGCTGATTATATCACAACTGAAAAGTAATGTAAAGTCTTTTGGTAGGTATTTTGTGCACTCGGCGGCCAAAAATATACCCTGCCGCGGCATAAGGCGGCAGGGCGAAACGCAGCAGCTTAAAAATCCGTACTGGCGGCGTTTAAAATGCCGGGGTGGGCGCTGATGTCCGGCAAACGGCCGCGGTCTGCCATCGAGCAGGCGTTCTCCCCTGCCACGATGATGTGGTCCAAAATAGAGATGCCCGCCGGGGCCAGCAGCTGCATAATTTTCAGCGTGGTCAGCTGGTCGGTGGCACTGGGCAGGGCCGGCCCGGTGGGATGGTTGTGGGCCAGGATGGCGGTGGAGGCGTTGGAGCGCAGCACATCCCGCAGCAGCTTGCGGGTATCGATGCTGACGTGGTTCGGCACACCCTCGGCGGCTTTCAGGTCGTAGAGCGGATGGCAGGAATCGTCCATCAAAATGATGTACAGCACTTCGTTTTGCATGCCGAGGAACAGCGGCTTGATGTACTCAATAGCGTTGGCAGTGGTGTCCAATGTAGCCTGCTTTTTCCGCTTTTTCACGGCATAATAGCGGCCAAACTCCATAATGTCGGAGATCAGCTGGGCGCTGCGCGGGCCGACGCCCTTCACCTGCATCAGCTCTTGCGGCGTGGCTTCCATCACGCGGCAAAAGCTGCCAAAATGGTCGATCAGCCGGTGCGCCAGGGGATTCGTATCCTGGCGCGGAATGGCCAGGTACAGCATATATTCCAGCACTTCGTGTTCGGCCAGGCTTTCCATGCCGTTGTGCGCCACACGCTCCTGCATGCGGGCACGATGATTCTCGTGAATAGGCCGCTCTTTGCCGTCTGCCATGGTTCCACATCCTTTTTGCCACTTTACGTTTTCCTGATTTCATTATATACTGAAAGAAAGATTTTGCAAAGAGATAAGTGAGGGTTCCATGAAAAGTTTTACCGCCGGTGCCAACGAGAATGACGTCCGCCTGAGCCGCTTTGTGGAGGGCGTGACCAAAGATATGCCCCGCAGCATGATGTACAAGGCGTTTCGCAACAAGCGCATCAAGGTCAACGGCAAACGGGCCGAGCCGGACACCCGCCTGAAAACGGGCGATTTGATCGAGATGTACATCAACGATGAGTTCTTCCCGCCCGAGGGCGTCAAGCCCAAGGCCACGCCGCCACGTCGCCAGCCGCCGGTGACGGTCATCTACGAGGACGCCAACTTTGCGGTGCTGTACAAACCGGCGCACCTGCTGTGCCACAGCGACCGCACCGGCGATGCCAACCTGGTGGACGCCTTTGCCGCCTACCTGGAGGCCAAGGGCGAGTACGATCCCCACGCCGAGCAGCGCTTTGCCCCGGCCCTGTGCAACCGGCTGGACCGCGGAACCGAGGGCCTGGTGCTGGCCGCCAAAAGCTACACGGCCTTGCGGGACCTAAACGCCATCATCCGTGACGACCTGATGAAAAAAGAGTACCTGACCATCACGGTAGGTGCCCCGCCCGCCGGGCGGCATATCGCCTGGCTGCAGCACAGCGAGAAGAACAACAAGGTGCGCATCCATGCCCGCCAGTGCGATGGCTATAAGCAGATCATTACCGATGTAACGGTCATCCGCCAGAACGGCCCCTTTGCCCTATGCCGCATTGGACTGATTACCGGCCGCACGCACCAGATCCGTGCGCACTTGGCTTACCTGGGGCACCCGGTGCTGGGCGACATCAAGTACGGCAACCGCAACATGAACGAGCGCACCGGCCTGAAGACCCAGGCCCTCTGCGCCCAGCGGCTTACCTTTGGCCGCATCCCGGAGGAAAACACCCTGCACTACCTCTCCGGCCGCGTCATCAAGCTGGACGACCCGGCCATTGTAAAGACGTTCGATGCACTGACTAAGACTGCCCCGCACAAAACGGAAGAATAAAACAACAATACAAGACCCATGCCGAGCCTGCGATTGCAGTGGCATGGGTCTTGCTTTTTCTATATTTTATTGTTCAGCATCGGGCACGGCGGCTTTGGCGGCCTTAGCGCGCAAGGCTTCCTCCTGGCGGTCAAAACGCTCCAGGAAGGAATGCTCCACACCCTCGGTCTTATAACCGGGCATGGTGTCCAGTGCGACGGAATGAATGCTGCGGAAGATGCTGTTCTCGATATTGGGGTTGTCCCGCATCAGGCGGCGCAGCAGAACCTTGACCTCCTGCCGCTTTGAGCCGCCGCCACCGTTATCGCAGATGGTGCAGGCCTCGGTAAAGCGGCAGGCGCACTGGATGAATTCCAGACCGTTGTGGTGCTGCCAGGCGATGATGTCATCCTCGTGGATGCAGTACATGGGACGGATGAGCTCCATGCCCGGGAAATTGCGGCTGCGCAGCTTCGGCGGCATGGCCTGCATCTGGGAGCCGTAGAACATGCTCATAACGGTGGTCTCGATGACATCATTGAAGTGATGGCCCAGCGCAATTTTGTTGCAGCCCAGCTCCTGCGCTTTCTTGTACAGGTGGCCGCGGCGCATGCGGGCGCAGAGGTAGCAGGGCGACTTCTCGCTGTTGTTGGCAACATCAAAAATGTTGGTTTCAAACACAGTGATGGGCAGGTGCAGCAGCGCGGCGTTGCTCTCAATCTTCTGACGATTGATCTCGTTGTAGCCGGGATCCATCACCAAAAAGACCGTCTCAAAGTGCACCTTGCTGTGGCGCTGCAATTCCTGCATCAGCTTGGCCATCAGCATGGAATCCTTGCCGCCGGAGATGCAGACGGCGATCTTGTCCCCTGCCTGGATCAGCTCGTACCGTTTGACGGCCACGATAAACGGCGTCCACAGCTGTTTGCGAAACTTTTTGATGATGCTGCGCTCGATTTTCTGATAAGTTTCCAGTTGACGTTCCAAAATCAGTTCTCCTTCTGTAACAGCTGGTGGTAGCAGGTATCAAAGGCGGCCAGGAAGCCGTCAATTTCTTCGTCGGTGGTAAGGTGGCTCAGGCTGATGCGCCACGAGGACAGCGCGTTGCGGCGGTCACGGCTGACGGCAAACACGGCCTTGGAAGGCATGCCGTCCGACGAGCAGGCCGATTTGACCGAGACGCAGACGCCCTGCTCACTGAGGGCCTGCTGAAAGCGGGTAGCCTTTACGCCGTTGACGCTGACATTGAGGATGTGCGGCACCGCACCCGCCGGGCTGTTGAAGCGCACCTCGGGGTATGCCTGCAATGCGGCTGCAAGGCGATCATGCAGGTGTTGTACGTGGGCGATGCGCTGGGGCTGTTCGGCCAAGGCTTTCGTCAGCGAAGCTTCCAGCGCGGCGGCCAGGCCCAGCGTGGGTGTACCGCTGCGGTAAATGGTTGTGCTGGCACCGCCGGAGATCTGCGGCTCAATAACCAGCCCCCGGCGCTTGTACAGTGCGCCGATGCCGTTGGGACCGTAGAATTTGTGGGCGGTAAAGCTCATGGTGTCCACGCCGTCAAACCAGAGGTCCGTTTACCCACAGCCTGGGTGGCATCCACATGCAGGCGGCAATCCGGGTACTGCTTGACGATCTCGGCAATCTCTTTGACAGGCTGCACGGTGCCGATCTCGCTGTCCACGGCACAGACGGCGACAAGAATCGTATCCTTGCGCAGCAGTTCCCGCAGTTGGGCAAGGTCTGCTTTGCCGTCGCGGTTCACGTTCAGCAGGTCGATCTCGTACCCCTGCTGCTGCAAAACGGAGAGTGACGCCCCCACCGAGGAGTGTTCCAGCTGGGTGGAGATGATATGCTTGCCGATGTGCCGCGATGCCTGGGCGATGCCCTTGAGGGCCAGGTTGTTGGCCTCGCTGGCGCCGGAGGTGTAGATGATCTCGGCGGGCTGCACGCCCAGCTGGCTGGCGATGGACTCGGTCACGCGGGCCATTTCGGCCCGGGCGGCCTGCCCGGCGCAGTGAGTGGAGTTGGGGTTGGCGATATACGCCAGCTCGGTCTTGCAGTAAATATCCAGCACGGCCGGGTCGACCGGTGTGTTGGCGGAATAATCTAAGTAGATCATGGATGTCAGCTTGCCTCATTTCATGGCGGCGGGGCACTTCCCCGGGGAAAAGTATATACCAAAATATTATAGCACAAACACCTATTGCGTCAATAGGTTAAAAAGTGGGCCGGGCCGTCTTGACAAAATAAAAAAAACTGTGGTATCATGCAAAAACCTAAAACAGGTGTGGATTTTTACAGTAGTCTATACTATTTTTCGCCACACAATGGTTCGGCTGGAATGTCGACCCATTGTGTGGCTTTTTGTTGTGTCTGGGAGGTACACTATGAATGATACGTTTATGAAGGAAAAACCGATCTTTCCCCTGCTGATCAGCATGGCGCTGCCCATGGTCATCTCGATGCTGGTCAACGCGCTGTACAACATCGTGGACAGCCTGTTCGTGGCCCAGATCAATGAGGATGCCATGACGGCGCTGTCGCTGGTCTACCCGGTGCAGAATCTTATCAACGCCATTGCCATCGGCTTTGGCGTGGGCATCAATGCGCAGATCGCCCTGCACCTGGGCGCGGGTGAGCATAAAAAGGCGAATATGGCTGCCACCCATGGCCTGATGCTCTCGCTGCTGCACGGTGTGGTCATCACGGTGGTCAGCATCCTGATCATGCCGACCTTCCTGCGGATGTTCACCAGCGACGAAACGGTCATCCGGATGGGCGTGACCTACTCGCGCATCGCGTTCCTGTTCTCCACGGTCATCATGGCCACCCTGGCATTTGAGAAGATCTTCCAGGCGGTGGGCCGCATGCGCGTTACGATGGTGGGCCTGATGGCAGGCTCTGTCTGCAATATCATCCTGGACCCGATGCTGATCTTCGGCATCGGCCCATTCCCGAAAATGGGCATTGCCGGTGCGGCACTGGCCACCGGCATCGGCCAGATTTTGACGCTGACCATCTATTTGTTCGTGTACAATACTACGGAAATCAGCGTGCGGGTGCGCCGCGACTGCATGACGCCGAACCGCAAAATGGATGTAAGCCTGTATGCCATCGGCATCCCGGCCATTCTCAATTTGGCGCTCCCCTCGCTGCTGGTGTCGTTCCTCAACTCCATTCTGGCGGCTTATTCGCAGGTCTACGTGGTGGTGCTGGGCATCTATTATAAATTGCAGACCTTCCTGTACCTGCCTGCCAACGGCATTGTGCAGGGCATGCGCCCCATCATCGGCTACAACTACGGCGCGGGCGAGGATGCCCGCGTAAAGAGAATTTACAACCTGACCCTGGCCATGACGGGAACCATCATGGCGGGTGGCACGGTACTGTGCCTGGTGTTTGCCGGCCCGCTGATGAACGTGTTCAGCTCCAACCCGGAAACGATCGCCGCGGGCCAGACCGCACTGCGCATCATCTGCGCGGGCTTTATCGTATCTTCCCTTACCGTGACCGGCTCCGGCGCACTGGAAGGGCTGGGCAAAGGCACCGAGTCGCTCATCATCTCGCTGGTGCGCTACATCATCGCCATGATGCCCATTGCCTGGGTGCTGTGCCGTCTGCTTGGCCCCACGGGCGTCTGGCATGCGTTCTGGATCACCGAAGCTATCACGGCCGGCATCTCCGTCCTCGTCTACCGCAAGGCCGTCAAACGGCCGTAATAAGCCTTTATAAAACGAATAAAGCAACGCTCTTGCATCTGGTGTAAAATCCAGCTGCAGGAGCGTTGCAGTTTGTAGAAAAAGTCCGACTTGGCTTTTGCATTTCAAGCAGAAAAAAAGCAGCACAAAAGAACGTCCCGCTCCGATTCTTATCCTGATGTCTTTATTTACATCGTATAGTATCCAAGAAAGTTGCTACTACGGATACACGGTTGCACCATATACTTTCTTAGGTAGAAAAACAAAATCCCATCACCATAGCGGTGATGGGAAAACACTCACATACTATAAAATTTAGGTACCAGAACCATCAGTAGATGCTGCCCAGACAATGGTATTGTCAAGAACTGCCGTAGGAACCGTTGCACCCGTAACAGTAGTAGGGACATTCTTGTCGCCCTTCACATAGTAGGCACCGTCAATGTAGAGGCAACCATAGGTGCCATCCCAAAGCTGAATAGCCTCAACCTGGCCAACCTTACCATCTGCTTTGCTGACATATACTTTGAAAGACCATTCTTTATTGGCTTCGGCCAGCTTTGCAATATCGTCATGGGTAACAGCCGGATTAGCATCGGTGGTGGCAAGCTTGCCCTGACCATAAGTCTCACTAATAATGGTCTGTGCCGCCATGGCAACAGAACGCGTCTCAGCAACAACCTTCTCCTTGTTGGCCTTGTCAATGTAACCAGTCAGCGCGGGGATGAGCAGGGCGGCCAGGATGGCCAGGATGACCAGAACGACGATCAACTCGACCAGGGTAAAACCTTTGCGGTCCTTGAGTTTACGAATTTTTTCGAACATAATTTAGACTCCTCCTAAATTTAATCGGGGACGCACTCCATCCCCTGTTGGCGCATAATATTGTAACATATAAATTTCGATTTTCAACTGCCACGCTCGAATTTCGCAAGAAATGCACGGTATTTGTCGAATTATAAGCTATTTTGTCACTTTTGGGTCGTTTTTCTCTTCCTATTAATCTTTTTTGCGCATAATATTGCCGATAGGAAAGATGATGTCCGTTAGAAAACCGTTAGAACTGCATAACACTGCACCAAGGAAAATATAAATAAAAAACGCCAAACCCTTTCGGATTTGACGTTCTTTCGCTGACGCACAGCCAACTGTTTGGTCCGAGTGGCGAGAGTCGAACTCACGGCCTCTTGAACCCCATTCAAGCGCGCTACCAAACTGCGCTACACCCGGTCGAACTGGGCTGTCTCGAATCAGCTTGTTCATTATAGCTGACTATAGGAGAAATGTCAACACTTTTTTTGAAAAAAATTCAAAAAAAGTGAACTTTTCAAAAAAACATCGCCGCCAGGTCGTTTTCTGGCGGCGGTATTTTGGCTGTATCAGGATAGATTCTGCCGCGAGGCCACACTGCTGCGCACCAGGGCGCGCTTCAGGCGGGCTTCGGCCAGTTCCAATTCGCGGGTATCCGCGTTTTTCTGGGCAAGGATCGCCTCGGCGCGGGCTTTGCTGCGCTCGGCACGCTCTTTATCGATGGCATCGGCCCATTCAAAGGTGGTGGCCAGCAGGCGGCATTCGCCGCCGATCATGCTGAGCATGCCGCCCATACAGGCGGCCCGGCGGATGGTGCCGTCCTCCAGCGTAATGTGGGCCTCCCCCATGCCGAGGGCCGTGCAGTAATCAATATGCTTTGCCAACAGCTGGATCTGCCCGTTGATGGTGCGGCAGGAAACGGCCAAGACGCTGCCGTCAAAGGCAACGCCGTCCGGTGTAAGGATCTTCAGCGGGAAAACTGCCATCTGCCCGCCCCCTTACTGCTGTTTGGCCTTTGCCAGAACATCATCGATGGTGCCGGCAAACAGGAAGCAGCTTTCGGGAATGGAATCACATTCGCCGTTCAGAATCATCTTAAAGCCGCGCAGGGTCTCTTTCAGCGGCACATACTGGCCGGGCATGCCGGTGTACTGCTCCGCCACATGGAAGGGCTGAGAGAGGAAGCGCTGGATCTTACGGGCGCGGCTGACCGTCTTTTTATCCTCCTCGGAGAGTTCCTCCATGCCCATGATGGCGATGATATCCTGCAGGTCCTTGTAGCGCTGTAAAACCTGCTGCACGGCGCGGGCAACCTGTAGTGCTCCTGGCCGACAACTTCCGGGGCCAGAATGCGGGAGGTAGAATCCAGCGGGTCGACAGCGGGATAGATGCCCTGGGAGGCGATGTCACGGCTCAGAACCGTGGTGGCGTCGAGGTGCGTAAACGTCGTGGCAGGCGCCGGGTCGGTCAGGTCGTCTGCGGGGACGTAGACAGCCTGGACGGAGGTAATAGAGCCCTTGCGGGTGGAAGTGATACGCTCCTGCAAAGCGCCCATCTCGGTGGCCAGCGTGGGCTGGTAGCCTACTGCGGAGGGCATACGGCCCAGCAGGGCCGAGACCTCGGAGCCGGCCTGGGTGAAACGGAAGATGTTATCGATGAAGAGCAGCACGTCCTGATGCTTGACGTCACGGAAATACTCCGCCATCGTCAGGCCGGACAGGGCTACACGCATACGGGCTCCTGGCGGCTCGTTCATCTGGCCGTAGACCAGCGCTGTTTTGCTGAGAACGCCGCTCTCGCGCATTTCGCCGTACAAGTCGTTGCCCTCACGGGTACGCTCACCAACGCCGGTAAAGACAGAGTAGCCGTTGTGGGCAGTAGCAATGTTGTAGATCAACTCCTGGATCAGAACAGTTTTGCCGACACCGGCACCGCCGAACAGACCGATCTTGCCACCCTTGGCATAGGGGCAGATCAGGTCAACGACCTTGATGCCGGTCTCCAGAATTTCGGTGGAGGATTCCTGTTCGTCAAAGGCGGGGGCAGCGCGGTGGATAGGCCAATGCTCTACGTTTTCGGGCGCGGGCTGCTCATCGACAGGCTCACCCAGCAGATTGAACACGCGGCCCAGGCAGGCATCGCCTACCGGTACGTTGATGGGGCCGCCGGTGTCGACGGCGTCGACACCACGGACCAGGCCGTCCGTGGCGGCCATGGCGATGCAGCGGGCTACGTTATCACCGATATGCTGCGCCACTTCGACGACCAGCTTTTTGCCGTGATTGTCAAGTTCTACCGCATTCAGCAGGGCGGGCAACTCGCCGTCCTTGAAGCGGATGTCCAGGACCGGGCCGGTGATCTGCACCACCTTTCCGATGTGTTTTTCTGGCATAGCACACACTCCTTTGTGGGCTTTTTAAGATTCTGCGTCGGCACCGGCTACGATCTCGGTGATCTCCTGGGTAATGGCAGCCTGGCGGGCGCGGTTATAGTACAGGTTCAGATGTTCGATCATCTCACCGGCATTCTTGGTGGCGGCATCCATCGAGGTACGGCGGGCACCCTGCTCACTGGCAACACTCTCGCACAAGGCACCGTAGACGACACCGGCCAGATATTCCGGGATGATGGCGTCAAACACAGCAGTGCTGTCCGGCTCATAAAGCATCAGGCTTTCATGCTCCTGCCCCGGCTTGGGGCGCGGTGCATCGAAAGGCAGGACCGGCAGGATGGAAGCTGTCTGGGTCAGCATGGAGACAAACTGGGTGAACGCGATGCGAATCTCATCAAACTCCCCTGCCAAGAATTTCTGGCAGACAAGGCGCGAGATTTCGAAGCAATCGCTGACAGAAATGTCCCCCGCCACCGCAAACGAGGTGGTTAAGATCGAGGCATTATGGCGCTCGAAATATTCGACCGCCTTTTTACCGATGGGCAATACGCAATAACCCTGCTCCGGGGCATCGGCGGCATCTGCCTCCACCGCTTTAAGGATGTTGGCGTTGTAGCCGCCAGCCAGGCCGCGGTCGCCGGCAATTACGATATACAGGCGGCGGTGAGTCTCGCGCTTGGCAAGATACGGGCTGCTGAATTCAGAATCCGCAGCGGCAATATCAAACAGGGTGGCGTACAGCGTCTCAAAGTAGGGGCGGCTATGTTCTACCCGCTCCTTCGCGCGGCGCAGCTTGCTGGAAGCAACCAGCTCCATCGCCTTGGTAATTTGCATGGTGCTTTCGACACTTTTAATGCGAAGCTTGATCTCTTTCATCGAGCCAGCCATCGGCAGCACCCCCTTTGCAGTTTATTTTTTCTTTAGTAAATTGTTCGGTATAAGCGGCGAGTACCTGTTTCAGTGCTCCCTCGGTATCGGGCTTCAGGTCGCCGGTGGTACGGATGGTCTCCATCACGTCATTGGCGGTGGCATTGTCGTCCAAATACCGGTACAAGCCCTGCTCGTAAGCACCAATGTCGGCCACGGCAATATCCTTCAGATAGCCGTGGATGGTGGCGTACAGGATGGCAACCTGTTTCTCCACAGGTACGGGGCTGTTGCGGTCCTGCTTGAGGACCTCCACAATGCGCTCGCCCTGGGCCAGAGTGGCCTTGGTATTGGCATCCAGATCGGAGCCGAACTGGGCAAAGCTTTGCAGCTCGCGGTACTGGGAGTAAACCAGTTTTAAGGTACCGGCAACCTTTTTCATCGCCTTGATCTGCGCAGCGCCGCCGACACGGGAAACAGAAATACCGGGGTTGACAGCCGGCATAGCGCCGGAATGGAACAGCTCGGTTTCCAGGAAGATCTGGCCGTCGGTGATGGAGATAACGTTGGTGGGGATATAGGCCGAAACATCACCTGCCTGGGTCTCGATGATGGGCAGCGCGGTCAGAGAACCGCCGCCTTTCTCGTCGCTCAACTTGGCGGCACGCTCCAGCAGACGGCTGTGCAGATAGAAGACATCGCCGGGGTAAGCTTCACGTCCCGGCGGACGGCGGATCAGCAGCGACAGGGCACGGTAAGCAACAGCGTGCTTGGACAGGTCATCATAGATGATGAGGACATGCTTGCCCTTCTGCATGAAGTACTCGCCCATGGCGCAGCCTGCGTAGGGGGCGATATACTGCAGCGGAGACAGCTCCGAAGCTGTGGCGCAAACAACGGTCGTGTAGGCCATGGCACCGTTCTTCTCGAGATTTTCCACGAGGGAAGCGACGGTGGAACGCTTTTGACCGATGGCAACATAGATGCACAGAACGTCCTTGCCCTTCTGGTTGATGATGGTATCTGTGGCAATGACGGTCTTGCCGGTCTGGCGGTCGCCGATGATTAGCTCACGCTGGCCGCGGCCGATGGGGATCATCGAGTCGATGGCCTTGATGCCGGTCTGCAGCGGTTGCTTGACAGGCTGGCGGTCCAGGATGCCGGGAGCCGGGGATTCGATAGCACGGTAATCGGCAGCTTCGATGGGGCCTTTGCCGTCGATGGGCTGACCCAGGGCGTTGACAACACGCCCAATCATCCCTTCACCGACAGGGACAGAAACGACCTTGCCGGTGCGGTGGATGCTGCTGCCTTCCTTGATCCCGCTGTCATCGCCCAGCAGAACGATGGAAACGCTGTTTTCTTCCAGGTTTTGGGCCATGCCGTAGGCGCCGCTCTCAAACTGGACCAGCTCACCGGCCATGCAGTTGTCCAGGCCGGCGGCACGGGCAATGCCGTCGCCGACCATTGTGACAGTGCCGGTCTCGCTCTGCTCGATCGTATTCTGGTAGTATTTGATCTGGGAGCGGATGATGCGGGAGATTTGTTCGGGTTTTAGTTGCACTGTTAGGTTCACCACACAATCTGTAAAATGAGGTGCTTTTACATCTTAATTAAAGTACGACGCTGCCGATGCTGTCGCGCAGACGTTCCAGGTGGCGCTGTACTGTGCCGTCCAGACGGGTGCCGTTCAGGTCCAGGCGCAGGCCGCCCAAGATCGAAGGATCGACCTTGGCAGTCAGGCGTACCGTTTTGCCGGTCATCTCCTGCAGTTTGGCAAGCAGCTTCTCGCGGGAGGTGTCGTTCAGCGGTACGGCGGACACAACGGTTACTTCGGTAATGCCATGGTCGGCATTGTAGCGGTCGCGGTAGGCGCGGACACAGCCGGGCAGTTCTGCCAGCAGGTTTTCCTCGCACAGCAGCTTTAAAAAATTTACCAGGTACGGGTGCGCTTCGGCAAAAGCCTTGTCAAGAAGCGCGCAGCGTTCTCTCTTCGGTACGCCGGGGGTGGAAAGAAGGCGCAGGTAGGCAGGCTCCTGGTTAAAGCAATCCAAGGCCACATCCAGCTCCGCCAACAGCTGATCAGTCAGCTGCTCTTCTGCCGCCAGATCGTACAGGCTGCCGCCGTAGCGTTTGGCAAGTTCGGTCACGAGGCATCCCCCACATTCCGAATAAATTCATCGATCAGGGCCTGATGATCGGCTTCGTTGATCTCGCGTTCGACCACCTTACCGGCGATCTCCACGGCCATGCCGCCAATCTCGTTCTTCAGGTCGTTCACAGCCTTCTTACGCTCCTGCGCAATATCGGCCTCGGCTGCCGCACGGATGGACGCGGCCTCGCTGCGGGCTTCGTTGAGGATGTCCTCTTCCCGCTTTTGGGCACGCACGGTGGCATCCCGCAGCAGCGAATCACGCTCGGCCTTGATGCTTTGCAGATGAGCCTGATACTCCTGCTCCAGGGCAGCCGCCTTTTGCTTGGCAGCGTCCGCGTCGGCGTACATCGTATCAATTTCCTGCTGGCGGTCGTCGATCATCTTTTTGACCGGCTTGAACAGGAAATGCTTCAGCACGGAAAAAGTGATGAGCATATTGCAGAAGGTGAACAGCGCAGTCCATGGGTTGACGCCGACAAAACTTTCAAAGCCTGTCATGGGTCGTCCCCTCCTTTCGTGTCAGACCTTCTTAGAAAATGAACAGCAGAACCAGTGCAACGATCAGAGAGTAGATACCGGTCGACTCGGTGATGGCGCAGCCCAGGATCATGTTGGTACGCAGGGTGTTGGCCATTTCGGGCTGGCGGGCCATGCCTTCCAGCGCTTTGCCAACGGCGTTGCCCTCACCAAGTGCGGGGCCGATAGCGCCAAACCCCATGCAGATACCTGCACCGATTGCGCAGGCGGCTTTGATGATTGCTGTTTCCATAGAAGTTTCCTCCTGTTATAAAAATTTGTTTTTTGGTTTATACTTCTTCCGGCAGCGGGCAGGCATTGCCGATGTAAACCATCGTCAGCAGGCTGAAAACCAAGGCCTGAACCCACCAGAAAATACATCGAAATAAAGGCTGAGGATGCCGGGAATGCCGACTTCCAGATACGGCACGCCGGTCAAGCTTAAAATGCCCAGCAGGCCGGTCACGGCAAACACGATGCCAAAAATCTTTTTGCCCATCTTTTGGGTTTTGATGCCCAGCACCAGCAAAATGATGCCCAACACCAGCACCACAGCACCGGCGATAAAGCTTTTGCCCACCAGCCCCAGCACCATGGCCGAGCAGGCCGCCAGCGCGGAGTAGAGCAGACTTGTCAGCACGCCGCCGCCGGCAATGTTGCCGAAGTGACGGAACGCCATCGAGACGGGCTGTGCGATCTCGGAGATAATATTCATCGGGGTCATGACAGCGACGGGCTCGGTAAAGCCTTTCAGCCAGCCAAGGAAGCCGTTCTGCTTGATGGAGCAGCCCCAGCAGATCACGCTGGTCATCAGCGCCCAGGTGACGGTGGTGGAAAGATCCGCCGTGGCCGAGCGCAGGATGCCGGTCATGCCGATGAGTGTACCAAACAGCGACGACAGGAACAGCGCGCCGATATAGGGCGTCCAGTAAGCGTTGTGCTTGCCCATGGTGTCCTCGACCATGCCGTAGAGCATGGAAACACCTTTCTCCACTAACACCTGGCGGCGGCCGGGCCGCTTTTGCAGGTTGCGTCCCAGTACAATGCCTGCGATGCAAAGGATCAGCATAACCACAAACGAGGATGCCGCGGTCTGCGTGATGGGGATGCCGCCTAGGATCGGAATCGTAAAGTAGATCTTAGGGCCATTCATGGTGCAGTATCACCGCCTTTTTTATCATTCCGGAAAAATTCCAGTACTTTGATCGCCACCTGCGCGAACAAAAGCGGCAGCAAGGCGGCGACAGGGTCACAAACTTTAGCACGGAAAAGTACGATATAAATCAGCGCCAGCACCAGCGGGCGCACCACGCTGGATGTCTGGATCTCCAGCTGCGCTTTCTGCGGGCTGCCGCCGTTGGCGGCACGGTCCAACGCATTGGAAACGGTAATGCTCAAGGATAAAAAGTTGCCTACGGCTAAGATCCAGCCGAAAACGGCCCCCCAGCAGGACACAGGCGGTCCAACCGACCCAGCAGCGCGTACACTGCCAGCATAACAGCAATGCAGACCAGCAAGGCGACGGCCAATCCGCCCACCTGCCGCAGTACATCGCGATTTTTCTGCATGGTAGGGATCACCTCGCAATAGTAAATTTAATGGTTATTAAAGGAAATCGGCGGTGGGGTGCGGGGCGTATCCTCTTTTCCCTCACGGTCGATGCTTTTTAAATTGCTGCGCAGGCTGCCTACCGAGCCGGCCAGTCCCAACAGCAGACCGACCAGCACGACCCAGCCGCCCAGTGCAAATTCGTTCTTGAGCCAGACGGCCCCCAGCAAAAACAACACGGGCGGCAACGCCACAGAAAGCCCGAACTGCGTCAGCCAGACGAGGTGCCGGGTGATCTGGTACAGGTTTTTCATAGCACCCCCCCGTCGTATGCCTTATAATGCCCTTAGTATACACCCAAAAAGTTTATTTTTCAACAGTTATTTTTCACTTGTATGATGCAGAATTGTACGCTTTACTCATTTTGGCCGATTTTTGTACAAAACATGCAAAAAGCGCATAACAAGTTATGCAACCTGTTATGCGCCTGCAATTTATTGCAGTGGTTCGTCGTTTGCCTGCGGCAGATGGATGATGCCCAGTTGTAAAAACACCGGGTAAAGGTAGCTGGCCCCGTAGCAGCCGATCTTCTTGGGGCCGGTGATTGCCTCCCCGGCAGCCTCCCGCGCCTTGATGCGGGCCAGGGCATTGGCGACGGTGGAAATGGTGATGGACTTGTTTTTGCGGTTCACAAACAGCTCCCTGCCGTGGATCAGGTAGTGGAACGGCAGACCTTTGGCGGTGTAAAAGGTCTCCCCTTCGTGGGCTTGCAGCATGGCCCAGACTTCCTGCGGTGTTGGCATGGTATCATCCCCTTTTACAGAAGGATAGCACAGCCTTCGACACGATGCAACAGAAACAGACAAGAAAACTGCCCCTTATCCGCAAGGATAAAGGACGGTTGCTATAAGGTTATTTTTTTTCGCCGAAGCGGTACTCGGTACCGTTTTTCAGGCGTTCGATGTTGGAGCGATGCAGCCAGATGACCATGGCGGCCATGATGGCGCAGCATACGGTGCTGAACACGATGGTAGGCAGGTTTGCACCGCAGGCAATCAGGTTAATGAGGGTGCCTACGGGATACAAAGCGGCAATGATGATGCTGCCCAGGGATACGATGCGGGTGATGGCAACTTCGATCAGGAAGATGACCAGCAACGCGGCACAAACCAGCGGCTCAGTAGCCAAAGCTGCACCGGCACCAACCAGCACGCCCTTGCCGCCCTTGAAGCCGAAGAAGATCGGGCGGCTGTGGCCGATCATGCAGAAGATGGCGGCCAGATACGCACCACAGACAGGGTCCAGCGGGTTCTGCCAGGCAGCGCCTGTGCCGGAAAGCAAGGCATCGAAGATGAAGCGTCCCAGGTTGACGGCGGCCACGCTTTTGCCAACGTCGCCAATGGTGGTAAACACGGCGGGCAGTTTGCCGTAGGTTCGCAGCACGTTGGTCATGCCAGCGTTACCGCTGCCATGGTCGCGCACGTCGTCATTGTACATGACCTTAGAGATCAGCACGCCGAACAGGATGCTGCCCAAGAGATACCCGCCCAGTGCGGTCAGCACGCAGGCCAGAATAATATTTGGCAGCATAATTTACACCTTTCCGGCCTTGGCAGAACCGTCGCCGTGCTCACGGGTAATCATGCGGATGGGCGTACCGGTCAGGCCAAAGGTCTCACGAATCTGATTTTCCAAATAACGCTGGTACGAGAAATGGAACAGCGCTTTCTGGTTGACGAAGCAGACGAACGTCGGCGGGCGGGTGGAGATCTGGGTGATATAGAACACCTTCAGTCGCTTGCCCTTGTCAGACGGCGGCTGGACCTTGGCGGTGGCACGGGCCAGCATCTCGTTCAAGGCGCCGGTGGGCACGCGGGTGCCGTTCTGGATGTCCACAAAATGGATGGTCTCAAACAGCTTGTCCACGCGCTGACCGGTCTTGGCACTGATGAACACGATGGGCGCATAGGACATGAAGCTGAAATCATCTTCCAGCTTTTTGCGCATGGTATCCATAGTGTAGCTGTCCTTCTCGACAGCATCCCACTTGTTGACGGCGATGATGCAGGCCTTGCCCTGCTCGTGGGCGTAACCGGCGACCTTGGAGTCCTGCTCGGTAAAGCCGACAGTGGCGTCGATCATGATGACGCAGACGCGGCTGCGCTCAACGGCGGCCAGGCTGCGCAGGACGCTGTAGCGCTCAACGCCGCTTTCCACCTTGCCCTTTTTGCGCAGGCCGGCGGTATCGGTAAAGACGAACTTGCCGTACTTGTTCTCCACCATCGTGTCGATGGCGTCGCGGGTGGTGCCGGCCTCGTTGGCCACGATCAGGCGGTTCTCGCCCAGGATGTGGTTGATGAGGCTGGATTTGCCCACATTGGGGCGGCCGATGACAGCAACGGTGATGCGGTCGTCGGCATCCTCAGGCTCTTCCTCAAAGTTGAGGTGAGCGCAGACGGCGTCCAGTAGGTCGCCGGTGCCGTGGCCATGCACGCCGGAAACGGGGATCAGCTCGCCCAGGCCCAGGCTGTAGAAATCGTACAGCTCCATAGGCGGTTCGCCGACCTTGTCGCACTTGTTGACAGCCAGCACTACGGGCTTGCCGCTGCGCATCAGCATGCTGGCGACGTCCTGGTCCTGCGGGGTCACGCCAGCAGAAAGCTCGGTGACCATGACGATGCAATCTGCGGAGTCGATGGCCAGCTGGGCCTGCTCACGCATGTGGGCCAGCAGGCCATCGTCGATGCGGGGCTCGATACCGCCGGTATCCACCAGCAGGAACTTGTGACCGCTCCATTCGCAGTCACAGAAAATACGGTCGCGGGTAACGCCGGGGGTGTCTTCGACAATAGCGAGACGCTGGCCGGTCAGTTTATTGAAAATTGTGGATTTGCCCACGTTGGGGCGGCCCACAATGGCTACGATCGGTTTTGCCATATCAGCTTTCCTCCCTCTTCTCTTTCTTCATAAGTTTCATCTTGCGCTTGTGTGAGCTTAAATACGCGCGGCAGCACCCGGCACCGTCGGTGGGGATGCATATGGCGCGGCAGCCCAGGGCTTCGCCCAGCTGCGGCAGTGTAATATCATCGAGAAAACGATCTTTTTCATCCCGCAGCATTACTTCCGGCACGGCAATCGTATCGCTTTGCAGGTTGTCTTTGCACTGCTTGATGATGTCGGTGCCGGTAACAAGGCCCGCCACGCTGACATTGCCGCCGAAGTAATCGTTGCGGATGGCATGCACAGAAATCTTCACCTGTGGGTAACGCTGCATCAGTGTGTTGGCGCAATCTTCGATCAGCGGGGCGGCCAGCGTGCCGGTAACAACGTCCAGGCTGTGGGGCAGCACCAGGCCGCGGTAGTTTTCCAGTTCCTCTAAAAAAGTATCATGGTATTGCCGCCACATGCCCACGCCGTCCTCCAACTGGGCAAATTCGTCGTAGAATTCCGCTGCGGGGATCTCCCGCTCGGCGGTCAGGTACCATTCGTCGCTGGGGTAGATGACGCTGCGGCCGTACTCGGCGCGGCACTTCATGCTGAACTCTTCCAGAATGTCCAGCGTGGCAGCGGCGCTTTCCTTGTCATAAGGCGTAAGCTTGTACAGTTTGTCGCGGTAGTCAGTGACGCCGGCGGGCACAGCGGCGATACTGCCCACCTGGGGGCGCAGCGCCAGCAGGTCGGTCAATGTGCGGCGCAGCTCGTCGCCATCGTTGATGCCGCGGCAGAGAACCAGCTGACAATTCAGCTCGATGCCACCGGTAGCCAGCTTGGGCAGGTATTTTAATACCTCGCCGCCGCGTTTGTTGGCCAGCATCCGCACCCGCAGCTCCGGGTTGGTAGTGTGTACCGAGACGAAGATCGGGCTGATGTGCATCTGGATGATGCGGTCGATCTCGTGGTCCGTTAGGTTGGTCAGCGTAATATAGTTGCCAAACAGGAAGGACAGGCGCTCGTCGTCATCCTTAAAATACAGCGGGGCGCGCATGCCGGGCGGCAGCTGGTCGATGAAGCAGAACATGCAATGGTTGGAGCAGCTGTGCTTTTCATCGCCCAGATAGGTCTTGAAGTTGCAGCCTAAGGGTTCATACTCCCCTTTTTGCACCTGGATGGTACGGTGCTGCTCGTTCTCGCATACATCCAGCGAGAATGCGGCCGGGGTGGTGTAGAACTGATAGTCCAGCGCATCGTTCAGGGGGTGGCCGTCAACGGCCAGCAATGCACAGCCTAAGGATAGCCCTAACTTTTGCGCGGGTGATCCCTCGTCGATCTTGGTTACATACAAAGGCATGCGGCAGGCCCCCTTTCGTTAAAAATAGCACAACAATAAAAAATGGGGAAGGCATCGCCCTCCCCACGCAAGAGACTTACGCCTCTTTCTTGATGACTTCCTGGCCTTTGTAGTAGCCACACTTGCCGCAAACCTTATGGGGAACCTTCAGTTCGCCACACTGCGGGCACTTCACCAGCGTCGGCGCCTCCAGTTTCCAGACATTAGAACGACGTTTGTCGCGGCGAGCTTGAGAATGCTTTCTCTTAGGTACGATAGCCATAATCGGACACCTCCTTGGTGAAATTCAACTGAGTAGTTGTTTTAGTATGCTAAGCCGGGCATCTACGGGCGCAGCGTCGGCTGCGGGCTTGCAGGTACAACCTGCGGCCTTCTTTTGCCGCAAATGGGGCATAGACCTTGACAATCAGCACTGCACAGCAGCACTGCCGGAACCTCGAAGATCAGCTCTTGATAAACCAGCTCATCGAGGTCAATGCAGCCTTGTTCGTTGCAGGGCAGTTCAAAATCCGGGTCTTCTAAATCCCTTTGGCAGGATCAGGTAGTCGCGCTCAAAGCAGTAATCTTGAGTGAGTGGTTCAAGACAGCGGGCGCACTCGGCATGAATCTGTGCCTTTACACACAATAGCAACGCCGCGCCATCATCGGTGGGCGTTGCGGTAAAGTCACATTCAGCCGGGGCAGCCAGCGTATAGCCGCCAAAATCGGACTGCGTGAGGTCTGCCTGAAAATGTGCCTCGTAAGGTTTTCGGGCACCCTCTAGAAAAAGCTCGAAGATCAAATTGCATAGTACACCTCAAAAGGTTGCTTAAATAGTATACACAAGTACAAGGGGCTTGTCAACAGCTAAAACACAAAAAATCACAATTTTTTGTGTTTTTACCAAAAAATCAGGGCGGGAAGACTTCCCCGCCCTGAAAAGTTCTTTAGTAAGTTGCGCCCATCAGATCACGTACTTCTTCAGGTCTTCCGGCAGCTCGGCAGCGTCAGCAGAAACGGTGACGAGCGACCTCGATGTTGGGGGTGATCTTGTCGATGGCTTCCAGCACCTTGGCGGCGGCGGCCATGTCGTGGTCGATGATGCGCAGGATGCCGTCGATGAACAGCTCAGTGATGTCGTAGTTACCAGCCAGGACGCCAGCCACGAAGCCGTACAGCATGTCAGCGCCGACAACGCCGTACTCATCTACGTCAACCAAGCGGGCTGCGTGGTTGATCTCGGTGGTGAGCTTCATGCACTTCTCGATGACAACGATATTGCCGGAAGTGGTTTTGGTAGCCTTGTCGATCATGTCGATCATGGTTTTGGTCTTGCCGGAGCCCTTGGTTCCAACGATCAGTTTCAGCATAGGGGTTACCTCCTTGTATTCGTGAGACGCCATATCCCAGGCGTGTATTCCATTAGTCTTTCAGGCTGGCTTCCAGTTCGGCCTTGCGATCCTCGTAGCCGGGCTTGCCCAGCAGGGCGAACATGTTCTTCTTGTAGCTCTCAACGCCGGGCTGGTCGAAGGGGTTGACGCTCAGCAGATAGCCGGAGACAGCGCAGGCACGCCAGAAGAAGTAGATCAGCTCACCAACGTCATGGGCAGACAGGCTGTCCACTTCGATCAGACCCAAGGGCACGCCGCCGTCGGTATGGGCGAGGATGGTACCCTCCATAGCCTTGCGGTTGACAACGCTCATGTTCTGGTTGGCCAGGAAGTTCAGGCCGTCGAAGTTGCCCTCCAGCTCTTCAATAAAGAAGTCCTCACGGGTGTGCTTGACGTCGACATAGGTCTCGAACATGATACGGCTGCCGTCCTGCAGGAACTGACCCATGGAGTGCAGGTCGGTGGAGAAGATGCAGGAAGTGGGCATCAGGCCCTTCTGATCCTTGCCCTCGCTCTCGCCGAACAGCTGCTTGTACCACTCGTTCATCATGGTGAAGTCCGGCTCAAAGCAGGCCAGGGTCTCCACACTCTTGCCCTTGCGGTACAGGATGTTGCGGGTCATGGCGTAACGGTAAGCGTCGTTGTCGATGCTGCACTGGCCGAACTTCTTCAGGCCGTCAGCAGCGCCCTGCATCAGCTCGTCAATATCAATGCCGGCGCAGGCGATGGGCAGCAGGCCAACAGCGGTCAGGACAGAGTAGCGGCCGCCGACGTCATCGGGAACGACGAAGGTGGGCCAGCCCTGCTCAGTAGCCAGCTGCTTGAGGGTGCCTTTGGCACGGTCGGTCGTGGCGTAAATGCGCTTGTTGGCTTCCTCAACACCAACGGAATCCTCCAGCAGCTTGCGCAGGACGCGAAAAGCCAGCGCGGTCTCGGTAGTCGTACCGGACTTGGAGATGACATTGATGGAGAAACGCTTGCCCTTGGTGAGCTTGATGATGTCGTTCAGGGCGGTGGGCGAGATCGTGTTGCCGCAGAAGTAGATCTTCGGGCCGTCGGAAGTCTCGTTGTGGTACAGGCCCTTGACGGCCTCCACTACAGCACGGGCACCCAGATAAGAACCGCCGATACCAGCGACGAGCAGCACATCGGAATCCGAACGAATCTTCTGTGCGGCCTCTTTGATGCGGGCAAACTCTTCCTTGTCATAAGTAACAGGCAGGTCAAGCCAACCCAAGAAGTCATTGCCGAAACCAGTCTTGGTCTCCAGCTGCTTATGGGCTAACTCGACCTGCGGGTAGATCGCCTCATATTCTTCAGGACGGATGAATTTTGCAAGATGCTTGCCATTAAATGCAACAGCCATCTTTTACTCCTCCTTTGTTTATTTTTATACACCCATGATACCGTTTCAAGTCGGTATTGTCAAGCAAAAACTGGTGCTTTTTTATGACTTTTTCATTTATTTTGCACAAAATCTCCCTGGTAAAGCAGTAAACTGTCGACTAGTCGTCCGAAACAATAGCGGAAGCTCAATGCGTCCACGTCCTGTGCGGCGCTGATGGGGAAACTGGCCAGCACTTCCCCGCCGCTGCTCAGCTGCACGGTGCCTAAGTGTGCGCCCTGGGCCACGGGCGCGGCCAGCTTCCGGGGCAGCTCGATGGTTGAAGTCAGGGGCTCAGCGGCATTTTTTGGCATCAAAAAGCGCGTCGGCGTGCTGTAGATAAGCTCGACTTTGTCTGCGGTGCCGTGGCTGACAGAGATGGCTTCCGGTGCATCGACAGACATCTGCGGGGTGACGTTCTCATAATTGGCAAAGCCGTAGTCCAGCAAGGCTGTGGCGGCGGCAAAACGCTCTTTGCCGGAATCCGCCCCCAGCACCACGGCAATCAGCCGCAGGCCGTTTCGCTCGGCACTGGCGGAGATGCAGACGCCCGCCCGGCTGGTGGTGCCGGTCTTCAGCCCCGTGATGCCATTGTAAGTCTTGAGCAGCTTGTTGGTGTTGATTAACTGGGTCGCGCCGTCCCGCAGAGAGTCCATCCAGATGGAGCAGTAGTTGCGGACCTCGGCATGGTGCAGCAAAATTTCCCGGCTCATCATAGCTACATCGCGGGCGGTGGAAAGGTGTCCCTCGGCGTCCAGGCCGCAGGCGTTCTCAAAGTGGGTGTTGGTCAGGCCCAGCTCAGCAGCGCGGGCGTTCATCTGCTGCACAAAGGCGGGTTCGCTGCCGCCCACAAATTCGGCCACCGCCACAGCGGCATCGTTGGCACTGGAAATGCAGATGGCTTTCAGCATGTCGTCCAGCGTCATCTGCTCGCCCGGCTCCAGCCAGATCTGGCTGCCGCCCATGTGATAGGCATGCTCACTGACAGGCACAGTGTCGCTTAAACTGATGCGCCCGGCGGACAGCGCTTCAAAGGTGAGTAGCAGCGTCATTACTTTTGTAATAGAGGCGATGGGCCGCTGCTGGTCGGCGTTTTTCTCGTACAGCACAGTGCCGGAATCCTCGTCAATGAGGATTGCCGCAGCGCAGGGCACATCCAGCGTGTCGGTGCCGGCCGGGGTGATGTGCGGGAGCGCATCGGCGGCGGCCGCATAGCTGCGCAGCATGGTAAGCAGCGCCAACAGCAGGCACAGAACCAGAGTAAAGGCAGGTTTTTTCATGGCAGCAACACCCCGCGGCAGTTCGTTTACCAGATGCTTATGCGGCGGCGAGCGGTTTTAGTATTGCGCTTTAGCGGCTTTTCCTTTATAATAAAAGAATTATCACAGGAAAACGAGGAACACAGAAACTATGCGGGTTACTTTTTATACTTTGGGCTGCAAGGTGAACCAGAATGAGACCGGCGCCCTGGCACAGCTGTTTGAGGAAAACGGCTATACGGTCGTCTCCAACGAGGAACCGGCCGACGTGTACGTTGTCAACAGCTGCACCGTGACTAATTTCGGCGACCAGAAAAGCCGCAAATGGCTGCGCCGTGCCAAGCGCGAGAATCCCGGTGCCGTTACGGTGCTGACGGGCTGCTACCCGCAGGCCTTCCCCGAGGAAGCCGCTGAGATCAAGGAAGCCGACGTGGTGACCGGCTCCGGCAACCGCCATGCCATTTTGGCCGATGTGACCCGCGTGCTGAACGGCGAGGACGAGCGGGTGGTGGACATCCGCCCCCACCGGAAGGGCGAAAAGTTTGAAGAACTGCCCATGGATAAGTTCGCCGAACACACCCGCGCCTTTGTCAAGGTCGAGGATGGCTGCAACCGCCAGTGCGCCTACTGCGTCATCCCACGTGCCCGCGGCCCGGTGCGCAGCCGCGACGAAGAAAGCATCCTGGAGGAACTGCGCCGCCTGGCTGCTGCCGGGTATAAAGAGGTGGTGCTGACGGCCATCAGCCTGCCCAGCTACGGCACCGACAGCGGCACCAGCCTGGTGGAGCTGATCGAGAAAGCCGCCGAGGTCGAAGGCATCGAGCGCATCCGCCTGGGCAGCCTTGACCCTGATATGCTGCACGACGAGGTCATCACCCGAATGGCGGCGGTGAAGAAACTTTGTCCGCAGTTCCATTTGAGCCTGCAGAGCGGCTGCGACAAGACCCTGCGTGCTATGCGCCGCCCCTATACCACCGCCCAGTTTGCCGATATTGCTGCCAAGCTGCGGGCGGCGTTCGGCGCGGAAAACGTCAGCTTTACCACTGATGTGATCGTGGGCTTCCCCGGCGAGACTGAGGAGGACTTTGAAGCCAGCATGGCCTTTGTGACCGGCCAGCGCTTTTTAAAGGTGCATGTTTTCCCCTACTCCCGCCGCGAGGGTACTCCGGCTTACGACTTCCCCGGCCAGCTGCCGGAACACGAAAAAGAGGACCGCAGCCGCCGCATGACCGCCGCTGTGGAGAAAGTGCGTGCCGCCGAGGTGGCCGCCATGCAGGGGCACACCGCCAGTGTGCTGCTGGAAACGCCGCTGTCCGCTACCCTGTTTACCGGCTACACCAAACAGTATCTGCCGGTGCTGGTCAGCGCACCGGGCCACAAGGCCGGTGACATTGTAAACGTAATGCTGGGAGCCTGGGACGGCCGCCGCTGCAGGGCTGAAATTGTGGGAAAATAAACACGGCGCACGGATTTTGCAGCGTAATGGGATTGAATTTATGAATTTTGCGGGAAATTTGGAATTTCCCGCTTTTTTGTTGCCTGACCTCTTGCCAAATCGGCTGGTTTTTGGTAAAATTTTAACAGGAGCGGCTGCGCCCGCTCAAGAAGGGTGTTTCCCCTGTAACCGTGAGCAGAAAACAGGTGGAAGTCCCCTTTCGCTATGGAGCATTGAACGGAGCAAAAAAGGAGCAATCAAACTATGAGAGGCATTTACACCCCCCGTAACGGATATCCGTCGCAAGGTGTTCACCGAAGTGGCCCGTATGGCTTACAACGCCAACGAGCTGTCTGACTATGCGCAGCTGATGCGTGAGCTGCCCTTTAAGATCATCCCCGGCGAGGAAAAATCGCTGCGCAGCAGCATCTTCCTGGAGAGAGCCATCGTGTCCGAGCGTATCCGTCTGGCCATGGGCTTCTCCCTGCGCCCGCTGGATGAGAGCGTGCCCGCCACCGAAGGCCTGGAGCACGGCATCATCGCGGACAAGTACTATGAGCCGCCGCTGATCAACGTCATCAAGTTCGCCTGCAATGGCTGCCCCGAGAAGGTCATCAAGGTCACCGAGATGTGCCAGGGCTGCCTTGCCCACCCCTGCCAGGAAGTCTGCCCCAAACACGCCATCAGCTTCCGCAACGGCAAAAGCCACATCGACCAGAGCCTGTGTGTGAAGTGCGGCCGCTGCGTCAACAGCTGCCCCTACAGCGCCATCGTCAAGACCGAGCGTCCCTGTGCTGCTGCCTGCGGTATGGGTGCCATCCACTCGGATGAGCACGGTCGTGCCGAGATCGATTACGATAAGTGCGTCTCCTGCGGCATGTGCCTGGTCAACTGCCCCTTCGGCGCCATCGTCGACAAGGGCCAGATCTTCCAGCTGATCCAGTCCATCAAGCGCGGCGACGAAGTTATCGCTATCGTGGCCCCCGCTTTCATCAACCAGTTCCCCGGCATGACCCCCTCCAAGCTGAAGGAAGCCATGCGCCAGCTGGGCTTTGCTGATGTGGCAGAGGTCGCCATCGGTGCTGACCTGTGCACCATCGATGAGGCTAAGGACTTCATGGAAGAAGTTCCCGCCAAGATCCCCTTCATGGGCACCACCTGCTGCCCCGCCTGGTCCGTCATGGCCAAGAAGCTCTTCCCCCAGCAGGCCGAGTGCATCAGCATGGCTATGACCCCGATGGTCCCTGACCGCCCGCCTGCTGAAGAAGGAGAAGCCCGAGGCCCGTATCTGCTTCGTCGGCCCCTGCGCCGCCAAGAAGCTGGAGGCCAGCCGCCGCTCCGTCCGCAGTGAGGTCGACTTCGTGCTGACCTTCGAGGAACTGATGGGCCTGTTCGAGGCTAAGGAAGTGGACTTCGCTTCCCTGCCTAACAACCCCGAGGATGCCTTCAACAACGCCAGTGCCGATGCCCGCGGCTTTGCTGCTTCCGGCGGTGTAGCCCAGGCTGTTGTCAATGCCATCAAGAAGATAATGCGGCCGGACCGTGAGGTCAAGGTAATGAGCGCCCAAGGCTTGGCCGACTGCAAGAAGATGATGATGATGGCTAAGGCTGGCAAGTACAACGGCTACCTGCTGGAAGGCATGGCCTGCCCCGGCGGCTGCATTGCCGGTGCCGGTACGCTGGCTGACCCCGCCAAGAGTGCCATGATGCTGAACAAGTACAAGAACGAGGCCGCCATGAAGGTGGCTACCGAGACGCCGTATCAGGATTCTCTGGACCTGCTGAAGTACTAAGATGCAATAACAAAATCCCCGCACATGATTTGAAGTGACCCCAAAAAGTTAGACAATATTTTGAAAAAAAAATTGTTCAAGCAGCCGAAAGGGCTTGTTGTCTGTGAATTGCAGGCGGCAAGCCCTTTAGCTTTGCCTTGATTCTGCAGTTATTGTAGTAATCCAGATAATCCAGTAGTTCCTGCTTGAAGTGTTGCATAGACTGAAATTCCTGCAAGTACAGCAGCTCGCTCTTGAGCAGCCCAAAGAAATTTTCTATCACAGCATTATCCAAACAGTTTCCCTTTCGGCTCATGCTTTGCCGGATGCCTTTCTCTCGGAGCATCCGTTGATACTGTTTATGTTGGTACTGCCAGCCCTGATCGGAATGAAGAATGAAGTTTGTTCCGTCCGGAATTTTTGCAAACGCCTCGTCCAGCATGGTGGTTACCATGCTGAGTACAGGACGATCCGATATGGTGTAACTGACCAGATCGCTGCTGTACAGATCAAGGATGGGAGAGAGATAGAGCTTCTCTCCAAACAAACTGAACTCTGTCACATCGGTGACCCACTTCTGGTTCGGCTTTTCGGCGCGGAAGTCCCGGTTTAACAGATTTGGCGCAATTTTGCTCACTTCTCCCTTATAAGAGCGGTACTTCTTCATCCTGACACGGCAAACTAAGCCCAACTCTTTCATAAGCCGCTGGACAGTCTTGTGGTTCAGGAGGAAATTGCGCTTGCGAAGCTCTGCTGTGATCCCGGCGATAGCCGTACCGGCCCCTGTTTTCGTGGTAAATCGCTGTGATTTCTTCCTTAACAGATGCATATTTGTCTTCTTTCTGCATCTGCTTCAAATGATAGTAGAAAGTTGCACGGGGTATTTGAGCGATTGAGAGCAGAATACTGAGTGCGTGTTTTTGCCTTAGCTTCTGAACTACCAGCGTTTTTTGTGCTGGCGTCGCTCGTCTTCCAAAACCAAGGCTTGCAAATTTTTTTAGGTAGGCATTCTCCGCACGCAGTCGCTGCACTTCGGCCAACAGATCTTCTTCCGCCTCTTTTGGCAGCTTCTTTGGCCGACCAGTGCTGCCGCGGCCCCGTCGCTCAACCGACAAGCCTTCCGGCCCTTCTTCCAAATAAATGCGTTCCCAACGCTCTATAATTTTATGGTCGTTAATTCCAAATTCCTGCATTGCTGCATAGATACTCAGATGTTCTTTTTTTTCATGGTTTCTACAACCATTTTCTTGAACTCCGGCGTATATCGTTTGTTTGGTACTCCTTTTGGTATAGCAAAACACCCCACTTGTTAGATAGTATATCATACTGTCTAACAAGTGGGGCGCTGTTCAATTTCTCGTGTGCGGGGATTTTTGTGTAATGGCAGGTTTATTTGTGGTACTTCATACCGGCGTTGATGGTGCAGGCGCGGTAGAGTTGTTCGGTCAGCACCAGGCGGGCCAGCTGGTGGGGCAGTGTGATGCGTCCCATGCTGATGCGGGCCTGTGCGGCTTTTTTAACGCGGTCGTCCAGCCCGTGGGAGGAACCGATGACAAAGGCGATATCCCCGGCTCCGCTGCCGGCACGCTCCGCCAGCAGGGCGGCCAGATCTTCGCTGGAGATCTGCTTGCCCTCGACACAAAGTGCGACGAGATACGCGCCCTTGCGCACTGAGGCTAAGATGGCGTCGGCCTCTTTCTGCAGGGCTTTAGCGATCTGCCTGTCGCTGGCGTTTTTGTCGGCGATGGAGGCTTCTGGCAGTTCGATGATGCGGAAGTTGCAGAAGCCGCCCAGACGTTTCTGGTACTCGGCCACACCGGAGGCAAAATAAGAAGCATTCATCTTGCCGATACAAATTAAATCAATGTTCTGCATGCGGGCGTCCCCTTAAACTTAAAACTCGATGTACGGGCTGATGTCATTGCGCTCCTGCGCCTGGATCAGCACATCACGCCCCGGCTGGATACCGGCGGCCAGCAGCACATTGTACACGGTGGTCAGCGCCAGCTCCGGCGAATTGTTGGTCTGGCTCAAATGGCACAGCGCAAACTTTTTTGCAGCCCTCCTGAATGAGGTCCAGAATCTCGGCAGCGCAGGCCCTGTTGTCCAGATGGCCGCGGTCGCTGGCGATGCGCTGCTTTAAGTAGTAGGGATACGGCCCGCCGTGCAGGCTGAAAGCGTCGTAGTTGGCCTCCAGTGCGACGAGGTCGCAGCCCAGCAGGCTGTCCTGCACCACGGGGGTCAGGATGCCAAGGTCGGTGGGCAAGGGCCATGCGGCGGCTGTCCGGGGTCTCGATGCGGTAGCCGCAGCAAGGCACGTCGTGGCTGGTAGGAAAAGAGCTGACCTTGAACGGACCAATATCAAACGGGTTTCCCCCATCCATGGCAGTGGTCTCCACAGCCGTTGGCAGCGTCCCGCGGGAATCCAGTGCGTCCAGTGTGTCGGCACTGCTGTATACGGGGATGGGATACTTTTTTAAAAAGGTGTCCAGCCCGGCTACATGATCGGAGTGTTCGTGGGTAACTAAGATACCGGCACAATCGCTAATGGCCAGGTCCAGGCGGCGCAGCGCGGTCAGAGTGGTGCGGCAGCTTTTGCCCATGTCCACCAGCAGGTATTGGTTCCCCTCCCACCAGGCCGCAGTTGCCTGATGAGCCGGAATACAGGGTGGTAAATAAAGCCATGTTCTTTCCTCGTATTCAGTCCAGAAAAAATGGGCCGCACAAGCGACCCATAAAGGATGTACAGTTACATTGCCCGCGAAATGCTGCTGGCTGGGATCTCTACGCGGCGGATGTCAGCGCCGAGAAGCTGCAGCTTTTCCACGATGTTCTCGTAGCCGCGCTCAATGTGGATGGTCTCGTCGATCTCGCTGACACCATTAGCAGCCAGTGCGGGGACTACCATCGCGGCACCGGCACGCAGGTCGGTGGCACGCAGCGGCGCAGGGCGCAACTCCTTGATGCCCTCAATGACGGCGACCTGGCCGTCCACCTGGATGTTAGCACCCATGTGAATCAGTTCGTCCACATAACGGAAGCGGTTCTCCCAGATGCCTTCAGTCACGATGGAGGTACCATCGGCCAAGGTGAGCAGCGCGGTCATCAGCGGCTGCATGTCGGTCGGGAAACCAGGATGCGGCATCGTCTTGACTTTCAGCGGATGCAGCGGGCCCGTGCGGGTGATGCGCAGTGCGTCGTCGTATTCCTGGATCGTGCAGCCAGCCGCGCGCAGCTTGGCAGTAATTGGCTCCAGATGCTTCGGGATGACGTTATGCAGCGTTACATCGCCCTTGGTGATGGCGGCGGCTACCATGTAGCTGCCTGCCTCGATCTGGTCCGGAATGATGGAATAGTTGCAGCCGTGCATCTTTTTGACGCCATGAATTTTGATAACGTCGGTACCGGCACCATGCACGTCAGCGCCCATCATGTTCAAGAAGTTGGCAAGGTCCACAATGTGCGGCTCACGAGCTACGTTTTCCAGAATGGTCGTGCCCTCTGCCAGCACGGCAGCCAGCATGGCGTTCATGGTAGCACCGACGGACACCGTGTCAAAGAACACATGCCCGCCCACCAGGTGGTCGGCCTTGACATGGATCTGACCGTACTCCACCGAGTCCTCAGCGCCAAAGGCGGTGAAAGCCTTCAAATGCTGGTCGATGGGACGGGGGCCGAGGTTGCAGCCGCCGGGCATAGCGACCTGGCCTGCACCAAAACGGCCCAGCAGCGCACCCAGGAAGTAGTAGCTGGCCCGCATCTGGCGGGACAACTCGTTCGACACTTCGGTGCAATCAATGTGGGTGGTATCAATTTCATAGGTGCTGCGGCTGACCATGCGGATACTGGCGCCCAGCTCGCTTAAAATTTGCAGCGAGGCCATAACATCGCTGATACAGGGCAGGTTTTCAATTAGACATTTATCGGCAGCCAGAATGGTAGCCGGCAAAATGGCAACGGCAGCATTTTTTGGCACCGCCGATGTTGACATCGCCATGCAGCGGGGTTCCCCGCGTATCACGAATTTTTTTCCAAGTGTAGCTCTCCTTTGTGCAGGTGCGGGTCTGGCATCCCTCTCGCCGGGACAAGGCACCCATGCGCACTTTCATACATTATACACTATTTTGTGGCATTTGAAAAGTGGGGCACAAGACATTTGCAAAATATTTGTGAAAGTCTGTCGCAGGCACAGGATATGCGCTGAAATATTGTAGAGTTCGACAGAAATTACATGCCGCCGAATAGCGTCTGCGCGCTGAACAGGACGTTATTATAGTACATCTCAAAGTGGCAATGGTTGCCGGTGGAGTTACCGGTGGAGCCGACCTCGCCGATCTGGTCCATCTTGCTGACGGCCTGACCCTGGCTGACCAGGATGCGGGACATGTGGGCGTACAGCGTTTTGTAGCCGTTGCCGTGATCGATCTCGACGTAGTTGCCGTAAGAGTAGTGCCAGCCGGCGGCGATGACGGTGCCGGAGTCGGAAGCGTAAATCGGCGTGCCGTAGGCGGCGCAGATGTCCGCGCCGCGGTGGCCGTTGCCCATCCAGCGGCTGACATACTTGTAGCCGGGAACCGGCCAGACGAAGGAACCGGAGCCGAGCTTGGCCACCATACCGTTCTTCAGCTTGGTGCCAGTCACGGTGATCTGGGTGACTGGCTCCTGCAGCACGTTGTAGGAAACCGCCTGGCGGTCGGTGACCTCGCCGTCGATCATCGTAATCTCGTAGGTGACGTCCTCGAGGCCGTCTACACCTTCCTGCAGGGTGACGGTCTTGCCGAAGTCGTATTCATCGGACTCGGACTTTTCGGTGCTGAACGGATGGCGACGGTCTCGGTCTCAGTTTGCACGACCTTGACTTTCAGCAGCTCGGCCGAGGACGCGCCCGTCAACAGCTCGGTGCCGGCGGGGATCTCCTGATCCAGGCTTTGCAGGTCGGGGTTCATCTGGGCCAGCGAGTCAAAGGTGACGCCGGTGGTATCCACGACGCTCTGCACGGTATCACCTTCCTCGGCTACATAGGTATGCACGCCGGAGCCTTCGTTCAGAGCGGAGATCACGTCGCTGTAGGACATGATAGATTCCTGCAGATAGACGCCGTCCAGCAGGCGGATGTCGTGGACAAAGCCGGTGCGGATGGACGAATCCATGTCGTTTTCAAAGGGGGCCTTGATGCTTTCCAGGTAGGTGCGCAGATGGTCACCCTCGGTGGTAACAAACCGCAGGGTGCCGTCAATGTACACAGCAGTGCCGTCCACAATCTCATCGCTGGCGGTCTGCAAAATAGCGTTGGCAATCTCGCTTTCCGTCATGGTATCGTCGGAAACTGCCAGGCTGTAGGTAGGAGAAACTTCCCATTGGGTGTCCGGCACAGAGGCACCGGCTTCTTCCAGCATAGACTTGGCCGTGTTGATACGGGACTGCACATCCTCGCGGGCGTTTTCAAAAATTTGCTCGCTGGCTACGTAGCCGACGCTTTCGCCGTTGACCTGGACGTTCAGCACAAAACGAAGCCCCAGGCCGTTGCGGACGATGACCACCAGCACAGCCGCCGCAATGGCGGGCAGCACGTAGGTGATGGCGTTCCAGAGAAGCGTGTAGTACTTGCGGATACCGCTGCGGACGTAGGCCTTTTTGGCAGCGCGGATCTGGTCGCTGCCGGCATCGGAAAGTTCCTGCGGCAGTTCCCGGATGTGGCGGATACCGGAGGCCATGCGGGTGAAGGGACTAATCAGATCCTCACAGAAAGTGATGACGCCCAGCAGGACCGGGCGCAGCACGACCATAAGCAGGTTGCCCAGAGTGCTGGCAATGCCTTTGACGACGGCGTGCGCCTTGCGGTAAGCGCACACAAAAATGTACTCGACCCAGAAGCCATACATGTACAGCAGGTCGCCAATCAGGTTGCTGCGGGAAGAATGAGCCTTATGGGCACTAGCGGACGACGGCCCGCGGTGATTTTTCTTTTTGCCTTTTTTATCGATTTGCGCGGAATTCAAAATCTTGCTGCTCCTTTTAGATGACCTAAAAAGGTCGATGCAAAGTTTGGTTCAGAGTTCTTGCAGATCCCAGTTGTTGAAAAGCCCCTCACTGTGGGCCAAAACGGCCATATCCGGCGGCAGTTCGCTCTGGATACGGATCGCCTGCCTGCTGACCGGGTGCGTAAACCGCAAAACGGCGCAGTGCAGTGCATGCCGGGACAGGATGCTGTCCGACCCGCCATACAGAGTGTCCCCTGCCAGCGGATGGCCGATGTAGGCCATGTGTACGCGAATCTGGTGGGTGCGGCCGGTGCAGGGTGTGCAGGCCACTAGGCTGTGGCCTGTGCCGACAGCCAGTACGTTGTATTGGGTCAGGCTGTATTTGCCGTCCTCCCGTACACAGCGGCCGATGATGGAATCGCCGCGGCGTGCGATAGGGGCTTCCACCTGGCCGGGGCCTAACGGCAGAATCCCCTGCACGATGGCTAGGTAGCACTTTTGAGCGCTGTCAGCCAGCAGTGGTGCGGCAAACGAATTTTGCGCACAGAGCACCAGCCCGCTGGTATTTTTGTCAATGCGGTTGACCGGGCGGAACACGCCGGTCTTGCCTTGCTGCTGTAAATGGTACAGCCAGCCGTTGGCCAGGGTGCCGTCCGGGTAATTCAATGTGGGATGTACAGCGATACCGGCGGGCTTTTCCAGCACGGCGGCGAACTCGTCCTCGTAGGCAATGGCAAACGGGACGGGCTGCGGCGTGACGCTGGTGGGCGGTTCCGGCGGCAATGCAAAGGTAATCTGCTGGCCGGGATGCACAGGCTGGTCGGTGTGGAGCGGGGTTCCATCGGCGAAAAAGCCATCGCCATTATATTTGACGGATTTGATCAGGGCGGCGGTGACGCCCTGTGTGCGCAGGAAGATCCCCAACCGCTGACCGTCCGCCTCGGGAGGGACGATATAACGCAGAACGGTCAAAAACAGGCCCTCCCTTGTGGAATACTGCAAAGCATGCGTGCAACCCGTACACTCATACTCTGATATTATACCACAAAGAAGAGCCTGATGCAATTCCCAATCTCTGGAACAAAAAAGCCGCCCCTGCCAGGCGGCAGAGACGGCTTGCAAAGTTATAAATCAGACCGGATGAGACTTGTTCTCGTAGTCAGCATGCAGAGCATCGACACCCTGCAGGCGGGCATTGCGCTTTTCGAAGAACTTGGGGGCGACCTGCGGGAACATAGCGTAGGTCAGGACGTCTTCCTCCTGGATGGCGTACTTGGCGGCCTCAGCCTTCAACTTGTCCATCTCGGGCTCCAGCGTGTCAGCAAAGCGGCAGGTGATGGGCTCCTCGCCCTTCAGGATAAAGTCGCTGAACTCCTTCTTGATGGGAGCGGGAGTCTTGCCGTAGTCGCCATGGACCAGGCCCTTGAACTCCTTGGTGACCATCTTGTAGCGCTCGCCCATGATGACGTTAAAGACAGCCTGGGTGCCAACGATCTGGCTGGTCGGGGTGACCAGCGGCGGGTAACCGGCATCCTCACGAACGCGGGGAATCTCCTCCAGAACATCCTGGAGCTTGTCTTCCTTGCCGGCGTCCTTCAGCTGCTTCAGCATGTTGGAGAACATGCCACCCGGAACCTGGTACAGCAGGGTGTTGGCATCGACGCCCAGAGACTTCTGGTTGATCTGGCCATTGGAAATGTACTTCTCACGCAGTTTGTTGAAGTAAGCGCGGACAACATTCAGCTGGTTCAGATCTAGGCCGGTGTCGTAGTCGGTACCCTGCAGGGCGGCGACCAGACTCTCGGTGGGCATATGAGAAGTACCCAGAGCCAGCGGACTCATGGCGGTATCAACGATGTCGGCGCCAGCCTCGATGCCCTTCAGGATGGACATGGAAGCCAGACCGGCGGTGTAGTGGCTGTGGATGTCTACGGGGATCTTGATGGTGTTCTTCAGTTCAGAGACCAAGTCATAGCAGGTGTAGGGCTTCAGCAGGCCAGCCATATCCTTGATGCAGATGGAGTCAGCGCCCATCTCCTCCAGGGTCTTGGCATACTTGGCAAAGTACTCATTGTTATGTACGGGGCTCAGGGTGTAGCTGATGCAGGCCTGAACGTGAGCGCCTTCCTTGTTGGCGGCCTTGATGGCAGTCTGCAGGTTGCGCGGGTCGTTCAGGGCGTCGAAAATACGGATGACATCGATGCCGTTGGCAACGGACTTTTGTACGAAGTACTCGACAGCGTCATCGGCGTAAGGACGATAGCCCAGCATGTTCTGGCCGCGGAACAGCATCTGCAGTTTCTGATGCGGCAGCTCTTTACGCAGGATGCGCAGACGCTCCCAGGGGTCTTCGTCCAGAAAGCGGATGCAGGAGTCAAACGTTGCGCCGCCCCAGCACTCCACAGAGAAGTACGGGATCTTGTCCATTTCGGGCAGGATGGGACGCATTTCATCCATCGTCATACGGGTAGCCAGCAGGGACTGATGCGCATCACGCAGAACGACTTCGGTAATCTTAATAGGTTTCTTAGCCAATCTCGTTCACCTGCCCTTTCTTTAGTTCATGGTTTACGCAGAGCCCAGATCGCCGGAGTTGACGACATCGCCCTTGCGAACATTCACGCTGGCAATGGTGCCGTCCTGCGGTGCGCTGATCTCGTTCTCCATCTTCATGGCTTCCAGGATCAGCAGGGTGTCGCCGGCCTTGACGGAATCGCCAGCCTTGACCTTGACGTCCAGGATGTTGCCCGGCATGGGAGCGGTAACGGTGACGGAACCGGCAGCGCCAGTGGGAGCGGCAGGAGCAGCGGGTGCAGCAGCCGGAGCCGGGGCAGCGGCGGGAGCAGCAGCAACAGGAGCGGAAGCAGCGGCAGTGCCGGTGCCTTCCTCGACGGTGACATTATAAGCAACGCCGTTGACAGTGACAATCAGGTTTTTCATAGGAATTTCCTCCTTAAAGATCGTGTCGTTATGTTCAGGTTAAACGCAGATTACAGCGTGATGTTGCCATGCTTCTTAGCCAGGCGGACAGCACGCTTGCTGGCCAGCATATCCAAGGCCTGGGCAACAGCGCTGCGGGCAGAAGCAGCATCGGCGACGGTATCAGCGGCACCGTTGGCAACAGCGGCCTGGGCACTGCAGACGTCCTTGGTGTAAGCAGCAGCCTTTGCCTTCGTAGCGGCAACGATGTTATCAGAAGCGAAGATCTCGTCCTTGTACAGAACGGTGACAGCAGCCTCGGGGGCCAGCGGTGCAACAGTGCAGCCCTGCACGGCAACGCGCCAGTCAGCAGAAGCAGCGAACACCGTGTAAGCGGGGCCGACAGCCTCACCGGCCAGAACAGCGACCTTGACCGTGGTGGCCTCAGCGTAAACACCAGCCATACGGGCGGCCTGGCGGATACCACCGGCCTGGTCATCCCCCTCGCTCTTGCCGAAGCCTTCGGTGTTGACGACGGTCACAACGGGGATACTGTAGGCATCGCACAGACGGACAAAGCGGGCAGCCTTGGCAGTGCACTTGTGGCACAGGGCAGCCTTCTCGGTGGCAACGATACCAACGGAGCTGCCGTTGATGGTAGCCAGAGCGGTAACGATGTTCTTGCCGTAGCCCTTGTACAGCTCAACAGCGCTGCCCTCGTCAGCCAGAGCGGCAACGGCGTCAGCGGCGGTGTACTTGGCGGTGTTCAGCGCAGCGGAAGGAGTGCTGAAGTCGAACAGTGCGGGACCAGCCAGGTTGTTGGCGGGCAGCAGGGCGGCGATAGAAGCAGCCTGCTTGGCAGCGGCGACAGCGTCAGCGGCGGTCACAGCGGCAACGCCAGCCTTGGCGGCGAATTCAGCGGAGCCAGCACCGGCAACTTTGTCCTCAGCATTGAACGGAGCGTTCAGGAACAGTTCAGCGTCCTCAGCCATGATGCACAGGTCAGCGGAAGCGGCGTTGATGGCATTGGTGCCGGCGCAGGTACCGGTAACAACGGCAATCTGCGGCACAACGCCGGAAACACGTGCGATCTCAGCGGTCAGGCGGGCGGTAGCGTTCAGCAGATCCAAACCGCCCTCCAGCTTGGCACCGGTGGAGTCGTAGAAGGTGACGACCGGGGCACCGGTCTCGGCGGCCATCTCCAGCACGCGGATATTCTTTTCGATATCCTGTACACCAACGGGGGTGCCGTCCTCAAATACGACGTAGACGCTCTGACCGTTTGCGTTGCCGTAAGCGGCGCTTACAGCGCCATCGGTAAACAGCGGAGAATATGCGCCGTCGTCAAAAAATGCTGCAAGGATCGTTGCCTTGCTGGGTTTGTTTGCTGCCATACAGCTTCCTCCCTATTTGTAAAACTGAAAGTTTTTTAGTGAAGAATTCACAAAAAAATCCACGATTTAAATTGATTATACTACTTTGTGGAAAAATCTACAAGTAGAAATTGCAGTACTTTTTGAAAAAATACACAATTTTTTGTACAAAAAACTGCTTTCGAGCAACTTTACACCCTAAATATGGGTTCAGCCCTGCTCTTTGCGGGGGCGCAGCGGGCCGGGCCGGCGGGGGGCAGTGCGGGTCGGGGCCTCGGCGCTGCGGCTTTTATGCTGGGCGGCGTTGCGCAGGGCGTTGATCTCGCTTTTTTTCAGCTCACGGTATTCGCCCGGCTGCAGCATGCCCAGCTTGACCGGGCCTTCGGCAGTACGGCGCAGGCGGACGACCTGCAGGCCGACGGCCGAGCACATGCGGCGGATCTGACGGTTGCGGCCCTCGTGCAGGGTGATCTCCAGCACGGTGCGGCCCGGCTCGTCCACGACAACATGGATCACGCAGGGCTGGGTCTTGACGCCGTCGTCCAGTACCACGCCGGAGGACATCTGGATGATCTGCTCCTCGTTGGCGCGGGGATTGACGGTGACGCGGTAGAGCTTGCCTACCCCGCCGGACGGGTGGGTCAGCAGGTTGATGAAGGCGCCGTCATCGGTCATCAGCAGCAGGCCCTCGCTGTCCTTATCCAGGCGGCCCACCGGGCGCAGCATGGCCGGAACATCGGAGACAAGGTCCATAACGGTCTTGCGGCCGCGGTCGTCGGACCGGGTGGTCAAAAAGCCGCGTGGTTTGTGCAGTATGATATAGGTATACTGCCGCTTGCGCACGATGCGGACGGTCTGGCCGTCGATAGCGACCTTATCGTAATCGGGGTCCATCTTGTCACCCAGGCCTACCGGGTGACCGTTGACTTTTACTTTGCCAGCGGCGATCAGGCGCTCCGACCCTCACGGCGGGAGCAGATACCCTGATCGGCCAGCACTTTTGAACGCGCTGTTCTGCCATGCTTACTCCTTATTTCTTGTGCTTATGCGTTGCCCGTTTCAGCGGGCTTGTCTTTTTTAATCATTGCGGTGATTTTGTCCACCAGTTCCGGCAAAGCGGCAATGGCGTTATCCACGGCGGTGACTTTTTCCACCAGTTGTACCGTGCGGACGTTGCCGCCGGAAACCACCAGGAACGCAACGGGCGTGACCGACACACCGGCACCGGTGCCGCCGCCGAACATCTGCTTGGACGACTGGGGCGCCACATCGGAACCGCCCGATGCAAAACCGAAGGTAACGCGGGAGACCGGGATGATGGTGGTAGTGTCATCTACGTGGATGGGATCACCGATGATAGTGCTGGTATCCACCATATCGCGGATCTTTTCAATGGTGACGCCCATCAGACCTTGGATCGGATGCTCTGCCATGGGAAACTCCTCCTTTTATAAAAGCAAAATGCAATTTGGTTCAGTTGATATGTGCAGGCTGTAGCTGCGGGTCTTTGCCCAGACGGAACAAAAGCCGGATCAGCAGCCAGAGAAGCAGAAACGTGTGGGTGTGCAGCCTGCCGGAAATGTAACGCTCTCCCCTGCGTTGGCCGGTGAAATCCGACTCCAGCTGCAAATGGTCGCATTGCAGGCAGACGACCTGCTGCAAAAACGCCAGCAGATTGTTGGCGGCGGCCATGGCAGCGCCATAAAGTTCGGCGGTCTGGGCCGCATCCTCGCCGGTGACGGTCCAGAATACGGTAAGGTGCTGCACTTTGATGTGCCGTGCCAGGAACCGCCCGATCCAGCGCAGGTGCCCGAACATACAGCGGACAAAGGCGGCAGGATCATGAGTGAGCAGGTTGAGGGCGGTCTCGATACGCTCCGAAATATGGAACGGCAGAGCGCTGGATTTTGGATGCTCTCCGGTAAATTCAGTAGCGGGGGCTGGCGTAGGAGCGGCCTTTGCCGCAACGGAAGCTTGCGGGGATTGCGCAGCAGGGGCGGCAGCGCCTGCGGGGGCTGCCGCTGGTGCAGGCTGCGTTTTAGACAGCGCTGGTTCAGCGCTTGGTTGTGCTGCGGGCGCTGGCTGCGGCGTGGCGGGATGCTGTGCAGCCGTATCTTTGGCAGCGGCCCGTGGCCAAAGCGTAAAATGCAGCGGGCCGTACCAGGCGGTCAGCGATGGTTTGCCAGCCTGATAGGCAAACCGCAGCTCCACCGGCAAGATCAGCAAGACTACCAGCAGCGCCAACAGAAAAAGAAGCAGCCAGCCTACGAATTTGAGCACCGCCAGCAGGACGGTGAGCACAATGGTCATAGGCAATCACTTCCATTCCAGCTGTTCGCCGTCCTCGGCGGTATCGATGGCAGGATCAGATTCAGCTTCCGAGGGTTCGTTGTCCCCTGCTTCGCCATGCAGCGGCGGCAGGTCAGCCAGCGAGCCCAGGCCGAACACACGTAGAAAACTGTCGGTGACCTGGAACGCGATGGGCTTGCCGGGCAGGTCTAGACGCCCGGCTTCCTCGATCAGTCCTTTTTCCAGCAGCTTGGCTACGATGGACGAGGAATCCACGCCGCGGACCTGCTCAATAAAGCTGCGGGAGACAGGCTGGTTGTAGGCAATGACTGACAACACCTCCAGCGCGGCGGGCGAAAGCGGTGCATTGCGGCGGGTGTCCAGGATGCGCTTGACCATCTCGCCGTAGTACGGGCGGGTGGCCATCTGCCAGCGGTCGGGGTCGAAGTAAAGAATCGCCATGCCGCTTTCCTCTTCGTCCAGCTTTCTTTGCAGCTTTTTCAAAAGGCGCACAGCTTCCTCCGGCTCAACACGCAGGGCGTCGGCCAGGCGCGCGGCCTCGACGGGGTCGGCATGGGCAAACAACATGGCTTCCAACGCGCCAATCTTCTGTTGTTCATTCATGGGCGGAAGCCTCCTTGTTTCTGCGGTGGGTGCGGTCCAGGTTCAGCTGGCCCTCGTCTTCTACCTTGATGCGCCCGGCGCGGATAAGCTCCAGCAGTGCCAGAAAGGTGGCTACATGGGTGCTGCGGCTGTCCTCCGGGTTGAAAAGCTGGTTCATCTTTTGCAGGGTGCCTTTCAGCAGCCCGCGCAGCATGTGGGAAACGCGGCTGGATACCGAGACAAACGGCGCGGTGACCAGCGGCTCAAAACGCTCCTGCGTGGGTTTGCGCTTGCGCAGGTTGCGGCCCATCAGGTTGAACCAGGCGGTGACCAGCAGGTTGGGGTCGTGGCGGCGGGTGTACTCGGCTGCGCCCACCAGCGGCATGGGCTGGCGCACGGCGGTGTACAGGTCGCGGGCGCGGCTGCCCAGCTTGGCGGCCACCTCCTTGCAAGCGCTGTACTCAATCAGGCGGCCGGTCAGTTCGGCCTTCATACGCTCGGCCTCGGGGCTGCGGGGCAGCAGCAGGGCACTTTTCATCTGCACCAGATGGGCGGCCATGTCAATGAACTCGCTGGCAACCTCCATGCGGTTATCCTGCAGGTTGCGGATGGTGGTCGTGTACTGGTCGATGAGTTCCATGATGTTGATATCATAGAGGTTCATCTTATTTTTGCCCACCAGGTACAGCAGCAAATCAAGCGGGCCTTCAAAATCTTCTATTTTAAAAGTAAGAACTTCCGGCAAAAAATCAATACCCCCACAGTAACTCTACAAAGCTTGTTCCTTTAATAAGGAAAGACCACAGCTGATTGACAATCGCAGACAGCGGCCGATTCAACAGCCCCAGGAACGTGAGTGCCAGCACGGCCAGCATGATATAGCGCTCGTACTTCATCAGTTTAAAATACAGCTTTTCCGGCAAAAACAAAAGAAAGATACGGCTGCCGTCAAAGGGCGGCACCGGAATCAGGTTGAACACAGCCAGGCTCAGGTTCATCGTGATCATATAATAGAAGAACATCTCAATAAAGGGCACCGCGTCCCCCGCGCCGCTGTAGTAGCAGATCTTGTACAAGATCATAGACACCCAGGCCAGTAGCAGGTTACTGATAGGACCGGCCGCGGCAGAGACCGCCATGCCGACTTTCGGATTTTTATAATTGTACGGATTGATGCTGACCGGCTTGGCCCAGCCAACACCGCCTACCAGCATGCACAGCGCACCCAGCGGGTCAAAGTGGCGCATAGGGTTCAGCGAAAGGCGGCCCGCCCGCACGGCGGTATCATCCCCCAGCCAATGGCTGACCAGGGCGTGGGCAGACTCATGAAATGGGATGGTAAGCAGGACGACCAGCGCCCGGCAAATGTACATCATGATCTGTGTTGCTGACAGCAGACCGTTCAAAGGCAAACACCACCCCATTAAAATCTCATCTTATTATACCGTACAAATGCCCCCAAAACAAGCCCTGCACCGGGATGGATGGCGGATTTTCGCTTCGATTTTGCACAACGATAAGAAAATATAATATTTTTCAAACTTTTTTTGCACAAAACCCTTGCAATTTGCAAAAAATCCACGCTATAATATTTAAGCTATTGAAAAGGAGGTGCAAGCAATTATGGCCAAATGTTCTTGCTGTGGCAAGGGTGTCACGTTCGGTATCAAGGTCTCCCACTCTCATCGTCGGAGCAACCGTACCTGGAACCCCAATGTCAAGCGCGTGAAGGCGATCGTCGAGGGTTCCCCGAAGTATATCTACGCCTGCACCCGCTGCCTGCGCTCTGGTAAAGTTACCCGCGCGGTCTGATTGGACGGAAAAAATGCCGGTCACATTGCGTGACCGGCTTTTTCTCTTTTATTTTACCAGTTAAAGGCAGCACAGCACAATTCTAAGTGCCGATACGGCGAGCGAGGTGCAACGGCTGCTAAGCAAAAAGCACAGGTAATACTTTTTGTATTATCGATCATTTTTGCAATGCAGACGGTGTGCCGCAGCCGCTGGAACGGTGCTTAAGCCGTTAGGCGGGAATTGCGCTGTGCTGCCTTAAAAAGGAGCCTATTATGCTGCCCCAAGACCCTATCATTTTGTTAAGCTACGTCAATACCCAGCTGCGTGACCGGGATGCCAGCCTTGCTGCATTCTGCGACCGGGAAAATGCAGACGAAGCCGACTTGCGTGCCCGTCTGCAGGAAGTGGGTTATATTTACGATGCCCAGGCGAACCGTTTCGTCTGATTTTGCAGCAGGATGTACCCCGGCGTTATAGAGAAGAGGAAGTTATACCCGCTATGAATTTTGTGTTTGTCAGCCCGCATTTCCCCAAAACCTACTGGAATTTCTGCGAACGCCTGCATCGCAACGGCGTCAATGTGCTGGGCATCGGCGATGCACCGTTTGACGAGATCCCCTGGCAGCTCAAGCATTGCCTGACCGAGTATTACCGCGTGAACGACCTGGGCAATTACGATGAGATGCTGCGGGCTGTGGCCTATTTCACCTTCCATTACGGTAAGATCGACTGGCTGGAATCCAACAACGAGTATTGGCTGGAAATGGACGCCCAGATGCGAACCGACTTTAACATCACCACCGGTGCACAGAACGACTTCATCGAGCGCATCAAATACAAGAGCAAGATGAAGGAAAGCTACATTGCAGCCGGTGTGCCGGTGGCGCGCCACCATATGGTCAGCACGCTGGCGGCGGCCAAGGCCTTCATCAAAGAGGTGGGCTACCCTGTCATCGTCAAGCCCGATAACGGCTGCGGCGCCGAGGCAACCTATAAGCTGCGGAACCTGAAGGAACTGAAGGCTTTCTACGCTGAGCCCCACGCCGTACCTTATATTATGGAAGAATTCATCAACGGCACCATTGTGAGCTTTGACGGCGTAGCCGACAGCCGCTGTGTACCGCTGTTCTACACCTCCAACGTATTCCCCACCCCAATGCTGGACATCGTGAGCGAGCAGGGCGATTTGAGCTACTGGACCCAGAAGACCGTGCCTGCCGCACTGAAAGACGTGGGCTTCCGCACCATCAAGGCCTTTGGCGCCAAGAGCCGGTTCTTCCACTGCGAGTTCTTCCAGCTGAACGAGGACAAGCCGGGTTTGGGCAAAAAGGGCGACTATGTGGCTCTGGAAGTCAACATGCGCCCGGCGGGCGGCTACACGCCGGATATGATCAACTACGCCAACTCAGCGGATTGCTACCAGATCTGGGCGGATATGGTCTGCTATGACGAAGTGCGAAATCTGGAGCTGGATGGCCCCAAGTACTACTGCGTTTACGCAGGCCGCCGTGACTGCCACACCTACAAGCACAGCAACGAGCAGATCATGGCGCGCTACGGCAACCGCATGAAGATGCACGAGCGCATTCCCGAGGCCCTGCGCCTGGACATGGGCGACGAGATGTACACCGTCACTGTGCGTTCCAGCGCCGAGCGGGATGCTTTCATCCGCTACGTGCAGGAGAAAGCCTGATTTTTATAAATATAAGCAAACCGGGTATCCGATGCAAAAGTCGGATACCCGGTTTTGTTTAGTATTTAGTTGTTATAATCTGCGATGGTCACAGAGTTTTTGCTGTAGTACGGCGTCAGGCCCCACAGGTCGGGCCGGGGGCAACGTCTGTGTAAAACAGCAGCCAGGGGCGCTCTTCCTCGGTCAAGGGGCGGATCACGACGTCGGGCTGGTCGGTATCGGTCAAAATGGCTTCACGTTTGTCCAGCACTTTAGCAAAGCGGGCGGCTTCGCCGTCGGCTAGTTCATAGGCGGCCTCCAGCGTGGTGGCAAAGTGGTTATCCTGCCCCTCTTTTACCGTATGGCTGCCGATGCAGGCTATGCAGACCAGCATCGCAGCGCAAACCAGCGGCAGGCACTTCCCTGCTTTTTCAAGCTGGCGGATGGCAGGCGTCAGACAGACGCCGCGGATACGCTCCAGCCAGCCAAAGAGCAGAAACTCGGTAACGGCCAAGCCGAGGATAAAGGTCATCCAGACCACATTCAGCAGCCGCCCGGCACCGATGCCGCCCATCGTGTAGGATGGCAGGAAAATCATGGCCCACATTAAAATAAAGGTGACGGCCGCACCTGCCAGCGGATGGCGGAACACCCGGTCCGACAGGCTGCTGCTTTGGGCAAGGTACCGCAGCGGTAACGCCAGCAGCACCAGCAGGCAGAGCAGCGGTACATCCAGCCAGCGGACCCATTCCAGCGCGGCCAGCACAAAGCTTTTCAGCACGGCCTCAACAAAGCCTGCCCCCGCAAACCCGGTAGCGCGTACCCGCGTGCCGGGGGCTGTTACGTTGATAAGCAGCCCCACCACGGCAGCAAGAAATGCCGGCAGATGGTAAAACCTGCGCTGCCGTGCGCACAGTACAACGGCCAACAACAGGACCAGCACATTCAAAAGCCCGGCCACCTGGTGCCCACCGCCGATGATAAAGCCAATCATGACCCCGGCGGCGCAGTACAAAGTGCGCTGCTTACGGGTCAACTGCGGCGCAAAGCACAGCTCGAACGTCAGCCCGGCATTGAGCACGGCCAGCGAGAAATACGGCAGGTAGTTCATTGCGCCGTTGAACCAGTATAGCCCTTCCACCGGGGCAGGCATGCCCTCGATAAAGGCAAAGCAGACCAGCAGCGCCAGCGCCCAGGGCAGCAGCTTTTGCGCCTGGTCCAAACGGCGCACCACACAACGGCAGGCCCCATACAGGCAGAAAAACAACGGTACAAGAACGCAAAGCAGCGTGACCCCATACCAGGCGTTGCCGAAAATCGCGGGCTGCCAGGCCAGCAGAAAGCCGGAAACATACAGCCCCTGCCAATTCTCAAAGTAATAGACATTGGTGTCCCAGGCAGCTTTCAGCAGGCGCGGCAGGTCAAAGCCATACTGCTGCATCACCGCGTGGGTGCGGGCCGCGTAAATGTAATCGTCTGCCGAGGGCCGCGCAAACACGGCCAGCACAAAAATCGGGACCAGCAGCAGCCCAATGAACAGGGCCAGCCGAAGCAGCCAGCGTTTTTGCACCGCAGAATCATGCCAAAAATCCATACACGTGCACCCCGTTACGGGTTGCCCAGCGTCATCTGCAGGAAGTAGGTCCACTGCTTCTCCCACCAGACCCAATCATGGGCGACATCATAGCCCCAAATGTCCACGATGGGGTGGATGCCCTTACTTTCCAGGATGCCCTGCAGTTCCAGCGTGGAGGCCAGCAGGTCACCCTCCCAGGCACCCTGGCCGCAGCACATAATAAACTTATCGGCTTTATTGAACAGCTCCATGTAGGGATGGACGGTCGGGAAGTTGCGCATGTAATCGCAGGGAGAGTTGCGGTAGACGAGGTCATCCATGTAATCGCCGAAGAACATGCGGGAAGAATACAGGCCGCTCAAGGCAATGGTGCCATTATACAGGTCGGGACGGCGCAGGAAGAAGTTGACGGCATGGCCGCCGCCTATGCTGGCACCGCCCACCAGGATCTTGCCGGTGTGGTTCCTCGCCGCCCTGTTCGCGGTTGATCTCCAGCAGGCGCGGGGTCAGCTCCTCACAGATATAGTTGTACCAGCGCTCCTGCATCTCGATGCGCGGACGCTCGGGGCCGTGGTTGTCCCAGCTTTCGGGATCGATGCTGTCAGCCGTGAAGATCTGCAGCTTGCCGCTGTCGATCCAGGGCGCGGCCAGGTTGCACATGTTTCGGTCTTCCCAATCATAAAAAGCGGCCGCTCTGGCACGGGAAAATGATAATGGGGCGTCCGGCGTGACCGTAGACTTTGAACTCCATAAAGCGGTCAAGATACCGGCTGTATTCCTTATAATAACGGATCTGCATGGCAGTTCCCTCCTGATTTTATTTGTAAAAAAATCTCTTGTTCAGATCCAGCAGCCCAACCATAGCGTGCATGGGGCCGGATGTGGAAGTTTTAAATACCCAGTAGTACGCCAGGGCCAGGGCCTCGCGCAGGTAACAGGGCAGCACGCTGCGCCACGGCGTGTGGGCAGGCAGCGCAGCGACCGTGGTAAAACCGGCCCGCGCCGCATACCGCCCGGCGCGGTAGCAGTGGAATGCGTTGGAAACGTAAACGATGGGGGTATCGGCGCTGTAGCCGCGCTCTTTTAAAATATCCAGCGAGAAAGCAAAGTTCTCCTCGGTGGAGGTGGACTTGTTTTCGGCCAAAACGCGGTCAGCGGGCAGACCTTTTTCAATCAGGTAATCCCGCATGGCCTGGCCTTCGGGAATCCATTCGTCCCTACCCTGCCCGCCGCTGGTGACGATGAGCAGGTCGGGGTGTTCCGCCGCGTACTCATAGGCTTTATCCAGCCGGTAGCGAAGCAGCATGCTGGGCTTATCCTTACGCAGGCCTGCGCCCAGCACGATCATGACCTGCTCCTGCCCGGTGGGCGGGTTGGCGTAACCGCTGACGGCCACAAAGCCAATTAAGGCCAGATATACAACCAGTAAAACGCCCAGCACGATGCCTACAACGCGTCCGGCCCCGGTGTGGAGCCAACCCGCCAGTGGTTTATGCCAGATGGCGCAGGCCGTGATGGCAGCCGTCAGCACCCAGACCATCAGGTTGCCCATGTTGAAGTTGCTTAAAAACACCAGCATGAGCGAATAGGCGACCAGCGCTGCGGCCAGAATCCATAAGAGAAGGACGCCCATCTTACTTGCAGATCTCATCGTACACGCCGCAGCCGGCTGCGCAGTAGTCAACATCCAGCGCCTTGCAGACGGTATCGGCGATGGTGGCAAAGCTGTAGCGGGTGTGCAGGTTCACGCCTGGCTTGATCTCACTGCCATACACCAGGAACGGCACATGCTCGCGGGTGTGGTCGGTGGTCTTAGTGTAGCTGGGGTCACAGCCATGATCTGCCGTGACCATCAGGATGTCCTCGGGACGCATCTTGGCCATGAACTGGGGCAGCCAATCGTTGAACTCGGCGGCAGCGGCAGCATAACCGGCTACATCGCGGCGGTGACCGTACAGCATGTCGAAGTCGACGAGGTTGACGAAGGCCAGGCCCTCAAAGTCGCGGTCGGCCAGATCCAGCGTGACCTGCAGGCCCTCAGTGTTGCCGCTGGTGCGGATGGTCTCGCCGATGCCCTTCCCGGCAAAAATGTCGTGGATCTTGCCCACACCGATGGTGGACTTGCCGGCAGCCTGGATAGCGTCCAGCATCGTATCACGCGGCGGCACCAGGCTGTAGTCGTGGCGGCGCGGGGTGCGGGTGAAGTTGGCGGAGCAATCGCCCACAAACGGGCGGGCGATGACGCGGCCTACGCCGTACTTGCCCACCAGCAGCTCACGGGCCTGGGCACAAATTTCATAGAGCTTTTCAACGGGGACGATGGCCTCGTTGGCGGCAATCTGGAACACGCTGTCGGCGGAGGTGTAGACGATCAGCGCACCGGTCTTCATGTGCTCCTCGCCGTAATCGCGGATGACCTCAGTGCCGGAATAAGGCTTGTTGCACAGCACCTGAAAGCCGGTCTTGGCAGTGAAAGCGTCCAGCAGGTCTTTCGGGAAGCCGTTCGGAAAGGTGGGCAGCGGGTCGGCACTCAGCAGACCGGCAATCTCCCAGTGGCCGATGGTGGTATCCTTGCCGGCGCTGGCCTCACGGAGGCGGGCAAAGCTGCCGATAGGCTCGGCCACGGGGGTGCCGCAGGTCACACCGTCCAGGTTGAACATGCCCAGCTTGGCCAGATTGTCGCCCTTAAAATTGGGGTGGCCGGCAATGGCGCCCAGGGTGTTGGTGCCTGCATCGCCAAACTGTGGGGCGTCCGGCTCAGCGCCGACGCCGAAGCTATCGAGAACGATCAAAAAAACACGTTTTGCCATAGGTTTGTCTCCTGTCTGTATCATAAACATTGTGTGCGTTGAATACGTAGAATATACCTATTTAAGATTATACCCTATTTGGGGAGGATTGTAAACAGAAAGCCCGTCCTGTGCAGCGGAAACGTGAGCAATATTTGCACAGTAAAACATGTGTAAAGTGGATTTGCGTACTTGTACAAAAGCGGAAATGTGTAGTATAATAGCTTCGATTAATGTTCAGATTTCTTCAATGGAGGTCATGATATATGCGTAAAACAAAAATTGTCTGTACGATGGGCCCTTCTACCGAAAAGCCGGGTATTCTGCGCCAGCTGATGGAGAATGGCATGAACGTTGCCCGTTTCAACTTTTCCCACGGTGATTACGAGGAGCACAAGGGGTCGCTTTAACGCCCTGCGCGCCCTGAGCAAAGAGCTGGACCTGCCAGTTGCTGCCATGCTGGATACCAAAGGCCCTGAGATCCGCCTGGGCACCTTCAAGAACGGCGTGGAGAAGCTGGTCACCGGCCAGAAGTTCACCCTGACTTCCCGGGAGGTCGAGGGCACCAACGAGATCTGCTCTGTCTCCTACAAAGAACTGCCCCGCGACGTTGCCGCTGGCGGCCGTATCATGCTGGACGACGGTCTGATCGAGCTGGGGATCGACGAAGTGAGCGACACCGACATCGTCTGCACCGTCAAGAACGATGGCACCATCAAGACTAAGAAGGGTGTCAACGTCCCCGGTGTGCACCTGTCCATGCCCTACATGAGCAACCGCGACCGCAACGATATTCTGTTCGGTATCGAGCAGGGCTTCGATCTGATTTCTGCCAGCTTCGTGCGCAACGCCCAGGACATCATGGAAATTCGCCACCTGCTGGACGAGCACAACAGCAACATCCGCATCATCGCCAAGATCGAGAACCAGGAGGGCATCGATAACATCGACGAGATCCTGACTGTGGCTGACGGCGTCATGGTGGCCCGCGGCGACATGGGCGTGGAGATCGATTTTACGGAGATCCCCGCCATCCAGAAGAACCTGATCGACCGTGCCATGAGCGCCGGTAAGATCTGCATTACCGCTACCCAGATGCTGGATTCCATGATCGTGAACCCGCGCCCCACCCGTGCCGAGATCACCGACGTTGCCAACGCTATTTATGACGGCACCGGCGCGGTCATGCTGTCTGGCGAGACCGCTGCAGGCAAGTATCCCGTCGAGGCCCTGAAGGCTATGGCCACCATCGCCGAGGCTACCGAGTCCGACTCCAACTTTGATTCCCTGGTTCACCACACCCGCGGTGAGAACAGCCGCCTGTCCGTCAGCGCTGCTGTAGGCCACGCTGCCTGCACCACTGCCAACGATATTGGGGCTACCGCTATTATCACCGCCTCCAAGAGCGGCGAGACCGCCCGCCTGCTGAGCCGCTTCCGCCCGGATGCCCAGATCATCGCCTGCGTGCTGGATGAGACCACTCGCCGCCAGCTGAACGTCTACCGCGGCGTGACCCCCTTACTGATGGACTATGCCCACTCTACCGACGAGCTGATCAGCATGTCGGTTGAAAATGCCAAGGACGCTGGTTTGATCCAGGACGGCGATCTGGTCGTTGTCACCGCCGGTGTTCCGGTTGGTGTTTCCGGGACTACCAACATGATTAAGGTCCACATGGTCGGTGACAGCCTGCTGGCTGGTGTCGGTATCGGCAGCCGCAACGCTAAGGGGCGAAGTCTGCGTCTGCCGCAGCGCAGCCGAGGCTGCCAAGAAGTTCAAGCCTGGTCAGATCCTGGTCGTGCCTTTCACCACCAACGATGAGCTGCCGTTCATCCGCGAGGCCGCCGGTGTCATCACCGAGGAAGCCGGTGCCAACAGCCATTCCGCTATCGTTGGCCTGACCTTGAACAAGGCCGTTATCGTGGGCGCTACCAACGCTACCCGCACCCTGAAAGACGGTATGGTCATCTCGATGGACTGCATCCGCGGCACTGTCCAGCTGATGGCTAACTAAGGAGCAGATGATGGAACGCATTGCGAGTTTCTGCGTGGATCACACCAAATTGCAGCCGGGTATGTACCTTTCCCGTCAGGACGGCGCAAACGGTGAGATTTTGACCTGGGATATCCGCATGAAGCAGCCCAATAAGGGCAGTTATCTTTCCCCCGCTGCCGTCCACACGCTGGAACACCTGTTTGCGACTTATGCCCGCAACAGCAAGTACAGCAGCGGCGTGGTCTATGTCGGCCCGATGGGCTGCCTGACCGGCTTTTACCTGCTGACGACCGGGCTGACCCCGGCCGAGGCCCTGGACCTGACCCGCAGCGCTTTTGCCTGGATGGCTGAGTACGAGGGCGAGATCCCCGGTGCTTCGGCAGTGGAATGTGGCAACTATCTGATGATGGACCCCATTGCCGCCAAAGCCGAGGCCGCCGCTATGCTGCCGGTGCTGGAAAAACTGAACGCTGACCAGCTGCATTATTGATAACTGAGACATAAAAAATCCCGCCGCACGATAGCTAGGTGCTCGTAAAATAGTTTTCGAGAAATGACACGGCAACTGCCTGTCAGGGTTGGTTACGAGTACCCGGTTGAGTTGGGAGAGCATCAAGCCCCATGCCCGCACCGTCAAGGTGTTGGCATGGGGCTTTTTGTCAAAGTCGTGAGCCAAGGAGTACTCTGAAGGGGGAACGGCTGTATAGGTGCATTTCGGGCAAATCGCTGCGTATGTAGGGAGGTTGGTACGTACGCAGCAAAACGGTCAAGTTTTTCCATATTAGGGGTATTCTTTCATTAGCGAATATGGTATACTTGGCGTAGCCCGGTAAATCGGAAGTTGAGGAGGAAGTAGGTATGCTAAACAACAAAGGGTTCGACCTTTGGGCTGATGGCTATGACAAAACTGTCGGCATTTCTGATGAGGAAAACACATATCCTTTTGCCGGTTATAAAAAGGTACTTGGGTTCATTTTCCAGACCATAATGAGAGCTGAAAATGCCGTTGTGCTGGATATTGGATTCGGAACAGGCACATTAACGACAAAACTATACGAGCGAGGCTGTTCCATTTATGGGCAGGACTTTTCATCAAGAATGATTGCGTTGGCGTCTGAGAAAATGCCAAATGCGCATTTATATCAGGGGGACTTTTCAAAAGGGCTTGTCGAACCATTGCGGAGCTTGCGTTATGACTATATTGTTGCGACATACTCTCTGCATCATTTAACGGATGCGCAAAAGCGCGACTTTCTGTTAGACTTGCGTAACTACTTAAAAGAAAACGGTAAAATTATAATCGGCGATGTTGCCTTTGAAACACGAAAGGACTTAGAACTGTGTAAATTGAAGGCAGGAGACACATGGGATAATGATGAAATCTACTTTGTCGTTGAGGAACTGAGAAAAGATTTTCCAGACCTTTCATTTACGCAAATGTCCGATTGCGCGGGAGTCCTGATTTTGGACTGACAAATTCAAATTTACCGTACTCCTTCCCGGCAGGATTTGGGGCAGGCATGCCCCAACAAGAAGCTGTCCACGGGGCAAAAATTGAAAATTTGTGGCCACGGGACGAGTCTTGCCCTTATGAACAACAGAAAACCCAGAACTGCGCAGCTGATTCAGCCAACAGTTCTGGGTTTTCTGTTATCAGGTCAAAAAAATGTTTTACGGAGCCCCTGCAATTTCGTGCGGCGGGACTTTTTGCTTTATGTAAGGGAAAATCAAATCAGAGCAGCAGTGATCAGAGCCATCTTGTAGACTTCCTCGGCATTGCAACCACGGGACAGGTCATTGATGGGCGCGTTCAGACCTTGCAGGATGGGGCCGTAAGCCTCAAAGCCGCCCAGACGCTGGGCAATCTTGTAGCCGATGTTGCCGGCATTGATGTTGGGGAAGATGAAGGTATTGGCGTAACCGGCAACCTTGGAGCCGGGAGCCTTCAGCTGGCCGACCTCGGGTGCAACGGCGGCGTCGAACTGCAGCTCGCCGTCGACCTTCAGCTCGGGATGTGCCTCCTGGACGCGGGCGGTAGCATTGCGCATCTTGTCGACGGTCTCGCCCTTGCCGGAACCCTTGGTGGAGTAGGACAGCAGAGCAACGCGGGGATCAATGCCGAAGACCTCAGCGGTGTGTGCGGTCTCAACAGTGGACTCAACGATCTCGTCCTCAGAAGGATCGATGTTGATGGCACAGTCGCCCATGGCAATGCTCTCGTCGCCGCGCATCAGGATGAAGCAGGAGCTAACGGACTTGATGCCGGGCTTGCACTTGATCAGCTGCAGAGCGGGACGGACGGTGTCAGCGGTGGAGTAAGTAGCGCCGCCCAGCAGGCAGTCGGCCTTGCCCATCTTGACCAGCATGGTGCCGAAGTAGTTGCCCTTGGACAGAGCGGCACGGCACTGCTCGTCGGTCATCTTGCCCTTGCGCAGCTCGACCATCTTGGCGACCATAGCGTCAAATTCAGGATAAGCGGTAGGATCGATGATCTCGGCACCAGTGATGTCAAAATTGTCTTCAGCGGCGGCCTTTTTAACAGCCTCAGGCTCACCCAGCAGGATGACTTTCAGGGTCTTGCCTGCCAGCAGACGGCTGGCGGCGGAAAGGATGCGAGCGTCGGTGCCCTCGGTAAAGACGATGGACTTCAGCTCGGCCTGCAGTTTCTTTTCAAAATTCTCAAAAATGGACATACAAACTTCCTCCATATTTTAGCGCAGAACAACCACTGCGCAACACTTACACAATAATTATAGCACCCAAAACAGGCTTTGCAAAGGAAATGCGCGATTACTGCGGCAAGTGGGCAAAATACGTTCGCCGTTGGCTAAAATGACAAAATACTTCACAAAGTTAATTATATATCAAGCCACATTGACGAAAAAATATCAAATTCGACCCGCCAACAGCCAGTACCCTGCCGCCAGCTGTGCCACCAAAATCAGCGGCATGCCGACCACAAAGTACCAATGGCGGGTCTTATGATGGAACAGATACATGCTTAAAAGCGCACCCACACTGCCGCCAACGAGGGCTGCCGCAAACAGGGTACGCTCCGGGATGCGCCACAGGTGCCGTCTGGCACGGCGCTTATCCTCTGCCATCAGAAACAGCGACAGTAGATTGATGATGACCAGATACACAAACAAAATTTTCATGACACCATTATATCATAAATCTCAAAAATATGGTAGAATACAAAATAAAAGTATAAAAGTGGGGACGCAACGATGAAACGTATTTTTGTTACCGGTGCAGGCGGCTTTGTGGGCGCGCGTGCCTGCCGTTTTTTGCAGGGAAACTATGAGGTGCTGACCCTGCCCAAGGGCTGGATGGCCAGCTGCACCGAACTGCAGCTGATGCAGAGTATTGCTGAGGCGCAGCCGGACGTGATCCTGCACACGGCGGCCATCTCTGATACCGGCTACACGGAGCAGCACCCGGAGGAAGCCTACCGTGCCAATGTGGAGCTGCCGCTTTGGCTGGCGCGCGCCGCCGCGCAGTGTGGGGCAAGGCTGGTGGGCTTCAGCTCTGACCAAGTCTACGCCGGCGTGCAGCAGCCCGGCTCACTGCCGGAAACGATGGAACTTTCCCCTGCCAACGTCTACGGCCGTCAGAAACTGGAAATGGAGCAACGCATGTTGGATGCCTGCCCGGACACAGTATTGCTGCGTGCAACCTGGATGTACGACCTGCCCAGCTATGGACTACCCATCCGGGGCAACCTGCCGCTGAACCTGATAAAAGCGACGATGTATGGAGAAAAACTGCGCTTCTCTAACCGTGACTACCGTGGCATCACCTACGTGCGGCAGGCGGTAGAAAACCTGGTGCCTGCCGCCAACCTGCCCGGCGGCGTATACAATTATGGCAGCGAAAACAGAGAGGATATGGTGACGACCGCTTTAGCCTTTGCTGAGGCTTTGCGGCTGCCGGATGTAGATAACCTGATAGAAGCAGTGGACTGGCAGCGGAATCTAGCGATGGATTGCGGAAAACTGCGCGGATATGGGATAAGGTTTGATACCGCGCAGGAGGGCATTTACCATTGCTTGAATGACTACGGCGTTGCGGATTTATAACCTAGTATAAAAGAATCGGGTAAAGTGTCTGTCCCCCCGCAGGCTGAGCGACAGCCCGTAGGACTGTCGCTCCCGGCACTGCGGCATCGCCCGCCCTGCTCGGCTCTTCATCAGACTTAGCCATAAACGAAGGCCCTCTTGCCGGGACACGGCAAGAGGGCCTTTGTTTATGGAGCTGATGGGAGTCGAACCCATGTCCGAAAAGAAATTGGTTAGAGTATCTCCGGGCGCAGTATGTTTATTGGATTTCCCTTGGTGCGGGCGAGCATACACGCACTACACCTTGGTAGCTTCGTTAATACCTGACGGGCGGCCAAGCTCAAGCCCGTTCATGTTCAGTATCTAATCGACGCCCTGACCCTGCACGGTACTGATGCAGGCAGGACGGTCGCGCCTAATTAGGCAGCGACGGCAACAGAATAATCGTTGTCAGTTAATTTAAGTTTGGCGCTTTTATCGTGGTGCACCGCCACGGCCCGCTGCTCACGCCTCTCTCCCCCCGTCGAAACCTTTACAGCCCCGCCGCATATTCGGTAGGGCAACGCCCCACCGGGAAGGTTAGCTTGAAACAGACTTTTTGCTGCCTTTACCGGGATTTCAGCGCGCGCTCGATATCACGCTTGGCATCGCGTGCGGCAGCAGTGGCACGCTTGTCATACAATTTTTTACCCTTGCACAAGCCCAGTTCCAGCTTGACACGCCCCTTTTTAAAGTAGAGCGAAAGCGGAACCAGCGTGTAACCTTGCAGCTTGATCTGCTGCCCCAGGCGGCGGATCTCGCTTTTATGGGCCAGCAAACGGCGGGGACGGCGCGGATCTTTGTTAAAGATGTTGCCGTGGTCGTAGGGGCTGATGTGCATGCCCTTTACAATCAACTCGCCGTCGTCAATGTCGGCCCAGGAGTCTTTCAGGTTGGCTCCGCCGGCACGCAGGCTTTTGACCTCGGTACCGACAAGCTCGATGCCTGTTTCCAGGGCTTCCACCACAAAGTACTCGTGGCGGGCCTCACGGTTCAGGGCAATCACCTTTTTGCCGGATTTTTCCTCAGCCATGAAGCTCACCTCTTTTCTCTCTGGCGGGATTTAAAGTATAGCGCGTCTATGCAAAAAAGTCAAGCGCATCCTGTCACAACTCACCGCGGCCCTGCATGGCGCGGTAAAGGGTGGTCTCGTCGGCATATTCCAGGCTGGAACCTACCGGCAGACCGTAAGCCAGGCGGGTGGTCTTGATGCCCATCGGCTTGATGAGCTTGGCCAGATACATGGCGGTGGCTTCGCCCTCCACCGTCGGGCTGGTGGCCATGATGACCTCCTTTACGGTGTCGTTCAGGCGGGCCAACAGCTCTTTGATACAAAGTTGCTCGGCACCGATGCCGTCCATGGGCGAGATCAGGCCGTGCAGTACGTGATACAGGCCGTTGTACTCGTGGGTGCGCTCAATGGATTTGATGTCACGCGGGCTTTCCACCACGCAGATCACGCTACGGTCGCGCGCTTTTGGGAAAGGCAAATCTTGCAGATTTCGCCTGCGGTATAGTCCTGGCAGATGCGACAGCGGTGCAGATCCTTTTTGGCATGTTCAATGGCTTGGGCCAGTTCCATGGCCTGTTCGTTAGACATGCCCATGATCTCGTAGGCCATGCGGGTGGCGCCTTTGCGGCCGATGCCGGGAAACCGGGCGAACTGATCCACCAGATTTTCCAGCGGCTCTAAATTCTGCGGCATAGATACGGCCTCTTAGCCCAGACCGGGAATGTTCAGCCCGCCGGTCATCTTGGCCATTTCCTCCTCGGACTCCTTGTCAACGGCCGCAACAGCGCTGTTGACGGCGGCGGCAATGAGGTCTTCCAGCATTTCGATATCCTCGGGGTCAACGGCCTCGGGCTTGATCTTGACAGCGGTGATCTCGTGCTTGCCGGTCATGGTAACGGTGACCATCTCGCCGCTGGCGGTACCGGTGTACTCTTTGGCCTCCAGCTCCTCCTGCTTGGCGCGGATCTCGTCCTGCATTTTTCTGGACCTGGCGCATCATGGCGTTGGGATCAGGGGCGGCCGTAGCCTTTGGGCAGTCTTGCTTTCATGGATATATCCTCCAAATCTTATTTGTCTTCAATTTTAATATCAACACCGAGGGCCTGCATGTTTTTCAGCGTTTGGTCGATGGAAACAGCAGGCGTATCGGAAGCGTTGTCTTTGAGCTCCTCATAGGGGCCGATGTTGCAGCGGATGTGGGAAACACGGTAGATGGATTCTTTCAGCTTTTTGCTGACCTCGCGGTTGCTGCGGATGTAATCGCGGAAAGCATCGCTGCACTCAAACAGCACGCGGCGGCCATCGTAGTAAGCGCGGGTGTTGCGCAGAAAAGAGATCAGCATTGCGTCGGTCTCTTCCAGATCAGCCAGTACATTGGGCCAATATATGAACGGCTCCAGCGGGCCCGCCTCTTTGGGCGGCTCCCGTTTGCGGGCTGCAGGCTGTGTAGCAGCAGGTGCGGCGGGGGCAGGCGTGGACTGCGGAATCGGCGGCAGCTCCGGCTGCAAAAATTCCGGGTCCGGCGGCAGCGGCGGGTCGTCCGTCTGGATGGGTGGGACGGCAGGCTGCTGTACCGGCGGTGCAACAGCGGATGCAGGTGCCGACACGGGAGCTGAAGTGAACGGCTGCGGCGCTGCGGCTGCCACCGGCTGGCTGGCAGCCGGTGCTTGCATAGTGGCAGTTGCCATGGGCTGCGTCAAAGAGAAAACAGCCAGTTCCAGCTCAATGCGCTGGTCAGTGCCGCGGCTCATTTTTTCCAGCGCGGAACCAAAGACGTTGATAGCGCGGATGGCGTCTGCCTGCGGGAAATCCTTGCGCTGCAGATAAGCGGCCTCTTCTTCGGGTGAGGTGCCTGTCAGCAGCGAGGTGCCGCCCGGCAGGGCACAGAGCATCAGGTTGCGGTAATGACCCGCCAGCTCCATGCAAAGGCGGCGCATGTCCACGCTTTGCTGGCGCAGGGCGGAAATTTTTTCCAGCGCGGCAACGGAATCCCGGGCGGCGATGGCATCGCTGATCTCGAACAGATACCCGCGGTCGGTCACACCGGCCATGCGGCGGACCAAAGCCTCGTCGACCTTATTGTCCACACCGGCGCAGGTGTCCAGAATAGATAGCGCGTCACGCATGGCACCATCGGCCAGGCGGCCAATCAGCTGGGCAGCGTTGGGGTCTAGGTCGATCTTCTCCTGTTCGGCCACATAGCGCAGACGCCCGGCAATGTCGTCAGTCGTGATGCGCGCAAAATCATACCGCTGGCAGCGGCTTAAAATCGTGACCGGGACTTTCTGTACCTCGGTGGTGGCTAGGATGAAGATGACGTGCTCGGGCGGCTCCTCCATGGTTTTCAGCAGGGCGTTGAAGGCCTGCGTGGAAAGCATGTGGACCTCGTCGATGATATACACTTTATAGCGGCAGACCGAGGGCAGATAGGCAACCTCGTCGCGCAGGTCGCGGATGTCATCAACACCGTTGTTGGAGGCTGCGTCCATCTCGACAATATCCATGATGGCACCGGAGTCGATGCCCTTGCAGACTTCGCACTGGCAGCAGGGGTCCGGGCTGGAATGGTCCAGACAGTTGACCGCTTTGGCAAAAATTTTTGCGCAGGTGGTTTTGCCCGTGCCGCGGGTGCCGGTAAAAAGGTAAGCGTGGCCGATGCGCCCGGCGGCGATCTGGTTTTGCAAAGCTGTTACGATCGGAGCCTGGCCGACGACATCCGCAAAACGCTGCGGACGCCACTTGCGGTACAGTGCGCGGTACATCAAAGCCACCTCCCTGCAAAAACAGTAAAAAGGCGGGCAGAGCACGCGGCTGCGCTGCTTGGCGTACAGATGCAGGCTTGCCGCGGCACTGTGCAAACGCTGCTTAATGCTGCTCGGTTCCCCGCCTGACATGGTTCACAGGCTGCCCACGCACGGGGCCTGCATCTGTACGCGAAACAGCGCAATTCAGCCCTGTCCGCTTTTAGTATTGTACAATATTTTCAGGATAAATGCAAGGGGTATTTTATTGTCCCAAGGACTTAGCCCAAAAGCTGCTTGGCAAGGTCGGCGCTGGCCTTGGCGTCCTTGCAGTAGTAATCGGCACCAATGTCCTTGGCGTAGCTGGGAGTCAGCACCGCGCCGCCTACCATGACTTTGCAATCCAGCTTGGCAGCGTGCAGGGCCTCGATGGTGGCCTGCATGTTGGGCACGGTGGTGGTCATCAGGGCCGAAAGGCCGACCAGCTTGGCACCGGTCTGGCGCACGGCTTCCACCACGCGCTCCGGCGGCACATCACGACCCAGATCCAGCACATCGTAACCGTAGTTTTCGAGGATGACGCGCACGATGTTTTTGCCGATGTCGTGTACATCGCCTTTGACGGTGGCAATGACGATCTTGCCCTTGCTGCCCTGGGCCTGGCCGGAGGCGGCAATCTTGGCCTTGATAGCCTCGAATGCGGCCTGGGCAGCCGTGGCGGCCTGCAGCAGCTGCGGCAGAAAGACGGTGCCCTTCTCAAAGCCATCGCCTACAGCGTCCAGCGCCGGGATCAGCGAGGTGTTGACGACATCCAGCGGCTCGCGCATCGTCAGGGCAGCATCGGCGGCGGCACGGGCCTCTGTCTTTAAGCCGCGGCGCACAGCCTCAAACAGGGCGTCCCCGCCTGCGGTATTGATTTGTGCATCGGCAGCGGCGGGCGCAGACTTACTGACCTGGCTCGTTTGGATCTGCACATCCGCGTAGGCAGCCACGTAGTCGGTGCTCTGCGGGTCCTGGGAGGTCAGCACACGGTAGGCGCGGACGGCGGCCATCATCTCGGGGGTGTTGGGGTTCATGATGGCAAGGTCCAGCCCGGCCACCATGGCCATAGTCAAAAACGTGGTGTTCAGGTAGCCGCGGCAGGGCAAGCCAAAGCTGATGTTGGAAACGCCCAGCACGGTGCGCACGCCCAGCTCCTTTTTGCAGCGGGTCAGGGCTTCCAACGTCTGGACGGCTCCCTCCTGCTGGGCGCTGGCGGTAAGGGTCAGGCAGTCAATGTAAATATCCTCGTTGGGGATGCCAACGGCGTTGGCGGCCTTGACGATGCGCTGGGCAATGGCAAAGCGGCCATCAGCTGTGGCAGGGATGCCGTGCTCGTCCAGCGCCAGACCGACGACGGCGGCACCGTACTTTTTGCACAGCGGCAGGATCATATCCAGCGTGCTCTGCTCGCCGTTGACCGAGTTGACGATGGGTTTGCCGTTATAGATACGCAGGGCATGGGAGAGGGCGTCCGGGTTGGAGGAGTCCAACTGCAGGGGCAGATCGGTGACGGCCTGCAGGTCGCGGACCAGCTGCTCCAGCGTGGCAGGCTCATCGATGCCGGGCAGACCGGCGTTGACGTCCAGCACCTCGGCACCGGCCTCGGCCTGGGCCACTGCCTGGGCGCAGGGGTAGGAACTGTCCCCTTCCCGCAGGGCCTGCTGCAGCCGCTTTTTGCCGGTGGGGTTGATGCGCTCACCTACCACAGTGATGCCGGTCACGTCCACAAAGCGCACCGGCGTACACAGGCAGCTGCGGCGAATGGGAATCTTCTGCGCCGGGGTAAGCGGGGTGAAGGTCTCTTTTAATTTGGCAATGTATTCCGGCGTGGTGCCGCAGCAGCCGCCCACCATTGAGATGCCGGTGGCGGCGTATTCACGCATTTGTTCGGCAAAGCCGTTGGCGTCCAGATTGTAGCTGCCGTCCGGGTTGGGCAGGCCCGCATTGGGCTTGACGAAAACCGGCAGCCCGGCAGGAACACTGCGGCAAAGGCGCTGGGCAAAGGGCAGAATCTCGGCAGGGCCTAACGAGCAGTTGATGCCGATGGCATCCGCCCCCAGACCGGCGGCGGTAACGGCGTAACTTTCCACCGTGCAGCCGGTAAAAGTGCGGCCGCGGCTCTCAAAACTCATGGAAGTGAACACCGGCAGGTTACAGTTTTCTTTGGCGGCCAGGATGGCGGCTTTCAGCTCGTACAGGTCGGTCATCGTCTCCAGAAAGACGAGGTCGGCTCCGGCAGCAGCACCAGCGCGGATGACCTGGGCAAATTCTTCGTAGGCATCCTCAAAAGCGAGGGTACCGGCGGGGGCCAGCAGTTCGCCCAGGGGGCCGATGTCCAGCGCTACCAGTGCGCTGGTTTCCTGCCCGGCACGGCGGGCGCAGGCGATGGAAGCCGAGACGACTTCCTCGACACTACGGCCGCAGCCAGCCAGCTTTTTGGCGTTGGCACCAAAGGTGTTGGCCAGCAGGATGTCCGCCCCGGCAGCCGTATAATCGCGGTGGATGGCTGTTAAGACATCCGGCATTTCCAGCGCTGCCAGTTCCGGCTTTTGGCCGGGCTGCAGGCCGCGCTGCTGCAGTTGGGTGCCCATGCCGCCATCCAGAAAGACAAAGCGGCGGCGGTCGAAAACTTCTTGAATCTGCACAGATACTCCCCCAAAACGTCTTATTTAGCAAAGCAGGTGGTGCCCTGTTTGCGGAAGCTGCAAGTCTCCCCCAGGTGGCAGGTGGTGCAGCCTGCCAGGGTGCCGGTCACGGGGTGATCGGCAATGCCTAAAATGGCGGTGGTGCTTTTGCGCGGTGCCAGTAAGTGCTGGGGCGTGATGGCCAGGCCGCAGCCGCGCACGGTATCTACCGCCAGGCAAAGCTCATCGTTCAGTTCCAATGGGCAGTCCCCGTAGCCGGGGGCGTAGCGGCCGGTTAAGTAGAGATGCTCGGCGGCAAATTTGGCACGCCATTCAGCTTCCAGCTCATCGCAGATCTGCTCCAGCAAAACCGAAGACAGGGCATCCGCAGCGGTGGCCATGGCAATGTCGGTCAGCTCCAGCCGCCGCAACAGCGAATCCACCTGGGAACCCAGCGTGGCAGCCATCAGCAGTACGGCATCACAGCCTTGCAGGTGGCGCGTTAAATCGGTGCCGCAGTCCAGTTCCGGCGGTGGAAACACCGCCCGCGGCAGCCGCCGCACAGCGGCCCGCGGCGTGGCAGCCGCCAGGATCTTTTCCTCGGCACGGTCCAGCAGTGCGGTGGTGGCATCATCCGGCTGCCAGCCAGATGCACCCATGTAGCGCAGCGCCGTAGCACGTTTTATGGAAGAAGGCTTGGCCCGCTCCATTACAGCAGGTCCTTGATGCCCTCGTAGACCTTGGCGGCCACATTGGCATCGTTCATAGCGTAAAGGTGCACGCCGTCGGCGCCGCCCTCGATCAGGTCGCGCAGCTGGTTGACGGCGTACTCAATGCCGGCCTCATAGAGAGAATCCGGGTCATCCTGAAAACGGGAGACCATGCGGGTGAACTCCGAGGGCAGGCTGGCGGAGGAAAGAGCGACGGTGCGCTCGATCTGGCTGCGCTTGACGATGGGCATAACACCGGCAGAGACCGGCAGTGTTACCCCGGCGCGGCGGGCCAGATTGAGGAAACGGTAGAAGTGCATGTTATCAAAGAACAGCTGGGTCAGCAGATGCTCGGCACCGTTGGCCTGCTTGATGCGCAGGTTTTCCACGTCCTGCTGCAGGGTGGCAGCTTCTGGGTGGGCCTCAGGGTAGCAGGCACCGTGGACCGAGAAACCGGGCTTCTTCCATTTAATAAAGGCGGTCAGGTCGCTGGCGTGCTTGAAGTCCGGGCTTTCGGGTCGGGTCGGGGTGCGGTCGCCGCGCAGGGCCAGCACATCGCGCACACCGGCCTGCTCCAGCTCGTCCAGGATGCGGGCGGCACTGGTCTGGTCATTGCCCATGCAGATCAGGTGGGCCAGGGCGGGCACGCCGACCTCGTGCTGGATATAATCGGCCACTTCTACGGTGGAAACGCCGCCGGCGGAACCGCCTGCGCCAAAGGTGACGCTGATAAAATCCGGGTTCAGGGCGCGCATGGCCTGCAGGGTGGCTTTCATCTTGTCCATCTGGGTGGTCTGCTTCGGCGGGAAGCACTCGATGGAAAAGACGCAGCGCTTGTTCTGGAATTTTTCCGTGATCGTCATGGTAGGCTCCTTTATATTGTACATCTTAGGCGGCGGCATCCAGCGTGTCGGCGGATGCCGCGCTGAGGGTATCGTTTTGCCAGGTGAAAGTGATGGTACCCATGGTATCGGTGCGGTAGATCTCGGCCCCGGCGTCGGTCAGGCGCTGCAAAGCACGGGCGTGGGGATGGCCGTAGTCATTGTTCAGCCCGCAGCTGATAGCCACGGCCTGGGGCTGCACGACCTGCAAGAGGGCTTCGGTGCTGGAGGTGGACGACCCATGGTGTCCGGCCTTAAACAAAGTGGCATGCAGGGCTTTGCCGTAGCGGTCTACAAGACGCTGCTCGGCGGCGCTTTCGGCATCACCGGTGGAGAGATAACGAAAATTACCCGCCTCAAACAGCGTGCACAGCGAGGCGTTGTTGACATGAGCGGAAGAATCGTCGGTGTCGTACAGTTCGGACTCGCCGCCCTGCAAAACTGTCAGGATGCCGCTGCCCAGCGGGTAGACAGTGCCGTCTTCGGCGGTGATAACGTCGGTCCCCTGCTCAGCGGCCAAATCAAACAATCCGCGCGGCCAATCGGCAGTCTCGCCGCTGGCCTGGGCATCCCAGGGTGGTACAAGTAATTGCCCGACGGCAAAATTGCGTAACACTTCCCGCGCACCGCCGGTATGGTCGGCGTGGGGATGAGTTAAAACCAGATAATCCAGCTTGGAGATGCCAGCCAGCTGCAAATCGCGGACAAGGTCGCCTTTGGCATCGGACGGCCCGGTGTCGATCAGACAGTAGGCACCGTCCTGGCCAATCAAAACGGCGTCCCCCTGCCCCACATCCAACACGGTAACGGTGGTGGACGTCTGGGCCAGCAGGTCAGCGTCCGGTGCATCAAGGGAGACCCCGGCGGCACGGTATAGATCTGACCAGCCGCTGCGGGATTCGATAAAATAAGCGGCAACCGCCAGCAGCAGAACGGCCAGCAGAAGCAGGATCCTGCGCCAGGGCAGACGACGCTTACGGGCAGCTTTCTCAGGCTTCATCGTACTGTCCATTCAGCTTGCGTTCTTCCCACTGGGCTTTGCTGACCAGTACGGTGCGGGGCTTGGCACCCTCGTAGGGGCCGATGATCTTCTCCTGCTCCATCTGGTCCATGATGCGGGCGGCGCGAGCATAGCCTAGCTTGCAGCGGCGCTGCAGCAGGCTGGTGCTGGCCTGCCCGGCATCGATGACACATTCAACGGCCTGCTCAAACATCGGGTCGAGCGCACCGCCGGTATCGCCGTCATCGTCGCTGCCCTTCTTGCTGCCTTTCTCGGCAACGGCGCGGCGCTCCATCTCGGCAATCATTTCCTCGTCATACTGGGTGGAGGAAGTGGACTTGATAAAGCTCAATACCGCGCCGATCTCCTCGTCGGTGACGAAGGTGCCCTGCACACGCACGGGCTTGGAAGCACCGACCGGCAGGAACAGCATGTCGCCGTTGCCCAGCAGCTTTTCGGCGCCCGACGCATCCAGAATGGTGCGGGAGTCGATCTGGCTGGAAACCGCAAAGGCGATACGGCTGGGGATGTTGGCCTTGATCAGGCCGGTAATGACGTCCACGCTGGGACGCTGAGTAGCAACGATCAGGTGGATACCGGCGGCACGGGCTTTCTGCGCGATGCGGCAGATGTAATCTTCGACCTCTTTGCCGGCGACCATCATCAAATCGGCCAACTCATCGATAACGATGGCAATGTAGGGCAGATGCTCCAACCCGGTCTGGGCGGCCAGCTTGTTGTAGGCTTTGATCTCGCGGACGTTGTTCTCGGCAAACAGCTTGTAGCGGCGCTCCATCTCGGCAACGCTGGCGCCAAGGGCCCCGGCGGCTTTACGGGGCTCGGTGACGACGGGCATCAGCAAATGCGGGATGCCGTTGTACTCGGCCAATTCAACGACCTTGGGGTCGATGAGGATGAGCTTGACATCCTCGGGGCTGGAACGGAACAGAAAGCTGATGATGATGGAGTTGACGCAGACAGACTTACCACTGCCGGTAGAACCTGCAATCAGCAGATGGGGCATCTTGCACAGGTCAGCGACCTGTGCCGCACCGGCAATATCCTTACCCAGGGCCATGGTCAGCGGGCTGCGCATGTTGATGTAATTCTGGGATTCAAACACCGCGCGGATGTTGACGGTAGAGCGAATTTTATTGGGCACCTCGATGCCGACGGCGGGTTTGCCGGGGATGGGGGCCTCGATACGCACACCAGCGGTGGCCAGGTTCAGGGCAATGTCATCGGCCAAACTGGTGATGCGGCTGACCTTAATGCCCGCCTGGGGCTGCAGTTCATACCGGGTAACAGACGGGCCGCGGCAGATGTCCAGCATGGTGGTCTTGACGCCGAAGCTGTCCAGCGTGTTGACCAGGATGTCGGCATTCTTCTTCATCTCGCGGGCGGCACCGGCTTCGTCGTCGGGGCGGGTCGCGTTGAAAAGGTTCAGGGACGGATAGCAGTACGGCTCCACAGGCTCGGCCTGCATGGCAGCCAGGTTCATGGTGTTGGGGTCTGCCTTGGCGGCGGACGGCGGTGAGCTGATGGGGGCAGAAGCCGAGTTGCCGACGCTGGTGCTGACCTGCAGATGAGCAGCTTCGCCGCGCTGAGGCACTACGAAGGAACTCTCGGTGCCGGTGGGCTGCTGGGGCTGCGCTGAGACCGCAGCAGCAACAGATGAGGCGGGCACAACGGGGGCGGCTTGCGGCACAGGCGTGGCGGGCTGGGCATTCAGCACATCCGAGATGGGACGGCCGCTGTTCCAGGCGTTGCTGACAGCCTCATTGACGGAGAAGCTGCCGCCGATGGTCGGGATAGCCGGGGCAGCGCTGGCAGCGGGGGCGCTATGCGGTTCTTTCGCTGGTGTGTTGCCAGTGAAGGCACCCTCTTCCCCATCTACGGGGATGCCAAAGGAGGCGTCATCTTCTACCGGCACCAGCGGGGTATCAAAGGTCGGCTCCGGGGTGAGCGGCACAGAAAATTCCGATTCCTGCGGCAGATCCAGCGTGGTCTCGGAGCTGACATCCTGCTCGCCGTAATAGGGCGCGTGGCCGCTGACAGCGCGGCTGATGAGGTTGTCCAGCTCGTCCCCGGCGGCTTCTTCGGGGGCAGCCTCGGCAGGATCATCCAGCTTCAGCTCAAACTCGTCTGCAACAGGCTGGACAGCGGGCTGCGGATCGGCCGTGGCAGCGTGATAGTGCGAAGTATCAGAAAGATGGGACAGCGGGTCCATGCCGAAGGTGCCGCCGGGGCCGATGTTGACAGGCTCCAGCGGATCGTGCTCAATGGCGGCTTTGGCGGCAGAAGCGGTCGCCTCGGGGCCGAGGTCCACGTCAAAGGAAGCACGGGGCTGCGACTCGGCAGCAGGCGTACCATAGCTGGCCGGGGTGTACCCGGCTGCGGCGGCATAGGCAGCGTAAGTAGGTGCCGGGGTGTAATTGGGGATGACCGGCGCACTGGCGGCAGGCTGCGAAGGAATGGCAGGCTGTACGGGCTGAGCCGGCTGGTTTACAGGCGCGGCCTGCTGCACCAACGGTTGTACGGGCTGGGCGGGCTGTACCGGGATGCGCCCGGTGTCGGCGATGACATCGTAGGCCGGGTGGTGCGGGCGATTATCCTGCGCGGGAGCGGTCAGGTTCTCAATGGGTTCTTCCTCCTGCTCCTGGGCAAACAGTTGGGTGTCGTAGGCAGTCTCTTCTTCGGCACGGTCCTGGCGGGCCTGCTGCAGCTTCTGGTACTGGTTGTTGACAAACAACACCACATCGGCGGGTGTGATGGCAAAGAAGAACATCAGCCCCAGCAGGAACACCAGCAGCATGATGACGTTGGATGCCGGGCGACCAAACAGTGCCAGCAGCGTGCCGCCGACCGGGGCGCCCCAGACGCCGCCTTCCCAAAAGTTGGTCTGCCCGCGGGCAAACAACATTTTAATAATCTGCCAAGGGTTGGCATCGTTCAGCGATACGTTGGAGAAGATGACTGGTACACCGGCGCACAGCACGCTCATCAGAGCGACTTTGCCCGCAAACAGGGTGACGCGGTAGCCGGAGGCCAGCAGGTAGGCCAGGTACAGCAAAAACGGCCCGACCAGATAGGTCATAACGCCGAAAATGCCAAACAGTCCACCGCGCAGGGTCTTCCACATGTTTTGACCGGGCACCAGCACCATGGCAACACACAGCAAACCTAACCCGGCCAGCAGGATGCTGCGTGCCAGGTTGGGTGTTTCAGCGCGGCGCTGCGCACGGCGGGATGCCTGCGCTTTGCTGCGGGACGAAGAGGACTGGCCCGATTTGCCGGACGAAGCCCGATAAGTTGTAGAAGACCGGCTTGACGAGGAACGGCTTTTGCTTTTGGAAGAGGATGAGGAACGGTTTTTGTTGCCGGAGCTTTTCCCGGAACGAGACTGCGCCATGTTTCTTACTACCCCACTATTCTACATAGGAATTCTATCTTAAACCGGGCTGAAAGTCAGCCCATGCGAACATTCCCTATTATTCTATCACGAATCGCGAGGCTTGTAAACGAAAAATCCGCAGGTGAGTTATCCCCTGCCCTTTTGGCAGATAGCACAAAAAGCTGTGTTACCTGCCGGATTCGATTTCCTTATATAAATAGCGCAGTGCGTCGCCCAGGCCACCCAGTTCATCGATCAGGCCTTCCTCCACGGCCTGGCGGCCGTCCAGCACGGTGCCCATGTCCATCACAAGCTCGCCGGTGTTGTGCATCAGGGCTGTAAAGCGGCGGGCAGTGATCTTGGAATGGCTGGCTACAAAGCCAACGATGCGCTCCTGCATCTGCTCAAAGTAGCGCAGGGTCTGGGGGACGCCCAGCACCATACCGGAATGGCGCACAGGGTGTACCGTCATGGTGGCGGTGGGTACGATAAAGCTGCGCCGGGCCGACACCGCCAACGGGATACCGATGGAGTGGCCGCCGCCCAGCACCAGTGTGGCACTGGGCTTATTCACCCCGGCGATAAGCTCGGCCAGGGCGAGGCCAGCTTCCACATCACCGCCCACGGTGTTTAAAATGACCAGCAGGCCTTCGATCTCCGGGTCCTCCTCAATATCCACCAGCTGCGGGATGACGTGCTCATACTTGGTGGTTTTCTGGGCATCCGGGGCCAGTGTGTGGCCCTCGATGGTACCGATGACGGTCAGGCAGTGGATGGCGTGGCGGCCCTTGGTGGCGGGTACGGTGCCGCTGTCGGTAATAAGATCATGCTCCAGCCTTTGGAGCGCGGCGCTCTCGGTTGGGTTGAGCTTTGGATGTGACTTGGTCTTTTTCGAGGTCGGTTCCATAGCGAGTAGCCCCCTTTCTGGTTTAGTATGCACGGAACGCAGGGCGGATATGCGAAAGAAAAAAGCGCAAGATACATATGAATCAGCGTAAAAGCCTGCAAAAGACGATAAAAACGAAAATATTTTGCTCTTTCCTGCACACGATGGTTAGAAATTACGAAAAAACTTAGATAAAAAATTGACAATTTGAAGTGCGCAATTTATAATAAGTTATAAATTTAGCAAAAGGGATTCTTTCCGGGCGTTCGCATCCCGGCATTGTGAGGTAAGTATCATGGCAATTCAAAGCAAGGTATCTCTTCCCGTTATCAAGCGTCTTCCCAAGTATTACCGCTACCTGACGACCCTGTCGGCCGACGGCAAGGAGAAAATCTCCTCCAGCGAGCTGGCCCACATGATGGGCACCACTGCCAGCCAGGTGCGTCAGGACTTCAACTGTTTCGGCGGTTTTGGCCAGCAGGGCATCGGTTATAAGGTGGATGTGCTGCGGGCAGAGATCGGCAAACTGCTGTTTAGCGACGGCGAAAAGCTGCCCACTATCCTGATCGGCGCTGGCCGCCTGGGTTCTGCGGTGTCCAGCTTCATCAGCCGCGATACCAACGGATATAAACTGATCGGCGTGTTCGACATCAACCCCGAACTGTGCGGCAAGGAGATGGGCGGAGCAACCATCTACCCGCTGAGCGAGCTGGAGACCTTCTGCGCCGAGCATCACCCCACCGTGGCGGTACTTTGCGTCCCACGCCAGAGCGCGATGGAACTTTCCGGTGAGCTGGTGACCCATGGCATCCAGGGCTTCTGGAACTTCAGCCACTATGACCTGTCAGTCGAGTATCCCGGCGTTACGGTGGAAAACGTCCATTTGGGCGACAGCCTGATGAGCCTGGGCTACCGCCTGCGCAATAAAGACTAAGATAAAGGAGCCGGTAATGGCAAAGTTATATTTCCGCTACGGTGCCATGAACAGCGGCAAGACCACTGCCCTGATGCAGGTGGCCTACAATTATAAAGAGCGCGGCATGCGGGTGCTGATTTTGAAACCTGCTGTCGATACCAAAGGGCCAGGATTCCATCGTTTCCCGACTGGGCATCAGTTGTAAAGTGGATAGACTTGTCACGCCTGAGATGGATGTGGTGGAGCTTGTCAAGCAGGACTCGGCCGAACATGGTGCCCCCGCCTGCGTACTGTGCGATGAGAGCCAGTTCTTTACGCCGGAACAGGCTGAGCAGCTGTTCCTGGTCACGGTGGATCTTGGCATCCCGGTCATCTGCTACGGCTTGCGTGCTGACTTTATGATGCGCGGCTTCCCTGGCTCCACTCGCCTGCTGGAGCTGGCCCATACCATTGAGGAACTGAAAACCATCTGTGCCTGCGGCCGCAAAGCCACCTGCAATGGCCGCAAGGTGAACGGCGAGTTCGTGTTTGAGGGCGCCCAGGTTGCGATTGACACAGTGGATGCTGTAGAGTATCAGAGTTTGTGCCCTCAGTGCTGGTACCGTGAGTATCGCGCGTTTTTAAAGCGCCACAAAAAAGACTAATAGAAAAGCAAGATGCCGTTCCGGCAGCTGAAAAGCATCGGAACGGCAATTTTTGTGCGGCATAGTGCTAAAAGGCTGTGATTCTGCCTTGAAATAGAGAAAAAATATTTGAAATGTAGCAAGAATTGTGCTATTCTAAAAGAAAACCGTACAAAAAATATCCGTAAAGATGAGGTGCCGGTATGGCTTCCGAATATACCTATTCCCCACGCATGGACTTTTTTATTGAGCGCGTCGACCGCGCTACCGGCTTTGAAATGCCCTGCTTCCATATCCACCACAAATACGAGATCTACTATGAGATCGAGGGCACGCGCCGCTATTTTATCGAGGACGCCGCTTATATCGTCAATGCCGGCAGCGTGGTGCTGATCGGCGACAACCAAATCCATAAGACGGCCTCTGTGGGCGACACGCCGTCCAGCCGTATTGTGCTGAATTTCAGTGCCGAGTATCTGAGCAAGATTGCCGAAATCTTCCCGGAGGTGGACTTCTTCTCCTTTTTGAGCGAGGAGCATAACCACCTGCTGTCCAACATCACGGTCAAGCAGCAGAATCACATCTACTCGATGCTGCAGCAATTGCTGGAACTGCAGGAGCAGACCAGCGCCGAGGGCGAGGCGGTGCGTAAGATGCTGCTGGCTACCCTGCTGTTGGAGCTGAAGGACCTGTGCAAACAGCAGCAGGCCCAGGGTGGCGAAAGCGGCCGCGTCAGCAACCATATCGTGGAGCAGATTCAGACCTATATCGCCGAGCATTACGCGGAAAAACTGACCCTGACCGGCATTGCCAGCCAGTTTTACATCAGCCCGTACTACCTGAGCCGGCTGTTTAAAAAGTCCATCAACCTGAGCCTGATCGAGTATATCAACGGCGTGCGGATCAAGGCTGCGCAAAACCTGATCGAAAAGACCAACGAGAGCATCTCGGACATCTCCGAAAAGACAGGCTTTTTGACAACAGCACACTTCCGCCGTGTATTTAAGGACGCCACGGGACTTTCACCGCAGCAGTATCGGCAGTATTATAAGCGGTTGAGGAAGTGATGATTGAGAACCTAAACTAAAAAGACGCAGTGCATACCATGGTTTATTTGCGGTATGCACTGTATTTTTTATGTATGGACTTAAAATGATAAAAAAAAAACCTCGAACCTAAGTTCGAGGTTTTTATTGGTGCGGATGAAGGGATTTTGAACCCACACTCTTTTAAGGGAACTAGAACCTGAATCTAGCGCGTCTGCCAGTTCCGCCACATCCGCATATTCTGTTGTGCCCGTTGCCCGGGCGACGCATATTATTATAGCGGACACATACCAAATTGTCAAGCGTTTTCTGCAAAAAAGTATAACTTTCTGTGAAATTTTTAAAAATATACGTTGTATCAACAAATAGGACTTTAAAGTTTTCATGTTTGTCCGCCATTCATGCACATCGATATTCTCTACAAAAAAACATTTTTTCGACATTTTTTGTCGTTCGTTCGGCAAAAAAAGCACAAAAACAACGTAGCCACATCAAAGCTCCTCTTGTTTTTCCGTTTTTTATCCTTGTATAATGGGTACATTCGCGGTTCTGCTGTGCGGCAGGCTGCCGCGGGCATGGCACCTGCTGCCATGAAAAAACAAAAGAGGGAAGAGGATTTCATGAATTCATTCACTTCGGCAGTTAAATCGATTGCCAAAAAGTACAACGATACAAGCTTGATCCTGCGTATCGCCATCGGCCTTGTCATCGGCGCTGTGCTGGCGCTGCTCTGCCCGGGTGCCACCTGGCTGGAGGAACTCGGCAATCTGTTCGTCGGTGCCTTGAAAGGCGTTGCCCCTGTACTGGTCTTCGTCATTGTCACCAGTGCACTGGCCCAGGGGTCGTCCAAGCTGGACCGCCGTTTCGGCACAGTCGTGTGGCTTTACATGCTGACCACCTTTATCGCCGCCACCCTGTCGGTCATCACTAGCATGCTGTTCCCACAGAATCTCGTTCTGGCCGAGGCCGCCACAGCTGACGTTATCCCCCAGGGTCTGGGTGACGTCCTACACACCCTGCTGGCCAACATCGTGTCCAACCCGCTCAGTGCCATTATGAACGGCAACTACATTGGCATCCTGATGTGGGCCTGCCTGTTTGGTTTGGCCATGAAGAGCATCGCCACGGACGGCACCAAAAAGTTCTTGTCAGATACTTCGGACGTGCCGTTTCGCAAATCGTGCGCTGGGTCATCAACCTGGCACCGTTCGGCATCATGGGCCTGGTTTTCACCAATGTGGCCAGCAACGGCCTGTCCATCTTTACGCAGTATGGCCGCCTATTGCTGCTGCTGGTGGGCACCATGCTGCTGATGGCGCTGGTCATCAACCCGCTGATCATTTTCATTTATCTGCACTGCAACCCGTATCCACTGGTTTTCCGCTGCCTGCGCGAGTCCGGCCTGACGGCTTTCTTCACTCGCAGCTCAGCTGCCAACATCCCCGTCAACATGGCCCTGTGCGAGAAGCTGGGCCTGGATAAGGACGTCTACTCCGTTTCTATCCCGCTGGGCGCTACCATTAACATGGACGGCGCCGCCATCACCATTACCATTATGACGCTGGCCGCCGCCAACACGCTGGGCATGCAGGTTTCCGTGCCTGCCGCTGTCCTGCTTTCCATCATGTCTGCTCTGGGCGCCTGCGGTGCTTCTGGCGTGGCCGGTGGTTCGCTGTTGTTGATTCCTATGGCTTGCTCGCTGTTCGGCATCTCCAATGACATTGCCATGCAGGTCGTTGGCGTTGGCTTCATCATCGGCGTCATTCAGGATTCCGTCGAGACGGCCCTGAACTCTGCCGGTGACGTTGAGTTTGCTGCCACCGCTGAGTATTATCAGTGGCGCAAGACCGGCCGTCCGCTGCCGGATTTTCTGGTTGGTAAAAAGTAAGATTCGCTGAAAACCGCAGGGAAAAGCCCCTGCGGTTTTGGTTTGCAGCTTTTTTTGGAAAAAATCGGATTTTTTCTAAAAAAGCGCTTGACATTCCGATATGTGTCCGCTATAATAATATGCGTCGCCCGGGCAACGGGTACAACAGAATATGCGGATGTGGCGGAACTGGCAGACGCGCTAGATTCAGGTTCTAGTTCCCTTAAAGAGTGTGGGTTCAAATCCCTTCATCCGCACCAACAAGAAAGCCCCGAACTTAGGTTCGGGGCTTTCTTGTTGGCTTTGCGGTGAAGAGGATTTGAACAGCACGGCCGTCCGCAGGCGGCAAACAAAGCCCCAGTGGGGCTTTGCTTAGTGCGCGGGAAAATCCCATATCCGCATCAAAGCTTTATGCTTCGGCTTAGAGCCTTTTGTTTTTGTTTTCCTTGCTTTTACCGTGATATTTGCTATAATGAAAGGTAAATACACGGAGGTGCAAAAATTATGTGGACATGTTCTTTATTAAAGACAAACGCTAAGCAGGCGCTACGAGGCCGCTACTGGCGATGTTTCTGGATCTGCCTGGTGCTGGGGCTCGTCGGTGTTGGCGGCAGCAGCGCCTCAACGGGCGGTTCCCGCTATACGATGGACACCGTCACGGGCAGCGATACGGCCTATGACCGTGTGGCAAACTACCTGGACAGCCTTTCGTATCAGATGCTTATGACGATTCTGGTCGTCGCTGTGCTGGCCGCGGTGATCTCCCTGCTGTGGTCGATTTTTGTGACTGCCCCGCTGGAGGTCGGCCGTGACCGCTACTTTATGGAAAGCCGCCAGGCACTTTCCCCTGCTGCTACGGTGACAAGCGTATTCCGCACGCCGTACATGAACGTGGTCAAGGTACAGTTCTTGAAGAATCTGAAAATTTTTGTAGGCACGCTTCTTTTTTGTGGTTCCCGGTATTTATTGGGATTATTGCTACGCGCTGGTTCCCCTATCTACTGGCAGAAAACCCCTACATGACGACCACCCGCGCCATGCAGTTGAGCAAAGACATTATGGACGGTGAAAAGTTCCACTACTTTGTGCTTGGCCTTTCGTTTGCCGGCTGGATTCTGCTTTTGTATGTTCACGTTGGGCATTGGCTATTTCTTCCTGGAGCCGTACAGGCAGGCCACCGACGCCGAGTTTTTACGCCGCTATGCGCAGCAAGGCATTGGCGCAGGGCCTTACCACCACCGAGGAACTGGGCGGCTTTGTACGCCACGAATCCTATTGATGACAAAAATCAGCCGTTCCCCTGCTGTGGGAACGGCTGATTTTTTAGACGTTACGCTTTTTCAGCTTTCAACTGGCTCGGATGCGGAACCGGCGGATACTTGTGGAAGAGCAGTTTCAGCGCAATGGGGGTTGCGACGGAAGAAACAACAATCAGCAGGATGACGGCGGTAAAAGTAGACCGAATCTACCATGCCGACCGCCAGGCCCTTCTGGGCGACGATCAGGGCGACCTCACCGCGGGTCATCATGCCAATGCCGACCTTGAGAGAGTCGGGCCAGTTGAAGCCGCAGATCTTGGCAGCACAGCCGCAGCCGATAATTTTGTCAGCAGGGCAACGATGACGAAGCAAACGCAGAACAGCAGGATCTCCGGGGTCAGGCCGCTGACGTCGGTTTTCAGGCCGATGCTGGCGAAGAACACAGGGGCGAAGATAACATAGTTGCTGATGTCGATGCGGCGCTCAACGTAGGAGGCATCGTCCATGGCGCACAGCACAATGCCGGCAATGTAGGCGCACCGGTGATGTCGGCAATACCAAAGTATTTCTCGGCAATATAGGCCATTGCAAAGCAGAAAGCGATACTGACAACGGTGATGCGCTGGGTGTGGGGGTTGCGTTTGTCCAGCCATTTCATGGCATAGTGAATGATCACACCGACACCGATAGAAACCAGGAAGAACAACACCGTGTTGATGAGCACAGCGCCCAGGCCTGTACCGGTACCGGAGCTGGCGCCAATGACGCAGGTCAGCACGACGATACCGATGACGTCATCGATAACGGCAGCACTGACGATCGTGGTACCAAGGAAGCCTTTCAACTGCCCCAACTCCTGCAGGGTGGCCACCGTGATGGAAACGCTGGTGGCGGTCATGATCGTGCCGATGAAGAGTGCGCGGTAGAACTCTGGGCTGCCGATCTCCCCCAGGCCAAAGAAGGCACCATACAGCAGCGTGCCGCCTACCAGCGGTACAAACACGCCGATGCAAGCGACCAGCGTAGCGATGGGGCCTGCACGCAGCAGCTCTTTCAGGTTGGTGCCAAGTCCTGTGGAAAACATCAGCAGCACAACGCCAATCTCGGCAAAGACCGAGATCGTGTCGCTGATCTGCACGAGGTTCAGCAGGCAGGGACCGATGAGCAGACCGGCGAGAATCTCACCGACGACCTGGGGCGCCTTTTACATTTACGGGCGGCCAGACCGCAAAATTTAGCACTTAAAATAATAATGGCCAAGTTGCGAAATATGGAATACACGAAAAAAATACATCCCCCTTTATCTTATTCTCAATATGTTTTATCACGAACGAATGTGTTTTGCAAGTGCAAAACTTGCGATTTTTTAAATTTGTACTTTTTGAAAAAAAATTGTAAAAAAGCCTTGACATTTATCCCTTGAACTGATATTATATTAAAGCGCTCTTGAGAGACGCGCAACTGAATATGGAAAGATGGCTGAGCTGGTCTAAGGCGCACGACTGGAAATCACGCTCCCCATTTTTGAAATCTTAGACGACACTTCAAAAGACCGATTTTTGAACGATATATCGTTTGAAATTGGTCTTTTTTGCTTTTTATTTGCAAATTGCTTTCGCGCCAATCGTGTATTTTTGATTCACACTTTTACGGCGAAATCGTGGCTATTCTCACAGCGAAAATCGTGGCTACCTTTACAAAAGAATCGTTTGCCACTATAATTGAATCTGTAAGGGGTTGTTTGACTATGGCACAGATACACACACGCAAAACCAAAATAAACGGAAAGAATGGCGTTGCTGTTGAAATCACAAAACGCGGCAAAGGTGAACGCACAGCGGACAACACTTCCCTCTTGGAGTTGTTCACCGACTTCCAAACCGCGCAAGAGGACAAAGGCAACTCACAAAAAACGATTGAATTTTATCTTCGCGGCTATTTTAAGCTGTGCGACTTTATGGACACTGTTTATATCAAAGCACCTATCGCTAAAGAACTTAGCCTACCTGTGCCGCCTAAACAAACACCATTGTCAGACATTTCAGAAAAAGAAGCGTTCAGTAGAGCAGGCGGTCAGTTACCAATTTCTCTATTGACAGTTGATGGTCTTGAGCGCGATTATAGAAAATATCTCGCCGATTTGGGTGTCAATGAGCAAACTATTGCATCCTATTTTCGTTCTTATCGTGCCATCGCCTATTTTGCAATGGAAGAAGGCTGGATACCGCGCCGCAAAATCACAGTGAAGCAGCCAGAGCCACCAATCAAGAACTGCTACACAGATGAAGAAATCAAACGCCTTTTGAGAAAACCAAAGACAGACGATTTTATAGAAAATCGAAATTGGGTATTAGTGAATTATTTTTCTTGCCACAGGAAACCGTGTTTCTTCCGTTGCTGATTTACACATTGGCGATGTCGACCTCGATGATGGGTATATCACGGTCAACCGTCAAAAAGAACGGAAAACCTACACGCATCCCACTTGTCAAAAAGATCACACGAATCTTGCGTAATTACATAGATGACTATAGGACAGAGAAGTTGATGGTATTCCCGTTGGAGAAGATGAACCATTGTTTTGCAGCATAATAGGCGAAAAGCTGTCAGAAAATGCAATTAAGAAAGCGATTGCAAACTACAATAGAAACCGCCATGTTGAAAAGACTTCTGTCCATCTGTTCCGTCACACCTTTGCAAAGAAGTGGATCGTTGACGGCGGTGACCTCTTGCAGCTTGAGAAAATGCTAGGGCAGTCCAGTTTGAAGATGGTACAGCATTACTCCAACCTATACGCTTCTGACATTAAAGAGCAGGCAGAGAAACACGCTGTCATTGCCAAAACAAAAGGCAACGGACGCAAAATCAGAAAGCGCGTTGTTTAACCAAAAGAGAAAAGAACGGTGTCGCATTGAACGCCGTTCTTTTTTTTATTATGCCCTTTCTTCGTGACGCTTCACAAGACGGTAAAATGTGGGCTTTGTCAGATTCAGCACTCGCATAGCGTCTACGGCCTTAATTTCGCCGTTCTTCCACTGTGCGTATACTTCATTCCAGTCAGCGGGAAACTCTGTCGTAGGCCGTCCAAACTTCACGCCCTGCGCCTTTGCTACTGCTATCCCCTGCTCTTGGCGCTTGTGAATGTTCGTGCGTTCTTTCTCTGCTGTGTAGCTTAGAATCTGCAAAACCAAATCAGCGATAAAGCGTTTGTCAAGATTTTCTGTTGAGGTGCTTGTATCAAGTAGCGGCATATCAAGCACTTTAATATCTGCGCCAATCTCTGTTGTGATGTATTCCCACTGTTGGCGAATCTCTGTATAGTTGCGCCCTAATCTGTCAAGAGAAAGGACAACCAACAAATCCCCCTCACGCAGCAACGGTGCAGATTCTTTTTGTACCAATCAGCGCGTTCCACTCACGGCGATTGAAGTCTTTGCCAGATGCCTTGTCACAGCGAATATGGCGTTCGTCTATGCCTTGCTCTTGCATTGCGGCAAGCTGCCTATCTAAATTCTGCTCTACGCTGCTAACTCTGCAATAGCCCCAAACTGTTCTTTTTTTCATATCGCTCGTGCCCCTTTCATTCTCTAATATTATTATAGCACAAGCGTATCAAAATGTCAAATATATAATTGGAACGCTCTAAACAAATTTATAATATTTTTGAAACGCAGAAACGCCCTCCAAAAATGCTTCTGAAGGGCGTTTCTTTAAGTATACCTTTTGGAACGGTTTAGATATTTGCCTATATTATTGGAAATCAGAGGAATTGATTTCAAATGTCCCTTGGCGGCTTTGCAGTTCAACTTTGTTCCAACCATCGGGAACTTTAACAACCATATAGCCACTCATAGATTTACCGCTTGGAATTGCTGTACCATCTTGCGCATATAGGCTATCCACTCCGTCTATTTCTGTTCCAATGAAATATGTTAAGCTGTCAGCATAGTCGTCAATATAGGTGTCGTAGTTATACAACCACTTGATTTTTTGCGGCTGATTCAATGTGTTTGTAATGTCAAAAGAACAGGATCAAGAAATGTTCGCCTGGATCTGGCTCAAAATACGAGTACGCGCTATAACTCACATAGTCAGTTAGTTTTGCGCTGGACAGAGTAATTGCTAATCCATTGCGATACATTGTGTCGCCAATGTAATAAATTGTAGATTCATTACTGCCGTTCTTTCTTGACATCGCATCCAAATCATTATGATCAAAAGAAAATGTTACACCGTCAGAGGTAATAAGCTGAACTTCTTTCCAATCAACAGGAATCGTTGCCGAAATATACGCTACCGTTTTGCGTCCTGCCTGTAAATCACTGTATTCATCGAATTCATCAACGCCGTTGTACTTTTCGTAAGTGCTTCTTGTAGATGCCCTTTCACCATCTACTACGATGGAGAGGAAAGACCGAGTTGCTAATGCTTCATCAGAGGTGTTTTCCAGTTCAAAACTCACAAAAAGAAATATTCTTGGCTACTGTCAGATGGCGTATACGCTTCAAATTCAGGCGTTGCATCAACAGTATCAACTGTCGAATTTATAGTTTGCAGTCTCTGCGGTTTCGCCTTTTCGATAGACTTTCGACTTTGCTTCAAGTTCGGCTGCTGCATTTGCGTCATCTGTTTTAAACGCTTCTGCGATTTCCTCGGCGGATTTTTGCTGCATAGTTGACACTGACTGTATAGCTGTCATTGCTATTAATTGTAAATAGCGTTACCGCTTTACTATCATCTTTCCATACGGTTACTTCTGCCGTTTCGTTGGTAAAATAAGCATCTCCATATTGCTTATTCAAGTCAGAAGTAAGTGTATTGCAGAGTTCAGTGTATTCATCACTGGTTTTAGGCAAAGAAATCCACTGAATACTAATCGGCTTTCCATCCGCTCCAAAGCTGATATAAACTGCGCCGTCTTTTTCCTTTATAGTCTGACAAATAAGTATCTACATTTCCGCCTTGGTCGTTGGTTGAAATGTTACTACACTCACCATAGGCTTTTACTACATCATCTTCAGAACAGTCCAGAGAAACTTTTTGAGAATGGCGGCGTGCCCTTTCCCGTTCCGCTTGCTCCACAAGCAAACAGTGTCAAAGCAAGTGCTATTGTCATAATTAGGGCAAGTAATTTTCGGGTTTTCATCGTTGAAATCCTCCTTATTTTTGCAAAAAAGCCGCCTATATGAACTATATAGACAATCAACAGCACATGCCGTTTATTAAACTATAGCATATTTGCCTATATAATTAAAGTAGAAATGTCTTGTGTACGTGATTTATAGCATGGACTACTACCAAATCGGTCAAAGAATCCGTAAAATCCGTAAGGCTCATAAACTTTCACAAGATGAATTAGCTTCAAAAAGTAGGCATTTCAACTACACACATGAGCCACATTGAGACAGGAAACACGAAATTGAGTTTGCCTGTTCTGGTTGACTTGGCGGACGCTTTGCAAGTCCGTGTTGACGATCTTCTATTTGACAGTCCGCGCGATAGCGTTAGCTCAACAGGTGATGAATTGCAGCAGCTTCTTCTTTTGATGGCTGCAATTCTCAACAGGCAAAGGCTATATTAGATATTGCAAAGTCAGCGAAAACCGCTTTAGAAAAGTATTATTGAAATCAATGAGCGCGTGTATCTTTACCCGATACACGCGCCTTTTCTATTAGGAAACAAGGTCAAGCTGCTCCTGCTGGGAGTTATTAGCTACTTCAAGCGGCACATTCTGCTCTGCTGCTTTATCTTCGTCAGTAGCCTTTTTTGCTTGCGCGCTTGGCTTTCTTTGCGGCGGCTTCGCGCTCCTTTTGGGCTTTCGCTTCTTCTTCCTTTTTTTCGCGCTTCTCAACAAACCATTTGCGAATTACAGCAAACTTGACTTTGCGGACGCTCTTGGTCGAATTGGTCTTGCTGGGAATCTTCTCACCGAACAGCTTGTCAAACTCGACCTTCCATTCTTTGTGTTCATCGTCACCAATGTAGGCTTCAATATCGTCCATAGTCGTATGGTCATACTTGCCAACGCGCTTTTTAGCTTCTTCGACCTCAATCTTAAATGGGGGAACTTGGCTTTCGTTTCAACATAAAGGTCATAGGCTTTTTGTTGCCGTTGTTGAGCTTCTTCTCAAATGCAGCGGTGAAGATGATGGTTTCATTCTGGAGGCTTACGGTATAAAACTTAGACATAATGTTTTCTTCCTTTCGTTTTTGTGCTTGTCTCTTTCGGGTTTGTTTCCCTTTCTTTACTTATATTATAGCACATGGCGTGTCCCATAGTCCGTACTATATACAAGAATTTGACACGATATTTGAACTTTTTTACTTTTATTTTATTTCCAATTATCGTCTATTTCTTTGCAAACCTTAGTTTTCCTTAGTTTTTGTTCTTCGCTTCTGAATTGCATGTTCCTGCTGCTTTAAAAATCCTTATTTCTACGCTATTTTTTTCTTGCCGTTCCGTGTCCTAATTCAGACCGTGCTTTTTTTTCTTTTGATTTTCGCTGCGCAGAATCGACAAAATTACTTTTCCTATCTTTTGGTTATATACGGCGTGCGCTCTATATACTTCAAAAATGGACAGAGAAAACAGCGCGCAATTTTTTTCTATTTCCGCAATTAAACAACAAGGTCGTTTCTTCTTCTTGTTTGGGACTATTCCATGTAGAACTTGAAACAAAACATCAGTATCCCACATTATAGTTTCTTTATTATATTCTGACCTGTATGTTCGGAGACACTTTCTCTATTACTTCTTCTTTGCCTGTTTTCTCTGCTTCTCTTAATTCTTCTATATTATTCTCTTTATATCGTTATATTTCTTCTTATATTATCTCTTATATAATTCCTTACACTATGATTAGCGCCTATTAGGAAAACACACTGTCAAAGGGGTTTGTAGCGGGGGTTAGCCCGCTACTGCGGTATCTTCCGTAGTGTTGATTTCAATGTACTCGGCAATCTTGCGGAGCTCGTCAGCAAATTTGAATTTCACGCTGATATTGCCGTTTTCATAGACCTTGATATAGTCCACAAGTTCAACCAAGATTTCACGGTTGAGGGCTTCAATGTTCTGATACTTCATAAAGGCTACCAGTGCAGGATGCTCGTTGTCCACACCGTTTGCCAGTTCTGCGCGTTCAGCGTTCAGCCGGGTAAGCACCGCGGAAATATCAGAAGTCTGCCGTTCATAGTCAGCCTTCATATCCCGGTATTCCTGCTGGGTGATTTCACCGTCTTTCCAGTCCTGATAAAGAGATTGCTTGTAGCGTGTTATCTTTGTCAGTTCCCGCTCTTTTGCAGCTATCAGATCGTCCAGTCGGTAAGACTGGCTTTTTTTGATTGGAGCGGAATTGATCTGCGTGACGATTTCCGAGTAGGAAACGGCCAAATGTACCTGATGCTGTACAGCGAACAAAACAGCAGCCTCCAGCCGTTCATGCTTGATTGAGTGCATGGTGCAGGCTGTCCGGGAACGGTTCTTGTAGGTTGAGCAAGAATAATATACATTGTTGTTCTTGCCAACGCATCGGGTAATTGCCCGCCCGCAATCGGCACATTTCAGAAAGCCGCTGAATAAATGTACCTCACGGCCTTTTGGAGAAGTACGGGTATCACGCTGTAAAAGAGCCTGTACCTTATCAAAAGTTTCATAGTCGATAATGGCCTCATGCGTTCCAGCCACTTCCACCCATTCCTCGCGTGGAACAGCTTCAATCTGGTGTACCTTGTAGCTTTTTACCCGACTGCGGCCCTGCGCCAAATCCCCGGTATAGGTGGGGGTCGTAAGAATGGAGTGGATCATGCGGGCTCCCCACATAGGATCGTCATACCCTCTTGTCGAAACAGGCAAGCCCTTTTGTACCTTGTAAGCCGAGGGGCTCGGTACGCCGTGTTCGTTCAGGTACAGCGCGATAGCACGTTTTGATGACCCTTGAATAAGCATTGTGAAAATGAGTTTGACATTTTCAGCAGCATCGGGATCAACAATCAGCCTGTGCTTGTCCTTTGGGTGCTTTACATATCCATAAGGAGCAAAATGCTCCGATATACTGGCCGTTGCGCCGTTTGTAATCAAATACCTGCCGGATCTTTTTTGGAAGTCTGATAGCAGTAATTATCGTTCATCACGTTTGTAATGGGAACGATGATATTTGAAACGCTGTCGGGGTTCTTGTAGCTGTCCACATTCTCAGCAAGGCTGATAAAGCGAACGCCCAACTGCACAAACAGGTTATCGATCAAACTTCCGGCATCGCTGTAATTTCGTGCGAAGCGGGACAGGTCTTTTACTATAACGCAGTTGATTTTACCACTCATGACATCCGCCAAGAGCCGTTGAAAATCTTCACGGTTGGCGTCCGTTCCAGTATGACCATCATCCACATATTCCGTGATGCTTTCAAACTCGTCAATGTTGCGTCGGTAAAAATCGTTCAGTAGGTCACGCTGGTTCTTTACGCTGTTGCTATCGTCTTTTCCTTTTCTCAAATCTTCCTTTGAAAGCCGGATATAGATGCCCAGCCGCCAGCGACGGATTTTGTGTAAGAGGGAGAGAAACTCTGCTGATACCCTCTGTTTTTTGCTCGTGCCATTGTTCCTCCTTCCCTATCACATTACACTTATATTATAACTCTGTCCGGGGAGGACAACAAGGATGCCTCCACTTCGGGACACTTTGTCTCGAAGAAGCAAAACGAGCTGTAACCGAAGTTACAGCCCGCTTCTTTGCCGCAGCAGGAAATCCGTCAGCTTATCTTGGAGAGATGGCCCGCTTTCAGCAAATTCAATTTTCACGCCAACACCACCAATGCAAAAGCAGTATGGATTTTTGACAGTCTGCAAAAATCGAGAGATGCGCTCCTTTCGGGAAAGCGCATTGTCAAAGGTCATACCGCTCACATCAGGCAGGGACTCGGCAGCCACCGCGCCAATGTCAACGCTTCTCATTTGTTCAAGTTCCTGTGTAGTTAATTTCACGGTAAACCTCCTTCGCAGATTGATAGAACGCCTCCCTCTGTTTGGTAGGGAAACGCAACAGGCCAGCACCACCAGGATGCTGGCCTGTTGCCTTACTCCACCTTGGGACACTTTGTCTCGAGGTTTATTATAGTTTTTGAATATTAGAGAGCGCCGTACATATTTACTTGGCCTGTCCAAAGACAATCGTTATTTTCTGTGCGGCGCTCTCAACGCAAGTAAAGCGACAAGCCCGGAGGAACAGGCAGCCAACCTGTTCAGCGCCGGATCATGGACTTGGGATGACCGGGCTCATTTACAGTGTTGGTGTTGTTCGTTCAATCTCTTTTATTGGAGATGTCACTGCGCACCCACTGTCTGGCTCCCTGTACTTACTCAGGGCTGCCGTTATTCCCTTGCGTTAGGAAGAAAACCTCCTCTCATAAACCGAGACATTTTTTTCATCAATTCCAAGTGGGTTAAGATGAAAAAATCAAAAAGTTTTTTTCATGCGTTCAAGGCCACGCTTGATCGACTGGCGAATAGACTCCTCATGTACGCCCCTCGGCCTTGGCAATTTTCTTTAATCGACTTGCCAAGAATAATATGTGCGTCAATTCTGCGGCCCTGAATCTCCGGCAGAGAATTGAGAGCGTTCCACAGACGAAGAAAGGTTTCCATTCGTTCAAGGAGCTCCTGCGGGTCGGCTCATGCAGGCAAGCGGAATACTCAATCCCGTCATCGCAGTTCAGAGAATACTGCGCCTTGTGCCGGGAGAGCCGCCGCTGGTAGGCCATTTCATAGCGGGCATCGGCCTTGAATACCTCGGCCACCTCGTCAGAAACCTCGATAAGCTGATCCTGCGTGTACCAATAATAAATATCTTTCAGATTGATAGTAGTCATCGTAAAATCCTCCATTTCAGTTTGTTCGGGGTTGGTCGGAAACGAAATGGAGTAACGGCGGAGAACGGCACCGCACCTCGGGACACTTTGTCTCGAAGTCTGGAAAGCCAAATGCGCCTGCGCGACACAAGGCCACACAAGCGCACGAAAATATATTATCGGTTATGTACTGTTTTAATTTCACGTTCAAAGCCCGACTGCTCCAATGGAGGGGCTACGCTTTTTTTAGCTGGTGCAGATCATGGATGCTGCGAAAAAGAGAAAAGGACACGGCAAAATAACCTCCAATCGGCTACCGTGTCCCTGCAAGTCGTCATTGGTTTGTGTAAACGCAAAGAAACGGCGGCTCTGATTTCTCAAAACCGCCGTTAGGGTAATAACTTAAAATAGGCGCGCAAAATCACCTGCCCCAACCAACGGTTTTTTTCTTTCCCCTTAATCGGGGCAGGTTCATGCGCTATGTAATTATTCTTTCGTGATAGATTCTTTCAGTCGTTCATAGGTTTCTGCGCTAATATCATGTTCAATCCGGCAGGCATCAGCCTCCGCCGTTTCAGGATCAACGCCTATAGATATAAGTTGCTTCGTTAAAAAACAATGGCGCTCGTAGATTTTTTCAGCCACCTCCTCGCCAAGATCGGTCAGGTGTAGATAATGGTTTTCGTCTGTTGTCAAAAAGCCGCCCTCTCGTAAAGTTCCTACTGCGTAACAAACGCTGGGTTTTGAAACCTCCATGTACCGAGCAACATCCACGGAACGCACCATACCGAGCTTCTTTTGAAGTATAAGCACGGCCTCCAAATAATCCTCTCCGGCAGTATGAAGTTTCATAGGCAGCTCCTTTCGTCATTAAGCAAGACTCCAGCCAGCCGCACTCTTTCGGATATTGACAAAATCCTGATAGATACCAGGCTGTTTCAAAAGTTCCTCATGGGTTCCTTGCTGTGCAATCTGGCCGTTGTCTATAACTAAAATCTGATCGGCGTTCTGGATGGTATTTAGGCGGTGAGCGATTACAAGCAGGGTCTTTCCCTTCACCAATTCGGAAATAGCCTCCTGAATATAGCTTTCATTGTCCGTATCTACACTTGCGGTAGCTTCATCCAAAATGACAATAGGCGCGTCTTTCAGAATACAGCGGGCAATCGAAATACGCTGTTTTTCGCCGCCGGAAAAGTGTTGCACCGCCCTCACCAACCACCGTTTGGAATCCGTCGGGCAAAGCCATAATGAAATCATAGCAGCGGGCTTTTCTGGCAGCCTCATAGACTTCTTCTTCCGTGGCATCCGGCTTTCCCATGATGATATTGTTGTAAATGGTGTCCTGAAACAGATACACGCGCTGGAATACCATGCTGATCTGATCCATCAATTCCGACAGAGGTACATTGCGAATATCCACGCCCCTTATCGTCACATTGCCGGATTTTACATCCCAAAGTCGCGCCAGCAAGTTTGCAATGGTGGACTTACCGCTACCGGACGGTCCAACCAGCGCTGTCATAGAATTTTTTTTCTTCATGGCAAAACTGATATGATGCAGAACCTCTTTATCCTGATAAGCAAATGTAACATCGTTGAACAGGACTTCCGGCTGTCCCGGCTGTGCCTGAGCCGGAATATGCTGCTTGCCGGTATCGGAAAGTTCTGGTTCATCTAATACCGCTTCAATGCGAATCAAGAGCTGCGTTCATAACGGTCAGTCTGGAGGCTTCTCCATAGAGCGCCTTCAACGGGCCAAAAAGATCAAATACAAACAGCAGAACCCCCAACACATAAGCCAAAGAAAGCGCACCGCTCTGTTCCAACACAATAGACAGGCCAAAAATTGCCGCAATACCAATACCGTAAAGGATATTCAGCCCCATTGTCCACGGGGTCATTTTTCGTTCAAAGTCAAGCGATGTATTTCTGGAACGCTTGAAATTGCCGGACAGTTCTTCGGATTTTTCTCCAAGCAGGCTATAGCTCTTAATAACACCAATGCCCTCTACAAAAGACAGTACCGCATCGGTCAGCCGTTCACTCTGCTCCTGACGGCCTGCTGCTTCTCGTAGGGAAACTTTGTTCATTCCCTTAGATACCAGCCATGCCAAAATAGTAACTATCGCAGCAATCAAGCCAAGCTGCCAATTCAGATAAAACATGAACGCCAGCAAAACCAGCGAGGACAGCAGATAGCTCATCATGTTTCCCAGCGTACTCATAGCGACTTCTTCAATGAACACCATGTCGGTACTAAGGACTGAACTGATCTTTCCAATATTGCCGGAAGTGAAATATCCCATGGGAAGTTTCCGCAGATGACCGCCCAATTCGATACGCTTGTCAGCAAACATCAAATATCCTGCTGCGCTTTGCAGGCTGTCACTAAGATAATGGACGAGCATCTGAACCAGTACAATAGCGGCAAGGCCAAGTCCCACATAAAGGCAAGTCTGCCCGGTAATGGTCTTGTTTGCAAATCCACTCAAAACCACAAAGGCCAGAAAAATCGGCATTTTTGGACAGAATGGATTCCAGAAACGCACAAACAAATGCGCCCTGAATACGGCTCTTATAATGGCCAGAAAGTTTCAATATTCTTGAAAACAAAGCAAACATTTATTTCCCCTCCTTTGCAGTGTGTACTTTCCACTCGGCGCTGTCCTGTGCCGCTTTCCACAACTTTTGATATTCTGGGCAGGACTGGATCAGCTCTTGATGTCTGCCCGTTGCAACCAGTTTTCCGTGATCCATAACACAAATTTGGTCTGCGTTCATAATGGCTGGTAATTTGTGTGCAATAACCACAAGGGTCTTACCTTTTACAAGCTCTGCAATGGCGGCCTCCATCTTTTCTTCGTTTTCAGGATCGGCATAGGCAGTTGCCTCGTCAAGCACCACAATAGGAGCATCCTTTAAGATTGCCCTTGCCAGAGAAATACGCTGGCGCTGACCGCCGGAGAGCATTTTTCCTGCATCACCAGCCATCGAATGAATACCCTGCGGAAGTTTCTCAAGGAACTCTATACACTGAGCTTTCTTTGCGGCCTCCACCACTTCTTCATCCGTTGCGTTCAGCCGACCAAGCCGAATGTTTTCGAGCAGAGAGGTATTGAACAGGTATTGATCCTGTGCCACATAGGAGATACGGCTGTTGAGTGCTTCAAGACTCATATCGCATAGTTTCTGCCCACCGATGGAAATACTGCCTTTCTGTGGGTCATAATAGTGAATCAGCAGTTTCGCTAATGTACTCTTGCCGGAGCCAGATTCACCAACAAGGGCTGTTTTCTGTCCAGCTTTTGCCGTAAAGGAAATGTCATGGAGAACTTCATCCTCAATTACAACAGGCTTTCCATCCGGGCCGGGCTGTGTGGTCTGATAAGCGAAAGAAACATGGTCATAAGTAATGGTGTCATCTTTCCCGTGGAACGCACCTTCTGTCTGCTGGAGCTCCGGCGCATCCAACACCTGCTCCAATGCAGAAATTTTATAGTTAAGCTGGGGCATGGTAGGCAGGAAACCGAGAGATTTCAGCAGCGGCATACCAATACTTAAAGAAAGACACAGTACCAAGATCAAATTAGGCAGAGTAGACCAGCCAGAGAGAACGAACCATGCGCCAACAGGCAAAGTCAGAATAATGGTGCATGGAAGCAGACTGCTGTAAATTGCCATCCACGGCCACGCCGCCTTATACCATGCCAGCGTGTAGTCCCGATAATCTGATACATCTTTGCGGAACCGCTCATAGGAATCCGCATCCTTATTGAATACCTTGACAACTTCCATACCGTTGATGTACTCGATAATGGTATTGTTCATCTTTTGTCCGGCCATGTAGTAAGGCCCCATTTTTTTCATCCCGACCGAATACATCGTCATCATGGCAATCAGGCTGATCGGAATGGATGCCAGCGACAGAAGCGCCAGTTTCCAATCCACAAAGAACATTGCCACATAAACCGCAATAGGGATCATCAGATTTGCAATTCCCTCCGGCATGGAGTGAGCCAGTAAAACTTCCAGACTGTCTACATCATCCACGAACAGCTTTTTTTGACTGTGCCGGTGCCTTTATCCTGAATGACACCGAGGGGCAGCTTTTCAAACCGTTTTTGAAGTGCCGTTCGCAGACGGAGCAGCGTGTCATAAGCGGCTTTATGAGAAAGATTCAGTCCCCAGCCATAGAAAAGGGCTTGCAACACCAGACACACCAAGACAAGAACCACGCGCAAAATGATAAAGGATGCTTCAATAGATTCACCCATGACCAGCGGCGCGATCACCTGATAGGCCAGCACAAAAGGCAGGATGCCCATAAGAACGCTGACCAGTACGACAACCGTGGCCACATACATATTTTTCTTATATGGCCCTGCGTACTCAAAGATTTTTTTGAACATAAGCCCTCCTTATATTGAGCCGTACTGTCTGTGCTTCAAAAACAAGAGGCCGCCAAAGTAAAGCGGCCTCTTATCATTATCTTTCTGTCCAGTCAAGGCGGCCCTGACATTCATAATTTCTAAAATTCACTGGCGGATTCGGAAAAAATCCAAGACCTTTTTACTGCCGGATTCGTCCAATGGATAGCTTTCTTTTATTTGCCCTTTTTCCATATGGACTACATACGAACATCCCGCCATCACCAACTCCGGATCATGCGTAATAACAAGAAGCGTTTTTTGCCCTGATCCGCGAGTGACTTCAAACTCCGCGCAACTTCCCGCATATGTTTGAGATCAAGCCCGCTGGTTGGTTCGTCAAACACAATGATCTCCCGGTCACTCACAATGGCAGACGCGATCGCTACCCGCTGTTTTTGCCCGCCGGAAAGAGAAAGCGGGTGCCTGTCTTTATATTCCAGAAGATCAAACTGTTTAAGGATTTTATTTACAATAGTCTCATCCTCGTCATCCATGCTCAGAAGAACTTCATCTGTCACGCTTTCGGTAAATAGCTGATGGCTGGTATCCTGCATTACCATGTAGCAATGTTTGAGCCGGGCTTTCCAATCAAGGGTTTTCCCCTCAACCTGCAAAAAGCCACACTTCTTTTCCAGTCCGCAAATACAGCGGGCCAGAGTAGATTTTCCAGCGCCATTCAGACCGATAATGGCAATCGTTTCTCCAACAGGCAGTTCTGCACTCGGAATATGGAGGCTTTCCGGTTCCCGCTTTTTTATACGCAAAGCAGAAATTTTGAAATTCCATCTGTTTAGCTGTATGCGCCTGATACTGATTCGCAGGCTTCAACTTCGAGAGAGAAAACGGACGCAGCCCCATTTCTTTTCGAGTGCCATCCGATAAGCTGTCAAATTCAGCAGGCGTGTATTCCCGTTCAATCTCCCCATCTTTTACATACAGCACACGATCTGCAAGATCGTGAAGGTAGTAAAGGCGGTGTTCTGCGATCAGAATTGTTTTGCCCTGCTTTTTCCAGAGGCTCAGGACCTGCCGCAGGTCATCAATAGCAGCCATATCCAAATTAGAAGATGGTTCGTCCAGGACCATAATTCCCGGCAGCAATACACTTGATGAAGCACAGGCTATTTTTTTTTGCTTTTCGCCCCCGGACAGAGCAAACACGCTTCGCCCCATCAAATCTTCAATATGATAATCGGAAACTGTCCGGTCAATCCTTTTCAGGATATCCTCCTGAGGATAGCCTAAATTTTCACAGGCAAAGGCTAATTCACTATCCGTATCCACGTTGAAAAACTGACTTTTGGGATTCTGGAATACAGATCCCACCATAGCAGCCAAGTCATAAAGCGGCGTATCTGATACGCTTTTTCCGTCCAGAAGGACATCGCCCTCTAAATTTCCCTCGTAATAATGAGGCACCAGCCCATTTACCAAACGGGTAATCGTTGTTTTCCCACAGCCGGATTCTCCCGTGAGTAAAACAAATTCCCCTGTGTTTATGGTGAGATTGACATTTCTAATCCCTCCGCCGCTGGATTCTTCACCATAAGAAAAAAGAAACATTTTGAAAATCTATCATGGCAAAATCCCTCCTGCGGAAATTATCGGGGAAGCAATCACCCAAAACACTACAAAGCAACAAAACAAGATCAGCACCACATCGGCAAAATTGAATTTAAGCTGGCAAATGTTTGTGCGTTTGACAGGAGCGCCGAGGCCACGGGTAATTGCCGCAGCGGAAAGTTCCTCACCGATTTTTCACGGAGCAGGTAATCATCGGGATCAGCTTATACTCCAATATTTTTGAAGATTTTTTCCCTCCAAGTTTAATCCCACGCATTTTCATAGCGTCACTGATTGCTTCTGACTCCTGAAAGACAGTTGGAAAGAAGCGGAACATGACCGTTAAGGGGATCGTCACTTCTTTAGGCATATGGATTCTTTCCATGCCGGAAATCAATTCACTGACCGTTGTTGTTTTCACTGCATAGGCAGCAATCGCAACACTGGGAAGGATTCGGCAGAAGAATCCTGTTGTAAACAGAACGAGGAAATTCAATATCCCCGTAAGGTGCGGCAAAACATAAATTTGAACAGCATAAAAAGCAGAAAACACAGCAATATAGCCCACAGCTTTTTGCACATTGTTTCGAGGTAAGCAGCAATATAGCCGGAACCGTACAAAGAACAAGGCGGATCAGCCCCATAGCTTCTCCGCCTGTTCCACCCATGACAAAAATGCTTATGATGAAGATGAGCAACAGTTTTGTACGCGGATCGAGCCGTAACCCTTGTTCTGTTTTTTTTGCTGAGCAGAATTTCCCGCGCCATTATGCAATACCGGCACGCTGGAAGTGCTTTTTGCAAATAATGCTTTCCCAATCACACCTCCGACAAGGCCAAACACAAAGCAGGCAACCAGCAGAATAGGCGCAATCCACATAGGCATATATGTATTAAGGGTAGCTGCATATTCAGCGCCGTATCCTTCAGTCAACATTACCATATAGCTTTCACGGTTCAGGAAAATGGGAGCAAAGTTGCCAAACACCCAGATGCTGAACACGCCGCAGGAAAGAACTGTACTCTTTGCACTTTTGTAGTCCGCCTTTTTCAGGATCACGTCGGCCAACAGGCCGCCAACGAGACCAGTTACCATAGTAAGATAGCCGTTGCCGAAGAACACCATGATTAGGCCGATCAGGAAACCCATGATTGCAGTCATCCCGAATTTTTTAGCCTTTGTAACATACAGCATACATATAGGGGATGCCGCCAATCAAAGGGCACAGCACCGCCATCAGCGGAATAAAAATGGGGATAAAGCCAAGCATCGCCACCAGCATAACAATCACGACATAGATGACGGTGTAGATGCCGATAGTAATTAAATCTTTTCCCTCAAGCCGGGAACTTTTTTTCTGGGAACTCATACCAGTATCCTCCTTATCATCTGAAAATGAAAATGTGGTGTGGTTAGAGTGTTCTAACCACACCACGCATTTTAGCAATTTCATGCCCAATATCCAACCCAAAAGCAATTTCATTCTACCCAAAATCGGTATTTATTTTGGGTATGCAAAGCACCTATTTGATTCGGCTGGCCTCTCGATAATCTTTTGGCATAACTCCATACTTTTTCCTAAATGCAGCAGAAAAGTTGCTGGGCTTTGTATAACCCACAAGAACCGCTATCTGCCCAATGTTCATATTGCTCTCCAATAACAATCCTGCGGCTCGCTCTCTAACCGCTGCTCAATAACATACGCATGAACCGAAATGCCGTACATCATGGAGAATCCCCTTGATAATTTAGAGACGCTGATTTGAACCTGCCTTGCCAGTCCTTCACAGCTTGGCGCAAAGGCAAGCTCGCTGTCAATGATTCTCTTTGCCTCGATGATGCAATCACGTTCACTTTTTGATATGCAGCAGTATTCCGGCGAGAGGATTCGCAGCTCCAACACTTCGCTCAAATATACTGACAGCAATTCGTGGATTTTGCTTTCCAGAAACAGATACCCAAGCCCACCCCGATAATGTGTAAAGTCTTGTAACTCTGCGAAAATATGCTCCATATAGGGCGTTATGCTCACCTTTGAAATTCCGGTCAGCAGTTTCTTTTCATAGACGGTAATCTCGCCATCCTCGAAGTAGTCCTGTAATAAACGTTTGAAATATGGAACGGGAATTTTGATGTTCTTAAAATAGAAGTCGCTGTTTTGCGCATAACAGAGAGACTCCATTTTCCCGTGTCCACGGTAAATGCAGGATTCTCCCTTTGCAAGACAAGCGCCCTCTCTGCTGCCTGCAATATTCCACGACACGCCGTCGTTCAGGCAGAACAGCATTTGAATATAGTCCTCGCTGTTAACCCCGCGCACATTCATGTCAGAAAAATAATTCATCTTCCAGTCTGAAACAACGGCACCCTGTTTTGTCACCACCTGCGCAATTTGTCCGGTTCCCATATCAGAAGGAATCGGGATCGTTACGGTCTGCGGTGAATTGGAGAGCAGATCCCGATAGAGGTTGTTCATGTATTCGCTTGTCATTGGATGCCCTCCTTTCTGGGTTAGCCAAGGCTAAGCATATAATACTTTATATTTTGATGGCAGTCAAGGTAGGGTCGCCAATTGCTAAAGTGAAATTAAATAGTCAGTAGTATGAAATATAGTCGTTCAAATAATATCACATGAAATGTAAAATCATATCAGGTGATGTTATGAAGATAGAACGAGATGAAAGACGCTTTGATTTTCACGATATAGGGCTTGCCATCAAGCGTGCAAGAGAAGCCAGCGGCATGACACAGGAGCAACTGGCCTATATTGTTGACCGCGCTCCGCGTACCATTATGTATAATGAAAATGATGGTCAGCATCCAAGCTTCAACACCTTTTATCAGATGGTCACAATGTTTGATATATCGGTGGATCAATACTTTTACCCGTCCCAGAATAGCGGGAGCGAGTGCAGGAAGCGGATTGATGCCATGTTGAACGCCTTGGACGAAAGAGAATTGAAAATCGTTGAAGCTACAATCCAAGCGATGAAAGCATCGAAAGAAACGGAGGAAACGTAAAAGAAAGCGTAACCTCCGTTTTTTTGCGCCATGTTGCGGGTTGCGCGTTTTGGCAAGCAATTCGGGTGTGGCCACACTCCGAAATTTTTGCAGGGCGCAGGCCCGCAAAAATGCTTGTTGGGGAGCTCCCCAAACCCGCTGTACTTCGGGACAAATTGTCCCGAAGTCCCGGTGCGCTGCACCGTAGTCTGCGGCCCGTCACTATCGTTCCTGGGCCTTATTCTCACGCTCGTCTGTTATGCCGAGCAGATGATCAATGTTCGCTTTTATTGCCACGGCCTCCCGCATTTGCCGCTGGGCATCCCGGTATTCTGCATAAAGCTCTTTCTTTTGTCGCGCCAGCTCACGGCGGGATTTTTTTAGTATTTCAATCTTAGGGAGTTTTGCGCCGTTCAGTATGGTGTTCATAGTATCCTTTGCCGCCCGGTAAGTGGCAAGCTCCGCTTCGTGCTGGGCCAGATACTTTTTGCTGTACCGCGCAGCTTTGTATCCATCAAACACCGGGCGAGTCTTGGCATAGTCCACCGTGGCAGCCATCAGCTCCGAGGTTTTGGAAAGAGCCTCCTCCGTTGTGCGGAGCTCGTCAGACAGCTTGTGAAAGTGATCCACCGCAGCCTCGGTGCTGGCCGTCAGTGCCGCATAGTCTGTCAGATGATGCTCCTGCAAATACTGGAGCGCGGCGGCCATCTGCTTTAGGTTGTAGACCTTGGCCCATCGCTCATAGGCCGGGCCCTTGCCCTGGGCCATACGCTCTTGAATGTCGATGATGAGATTAACTCGCCGTGGCGAAATCGTGGGCTCCTCGGGTAGCTCGGGGAGCGGACGTTCCCCGGCAATTACCGCCTTGATGTCCTCCGGGTCAAATCCGGCTCCCAGTGTAGAAGCCCGGAGCCGGGTCGGTTTTTCCTGCCCGGGCGCAAGGAATGAGATGACACCGCCGCGTCCCTGTTTCACCGAAAAGCCGGACTCCTCCATGAGACGAAGAAAGTCGGCAAAGTCCGTTGGCTTTTTCTCCAAAGCGGCGAGAATAGCCAGCCGTACCCGCTGCTTGGCAGAGGGCGGCTTTTCTCCGATCCACTGTCCGTAGTGGAGAAAACAGCCCTTGCTGTGCTGGCGCGGATTTTGGATAACAGACAATTCATGTTCGATGCACACGCGGTCAGAGAGCCGCCGCAGGGCAAAAGATGAACCGATGAAATTATGAAATTTCCGGGAGCGATCAAAGGCTGTCGCATTGAAATAAATGTGATTATGGGTATGGGCCTTGTCGGTGTGCGTACAGACAAAGAACTGATACTTTCCCTTTGTCCAGCGCATCGCCGTTTCATAACCGATACGGTTTGCTTCTTCCGCCGTAACTTCCCCGGGCAGAAACGCCTGCCGGATCTGAAAGAACAGTGCCCCGCGAGATACGGCCCGGCCTGTCTCTGCAAGGTATTGACTTTTTACCAGAAGAAACTCGGCGGGGGCCGTGTTCGGATCGCAAAGATAGGAAGATACGGCTCCCAGCTTTTCCGGGTTCAGACCATAGGTAAAACGATCCTCCATCGTTTGAATTGCACTTTTTCCCGCCGCTGTTTTATAAGGGCGGATATAGGTGGTCGCCGTAGAAATCCCTCCTTCCGGCAAACAGTATTTTTATACTTTGGGACACTTTGTCCCGAAGTAGGAAAAAAGCCGGGGAGCGGTATCAACCACTCCCCGGATGGGTCAGAGCTCTACCAGCGCGGAGAGCTTTTTCAGCAGATCAGACAGCGGCCCCCACAACGCGGCATAGTCCCGCTGCAAGGCCGCGAGTTCTTCGGGATAAATCGCGCCGTAGGTGTTGGCTTGAATTGCCACTTGGTTCAGATTGTTGGAGCAGCGCCGCTGGAGCGAAACCAGCTCACGAACAGGCGAAAGGTCAACATGAAGCACATACCCACTCAGGGCCATTTTCCGCATATAGGCTCCCATATTACGGATGCCAGCCTCCGCCATACGTTCTTGGATCAGGGCCTGCTCCGCCTCCGACACCATCACATGAAGATGGATCGGACGGCGGCGCTTTTTTGTCATCGCTCCTCACGCTCCCGGCTGCGACAGGCGCGGGGCGGCTCCTTTACCTTATCCAGCGGCTTTTCCTGTTCGTCTGCCGGAACAGGGTGCGGCAAATGAAATTCACGGTGCAGGCGCAGCACCTCCAGTACAGACAATTCCTGTTCACGTTTCTTTTCCATATACGCACCTCCTTATCTATCGCCACGGTCAGGCTGCCTGCGCTGGGGAGCCGGAGCCTCCGGGCCGCGATCTGCCTCCGCCAACTTTGCCGCGTTTTTCATCTGCTCGGCAATCGGACGGGGCCTGTCGGGATTATCAGGCGCAGGACGCAGCTCATAGTCGGATGCCTGCTTTTCCGTCAGAGGACGGGTATAGGTAAGATAGCCCCAAGCCAAGAACGAGCCATTTTCCACTGGGATGCGCTGATCGTAATTGAAGATTTCATCCGGCTTGTTATAAGGTGGCTTCGGGAATGTCCCGATGTCCACAGGCCGCTGAGTAGAATAATACTTGTAAAGGCCGGGAGCCTCGGTCTGCCTGATCCCCACGTTATAAATACGCTGATAGTCCTGCACCCGGTCTGTAAAATCCTGTTCCATCGCGGCACGGTCATTTCCATAGTGACCCCATTCGTACTGCCGCTGGCCGTCCTTGTCATCATAGCAGGCCCATGTGACATAGCGGGATGGCGCGGTGGGATGTTCGCCCAATGCAAATCCCCGCCCATTTTCCAGCATGACCGCCTTCAAAATAGCATAGCCTTGATTTTTGTCCATAGTACACCTCCCATCATCGAGACATTTCTTTATTTTCTCTTTTCACAAACGGCTGGAGCTGATAGGGGCTTGTACCGTCCTCGGGTCGCAGAAAGTCTATCCGGGCCGCAGCACGGATAGCGTTCTGGTTAAGCTGCCGCTGCCATGCCCCTTGGCTGGGAGCCCACTTAAAGCCGTTGCTTTTCAGTTCCTGCCGCTGATCAGCATCGGGCTTTTCCTCGAAAATAAGCTGCAAACGGTTTTCAGCTTCGTTGATTTTATCCCTTTACTGTTATCCCTATTATTCTTTGCAATTCCTGTTTGGTTTTATCAGCGCGCTTAACCAGACACGCGCTAACGCGCTGTCAGCTACGCGCGCGGTCTGTCTTAATTCTATTTATTATAATTATATATTATATTTATAATATCATTTTTAAAGAGAGTAATAAGAAAACAAGAAAAAAATCCAAAAAATAAGATATAATAATTAACACAAAATCGCAAATTTTCGGAAGCCGTTTGCACTTCAACAGTCAGCAGATACCGTTTTTTGATTTTGCCTTTTGTGATTATCCTGCATTATATCCCCCCATACGAACCAACAGAGGTGTTGAACAATGACAAAACAAGAGCAACTAAACAGCGCCGTTTCTATGCTGCGTCCCTTGTGCGGCGTTTCAAGGGCTGCATTTGCAGCGTAGGCGGGTTTAAATGTCTACGACTTATACGACCTTTCACGCACCAAAAGAAAGGCTTCTAAGCGGCTCTGTGAGCGCGTGGAAAAGGCATTATTGAAATACTACCCATTTGAATATAAAGCGCTCTTACAGAGCCTTACACAGTTGGAGGAGGCCTCCGATGAAAACAACGAACATCTTCTATAATCCAGAACATGAAGCGTGGCACGATGAACGCAGCCACAAAAATCGCCCAATAGGAAATAAGCCGCCTTGTTCCCTCAATAGCAAAGAAAGAAGCAGCGCGCCTTTATAATGAGCGCATGGACAGATTGCTTGCTGACTTACAGGCCGACTTGCAAACAACCATCTATGCTGCTTTTTGAGGATAATAAAAAATGTTCTTTTTGGGGTAGACTACACGCGCCGTTCTTTCCGATGCGCTGTTTGAGCGTATCCGCAATGATGTGGAACGCTTAAAAATAACGCTGGATTGAGTATCCGCCGAGGGATTCGACATAGAAAATAGGGCTGTATTCACGACTTTAGAAAAAAGTCGAAAATTCTCTAAAAAAAACTCTTGACTTTTTCGGGAATTGCTGGTATTATATCAAGGCAGTCGTGAGGAACACGAAAGCAAGAAATCGTGTTGCCCCGATTGTCGCAAAATTGGTCGTGAATTGAAAAATCTACGATACAACATAAGAAATGGAAAGATGGCTGAGCTGGTCTAAGGCGCACGACTGGAAATCGTGTAGGGCCCCTAAAGCCCTCAAGGGTTCGAATCCCTTTTTTCCGCCATAGGCCCATGACAAAAAAGATGTCATGGGCTTTTTTCTTTGTTGTATCGTGCAAAAATAGCAAAATTGACGTGTCATTTTTGAAGCGCATTTTATAGAGATGTCCAACCGTTTTAAGGCGGTTGGACTTTTTTGTTAGGTGATTTGGGGATGGTTTGCTCTCCCCTGCCGTCCTGTTTTGCAGTTTTCAGCAAAAATTCCAACTTTTTCTGCTGTTTTCAGAATCTTTTCAATTCCCCCGTAGCCAATTTCTTGTTGGCTGCGGGGATTTTTCGCTTTTTGCAGCAGTTTTCAGTTTGTTTTCAAGTTTTCCATTTTATACCTATTAAATGAGGAGGATTTCCACTATGAGCATCATTATCGGCATCGACCACGGTTACTACGCCATCAAAACAGCGCATTGTTCATTTCCGGCTGGACTTACCAGCTACGGAGAACACGAACCCTACACCCGCCAAGGACTCTTAGAGTTTGGCGGGTGCTTTTTTGTTTGTGGCACCGGGCGGCAGCCTATCCAGCGGGATAAGACCGTGAACGACAACTACTATCTGCTGACACTGGCGGCTATTGCATGGAAATCCGGCAGCGCGGCTTGCCGCCCGAATGTTCGGTGCGAATTGCGGCGGGGCTGCCGCTGACCAGTTTCGGACGCGACAAACCCAAGTTCAAAGATTATCTGCTGCGAAGCAAGCAACCTGTGAATTTCCGCTTCGAGGGCGTGGAGTACAGCATCACCATCGAAGAAGTTGCCATTTTTCCCCAGGGCTACGCCGCCCTTATGACCGAAGTGGGGCTTTTGCAGGACGAACCGTCCATGCTCCTTATGGATCTCGGCGGCTGGACGGTGGACCTCATGCGCATCGACAACGCCATCCCTGTGGCTGATACTGCGCACAGCCTTGAACTCGGTATGATCCGCTGCGTGGATGACATCCGTGAACAGGTGCGCCGGGAAACCGGACTGTCCCTTACGGATGCGCAAATCGAAAATATGCTGGCGGGCCAGCCCTGCACGGTCAGCGAGACAGTGCGCGACATCGTGAACCGGCAGGGGCGTAAGTACACCGAACATCTGCTGTCTGCCACGATGGAAGCCGGCTTCGACCTGCACGCCATCCCCGCCGTGCTGCTGGGCGGCGGCGCATCGGTGGTAAGCCGCCACCTAAGCCCCAAAGACAGCCTTTGTAAGACGATTTTTCTACTGGACGATAAGGTGAACGCAGTCGGATTCGAGCGCGCGTTGACCGCCGTGTCGCGCCGTAAAATCGAGGCATGAAACGCCCACAATATGTTTTCCGTCCGAACCTAAACGACCCGCAGCACCGCCGCGCATGGGCGTTGCTGCAGCAGGTGCCGTCAGCCAAACGCAAAGAGTTTCTGGTGCAGAGTATCCTTGCGGCAGAACAGACGGATAGGCTGGAAAAAAGCATCCGCAAAGTGGTGCGCGCAGAATTGCAGGCGGCCAGTATAACGAACTTCTGTTTCAAATCCCAGCCGCCAGAGAATGCAATACCAGACTCTGCGCTCGATTTCCTGAATTCACTATAGGGGGTGATTCCAATGTTTTAATGATATGTAGAAAAAAGCAGAAGGCAAAAAGGAGGTTTATACATTATGAACGGTAAAAAATCTTGTTCGGTGCAGCCTGTGACAGGCTGCCTTTGTTTTTGATGAGGGGTGCCTATTAAGCACCTTCGCAGATGCGGCAAACATCCCCATCGGGAGTTGTGCCCTTGATTAAGTTCATAGATATGTTCTCCGGCATCGGCGGTTTCCGCGAAGGACTGACCCGTGCCGGGGGTTTGAATGTGTAGGGCACAGCGAAATCGACAAATACGCCAACCGCAGTTACAACGCCCTGTTTGACACGAAGGGAGAGTGGTTCATTGAAGATGCCCGAAAAAGCCGACCCCAGCACCATGCCCGACTTCCAGCTGCTCTGCGGCGGTTTTCCCTGTCAAAGTTATCCCGAATAAAATAGGAATCCCGAAGCCCAGCCGGGAATCCTTGCAGCGCAAGGATTTCTGCATAAAAACTTCGGAATAATATTTTGAAGATGGCACCTGATATAATGTTGCTACGGATGAAAATCCGAATCAACATTGTGAGGTGTATTGATGTGAACAAAATTGAAATCACAGTCCTTTCTGCGCGTGTATTAGATGCCTTAAGTGTGCGCGGACTCAAGGCTAAAACAGTACGGGAATTTGAGCGGTATGGGACTCGACGGATCGTGCAGCATTGTTTGGACAACGGTCAAACAATATACTTCAAGGAAACGGTTCAAGATTTTGTTTGGCAGGAACGAGCGAGGATGGAATCCGGAGCATTACCGCATTACCAGTGGGTCTTAACCCGGCGTGCCGCTGATTTTATCTTGACCAAATGGCGAAACATGGAAAAATTCAGGGTGAGCCCCTGCGGTCTTGGGAGGCGGAACACAATCCATTATTTCAAAACGCACCACACAGTCCAAGCAATTCTATGAAGGTAATAGACATTATCTGCAGAACCAGAGATGCGGTCATACAGTTGGAGTTATCCGATAAGACAAAAACAAATTATATCTATTGCGGATTTGGACCCATCTTGAATTTTTTTTTCTTCTCGCGGTGAGGAGTTCTATTCTCCAGAAACGCTTGCTCTTTTTTCGTAAATAAAGCAAAAAGAAAATTATGCGAACGGAACAATCCCAAAAGCATCTTTTCAAACGATGCGCAAAGCTGCCCGCTGGATCGAGGAATGCCTCTCGACAGGGCGGGTATCTCAGCGGAAGTTAAGAAAATATAATTTTGCCTGCGCTCCGCCAGAGTTTGAAAATCTGCTCTCGCAATACCAACTGTACATGGACAATGAAAACTATTTGAAAGAAAGGCACCCGCCAGTTTTATCTTTCATCGGTTCGGACATTTTTCCGTACTATGGGCATTTTGGGAATATATACCGCTATGCTGAGATTACCCTGGCGGATGTCACCAGGTGTCTGGCAAAGATTTCAGAAACTTTTCCTTGCGGTATATTTAATTTGACCGGAAGTATGCGATCCTTTGCGCGATTCATGGCTGAAAAGCATCCTGAGCTTCTCGATATTTCGCCAGCACTGGTGTTCTCTGCTGCAAAACGTCGGCGTGTTTATGTAGGATACACTCACGAAGATGCCCAAAAGATTTTCTCTGCAATAAATCGCAGCAGCACAATGGGGATGCGAGATTATGCAATGATTATGCTTGCGTATACAACGGGCCTGCGAGGGTGCGACATTGTGAATTTGAAGTTCAACAGCATTGACTGGGATGCCTGCGAATTACGCCTTGTACAAGAAAAAACGAATATTCCTGTATCTTTACCGCTCGATACGACAACTGGGAATGCGAGATTGCTGATTACATTCTCAATGCTCGGCCAAAATGCGATTCCGAGTATGTGTTTTTACGGACACAGCGTCCTTATACCAAGCTCAGAAGTATGTGGACTGTGATTGCAAAATATGCTCGTATCGCACTGGGAAAGAGTAGAAGGATGAATGGCCCTCATGCTTTCCGACGGGGAATGGGGAGACAGCTACTGGAAGCAGATATTCCCGCACCCTTAATCTGCAATATTCTGGGGCATACATCGTCTATGTCTTTGCGCCAATATACCGCGTCATCCTTAGAGAAATTAAAAGTGTGCGCAGGTACTATTTCTGCAATCCCCATTGCGCAGGAGGCTTTGTTATGATGCGATATCCTTTGAAAAGCAGCTTTGCAGAACAGATTCGCAGCTTTGTAGACTACAAGAACAGTCTCGGCTTTCCTTACGATGAAAGCTGCCGTATTCTAGGGAGGTTTGACGATTTCTGTGCAGAGATTTCCCGAAAAAGATTCCTTGGATCACCGTGAGCTTGCTCTTGCATGGCTGGAGAAACGAGATACGGAAAACACAGCAGGCCACCGAAATCGCATTATGGTCATACGGGAGTTTGCAAAGTACCTTCGGGCTGTTGGAACAGAAGCATATATGATTCCCATATCCATGACCAGCAAAGGCCCTAGGTATGTTCCACATATCTTCAATGAAGCGGAGATAAAAGCGTTCTTCCACGGTGCTGACAGCTTTCGGCCTCACGAGAAAGCTCCAGCCAGACATCTTGTTATCCCGGTATTTTACAGATTGCTGTATTGCTGCGGATTGCGGCCCGCAGAAGCGAGACTTCTCAAGAAGGAAAATGTGGACTTGGTTCGCGGTGCTGTCTACGTTGTGGAATCCAAAGGGCACAAGGACCGTGTCGTTGCGGTTGCAGATGATTTGCTTCAGATTATGAGAAGCTATTCCACCCTGATTTCAGAAATTTACCCGGACAGCGATTACTTTTTCCGAGATACGATGGGGGGGGGGCCGTATACGAAGCGTTGGACAGAAGAAATGTTTTGGAGATGCTTCAGTATGGCCGGAATTACTGCGTTTGAGGGACCTAAACCTAGGGTTTACGATTTCAGACATACTTTTGCAACGGAATGTATCTGTCGTTGGATGCGAGAAGGCCGTGATATTGATGCAATGCTGCCGTTTCTCTCCGCATACATGGGACACGCCCGTTATGAAGATACGCTTTACTATGTCCACATGGTTCCTGATTTTTTATGAGCGTGTTGGAACAGTAGACCGTACTGCATGGGAAAAAAATTGCTTCCGGAGGTGCATGATGAAGGTTAAGGATGCTCAGTTCTTTGCAGTTGTAAGTTCATTCCTGAATGTTTATCTTGTGAAAAGCCGAAGCTGCAGTTCTAATACGGTAAAATCCTATGAGGATGCTCTGAATCTGTTTTTTACTTTTCTTGAGACTGCAAAAGCTATTCCCAGACAGCGAGCGAATTGGAGCCACTTCACCCCCCGCCAAAACATACAGGAATTTATGGACTGGCTGGAGAAAGTTCGGAACTGCAACAGGCAAACACAGCTGCAAAGGCTTGCTGCGATACGCTCTTTTTGCGATATGGCGGCATTATTGATCTGCGTGTAATCTCAATACAGGCCGACGTAGAGAAAATTCGGTACCGCAAGCCAGCACCTGCTTTGGTGGGTTATCTTACGAAAAGAAGGACTCTCTGCCTTTCTCTCACAGCCAAACTGCCAAAAACGCACAGGGTTCCGGAATATGGTGTTTCTGGTTTTAATGTACGATACAGCTGCACGGTGTCAGGAAATGCTGGATTTAAGGATACAGGATTTAGTGCTGCACAGGACTTCGCCTTGTGTTTATCTCACAGGTAAGGGAAACAAGACGAGGGTTGTCCCTATTTTACCGAAAACAGCAGAGCATCTTCGTAGTTACCTGAAGAAATTTCATCCAGCAGACAACAGAAAACGAGACGATTATGTGTTCTACGCTTATGGCGGCCCTCAAAGACCGATGTCGCCTGACACGGTTACGGCATTTGTAAAGAAGTACGGAGAATCTGCACGGCAAGCCTGTACATCCATCCCAGCGCGGGTACATCCCCATATGCTGCGGCATACACGGGCAATGCATCTGTACCAAGATGGCATTCCCTTGGCTATGGTATCCGAATTTCTTGGCCATGCGCAGATTGAAACAACAAAAATTTATGCCCATGCCGATACAGAAATGAAACGGAAAGCCATTCAGCAAGCAGCAAACAAGCTAAACGATACGATTCCGGACGCACTCTGGAATACAGATGACGAGGAGATGATGCTTAAATTAAGAGGCAAACAACAATACAAGTGAAAATATTATCCCGAAGTTTTTCTGCAGAAATCCTTGTGCTGCAAGGGTTCCCGGTTAGACTTCGGGATTCTTGTTTTTTTCGGGATAACTCTGGTTATTCCGAAATTCAGGATAATCAAAGCTTCAGCGTGGCCGGGGGCAAGAAGGGGCTTTAGCGACCCCAGAGGAACTTTGTTCTTTGAAATTGCCCGACTGGTTGAGGCCCGACACCCTGCGTATCTCATCTTGGAAAATGTACCCGGTCTGCTTAGCCATTCACGGGGCGAGACCTACGCGACGATCCTCAACACGCTGGACAGACTGGGGTATGGCGTGGAATGGCAATGTCTTAACAGCAAAGATTTCGGCGTCCCCCAGTCAAGAAACCGCGTGTACATTGTCGGATATCTTGATGAGCGATGTAGAGGAAAAGTATTTCCTTTCACCGAAGCAACAGGAGGTTCTCTTATTCAAACCCACGGCGGGCATCAAGGAGAACGAGTCTACTCCCCCCCGAAGGACTGAGTTGTACGCTGGCTGCCAATCCGGGCGGGTTCGGCGGAAAGACCGGGCTGTATGAGGTGGGAGTGCCGATCAAGTGCGCCACAAAAACCGGCTACCAGATGGCACAGGTCGGTGACAGCATCGACCTGAGTTACGCCACAGTCAACAGTCGGCGCGGGCGGGTTGGCAAGCAAATTGCCCACACCCTCACCACCAGCTGCCGGCAGGGTACGCTGAATTTTATTGACCTGAACCCCGACCCGAAAATCACAGAGGTTGCGCGGTGCGTAAACGCCAGAGTTGGCAACGGTATCCGAACACATCGCGGGGAATCCTCCGGTGTTCTGTGTGAGGGACGCATCCGCCGCCTGACACCGCGCGAATGTCTGCGGTTGCAGGGCTGGGCGGATGACCGCATCGACACGGTGCTTGCCATCCAGAGCGATAACCAAGCCTACAAGCAGGCAGGCAACGGTGTGACGGTCCATGTAGTGGAAGCCATCGGACGGCGCATTGCCAAGATGGATGCAGAACTACGGGGTGAGGCGCTTGCCCCTTGATTTCCGTGACCAGTATTTTGGCTGTGAAAGCGAACTGACCGGGATAAACCGCGCCACGGCGGCCCAAACACTGGCCGACCTGTTTGGCACCCGCGCCGAACATTCCGGCGGTGGCTACGATGCCTACCGTGTCAAAGATTTGGACGGTAAAGAGTGGAAAATCGTCCGGGACGGCAGCATCCATCCCGAATGCCGTAGGCGGTCTGTTCTTATCGGGGAGACCTACAAGGTCGAATTGAACTCTCCGAAACTCGAATACGGCGAGATGGAAAAGCTGCAGGAGGTTGTCCGTTCCTTACGCCGCGCAGGCGGCATCGTAAACGACAGCTGCGGAATGCACGTCCATGGGATGCAAGCAAGCACACGCCGCAGAGCCTCAAAAATGTGCTGTCCATCATGTATTCCAAAGAGGACATTTTGTTTACAGCACTCAAAGTCAACCCAGCCCGTATTGACAGCTACTGTCAGGCGGTGGATGAGCCGATTCTGGAAGAAATCCGCAAGCTGCCCAGCGGTGCAAGTATGGATCAGCTGAAAGATCGCTGGTATCGCGGGCGGGACGGCAGCGACTATCACTATCACCAAAGCCGGTATCACGCCTTGAACCTGCATTCGGTGTTCTACCATGGCACAGTCGAGTGGCGGCTGTTCAATTCAACGCTGCACGCGGGCGAAGCCAAAGCCAACATTATTCTGGCCATGGCGATCTCGGCGCAGGGCATCAACCAAAAGTACACGCAGTTCCGGAAAACGCCCGTCGGGGATAATCCGGCGTTCACCTTCCGCACCTTTCTGCTGCGGCTGGGGCTCATCGGTCGGAGTACAAAAATGTGCGTATGCACCTGCTGAAGAACCTGCCCGGTGACAAGGCGTGGCGGCACGATAAGTCGTTATATCCCAGCAATCAACCACGGCTTCATACAGATGAGGTCAGATAAGGAGAAACCCAATGTCCCGAAAAGAATATTTTGCCTATGGTTCCAATCTGAATTTTGCGCAGATGGCTTACCGCTGCCCGGAGGCAACCGCCGTGGGTATCGCCAAGTTGGACGGCTATGAATTGGTATTCCGGCGCGGCTACTTGACGATTTTTGCCTAAGGAGGGCGCAAGTGTAGAGGGCATGATCTAGTCTGTCACCGACCATGACGAATCCCAGCCTGACTGTTACGAGGGCTACCCGACATTCTATGACAAGGAGACCCTGATGGTCACAGATGCAGACGGTACTCCGCACGAAAGCATGGTTTACACCATGAATGCGCCGTACCGCGACCAGTTGCTCCCGGTCAGCAGCCGCTACCATGCGGTTGTCATGCAGGGATGTCTGGATGCGGGCATCTCTCCGCAGCAGTTCTATGATGCTGACGAAAAATACCGCAAAACCTACAAGGCCAGAGCCGCGCCGGTCCCTAAGAAACACGCTCCCGAACGCTAACCAAGCCCGCTGCAACCCGCAGCGGGCTTTTTCTTTTTGCAACAAAAGGAGAAATTCGTATGAAGAACAAACACAGAATAAAGCAGGGCTTGTCGCTGCTGCTGGCAGGAGGAATTGCGCTCACAAATCTGGGCGCGGTTATGCCCGCTTTTGCAGAGAGGATGGCCCCGCCACGCCGGAGACAGCTTCAGCGGCCACACCGGAAACTGCTGAAGCCAATGTCCCGATACCGAATCTTTCTCAGATTACCGAAAATCTGTACAACGATTTGCCGGATGCACCTACCGGCAGCTACCTCGGCAGCATGGGTCTGCCTGTGGCAACCGGCGAGACAAAAATCGGTATCTCCGCGTGGGTTTCCGACCTGTATGACGGCGTAGATGCCCATATGGATGCCGATGCGCTGAACGCAGATGAGAACACGGTCACAATCGGCAAAACTCCCGGTACAGACTATGCCATTGTTCCACTGCTGGCGCAGGTCGAATACCCGGCAGACGGTGCAGTATCTGAAATCATACTGCCGGATGATGTAGAGCTTTTTAAGCTACCGCTCCACCGATTATGAGCCTATCCCGGCAGACGAGCAGGAGCGGGCTGAAATCCTGCACCAGACATACTCGGAGCAATCGGCGGCAGCCACCGGCCTGTATGTGAAAGCCTCTGCCGATTTTACGGCGCAGCTGGTCTATACGGATTCAGACGGCAGTTCGCAGTCAAAAGCTATCCATGTAGAGATCAGCGAGGATGCCGCACCCACACAGATGTATGCCGACACCGGCGATGACGGCATTGCCGCCTATGCTGCAGGACCGACTCCGCCGTATGCCACCGGCAAAATCACCAGTATTGCCAAAGAGGGCGGCACATGGCTGATTTGGTTCAATGGTCAGGAAGCCTACTGCTGCAGCCACGGCCTGAACGGCCAGCCCAAGGGCTGCCCCACCTACAGCTTCTCTCATGTGTCCCGCCTTGAACCCGGCCAGTATACCCCCGGCAACCACTATGCAAACCAGGTCAACATCTGGGGCGGTCTTGGTCAGCTGAGTCTGGATATGCTGGATGACCGTCCTGTTGTGGCAAGCCTTCAAGATGATCCTGAAGGCTGTGAAGAACAGCCGGACATCCTTGGCAGCCTTTACGATGAAAAACCCAGCAGTGGATCATGGAAAACTATCCCGACAGCTACGCGGCGCAGACCTATATTGCTGCTGCAGAAGAACTGGTAAACGGTACAGATGCGCAGTCCGAGGAAAACGGCTACTATACCTACATCTATAACCCGCCCGCAGGGTATGCGTGGCAGGTTGTGGCGCTGGTCGGTGAAGAAATTGCGGGAGGCACTGAGATCCCGGATGTGCCGAGTGTTCCGGAACCGAAGTACTATTCCGCTGCATGGACAGCTCCCGCCCAGACTGCCGGCGGCAGCTTTGATCTGACATTCACTGTCAACACTGACAAATACCAGCAGAACACGCTGGAAAAGGTGGACGGGGCGGTCATTACCGTTACGCCCAGCCGGACCGGCGGCAGCGTGGACGGCGGCAGCTGGCAGATGACACCTGCCGCAGCGCAGACCATTACCACAAGCGGTCACACGCAGGATGACAGTTTTCACCTCAACGGCGGCGATGGTTCTGCTACATGGACGGTTCACTACGAGGTGTCCAAGACCAGCACCAGTACGCTTTCCGGGCAGGAAGGACCGTTCACCAGCCAAGCCGAAGCGGATGCCGCTGCCGAAGCCGCCAAGAATGCAGCCATCGGGCAGCTGCAGAACGAGGCGCAGGGCATGGTGGATGCTGCTATTGCCTCAGCGCGGGCGCAGCTTGCGAATATTACATTCAGCTACGATGAAATCACCATCCCGCACGGTTTTGATTCAACGCCCGGTGCGCTGGGCAGCCACCAGACTATTACTGTTCCGGCTAATAGTTCCAATGACTATAAAATGCAGAACGATGAGTGGTCGGTAAAAGTCAGCATCGACAAAATCGACAGCGAAACCAAGCAGCGCATCAAGGGCGATGCCGAGTTTGAGGTTTTCGAGTGGGATACCGTCCTGCAGTGCTATATTCCGGCAGGTGGGTATAACCGGTACAAAGTCGAGCGCCAAGCAGATGGCACCTACAAGGTCATCAACCACAGCAATTATGCCAATGGTTCTGACAATATCTATTACACCCAGCGCAACGAGGGCAAGTTCGTCATCGTGGAGAGCCGCGCACCCAGCGGGTACTACGGCGATTGGACGGATGTAACCAAACCCGGCACGGCAGGCTCTGTGCTGGGTAAGCGGGCGTATGCCTTTGAAATCACGAAAGCATTAGACGGTCAGACGATTTGGCTGGGCAACGCGGACTATAACGCCGACATTACCACGGCCAACAGCGGTGGTACGCTCATCGACACCGGCGAGGGCATCGTAACTATCACCTTTGGCATCCGCAATACAGACAAGACCTACGCCACAGACCCCACCGGCATTGCCAACAACGAAGATTCCTACACCATGCACGCCAATGCCGACAAGATGCAGAACGACCGCGTTCTCGGCAATATCATGCTGACAAAAGTGGATCTGGATGCCGCGCAGTATCTGGCTGTGGGCAGAAACGGAGATACTACGCTGGAAGGTGCTGTGTACGATCTGTACGCCGCCGAGAATATCACGCACCCGGACGGCGTGACCGGCATTGTGGACTACAGCAAAATCACGGATGTCAACGGTCAACCCATCTGGCATACCACTGTCCTCACCAACGGCAGCTGGGATACCGATTACCTGCCCATTTTGCAGAAAGACCGACTTGTGGCTTCCGCCCAAATCAAGGACGGCAAGCTGGCTTTTGCCAACTTGTACATGGGCCGCTACTATCTGGTCGAGCGTGCCACCGGGCTGGTGCTGCCCATTGACGGAAACGGCAAGCTGTATGTTACCGGAAAGTATCCGCAACTAAACAAGAAGCTGGAACGCACCGGCAAGTACAGCAGCCTTGCCACCAAGGGCGGCGAGTACACCGACTACATCTACAAAAACCAGTATTCCGCCGTAGCCGAGAGCCGCAAGCTGAACGGCAGCAAGGCGTGGGATGGCTATTATCTTTCCTACGCGAAAGGTTACCTCTGCGATGAGGTCAACCACTACAAAACGCTGACCTACGCAGATGAGTCCGCCTACCACATCCACGCCGAGCAGGAAAGCCAAGACGAAGTCCTCAAATCCGGCTTTAGTTTGCAAAAACTTGTTTCCACCACTGGACAGCCTAGTCCTGCTTTGAAATTGGAAGGTGCGGGCTTTACCGTTTATCGCATCTCCAAACTGAGCAAGGCGGCGCAGTTCAAGCAGAACCCGGACGGCAGCTACGATGCACAAAGTATTTTGGACGCTTACCGCAAGGATAACTACGATAATTTGACGCTCAAGTACGATTTCACCCATGAAGGACAGGCCATCGCCAATATGTTCGAGAGCAACACCGATACGGTCAACGCCTATAACGCGACCTTGACCGCAGACGGCGACTACGCCAACGGCAAGGGTAACGGATGGATACCCACGGATCAGCCCGCCGAGTATAGGCTGGCAGAAATGTTCACCAATGAGGAGGGCATTTTCCGCGTAGAGGGGCTACCCTATGGGCAATACCTTGTCGTGGAAACCACCATCCCCAAGGATGTGTTCCAGTGTGACCCGTTCATCGTGACAGTGGACGCCAACAGCCCACAGAGTCGATTCACGGTTCCGGCGGGCTGTGTCACTACAGCCACCAATAACTATATGACCTACAACATTCTGGACGAAGAATTAGAGGGTTACTTGCAACTCATCAAGACCGATACAGAAACCGGCAAAGCGGTCAAAATCGCAAACACAGCCTTTGCCTTGTACAAATTAGATGACAAGGGTAATAAGACCCGCATTTCCATGATCGACCCCGCCAGCGGCAGCGCCACCAAGAAAACGGATGTGTTCTACACCGATGCAGACGGTCTTATGAAAACACCCGAAAAACTGCCGCTGGGCAGATACCTGATTGAAGAACTGCAAGGTCCGGAAGGATACTATAACGATCCTGCCTACTTGGTGGAATTTGAAATCAAGTCTGACCGCGTCTGGCAGGTCGTGGGCAATGCTACCAACGACATGGATGAGTACATCGTCACGGAGAAATACTGCAACCACGAAACCCTCGGTCAGCTTACCATCCGCAAGCTGGGCAATGTGCTGACCGACTACCAAGATGGACAGTTCATCTACACGCAGGACAACCTTGCAGGCGCGGTGTACGAAATTCACGCTGCAGCCGACATTGCCACACCCGACCGCCAAGGCACTTACTGGTACAAGTCCGGCGACCTTGTGGCTACCGTTACCACCGGCGTTGCCGGGCAAGTGGATGAAGTAACATTCAGCCCCACCCGAACGCAGGCTACCTATGATTTCTTGAAAATTACCCATGATGGCACCAAAGGCGAAGTAACCGTGACCCTGCCGCTGGGCAAGTACACCATTACCGAGGTCAAAGCACCATATGGCTTTGTGGTGACCCAGCAGAGTTACACCGTGGAATTCGGTTGGAACAACCAGAAAAACGACATTGTGCTGGCAAAAACCATTGTCAGCCACGAGCAGGACGGCGACAAGGAATGTTCGTACAGCATTGTGAATGTCAAGGACGCCTCGAATGCCCACAAGAATGGGCAGACGCTTGTGTTTGAAAATGCGCGGGTTCTGCCGGTTCCTGAAAAGCCCGGTGACAAGGTTGGCAAAATCGGTGTAGGCATTTACAAGCAGGACCGTGAGGCGCAGACCTATCTGCCCGGTGCGGTGTATGAACTCTACACCGTGGATGACATTTATTCCGCGGACGGTACAAAGCTGCTGGATGCCGGTACAAAGCTGGCCACCGGCAGCGCCACCAATGCCAGCGGCTTCGCGTGGTTTGACGTGGATGTTCCCGTCCGTTCTGAAAGCTATCCCGACTCCGGCAACAGCGGCAGATACCGCATTGTGGAAATCACCGCCCCTGCGGGTTACCTGCTGGACAGCACCCCTGTGGATGTAGAGTTCACCTATGAAGGTCAGCAGATTGCATGGCAAATCGTAGATGGTACAAACACCAACCTACGCACCCAGTGTGGACATTTCCAAGCAGGACATCACCAACGGAAAGGAACTGCCCGGCGCGAAGCTGGAAATCCGCGATGCAGACGGCAGTCTGGTCGAGGGCTGGACCTCCGGCAAAGTGCCGCACACCGTGCGTGGGTTGGAACTGGAAAAGGAATATACCCTGACCGAAACTCGTGCCCCGGACGGCTATGTCGAAGCCGAAAGCATCGTGTTCAAGCTGGTGCAGGAAGGTACAGAGCAGGTCAATGAGGTATATGTAAAATCCGACGATGATTGGGTAAAAACTCGACAATGCCACTGTTGTCATGCAGGACGCGCCTGTACTGGACATTGACAAGACCGACATTGCAGGCAATCTGCTGCCGGGCGCTACGCTGACGATCCGCGATGCAGACGGCGAAGTTATTGACACTTGGGTGACAGATTACAAGACGCATCGTGTTCCCATCTCGGATGAATTTATCAAACTGTCAGGCGAAACCAAGGAGTACATCTACACCCTGACCGAAGATGCCGCCCCGGCTGGCTTTGAAATTGCCGAATCAGTACAGTTCAAAGTACAGAAGGCAGACGAAAGTGTTTGTCTGTTCGTCCGCAAAAATGCCGATGCCGAATGGACACGCGCTGGCAAGCGGCTAATTCAGATGATCGATGAAGCCACGCCCCGCGAGGACACGCCCACACCGACTCCGGCGCCCACACCGAAGCCGACGCCCGCTGCAACTCCGGCGCCCACTCCTGTTCCCACGCCGGTTATTACGCCGCACAAGGTGCAGACCCTCCCGCAGACAGGAGACGGTTTCCCGTTGCTTGCTATTGTGGTCGTGTCCCTTGCGTCTGCAACAGGTATCGTGCTGCTGACTGTTAAGAAAAATGCGCTGAAAGAAACTTCTGATGAGGAGGATGCCGATGAAAGTGCTGATCGTTGAACCCGGAAAATACCCCCGCGAAGCCGACATTGAGCACACCCTTGAAGCCGAGCAGGCAGTTGTCGGTGGCACCATCGAGGCCGTGTACCCTTGGCGGGATAGCGCCTGTATCGTCTGTAATGACAACGGCATTGCAGAAAACCTGCCGCTGAACCGTATGCTGGGCGACTATGACATCATCCACGGCACATTTTTCGTCTGCGGGCTGACCAGCAACGATTTTACTGACCTCACGCCCAAGCAGATGAAGCACTACGAAGAAATGTACCACGATCCGCAGCTGTTTTTCCTGCTGGGCAAGACCCTGTGTGTGGAACACACCACCCCGGAAGAATACGCCCGTGTTATGACCCCGCCGCCGAACACAAAAGAAAGCTACGAAAGATAAGGAGAAAACACCTATGAACGACATTTTTGAAAATACCGAAACCATGCAGGAAAACGAGCATCCCCGTTTTTACACTGCCGAATCCGTCATGCGCGGGCATCCTGACAAGCTGTGCGACCTCATTGCCGACAGCGTGCTGGACGAGTGCTTAAAGCATGACCCCGCCAGCCGCGTGGCCTGTGAGGTCATGGCGACACGCGGGCACATCATTGTGGCGGGCGAAATCACGACCTCGGCCAAGCCCGACGTGTTCAACATCGTCCGCGACACCCTGCGCGATGTCGGCTATGACCCGAAGGCGTACCAAATCGACTGCTACATCCACGACCAGAGTCCCGACATTGCGGGCGCTGTCGAGCCGGAATTGGCTGAGGGAGAGGACGAGGGACACCCTCGGTGCAGGCGATCAGGGCGTTATGGTCGGCTACGCCTGCAACGAAACGCCCGAATACCTGCCGATGCCGGTGGTTGCCGCCCAGCGCCTTGTGACACTGCTGGAAATCTCCCGCATGACCGGCGTTATCCCCGACATCGGTCCGGACGGCAAGGTGCAGGTCACGATGGAATACAACGGTGATACCCCCGTGCGCATCACCACGGTGGTGGTGTCGGTTCAGCACAACGAGGATACCGATATGGACAAGCTGGCGGATTTGCTGGACGAATATGTGTTCCCGCTGGCCTTTGACGGTATGCCTATGGATGACGCAGAAATCATCCTGAACCCCAGCGGCAAATTTGTGCAGGGCGGTCCGGATGCCGACACGGGTCTGACCGGGCGCAAGCTCATGGTGGACAGCTACGGCACCTTTGCACCCCACGGCGGCGGTGCGTTCAGCGGCAAGGATGCCACCAAGGTAGACCGCAGCGGCGCGTACATGGCGCGTTTTATTGCCAAAAACATGGTCGCCGCCCATCTTGCAGACCGCTGTCAGGTCACGCTGGCGTATGCCATTGGGGAAAAAGACCCTGTCATGGTGGATGTGAATACCTTCGGCACCGGCATCTGCGAGGATGATTGCCTGTCGGCCGCTGTGCGCAAGGCGTATGACCTGACCCCTGCGGGCATCATCAAGCAGCTCGACCTGCTGAACCCTATTTACAGCCGCACGGCGGCGGGCGGTCACTTCGGGCGCGAGGATTTTCCGTGGGAAAATATTGAACATATGAGCGACCTCGCCGCTTACATTGTGTAATTGCCGCGCGTCAGTAAAGAACAAATCCATGCCGCCAACCGGATGACGGCTATCGAGTTCCTGCGGCGGTACCGTCCCGGTTCGCTGGTGAAAAGCAGCGCACGGGGCGAGTACCAGCTTGCAGAACACGACAGCTTCAAGATAAACGGCGAATCCAGTGTGTGGCACTGGAAAAGCCGCGACATCGGCGGCAAGTCGGCGCTGAAATATTTGATTTATGTGGAAGGTGTACCGTTTGTAGAGGCGGTGCAGCTGTTATGTGAGGAAAGCCCGATGTATATCCCTGTGCAGCATGAAGCGGTGGAGCGCGAGCGCCCACCGTTTCGTCTGCCGAACCCTGCACCGAATAATGACCGTGTGACGCGGTATTTGCTGGGGCGCGGCATCTCACTGCCCACGATTCGCTACTGTATTGCGAGAAAAATTCTGCACGAAAGTGCAGAATATCACAACTGTGTTTTCTTGGGAAAAAACCCACAGGGCGTGCCGAAATATGCGGCGTTGCGCGGTATTTATGACTATGGGAAACCGTTCAAGAGGGAGGCTCCCGGCAGTCAGAAACAGTACGGTTTCTGCATCCCGCCGATGCAGCCCAGCACTACCGTGGCCGTGTTTGAAGCCGCCATAGATGCCATGGCAGAGATGACGCTCTGCGGGGATGCTGCGGACAAGTACCGCCTGTCACTGGGCGGGGTTTCATCCTCCGGCAAGGAGCCTTTGGCGTTACAGGAATTCCTGCGGCAGCACCCGGAAATTACCACGATAGAACTGCGGCTGGACAACGATGCCAAAGGGCGCATGGCAAGTGTCAACATCCGGAACCTTTACCGAGAAAAGTATCAAGTGTGCGACCTTCCGCCTGACATCGAGAATGGAGATTACGCTGATATGGCAAAAAACAACCTGATGGCAAGAACTTCCGCCCACCGCGCAGTTTGCCGATAGAGAGAAATCAACATGAAAGTTAGAAATCGTTCGCCCACTTATAGGGCATAAACAGGAGGTAAATCGTTATGGCTGTGTTCCGTGTACAAAAGACGCAAAATTATACCATTATGTCCAACCATCATCTGCGCAACAAGGCTCTTTCGCTCAAGGCGAAGGGGCTTTTATCTTTGATGCTGTCTCTGCCCGAAGATTGGGATTATACCACGCGAGGGTTGGCATCCATCTGCAAAGAGGGCGTGGACAGCGTGTGTGCCACCGTGCGCGAGTTAGAAGCGGCGGGGTATATTATCCGCCGCCGCATCCGCGACAAGAACGGTCAGATGCGCGGTATGGAGTACACGGTTTTAGAGCAGCCGCAGCCCCGGAACAGGACGAGCCTAGCTGTGCCCAACCAAAACAGGCAGAGCCTAAACGGGAAAAACCTGTACAGGAAAATCCTGCACAATTAAATACTAAAGAAATAAATAAAGAAGAAACAAATAACGTATCGAATCCTATCCGCGCGGCGGGCGGGCCAGCGGACAGAGTACCGCGCCCTGCTGCTGAAAAATATCGAGTATCCGATTTTGGCGCAGAATAACCCGATGGATACGATGCGATTGGATGAACTGGTGGAGTTGATGCTGGATGTGGTTTGTTCCAGGCGGGCTGCTATCCGCATTTCGGGAGAGGAAATGCCTGCCGAAGTAGTAAAATCTCGATTCCTAAAATTGGGCGCGGAACACATCCAGTATGTTCTGGATTGCCTCAAGGACAACCCGCCCCGCATCCGAAACATCAAGCAATACTTACTGGCGGCGCTCTACAATGCGCCGCTGACGATAGAAAAATTACTATGCCGCGCAGATCGACCATGACCTGTGCGGCAGAAATTGAGGTGATGCAATTTGCAGATGAAATTTTATTCTCCCTTGACTGCGGACTTTTTCCGAATGACACCGAGGATTTGGACGATGACTACAGCGAATACGAGGGTATCCCTTTACACCGGCAAGGAATTGACCGGCTACCGCGATGTTATCCGCGATGCCATCTACGAGGATGTCAAAGATTTTTACGGCGACCTGATGCGATATTACCGTGAGGACGATTCCGTCCGCCGCAAGGTCGTCCGCGCCGTTCCCACGGTGGACGAGGTGAACGGTGAACTGGTCGGCTCCCTGTGGGTCGATACGGACGCACCGCTTACCGCCGAGGAACAGGCCGTGTTCTGCGCATATATTTCCGGTCAGTACAGCGACGGCTGGGGCGAGGGCTTTGAGCAGCGGGAAATCGATGTTGGGGACGGCAAGCTGTATGTCCATTTCTGGCAGGATCACGATTTTGAACTGAAACGCGATGTGCCGGATATGACAGAGTTCAAAAACTGCTGAACCGTCCCAAGAAGCCCAAGATGCAGCTGATTGGGCAGGACGGCAACATTTTCGCCATCATGGGTCGCGCATCCCGGCTGCTGAAAAGCAGCGGGCAAGGTGACAAAGCCAAAGAAATGCGTGACCGCGTTATGTTCTGCGACAGCTACCAGAAAGCACTCAGCATCGTTTCCGAGTATGTGGAAACCGAACTGTCGCCCAGCCCTACGCCCAAGCGTGACCGGGGTGATGCCAGATGAAGAAATACGAGATCACCGACATTGCCCATCCCGACAATCCCAACCTGCACCGCATCCGCGCGGTGACGGACTTAACCGAGAATGTCCTTGCCGGGATGCTCGGCGGCTATGTGGAAAGCCGCGATAACCTCGACCAAGCTGGTCGCGCGTGGATTTCAGCGGATGCCATCGCCTGTGAAAATGCAGTTGTCTGCGGTGACGCCATCCTTACAGATTACGCCGTCGCAAAGGGCTGCGCCTATGTCGGCAATAGTGCCATGATGACCGGCCACGCCATCGCACAAGATGATGCGGCTATTTGCGGCGGGCTGCTCACGGGCAAAAGCTGTGTCTGCGGTTATGCCGTGATTCGGCAGGATGAGCAAACCTTGTGCGCACCGATCATTGACGGCAGCGCCCGTGTATATGGCGAAATCTCCGGCAATGTAGTCTGCCGCGGCAATGCCGTTGTTCTGCCCGGTACCAAGCTCGACAACAGGACGCAGGACTGCTTTGTACTCGAAGATGACCGTGTTTCTGTGCAGACGGCAAGCCGAACCCCGCCCCCGAAAGAACCCCGTACCCATGATTTTGAACGATAAAACGAAAGGAAGATGCCTTTGACGAACACTCCCGAAACGCTCAACATTCTCAACCCGAATTTCCGGATGCCCGAACACTGCGGCGGTGACCGCTGGTCGATCCTGCACGGGGATTCCCTGCAAATCATCCGCCAGTTTGAACCGAACAGCTTCGATGCCATCATCACCGACCCGCCCTATGCCAGCGGCGGCAGCAGCCAGACCACCAAAAACCGCAGCACCAGCGAAAAGTACAGCAGCATGAGTAAGGACAAAGCACTGCCCGACTTTGACAGCGACCAGATGGATCAGCTGAGTTGGATGTTCTGGACGGCGGCATGGCTGCAGGATGCCCGCAGCATTGCCAAGCCCGGCGCGCCTGTCTGCCTGTTCATTGATTGGCGGCAGCTGCCCGCCATGACGCTGGCGTTGCAGTGGGCGGGCTGGACCTGGCGCGGTGTAGCCGTGTGGGATAAAGTCGCCAGCCGCCCGCAGAAAGGACGCTTCCGCCAGCAGTCCGAGTACATTGTGTGGGGGTCCAACGGCAAAATGCCGCTTGAGAGAAATGTTGGGTGTCTGCCGGGCGTGTTCCGTTACCCGAACCCGCAGAACCGCATCCATGTGACCGAAAAGCCCTTGCAGCTCATGCGGGATGTGGTGCAGATCTGCAAGCCGGGTGGGCGCATCCTTGACCCCTTTTCCGGGGCAGGTACCACCGTGCTGGCCGCCGTGCAGGAAGGCTATGAGGCTGTCGGCATCGAAATGTCGGACGCCTACTTTTTCCGCAGCACCGAACGGCTGAAAACCGCCCTTGAATCCGAAGTGAATCAGAACTGATTCACTTTTGACCGCCAACTTGAAAATAGTGAATCAAATCTGATTCACTCCCGAAATTCAGAAAGGAAACACGAAAATGAAACGACCTTGGGCTTTTATCTGCGCCAGTGAGGGCGCAACATCCAAACACCTGCGCAACTATTGTCGCGAGGTGTACCTGCTGGGCTACCTGCCTGTATGCCCTAAATTGCAGGACAGCCAGTATTTGGTGCTGGAAGATGCCGTGGAACGCAGCGAATACACCGCCATTGTGCGGGATAAGCTGTTGCGCTGCCCGATGCTGGTGGTCTGCAGCCGCAATCAGGATGCAACCACCAACGCGCAGATCGGTTTAGCACAGAAGTATAACCGCATCGTGACGACCTTGGACGGTTTGAAGAAAGCCGTTTCGGAGGGCGACGACCTTGTGTCATGAATGGCGCTGGGGGGCGTGTTTGGCAAGCATAGCGTTTGGATATCCAAACGCACTTTTGGGGTGATCCCCAAACCCCCGCAATGCGCAGACGCGGTCATGTGATCCCGCTGCGGCTGAACGAGCGCGAGTACCGCCATCTTTGCGAACAGGTCAAAACAAGTGGATTCTCGCGCGAGGAATACCTGCGCTCCCTTATCTCAGGCAAGGAAATCCTTCCGCGCCCCTGCACACACCATGCGGAACTTGTGCGGCAAATTTCCGGTTTGTGCAACAACGCAAACCAGCTTGCCCATCGCGCCAACAGCACCGGCATAGCCGGACAGGACAGCGTGGATGAAATGACACTGCTGGCACGGCAAATCTGGAATGAAATTAACGAGAAATGGTAGGTAGATATGAGTGGCTTACACCTCAATTATCCCCGTGCGCCGCCTTGACAGCACGGTGAACTATGTTATGAACAAAGAAAAAACCACGGCGGTATCGCTGGAAGATGCGATTGGCTATGCCGCCAACCGCAGTAAAACCGAGCAGTCCTGCTATGAAACCGCCTTTGCCTGCACACTGGAATCTGCGTTTGCGGATATGCGGCATACAAAAGAACGCTGGCACAAGACCGGCGGCGTGCAGGGATACCACCTTGTGCAGAGCTTTGCGGCAGACGAGGTTACGCCGGAATTGGCGCACCGGATTGCACAAGAACTTGCAGACCGTGTGCTGGGCGGGCGGTATGAATATGTTATCGGCACGCATCTGAACACCGGGCATATCCATTCGCATATTGTCTGGAACTCGGTCAGCCGGATAGACGGCAAAAAATACCACAGCAACGGCAAAAGCTATGTAACACAGATTCGGGCGGTGTCGGATGAACTTAGTCGAAAATATAAGCTGTCCGTCATCGACACCGAAAACTCTAATCATGTGGCAAAGCCCTACGCCGAATGGCTGGCGGAGAAAAACAACCAGCCCACATGGCGCACGGCTATTCGGCAGGATGTGGACGATGCTATCCGGCAGAGCCTTACATGGCGGCAGTTCCTTACGGCATTGGAGCGCAAAGGATATGAAATCAATTTGACCCGCAAGTATTCCGTCCTGCGTCCGCCCGGAAAGGAACGCTTTGTTCGTTTCAAAACATTGGGCAAGCGGTACACGCCCGAAGCCATCCAGACTCGCATCCTGTACCCACGCAGCTACCGCCCGTATGTGGAAAATACTCCTGCCGTCCAGCATGGCCGTCTGCACAGCGGAAAGAACCCTCGCCGCAAGCTGACCGGGCTGCGGGCGCTGTATTATCGTTACCTGTACGAATTGGGCGCGCTGCCCCGCAAGCCGAGCCGCTCCAGCTATGCCGTGCGGCAGGATGCTTACAAGTTAGACCAGCGCATCCGACAGATGGAGTTCCTGTCCAGAAACAATATTGATACGCTGACACAGCTGGAAACTCACCGACAAGCCCTGCAAACGGAAATTGGGCAGTTGCTGACAAAGCGTAAGCAACTGCCCAAAACCGATGATGTACAATCGCAACGTGAATCGGTCAACACCGACCTCAGGCAGCTTCGCCAAGAGGAACGGCTCTGCCGCAAAATTGCAGAACACTCCCTAGAAGTGCTGCAGCACCTCACCGAAGCCCGCCGTGACCGCGCTGAACAACAACAGCGCGAACAGGAACGTGAGCGTGACCACCGCCCCAACATTGATTTGACCCTATAATCTCGAAAGGAAAGATGCCCATGAAATACCCCAACAAAGACTACATCGAACACCTGCGCCGTAAGTACCCGCCCGGTACCCGGCTGCAACTCAGCTGTATGGAAGATGAATTTCCCGTGCCGCCCGGTTCCATGGGGACGGTGGAATGTATCGACGACGCTGGGCAAATCCATGTAGATTGGGACTGCGGGCGCAGTCTTGCCCTCATCCCCGGCGTGGACTCGTTCAGCCGCTTGCCCTCGCCCAAAGAAAAAAAGACCGGTGATGCCAGATGAATTACGGCTCTGAACCCGCAGACCAGGTCGTCCGCTACTCGCTGGAGGGCGCAGAGTTTGCTCTTGCGTATCTCCGGCACCGCTGCGAAAAACTTCTTTATTTTTGCGCAAGCCGTATTGCACGACAGCAAAAAGACCCACGGCAAAACGCACCTAATCCGTTTGCTGAAAGAGCAGAAGCCGCTGAAATTTTTCACGGTAGACAAAGACCGTATGCATGATTTTGCCCGCGCTGCCAAAGCGCATGGGCTGCTGTTCTGTCCTATCCGCGACAAGATGGACCCACGACCACATTGAAATCGCCATCCTGCAGGATGATGCGTCCAAGGCCAACCGCATTATTGAAAAACTGCAACTGGATGTCGTAGACACCGGCACGGCAGAACTGGTCGATGCTGTGCAACAAAATTTGGAAAATGCAGTCCCCAACCACGAGGACACCGCCGTGGATTTTCCGCTGGGCTCGGAGAACGCCAGTCCGTCCGAGCCTTCCTCCGACAGCAGCAGATCTTTTGCAACCTCGCCGTCGCCGCGCGCCGATATGGCGCGGGCCAAGGGTGAGCGCCCCAGTGTGCGCATGGAATTGCGGGATATTACCGCCTACCTGCGAAACCGGGCAGAGGTGCCCAAAGACCGTATGCCCAAACTGCCGGTAAAAATCCGGCGCAAAGAAAAGGTGCTGTAAATGTTTTCTGTTTGTTTTCAAATGACGGATAGCTATTGGACCGTGCTTATGGTATGTTGGCGATAGGAGGTGCAAAAACAATGACAGAACGTAAAGTTAAACTCGACCGTGCCAACAAAAGCATCCTGCTCCGGGCGCTGGGTGATGTCTACTACGGCCAGCGTGCCCGCGGCGGCAGTACCGAGGAAACGGGACGGCTGATCCTTCGGGTGAACAATCTGCCCGCGGCGGTAAGCTGACGATGTCGGCGGCAGAGTATCATCTGGCGAAAGCAGCTCTCAACCAACTGCGCACCCAGCGTTGGCAGAGGGCGGGTATACCGATGCCGTGGATGATGCGCTCGACCCGACTGCTCCACGTCCACACGCCGCTGTTTATCTGGTAAATCTGGCTATGACATGGGAAAAATTCTGGTCGATCATTGACCGAGTCCGCGCCCAAGCGGATATGCAGGATGAAGCGTCCGTGAAACAGTTCCTTTACACGGAACTCATCAAATTGCCGAAGGATGAACTGCTCGGCTTTGATTGCGCATGGCAAAGGTATCGCAATCAAGCCAACTTTCCCAAAATGGTCGCGGCGGCTTGTATCATCAATGACGGCAGTTCGGATGACAGATTTACCGATTTCCGTAACTGGCTGATTATGCAGGGGTACGATGCTTATCGGCAGGCGCTGATTGACCCGGATAACCTCGCGGCGCTCAACATTCCGTTCCGAGATACTGAGTGGATGGGATGCGGGAATGTGGCGTGGTATGCCTACGCGGGGCAGAAGCTGCACACCTATTTTGAGAAAGCAGGTATCGCCGCTGAACTGCACAGAAGGTATCCAACCCTGCTGAAATTGCCTGACGATTTGAATCGGGCAATCATGCAGGAGCAGCTTGCGCCCCACCGTGCGCAGGAAACCGAATGGGAACGGCAAATGCTGCGGACGGAAGTTAAGCACTACATTGAAGTCAGCGGTCTGGCATACAGCTACAATAAATTCTATGCCCAAAACACCCCCGACAAAGTGGCATGGGAAACGCTGCAAAGCGATTTGTTTTCCAATCTGCCGCAAATCAAGGCGGAACGGATGCCGCAAGACTTTTCCGTAGTTTTGCCGAAGTTGTGGAGAAAGCGTCAGGCATGGGATGCCGAACGTACAAAGCGCCCGCCCTATCGCGGTGAAGAAAGGTAGTCCATCACGCCGGGAAGAAAGAACCCTTGGTGGGTCTGGCTGCTGCCGCTACCACTTGTATGGTGGGCGGCGCTGGCGGTGGCTTGCCGCTGGCAGCCGGGCATGAAAATAACGGCTCTGCTGGATGCGCTGAACAGCGCACTGGCAGAGCCGTTTGCGTTGGCGTGGAGTCAAGACAGCCCGCGCTTTGCTTGTGTTTACGGTGATTTACGCGGTAGTGCTTATCGTGGCTGTGTCGGATCAGAAGAACACCCGCCCCGGCGCGGAGCATGGCTCGGCGGCTTGGGGCGATGTGTTCCGATTGAACAAGTTCTACATGGATAAGCGCGGACCGAACCTGCTGCTGACCCAACATTGTCACATCGGGATAGACGGCTACAAACACAAGCACAACACCAACATCCTGATTGTCGGCGGCTCCGGCGCAGGCAAAACGCGCACCTACGGTGTGCCGAATGTACTGGAATGTGCCTGCTCTATGGTAATTACAGATCCTAAGGCCGAAATTTTGCGTAAGACCGGTAATTTGCTGAAGCAAAAAGGCTATGAGGTTATCATTTTTGACCTCATCAACCCTACCACGTCCTTTTGTTATAACCCTTTTGTCTATGTGCAGGATGATAAAGATGTGCTTTCCCTAATCAGCAATCTAATCCAAAACACAACTCCGTCACACTCTCAAAGCTCAGACCCCTTCTGGGAGAAGTCCGAAACCGCCCTGCTCCAAGCCCTCATGCTGTACCTGCTGCACGAAGCTCCGCCCGAAGAACAAAACTTCCCGATGGTGATGGAGATGATAGCCGCCGCCGAAGTTCACGAGGATGATGACACCTACCAATCTCCGCTGGACATCCTGTTCGAGCGCTTGGAGATGCGCGAACCCGACAGCATCGCCTGTAAGCAGTACCGCATTTTCAAACAGGCGGCGGGTGATATATGCTCTAAGTAGACTTCTTAATCAAGCGGTTGGGAAGTCTCTTAGAACACACAACCTAAAACCGAAGAAAGGAGCGCAAGTTATGAGAAAAAACGAGAAAATCACAGCTCTGTACGAACGACTGAGCCGTGATGACTTTGGCAAAGATGATGACCAACAGCGTGAGAGCAATTCCATTTCAAATCAAAAGGCTATGTTGGAGGAGTTCGCCGCACGGCAGGGCTTTTTAAAACATTGTCCATTTCACCGGGACGATGGCATTAGCGGCACTTGCTTTGACCGTCCCGGATTTTTGGCAATGATGAGAGAGGTTGAAGCCGGGAATGTGGAGTATCTGTGCATCAAGGACATGAGTCGCATGGGTCGTGACTATCTGAAAGTCGGTCAGATTATGGAAATCCTGCGTCAGCGTGGCGTTCGCCTTATCGCCATCAATGACGGCGTGGACAGCGCCAGAGGGGACGATGATTTTACCCCTTTCCGCAACATTATGAACGAGTATTACGCCAGAGACACCAGCCGTAAAATCCGTTCCACTTTCCAGTCCAAAGGCAAGTCCGGCAAGCACCTCACAGGCACAGTCATTTACGGCTATCTCTGGAACGAAGCCAGAGACCAATGGTTGGTTGACCCCGAAGCCGCAGAGGTGGTCAAGCGTATCTTTGCCATGACGATTGAGGGCTACGGTCCGTATCAGATCGCCAGCAAGCTGAAAGAAGAAAAAAAAAAGTTCATTCCGTCCGCTTACCCTTGCCCAGCACGGCGAGGGCGTGAACAAGAATAAGACTTTCAAAGATGTGTACGGCTGGCGTTCTTCAACAATCCGAAACCTTCTTGAAAAGCGTGAATATCTGGGACACACCATCAATTTCAAGACCCGAAAGCACTTCAAGGACAAGAAAAAGCCATTATGTCCCGGAGGACGAATGGACGATTTTTTTTGAGAATACGCACGAAGCCACTATTGACCAGCAGACCTTTGACCTTGTGCAGAAAATCCGTGGGAATGTCAGACGCTACCCGGACGGCTGGGGCGAAGCAGCTCCCCTCACAGGCTTGCTTTATTGTGCCGATTGCGGCGGCAAGATGTATGTCCACCGTACCAACAACGGCAAGCGTATTTCTCAATATACCTGTTCCCAATACAGCAAAGTCCCAGTTGGAAAGCTCTGCACGACACAGCACCGTATCAATGAAGATGTGGTACTGTCCCTTGTTTCCGAAATGCTCAAAGCTATTGCCGAATATGCCAAGCATGACAGAGCCGAGTTTGTCCGTGTGGTGCAGGAAGCACAGTCCAGCCAGCAGACGGCAGAGGTCAGGAAACAGCGGACACGCCTTGCCACAGCAAAGCAGAGAGTTTCCGAGCTGGAAGTCCTGCTCTGCAAAATCTATGAGGACAACATTTTAGGCAAGCTGTCCGACAGCAGATACGCCACTCTGGACGCTCAATACGAAAAGGAACAGTCCGAGCTTACCGCTGAAATCTCTGTTCTGGAAAAGGCTGTCAAGAGCTATGAGAAGCACGAAAAGGACGCTGACCGTTTTATCGCTCTGATTGGTAAGTATGAGAACTTCGACAAGCTGACCATTGCCATGCTCAACGAGTTTATCGAGAAAATTCTTGTGCATGAGCGTGACCGCAAAGGAAGTATACAGACCACACAGGAGGTTGAGATTTACTTCAATTTTGTTGGGCGTTTCGTTCCCCCGGCGTTTGGAGAAGTGGAGCTGACCCCGGAGGAATTAGAAGAAATCCGCAAGCGAGAGGAACGCAAGGACAGACTTCATCAGAACTACTTGAAGCGTAAAGCCAGCGGAGCGCAGAAGCGATACGAGGATAAAATCAAGGAGCGGAAAAAGGCAGAAATCGAAGCCAAGAAAGCCGCCATTCGTGCAGAGGACATTGCAAAGGGCGTGTTCGTCCCTGTCAGCAGCTTACCGCAGAGAGAGCCGATGAAAGGAGTACAATCAGCATGAATATCACTTACACACAGAACGGCGATTATCTTATCCCGAACATCGTTATCCGCAAGACCAAGCCCATCGGACACTACGGCAGACTTCGCAAGGCGTATCTGGAAATGCACCGCCCGATACTGTTCAATGAACTGGTGCTATCCGACAAGCTCTTTGAACATTGTGCCGAGATTGACGAAGCGGCACGAAACCGCATGGCGCTGATCGTGCGGTCACTGGCAGAGCAAAACGGTGTGACTGAGCAACTGAAAGCCGATAATCAAATGGAATGGGTGCGGCAGATGAACGCTTGCAAGGCACAGGCAGAGGAGATTGTGAAAGCAGAATTGATTTATGATTGAGTGAGGAAGTCCGGGCAGAAAACTGTTCGGACTTTTCTCATATATTCCAAAGTTGCGATAGAATTGTTCACGAGTTTTATGGTATAATTTGAATGCGAAAAATCGTAGAATTGGAAGTTGGTAGGAGGTTGCTTTATGAGCCTTGATAGGAAAATAAATCGCATTCAATTTCTCTCAGGAAATTCGTTAAAGGTTATTGCTGTACTGACAATGCTTATTGACCATCTATGTAAAATTGTGCTGCAATGGCTGCTATCAAACTACTGGGGGGCTATGGCAGATAACGGGCAAATGTCGTGGGAGAGATTCCGAGAGATAGATTATTTCATACGATTTGATTTGCAAAGCATTGGGACGATTGCTTTTCCGCTATTCTGTTTTTTGCTGGCAGAAGGATTCCAACACACAAGAAGTAAAAAAAAACGCTATATTGGGCTGATGCTTGCATTTGCCCTTATTTCGGAAGTTCCATTTGACATAGGTTTCTTTTAGTGCGTATTCACGAATGGAAGATACATTTCCGTTTTACTTGAAGTATCAAAATGTATTTTTCACCTTGTTTTTAGGCTTATTGACATTGGTATGCCTTGAAAGATTTTCGTGTAAATCAGACCTACCGGTGGATAGAATAAAATCAGCAGTCCTGCAAGTTCTCAGTGTAGTGCTTTTTTCCGGCATTGCGGAAGGAATCCATTGTGACTACGGTATGCAGGGGATCTTATTCATATCAGCATTTTATATTTGCCGTAATCACCGAATCTATCAAGTGTTGCTGTTCCTTTTGGCTTACATGGGGACAACGGGGAATCAACCGCCTTTATGTACGCTTCTTGCCTGCTTGCTTATTCTACTATACAACGGAAAGCGTGGTAAACTGAAGCTAAAATACTTTTTCTATGTTTTTTATCCAGCACATATCCTTGTCCTATATTTGATTCAGGTAGGACTCGGAAAATACTTGCTGAAATGACTAATTGCAGTTTGTCGAGAAATTAAGCCGGAGAAACCCCTTTAGGAACTAAAGGGCGCACTTCTATACTCTCTATCGAGAGTAGTGCGTCCTGCTGAGCTTCATTCCCGGTCAGCAGAAGAAAACTGCCCGACCGAGAAAGTTGCGTCACTTCGTTCCGTCAAGGTGGCTACACCCCCTTTGCGCCGCTAAAGCGGCTATCCCCTGTGGACTTGCCGTCCGCAAACGGTTTTGACAAACCGTTCGCCGCCAGCAAGTTTGAAAATCAAGAATCTTAATTTGATAAAGGAGTGTGATTCTATGAAAAAGAAATTACCCATAATCCTCTTGGGTGTTATTTTGGCTTGTGTGTTGGTTTTCGGTTTCCTTTATGCAAACAATGACATTGGTAAAACCGCAAACAGTTTAGAAGCAGACATTCGCCAATCTCAAAAAATTTTGGATGATTGGATTGTTGATGGAAGCATTTCCGACACAATGGCTGCATTTATTTCTTACCCACAGGACAAGACAGACCACACTTTTTCTGTCTATGTAAATCGCCCTGGCTTGTCTTTTGGATATTTCTTCCGTGGTGGTGGAGATATAGTTGAGGTTGATGATTACATTGCAGAGTTTGTTGTTGAGGGAAATAACGAAAGGGCATTTATCTCAATGAATACCCAAAATATTGTTCGACTTGAAGTAGATGATGGCAACGGCATTCAGGTGATTGATATTGATAGTGGCAAGCCTTTCGCCATTGTCCTGCCCCTCAATGTAGGAAACATCTGTTTCTATGATACGAATGGAAATGTTGTGGAATATCTTCGCCAACAACTTTGACCAACTTCAATTTACCGAACTGAACACAACAACTGAATACCGAAAAACTGACCGTTGACTGGTCGCAATCTGCGAAAAGTTGACGGTCTTTTTTATCCCCATTTTCCAAAAAAAAGGAGGTCAATCAAAAATGGCAAAACCGAAAAACCTTGAACAGCTCCGAGCCGAAAAGGAACGAGCCGAGACGCAGCTTGCACAGGAGAAGCACAAGCTCAACCGTCTTGAGAACAGAAAGAAATATCTGGAGAAAGGCGAAAGGCAGAAACGCACCCATCGTCTTTGCAATCTGGGCGGCACGATTGAGAGCCTTGCCCCGGAGGTCAAAGATCTCACACGCACCGAAATGACAGAGCTGATGGAGTACATCTTTTCTCTGTCCGAAGTCCAGCGAGCCGTCCGTCACATGGCGATTACTCACACCAACCAAGCGAACAGAGAAAAGGAGTTGAAAGCCGATGGCACTATTTCATCTGAGCGTCACGCAGACTAAGCGAAGCGCAGGACAGTCCGCTATTGCTTCTGCCGCCTACCGTGCCGGGGGAGCGATTGTATAGCGAGTATTACGGCGAATACAGCGACTACACCAGAAAGGGCGGCGTGATCTGCTCCGCGATATTCTCCTGCCGTCCCATGCACCGCCAGAATACGCAGACCGCCAGACCTTGTGGAACGCCGTGGAAAAAGCCGAGCGTGGAAAGAACGCCCAGCTTGCATACAGCTTTGACATTGCCTTGCAGAATGAATTTTCCCTTGAGGAAAACATCGCTCTTGCAAGGCAATTTTTTTGTTGGAGAACTTTGTGAGCCGGGGCATGGTGGTTGACTTCGCCGTACACCAGCCAGACCGGGAGGACGGCGGCATACCAAACCCGCATTTTCATGTGCTTTGCCCCATCCGCCCCATCGAGCAGAACGGCAAATGGGGACTAAAGCAACGCCGGGTGTATGAGCTGGACGAGGACGGCAACCGTATCCGGGACGCAGACGGAAAGTTTGTGTTCAACGCCGTTCCCACTACCGACTGGGGCAGTCCCGAAACGCTGGAACATTGGCGGCAGACATGGGCGGAGCTATGCAATGCCAAGTTTGCGGAAAAAGGTATTGATGTTCGTATCGACCACCGCAGCTATGAACGGCAAGGCGTGGATCTACTTCCCACTATCCACGAAGGCGCAACCGTCCGGGCAATGGAGAAGAAAGGTATCCGCACCGAGAAAGGCGAGTTCAACCGCTGGATCAAAGCCACCAACGCCGTGATCCGGGACATCAAGAAGAAAAAATCGCTCTCCTGTTCGATTGGATTGCCGAAGCAAAAGCCGAGCTTGCCAAGCCACAGGCACCCGACCTTGTTTCTCTGCTGAACGCCTATTACACCCAGCGCAAAGCCGGGGCGTATTCCCAGAAAGGCAAAATCAGCAACCTAAAGGAGATGAACGATACTTTCAATTATCTCCGGGCAAACGGCATTTACTCCCTTGAGGATTTGGAACGCCGTGTCAGCGAACACAGTGCTGCCACAGAGAGCTTGAAGAAAACGCTGGACGAACAGACCGCCCGAATGAAAGCAATTAAGCAGCTCTATGACAGCTCCGCTGCTTTCCAGAGCTTGAAGCCTGTCTATGACGGCTTGCAGAAAATCAAGTTTGAGAAGCCCAGAGCCAAGTACAAGGCAGAGCATGAAGCGGAACTGAAACAGTTCTACGCCGCCAGACGCAAGCTGACCGGAGAGTTCCCAGGACGGCAAGGTGGATATGAAAAAGCTGACCGAAGAGTATGACGAGCTGGAACAGGCGCACAACACCACCTATGGCGAGTTTAAGACCGTCAGAGACGATTTACACCGTCTTTGGAAGGTCAAGTCATGCGTAGATACTGCCGCCCGATTTAACGAGCGCACAGAGGAACAAAAGCTCCAAAATCGACCCCAAACACGACAGAAAAAGGAGGATATGACACGATGAAAAAATACGACTGGAAGAACGAGTACAACCCCATCCGCAGAACGGCAAAACGCCTTTTGAGCGGAGAAGCTTTGACCGATGGCAGACCGCTTTCCGACCTGATCGAGCTGGACGAACACACCCGGAAATGCCTTGCCTTTGAAGCCACCCTCACCGACCGCCAGATTGATATGTTGCAGGAGCTGGGCTATCTGCCTGTTATCATGAGACAGTACGGCGAGGAATGTGCGAACTGCCCCCCCACGCTGGACGAGCGTGAGCATGGCATTTGCAGACGATGCGCTGTTTTCAAAAGTAAGGAGGACGCCCATGCAGTACACCCAAGCACAGATCGACCGGGCAAATGCCGTCAGTCTGGAAGATTTTCTCCGCACACAGGGAGAGACGCTAATCAAAAGCGGACGAGAATACCGCTGGAAAGAACATGACAGCCTGACCGTCCGTGGAAACAAGTGGTTTCGACACAGCCAGAGCAAGGGCGGCTATCCCATTGATTTTGTCATGGAGTTTTACGGCAAGTCCTTTCCCGAAGCCGTCCAGCTTCTGACCGGCGAAAGCGGCGAGGGGCAGACCGAAGCCGCCACAGCACCGCCCACAGCGTTCCACTTGCCCTTGCACAACAGAACAGCCGACAGAGCAATTCAATATCTTTGCGAAAGCCGAGGTCTCAACAAAACGCTTGTTGAGGCTTTTCTTCTTTCCGGGGATATTTACGAGGACGCAAAGCGGCACAATGCTGTGTTTGTCGGCAGAGACCGAAGCGGTACGCCGAGATACGCCCATGTGCGAGGAACGGCAGACCCATTCAGACAGGACATTGCCGGGTCTGACAAGTCCTATCCGTTCCGCTATGAGGGAAACGGCAATCAGCTCTTTGTCTTTGAAGCACCGATTGACCTTTTGTCCTTTATCTGCCTTTATCCGCAGGACTGGCGGACAAGGAGCTACCTTTGCCCTGGGCGGCGTTTCAGGCAAAGCCCTTGACCGTTTCCTTTCTGAACGCAAGGACACCCGAAAAGTGTTCCTCTGCCTTGACAGCGACACCGCAGGAAGTGAAGCCTGCACCCGGCTGGCACAGGACATTCCCGGCGAGATCGCCGTCATTCGCCTTGTCCCGGCAAGGAAAGACTGGAACGATGTTCTCCGTCAGCAAGGGGACATTCCCAGCCGCAAATTCATAGCCGAAACAATCACGCTGCGAGAGCTGCCCACCGCCCAGCCTGTCCCAATGCTCCGTATGGCTGATGTGGAGCTGACGAGCGTGGATTGGCTATGGTTTCCGTATATCCCCTTTGGAAAGCTGACGATCATACAGGGCAACCCCGGCGAGGGCAAGACCTACTTTGCCATGCGTCTTGCGGCGGCTTGCACCAACCGAAAGCCCTTACCCGGTATGGAAACCCTTGAGCCTTTCAATATCATCTACCAGACCGCAGAGGACGGTCTGGGCGATACCGTTAAGCCCCGGCTGATGGAAGCAGACGCAGACCTTGAAAAAGTGCTTGTCATTGACGATAGGGACACACCACTGACCCTTGCCGATAAACGCATAGCAAGGGCAATCCGGGAAAACAACGCAAGGCTTGTTATCATTGACCCGGTACAGGCGTTTCTGGGCGCAGATGTGGACATGAACCGGGCAAACGAGGTGCGCCCGATATTCCGCAGTCTGGGAGACATTGCACAGGCTACCGGGTGCGCTATCGTGCTGATTGGACACCTGAACAAAGCCGCAGGAACGCAAAGCACCTACCGGGGATTAGGGTCTATCGACATTACGGCGGCAGTCCGCAGTCTGCTCTTTATCGGCAAGCTGAAGGACAGCCCCACAACAAGGGTACTTATCCATGAGAAAAGCTCCCTTGCGCCGCCCGGACAGTCCATTGCCTTTTCTCTGGGAGACGAGAAAGGGTTTGCGTGGATAGGGGCTTATGACATTACCGCTGACGAGCTTCTTGCCGGGGCAGACACCGCCAAGACCGAAAGCAAGACCGCACAGGCGCAAATGCTCATTCTGGAACTGCTTGCGGACGGAAAGCGTATGCCGAGCGCAGAACTGGAAAAGGCAGTCAATGAGCGTGGGATTTCCTCACGCACCATGAGGACGGCAAAGAGCCGTATCGGGGACAGACTTGTGACCGAGAAAGACGGCACAGCATGGGTCTGCTATCTCCGAGACTGACAACAGGAACACGGCAAGCATGGCAAAGACGGCAAGGTTTTTATAGATACCTTAATGTTGCCGCCTTGCCTTGTTCCCTCATACCGACACCGCTCGATGATGAACAGTCACCGGGCATTTTTCATTTACAGGAGGATTTTGAATGAACAATACCGCAACCAACACCGCCACTTGCCCGACTGTCAGAAAGCAGATCGGCAAGACAACCTATATCGTCCGTGTGCATTTCAGCCAGACCGCAAAAGAGACAATGGAGGACAAAATCAAGCGTCTGCTCCGTGAGGAAGTCCGCAAAATGTGACTTCTTTGTGAATTTGATGAAAAAGTCCTTGACTTTTCGTCTCTGGCAAAACCGCGAAGTCGATTTTGGTAAGTGTAGGTGTGCGCCTTGCCGCGTTCAATCTGCCGTCCATCGCCAAGCTGACTATGACGGACGAACTGCATTTGCAGGAATTGGGCGAGCGCAAAATTGCGCTGTTCTGCTGCATCCCGGATTCGGACAAATCCCTCAACTATCTGGTCGGTATGATTTATACCCAGCTAATCCAGACGCTGTACCGTCAAGCCGACCGCGTACACAAAGGACGCTTGCCTGTTCCGGTGCATTGCCTGATGGACGAGTACGCGAACATTTCCTTGCCGAAAGATACATTCCTGTCGGCGCTGGCCACCATGCGTTCCCGCGCTATTTTCTGCTCCATCATCGTGCAGAACATGGCACAGTTAAAGGCTATGTACAAGGATGATTGGGAATCACTGGTCGGTCTGTGCGATGAGTTTTTCTACCTTGGAGGCACCGAAAAGGAAACCCACAAATACGTCTCGGAACTGCTGGGGAAAGGAACGATTTCCACGACAAGCTATAACCAAAGCAAAGGGCGCAGCGGCAGTTACAGCATCAACCACCAGCAATCCGGGCGCGACCTTATGACCCCGGACGAAGTGCGGCTGCTGGACAACAGCAAATGTATCCTGTTTATCCGTGGGGAACGCCCCGTGATTGACCTGAAATATAATCTGCTGAAGCACCCCAACATCCGCTGCACCGAGGACGGCGGCGCAGCCCCTACGACTACACCGCCGCCGACAACGCGCTGGACGATCTGCCCGGTGCACCCGAAAATTACGAACTGCTGGATATGGACGACTTTCTGCCCGCCGAAGCGGCAGAGATGAAGCCAACCATACAAAGAATTAGGAGGCCCAAATGAAGCTGAATCATAACAAAAAATCCGTGAAAATTTCTCTCAATTTGTTTGCGCTGTACGCCGTGCTGGTGTGCGGCGTTGTTTTTGCCCCGCCCGCCTTTGCCGCAGATGACCCGCTGGTCGTGGTCGAAGAATCTCTCCACATTCATCTTTTCGCTGATCCGCGCGGTGGGTCTTATCCTGCTGGGGTGGGGCATTGTGCAGGTCGGCCTGTCCCTGCAGAGCCACGATCCCAGCCAGCGCAGCCAAGGTTTCCTGACGCTGGCCGGTGGGCTGGTTATCACGTTCGCCAAAGAAATCCTCGACCTCATCACCGCGTGAGGACGGCACCAAGAGGAAAGGCGGTGATGTCCTGTGGGTGAGTCATGGATCGTATCTAACCTGAACGCCGCGCTCTCCACATGGAATGATAAGCTAGCGGAGATTTGGTCTTTGCTGACCGAAAGCCCGCAAACCTTCAAGGGCGGGCAAGTTTGGGGCGTAATGACCGGCATCCACAGTGCCTTGCAGGCAATCGGCTATGGGCTGCTCGTGCTGTTTTTTGCCGTGGGCGTTATGAAAACCTGCGGCAGCTTTGTGGAAGTGAAAAAGCCCGAACACGCCCTCAAGCTGTTCATCCGCTTTGCGCTTGCCAAGGGCGCGGTGACCTATGGGTTGGAGTTAATGCTGGCGGTTTTCTCCATTGTGCAGGGCATGGTGTCCACCATTATCACCCAATCGGGCAACTCCGGCATGAGCAGCGTGACACTGCCGCAGGAGTTGATCGATGCCATCAACAACGTGGGATTCTGGGATAGCATCCCGCTGTGGGCGGTTACGCTGATCGGCGGGCTGCTGATTACGGTTTTATCTTTTACCATGATTCTCACGGTCTACGGCAGAATGTTCAGCCTGTGGATGTATGCAGCCATTGCGCCGATACCGCTGTCTACCTTTGCGGGTGAACCCACCAGCAGCGTGGGCAAAAACTTCATCCGCAGTTACGCAGGTGTATGTTTGCAGGGCGTGGTGATTGCCTTGTCCTGCATTATTTTCTCCGCCATCTCGTCCAGCCCGCCCGCCGTGGATACCGGTGCATCTGTGGTGACGGCTGTCTGGACCTATGTTGGGGAACTGGCGTTCAACCTGCTGGTGCTGGTCGGCGCGATAAAGGGCTGTGACCGCATTGTCAAGGAAATCATGGGATTGTAAAGCAAAAGCGGCGTACCATTAAGGTGCGCCGCAAATATTATGCCTGATGATAGAGAATCCATTCCAGCAGGTCAGCGGCTTTTGAATGCCCGCTTGCAATTTGCAAAATAATGTCAATCAGTTCTTCCTGCGTGTAGTCAAGTTCTATTCCGTTAATTGCCAGAAAAACCAGCATAACGTGGGCGCCGATGCGCTTGTTACCATCCACGAATGGGTGATTGCAGACTAAGCCAAATCCAAGCTGTGCTGCCTTTGCCTGTATGGATGGATATAGATACTGCCCGCCGAATGTGGCAAAAGGTGCATTCAAAGCAGACTCCAATAAACCATCGTCACGGACACCGGCAGTACCGCCAAATGTCTCGAGCAGAGCATTATGCAGCCTTAAAACCTGTTCCTTTCTCAGCGTTTTCATTTGGCAAGTACCTCATAGGCTTGCTTGTTTTTGGCAATCAGACGCTTGGAGATTTCAAGAATGTCCTCGTCTTTAGCCTGTTGCTCGTCCTCGACCTGGCTGAATTCCATTAGCACATAACGCGGGACATTATTCTTTAAGATGACCGCCGCGCCGTTCTCATCAACCATTCGCGCTACACGGGAAAAATTCTGGTTGGCCTCCGTGATGGATACAAGATTGTCTGTGTTAATAACCATAATTCAACGCCTCCTTTAAGTATAGTATACACGAATTATAGGATAAATTCAACCTATTTATTAAAGAAGGAAGGAATGCAGTATAGAAATCAAAATACCGAAAGAAGTCCGCGACTACCACGAAAACATCTTTTTCGGGCTGAACACACGGCAGTTTATTTGCTCGGTGCTGGCGGTCGGCGTAGCGGTGGGCATCTACTTTGCCTTGCAGCCGTATGTCGGAACCGAAGAAATCGGCTGGATGTGCATTTTAGGTGCCGCGCCGTTTGCCGCCTGCGGCTTTTTCACCTATCACGGTATGACCGCCGAACAGGTGCTGTGGGCGTGGGTGAAATCCGAAATTCTCTGCCCGAAACGCCTCGTGTTCAAGTCCGACAGTTACTACTACGAAGCCATGCAGCCCGCCATCCGTGCGGGCATAAAGCGAAAGAGAGGGTTGCCCATGAAGAAAAATACGTATACCAGAGAGGAACACACTTGATTAAAACCCTGACAAAAGCGCAGAAGCTGGAACGTGAGAAGTTCCGGATTCCGCGCAGTGTACAGGACGCCATTCCCATCCGCAGAATTTTTGCGGATGGGATTTTTCAGGTCGGAAACCAATATTCCAAAACGTGGTCGTTCACCGACATCAATTACGCCATCGTCGGCAAAGAGGACAAAACCAGTATGTTCCTCGACTACTCGGAACTGCTCAACGCTCTCGATTCCGGCGCGTCTGCGAAGATTACCATCTACAACCGCCGCATCAACAAGGCCGAGTTCGAGCGCAGCGTCCTTCTGCCTGACAAGGATGACGGGCTGGACGAATACCGCCACGAATTCAACCGGATGCTGACCGCCCAAGTGACCGGCACCAGCAACAGTATTGTGCGGGAACGCTATCTGACCGTGAGCGTGGTAAAACGCAATGCGGACGAGGCCCACAGTTACTTTGCACGCATCGGTACCGATCTGATGACACACCTTGCGCAGCTTTCATCGGTAGCGCAGGAGTTGACGCTGAACGAGCGTCTGCATATTTTCCGCGACTTTTTCAAGGCCGGGGAACAGGCTGCGGCGGAGTTCAATATCCACGAACACGCCAAGCGCGGCCAGCATTTCAAGGATTGGCTCTGCCCCGACAGCATGGAGTTTGCCGCCGACCATTTCAAGATTGACGCCCGCTTTGGTCGGGTGCTGTATCTGCAGGACTACGCCAGCTACATCAAGGACAGCTTTGTGTCCGAACTTTGTGATCTTGACCGCGACTTGATGCTCTCCATCGACATTCTGCCGGTTCCCACGGACGAGGCCGCCCGCCAGCTGCAAAGCACTTTGCTGGGCGTGGAAACGAACGTCGCTAACTGGCAGCGCCGCCAGAACGCCAACAACAATTTTACCGCGACAGTTCCTTACGATATGGAATTGCAGCGCAAGGAAACCAAGGAGATGCTGGACGATCTGACCACCCGCGACCAACGAATGATGTTCGGGCTGGTGACACTGGTGCATCTGGCGGACAATAAGGAGCAGCTTGACAGCGACACCGAAACGCTCTACTCCACGGCGCGTAAGCACCTGTGCCAGCTTTCCACGCTGCGCTGGCAGCAGAAGGACGGGCTGGACACGGTGCTGCCCTATGGGCTGCGGAAAATCCAAGCCCTGCGCACGCTCACCACCGAAAGCACCGCCGTGCTGATTCCGTTCCGTGCGCAGGAAATTATGCAGCCGAACGGTTTGTACTACGGGCAGAACGCCGTCAGCAAGAACATGATCGTGGCGGATCGCCGCTTGCTGCTGAATGGCAACAGCTTCCGTTTGGGCGTGTCCGGCTCCGGCAAGAGCATGAGCGCCAAGGAAGAAATCGTGCAGATCGCGCTTTCCACCGAGGATGACATTCTCATTCTCGACCCGGAGTCGGAGTTCGGCTATCTGACCGAAGCCCTCGGCGGCGAGGTGATCCGCATTTCGGCTACGTCCGATACCCACATCAACGCGCTGGACATGGACCGTGCCTACGGTGACGAGCGCAATCCTATCGTCAGCAAGTCGGAGTTTGTGCTGTCGCTGTTCGAGCAGCTGATTGGTGACGGCATGGTGACCGCGAAAGAAAAGTCCATCCTTGGTCGCTGCACCGAGCAGGTGTATCTGCCCTACATCCGCAACGGCTACCAAGGCACGCCGCCCACGCTGCAGGACTTTTACCGTCTGCTGCAAATGCAGCCGGAGCCGGAGGCACAGGGGCTGGCGCTTTCGTCCGAGTTGTTCATTACCGGCACGCTGAACACCTTTGCCCGGCATACCAATGTGGACACGCAGGCGCGGATCATTGCCTACGACATCCGCGAACTGGGCGAGCAGCTTATGCCGCTGGGGATGCTGGTGACGCTGGATGCGATTTACAACCGCGTGATTCAGAACTGGAAAAAGGGGCGCAGAACGTGGATTTTCTGCGATGAGTTTTACATTTTGTTCCGCTACGAGTACAGCGCGAATTTCTTCTACAAGCTGTGGAAACGCATCCGCAAGTACAACGGACTTGTGACCGGTCTGACGCAGAATGTAGATGAACTACTGCGTTCCGACACCGCCCGCCTGATGCTGGCTAACTCGGAATTTCTCGTGATGCTGAACCAGAGCGCCACCGACCGCGCGGAACTGGCGAAGCTGTTGAACATCTCGGACAACCAGCTTGGCTACGTCACCAATGTCCCTGCAGGCTGCGGGCTGATTCGCTGCGCGGGCAATATCGTGCCTTTCACAAATTCCTTCCCGAAGGATACAAAGCTCTATAGACTGATGTCGACCAACCCGTCCGAGAAAAAGGAGTAAATCTTTGCATTGTAAAAATAAAGGACCGCCGAAGCGATCCTCTATTGTGCGACAAACTGGAAGTTGTAAAGTTCTTTACCTATACCAGATATCAATTTATTTCTACTATCGAATTTATTGATCAAAATGAAAATTTAGTTTTTCATTTAAGTTAACCACAGTTGTCTCTTCCCACAATAATTTAAATTATTCATTTCACTTATCCAATTTTTTAGCTAAAAACTTTCTAAATATCACGATATGAATTTGGATAAATACATCTACATCTAAGACAAATAGGTTCCGAACATGTTGTATTATGTGCGCATACTGTGCCATTTTTTTTCTTTATGGAATCCGCATTATATTTTGAAGACACATCCCAATGTTGCTTTATATATCCGTTAGGTATCATAAGTTCTGATGTGGCTTGTATTCTTTTTAAAAAAAATGAATGATAATACGAATCCGTTCCATGATGTGGAATCTTAATCACATCATAACAAGAATGCAGCTTAACAAGGCCATCTCGATTCTTTTCAATAAATGACCAATTCATTTTCTTACCAAAATCTCCAGTAAAAAGGATATTTCTGTCGGCTTTAAAATTTTGAAAAACTATACTTATCTCGTTTCCAAATCTTGTTAATCTATATTGAACGTTATTGTCATAGTTATAACCATACAAATCGTCAAAAGTCCTCTGTGCATCCAAATATTCTTCTCGCAATTCATTGAATTGAACCTCATAGTTCTCAATAATACCATCGTTACGATTTGCCAGAGCAATAACTATTGCATTGAGTCGATTTGCTATTTTTTCGATTCTTTCTAAATTTGCTTCACCTAGCTTAACCTGTAGTTTTTCAAACATACTTTGTGCCTTTCTAGCCACATATTTTTTTTCAGGCCACAAGGCAATATACTGATCATTGTGAAATTTCACACCTCGAGAAATGAAATGAATACGACTACGTCTAGTGCAAATGGTTTCCAGAAAATCAATTATTGTGTTCTCTCCAAGAATTACACTTCTTGTAAAAATACCCCTAAGCAACGTCAATGAAGTTACATAAACACTTCCGGGCATGTTCCACACATCAGAAATATAGACATTGTTAAATCTATGTGGAGTGGTAGTAGCCATATAAATAGCCCCATTAAAATGATCATCATGATAATGAGTTAAAAGAAAATCTTTTTTTTCATTCATATCGGCAATAATGTTATCAAATCTATTTGTTTTATCATTTCCAGACCAAGAAGAAGAGTGAATACCAAAATCAACATATAAATCAACTTGATTTGCTTCTCTTAATCTAAAGCAGTCCCCAAAACCACATTCATACATTCTGATTTCCATTTGTACATTCTCCTTAAACAACTCTACATATTGTTATTAACTTTAATCAATAAAGAAATAATTCAAGTTTGTTATCGTTAAGAAAATAGGAATTTAGCAACTCCACAAATCTCGATTTATATACCTGTTTTAATGCTGCCAAATATTGTTTTCCAAATCCCGCAGCCGTCCCTTATAGTCATCTATCAGAGCCTGAACATTTTCCCCCTGCGGGAAGGTCACCAGATAGCCGTCCCCGGCCTCATGAAAACCGATGATTCCCGCAAGCCCTGCCATCTCGGCTACCTTGAGCAGCGTGTGGTAATCGTATTCCGCAGCACTGAGATACAAATTCATCATAACACCCCGCAGTCGTAAAACATATCTGTATTATACATCGTCTTTTTTTCCTTTGCAAACCGATTTTAGAAAGGACACCCCATGTTGAAATTCTACCACATCCTGCTTTTAACCCTCGTTGCCGTTTTTCTTGCAAGTGCCGCAGGTATTGCCCGCTATGCCGCCGACTCCTGTACGCAAACGCGAATGTATCGGCAGCTTGCCGCGCAGACAGAGAATTCCCCCGATGGCGCCGTGTCACCGGGGAATAATTTTTTGCCGCAGTATCGGGCGCTGTACGCGCAAAACAGCGACCTTGCCGGATGGATACAGATTGACGGCACCAGCATCAACTACCCGGTCATGCAGTCAAAGCAGGATCCCGACTTTTACTTAAAGCACAACTTTGAAAAAGCCGACTCCCCGCACGGCTGCCCGTATGTGCAGGCAAGCTGCGACCTGCAAACGCCATCTGACAACATCCTTGTGTACGGACACAACATGAAGGACGGCACCATGTTCTCGGATTTACTGCAATACAAGCGCGAATCCTTTTGGGAGCAGCACAGAATTATCCAATTTGATACTCTGACGGTGCAGGCAGAATATACCGTGATGGCGGTATTTCGGGGCGAAGCGGAGGATCTGTTTGCCTACTATCAATTTTCCGATGCCGAAACACCACAGGAGTTTGCCGCCTATGTGGACGCCTGCAAGGGTGCCGCATTGTACGGAACCGACGTGTCGGCTGTTTATGGGGACAAGCTGATCACGCTGTCCACCTGCGATGATTCCGGCAAAAACAGCAGGGTGGTCGTTCTGGCAAAGCGTATAACCGAACCGAGGTGAGAGTATGAGAACACCAAAAGAGAATAAACAAAAGCCCCGCGACCGTACCCCCAAAAGTACGGCAGGAACGATACCAAAAGCCGCCCTAAAAGCGGTGTGGTTAAAAACGAAGGAACAATCCCGCACCGCCGCACGGGAAAATGATACCGAACCCCGACAGCAGGAACCGACAGACCTTGCAGGTTCGGTTGCGGAACAGTCGGCAGCTTTTGTGCGGCATAAGGGGCGGAAATTGGCAGAAACCCAAGCCCGCCAGCACTGCCAAAAGGAATCTGCTGCCCGCGTCCACGCCGCCGGTGAGCGCGGTGTCAGTCCGAAACAGGTCAGGTACGGCACGCTGCCCGATGCAGACCAACGCCCGCGCCGTGGGGCAGATTTGCCCCGCCAGCGGGCAAAAGAAAAAGCCGTCACCGCCAAGACTGCGCCGCGTGACATTCGTGGTGTGACTCAAGGTCAGCGCCAACTGCGAACCGCCGCAAATGAAACTGTGCGCAGTGTGATGACCCAAGCGCAGATGCAGACCCATGCGCAAAAAATACGGTTAGCCGTGCAAAAGGCTGTGGGTGGTACAGGCAGAACGGCTGTGGCGGTGCACTCGGCAATTCGAAACTTTCTTGCCGAATTGCACAGCTTTATAACGGTTCTTGCAGCGGGCGCAGGTGCGGCGCTTGGCATTGTTATCGTCATCAGCCTTGTGGCGTTTGTCTCCGGCTCGGCTTACGGCATCTTTTTTGCCGCCGATGCCCCCAACGCAGCGTCCGTCACCGTGCGCGAAGCTGTAGACACCCTGACGGCAGAATACCGCGACAGGCTGGAAGAAATCTCCGACACCGTACAGCACGACCGCCAAGACATTACCGCCAACGATGATGTATACTACATTCGCTGGCAGGATGTCCTGGCGGTCTTTTCTTCGTATGTGGCGGGCAGCGAACAAGGCGCACCCGTTGCGGCACTGACGGAGGAACAGGTGGACAAGCTGCGGGAAATTATGTGGGCAATGAACGCAGTGGACTACGCTACCCGTGCGGAAACCGCTGTTATAGAAACTACTGACGAGGATGGCAATCCTACCACCACGGAGATAACCGAAACCGTCCTTGTAATCGAACTGACCCACAAAACACCCGACGAGATGGCGGCAGACTATCATTTACCACCCGTCAGAACACCTACCTGCAGCTTTTACAAGACCCGCAGTATGAAGAACTGTGGGCAGAATTGCTTGGCGGTTTTGCACAGGGAGGTGGAGAACTTATGGACCCGGATAGTACCCGCACCCCGACAGGCACCCTGCAATGGCCGCTGCCGGTCGCGGGTACGATTACTTCTCAATTTGGTCACCGTGTAGACCCATCACTGGCGAGGTAAGCTCCCACACTGGCACCGACATTGCCTGTGCCGAGGGTACGCCGATTCTCGCTGCGGCAGACGGAATCGTCACCGTTGCCAACGGTCTTGACAGTTGGGGTGGCAGCTACGGTTATTACATTCAAATCGACCACGGCGGCGGGCTGGAAACACTGTACGCCCACTGCTCGTCCATTTGCGTCACCACCGGTCAGCAGGTGCAGGCCGGGCAAGTTATCGGCTATGTCGGACACACTGGGCGGGTTACGGGCAACCACCTACATCTGGAAGTAAGAATCGACAGCAACCGTGTGGATGCAATGCAATATTTTACACTATAAAATTCAAGAGAGTCTTTGACAGATCGCTTTTTTGGTATAAAGCAATTAATACTTGTATTACAGTTATTCCATTTAGGATGGTCGAGCAGCGTAATGAATAGTTGATATTCTGTGGTCGTCAGGTGAATGCGGCAGCCTTGCCTTTGAACGGAGAAATCGCTTTCATCGATCCCATCTTATAAGTTTAACGTCGCGTGGTTGTCATACGGGCACAAGGAGCGTTTCCCTTTTGTCTTAACGGAAGAACCCCAACTCAAACAAGCAGCCACAGCGAACACCAGACTCCCGCAGGTAAACACAACCACTTGTGCTGCTTCGCCTTTTAATTGCACATCCCGTGCAGTTGGGCACAAGGCAAACCATTCCGTCAACCGGTCACCTGCGGCAGACAAAAGCGAATGCCACGCCGCCATACTTCCCCATTGATTGGGAATCATCCATCCGGGCAGCGAAGCCAAACAGGTCGGAAGTAAGCAAACAAGCAGCAGTGCAATCCCGAACCCTATAACTTCTCTCAGAGATTTATTGCGGAATAAGCGAAGCAGACGACAACCGGCGCAAAGCAGAAAAAGTAATTCGGGTATTCCAATCAACGCTGACAGAACCCAGGCGAGGGCGGCATCATATAGGATTTGGTCCGGTTGAGCCAGACCGGCGGCAGCCAAAAAGCTGCTGAACGCTTTGGCCCGGATTATCTCTAGAAACATGGGTCAATTCAAGAAGTTGGAATGCAGCGGTGGTTTCAACACCATAAAGGATCTGCTCTGTTTCCGATACAAAGACACCGCACACCCGGTAAGTCCGGGCATCCTCTGTATCCGGGTCCAGCGTAAGCGCTTGCTCCAATATGTCTGTACTTCCAAAAAGCTGCCATGCCAGCGCCGTACTGACAGCGCACTGGCTGGTGTCGCCACTGCCGGGTGCAGTTCCCACCACACATAGCTTGCTCCGTATGCATCATGGGCCGTTCCGCAGAAACCGATACTGCAAACATCCGTGCAGGTCCGTGTGTGCTTACAGGGGAGCGCACCGCCACCTGGGTTTCTTCCCAGAAAGTTACCATCAGCCCATCTGTGTTTTGACTACTTTTTATATAAGTCTGCGCTTTTTTTACCTGTTCGCCGGTCAACGCCTGCGTGTAGCGCAAACTGACGCCTGGGCTGATTTGTCTAACCTTCTCGACAGTCTGCACAGCCAGCCAGAGGCAAAGGCAATACATACCCAGGCAGATCAGTGACATCAGCCGCCTACTCATCGATTCTCACCTCTGTTCCTGCGGAAAGTGGTTTGCTGCTTGCACTGACAATCTGTTTCTGCCCGCCTCAAAGCGCCCGAAATACGTACTACACCATCGCCACGTTCTTCTACGGTAACCCCCAGCCGGACAGCACGCTTTGGACGCCCAGCACGGTATTTTTAATTTCCACCAGGTACACAAAATTCCCGGCGTTATCGCTGTTGACTGCGGTGGCTGGCAGGCAAAGCCCTGTCGTTCCGCCCATAGTCGTAACGGTTATATCCGCTGCCCCCGTTTTCCACTGTGTACCAGACACTGTGAATTGGGCGAGATCATCATTGACTTGTTCCAATGTGGCTGTTCCGGTATTTTGTTCCTGCATCACCGAAATCGTACCGCCCGCCTTCAACAGGCTTGCTTGTTCCGCTGTCAAAGGAGGCAGTGACCGCATATTCTTGTTCGTTTGCTGCCAGCAGTCCCGCTACTGCTGGCGTATCTGCTCCGACTGTAAGTGCCATCTCGGTTACAATGCCATCTGATGGGGGGCCAAAAAAGCTCCGCCTGCTGCTTGCAGGGCTTCGAGAGATTTCAAGGTTTGATCTTCCTGCCGAATCTGGGCTAGCAAAACCTGAGCGCCCGCTTGATCAATTTGGTTTGACTTAGCCAGTTCTTCCGTTTCCTTTGCGTAATTGTGCTGGGCGCTATTACGCGAATCCTCTGCGTTTTGCGCGGCGGACAGCGCCGCCTCCGTTGCATTGTCCGCGGCCTCTTGTGCTGCTTCCAAATCCGCCTGTGCCTGCTGCACAGCCGCCTGCGCGGTCGCGTATTCCGCTTCCCAGTCCGCGTAATCCTGTTCCGTCTGTGCTTGTTCCGGCGTTGCCATCTCCCAAAAGCCGTATTCGTTAAGGGGCGTTGCGGTTTCCGGCCTTCTACCTCTGCCAAAACCTGGTGGGCAGCATCCAGCACATTCTGTGCCTGCGAAACATCCGCCTCGCCTTCCGCTGCTGCCTGTTGATAGTCTGCATACGCTCGATCCAGCTGTTGCTGCGCCTGCTGCCAGGCAAACGGATCGGCCGCCTGCCCTGCCAGAAGCTGGTTGGCCTGTACTTGATGCTGCTGCATGGACGCCTGTACCTGTTCGATTTCCGCGCGCACATCGTCCAAAGACAAGAGTGCCAGCGTTTGCTCTTCTGTCACCTGATCGCCCGGTTGGACGAAAATCTGTTCGACCAAAAGACCTTCCGGGATGGTCAGCGGAGTTCCAATTCCGGGGGATATTTGACCGGAAACCGTAAAGCTCTGCGTAACTACACCCTGGTACGGGGCGGTCACCGAGACGACTGGAAGCGTGGTGGCCGCGGTTCCGCGCACCAACAAAGTCAACAAAAGCATGAGCGCAAGAAAGCGCAGCATGGCAACACCGGTATGCCACTGGTTGGGTTTGGCAGCGGCAGTAGCGTGCAACCGCTGTCTGAGTTTATGTATCACGTCCAAGGAGCTCATCCTTTCACAGCCCCTTTTGTCAAGCCTGCTTCCAGGTATGTTTGCCCGAAGCGGAAGACCAGAATCGAAGGGAGCAACATCCACAGACTGGCAGCCATCGCGAGCCCCAGTTGTTTTGTATCCAGATTGGCCGGGTCGGTAAAGAAGAGAGACAGTGGCCAATATTGTGGAGATTCCAAAAAAGTCATCGGTTGTTCTATGGCGTTCCAGGCATCCAAAAATCCCAGCGTCAGGGCGGATATAAGACCGGGAATCCCCAATGGAATCCCGATGCGCCAAAAACGCTGCCATTGATTTGCACCATCGATCGAAGCGGACTCCAAGACTTCTCTCGGAACCGTGTCAAAGCCGCGCTCCATGATAAATACCGGAAATGTAGAAAAGATGCCCGGTAAAATGATGGCCCACGGCGTGTCCAGCAGGCCAAATTGGCGCAATACCAGATAGCTGGGCACCATGGTTACCTGGAAGGGCAATAGCATCAGAACGATGTAAAGCCCCCGAACCATACTGCGCCCGCGAAAGCGAAGCCGGCTGATTGCCCAAGCGGCAGGCGCGCCCACCAGCAGGTTCCCGGCCACCTGGGCTACAGACTGGCCGATGCTGTTCCAGAACATGACAAAAAACTGCGGCGTATCCAACAGCAGGGTCAGCAACGGTTCGAGCGTCGGCCAGTCTGGCAACAGGTGCCAGACGGTATATCCGGTGCCCAGCCCTAGGGCCGGGCCAATTGTCAAGCGCAATTCTTCCTGGGACATCAGCGCGCCCATAAAGAGAAACCAGAGTGGCCACCATACCAGCAGCGCCGCCGGTATCAGCCAGAGCCATTGCCAGCGGTGCGGTTTGTGAACCCTACTCATCTTTCGCACAGTGGTCCCACCATTTCAATAATCCCAAAATCACAACCAACAACACCAGCGCAACCAACACGGCGGCAGCAGCAAGGCGCGGCAGGTCCAGACTTAAAAACCAGTTGTTGAACAAATGCTGCAACAGATAGATGCTCTGCTGCGGATAGCGTCCTGCCACCAGGTAGGCCTCGCGGAAAACCTTGAAGGCATTCAGCAGGCTCAAAATCAAGGTCAGGGCTAAAGTTGGCTGGAGCTCAGGCCAGGTGATATGCCAGAACTGCTGCCATGTCCCTGCACCATCGACGCGGGCTGCTTCATACTGATCGACCGGAATCGCTTCCAGCCCGGCCGTCCAAAGAATGCTTGTATACCCGCAATTTTTCCACAGATAGGTGCCGGTCAAAACCCAGAACGCTGTACCTGTCCCCCATAAAATCTATAGGCTGCACCCCCAGGCAGGTCAACCAACCGTTGCACAACCCCTGCCGGGCAAACAAGGTTTGCCACAACAGCACAATGCTGGCCACAGGAATCGCAATAGGCAGCAAAAAGGTGGTTTTGAAGATGCGGGCAGCCCGTGTTTGCCGCAGCGGACGGCTGTGGAGCACGAGCGCCAGTACCAGGCTGCCTGAAAGAAGAATCGGCAGGCAAATCCCCAAAAAGCGCGCCGTATTGTGTACGGCCAATTGGAAGGCACCGTTCTGTATGACAGAGCGGTAATTGCTCAAGCCGACCCAGACAGTTCCCATCGTGTCAAACAGACTGCGCCGTACCGTCTCAGCAAAGGGCAGCAAAACAAACAGAACAACGCCAGTCAAGCTGGGCAGCAGGAACAACCAGGCCGCACGAGTTTCCCGTTGGGTGGCCGTACAGCAGTTGCGGTCCCGGTTACTGTTGCTCTGCATAGTACAAGTCCGTTCGCTGCAGGATGTTGGCCACCGTCGTTTCCAAGTCCTGCGCGCCCGTATACAGTTGAGCCGCGTTCTCATAGACAAGTTCCCTCAAACTCAAATCCGTGTTCGACGGTGTGGTCAGTTGGGCCATCACGGCATCCAGATTCAATTCAGACGGCGTAGGGTTACCGTCGGTACCATCATAACGCTGGCTGACTTTTGGCAAGTTGGACGCCTTGACGCACAAAGTAACCATTGAAACTGCCTCGGCCAGCCAGGTCTTCCGTTTCGCAATCCAACATGGTTCCAACAAACGCCACGCCGGCGTCTACCTGGTCAGATGTATTCAATACGCCCATTGTCATCACCGGTGTAAACACATCACCCGGCAAGGGGCGAATCAGAGCCGGGACGCTCCCGGTTTCGCTGACCATGTAGATATAGGTCAGCAGATAGTCGCTGGGGTTGCCTGCCGCGCAGTCAGCCGGATCCTGCGCCCGGCCATACCAGTTCATACTGACAGGAATATCCACAGCCAGGTGCTGGCCGTCATCCCCGCTGGCGGTATCCTCCCCGTCCCCAAAAAGCGGATCATATTCCGCGCTGATCTGCTGCGCATCAACAACCGCTTTGGTGACAGACAAAAACTCTCGCAGAGCATCCTCGTTCACACCTTCGCCTTCGACAGCAAAGATCGACGCGCTGGCCGCCGGGTATAACTCGCTGAACAGGTTGTAGTACCCATCATAATGAAAGTTTGATTTGACACACAGGAGATCCTGCAAATCGGTCAAATTTTGGGCCTCAGACAACCGTGCTTTGTTTTCCTCAGACTGGCTGGCAATAAACCAGGCTGGGGCGGAACAGCAGCGGCAGCGCCCAACAGCCGGATTCATCGGCATAGCAATGTACAATGTTTTCGTAGCAGTTGCTGGTATCGATATTGCTTAAATCTGCGAGGATTCCCTGACGAATGTAAGATTCTACGGGCAGACCGTCCAGCACAAGTACATCCGGTCCCCTCACCGGCAAAGATCTCTACGTTGAGGGTGCGGATCACATCGTCCACTGTCATCCCATTGTCCAGACTGTCTTGACCATATTCCACAGTGACCGTCTGTTCCGGGTGTTCAGATGCGTATGTATTGACGGTCTCACGTAGCAAAAGGCTATCCTCAATGGCCCAAACCACCAGTTCGCCGCCGGACGCGACGGCCGCCTGGGTATCATACCGGTACCGGTATATTTGTGCCCTGACCGCCGGCATTTACGCCACTGACCCAGTAATTTCCCTGTCCGTCCAACACGATCTGCTGTACGATGAAGGAACTGCTGGCAAGCGCAAAACTGCGGTTATCGGCCAGATTTTGCTGTAAAGTACCACCCAGGGCAATTTGATGGATACCGTTGCTGTCTGCCCAAATCAGGCAGTTTTGTTGGATCGCGGCAGCGCTGGCCCGCGCCAAAGGCTCTGCCAACGGCAAGCTGTATTGTTGCAATACTCTGCCATTCGTGGCACCGAGCACAGACAAGCTGGGGCTTCCGGCCGCAAACGTATAGATGGAACCCTCTGCATAAAAAGGCCGGGCTGCCATAGAAACCGGGCGTCACGGTCGTGGCCTGCCGGGTGGCAGGATCGACCAGCACAAAGACGGTGGTTTCCCCGACTTGAGCGGTCAAAAAATATCTTTCCGTCTGCTGCAAGTCGCAGGCCGATTGGCAGCGCTTCCTCTTGCGACAAAGCCTCGACTGGAATGGTTTGCATGGCGGCAGGGTCCGTACCGCTCTGCAGGGTGTAGGCACCGCTATCATCGCGGCAAACGGTCCAAAGCGTGCCGTCTGCCGCGACGGTCAAAGCTCTGTTCGCCACGGCCGGCTGGCTGGATTCGACAGCTGTTTCCCAAACATCATCGGTCCAGCGCAAAAGTTGTATGCCGCCGCTCTGGCTCAGCCCCACCACTTCTACAGCACCATCCGCGGAGAGACGCAAATCCGTGAAATACGCATAGGTCTGCGGCATCAGTTCCGTCATGTCGTCCTGCACATACGTCCCCGCCTCACTGGTTTGCGAAATCTGTGTTGTCGATGACGCGCTGTCCTGCGGAGCAGAAGAAGCGCTGATGGTTGCCGATTCCGAAAACATGGCTGCCGAAGATGCATGGCAGCCGGAAAACCCAGCGAGCGTGACGAACCCTGCCAGCAGAGAGGCCAACGCCTTGGCGCGCATTGTTTTCATGGTTGTTGACTTCCTTCCTGAATTGTTCTAAACTGATTGTAGCAAACACACTCTAAATTTATCCTGAATTTTTGACAAGGCATCCGGGAGGCGGGCATGAAAAAATTTTGCTTGTGGAAGATAACGTTTCCCTGTGCCGAAATATTGCTTCCGTTTTACAAAACGAGGGGTACACGGTCGTAACTTGCAGCAATGGAAACGAGGCAGAGTTTCAAATGCTTAACAACAGTAGCGACCTGATCCTGCTCGACAGAATGCTGCCCGGAAAAGATGGCATCACACTGACACGGGAAGCTCGCGCGGCTGGTATCACAGTGCCGATTCTTCTGTTGACGGCGCTGGATACCCTGGGCGATAAAGTCACCGGTCTTGATGCGGGGGCAGATGATTATATCGTCAAGCCCTTTGCCATGGAGGAACTGCTGGCCCGGCTGCGTATCTGGTCGCGCCGCACGGTATCCCTTGAGGATCCCGGAGAGCTGTGTTTTGGTGACTTGAGCTACCGCCCCAGCGTGCGGCAGCTCAGCGGCCCCGCCGGGAAGGAAGTCCTGCCCAAACGGCTGGCCCAATTGATAGAACTACTGCTGCGAAATGCAGAAGTGCCCATTACTCGCAACGTAATCTTCAACCGCATCTGGGGACCGGACGCGGAAGTGTCCGATGCTGTCATCGACACCTATATCCATCTGACACGGCAGCGGCTCGCGCACCTGCAATCCGCCGTGAAAATACAAAACAGCCGGGGCACCGGCTACCAACTGTCCTATGAAAGAGAGCTATAAATCCACCACACGGGGAGCCATCTATAGGAAATCACGATACCGAATCACTGCGTTCTGTGCGCTGGTTACCGGACTGGTTCTGCTGATTGCTTTCGCCGTTGCCTGGCAGGCCGCCCGTCGTCAGATGAGCAATGCAGACGAGTCTCTATTTCTCTCCCAATGTCAGACTGTAACCGCCTATGTCTCCTCGCCATATGGTGTGGATACCCAAACTGTGTTGCAGTTTGCCGGGCAGAATCAATTGGCCGTGGCGGTTGTGGACGGCGGCACGTTGCTGACCTTCGTCCCTGACTTACAAAAAGAAACGTTGACACAACTACTGGCATCTGTGCAGGCATCTGCAATTGGGCGAGGCTTATACTCTTCCGCAGCGCAAAGTGGGAATTTCATGGTACAGTCCGCAGGGCAAAATTGGCGGTGCTTCCTGCAAGGGCAGGCGATGTCCACTACTCAGTGGCGCAATATACTGGTTATGCAACCTGTGACAGTCCATTCGGCCGAAGTATTGCGCTTACTGGCCGTGTATGCGGCCGCTTTTATGTTGGGGTGGGCCGCACTTATCCTGATGTCTGCCATCTTGGCCCGTTTTGCAGTACGCCCGATTGAACAGGCGCAAACGGAGCAGATCCGCTTTCTGGCGTCTGCCAGCCATGAATTGAAAACGCCGTTGGCTGTGATTTCCACGTCGGCTGATCTTCTGAAACAGAAAAGCCAAGATTTGGCGGAGCCATGCCATTTGATTCAGCAACAGACCCGCCAAATGGGACGTTTGATCGACGATATGCTAGTTTTGACAAACAGCAACACCGGGCATTTGGACACTGCAGCTTCGACCTGTTTTGCCGGAGGAAGCCGCTATGACCGCCTACGAAACCTTTCAGCCGGTTCTGGCCCGTGCGGAACAAATGCTTGCGCTGGAGATGCCGGACGCACCATTGCCGATGGTTTTGGCCGATGAGCAACGGCTACAGCAAATTTTGGCCATCTTGCTGGACAATGCGCACACCTACGCCTCTCCTGGTAGCGCTGTTGCGCTGCGGGTAGACTTCCAACATAACCAGGTTCGGTTTTGGGTAATCGACCACGGCCCCGGCATACCGGACAATGCCAAACAGGCGGTGTTTACCTATTTCTACCGGCAAACTTCTGAAAATGAATGTGCGGCAACTGTCGAAAACAGCGCCCATCATTATGGATTGGGGCTGACGGTGGCCACGGAATTGGCCAACCTGCAGCACGGTTCTTTGACCGTACAGGATACGCCAGGTGGCGGCGCTTCTTTTGCTTGGTATTGCCGGCAAAACAACATACATAATGACAGAAGGCAGGCAATCCAATGCCCGCCTTCTGTCTGTTACGGAGCGTCAACCGTCGGTCGCGCGGCTGATTGCAGTGGCCACGTTCGCGTTCATGTTGGCAGAATTACCATCCGTACAACTTGCGCCACAGTCGCCCCAACATATAGCCAACTGTCGGAACCGTTCGAATGATCTTCTCAAGATGAAGCTTTCTTCGCAACGAACAGATGAGGATATCTACCGTTCGCGTACGAATCACATCACAGAAAAACATAGCGTTCGGTATCCGATGATGCAATCACTTGATTTTTATTAGCAGACGAGCAGGGAAATTCGGAAACGCAGAGTGAAAAAACATCTTCCGTAAGCATCTTCTCGACTTTTCTTACTCTTTTTTGGACAGCACCAGTGCTCGGCGTAAAAAAGAAATGAAGGGTTTTGTTGGCTCCGGGCTTCAGCTTAAGGCTGCCGACATCTGCAAGTTCGGGATATACCAGAGCTTGAATTGTGCTGTTATAGAAAAGCGTCAGGGATTTGTCTACCAAAAGATATCGTCCAAAAGAAAAATATACCCAGTCGTATTATCTGTGTTAGAAATATTGAGTTCTATGTCATATACATAATTAGATTCCACGTTCCCATATTCATCCAGTCTGGAATATTCATGATAATCCAAGTTGTACTGTTCAAACAACTGCTGATAAGTCAGCAATTTTGCATCATTGACTTGCACACTATAACCGTCAGGGTTCTCATCCGGAGAAATAAAATAGTTGTTGCCAACTGGAACAAAATCACCCGCCTGATAAATTTTGTCAGGGATTTGATACGGAAGATGATTGGTATGGTAAAAAGCCGCCATCCAGGAGGCCAAACCGACGAGACACGCAAGAATTGACAACACAGCGATGGTGCTTTTCCGTTTTAAGCGAATCTTTTTTCCCATAGCAAAGTACCTCTTTACAGTGACAGTGTGCCAGCCCGCATCGTATAGATTTTGCTGCAGCAATGGTGCAAAAAGTTCATGTCGTGACTTGCCATGACAATAGTCGCGCCACGCGAAGTTTCATCTTGAATCACATTTTCCAGCATGGTAATGCCGCTCTCATCAAGAGCATTGGTTGGCTCATCTAAAAAAGAATAATATCGGGTTGTTCGAAAACAGCCGCTGCGATGCCAAGCCGCTGCTTCATTCCAAGTGAATATTTTTTATATTTTGTGTCATGGAGGCCAACACGCTGCAATACGCTTTCGATTTGAGCAGTGGGCATCATTTGATGAAGAGACGAGAGCATCTGTAAGTTTTCAGCGCCCGTGTATTGTGGTAAAAACGTAGGATTTTCAATGAGAAAGCCGATGCTGGGAGGAAACTCCAAGTCGGAACCTAACATTTTGCCGTCAATTAGGACATGGCCCTTTGTAGGATATATGAGACCGGAAATTAGCCGCAGCAGCATTGTTTTACCGGAGCCGTTAACCCCTGCAAACCGATCATTTCTCCCGGTTTAACCGTGTTAATTGAATCTGATCAAGTACAACGCTGTTCCCTATAGTTTTAGATGCACCGTCAATTTCGATTCTTGGCAATAAATCCATAAGGTACGACCCCTCAGTAAAGATCAAAGTTTCGGAAGCGATGTCGCCCAATGAACATACAAAGGAGGGACAAAGCAAGCGCGTATACGATTCCGGAGGGAAAGGAAAACCCATCCACCAGTATTTCATTGCTGCGAATGCAGAATGCATAGTTGAGGATCAATACAGGGACGCAAAAGTATGCCGATGCCAACATAAGAATTGCTGATATCAAAAAACAGATAATGGGGCGAAACCAAAGCGTTAGCAGCATTTGCAATATGCCGAAAGAAGATGCGATCAATGGAGGCATGAGCAGGAGTACATGGCATACATTCCACTGGTCTGGCGGTACGGTTTCCCTTAACAAAAAAATATCGCTCATATAAGGGGAAACAGAAAGGGTAAATTGACCGCCGTACAGCAGGCAGTTGATGAGGAGGAGGATCCAGCACAGGAAAAAGTAAAGGAAGGTTGCAACGATAATCCAGGCGCATTTGGCCGTCCACCACTTTGTGCGGCTGCCGGAATATACGATGACCATTTTCCCAAATGTATCTCTATCATACACAGGATAATAAAGCGTAAGAAACAGGCAAATTCCAAAGACCAGAAACCAAGAAACAGGAAACAGGAATGGTTCGTCTGGATTCGGAATATAGGGTTTCATGCCGCCAAAAAGATACATGGCAAAATCCCCCAGTGTTGGCTGTGCGCCTGCGTACTGATGATTGAGGGAAGCTGTTTCTCTCAGGCGAAGCATGAATTCAAAACAGACAAGCGACACAAGAAGCGGCAAAACCAGAAATTTCTTTGCGATAAAACGGATGCCGTTTCTTAAATCGAAACGGAAGGGATTGCTTCTATTCATGCATACTCCCCTTTTGAAAATGATTGCGATTGCTGAACAAAACAGCATGACAGCTTCTATAAGAATTATAGCTGCGTTTGGATCATAGCGGAGAGTTGCCGGATGAAGATATGCGATTGGCGAAATTTCGTATGACCATTTCGCCCCTGGAATTGCACGGGCTAATAGGCCGGAAAGATAGTCGATTCCCCAAAAAAGCAGTAACGGGAAAGCGGCTGCGGCAAATTGATTTGTGATATAGAAAGAAAACGCATAGCCGATTAAAGCAATCAACCCGGCAAACAAACCATCCAGCAGAATGTACAGGGTAACATAAAGCGCCGGATGGGTATAGAACAGATCCGCCCACATAGCGCCAAAATATACATGGTTATAGATTTCGTAGTTGATTTGAGGGACCGTGCTTGGAATAAAAGCAGCCGTGACAGCAAAATTTAAGATGAGTGGAATCACAATCGTGATAAACGCTGCGGAAAAACATACGATCCCTTTGAAAGATAGTAAGGCTGACGGCCGACACGCACAACCATCTGGTTGGCATAGGATGATTTTTTCTCCTGGAGACAAGATAACGAGTGGGGAAGAATTGCAAATAGCGGAAGCAGCGTGTAGAAGGCAGAGTAAGCAAGCGTTTCCGACTCGCCGCCAATCCAATAATTATAGGAAGTCCAAACAGGGAACAATTCATTAGAGACCATATGTCCGTTTTCAAAACAATATTGATCCAGAGCATCATGTATATTCAAATATCCCTGGCAGCAATAGGATGCGCTGCTCAATGCGAGAAGAACGCAGGTTGCCATTGAAATGATAAAAGTTATGAGAGTGAAAGCATTTGCGGAACTCCATGCGGATACAGTTATACATCTGCGCCACCACCATTTTCATGAGAAATAAGAAAAGCCAACACCGGACGCATTGTCATAACCGACTTGGAGGTATACAGACTGTTCCTCCCATGCGGATGGCTCAATAAAAATTCCAATCTGAAAATTCAAAGTATCACCAGGGGCCAAATTGAACTTGTTGTAGTCGGAAGCGCTATTTGTGCTGTCAGGGTGTGCACTGAAATAAAGCATTTGTGAATCACCCTCATTTCGCGGGATGAGGTCAAGCATAAATTGGTATTCTTCACCCGTGCGGGGTTCCATTTCAGATTCTGAAGTGTTTGTCACGTTCATATCGAGCAGAATAAACTTCCATGTCTGATAGGTGTCATAGGAAGTGTTTGGTACACACTCGGACAAAGAAATGGGAGAGTCCTCTATCGTGTCGTATACCTCCACCCGGTTCAGCGTATAGTCACGGGAACCTTCCCCCATCGTTTCTGTGTCATGAATGGTTTCCCCAACACCGCGCAGGCCGACGGCCAAGGCTTCCGGTGCGGCCGTCGGGACACCGCCATTGTCGGCTTCCGTATGGTCGTCAACGGTTGGCGATTCCGTTTGTGTATCATCTGCGAGTGCACCTGTCTGAATATCTCGGATCGTTTGCTGTGCGCTTCGATCCAGCTGAGGGTAAACCCAAACAAAAGTATCGCTGCTGCGATTATGAGGAT